>Ga0207833_100025_pt1 | contig 285514 bp, 218 predicted proteins | sample TtaePargueraPR_6_FD_187753 | JGI IMG/M metagenome (GOLD analysis project Ga0207833, IMG submission 187753) | Aerobic enrichment media microbial communities from Bioluminiscent Bay, La Parguera, Puerto Rico - Tt and E1 (2) (SPAdes) | ecosystem: Environmental > Aquatic > Marine > Unclassified ... | reverse complement strand
AAAGTGTCTGAGTAGGTTAGAAGGTAATTTTATCGACTATGGAACAGAAGGTCTAAATTTTCAGCATCGTTAAGAGGACATTGGATTTATCTTTGGTGGTGCGGATGAGATGCGCGGATCAATCCTCAGTCCGGTTTAGCGATGCGGGGCCCAGCGGCCCGGGAGCGATTCAGAAGATTCAGAAAAATTGATAATCTCTGAATATTGGAATAATCTGATAAGTTCAGTTATCATAATACATTTTGATTTCACTCTTACTGAGGAAAAACTGCCCAAGGAAATATCATTGGTTTTTTGCGGCATACCTGATGTTCATTTTCTTTTGATTGCCCATGCCAAAGGCATCACTTTGTGAAAAGAAAACGAACCAAAAGAAAAGGGCGCCACAAAAAGCCCTTTTTCCGCGCGGAAAGGCTTCTATCCATTGCGCAGGCCTCAAAAGGGCCACGCTTTTGTGGACCCTGCGCCAGGACTATTCGCTGGAGCAGCAGCCATGCCCTCGCCAGTGATCATATCTGGCCGTAACATATTGTCTCCTTTAGCTTTCATGAAACAAAAAATACGCCTTTAGGCGTATTGCCTGACTTTAGGATCCGGTCTAAATTTGCCTATTTAAACTATTTTTTATCTGCTATGAGTATAAGAAAACTTAGTGTGTTAGGTGCGATTTTTATTCTTTTCTCTGCCTCCGCCACACTGGCCCAGATCCCACATATCCTGACGGAGGAAGATGTAGTATTTGAAGATGGCGTGATCACAGACTATCTTTCCGAATATACAGACATTATCATACCTCCCTATCTGGATGGGCAAATCGTAAAGGAAATAGGTGGAAATGCGTTTTATTACAGTAGACTTGGGAGAGGGCGTGCACCAATTTCAAGTTTGAAACTCCCTGAGACCATTAAAAAAATTGGAGCCAATGCATTTATTGGTAACGAATTGACAGAAGTGAATATCCCCAATTCTGTTGTGATTATAGGAAGCAGGGCTTTCAGCAATAATAACCTGAGTGGCTTTTACCTACCCTCACCAGAGCACGCTGGACAATGGAACTCAGGAAGCTCAGGTGAAATGGTTAGTAACTTTATCATTGAATATTTATATGTCAATGAAACCACCTACCAGGCAGGTGATGATGATTTCATCATAGAAGATGGGGTAATCACAGCATACCTGGGACCACACGGGAAGATACAAATCCCATCTGTGATCCAGGGGCAGAATATTACGGCAATTGGTGAGCGGGCTTTTGAAAATCGTATGCTTGCTGATGTTGCTCTGCCGGAAGGTATTACCCATATCGGACCGTATGCCTTTAGCCGAAACTATCTCACCAATATTGAGCTACCCGAGTCTGTTGTAGAAATCGGTGAATATGCATTTCAGCAGAATCAACTCGAACAGGTCATTATTCCCTCTGGAGTATCAGATATTAGTGATCATTCTTTTTATAATAATAAATTGACGGCTGTATCCCTGCCGGATGGGATTACCAGAATCGGAGTGAGTGCCTTTCGGGTTAATCAACTTGACAACCTGGTTTTACCCGAAACTGTAACAGAAATTGCTGAAAGCGCCTTCCATGGCAACCAGCTTGCAGCGCTGACCATACCGGAAGGGGTGACCGTCCTGGGTAGATATGCGTTTGCCGGAAACAAGCTGGCCAGCATCATCATACCTGAAGGTTTGTTACAACCTGGTGAGTATGCCTTCAGTAGCAATGAACTTACGAATGTGTCACTACCGGAAGGGATGGAGGTGATCGGCGATGGTCTTTTCAGGCAAAACAAACTCTCATCAGTTGATATACCCTCAACGGTTACAGAGATAGGAGGGAGCGCTTTTGAATACAATGAATTGACCGATGTTGAGATTCCTCCTGTGGTGACCAAGATTGGAATATATGCATTTCGTTATAATCAATTGGAAGAACTGCATATACCCAACAAAGTGGTCGAGATTTTGTATTCTGCTTTTTCTAATAATAGCCTTACAAGCTTTGTTTTGCCTACACCTGCTGAATCCGGTACCTGGAATACGGGTATATCAGGAGAAGAAGTAACTGCCCTGAATCAGACCTATATCTATGCATATGACAATTATACTGTCTCAGAAGAAGATTTTAGCGTTGAGGATGGTGTGATCACCGGCTATACCGGACCTACGGGCATTGACCTTGTGATCCCTTCTACCATTGGTGGTGAACCTGTGACCGCAATCGGGAGATTTGCTTTTTACAATAAAGCTTTAACAGCAGTAACGATTCCCAACTCCGTAACCAATTTGGGGCAATGGGCTTTTTCAAATAATAATTTGACCAGCGTCACGATTCCCGGTTCAGTGACAGTAATGGAATCAAGGGCTTTTTCCGATAACAATTTAACCAGTGTGACCATCCAAAATGGCCTGGAAAAGCTGGATTTTTGGGTTTTTTCGGACAATCAATTGACGACAGTAAATCTTCCCAATTCAGTGACCTATATTTCTGTTCGGGCGTTTTATGACAATCCCAATCTGACAAACTTTAAGCTCCCTTCTCCAGCGGTACCCGGAGAATGGAATGAAGGCACGGCCGGGCAAACCGTGACATATCAGGATATGACCTATGCCTACCTGTATGATGATTACCAGGCCGAGGACAGTGATTTCCTGGTAGAAGACGGGGAGATCAAAGCCTATTATGGGCCGGGAGGTAATGTAACTATCCCGGATGTGATCGATGGGCAAACGATCACCGCTATAGGAGAGGAAGCCTTTTATGACAAAATGCTCACAGGTGTCGCTATACCGGCTACGGTGACCAACATTGGCGTGCGAGCATTTAACTACAATCAATTGACTCAAGTAGATCTTCCGGACGAGCTGACAACTATTGGTGATGGGGCCTTTCAATCCAATTCATTAAGTGAAATATCATTGCCCGAAGGTGTTACAGAAATTGGAAATAATGCCTTTTACGATAATGCGCTGACCAGTCTCACGCTGCCTTCTGGTGTTATCGAAATAGGCAGCGGATCTTTTAGTTTCAATCAAATCAATAGCCTTTCGTTGCCTGCTACATTGGTTAAGATCGGAACCTCAGCTTTTCGGTACAATAAACTTACAGAAGTGACCATTCCGGATGGTTTGTTGCGGATAGAAAACTATGCTTTTGATTACAATGAGCTGACTTCCATCAACTGGGGCAGTGCTGTAGCCGAGTTGGGCAATCATGCCTTTGCCAATAACAAATTGGAAAACCTGGCACTGCCTTCTACCATTGAAAAAATCGGTGATTATACCTTTTACAGGAATGAGCTAAGTGACCTGGAGCTTCCCGAATCCCTGACAACCATCGGAAACGGAGCCTTCCGGGAAAATCAGTTGTCGGAAGTGATGATCCCGGAATCGGTACAAGCAATAGGAGAGTATGCATTTAATAAAAATCAGCTGGAGCAGTTGGTGCTTTCTGATGCCGTGATTTCTGTAGGGAATTATGCTTTTGCTGATAATGCCCTGGAGAGTATCACCCTTCCTTCTTCGCTGACCAGCATTCCTACCGGAGCTTTTCGTACAAACAACCTGGTCGAGGTGACGATTCCCGAGGGTGTAAGGATCATCGAGCCAAATGCCTTTTCGCAGAATAGCCTGACAACTGTTGGATTACCTTCTTCTCTTGAAAAAATTGATTATGGCGCTTTTTTAATCAATCAGTTGGAAAATGTTTCGTTACCCTCCTCACTGTGGTACCTGGGAAGCAATGCCTTTGGAAATAATCTATTGACGAGTATCATACTTCCCATCAAAGAGGAAACCGGGGAATGGGACAAGGGTACGGCCGGTGAACCTACCACAGAACTGAACCAGGTGCATCAATATAATTTTACAGCTTACCAGGCGCAGGATGCCGATTTTCTTTTTGAAGACGGGGAGATCCTGGATTATTATGGGCCCGGAGGAGGACTAGTCATTCCGGAGATGATCAATGGTGAGACGGTTACATCGATCGGGTCGAATGCTTTCCAAAATAATCTGCTCACCGGTGTTCAGTTTCCTGCTACCGTTACCCAAATTGGACGATATGCCTTCAGTAATAATCAATTAACGGAGGTTGCTCTTCCTAATTCCTTAATAAATATTGATGCTTATGCTTTTCAGTATAATGAATTAACCAGTTTTGTTTTACCAACTCCCGAATTTCGGGAGTACGAACTTGAAGGCTGGAAAGCCAGTAGCAACGAAATGTATGACATGGGAGCAGCGACAGAGGATTTGGCCAGCAGCTATCAAATCCGGATTGGTGAGGACAAGACGGCATTGATCGGTGTCCTGATAGATGGAGAGGAAGCTGACCTTTCTGTAACAGGCGATATTTCCCAAAGCTATACGAGCATTAAAAGTGCCAGTTTCCTGGCAGTAAAAGGTGATAATATCGTCATTACACCTGAAAATCTGAATTTTCCTGCAGGGTATGGGTTAAGTCCACAGGTTTACGAATTGGAAGATATCCAGGAGTCACAATCCCTGGTTTTTTCATATGGCTTGTTGTCTTATGATATCAATTATGTGGCTGAAGAGAGTAGTCATGGCAACCCATCCTCTTATACCATCGAAGATGAAATAGTGCTAAACGATGCGATCAAAGAGGGTTACTCTTTTGAAGGGTGGTACGAAGAAGAAAGCTTTGAAAATGAAGTAACAAACATTGTTGACCATACAGGGATGCTGGTACTGTATGCGAAATTTACTCCTATAGAATATAACATCACGTATGAAACGGCAGGTGGCGATCACGGAAACCCAGCTACCTATACCATCGAAGATGAGGTTTTATTAAGTGCAGCCAGGAGGGACGGATATGCTTTTGAAGGATGGTACGCTGAAGATACCTATGAAAATAAGATCGAGAGTGTTATGGGTACCGGAGCAGCAACTCTTTATGCAAAGTTTTCTGCAGAATCGTATACCATCACTTATGAAACTGAAGGCGGTAGCCACGAAAATCCGGCCACCTATACCATTGAGAATGAGGTTATCCTAAATACAGCTAGCAAGGAAGGTTATACTTTCGATGGTTGGTACTCTGATAAAACCTTCACTCAACCCGTGGCTAATATTCCACCGGGTAGTACGGGTACGCAAATATTTTATGCAAAATTTACAGCCAATACTTATAGCATACGGTACGAAACAGATGGTGGTACACACCAAAATCCGACAAGCTATACCATAAAAGACGATGAAATCATGCTGGTGGCAGCGACAAAAGAGGGGGTTGAATTTGATGGTTGGTATTATGAGCCGACATTTGAAAATGAGGTCACCAGCATAGCTCCCGGAAGTGTAGGTGACATTACTCTCTATGCCAGATGGTCGGTTGTTGCAGGACTTGAGGAAAAGTTGACATCTGTGGTAATGGTTTATCCAAATCCATCCAATGGAACCTTCAGGGTTCGTGGTGAGGATATTCCTTTTGTTACTGTTTTCAATAGTGCGGGACAGGCTGTTTATGAATACAATGGTTTAGGTATGAATGAAATCCAACTCAGGTTAAATGAACCACCAGGTGTGTATTACCTGAGCACAATGTCCAATGGGAATCCTCTTCGAATCAAGTTGGTCATTAGATAATAGCAAACTCTTCTGGCAGATAGCAAGCCAGAAGAGTTTTTATTATGCATTAAAATTCAACATTTAAGTCCAGCTTTGAATATCAACAGATTTCTCACTTCATAACTCCCAACTTCTTGCCAGTTGTTGGGATAAGCTTCATTCGAAATGACAAAAGTTTCTTATACTGTCATCCCGACTGCAGGGAGGGATCTGCTGTAGCTGAATGTTAAATGGAATTTGAATCGTGAAACGAAATTAGAAACTGGAAAACAAGCCCCTCTCCTTTTGCTGTCGCCCATAGATTTCTCCACTACGCAATTCGCGAAAAGCGAAAAGCTCTATGTCGAAATGACAATGAAGGTGCCGGTGGCTGGCACTTTAATTATACGAAATATTAATCGTTCAATAATCAATTCGATTTACCTGGTACATCAAATCTTCAAATTCACCATTGATGGTAACTACGGAATCAGAATCTAAAGTAAATATGGAATGTAGGAGAGCCTGACCACTTATCGATCCACTAATGGTTTTATTTGTGCGATCTACTTTTGTAATGATGACATTTCCTTTGTACTTACCAGATTCGTCCTCGCCAATAGTAATACCTTCATAAATGGATAATCCTTCGGATATATTGATAAAGAATTCCGAAAAACCTAAAAGGTCAGGATTGAATTCGTCCCAATTATAGAAGGAGTAAGATTTTGGAAATATGGTCGTATCCAAAATATTAAGTGAGAAATCATTAACTGGATTTCCTGATAAATAATCCGAATTGATGGATAAATTTTCATATTCTCCGTAAAAGTCATGGAGTTCTACCCTCACATCCCGAAAAGTATAGTTGGCTCCATTAATGGAAATCTCCAATGTGTAAGAAGGTGATCTATTTTGCTGTTCATTTTCACAACAAAAAAGCACAATTGAAATCACAAGCAATGAAAAAAGTCGAATATTGGTTTTCATTGGAAGCTTTTTATACTATGTTTTGATTTCATGTTACACGTGTTTATCATCAGATTAAAATTATCAATAGATTTTTTGATAATCTACACAGTACTCACCTGATCCATATCCACCAAAACAGAAACTAACCACATTGTTGCTATTGGAAAATATTGCATAGCTGGAATATATATAGGTTAAATCTGGGGGAGCCATGGTTGTTTCGTAAATTTTCGTGATCAAGTTGTTGGTCATTTCATAGTCTTCGATCTTGACCCATGAACCTTCATAAGTTTTGATCCAAAGAATATCGTTTTCAGGGATGTTTTTAAACCAATAAGGAATTTCCCACTCAAAAGGATCGTACCTTTGCACACCGTCATTGAAAGCATATAAAACAGGGCAATTTCCTGTAGTTGCTTTTATTTCCCATTTTTCTTCAGCATGATTATAATTTCCAAAACTGTCTAGGTAATGCATCGTTTCCTCCTGAAAGCGAACAATGGTATAGTAGAAAAAGTCCGTCTCTTCTTCCAAATGAAACCATTTGCCCTGTAGTTTGTTTTTTAGGTCTGTATTTTCAACAAACTCTACTTCCTGGGCTTCTTTACATCCAATAACGAGGATGAAATTCAATAGCGTAATGCAAATATAGTGAGGAAAGGATTTCACTTTCGGTGGTATTGGTTGGTTTCATAATTTATTTAAAATATTGATAGTCAGCAAATTGATTTTTGCAAACAACCTCAAAAAACAATAGCATATTTTGCAATTCAATTATGTTTTTCTTGCCTGGTCAGCTGCCGTTCACCTTTGACGGATCTTCCTTCCATTTGATAAAATGAGTTTGCTAACGGTGATGCGTGAAATACCTGTGTTTATCGAATTTACTTTGGCTGGGAACGCAAAATCCGACAGACCTGACGGGCAGGGAAAAGGGCGCCACAAAAAGCCCTTTTTCCGTGCTGAAAGGCTTCTTTCCATCGCACGAGCCTCAAAAATGTCACGCTTTTGTGGACCCGTCGCGCAAACTTATTATTCAAAAAATTTCAAAGTGTCTGAGTAGGTTAGAAGGTAATTTTATCGACTATGGAACAGAAGGTCTAAATTTTCAGCATCGTTAAGAGGACATTGGATTTATCTTTGGTGGTGCGGATGAGATGCGCGGATCAATCCTCCGTCCGGTTTAGCGATGCGGGGCCCAGCGGCCCGGGAGCGATTCAGAAGATTCAGAAAAATTGATAATCTCTGAATATTGGAATAATCTGATAAGTTCAGTTATCATAATACATTTTGATTTCACTTCTTACTGAGGAAAAACTGCCCAATGAAATATCATTGGTTTTTTGCGGCATACCTGATGTTCATTTTCTTTTGATCGCCCAAAAGAAAACGAACCAAAAGAAAAGGGCGCCACAAAAAGCCCTTTTTCCGCGCGGAAAGGCTTCTATCCATCCCACAGGCCTCAAAAGGGCCACGCTTTTGTGGACCCTTCGCTCGGACTGTGGTAGATGGTTCATATATCATCAAAGTTATCCACCGACTGGTGGAAACAGTGTTGTCAAATATTTCGCACCGGTTTCCGCCAGTTTCCAATCTGAAAGAATTAAATATTGCTTCCTAATATTGATTATCTTGACTTGAAAACCGAACCTACGATGAAAAACATGATGCTATTATCGATGTTTTATTTTATAATCGTACTTCCTGTCCATGCCCAGGATGCAGCGACCAATCAACAGATCCAGGCATTAATTGATCAATACACCCAGGCCAGGGAAACGAAAGATACCGCTTTGCTCGATCGAATATTGACGCCAGATGTCGATCAGCTGGTTTCTTCAGGAACCTGGAGGAATAATAAAGAGGAGTCCATATCAGGCATGTTACGAAGTTCACAGAACAACCCTGGCACCCGTCTGATCACGATTGAAAAAATACGGATGCTCAATGATGCTGCTGCCATCGTAGACACAAAATATGAAATCGAAAATGCTGATGGTTCCGTCAGGAGGATGTGGAGTACATTTATTGTTGTTTACCACGAAGAGCGATGGAAAATTTCAGCTATCCGGAATATGCTGCCGGCTGGTTAGGGGGGGTGGATTGGTGCATTAACAGCTTTCTCACTCACTGAAATTAAAAAATCTCCTTTAATACTCTCTATTATTAATATAGGATGACAAAGCCTCTTAGAATGTCATTCCGACTGCAGGGAGGGATCTGCTGCAGCTGAATGGTAAATGGAATTTGAATTGTGAAACGATACCTGAAACTGGAAAACAAGCCCCTCTCCTTTTGCTGTCGCCCATAGATTTCTCCACTACGCAATTCGCGAAAAGCTCCATGTCGAAATCACTAAAAAGCTACCTGCACTTCCCGCAAATCCCGCTAACCAGAACATTTACCTCATCAACCAGAAAATTCTTTGGTATTTTTACATCCGGAATCGTGGATTTTTCCAGACAAACGGTCTGACCGCAAACTTCACATTTAAAGTGAACATGGCTATGGTGGTGATCTCCTCCGGAGCAATCATCGCTGCAAAGGGCGTACTTTATACCCCCTTCATTATCCAGGATTTTGTGGATCAAGCCATTTTCAAGAAAGGATTTCAACGTACGATAAATAGTGACCCTATCGAAGCTATGCTTTAATTCTTCCTCCAAAAAGCCCTGAGAAAGGGCAAAATCAAATTGCTGAAAACTCTCAAGAATTTTGACCCGGCAGTCCGTATTTCTCAGGTGATATTTTTTCAACAATTCTTCCGGCCCCTTCTCTTTTAGAATGGATGGCATAATATGTCTATTTAGCTACAACAATATTAAAACTGACATCAACATCAGTCGCTCCTGTTGATACACCTGAGGTCGCGGTTTTTAAATCCGGTTGATGTTTTAAAACAATTCTGAACGAACCTTCAGACTCTTCCATGTTCGTTGTCCATAAGGTTTCTAATCCAATTGGAAAACCATTATCATCCGAATCTTCATACCTGATATCTTCCCGGTTTGAACTGATATCACCATTGTCCGGATCGAAGAAGACATCTCCTGTCCATCCAAAAAAGATCATGTGCTCATCACCTTCTTCCAAAATTTCTAAAGTGATATCCTCCGGGGGGCTTTCCAGGGCGTTTTCAAACTCCAATTCCAGGGAGTATTCTAAATTGTACTCCAGGTTGACGTCTCCTTCAGGCTCCATGTCTTGTGGTCCATCACCATCCGGATCAATGGCACTGACTGAGATGGTATTACCTCCGCCGGTTGGTATAAAATTGACCGTAACTTTAGTAATCATTTCTTCTACATTTTCTTCCTCTGGCTCCTCCGTTTCACAACTGCTCATGAACAGAATGAAACAACAAAAAATTACCAGGTTAAAAATGGTAGATAGCGCCGATCTTGAAATTTTGTCCTTTGTCATTTGCATAGTATTTAAGTCTGTTTGTATAGTTTTTATAAGTTTTGTTTAATATGTTTTCTCCAGTCAGACGTACTTCAATAAAGTGATTTTCCCATCTTTTGTGGAATGACACCCCTGCTTCAAGTAAAAAATATCCGTCAGGAGCAGATATAAAGTCATAATTTTTTTCTGACTCCGGAATGCTTAAATTCGGGTCACTTAGATCAATGCTTTCGGGTGCATTCTTTTGTTGAAAGAAATAATTTCCATTGATAAGGAAATCCATATGATCCAGGGAAAGTATTTCCTCGAGATGATAAGTTAGTCCCAAATTAAGCCTGTTGGCCGGTATATACAGAAAATAATCATCATTTGTCAGGTCTTTGGAATAAAGAAATGAGTAAAGAAAATCCATAGTCAGACGGTCAGAAAAGTCGTATTGCAGATCTGCGTCTACTCCTGTAAAAAGCGCCCGGGTCTGTCGGTAGCGAAAAGTAGGAAAGGGTCCCCTTGAGGTATTGGTTATTCCACTGGATTTCAGATAAAAGAAGTTGTTCAATATTTGATAGTACCCCGAAAGATCAAAGTGCATTTTGTTGCCGTGGTGTTCATACGTAGTGACCCATTTCAGGCTTTTTTCACTTTTGAGATCGAAGTTTTCTACAGGTATGATCTCATTGTTTTCATCAAGCAGAAGGCCGTATTCAATAGCACCTGCACTCTGGTGTGTACCAAAACTGTAAAGCTCAGAAACATGTGGTGGCCTCCAACCTGTAGATAGGTTCATTTGGATGAAATTTTTCTGATCCATTTTATATTTCAGCCCTCCTATTGCGGAAAAGCTGACAAAATCGAGCCTGGATCTGAAGACTTCATTTCGTCCATCCCTACCAGCGACATCAAAATATTGAAAATCAACCCTGGCGCCTGCTTCAAAAGTCAGCTTATCAACAGTCATCTGGTCAAGGGCGTACAAACCTGTCATGATGGAATTGTAATTGGGAATGAACGGAAGCGTCTGCGTACCCGGTACATTTTTATTTTGCTGATAAAGGGTGTTTAATCCAATGGTGATGTCATGAAAGTTGATAGGTTTGATGTTCAGATCGACATCCAGAATATGTGTGTTGAGGGTCAGGTCCATGGATGGAATATTGACCAGACTTCCCCGGCGAATATCAAATTCCTGCCTCTTATTGTGTTGGTAACCGTACTGCAGATCGAGTACATGATCATTTAAGAACCATTTTGATTTAAATTTCAAAAGAGAGTGATCAACTTTTTGTTTAGGAGAATTGATTTGATAGGAAAAATCCTCCGTTCCTTCAGGAATATCGGCATTGATTGCTTCGATCAGATCTCCAACATTTTCACTTAATCCAACCGCTTTTAGTATTCCGATTTCCGTATTAAAATGGCTGAAAAACAATTCGTATTCGGAGTTTTCAGTTTTTTTACCTACTGCTCCTGAAAAATTGTACTCCTTTAAACCTGTATTTGTCAGGTTGTAATCAGGAGTTTTGAGGTCTCCTCCTTGCTTGAATGTACCTTGCAGACGCCAGTTCCACCCATTATTAAAACCACTTTCCAATAAGCCTGATGCGGTGATAATCCCTCCATTTGATTGACCAGAAACATTCACTTTTCCATGCAATTTCTGTGAATCCCTCAGCTCCGGCGGTAATACCAGGACAACACCACCTAGTGCTCCCGGTCCATATTTAATGGACGCGGCTCCTTTGATCACTTCTAACTTTTGGGCTAGTAACGGGTCGATCGCCGGGGCATGCTCTGCTCCCCATTGTTGTCCCTCATAGCGTACCCCGTTATTGAGTATTAAAATTCGGTTGCTGTTTAGTCCCTGGATAACCGGCTTGGAAATATTACTCCCGGTCTGTATCATATTCATGCCACTTATACTTGCCAACATTTCCCCTAATGATGATCCAGCCTTGGCCTCAATTTTTTCTCCACTTAATGATTGAACATTCTGGCTTTTGAAAGCAATATTTTCGTTCTCTCCCAAGATGATCACACTTTCCAGCAAAACAGAATTTGGCGCCAGATAAACATTCAAAAAATCTGGATGATCAGTATGAACGGAAATTGTTTTTGATTTATATCCTGTATAAGTGATTTCCAGCTCAATTTCGCATAGGCAAATATTCTTAAGCTGAAACTCTCCATTTTCATTTGCTGAGGTTCCGTTCGTTTTGTTATGGACTTTTACATTGGCAAAGGGCAAAGGTTCGTTTGTTTCCCTGTCCATGATCTTCCCTGAAATTTTGCATTCGCACAAATGGGTACAGCTGCAGTCCTGTTGTGCGTAGGTAGAAATGAAGGGAAATAGCAATAAGAATAAAAAAAAGCTTTGCCGCATTCAGAATTTCAATTTCGGCAAATGTAAAGGGAGAAATTTATTTTTGCAACATTGTTGCAAAAATAAATGATTAAGAGATTATATGTGGTTATGCAGGTTGAAAATCACGCTTAAAATCAATTTTATTACCCACTTCTATGCCAAATTCATCCACAAAACCGGCAGCGGTTTCGACTACATAAATTGCCGGCTTTAAAGAGGGAATTGGTGTTTCAGAATAAGGTTGTGTGTGTTTGTAAATTGACACAATTTCATTAGCTGAATTGACATACATGATATCAAGTGAGAGCTTTGTGTTTTTCATCCAGAAGGATTGTTCTTCTTCAAAATCGAAAATGAAAAGCATACCTTTATCATAGTCCATTTTCGAACGATACATCATTCCCTGCATCTTTTCCCTATTATTGTCAGCAATTTCAATATCGATGCTTTTGATCGTATCATTTTCATTCAGGAAGGTCAAAATACCTTCCTTTATGAACTGCGGCTCCGTTTTTTCAGTTTTAACCTCAATTCTCTTTGATCCGCCTTTATTATTGCATCCATTCAATGCCAAAAAAGATAAGATTGACATTAGTAGAATTGGGAAATAAACTCTAATTCTCATACTCCAGACTCATTTTTCAAATTGCGATATTATGAAAAACGACTCAGATATGAGATAATTACTTTTCTTTTTTGTCCAAAGAGCCCTTATCGGGTGTTTTATTAGTCGTTTTTGGTTGAAAATTAGTTTGAATTCTTGTGGATTCTCCATCCCTTTGGGCTTCATAATGGGGTGAAAGGATTTCTACATTTGCTTCATTAAACTTATCCTGGATATTTTGATGCAATTCAGAATATATTCTAGCCATTTTATTGGCAATTTTGGTGTAAGCATTGATCTGGTAAGAAACAAAAAAATCGTCCAGACTGGTCTGCAAAACAAATGGTGCAGGCTCCTTTAATATGCCTTCCGAATCGAGCGCTGCATTGATCAATAATTCATGGACTTTTCTCCAGGGAACATCGTAGCCAATTGTCACAGTAGTATGTAAAATCAAGGCGTCATGTTCTGTGATAGTGGAATAATTAACAGTAAGTCCTGAAAGTACATTTGAGTTGGGAACAGTGATCTCTTCATTTTTAGTTGTTCGAATACGCGTGACCAACACAGTCTTCTCAATGACGTCGCCCGTCACATCGGCAATTTTAATCCTGTCACCCACCTTAAATGGTCGCATGTATGTGATGACGTATCCCGCAACTACATTGGCGATCGCTGACGTAGAGCCAAGGGAAAATAAGATTCCGAGAAATACCGATACGCCTTTAAAAATGTCTGAGTCCGATCCCGGTAAATAGGGAAATATGATGACAAACATAAAGGCATAAAGCAAAACCTTAACGATGCTGAACGTAGGTTGTGCCCAATCTGGATAAAATCCGGTAATTTTTAGTTTTCCAGATCCAATCTCTTTTGCCAGAAAAGCAATGGCTCTAACGAGGTATCTGACTAACAAGATGATCACAAGAATTGTGAAAAGATTTGGTAGATAGCCCGCTACACTCATGAAAATGTTTTTGAGTGGGTTAATGATCCAGCCCAGTAAAGTGTCACCTATTTCCTTTGTCCATGGAAAAATGCTGAAAAGGAGAGGGAGGGTCAGATAAATGACGATAATTATAACGAAAATGCGGATCCATTTTATCAGAAAATCAAATGCCTGTTGTTGCTGCTTTTCATCGAGTAATTCATAGTTCCGGACCTTAATGCTCTTGATGTATTTTTTTCTTAAGACCCAAAGCTTGTCTTCTAAAAACTTAAATAAATAGTTGATACCCCTGATCAAAAAAAATGCTCCCAATAGAATAAGTAATACTAATCCAATCTTGATCAGGGTATTTTTCAAACTATACCTTTCCTGTTCTACGCGGACGCTCGATATAATAATTTCCCTGTACTCTTTTGCAAGATCTTCTTTCGGCTTGTCGAACCACATTGCATCAAAATCACTTATGCTCATAATGATCTGATCTTTGTACCAGATCTCCAGACTTTCATCGGTAGTTGTGATAAAAATAGAATCAACACTCATGTCATCAATTTTAATGAGCGATTCAATTTTATTACTGATGACTTTTGCTCTTTCACTAGGGGAAAGTGGGCCGATTTTAGAATAGACAAAAAATAGGGTGTCTTCAAAAGGGGCTACCGGAAATCCCTTAGTAGTAGCCTTTAGTTCCAGAAGGTGCAATCGTTGATTGACTTTTCTGATGGAATCGTCGATGTCAATCTGCTTGATCTTTAGCAGAAGCTCATCTTTTTCCTTTTCCTGGTTGGAGCGGAGTGATTCGATACTCCGCAAAAGTTCCACTTTATAGATGGAATCAACCCTTCGGAGTGAATCGCTTTTTTTCAAAAGTAAGGAGGTTTGGGTAAGTTGACTATTGAGGATGGAATCCTCCTGCCTCACCTGCAAAATAGAATCTGCAACAACCTGACTGGTATTTGGTTTTGCCTGACATAGACCGGAAATTGAAATTATTAGCCCGAAAACAAGGGTAATTAATGGTTTCATTTCATAGTAGGTTTAAACCCGTTTACATGATTTGGACATTAAATCTTTGTATTAAATAATAATTTTAAAGCCTATTTGTTTATATAAAACCATAAAATTAGCATTAAATAATATCATTAACTACTGGTAATTTTATCAATTCTAGTATTAAATTGCAGCTTCATTTTTGGGATCTTAGCTCAGTTGGTTTAGAGCGCTGCCTTGACAGGGCAGAGGTCGTGGGTTCGAATCCCTCAGATCCCACACACTCCTCTCTCTCTGAAATTTCAATTTCCAAAAATTCAAATCCCAGATAAATTCTAGTAGTCAATTTTCAAAGGCCAAACTTTTTGTTGCCGAAAATTAAATTTTGTTATTAGGTCTCATTGTAACACATTGATTTTCATCATTTTCCTGGCGATGTTACAATATTCCATAAGAAGGTTACATAACTCCCCAACGGTTTTCAGTCAAATAGTAAACTTTATGTTAATGGAAAGCTGATGGCAAGCAGTGGTCAATATTAACCGACATCTATAACCTGCTAAAATTGACCAATAGCTAAAAGTCCTTTTCAACTTTTCTGGTAAAAAGTCAAACCCAAAACTATAAAACTATGAGCTTGAATTTAGTTGTAGGAGCCACAGGGTTATTAGGCAGTGAGATTTGCCGTCAATTGACCCAACAAGGAAAAAATGTAAGGGCTTTGGTGCGTGAAACCTCTGACCCGAAGAAAGTAAGCAGATTGCAAGAATTCGGCTGTGAGTTGGTCTATGGCGATATGAAAAATCCATCGTCACTTGACAAGGCCTTTTACGGTGTTAACAATGTTATTTCCACAGCATCATGTACCTACTCACGTCAGGAAGGCGATTCCATTCAAACGGTAGACCTGGAAGGACAATTAAACCTTGTGCTCACTGCTGAAAGTACAGGAGTGGAACAATTTATTTTCATCTCCTTTGCTAAAGACCCTTCCTTCCCATTCCCGCTATCTGATGCCAAGTTAGCAGTGGAAGCGCAATTGAAGAAAAGTGGAATGAACTTTACTGTACTGGAGGCGAATTATTTTATGGAGATTTGGCTGAGCGAAGCTTTAGGTTTTGATGTTGCGAATGGTAAGGCCCGGATCTATGGTGACGGGACTTCAAAAATCAGCTGGGTTTCCTATATAGACGTTGCAAAGTTTGCAGTGGCTATGGTCGGCAATGAAGCTGCCAAAAACCGGGTCTTCAAAATTGGAGGACCGGAGGCTCTTAGTCCGTTAGAAGTCATAACGATATTTGAAAAGGTGACAGGTGAAGCATTTAGTGTGGAATTTGTCCCCGAGAAAAGCCTGAGATATCAAAAAGAAAATACCTCCGACCCCCTACAGGAAGCTTTCGCTGCGTTAATGCTGGGCTATGCCTTTGGTAATCAAATGGACATGGAGCCTGTGCTAAAGAAATTCCCAATGGAGATGAAAACCGTGAGGGATTATGCCATGGGATTGATCATGCATAAAATATAATCAAAGCTCTAAGAAATCAATAATATTTTGATCATAAATATCTGTATGTAAGTATTTTAATATATAAAACATCAGGGATCTGTTTAATGAAAAAAATAATCAATTAATAAAAATAACAACCATGAAAAATTTAATTCTTATTACCGTTGGTATGTTTTTAATTGAGCCCATTATAGCTCAAAGTGAAAAAAGGTATATAACAAAAGAAATAACGACCATACCTAAAGTCCGGGATGTGAAAATCATTACTGGTTCAAAATCAGAATCTGTAAGCAGGATGACAAATTTCAATCCTGCGATGCACGGATTCAATTTTACAAACTCATTCCACAATCATGGATTTATAGCTGGTCAAAATATTGATTTTACGGGTCTGTGCGGGGGAATGTCTTACGCAGCCTTAGATTATTATTTTAAGGGGGTAAACATTCCAAACCAGTATTCCCTTCCAAAAGAGGGTACCAAACTAACCGAATACATTAGAAGCAGACAATGGAAAACCTATGAAAATCAAGGAGATAAATGGTCTGAATTGGTGTTCAATCCATTTGGATGGAGAACATCGGAATTCTGGCAATGGGGAATTCAAGGATTTGGAGGAGGAAGACTCGAGGAGCTTAAAACACAAATTGATGCTGGTAAACCTGTAATTTTAGGGTTATTTGCTGCAGGTGATGGCGGCTTTAATAAACATCACCATCAAGTTGTAGCATATGGTTATGATTTAGGTCGATATAAGGGTGATTTAAAAGTTAATAAGGAAGACGTAAAAATTTTCATATATGATCCGAATTATCCAAATGAAACAAGAACCTTACGCCCAGACCCAGAAAACTTACGATATTATTATGAAGAAGATCCTGGTAAAAATTGGCTAACATATTTTGTGGACCTCAGATATCATGCAGCAAAACCGTTAGATGAAAAAATTATCAATCAATGCACTGACACATATATTGAAGGGAAAAATCTGTCCGGTAAAACTTTAAATAGCAAAAATTTTCGATGCGCAAATGCAAGCAGAGCAAGATTTAAGGGAGCAACTATTTCAGGATCAGACTTTTATAATTCAAATTTAGAAAACACCTATTTTTATGGAGCCAATTGCAGAAACTCAAACTTTTCGAATTCCATTATATGCAATTCAGATTTTGAAGGCGCAGATTTGAAAAATTGCAATTTCTCAAATACTGATTTGAGAAAAGCCAGGTTTTATGGTACCGATTTGAGGTTTTCAATATTGAATTATGCCAATGCGGAATATGCAAATTTTCAGGGAGCTGATTTATATAAAGGAACATTTATCTTTACCTCATTTAAATCTGCATACTTATATCACACCAGTCTAAATTCAACTAATTGTTCATATGCTGATTTTACAGGGGCTAACTTGGATGGAGCTGATTTAAGGGGAGCAAAACTTACGGATGCCAACTTTCAGAACGCTACTATTACCAGAAACACCAAATTTGATATTGATTGTATCAGTGTTGTGAAAAATTGGCCCGGGATAAAATAAATGGAATCCAAGGAATGATTTTAGGAAGGTTATTCCTTAACCAAACATTAACTGGGATTATTGAGATAAAGTGCCCTAAAATAATACTGACAAGCATATTAATATTAGAAACTCAGTGTTCCTGAAGATAGATCTCAAATAAAAAATTAACAGATAAATTTTTCTTTCAACCAAAAAATTTAAAACCATGAAAACTGCCTTAAATTATTTTAAGACTTTATTATTAGTCGCATTATTATCATGTTCCGAAGATCATGATGATCCCAAGATTGAGGATACCCCAAAAATAAACAATCCGCCAGAACAATTTAACCTGTTGAAGGTGGCTGACGGTGCAACGGATGTAATCAGAACCCCATATTTTAGGTGGGACCATGCAAATGACCCGGAAGGGGATAATGTAACCTATAATTTGCTTGTTGATGAAAGCAACCCGCCCTTGAAAAAAATTGCGAGAGACATATCAGTCAATGATTTTGCAATCAAGGATCCATTAAAATACAATACGGAATACCATTGGAGGGTAACGGCTAGGGATAGTGAAGGCGATTCTACCAGCAGCGATATTTTCTCCTTTACCACACTGACAAATCTGCCCCCGGACCCTTTTAACCTGATGGGTGTGACTGATCGGGCGGTAAATGTGAGTCGTACCCCCACTTTCAGGTGGAATGCAACAACCGATCCGGAAGGCGATTCCATTTGGTATAACCTACTATTGGGCGAAAACGAGTCACCTTCTGAAATAGTAGCTGAAGGTTTGGTTGGCACATCTTTCGATATACAAGAACCGTTGCATCTTAACACTACTTACTATTGGCAAATAGACGCTCGGGATAATAATGGAAACTCAACGACCAGTAATGTGTTTAGCTTTACAACTCGTAGTCTTTCCGAAGCTAAATTAGTCACTCGTTCCGCACAATTTTCGGTTAGGGTTTGGACTTCGTTGGTTGTATTTGATAATAAACTTTGGATCATTGGAGGAAAATCACCTGGTTCTCTATTTGGCAAAAACGATGTTTGGCACAGCGATAATGGGAAAGACTGGACGCTGGTTACGGGCAACGCTGGTTTTTCAGGCAGAGATAGCCATGCTACGGTAGTATTTGATAATAAAATTTGGGTTATCGGTGGGTTAGGTAGCATAAAGAAAAATGATGTTTGGTACAGCAGTGACGGGAAAATATGGACTGAAGCTACGAATAATGCCGGTTTCTCTGGAAGGTATAACCATGCTGCTGTTGTATTTGATAACCGAATATGGGTTATCGGTCAGTCGGACGGCTTTAATAATGTAGATGTATGGTATAGCCGTGATGGCGAAAACTGGACGGAGGCAACCAATGATACTGGATTTTCATCAAGATCCACCGATGCTGTGGTGGTTTTTGATAATAAAATCTGGGTTATCGGAGGCAGCTACAATAACGATGTTTGGTACAGCAGTGATGGAGAGACCTGGACAATGGCTACAGGCAATGCTGGCTTTTCTGGAAGAAGAAGCCATGCTACGGTAGTATTTGATAATAAAATATGGGTTATCGGAGGGTTTGACGGTTCAAGAAAAAATGACGTCTGGTATAGCGGTGATGGAGAAAACTGGATGGAGGCTACCAGAAATGCTAATTTTACTGAAAGAGACCGTCACGTTTCGACCGTATTTGACAACAAAATATGGATCATCGCAGGAAGTGATGGTTCATCAAAAAACGATGTCTGGTATTTCGAATAAGCTATAACGGAAAATTTTCAATATTCAATCAATCATAAAAATCAAATCATTATGAAAAATTTAAGATCATTTAAGTATTTGGCGATACCAATCTTGTTCATTGGATGCCCTTTATTGGGCGTAGCTCAGAAGTCTGACATGGCTAAACCAAACGTTCTGGTGCCAATAAACTACAAGGCACCCAATGTTGTGAAAACTAATACAAATATGGTGTTTCTGGACATAGACCTCAATTACTTTTCAGTCTCTGAAACTACCCGTAACAGGATTGATAATGGGGACTGTAAAAGGGTATTTGGCCAAATCACCTGTCAATTATGGGGACTGGACGAGCACAACAACAAGATAAAAGCTTACAGTCCCTACGATCGAAAATCAACGAGAATATTCGATCAGAACGATAAAGATGCACCCCCTCCGATCGCTTTAAGTCACTATCAATCCAACACTTCTGTGGCTGCTAATGAGGTGATGAATTCTTTGACTTTTAACGTGCCATCAGTTTTACTTGAAACCGGGAAAATAATGTTGGTTGTTAGGATTCAATTAGGTACCAGGCATAAGGACAATGATTTTGCATCATATGATTTTTTGTGTATGGAGCAGCCTATTGAAAGAAGTTTTGTACTGAATTCCACCTACAAAAAAATTGATATCAAAACCAACACCAATGAAAAATATTCCGGAAGGGATTTACACATCAATGACATGACCATCCCATTTGCGGTATTCCGGAGAACAGATGATACCCACAATATTTGGGTACACCTAACCTGTAAACCAAAAAAATGAGATATAATAGAATTGCCCAACTGCTGTGATCCAACGAATTATCACAGTTAAGTTGGGCAATTATTTTAATTGTCAAATAGCTAATAAGCAATATAAAAATAATCACATTCTTCGAATGAAATGCCTAAAAATGACAGGCATTTTAGAAGTTTGTTTCTCATGGCTGGGTTTGCACTAATAATTTCAATGTCATGTTACAATATTTCCAGAGAAGGTTACATGTCTCCACGTTCGATTCTATGTGAATTGTAAACTTTACACAAACAAAATAACCATTAAAAATTAATCCGATGAAAAACTTAAGGCTAATAATACTAGCAATTTTACCCTTGGGGGTATTCAGTCAGGCTCAACATGCCTTGCCTGAAAACGACAAATTAAATCTGACAAATACCGAGATTATCTGGGATGAGTGGGGAGTTCCACACATCTATGCGGACAATGATGAGGACCTGTTTTTTGCCCAGGGTTGGTCTCAGATGCATCTGCATGGCAATCTGATTCTAAAAATGTATGGACAAGCTCGTGGTAAGGCCTCCGAATATTGGGGTGAAAAATATCTCGAAACGGATATACTGGTTCACACCTTTAAACTTCAGGAAACATCCGATAGATGGGTCAATTCCCTTTATACCGAATCGAAGCGCCTGTTTAACTCATTTGTAAATGGAATAAATGCTTACGCTGAAGCACACCCTGAAACATTGAAGGAGGAAAACAGGCTGGTTTTACCAGTGCGGATTGATGACATCATGTTAAATGATGCTTTTAGCTACATCTTTGGTTTTATTTTGGAAAGAGAGAAAAATCTTCTGCAAACATGGAATTCAAAGGGATCAAATGCATTTGCCATCGCACCTGCCAGGTCTGCCTCAAATCATGCGATGCTGGTTCAAAATCCTCATTGGTCCTGGTCAAGTGGCTTATATGTGGAAACCCATTTCACAACACCTGACAAAAATATTTATGGAGCAGCATCCCCTGGGGCTCCTGGTTTTGTGATAGCATTTAACGAGTTTTTGGGTTGGGCGAATACTGATAACACAATTGATAATGTCGATATCTACGAACTGGAACTGGTAAATGATGGTTACTTGCTTGACGGTAAAGCCACTGATTTTATAAAGGAGTTGAAAACAATCAAGATTAAGTTACCCGATGGTAGTTTCCTGGAAAAAGAGATAGAAATCCTTTGGTCAAAACATGGTCCTGTTTTTAAAAAGTGGGGGCAAAAAGCGCTTGCTCTACGAGTAGCTGTTCCTGGAATTACTGTTGGATCGCATTTACCCAATCCTCGGTATGAGCTTTGGAAACTGGCCACCGCCACCAATTTTAAGGAGTTTGAAGAGGCATTAAAAATGTTTCAAATGTCGTATTCCAACTACATGTATGCAGACAAAGATGGGAACATATTCTATCTGTTCAATGGGTTTATTCCGGAAAGGGAGAAGGGTGGATGGGACTACTGGCAGCAAATTATTAAGGGTGGCAAATCAGAAGATATCTGGACTAAAATCCATCCATACGAAGACCTGCCTAAAGTAAAAAATCCTGATTCGGGGTGGTTGCAGAATACGAATGATCCTCCCTGGTATTGTACGTTCCCCCAGGTACTACATCCCGAAGAATTTCCATCCTATTTTTCCCCCCAGGGTATGGATTTTCGTAATCAAATAGCTGGACGATTAATTGGTGGGGACTCTTCCATTACATTTGATGAGTTGATCGATTATAAGTTATCCACACGCTTTGAATCTGCTGATCGCTTATTGGATGACCTATTTCAGGCTATTGATAGTTATGGATCGAAGCAGGCAAAAGAAGCTAAAAAGGTATTGGAAACATGGGATCGGCAGGCCGAAAATAACAGTGTAGGAACGGAGGTTTTCCAGAACTGGTCATATAATATGTTCTTACTATCCCACGAGGAAGAAATCTACGCAATACCTTGGGACAAAGAAAATCCCTTGACCACTCCTGATGGACTGGCTGATCCAAAAAAGGCAGTTAAGGTATTCGAAGGCACCATAAAAACAGTAGAAAGACGGTACGGTAGTCTCACCAAACCCTATGGTGAAATGCTGCGGCTCAAAATGGACAGCATCGATTTACCAGCAAATGGCGCTATTGGTAGCGTGGGCTGTCTCCGGGTCATCTGGCCCGCAGGTGGTGACCCTGAGGATTTCTATGTATCCGGAGGCGATTCTTATGTTGGTATTGTCGAGTTCGGAGATAAAGTCAAAGCAAAAGTGCTATTGAGCTATGGCAATTCTTCACAGGAAGGATCACCACATCGGGGAGACCAGCTTCAGCTTTTCTCAGAAAAAAAATTGCGGGATGCTTATTTCTATCGGGAAGATGTGCAAAAACACGCCAAACGTATTGAAGTCCTGAACGGAGGTACCTTCACTAAAATGGATTAGGTAGTAGTAAACGGATTTCAAAGTGAGAAGATTTTGAATACGTCACAGCGTCGAATTTGTAATTGCATGATGCTCCTTAATGATTCAATTAAACTCAAAATAGTTAAATTTAATAGGGTAAAGCTCTATCCTATGTAACAGTTAGTTCTTTCAAAATTACAAAGTGAAAAAGTGAATATTCGAATACTGATATCGATTCTCCTGATTTCCTGCTGTAGCCATGAATCCATCTCCCAGGGTTGGTTGGTCAAACATGACTATCCATTGGAATTTCCCGGATTTGTGAGATATGCTCAATGCCCTGATTCACTTTTGCAAATGTACAAGGCAGCAGAGGAGGAGACACTGGAGCAGGTTATGAGTTGGTCGGAAAGGTTCGAGGCACAGCCCAAAACAATAAAACTAGAAAAAGGCGAAATATACTGGCTTAAAGGTGAGTTTGTGAATAGCCAGGATAGTGAGGTTCAATTTCTGGCCGAAGCCGGTTTTATGTGGTGGAAATGGTCGGAAGTTGACATATACCTGGTAGATCAAAATCAATCAATTGAACATATTCGCTTGGGCACTGGGATTCGTCCTACTGACAGATCCATTCGAGATGGTCGCAATTTCTTTTGGCTAAACCTTGCACCTCATGAAAGCAAGAAATTTTTTATACGATTCAAAAGTTCTGTTCAATGGAGGCGAGCTAGTCCCAGTATCCGGATATATGATAAAAACACTTTTCAGGAATTTGAAGGGTTTACGCTAAAAAAATTGGGAGGGGTGAAAACCGATGTCTATTGGAGGTGGCCTATCAAAAAAATGAATTTTATTTTCCACAATCGCGAATATGTTATTGATTCCATGAACCACTATTCGTTCGCAGAAATTAAAGAAAACTGGGACCATCTTGCCAGATATTATCAGCCGAAATATTTAACCAAGGCATCAAAGAGCATGGTGTGGTGCAGGTTAAAAATCGTAAATCCAAAAGACATCCGGCAACAATACCTATTAGATGCCGGTGGCGACAACCCAACGATTGAAGCGTTTCTACCTGAAGTTAATGGAACTTATAAAAAAGTATTAACGGGCAAGAAGGTACCCATGCTGGATAAGCAAGTCCGGCACCCAATGAGCCTGCTTAGCTTTGATCTCCCAGCTAATGATACAGCATATTTATACCTAAAATACTACCCTTTTGAAACCTTCAGAGGACACTACCAACCTACTTATGGCATTGCTATGGGATATTTCGATCAGAATGAGCTTTTTGATCAAACCAGGAAACTGGGTATATGGAAAGGATTTTTACTAGGGATTTTTATTTTTCAATTTATTTATTTTTCCTTAAGAGCAGGGTTGGAACGAGATGCCCAGGGTGGATATTATGCGCTGTTCATTTTCGGAATTAGTATGTTGTTTCTCTATGTGGAAAATGTTAGAAATACATTTATTGCCTGGCAGTTAGCATATGATTTTAATCCGGCGTTTTATTTACTTTCATATACGCTTGGTGCATTAGGCTTGTATTTGTTTTCCAATAGGTTCCTACGACTTAAGAAAAAAATAAACTGGATATGGAAAATACAAACTTTCAACCTGGTAATGATTTTTATAATGCAGTGCATTCTTTTCATACAAGAAATAACTGGAACCTATGGAACTCCTATTTTCTTTCAGTTGTCTACAGAAACCCTTAGTTCATTTTTTATTGGATGTTTTTTACTTTTTTGTGTGATAGGGGCAATTATAGGTGTTATCCTGGGACACCGAGGTTTCAAAAGTTACCTGATCGCCTTTTCGCCCTTTTATCTTGCTGGAAGTATTATAATGATTGAGTCATTGTACGTAGGCTTACCTTCCAATCTGAAGGTGAATGTCATTTACATCTGCATTGTTTTGACAAATATTTTATTTGCCATCGTGGTGGCCGGCAGAAATAATGCCTCTAAATTAAAAGAACTGCAAGCACAGGGCTTAATCCAATTGAACAAAGCCAAGTCCCGCTTTTACGATCATATCTCTCATGAATTCAGAACGCCGCTTACGGTGATCAAGGGTGTTTCCAATCTGATTCAGGGACATGAAAAAGAAAAAAATCTCATTCAGAAAAACAGTCAACAGGTGCTAAACCTGGTAGATCAGCTCATCGGCTTTTCCAAGGCGCAGTCTGACCTTGACCAACTGAAAACAGTGGAGGAAAATGTCGTTCCATATTTGGAATATTTGCTGGAAGCATTCCAGCCATTGGCTGATCAAAAGGAAATCAGATTGAATGCTTGTTATGAAAACCAGGTTATGGAGATTGCTTATGACCGGGAAAAGCTCAAATTAATTGTCAACAACCTACTAAGCAATGCCATAAAATTTACGTCTGAAGGCGGCGAGGTAACGCTTAAGGCTTCATTTAAACCTCCCTTTTTCAACATCGAAGTGAAAGACAATGGAATTGGGATTTCGAAGGAGGATATTCCGAAAGTATTTGACCGTTACTTCCAGGTGTCCGATACGAAGCCGTCGAACGGCGAAACTGGTGGGATTGGGCTGGCGCTTACCAGGGAACTTGTAGAACGAATGGGAGGTAATATTCAGGTAAAAAGCAGCAAAGGTGAGGGTTCAATTTTTACCATATCACTACCGGTTCAGGCCAAAATGCTACATGAATCAAATGAGTTGCAAGACAAGCTTGCTGATTCAGAAAAAGACTTACCCATGTTGTTATTGGTTGAGGATCATGAAGATGTCATCTATTATTTGGAGCGGTTGCTTTCTGCGGATTACAGAATTGTGACTGCCACCAATGGCATTGAAGGATTTGAAAAGGCAACATCCCTCATTCCGGATTTGATTGTCAGCGATGTGATGATGCCGGAAATGGATGGGTATGAGATGACATCCCGTTTGAAGGCGGATATTCGTACCAGCCACGTTCCGGTCATTTTGCTGACCGCAAAAAGCAAGCATGAAGAAAAGATCATGGGACTTAAAGGAGGCGCAGATGCCTATCTCGTCAAACCTTTTGAGGAAGATGAGCTAAAAGTCCGCATTGAAAATTTGATAGAAAGCCGCAACAATTTAAGGAGAATTTATTCCAACGGGACAGTTTTTAAAAGTTCGAAAGGAAGGGTAGACCCATTTATTGAAGCAGCGGTAAAGGTATTGGAAGAGCATTTTGAAGACGGAGCATTCGGTATCAATGAATTTGCAGATGCGATGCATTTAAGCAGGATGCAGGTTCACCGGAAATTACGGGCGATTACCGGCGGCTCAACAAGTCATTTCATAAATTTATTTCGCCTGGAAAAGGGGAAAACCTTCCTTCAAAGCGGAGAATTAAATGTTTCTGAAGTGGCCTACGAATGTGGCTACAGTGATCCGGGCTACTTTAGCAAACTTTTTACCAAACAGTATGGTGCAAGTCCGCAGCAGTTTCAACATTCTGATAAATCCTAAGAAAATGAAGCAGGCAACTATTTTGCTAGTAATTTATCTGTCTGCCAACATTGGCCTATCACAGGGTTTCATAACCAGTCGCGGTACTTCAATGGTAGATGGGCAGGGAAACGACATTCAGTTAAAAGGTATTTGTTTAGCGAACTGGCTGGTGCCCGAAGGATATATGCTGCAATTAGGAAATGTGGATTCTCCCCGAAAGATAAACACGCTGTTGACTGAACTCATTGGTGAAGCCAGAGCTCAGGAGTTCTGGAAAACATACCTCGAAAATTATATCACAAAAAAGGATATTCAATTTATCAAAGAACAGGGATTCAACCATGTGCGTCTTTTTATTCACTATAAGTTATTAACAGACGATGATTATTTGGGGCAAAATAGGCAGGGTTATGAACAAATAGACAATATAGTTAGGTGGTGTCAGGAAACCGGGCTATTTGTTCTTCTTGACATGCACTGCGCACCCTGTGGACAGAGTGGGGAAAATTACGACGATAGTTACGGATATCCCTGGTTACTCAGAAGCGAAGTTTGTCAGCAAAAATTGATCAACGTTTGGAAAGAAATAGCCAATAGATATAAAAATAATCCTGTTGTAATGGGATATGATCTTTTAAACGCGCCGTTGGCACCATATTTTGGAGAAGATATGAACCAGCTCAACCATTCTTTGGTCAATCTCTACAAAGAAACTATTAAAGCTATCCGTGAAATAGACAAGAATCACCTGATCTTTGTTCAATTTCCGGAGTACCATGAGAACCTGAATGCAATGGAAGGATTGGAAAGTGAAAATATTGTGTTTTCATTTCAACGTTATTTTACAGAGACAAACCAATCTGCCGTTCAAAAATATATTGACTTTGCAGAAAGGCATCAGGCTCCTGTTTATGTATGCGAAGCCGGCGAAAACACCCTGCAATGGATTGGTGATATGCGCAAGCTCTTTGACGAAAATAAATTGTCATGGTGCTTTCATCCTTATAAAGAGATTCAGGGATCTATTTTTTACATTGAAAGTAAAGATCCATCATCGGTCGTAGGGATTAAGAAACCAAAAAACTGGAATGTAATTAGTGAATTTGGAGCTTTGGATCGGAGTAGTTTTTCCACCATCCGGGAAAACAAACCTGCGCCGGAATTGGTGAAAAAGATACTTGAAGAATTTTTGGAAAACTGCAAGTTTGAAAACTGTATTGTAAGTGATGTATTCATTCATGCATTAGGATTGAAATAGAATTTAAGAGCTATAAATTAAGTCAATTCCCGATGTATCTTCTTAAATACTGTGCTGAAATATCTGCATCATTAAGCAAAAGAAGAATAAATCAATTGTAAGAAGAGTGAATTAAAAATGTTAAGGGTTTAACAATGTATTTAGACTCCGATTTAATGTCATAATTTCACTGATGATGAGAAGGAAACATTTTTTTCTTTTAATACTTACTATGCTCATAATATGGATTGGGTATCGTGGCTATAGAATTTCAACTACCCGATCACATAGTCCGGCAGATACTGTTTCATATAGTAATAATGATTTTAATCTAAATGTCACCTACAGCAGACCTTATAAAAATGGGAGAGAAATTTTTGGGGAGGCAAAAGATAGGTCATGGTTGCCAAAAGGAAAGGCATGGACGAATTTATTTAAACTAATAACAGGATTACCACGGACGACAGGAGCTTTAGTGCCAAATGGTAAATATTGGAGATTGGGCGCTAATGATGCTACCGAGATCTCATTTAATCGGAAAATCAATTTTGTTGGTAATGAAATAGAAGCTGGCACATACCGAATGTATGCTGTCCCAAATCATGATTCATGGCAAATAATTCTCAATAGTGAAACAGGCCAATTTGGTTACTATGAACCTGATCATCAGTATGATGTCCTGGAAGTAGAGGTGCCTGTAGAAATTGTTTCTGAAACTATAGAACAGTTTACTATTGCCTTCGATGGCGATTCTAAGGATATATATATGCTTATTGCCTGGGATAATTTACAGATTCAAATTCCCCTCCATTTTAACCCAAGTTAATCACATATACCTTGCCTTTGTATTTAGAAAAGAATTTTGCAATCTAGTTTATCAGGATAAACGAATATTTGAGGCCAAAAAGATGGTAACTAATGTCATCAATGTATTCGTTGTCTGAAACACTTGATCTTGATCGTCTTGATTTGACTAACTTTTTGTGAATTTGCCCAATTCTATTTGTAAAAGCTCTTCTCAAAATCATGGAATTCTTCCTTTCCCAAAACCACTCTTCTCCAATATCCTTTGATGAATCCAAAACCATATCCAACCAACTGAATGAATGACGCAAAAACGGATTTTATCGCCACATTCACATTTGTGTTTTGAAGGAGTGAATCAAAAAGAATAACCAAAAAATAAAGTACGAAAGGAAATATGGGTATCCATGACAGGAATACTACGGTGTAAATAATGGCAATGATCAAAAGTATCGAAAAGGTTGCGGGAAAAAAATGAAGCAATTTTAAGGATTGAGGATGTCTCTTGTAAAGGTTAATTCTTGCTACTCCAGAGTTAAAAACCTGTTTGTAAAATTTTTTGAAGTCCGTCCTTCTTTTGTGATAGACAAAACATTCGGTGATCAGAATTGAAGTAAATCCTTCGTCAATTATTCTGATACTAAAATCAATATCCTCACCAAACCGCATTGGTGAGAATCCGCCGGTTTTCTCAAAAACTGCACGGCTGATACCCATGTTAAAACTTCTTGGATGAAATTTTTCAACGGATGTTTTTTTTCCCCTGATCCCTCCTGTGGTAAAAAGGGAGGTCATGGAATAATTGATGGCTTTTTGGATGGGTGTAAAAGAATCATCTGCCGCATCTGGACCACCGAAAGCGTCAAACTTTTCTTCTTTCTTTTTTTGATTTAATTGTTCCAGATAATTTTCCGGGATCAGGCAATCCGAATCAAAAAAAATGAAAAAGTCAGATTTCGCATGTTGGCAACCGTAATTCCGTGTTTGTCCGGGGCCTTCATTTTCTTTGTAAAAATATTTAATATCCAAATGAAATTTGTAAGCCTGACAGATCTGCTCCGATTTTACAGTCGATCCATCCTCAACAACCAGCACCTCAAAATCTTTAAAAGTTTGCCTGGATAGAGAGAGAAGTAGTTCGTCAATTTCCTTTGGGCGATTGTATAGCGGGATAATGATGGAAAATTCGGGCATGATGATCTATAATCCGATTTTTTCGATCATAATATAATCTTCCTTGCGGGCATTCTGCATGGTATACATTTCTGCCAAAAATCCGGCGAGAAATAGTTGTACACCAACAATCAAGGCTACCAAAGCGATGTAAAACAAAGGCTGGTCTACGACGTCCCGGTGCAGGGTCGCTTTGATATACCACAGAAAATATAGCTTTTCACCGATGAGCCACAGTACAATAAAAAAACCGGCGATAAATGACAATGAACCCAGCGTACCAAAAAAATGCATAGGCTTTTTCCGGAATTTTGAAACAAAAGTGATGGATGCCAGGTCTAAAAATCCCGTAATAAATCGTTGGAAGCCAAATTTCGTTTTACCATACTTTCTTGCCCTGTGCTCAACAACCTTTTCACCGATCTGGTTAAATCCATTCCACTTGGCTATGACAGGAATGTAGCGATGCATTTCACCGTAAACATAAATGCTTTTGATTACCGAATTGCGGTAAGCCTTTAAACCACAATTGAAATCATGTAGCTTGATTCCGGAGATCTTTCCTGTGACGAAATTGAAAAATTTGCTGGGAATGGTTTTACTGATCGGATCATGACGCTTTTTCTTCCACCCGGAAACAAGGTCATAATTGTTTTTCATAACCAGTTGATATAACTCTGGTATTTCATCCGGGCTGTCCTGCAGATCAGCATCCATCGTAATGACAACCTCTCCGGAGGCAAATTTGAACCCGGTATTCAAGGCGGCGGATTTACCATAATTGCGATTGAACCGGATTCCCTTGATGCAATTGTTTAACTGAGTAAGTTCATTGAGTTTTTCCCATGAGCCATCGTCACTGCCATCGTCAACCATGATGACCTCATAAGAAAAGCCGTGCTCTTCCATGACACGGCCTATCCATTCTGTTAATTCGGCAATTGATTCTACCTCGTTGTAAAGAGGTACAACAACCGAAATGTCCAGGTTATTATTCATTTGTTATACTGCTTGAGGATTTTCCTTTTTGGTTATTCCTGAAATAATAAGTGAAATTATTAAACCTGCAATAATAGTAAATACAATTCCAACAATTAAGAAAAACATCGGTGTCATAAGTTTTTCAGTGAACTGCATTGCTTGTTCAATTTCTTCGTCAGACATTCCTCTTTCCTCCAGGTCCTGATATGCTTTATCAATACCCTGTTGGATCACTGAATCATCGATAAATGAAATATAGATGTACATGAAAATACTGCCTATAACCCCACTTACCAGTGAGATAATGAATCCAATGGACACACCTTGCCCGTATTTCATGAATCCGTCACCTTGTTCTTTAAATGCCTTGTGGGCCAGGTAAATTACAATTGCCAAGATGACAAGTCCAAGACTACTCAGTGCCTGATTTGATGCCAAACCTGCTAATTGCAATATTAAACTATAAATAATTGAAATGATTGCGGCAATAATCCCGTACCGAAATCCGATTTTTGAGGGTGATACTTGAGCTTCCATAATCTAGTTGGTATTTAAGTTTATGATGTTATTTTTTTGGTTTTAAAAAACAGATAGATCAAACTTATAAAAATAGTAGAAAATAATCCTATAAACGATATTTTAATTAACCCGTCCAGTGCGAGGTCATAAGGGCTGGTATCTTTAACATCCTGCAACGTTTTTATATAGGTTTCCTCGCCAAATTTTTCAATAAATCCCCCTTTATTCTCATCCATCATGGCAATGCGGTCGCTTATATAGTCATTCAATAATTCCGGCCTTACCAGATTGATAATAATCATCATAAACAGAAAGTATATCAGGGCAACTATTATATAATTGATGATACCCACCGACATATTTTTCCAGAATTTTGGGACGACATCAATCTGGTTGTATTCAATAATTGAAAAGAGAATGAATACCAGGACAATTAATCCCGCAAGTAAAGAAAGCGCCGGATTGAAGATGTTTTTATCAGAATAAAGAAGAACCGAAAAAAAGACAAGGATAATAATCGAACAGGTCAAACCATACTTTAGAGCGGTCCTGAATATGTATTTCCAAACAAGATTCATAGAACTTACCATTGAAAAACGTGGCCATTATTGATAACGGCTACCGCTTTTCCTTTCAATTGCTGATTGTAAAAAGGGGAATTTTTTGATCTGCTAAAGTTGTTTGTAGCATCCAGTGACCACAGCTCACCCGGATCAAATACGGTGAGATTTGCAGCTTCACCGGTTTTTATTTCCGGAATTTCCATTCCCAATATTTTTCTTGGATTGGTGGTGAACTTTGGGATCAGGTCAATCCAGTCTTTGTTATTAGTAGCCCGAAGCAGCATTGGAAAGAAAGTTTGAATGGTGGCCATACCGAAATCTGCCAGGTCAAATTCGAGCTTTTTGCACTCTTCATCATGGGGCTCATGCGAACTGACGATCACATCAATCACTTCATCCATCAATCCTCTCAAAAGCGCTTTTTTGTCTTTTTCTTCACGAAGCGGAGGGTTTACCTTAAAGTTTGAGTCGTATTCCACTAAAATGCGATCATCAAACAGCAAGTGAGTGACCGCTACATCACAAGTAGCATTTTTATCTTTCTGTTTGGCCTTTTTTATAATTTTTAATGCATCACGTGTGGAAATATTGCTGAAATGGATTTTACCTCCCGCATAATCCAGCAGTTTGAGATCCCTCTTTACAATTAATTCTTCTGATAGTGACGGAATGCCTTTCAAACCGAGCATTGTACTTGTTGGGCCTTCATGCATGGTACCAAAGAAAGTCAAATACTTATCTTCAGGAAGATTGATGAGCAGTCCATCAAACTTTTGTAAGTATTGAAGGGTTTTTAGAAGGATATCTGTGTTCCAGATCGGTTTGTTCCCGTCCGAAAAGGCAACTGCACCAGCATGATGCATGTCAATCATTTCAGTGAGATCCTCACCCTGGCAATTTTTTGTAATTGCGCCTATGGCATGCAATTGTACCAGTTCATTTTTATTACCCGATTGGAGGTACTTGACATCATTTTTAGATTGGATGACAGGGTTGGTATTGGGAACAAGGGCAACCTCTGTAAATCCACCAGCCGCAGCTGCCAAACGGCCCGTGTTGAGATCTTCTTTCTGCTCCAGACCTGGATCATTAAAGTTGGCTTTCATATCAAACCAGCCAATGGAAACATGCAGATCAGAACCTTCGATAACCGTTTTTGCCTTGGCTGATTCGCTGCTTATTTTTTTGATGATTCCATTTTCATCGATAAGGATATTTTTTTTCTGAAGGTGATTTTTTGAACCGGGGTCAACTATTTTGGCAGATTTTATTAATGTGCTCATTATCTAAAAAATCTTATTAGCAAAACTTCAGTTAGCAGGAAGAGCAAAGATAACATCAAAGCGTACTTCCACAGTGGTGTTCCGAATTTTAATTTTTTAATGTCACTTTCGGCCTCCTGACTGTCAGGTGCATCAAATATGGAAACATTAGGATATTCCGAAAACATATCTTCCAATTCTTCCCTGGTATATCCATTGAGTTTCGATTCGTTTTTATCAATGTTCAATGCTACAGTAAACAAGTATTCGTCATCAGCCAGTAAATCATAAAATCCACTGTTCAGGGTAAATTTAGGCAATTCCAGGAAAATCCTGTCACCTGAAATTCTCTGCCCGGGAATGAATTCGCTTTCTTGGCTTTTCAATTTAAAAACAGATTTCCGATTTAAGGAATCTATTTTGAGATTAATGATGCTTTGTGAGATCTGAAAGTAGAGATTATTGCTAAACTCCTTGCTCATGGAAGCTATTTTATACATGACAGGCACAAATAACGCATGTCGCTGAAAATTGCCATAATCTTCTACTACCGGCCCGGCAAGCAGGTATAATTTTGGTCGGATTTCGGAGAGATAATTTTGTCCGTTTTTCAGGCTTAAGAGGTTAAAACGGCTGTCGGACCATTGCATGAGTGGTCTCACTGTTGGCATTTGCATGTTTCCTTCCTGACTTTCGAAAATATTTTCATAAAAAGGGTTGTTCATGTCGGGGTCATTCAACTGTTGCATACCCTGGTTGTTGGCAGCTCGCAATCCAATGCCGCTGATGCCTTGGTAGGATAAGAAATCTGGGCGTGTACCGGGGATTAGCAATATCGATCCGTCATGGTCATAATAATCTCTGACCACATCACTTAATGAAGTTTCAATTTCATTGATTCCATTGAGAATGACTAAATCCGATTGAGGAATCAGGCTGTAGTCAATGTTGGAAAGATGCTGTGAGGTAAAATTGAATAAGTCGCTATTACCAAAGACTTTTTCAATAGCCGTAGGTGAATTTTCAGATTTTATTTCCACGATGTTGATCCGATCACTTTTGTTTAGGACCAGAAAATATTCATTGTCAAATGCTACCGGAAATTCTTCAAATTCCAATCTGACTTTGTTGATCCTTTCAAGTGGCATGGAAAGATCTATCGTATAATTTTCGCTTGAATTAGCCGGCAGATTCAGGGTAAAAGAGGCGTTTTGGATATCATTAACATAAAATTTCACATTGAGGTCCTGTTGTTCCGTATCGCTATCATTTTTTAGAATGACATGGAGTTTGTTCGATTGTGTGCCCATTAAGAAAGGATTTTCCAGGTAGATGGAATCAACAAAAACATTACTGTAGTTTTCAAAAACGATGGGAATCAAAAATTCCAGGTTGCTGCTATCCAGGTCGGAGGGATTATTTCCAAATGTTGATTTTTGAAAATCAGAAATGTAATAGGTTTCGCTGGATGTGTTTTCTGTTTGCTCAAAATTGACCTTTAACCGATCATTGATTTCCTGGAAACTTCTGGAAACATGACTTCGTCTGATTTCAGTCAACAGCTCACGTACTTCATCCCTGCTTTTTAATGTATTGGAATAGGGTGCAAAGTTATTGGTTAGCAATTTATAATTGGTATTGGCCGGATAAATGTCCAGCAATCGCTCTACTGTTGCCAGCGCAACATCCAAACCATTTGATCCTTCTGCGGTTGTGTTGGTCATGCTCAGGGAATTATCTACATAGATCAATACATTTTCCGCCGATTGGATATTTGATTTTGATGGAATGATGGGTTGGGCAAAAGCCAGTACCAGGAAAATAATGAAAAGTATTCTTGAAAACAGAATGAGTAAGTGTTTTAGCCTTCTTTTCGAGCTGGTTGATTTTTTTACTTCCTGAATGAACCGGGTATTGGAAAAATAGACTTTTTTGGCTTTCCTGAAATTGAAAAGGTGAACGATAATGGGAACAGCAACCGCAAAAAGACCAAATAAAAACTCCGGATGAAGAAATTTCATTAGCGACAAAAGTAGTAAAAGTTTGATTAATTAATGAAATAAAAACGTGGTGGATGGTTATTCATTTTGCAATGGCAAAGTCATTCGTCAGAATATAGTTCTTCCAGGTAGATCTCGACAAAAGGTCGAGATGGCAGCTTTTACATTGAAAACCTAATTCTACTTCCCCGCCAACCCAATGTAATTATAAGGAGAAATCGATAGAAGCTCCTTCTTTACTCCTTCACTTACGTCAAGTCCATTGATAAACTCCTTGATCGCTTTTTCCGTGATTTTTTCATTTTTCCGGGTCAGGTCGAGCAATGCTTCATAAGGTTTGGGATATCCCTCCCTTCTTAAAATGGTTTGGATGGCTTCTGCTGTCACCGCCCAGTTGTCGTCCAGATCCTGGCTGATCACATCCGGATTAAGCTCCAGCTTTTTAATGCCTTTAACCAATGAAACCAATCCCACCAATGTGTGTGAAACGGGAACACCAATGTTTCTCAAAACCGTCGAATCTGTCAGGTCCCTCTGAAGCCTCGAGATAGGTAATTTGGCGGAAAGGTGTTCAAAAATTCCATTTGCCAGACCCAGATTTCCTTCAGCATTTTCAAAGTCGATGGGATTTACCTTATGCGGCATGGCCGATGAACCGATCTCTCCTTTGATAATTTTTTGCTTGAAATAGTTCATCGAAATGTATTGCCAGACATCCCGGCTGAAGTCAATGAAAATGGTATTGATCCTTTTTATTGCATCAAAAATAGCCGCCAGGTTATCGTAATGTTCGATCTGGGTGGTAGGATAGCTTCGTTTGAGGCCAAGGTATTTTTCTACAAAATGATTGGCAAATGCATTCCAGTCAACATCTGGATAGGCAAGAACATGTGCGTTTAAATTTCCTGTAGCGCCACCGAATTTAGCGGAATAAGGAATTTGATTCAAAAGATCAAGCTGGCGGTTGATCCGCTCGGAAAATACCAATAATTCCTTTCCCAGAGTGGTAGGTGAAGCAGGCTGCCCATGGGTTTTTGCCAACATTGGTATTGTTTTCCAATCCTTTGCCATTCCGGCGATCATTCCCTCAACTTCCTTAATTTTATCCACCATAAATGCCATGGCATCTTTAAAGGACATGGGGATAGAAGTATTGTTGATATCCTGACTGGTCAATCCGAAATGGATAAACTCTTTGTATGCTTCCAAGCCAAGGTTATCAAATTTCTGCTTGATAAAATATTCCACCGCCTTCACATCGTGGTTGGTGGTTTTTTCTATTTCTTTGATGGATTGGGCATCAGCCTCGGAGAAGTTTTGATAAATTTTTCTTAAACCTTCAAACAAACCATGATCAATATCCTTCAAATTAGGCAATGGAAGCTCTGCCAGGGCAATAAAATATTCAATTTCGACTTTTACTCTGTAATGGATCAGTGCATATTCTGAAAAATAGGGGGCAAGGTTTTGCGTAACTTTCCTGTAGCGGCCATCAACCGGCGAAATTGCAGTAAGAATATTCAGATCCATAATTGTTTTTTTGAGGCTGCAAAGGTAAATATTTGCACTTAAAAAGTTTAATACCAACTAAATTTATCAGAATAAACACATTTACAAACAAATAAGATAAACTGTCAATTTTATCCTTTTAAAAACACCAATATTCCCCTTTTGAAAGGGGTGAAGGGCATAGCCGTCAAGCTAAGATATAACTAATTGATAGTCAATATTTTATAAAGAAGCCGTTTGAGCGGCCCCAGACGATCAACAAACCCCTTCATATCATTTTTTTTTATGCCCGCTTGGAGCAGGCTTTGGAGTTTTCTTGCACTTAAAATACATATTTTTGTACATTTAAACAACTGATTTACAGTTGTTTAATAAAAATTCTTCTATGATTTCATAGCTGCTCTTCTTTCCTTTTTTCACTTCAAATTCACAAAATTGGCCTACCATTTGTATCACAGTTTCCAGGTATCCAATGATTTTTTTCTGCCCCAACCTTGAATGGCTCCATATCTCCTTGGCCTTCCTTGTTAACAGGTTGCTAACCTTCATCATACTGAGCTTTATCAGGCCGTTCTCCATAAACCTGTGGAGCATTCCCCAGAGAAGCTTACTTTGAATGCTAAGCCAAATCAATTTTGCATAGAGCATACATTCAAACCGGGCCTGTTTCATAGGCTTAACCTCGTCGAGCTCCCCATAGGATTTCCACGTCTTAAATATGAGTTCGATCTGCCAGCGAAGCCGGTAGATTTCCTGGACGGCCCGATGGGAAAGCCGCCCCTTCTCTACATTGGTCATGAAAACGTTAAACCACATCCTTGTCTTTTTCACCTTACTGAGTTTTCTTCCTTTCTTTTTGGCTTCCCGTTCCGCCTTTTTCAACCGCTGTTCATATACCTGTTGAGGCACTTTTTCAATTAACAGCCGAATGGGGTATTTCTTCTCGCCCAGATAAGCCTGGTATTCCATTTGGTGGAGACTGTTCCGGCCCATCTTGCCAACCAATTTTTCAAAATCCACTTTTTCATATTCCCCTTGTTCCTTTTTCAAATATACATGCTCAACGTTGGTGGGCAATTTACTGATAAAGAAGGCTTCTTGCCTGGCAATCCCTTCAGGCATATCGAGGTTTACATATCCTAAATCCCTCACAATCAATTCCCCGGGATTAATCTCTCCCAGGGTATCCACTGCATTTTTCTTGTCCTGGTCATTGAAAGCATGAATGGACAAATCACAAATCTCGCCCCTAAGCATGTCATATTCAAATTGAAGGCGGATAGCTGCCTTCGAGCCTGACCCACCACTGCCCGGATAGGTGTCCGCATAAGCTTCGGGAAGTTGGAAACAGGTTGAATCTTTGATTTTTACTGCCGCAAACCCTTTGCAGGGCAGTTCAGGGACCGGACCGCAAAATAATTCACGAAGAATCGTTTCCAACACTGTCTTGAAAAACATTATCGCCGGACTATCAAACCTCTGGTCTAAACCTTGTTTGCTGATGGTGACCCCATATTGCTCGTATAAATCCTGGCAAAGATTGATCAAACTCAGCTCTTTGGCTGATCGGCTTTGGCTGATAATCACCGAGAGAAAATCGTACCCATTTAACTTTGATGACCGAAGTTTAAATCCAGATTCCGTGGCCAATTTGTTGATTTGCCTTTCCGTTATAAATTTACTCAATCTGCTGCCGAGTTCTTTCGATAATTCTGTAGTTTTATGTTGCTTTATATCATTTTAAAAAGCTGTGCTCAATTCGCTGAGTATCAGCTTTTTTTATTTGATTAGCTTGACGGATATGGGGTGAAGGGGTATGTCAATTTAAAAAAGCTGTTTTGAAAGGATAAAATTTTCAAATGCGTATACCCGCTTAATTTATCGAACAAACGCTGTTAAATTGAGTTTGGGTGATAAAAGCAAAACAAATTGTCATTTAATAAAGTATAAGGTTATTTTTGCAGCCTTTAAGGTAAAAGTTATTTACGGTTATGGTTTTTGGATTATTCAAAAAGAAAAAAGAAAAAGCGAAAAATAAATTCCTGGAGCTGGAGGTAAAGGAAATCATCAATGAAACCCATGATGCCGTTACATTGGTTTTTGATCCTGCAGAGCAGAATTTCCATTACTTGCCCGGGCAATTCGTAACCCTGATATTCGAAATTGAGGGAAAGGAAGAGCGGCGGTCCTATTCACTTTGCAGCTCACCATTTACCGGCGATGATCCAGCCGTAACCATAAAAAGAGTGGCTGATGGGAAAATATCCAACTTTATCAACGACCACATCAAAGCGGGGGATAAGATTAAAGTCATGCCTGCTATGGGTAATTTTATTACCAATCCGGATGCTAAAACCAGCCGGAATGTCGTCGTTTTTGGAGCCGGCAGCGGGATTACCCCGCTTATCTCGATCATCAAATCCATCCTTCAGATTGAAACAGGTAGCAGGGTAATATTGATCTATGCCAACAGAAACGAGGAAACCATTATTTTCCGGAATTTATTAGATCAGCTAAAGGAAAAATTTGCGAATCACCTTCACACAATACATATCCTTAGCCAACCGACAGTGTCGTGGAAAGGATTGGCCGGGCGATTAACAAAAGAAACTTTGAAAGAAATCCTGATGGATCTTCCGGATTTTTCAGTTCAAAAGTCAGATTATTTTCTTTGCGGGCCAACTGGTTTTATGCATACGGTTGAAGAAACTCTGGATGAATTGAAAGTAGCAAAAAGCAAAGTATTTAAAGAAAGTTTTGTTTCATCGGGAACAGAAAAAGATGCAGCCACTTCCAGCCCAGAAATAATTGATCGTCAGGTTACTGTGGTGCTCGACAATGAAGAATATGAAGTAGGTGTCCCGGCCAAAAGGACAATCCTTGAATCGGGGCTCGATCAAAACCTGGATATGCCATTTTCCTGTCAGAGTGGACTTTGCACCGCCTGTCGGGGTAAACTATTGTCAGGCAAAGTACACATGGAAGAATCAGATGGACTGTCCGATGAAGAGCTCGAAAAAGGATATGTGTTGTGCTGTGTGAGCCATCCTTTGACAGATGATGTGAAAATTGAGATTGGATAATATTCCTTCCTAAGAAATAAAATCATGGAGACATTAAAAATTGAGAAGAAGAAAAGGACTTTCTTACCCGAAGACCTGAAAATCACTGAATGGGAAACCATCAAAAAATATTATGAGGACCTTCTGGAAAGAGAAATACCTGACCCTGCTAGTTTGAAAAAGTGGCTGCAAGACCGAAGTGAATTGGAGTCAGTAATTTCTGAGAATTTTGCATGGAGATATATTCACATGACCTGTGACACGGCCAATGAAGAATATTCAAAATCATATTCCTTTTTTGTAAAGGAAATCCAGCCCAAAATTGCCCCATACAACAATAAATTAAATGAAAAGTATTTAGCGAGTCCTTTTGCCGAAGATTTAAAAGGTAGCGGATATTTTATCATGAACCGCTCCATCAAAAAGGCGATTGAAATATTCAGAGAAGAAAACATTCCTTTGTTTACGGAGATACAAACCCTCAACCAGGAATACAGCGCCATCTCAGGGGCACAAACGGTGGAAGTGGACGGAAAGGAGCTGACGCTTCAACAAGCAGCCGTCATCCTGCAATCCACAGACAGAAACAAAAGGGAAGTAGTCTGGAAAAAGATAGCCGAAAGAAGATCGCAAGACAAAACAAAACTCGATGAGTTATTTTCCAAACTGGTAAAGCTAAGGCATCAGGTTGCACAAAATGCAGGCTTCGAAAATTTCAGGGACTACATGTTTGTGGCAATGGGAAGGTTTGATTATTCCATTGGGGATTGCTTTGACTTTCACGATGCTATTAAATCAGAAGTCGTTCCTCTGGCCAATGAGCTGTCCAAACAACGGAAGGATAAAATGAAACTTGAAAAGCTTCGTCCATGGGACAAGGCTGTTGATCCGGAAGGAAGGGAAGCTTTGAAACCTTTTTCGTCGCCCGATGAATTGACGGATAAATCCATTGAAAATTTTAAGCGTTCAGGTGAATTCCTCGGCCAATGTCTGGCTACCATGAAGGAAATGCAACACCTTGACCTTGATTCCCGAAAGGGAAAAGCTCCTGGGGGATATAATTATCCACTTTCTGAAATTGGAGTTCCTTTTATTTTCATGAATGCTACCTCGACTTTACGCGATCTGGTGACACTCATGCACGAGGGAGGACATGCAGTGCATTCGATTATTACCCGCGATCTTGAGCTAAGTGATTTCAAAGAAACGCCGTCGGAAGTGGCGGAACTGGCTTCCATGTCCATGGAGTTGATATCAATGGATCACTGGGACTTATTTTTTGACAAAGAAGATCTGAAAAGGGCAAAAACGGAACATCTTCAACAGGTAATAGAAACTCTACCATGGATCGCTATTATCGATAAGTTTCAACATTGGATTTACGAAAACCCGGATCATTCTTCGGAAGACCGGGAAGCGAAATGGCTGGAAATCTATTCCAATTTTACGGATGATCTGACTGACTGGTCTGGTATCGAGGAATACAAGAAGTTTTTATGGCACAGGCAGTTGCACCTTTTTGAAGTGCCATTTTACTATATCGAATATGGTTTTGCCCAGCTGGGTGCAATTGCCGTTTGGAAAAATTTTAAGCAGGACAATAAAAAAGGATTGGAAGGCTACCTCAATGCTTTGAAACTAGGGTATACCAAATCCATTCCCGAGATCTATGAAGCCGCAAATATCAAATTTGATTTTAGCAGGGAGTACATCAAAGGATTGTTTAAGTTTTTGAAAGAGGAGTTGGATAAGGTTTCTTAGTTAATCTAGGAACTAATAAGCCCGGTTAACGCCCTCCTGCTTTTCCTTGTTTGAATGTTAAAATTCTCTCTTGTAATGACATAATTCACCATGCAGGCAGCTAGTGAAATTGCCGCATACCAGTATGCCTGATACGGAATGGCAAAGAAGAGGGTAATCAATAATGTGAGGATTGTCCAGAAAACCAGGAACCTTTTAGAGCTGGGGAATAGCTGGTATTTTGTCAGGATCATCGAACCTCCTTTTTCTTCCGATTCAACTATCCCTGAAATAATGGGGGTAAAATTGTTCGGCCTTTTCAACAACAGGGAAATTTCAAACTGGTCTTTTTCAACAATTCCCTTGAACCACTTTTTTTGTTGACTTTCCAGGTCTTCTTTATCCGTGTTCAAATCCACCCGGAGGGACTGAATCACTTCACTTTTTGACAACGGGGAATAAAGCGTCTCAACTTTTTGCGGAAAAAACATCTATCGAACGGCAATGCAAGAAATCTCAACATTTACATCCTTGGGCAGGCGGCTGATCTCCACGGTTTCACGGGCAGGGGCGTTTTCAGGAAAATATTCTCCGTAAGCAGCATTTATTTCTGAAAATTGAGTCATATCTTTAATGAAAATGGTGCACTTAACAATGTTCGAGTAATCCATATCCGCCGCTTCCAATATTTTCCCAATGTTTTTCATCACATGATCCGTTTCCTTTTGGATACCTCCTTCGATGACATTCCCATCCGGATCGAGGGCAATTTGCCCGGAAACATACAATGTATCGCCTGCCATAACAGCCTGATTATAGGGTCCGATCGGTGCGGGAGCTTCTTTTGTCAGTATGATGGATTTGCTCATGGTTTGTCATTTATGTGTGTCCAAATATATACAATCTAGTTTCAAAACTGAGAGGAATCCAACTTGTTTTAGATAAAAGATTTTCGAATGGTATATTTGGCAAAATTTTGAACATGGCAATTAAAAATGACTTATTGATCCGTGCGGCGAAAGGCGAAAAAACAGAAAGAACACCGGTTTGGGTCATGAGACAAGCAGGACGTATTTTAAAGGAATATCGTGAAGTAAGGAATAAGCTTGATGGCTTTATCGATTTAGTAAAAAATCCGGATATGGCCGCAGAAGTGACGATTCAGCCAGTGGATATTTTGGGAGTGGATGCTGCGATCATTTTTTCTGATATCCTGGTCATCCCTGAGGCGATGGGTTTACCTTACGAAATGATCGAGAAAAAAGGCCCCAATTTTCCAAACGCCATTCGAACGCATCGAGATCTGAAAAAATTGAAGATTGCTGATGAAGACAGTTTGGGCTATGTGTCAGAAGCCATTCAGGTAACAAAAAAACAACTGAATGATCGGGTTCCACTCATTGGATTTGCCGGGGCACCGTGGACGATTTTCTGCTACATGGTGGAAGGACATGGCAGTAAAACTTTTTCTGAAGCCAGGAAAATGCTCTACACTGAGCCGGATCTTTCACACCAGCTCTTGCAAATGATCACCGATAGCACCATTACCTATTTGAAAAATCAGATCACAGCAGGAGTTGATATCGTTCAGGTATTCGATTCCTGGGCGGGTATTTTACCTGAAAGTCACTACGATATTTTTGCGCTACCTTATATCAGACAGATCTGTGATGCGATCTCCGAAGTTCCGAAAATTGTGTTTGCCAAAGGGGCGATAGCTTCGCGAAAGTCCATCGGTGATGTGAATTGCCAGGTGGTTGGGTTGGATTGGAATATGAACATCCGGGAAAGCAAAGGGCTGATCCCATTTAAAGTGCTACAGGGAAATCTGGATCCCGCTGTTTTGTATGCATCTTTTGATGTGGTTAAGAAAGAGACAAAAGCCATGATCGATGCATTTGGAAAAGACCGGCACATCGCTAACCTGGGCCATGGTGTTTACCCGGATATTAATGCCGACAAGGTGAAGTGTTTTATTGATACGGTGAAGGAGTATTCGGTGAGGGGGTGAAATCCTAAGACTTTTACTAAGATTTACGTTGGTAATCGCAAATTTATATAAAAGTGGTTCTCACCAATCCAAATGCATCTGGAAATTATTCCGGTATTTCTGCAAATCTGAAAAATCAATCTCTATGGTTTGAATAAATGGATCGTCTGAATAATCGATCAGGTATTTTCCGCGCGGGTCAACTATATTGCTGCAGCCACCGAATTCGACTCCGTTTCCATCTGCTCCAACCCGATTGACTGCAGCGACATAACAAGAGTTTTCCATTGCCCGGGCTTGTAGTAAGGTATTCCAGGCATGGATTCTTGCAGTCGGCCAGTTGCCCATGCAAATTAGCAGGTCATAATCGATCGTACTTTTTTCTTTGTTAAAATGATTTCTAGAGGTTTCCGGAAACCTCAGATCGTAGCAAATAATGGGTTTGATGTTCCAACCTTTATGTGAAAAAATAGTTGGGTTCTTTCCGGGTGTGAAATATTGATCTTCCTCCATCATCCGGAAAGGTTTTGTTTTATCATAAATACCATATTGACCATCCGGATACATCCAGATCGCGCGGTTATAAAATTGTTTATTTTCCTTGATGATCAGGCTACCGATGATCAAAGCTTTGTGCTGCTCGGCTTGCTGTTTTAACCAACGGAAAGTAGTGAAATTCATTGGCTCGGCGAGCTTTTCCGCATTCATGCTGAATCCAGTGTTAAACATTTCAGGAAGTACAATGATATTACCTGTTTCAACCTGCCAGAACTTTTCCTCCAACTCTGCTAAGTTGGCTGTTATGTTTTCCCAAAAAATATCGTACTGAACAAGCGTGATCTTCAATTGTGACATGCCGTTATTTTCTCAGCGGGAACTTCATGCGGTAATCGACAGATACATTTCCCTTGCTGATATTCGTCAGCTTACCTTTTAGCAAACGCTTCTTAAACGACGAAAGATGATCTATGAAAAGTATTCCCTCAATATGATCGTATTCATGCTGAATGATCCGCGCTTTCATGCCATCGAATTCTTCTTCATGCTCGTTCCAGTTCTCATCAAGGTACTTGATCTTTAATTTCGAATTACGACTCACGTTTTCACGGATAGTCGGTATGCTCAGGCATCCTTCTTCAAAAGCCCACTCTTCATCAAATTCTTCCAGGATCACAGGATTGACAAATACCCTCTTAAAATCCATCATGTCCTCTTCTTCGAGAGCGGCTCCATCAATGACAAAAAGGCGGATACTTTTGCCAATTTGGGGTGCAGCCAATCCAATTCCCTGTGCGTTGTGCATGGTTTCAAACATATTCTCCACCAACTCCTTCAGGTCTGTTCCGTTTTCAATTTCCTCAGCTCTTTTTTTCAACACAGGATCTCCGTACGCTACAATCGGATAAGTCATATTTAAATTTTTGGACAAATATAAAACTTACAAGGCATTTGTAAATGAAATAAGCAAATTTGGGTTGCTTTTGTTACGATAAACAGAGCTGAACTAAATAATTAAAAGTGGTTGATTCGATGTTCCAAAAAATTATAAATTCGAGGATAAATTTTTAGACATCGATGAACCTTATTTCCAACACTAAATCTGAATTGTTGACAAAAGAAGACTACTGGTCCATCTGGATCGGAGTATTTTTATTATTGATAGGATTGGGAATATTTTATTTTTATCCGTTTCAAAAGATCTCTCAGGAAACAAAAAGCTTAAAAGAGTTTATTGCCACCGAAGAAGAGCAATTCCCCTTTAAAACGGTCAACTGGTATGATGCAAATGATCGGTTAAACAAACTTTCATCAGGGAACACAGAAGTTGGCCAACTGGTCAATCAAACTCTGATGCACCCGAAAAAATGGGTTTACAATCCCATGAGCTCATTTTACAAAAGTACGGCAACCGCTGAAGCCCAGACTGAAGTAAATGAACTAAGCCTGATGGAGGACAAAATGAATCTGGATTATTATAAGTCGGAGGCATTGTACAGACTGGATTTAGCCGCAAATAAATTTTCCTTTGAAGATACCACCGTAAACAATGCCACTAAAGAAATGATAGCATTGTGGCACGATAGTAATGTGGCCTATGTGAAAAACTATCAAAAAGCACAGGTCGAACCCTATAACCTGTTTTTGTCACTTGCCATTTTGGGCATTGCATTGGCAATTATTTTTAGCTTTGGTGCCCATTTTATGGGGATTGGTGCGAAAAAGTTCGTCGTTGGTTTTATCCTGGTATTTATTCTGGCAGTCGTCTCACAAGTATTAGGCAACCAGGCCGATATGAAAAACCTGGGCTTTGGCTATGCAATCTGGGCGATTGTCATTGGACTGCTCATTTCCAATACGATCGGAACACCAAAATGGGTAAAACCTGCTGTTCAGACAGAATATTATATCAAAACCGGATTGGTTTTGCTCGGTGCAGAAATTTTATTCAGCAAAATCCTGGCCATAGGCCTGCCAGGAATATTCGTTGCATGGGTAGTCACTCCGATCGTTTTGATATCGACCTTTTGGTTTGGACAAAAGGTTTTGAAAATTGCTAGTAAGTCCCTCAATATCACCATCAGCGCTGATATGTCTGTTTGTGGGGTATCGGCTGCAATCGCTACCGCAGCGGCATGTAAAGCAAAAAAAGAAGAGCTAACCCTGGCCGTAGGAATGTCGATGGTATTTACCGCTATCATGATGATTGCCTTACCGACATTTATCAAGACGATTGGGATGCCTGAAGTGCTGGGAGGCGCCTGGATAGGTGGAACCATTGATGCAACCGGTGCAGTTGTGGCAGCAGGAGCATTTCTTGGAGAACGGGCATTGAATGTTGCAGCAACGATCAAAATGATCCAGAATATGTTGATTGGACTCATCGCTTTTGGAGTGGCTGTTTACTGGGCAAGTAAGGTGGAAAAAACCAGTGAAACTTCTGTTGGAGCAGGGGAGATCTGGAAGCGGTTTCCGAAATTTATTCTCGGATTTGTAGGCGCTTCCATTGTTTTCTCCATTTTATTTTCATCAAGCGGAGCCGATTTGGGAGATGCTCTGATTGACAAAGGAGTCATCAGAAGCTTTACCAAAGATCTGAGAGGATGGTTTTTCAGCCTGGCATTTGTTAGCATTGGCCTGTCTGTCAATTTTAAAGAGCTGAAAAAATATTTCAAAGGCGGGAAGCCTTTGGTTCTCTATCTGTTGGGTCAAACCTTCAACTTGCTACTGACCTTGCTCATGGCTTACCTGATGTTTTATGTCATTTTTCCGGAAATCACTGAAAAGATCTGATAATGAAGAAGTGGACTAATTTTATATTGGGATGTTTGATATTGATAGGGTTTATTTTTTTATTTCCCAGACTGCTACATCAAGATCCTACTTCCAATAATTTTTTTCAACAAGTTCATCAAAACGATATAGATCCTTCAGCGCTTTTTTATTCCGAAGAAGATCATACTTCTTCATCCTATAAAACTCTTTTGAAGAAATTAAAGGACGAAAAATTAGTTGACCACTAAAAATCTAAAGTCTTTCATGACCAATGTCATCTTATGATTTGCCTCCAAAAAGCCATTTATCGTAAAATCAGGTATAATACGATTTGAACGAGTTCTTTGATTTCCAATCAATGTTGGGGATAAATCCAGCCATTATTTTGTTATAGAAATACATGGATTACTGAATGATCAGGTGAAAGCCGATTTGTGCTAAACCAAAAAATCAATTCTCATGAAACCGAGCACGACGTAATCGACCCATATGGCAATGATTACAAAATGCGAGGTTCTCCCGATAGCTATCGGGATACCATTGAAAATTAAACGATTATAAACAGATGAAAGTGATCAATAAAATCCTTGTTCCAATTGATTTCTCAGAGAATTCAACTGACGTTGTACAAAAGGCTGTCGATTTTGCCAATCATACCGGAGCTGCATTAATACTTTTGCATGTTTACAATCGCCCCTTGTTCAGGTACCACACCAAAGCTGGATATGGTATTGACAAAGTTCATTTGATGGACAAGACTCTCTTGCGATGGGCGGAAAGAAGGATTGATGCCAGGTATCATCAAATGCTTAAGGAATTAAGCGGAGTCCAAAAAGATCAAGTGACTTTCATAAAAACCAGGGGTCTGCTGACCCATGAGATTAAGGAAGTTATTAAAAGTCATAATATCGATCTGGTAGTAATTGGTGCCAGACAAAAGGATCGAAAACACAACCTGTGGAGCTATAAAGCTACAAGGTTAACTCACAAAGTGAAAATTCCAATTTTGATCCTTCCATACAGGTTTGAATTGCACAAGCCAGTGAAAATCGCATTTGCTTATGATCTCAAAGAGATCCACAATTTAAGGGAATTGGACATTATCAAGGAGTTTGCATCCTTGTATCGGGCCCATATCCACTTATTTACAATTACCAATGAAACCTTTTTGTCTGAAAAAGAAGAAGGGAATATGGATCTGCTGAAAGAGTTCTTTGGTGATTTTTCTCCGGAAATTCATGTGATCAATGATGAAGGAGTTGAAGAAGGCATCCATCATTATCTCTCCATCAATGATATTTCATTGCTATCTGTACTTCACCGGTCCAGGGGCATCATTGAAAAAATATTTCATAAGAGTATTTCAAAAAGAATAGCCATCAATTCAGAAGTTCCGGTGCTTTCGATTGATGATCATTAACCGTAAAAGCCAGGAGTCATGAAACCTTTTTCAAGGATACTTGTTGGTTTGGATCTCACAGAGATGGACTTCATTTTATTGAGGTTTATGCATCATTTTATGCGTATTTATCCTCACATCAAGGACCTTTATTTTATTCACGTAGAAAAAGACCTCGAGCAAGCATCGATTAAAGAAGAGGGCACTTTGAAGGGAAATATCCCCATAGATGAACAATTCAAAATGAGGATGAGGGAAGAGGTTGAAAAATATTATCGAAATGATTTATCGTTAAATGTGCGATATAAAATTGTAGAAGGAGATCCTCTCAAGCAGCTACTACACTGGTCGAGAATAAAACACATCGACCTGATTGTAGCAGGAAAAAAAGTTCAGCAAAAAGGTCGTGGCATTGTTATGCAAAAGCTTGCCAGGAAAAGTGATTGTTCGATACTATTTGTGCCGGAAAATTATAAACCGAGATTCAGAAAAATATTGATCCCTGTTGACTTCACCAAAAGGACGGATAATGTCTTTGAAACAGCCTGCATGATCAGGAATCAGCTACCTCATTCTAAGTTTATCTGTCAGCATGTGGTAGAAGTTCCCTCCGGTTATACCAGAATAGGGAAAACATATGAGGAATTTGCAGAAATCATGACAGGACATGCCCGAAACAAATGGAAGAAATACATTGAGGAGCACGATATCAAGTGCCTTGATGTGCAACCGGAGTTCATATCAATTGAGAATGGAAGTGTGGCTAAAAGCATCATTGATTTTGCGCATGCTCAGAATATTGATATGATCATGATGGGGAGCAAAAGACAAACCAATGTTTCGGCATTTATCCTTGGTAGCGTAGGAGAGGATTTGGTCAACAGGGATAAAGATATCTTACTGCTTCTTGTAAAGCATCAAAATAAACCATACGACTTTTTCAAAGCAATGCAAAAAGTGTGAACGAAAAGGTCTGGAATTTTTGTTTTCAAAGTATACACCCATGGTTATGAACATCGATACACTTACCGAAAAAATTTATAAAGAAGGAATTGAACAGGCCGAGAGTGAAGCCCGGATGATTCTTGAAAAAGCTCAGGAGGATGCAAAAAAAATAATCGAAGAAGCAAAGGAAAATGCTGTCAAAGTATTGGAGCATGCGGAACGGGAAGCAAAAGAGCTTAAACAAAATACCCTCACTGACATCAGGCTGGCTGGTAATAAAGCTACTTCTTCCTTAAAACAAGAGATTAAAACTTTAGTAAAAGCAAAGGTTTTTGATGAGCAAATAAAGGAAACATTCCTGGAAAGGGATTTTGTAAAGGAATTGATGCTACTGGTAGGCAAAGGCAATGCAGACAATATTGATAAAATCATTTTGCCGGAATCATTTAAAAGGGATTTTGAGTCATTTTATCAATCATCAGTTTCGAACGTGTTGCCGGAAATCAAAGTAGATTTTGATAAAAAACTCTCAAACGGATTTCGCTTTGAGGCAAGTGATTCGGGTTACCTGATCACTTTTACCGATGAGGATTTTATCGAATTTTTCAGCCCGTTTCTGAATGCTCAAACCCGAAGAATATTATTCAATGATTCGAAATGAGTTCTTACTACTATTTGATATCGTCCCTTCCGCAATTGGAATTTGGTCAATACCAAAAGATACCGGATTACGAAGGCACACTATTCTTCGTTACTGAGATGCTTAATGAGGAAGATGAAAAAGAATTCCGGAAGATACTTTATCCATCAGACGTCAAAAACCTCATCAACTTTATTGCAGAGAAAAAAGGTTTACCAATTCCTTATCCTTACGTTCTGAAACCAGGCTTTTTTAAAAGCAGTCAGATTTCTGATCTCTGGCAAGGAAAACTGAATCCCCCTTATTTCATGTCGGAGCTCATTGATGAAAACAGGGGCCGAATTCAGGAAATCGATTTGACTGGTTTTGAGAAAAGGCTATTGGATAATTTTTACAGGTGGGTATTTGAAGGAGGAAATTCGTATCTGAGATCGTGGTTTAAATTTGATCTGACGCTAAAAAATACAATAGCAGTTTCAAATTCAAGAAAATACAAATTAGACTTTAAAGATCCATTACTTGCTGATTTAATCGGTCAAACTAATGGAGTTGGTGACCTGGCTGATTTCACGATCAGGGATGAGCTGAATATTTCACATCACGACAATAATCCCGCGATTCTTGAGAAAATACTCGACAAGATCAGATGGAATTATATTGACCTGATCTCGCCATTTTCATACTTCGATGAAAAGGCTGTTTTCGCCTGGTTCCTCAAATTTCAGATTCTCCATCGATGGATTGGAGATTGGTCGAATGATAGATCTAAAGAAGTGATAAATAGTTTGTCGACCGAAATATTGAAAGAATTTCAATTACCTGAACAATTTAAAGTGTAAAAAACCAATCAAAAATGACCAGGGGAAAGATTACCGCAATTATTTCAAATCTCATTACCATAGAGGTAGACGGGCCTGTCGGACAGAATGAGATATGTTATATCCTTCATGATGAAGTGAGACTAATGTCCGAGGTCATTAAGGTTCGCGGGAAGTCAGCATATGCCCAGGTGTTTGAATCAACCCGGGGAATCCGGGTCGGAGATAAAGTAGAGTTTACAGGTGAAATGCTGGAAATAACATTAGGGCCGGGTTTGCTTTCAAAAAATTATGACGGTCTGCAAAACAACCTCGATGACCTTGAAAATATCTTTCTTCAAAGAGGAATTTATGCACCTGCTATTGACCCGGAGAAAATCTATGAATTCACGCCAATGGCAAACAAAGGAGATTTGGTGAGAGGTGGCGATTGGCTTGGTGTTGTTAAGGAAAACTGGATCGAACATAAGATCATGGTTCCTTTTAAGGTTCATGACCTGGTAAAACTCGTATGGATTGCTGAAAAAGGAGAATATAAAGTTAAAGATATCATCGCCAAAGTTGAGAATGAAGATAAAGAGGTGATCGGGATCTCGATGATGCAGAAGTGGCCAGTTAAAGTACCCGTCACAAATTACAAAAATAAACCCCGTCCGTTTAAGCTATTGCAAACAGGAGTGCGGGCAATGGATACGCTCAATCCGATGACGGAGGGTGGGACCGGATTCATTCCCGGTCCATTCGGTGCCGGTAAAACTGTCTTACAACATGCGATTTCCAAAAACGCCGATGCAGACCTGATCGTGCTGACCGCTTGTGGTGAAAGGGCAAATGAAGTTGTCGAGATATTTACTGAATTTCCTGAACTGGTGGATTTGCGTACCGGGAGGAAGTTGCAGGAGCGGACAACCATTGTGTGCAATACGTCCAATATGCCTGTTGCGGCGAGGGAGGCTTCGGTGTATGTGGGTATGACCATCGCAGAGTATTACAGGAGTATGGGTTTGAAGGTGTTGCTACTTGCCGACTCTACTTCGAGATGGGCGCAGGCGCTTCGGGAGATGTCGAATAGAATGGAAGAATTACCGGGCCCTGATGCCTTCCCGATGGATCTTTCCGCCATCATAGCTAATTTTTATTCGAGAGCCGGTTATGTGGAATTATTCAATGGAAAAACCGGATCAGTCACTTTTATCGGTACGGTATCTCCAGCTGGAGGAAATTTAAAAGAGCCTGTAACGGAATCCACTCAAAAGGTAGCAAGATGCTTTTATGCTTTGGCACAAAAACGTGCTGACGCCAAAAGGTATCCGGCTATCGAACCGCTTGATTCTTATTCCAAATACCTCGAATACGAGGAGTTTTCAAAGTTTGCTGATGAAAACATCGAAAAAAGATGGGTGGATACCGTGTCCAAAGCAAAGGATATTCTGAGAAAGGGTATTGAGACCTATGAACAGATCAACATTCTGGGAGATGACGCTGTACCGATAGAATATCACGTCCGATTATGGAAAAGCGAATTGATTGATGCGATCATCCTGCAGCAGGATGCATTTGATGAAATCGATCAAAACACACCCGTTGAAAGACAACAATACATGCTGAAAAAAGTGCTGGAAATATGTGATATGGATTTTGAATTTGAAGATTTCGAGGAAGTCAGCACTTTTTTCAAACAGCTGATCAATCACTTTAAACAAATGAATTATACCGGATTCCATTCAGAGGAATTTAAGAAATATGAGGAGGAAATCGGCAATATCATTCAACAAACTGCAGTGTAAAATGAAACATACCAGGGCATTTCAAAAGATATATACTCGGCTTTCAGAGATTACCAAGGCAACCTGTACGCTTACGGCACATAATGTGGGTTATGAGGAAATGGCCATTGTGGATGGCAGGCCTGCTCAGGTGGTAAAAATAAATGGAAGTAAGATCACCTTGCAGATTTTTCCTGGTACGGAGGGAATTGCTACAAATTCTGAAGTGATCTTTTTGGGCAAACCTCCGGTTTTGAAAGTTAGCGAGGATCTGACAGGTAGATTTTTTAATGCCTATGGCGAGCCAATTGACAATGGACCTGAGATCGAAGGGGAAGAAGTTGCTATTGGCGGTCCGTCTTTAAATCCGGTAAGAAGAAAACAACCGTCTGAACTTATCGCAACGGGAATTGCGGGAATCGACCTGAATAATACCATCGTCACTGGGCAGAAAATCCCATTTTTTGCCGATCCAAATCAACCCTACAACGAAGTCATGGCTGAAGTGGCGCTAAGAGCGGATGCCAATAAGATCATCCTGGGTGGAATGGGTCTGTCGAACGATGATTACCTGTTCTTCAAAAATAAATTTACCCATGCCGGTGCGCTGGACAAAATTATTTCATTCATTAATAGGACTGATAATCCACCGGTCGAGCGATTGTTGGTGCCGGACATGGCTTGTACGGCTGCGGAATATTTTGCCTATCATAAGCATGAAAAAGTCCTGGTTTTATTGACCGACATGACACTTTATGCTGATGCGCTGGCTATTGTTTCCAATAAAATGGATCAGATCCCATCTAAAGATTCTATGCCAGGTTCGCTGTATAGTGATCTGGCAAAGATCTATGAAAAAGCAGCTCAATTCCCGGATGGTGGCTCCATTACCATCATCGCTGTCACGACATTGAATGAAGGAGACATTACACATGCCATTCCCGATAATACAGGTTACATCACGGAAGGTCAGCTGTTCCTGCGAAGAGACACCGATATTGGAAAAGTGATCATTGATCCATTCCGAAGCTTGTCCAGGTTGAAACAAATTGTCCAGGGTAAAAAGACCCGGGAAGATCATCCGCAGGTGATGAATGCCGGAGTTCGTCTCTATGCTGATGCGATGAATGCCCGTACAAAAAGGGAAAATGGGTTTGATCTTTCGGAATATGATGAAAGATGCCTGAAGTATGCCCTGGATTATTCACGTAAGTTGTTGGCAATAGATGTGAATATTGGAACAGATGAAATGCTTGATACGGCCTGGGGATTGTTCAGAAAGTATTTTAAAGCGCATGAAGTGGGAATTAAGGAAAGCCTTATCAAAAAATATTGGTCCGGCGACTTGCAAAAAGAGGAGGAGCTGGATTTCATTGAGAGTGAAGCAGATTTCGAATAAAAATGGCTTTAAAGATCCAATACAACAAAACTTTCTCGCAGCAACTAAAAAAGCAGTTGGTGATCAGGGAAAGAGCGCTTCCCACCTTAAAAAGTAAGGAGACTGCTTTGAGAATTGAGGTGAAAAAAGCGGCCGAAAGGGTAGAGAAAATTCAAAGGGATCTTTTGATTGAAGTTGACGAGTTAAAAAAAGCAGGAATATTATTAAGAGAATTCCCGGATATTTTAAGAATAGATCAATATAAAATAGGAATTAGAAATGTAGCGGGTGTAAAGGTGCCATATCTGGAAGAGCTGGGATTTAGGATTGAAACTATAAACTTTTTCAACAATTCAGCCTGGTTGCTGATGGGCATTGAAAGCCTTAAAAAGATCGTCCAAAGAAAAGTGGAATTTTCCTTAGCTAAAAAGCAATTCGAAATACTGAACTACTCCAGGAAAAAAACCACGCAAAAAGTGAACCTCTACGAAAAGGTTCAGATCCCGGAATTCAGAGAGTCTATCTTAAAAATTAAAAGATACCTGGAAGACGAGGAAAACCTGCTGAAGGCAGCTCAGAAGATTGTAAAGGAAAGACATCTGGCAAGCGAAACGGAGCCATGAAAGAATCAATGAAAAAAATGACCCTTTTGACTTTTTACAAAGATAAAAAGCAAATTATCGACCAGCTGCAGGAGTTGGGGGTTGTCCACATTGATTCAAAGGTCGAGGAAGCTTCCGGGGAATTATTGGCCTTGAAAAAGCAAAAAGAAGAGTGGGAAAGATCTTTGCAGATAATAAAGGAATTTGACTCAGGAGAATCATCTAACGGACAGCTTTCGGATATTGAAAATCAAAATCCAAAGGATCAGATATTTAATCTCGACCATCAAAGAGAAGAGATCCGGAATAAATTGGAGTGGTTGGAAAAGGAGAGTCAACAACTGTCGCCGTGGGGAGAATTTGATTGGAGTAGAATTGAACTATTGGAAAACAAAGGGGTCTTTATTCGATTTTTTTCTGCGACAAAAAAGGAATTTAATAAGTTTGAATTTAAGGACTGTCTGCCACAGGTAATTGGCAGGGAAGGATCCAGGCTCTATTTTGTAGTAGTCGGCAGAAAGAAGAAAAATGAAGAATTGCCATTTGAAAGGATCAATTTACTAAGGGAATCTTTGAATGATATAGGCAGGAAGAAAGAACAACTATCCATTGAATTGATGAATGTCGAAAATCAACTCGGCTCAATGCGAAGATTTGTTCCAAAGATTAACCGCCAAATTGATACGATTTCTGATCAACTGGCAAATTTTCAGGCTTTGGAAAGTTTTGAAAACAAAGCGAAAGGAAAAATAGCTGTAATTCGTGGCTGGTTTCCGGAAGAAAAGGAAAACCAGATATTAAAGCTCATCAATGAAAATGAATTGAGTTTTCGGTTTGAGAATCCTAAACCCGCCGACGCAGTCCCTATTATTCTCAAAAACAGAAAATATCCAAAGATCTTCGAGAAGATTACGGAAATTTTCCAGCTTCCAAATTATTATGAATTTGACCTGACTCCCTTTATCGCAGTTTTCTATCCGATCTTTTTTGCTTATTGTCTGGGCGACGCTGGCTATGGACTTATACTGATCCTGATCTCATCAATAGGAGCATTTACATTTCTCAAAACGATGAAAGGCGTTTCGCTATTGGGATTGGTATTGGGAGCTTTCACCATGGTCATGGGCATAGTAAAATCAGGAACTGTCTTTGGTATACCGATTTTACAAAATCAGGAGATAACTTTCTTCAGGTTTCTGGGAAATTACGTCGTCGTGACTGATGATCAGGATTACCTCTTCAATGCCTTTAATGTTGCCTTAATGATCGGTGTGGTCCAGATCCTTCTGGCAATTTGTATTTCTATTGTGAGGAAAATTAAATACAAAGGTTGGGTGCAATCTCTTAGCACATTTGGGAAGCTTTTTATTATTGCCGGGATCCTCATTTTATTCCTTGGGGGCATTCAGAAAATGGAATTCTTTATTCCTTTAATGGTATTTGGAAAAGTTTCGCTGGTTTTGGGAATAATACTGGTTTTAGGATTTCATGATATGACTACATCATTAGCCAGGAGGATCGGGAGCGGCGTTTTGCCCATTTATTTTATTGTCACCGGATTGCTGGGGGATGCGCTTTCTTATATCAGGCTGTTTGCCCTGGGAGTTGCATCATCCATTTTGGGTCTTGTTGTCAACCAGATTGGATCTCAGATCCTGGATGGCGCTGGAATGGCAGGAATTTCACTTGGAATTATCTTCTTAATTTTCGGACATACACTCAATTTTTCCCTGGCCTGCCTTGGGGCATTTGTTCATCCGCTAAGGCTAACTTTTGTTGAGTTTTACAATAATGCAGAATTCCAGGGTGGTGGGGTGGAATACCATCCCTTAAAGAAACAGGTAGCGCAAGAAATAAACTGAATTAAAATATAAATCATGGAAACAATAGATTCACTTCCCCTCATACTAGCTTTTATTGGTGTTGGATTGATCATTGGCCTGCCAGGCATTGGCAGCGCTATTGGTACGGCAACCGGTGGGATGACGTCTGTGGGAGCCCTGAAAAAGAACCAGGGGGCCTTCGGGTCATACATCGTTCTGAGTGCTCTACCGGGAACTCAAGGATTATACGGATTTGGAGGGTATTTCATTATGCAGGATCTGCTTACTCCCCAGATCTCCCTTCTGCAGGGTGCGGGAATTTTGGGAGCCGGTCTGGCGCTTGGACTGGCAGGTTTGTTATCGGGAATTTATCAGGGAAAAGTTTGTGCAGGAGGGATTGATGCCATTGGCTCAGGTAACAAAGTTTTTGGACAAACGCTGATTTTAGCCGTATTTCCCGAGTTGTATGCAATTGTAGCTTTTGCAGGAGCATTTTTGATACGGGGAATTATAGGCTAGGATCTATTTGGCAAGAAGAAATAATATTGCTTTTTTCATTATCGTGCTAATACCTTCGTAAGCCGAATGCAACGAATTCCTGTCAATTATCATCTGAATTTAAATCAGCGTTGCATAATTTTTATTAAAATAAAAGGGAATTCTTAATTTACACCAATCATAAGGTGTAGATTGATAGCCTGTTAAAAATTATCTGGGGGATTATTCTTTATATTTAAAAAATCATAGTTGCCTCAATGAGGATAAAGGAAGACAACTTTATATTAAGCACTACAAGAACCTATATTTTAATTGTTCTTTCAGCGCTATGCTATTTCATTTTTGCTTACTATACCCAAAGGCATGAATCTACAGCCATATTCACCCTGTATTCCCTGCTGTTCGTTTCGTACTTGTTCATACTCCGAACTGAGCTGTCAATCAGTCAATTAATTATTTCCGGACTGATCTTTCGGGCGATTTTTATCATTTCTGTTCCTTCACTATCAGATGATTTTTACCGGTATATTTGGGATGGCCGTTTGACAGCAGGAGGTATCAATCCGTTTGACTTATTTCCCGCACAGGTAATCAATAACCCGGTTCTGGATATCAAGCATATTAATCATGAATTATTCATGAAGTTGAATTCCTCGGATTATTACTCGGTATTTCCTCCGGTATGTCAATTTACTTTCTGGGTCTCGGCCATTATCAGTGATGGAAATTTACTGGTTGGAATTATCGTCATCCGTCTTTTTATCCTGGCTGCTGAGATAGGGATAATATTACTTCTCCAGAGGATGTTCAGGATCTATGGGTTCAATCAAAAATTTACTGCAATCTATTTTCTCAACCCATTGGTGGTAATAGAATTGGCGGGTAATCTGCATTACGAGGCACTGATGATATTTTTTGTCATCGCTACTGTTTACTTTATGAAAAAGAACAAGTTTATTTTTGCAGGTTCGATATTTGCCCTGGCCATTTCTACAAAGATATTGCCATTGCTGCTTTTGCCTTTCATTTTTAAACGAATTAAGTGGAATCAGTCGCTTCAATTCATTTTAGCAACAGCAGTCATTACGGTGATTACCTTCCTGCCTCTTCTTAATTCAAATTTTATATATGGGTTTACAAGAAGTTTGCACCTCTATTTTCAAAAGTTTGAGTTTAATGCAAGTTTTTTCTATCTGTTCAGAGAAGCGGGGTTTTTAGTGAAGGGAATTGATATAATTGAAATTGCCGGAATAGCATTGGCGGCAATTGCGATTATCATCATAATTATTGTGGCGGTCAAAGAGAAAAAGGAAAAACATTTATTACTCGGGATATTCGTCTGGCCATTGTTTATTTTTTTCTCACTTTCTACATATGTCCACTCATGGTATATTTTGCCTATACTGGCTTTTTCCGTTTTTTCAAGATTCAGATTTCCCATTGTGTGGACCTATTTCATCTTTTTGACCTATCTGGGTTATTCTGAAAGTGGATATCGGGAAAATCTATGGATTGTATTAATGGAATACATCATTCTATATGCAGTCGTGATATATGAGCTAATCACTCATAAGAATAAAAAACCGCTGGTTTCTCTCAGCTAAAGGTTGCTGAGATACTCTTTAGCTTCGTCACGGATCAAACTGAATTCGGCTTTTTTTACAGATTGCCGAAAATACTTTTCAGCTTGTGTTTCGTTATTTTTTTTCAAGTAGATCCTGCCCATGCTTAGGTAAATTTGACTGTCCATGTGAGGACTTCGCAAATCGAGCTTTGAGCCCATCTCATCTGCAAGGAGATAAGATTCTAAAGCAGATTCGTAATCATTCAGATATTTTTCCTGGTAATTTCCCAAAAACAAATACCCGACGTACTTAAAATAATAATTTTCACTTTCCACAAGCGGGTCGATCAGTTCTTTTGTTTGATCAATTTTATTTTCAAAGATCAGAGACTCAGCGTAGTTGGCGGTAAAATTTAGGTTGTTGGGATAGGCATCAAATAATTTTTTGGCATAAGGAGTGGATAAATGTGGCTTTTCTTCATAACGAAGGAGGATGTGAAAAAGGTAAATGTTACTTTCAACTTTCGTGAAAATGGCTTTGTCTGCCCCTTTTTGCAGCATTCTTATTCCTTCCTCCTTGTCGCCACTTCTAAAGAACCAAAGGAAAGGTTTGAAGAAAGGATTTTCCTCCGGATATTTTTCACGATAATAATTATAAATCCCACAAGGAAAATAATATTCAGGAAATTGGTTTACCATTTCAAATCCTTCCTTGATGTATCCGTAACAGCTTTTTGCTTCTGATAAGGCTTTCAGGTTTTCTCCATTATCAACATATAATTGTGCCAGATAAGCATGCGCAGCGAGTGAAAAAAAGCTGGCCTCCACATCTTCATCATTATCTTCGAGGACGGATTCACTTAACTCTAAAGATCGTCGCAAATAACCTTCAAAAGTTGTGAAATCCTTTGATCCGATTTTGAAAGGCTTTTTTTTCCAAAAAATATTGAATGCTTTCAGGAGATATACAGCGGAATGCTCACCCATCGTTTGATGTAAATCATCAATAAGTGGTTCGGATTTGTCGAATTCGAGATTATAAATGTAATCAATGGTAGAATTGATTTTTGAACTAAGTTGAGGGTTTCCATTGATGCTGATTTGTCCATGACCCAAATGGTTAAATAGGGTTAGTAAAAAGATAATTAAATAAATCCTTCCGTCTGGGTTGATGAACATGTAAAATATTTCAGTTAATAATTTCTTAGTAACGATTTTTAGTCTGATTTGATTTATTCGATCAAAGCACGATTAATGAAATCATTCAATGGACGCATGGCAGCATAAGCTTTCATGCAATAGTCCAAAAAATCATCACTAAGCAAAGTTTTGTTGTCTATTTTATGGACCGCCAGATAGCTCTTATGCTTTAATAATTCTATATTTTCGTTTCCGTCGTCATATCCTTTTGGCGGTCTTTTCAGCTTTTCTCCCTCTATTTCTTCAAAGAAATTTTTAAAATCACCGTTTTCGATGATTGACTTAAATTCCTTTGCATTGTAGTCAATTTCTTGTCGAACCTTATTTAAAACATCATTTGGCGGTTGATAAATTCCCCCTGCAATGAAAGAATTTTCATCTTCAATGTGCAGGTAGTAAAGAGCGAAAGGTGATTTTCGTCCGCCGCGTGAAATGGCCGCACCGAAATTGTTTTTGTAAGGACTTTTGTCTTTGCTAAAACGCACATCCCGGTAGATCCTGAAAATACAATCCTTTGGTTTCAGTTGCCCGATCTGGGGGTCCAGCTCACTAAGACGATTGATCAAAACGCCGACAATTTCTTCAAATTGCTTCGACACTTTTCTGAATTCACTTTTATTGGCTTCAAACCATTCCCTGTTGTTGTTTTTTTTGAGATTTGAAAGAAAGAATAAGATGTCCTTAAAATTCATAGTATGTTTGGTTTAAAGGTAGTCGAGTATTTTTTCAAGGCCCATTCCGCGAGAGCCCTTTAATAGAACGATGCTATCATCAATTTGAATGGTTTTCAGGTAATTGATTAGCGATTCTTTGTCGGTAAAATGGACGGCACCCGGATACTCATTTTGGGCAACCTTCATATTCGTGCCACAAACAATTGCCTGATTGAAATTGTATTTTTTAAGCTGAGATCCAATCTTTTTGTGTTCTGGAATGGTCTCTTCCCCAAGTTCAAACATATCTCCTAAGATAACCATTTTACTGACTCCATTCATTTCAGCCAGATTTTGCAGAGCAACTTCCATGGAACTTGGATTGGCATTATACGCATCCAGGATGATGGTATTTGTGCCTTTTTGCACAATTTGTGAACGGTTATTGGAAGGTTGGTAGTTTATGATCGCCTCCAAGGTATCTTCTTCCGGCACTTCAAAATACTTACCCAGGCAAAGTGCCGTAGCGATGTTATCAAAATTGTATTTTCCCATTAAATTTGTTTGCAAGACTTGACCACTTTCCGTTTTGAGTTTGACAAATGGGTCGGCACTTAAATATTCACAATGGTAGTAGTCGCCTTTTTTAGGATAAAACAGTGGTTTGGAAAATCGTTTTGACATATTCATCAGGATCTCTTCCCTGCTGTTGATAAATACCTGACCTTCATTTTTTATGAGAAAATGATATAGCTCGCTTTTTGCCCGAATGATATTTTCAAAACTACCAAATTCCCCAACATGGGCCTTGCCAATATTGGTAATCAGACCGTGAGTAGGCTTTGACAAAGAACAGAGAAAATCAATTTCTCCCACGTGATTAGCGCCCATTTCAATAATGGCCAGCTCGGTTTTTTCATCAATTGACAACAATGTAAGTGGAACGCCGATGTGATTGTTGAGGTTGCCTGCTGTGGCTAAAGTTTTGTATTTTTTGCTCAACACAGCATTGATCAGTTCTTTGGTAGTAGTTTTCCCGTTGGAGCCGGTCAAGCCGATCACCGGAATGGGCAATTGTTCCCGGTGATGTTTGGCTAATTTCTGTAGCGTTGACAATACATCATCGACCAGGATGGACCTGCCTTCTATCTCAAATTCTTTTTCGTCGATTACTACCCATTTTGCTCCACTTTCAAGGGCTTTCAATGCAAATTGATTGGCATTGAAATTTTCTCCTTTCAATGCAAAAAAAATAGTGCCTTCTTGGATTTTTCTTGTATCAGTACTAATACCTGTGGATTCCTTAAATTGTTGATAAAGAAATGATAGCGTGTTTTCCATTTATGAATAATATTCACCAATATTTGAGCTAAATTATTAAACTATCGTTACACTTAAATGAAGATTTATCAATTAATCGCACGTGGTCATACTTTTATTGACATCTTATTTATTGTGAGATTTGTTTAAATTATTTTTATGGTTGGGGAAGTGATCGATATTTTATGAATGTGATATTCAAATTTTTGATTTTTGGTTCAGTGCTGATAGCTGGAATGCCTGATGTATTGGCCCAATCCACCGATCTACTTATTCAATATGACAGCGTTCCCGTTTCTATTAATGACAGGATCTTATCTATGTCATGGGGTGGGGGCATCAATTCAGCACAGCTAAACCATGCCGATCTGGACCTCGACGGAATAGATGAGCTGATCGTCCTGGATAGAAATTCTCAGCAAATTCACATTTATGCTTTGGTTGATGATCAATATTTGAATAAGCCTGATTTTATATCTCTGCTTCCTCCAATTAACCGTAACTGGGTTGTATTTGCCGACTACGATTGTGATGGAAATCAGGATATTTTTAATTATCGGAGCGGAGGTATAGTCGTTTACAGGAATATCTCAGATGGGGAGAGAATTTCATGGGAAAAAGTCGCCGATCCACTCAAAACGGTTGGCTTTTCCGGATCGATCAATCTGGTAGTTAACTCCGCTGATATTCCCGCCATTCAGGATGTTGATGGTGACGGAGACCTGGATATTTTATCTTATAATTTTGCATTGGGGGAAGACATTCTCTTTCATCAGAATATGTCCGTGGAACGAACAGGAAATTGTGGCGAGTTGGATTTTGAAATTACCAATCGTCAGTGGGGAGAATTTAAGGAATGCGACTGTCACACTTATGCTTTTGATGGACTAACCTGTGCGGAGGTTTCTTCAGGGAGGGTGGCACATACCGGTGGGAAAAGTCTTTTGACAAGGGATATGGATGGCGATATGGATCCTGATTTGTTTTTAAGCCATTCAGACTGCAATGATCTTATTTTCTTTTATAATGTTGGCGATCTTTCAAATCCACTTTTTACTGGTTTTCAATCTGAATTTCCATCTCAGACAGACCCTGTTTCCATACCCATTTATCCGGTTATTAAATTTTTGGATGTCGATTCAGACCAGGTTGAAGATTTTATTTCTTCTCCCAATATCGATTTCAATTTTGAATTCAACTCCGATTTCTCAAGCTCACTCTGGCAATATTCGACAGTTGGTTCAGGTAATACAGAAGGTTTTCAGCTGGTAAAAAAGGATTTCCTTCAGGAGGATTTGATTGATTTGGGAGAGCTATCCCAGCCGGTATTTTTTGATATCGATGCGGATGGTGATGCAGATTTACTGGTTGCAGCAAACGGGAAGGAAACTTCAGGCATTTTTTATGGCTATGTTTCAATATTCGAAAATGCAGGGAATCGGTTTGTTCCGGAATTTAAACTTGTTGACACAAATTTTTTAGAACTGGTTGATTTGCAACTACACATTCCAAAAATCAGATTGGTTGATCTCAATGAAGATGGTGTGAAAGACTTTTTCTATTGTGGATATGATTATCAGCAAGGTGTGGTGAAAAGTTTCATTTATTACAATCGGGCTGATGCCGGTCAACCAATGGATTTTTCCAACGAATTTTCAGAAGAAGTTTCTTTACCGCTGACCCTTTTTGATAATCCTGAATTTTCAGATGTCGACGATGACGGAGATCCTGATTTGCTGATTGGCAAGCGCAGTGGGGCTTTGGATCTTTACACCAACAGGGGCAGTTTAAATTTTGAGTTAGCGGAAAACGATTATCTGGGAATTGGGAGGGATTTTACTTTGACAAAATTGAATGTATTTCCTCAAGCCACTGATTTCAACAATGATGGAAGGGAAGATTTGCTTATCGCCGATACAAAAGAGATCAGTGTTTACGATGATTTTAAAAATCAATCCGAACCATTGCCTCAGATATTGAGAACGTACAACTACTATACGGATGCAGAAGATTCCATTTCCATGCAGGTCCATAATTCCATCGCAACCAGGGATCTTTTTGGCACAGGCTTTCAGAGCCTGATCATAGGAGGCAGTGGAGGAGGGTTGCGATATTACCGATTGCAAAGGGAAGTTGATAATCCGGATGACGTCGTCTCCGATATTGTGATTTATCCGAATCCGGTCCAAAATAGCGGTTATGTAAAAATTGAATCATTGAAGGCCGGTGTGCTGACTATTTACTCACTTTGGGGCCAACGTATAAAGGAGCTAAGCATTAATGAAAAATCTGTCACTCAGATAGATACCTATCCACTTGCCGCCGGAGTCTATGTTCTGTTTTTTGAATCTTTTGATGGCAGCACCTCCACAAAAAAATTACTTATTACGAAGTAACTTTTCGACGATCATGAGGAAGTTGGAAGATATATTTAACTTTTTCAATTCTTTTTGATTTTCCTCATTTACCATTAAAATAAAAAATCATTAGTTTTACCGGCAAATAAACACATGGAATTGGCATAAATGATTGATATACATCATTTTATCCAAAATTTCAACTAGTGTCATGTCAAATGCAATCGGACCTGTTGGGTTTGCAAAAAGTCAACCCGTATTCCCCCTCTCGAGAGGGGTAGGGGTGTGTTTTATGAAAAATGGACTTTTTGCAAACCGTAATAGCTGGTGTGACAAAACACTGATTGGTAACTAATAAATCTCATTATACACATATTTTAAAATTCAAAGCAATATGAAAGATGCAGTAGCAATATTATGTGGGGGTGGCCCTGCTCCCGGAATGAATACAGTTGTTGGTAGCGTTTCAAAAGTTTTCCTGAGAAATGGCTGGAAAGTTCTCGGCTTGCATGGCGGTTATTCAGGACTTTTCTCAAAAGATGCCAGAACAGAAGATATTGATTTTCTATACGCTGATGACATTTTTAATAAGGGAGGATCTGCATTGAAAATGAGCAGGTTCAAACCGAAAGATTCCGATTTTGAAAATAACTTCAACCTTGACCTGTTCGTGAAAAATAATGTCAAACTACTGGTGACTGTTGGGGGAGATGATACTGCTTCTACAGCAAACAGGATTGCTAAATTTCTCGAGGATAAAGGTCATCCAATAAAAAATATTCACGTTCCCAAAACAATTGATAATGACCTGCCACTGCCGGAAGGTTCCCCTACTTTTGGATACCAGAGTGCAAAAGAAGCCGGGGTAGCAATTTGTAATACCGTTTACGAAGATGCGCGAACCAGCGAAAACTGGTTTATTGTATCTGCAATGGGTCGATCTGCCGGTCACCTGGCTGCTGGTATTGGTACAGGATGTCATTTCTCCATGATCATTATCCCTGAAATGTTTGATAGGACTGAGATCACGGTAAGTAAAATTGTCAACCTGGTGGTATCAGCTATGATCAAGAGGTCTATTATGGGAATACCATATGGGGCAGCTATTGTTTCTGAAGGGGTTTTTCACGTTTTGAGTGATGAAGAGATTAAAAATTCGGGAATAACTTTTTCATACGATGACCATGGACATCCTGAACTTGGAAAGGTTTCGAAAGCTCATATTTTCAATGAAATGGTTGAAAATAAATTGAAGGAATTAGGGATGACCATTAAAACACGACCGGTCGAAGTAGGCTACGAGGTGCGCTGTGTGAGGCCAATCGGTTTTGATCTTGTCTATTGCTCGCAATTGGGGAATGGGGTTTATAAATTATATCAGCAGGGAGCAACAGGTTGCATGGTTTCTGTCGATCCAAAAGGAGATGTCAGTCCACTGTATCTGAAAGATCTGCAGGGCCCTGATGGGAAAATACCACCAAGATTAGTTGATATTCACGGTCAGTCAGCTCAGACCTGGATCAAGGATATGTTGCAGTATGTAACCAAAGACGATTACGAAGCTGCTAAAAAGTACGTTTCCAATCCTGAAGAGTACGATTTCAACAAGATTTTGAATTGGTAGAATCTTAATTGAGAAAGTAATTCCAAAATCAAATCTTGTAAAAGATGAACAGGATAATCGGTATTTTTCCGATTATCCTGTTTTATTATCACATAAGGTCGTGAACGCATATGAAGATATTTTCAATGCCGAAATGAAATTATGAAGGCATTAAATGAATGTTTATTGGAGAGAGCTAAAAAGATAAGATAATAATTACCGCTCCTTCTTCTCAGGTTCCTTCTCCAAATTGAAAAGTTCGTTGAGCACGTCAGCTAAAATTTCGGCATCGTCTCGTTTGCATGCTGCTTTCAGGCTAAGAGCGGGAAGTTTGACGATTTTTTGCATGATGGATTTGGTGATGGAGTCGACCATCTTAGCTTCTTTCGGATCGAGCTTTTTCACATATTTGGCCAACTCTTCTTGTCGAATATCTTCCAAAGCGTTTTTGAATTTTTTAAGTGTCGGAGAGACAGAGACTTCCTTTGACCACTTGTAAAATTCTACCAGGCTTTCGTCGATGATCTCTTCGACCTGACCGATCGCCTGAAGCCTTTTTTCCAATGCCTGGTCAGTTTTTGCCTTGATGTGGTCAATATTATGCAATGAGACACCGGGAACTTTTTCCACTTTTTGCTCGATAGTCCTTGGAATGGAAAGATCGAAGAAATGCTTATATCCAGGGATCTTTATTCGGCTGACAAAATCATAGCTGATCAAATGTTGGTCAGTAGAAATGGAAGAAATAATGACTTCAGATGATTTGACAAGCTTATTAAGTTGATAAAAATCTTCTGCAACGAACCCACATTCCATTGCCAGCTCCTCTGCTTTGTCCCGGGTTCGATTGATGACGGTCACATTTTTGAACCCAAATTCTTTCAGGTTTCTTACTACATCTGTGCCGATTTCTCCGACCCCAATTGCAAGGATTTGTGGGTCGATGATATTATGTGTCAAATCTTCAATCAGATCTACAGTTGCGTAAGAAACGGATGCAGCTCCGTCTTTAAATGTAGTCTCTTGTACCACTCTTTTATTGGTAAAGAAAATAGCATGCATCAACCTGTGCAAAACAGGGCCGACCACATTGGCATCGGCGCTCACCTGGTAAGCTCTTTTCACCTGATTGATGATCTGAAGATCGCCAACCACCTGTGATTCAAGCCCCACAGCGACTTTGAAAAGATGCCTGGCAGCTTCCTTTCCATTAATTTCAACAAAATGAGAGGCTAATTTTTTTGTGTATTTGATGCCTTTTTCAGCAGCAAGTAATTTTATAATTGATTCCGGTTGTACATCCAAAGAGCTAAAGTAGATCTCTGTTCGGTTACAGGTGGATAATATCAACAAATCCTCAACCTTCAGCACATCATTGATCTTATGCAAAAGTCTGAGAGATTGTTCTTCATTCAGCGCTACCAACTCCCTCGTTTTAAGTGGAGCATTCTTGTACGAAATACTTATCGACTTAAAATCCTGTTTCATTTCTTCTATTGGCCTACAAAAATAGTATTTTGATTTTAAAGATTAATAGTATTATTGTCGATATTATTACCAATTCCCATTATTTAAATTAAATTCAAATTGACCTTTTACTAATTTATACCTCTAAATCGGTGAAATGTTAGCCAAATTGCATTAGTATTTGTATTCAGATCAACCATTAATAACCATACATGATTTTTTAACCAAGCGTTGCCTCAACTTTTTTATGCTAAAGGATTTAATTAAAGGATTTAAAAATTATTTCAATTTTACAAGGACTGAGACCAGGGGATTTTATGCCTTGGGCTTCATACTTTTATTGATCATTTTACTACCATTTTTTGCTGAATGGATACTGCCTGAAAGTAGACTTGTCAGCAAAGAGGACTATCAGAAACTAGACAGCTTAGTCAATGTTATTGAAGAAAGGAACAAAGTGATTTTATTTGAATTCAATCCCAATAAGATTTCTCAAGACAGTCTGGAATTACTCAAAATTGATGATTTTGTCATCAGCAACTGGATAAACTATCGCTCTGCCGGAGGAATATTTCAGGTGAAAAGTGATGTTCAAAAGATCTATGGTTTTTCAGATGAAAAGTTTGCTCAGATTAAACCTTATATTCTTTTGCCTGATTCGGTCAAACGTATACATTCAGTTGAGGTAAATTTGGAAGAAAAGAAAATCAGAGAAACAGAAAAACCATTAAGACCGGAGCCAAAACACTTCGATATTAATACAACAACAGCTGAAGAGTTGAAATCTATCAATGGAATAGGAGAGGTTTTGTCAGTTAGGATAATAAAGTATAGGGATTTGCTTGGCGGTTTTATTGGGCAGGATCAATTTGAGGAGGTCTATAACCTGTCAGAGGAGGCCTACAATAACCTGAAGGAATTCACATATATTGATGAAAGCTTTAGACCCGAAAGAATAAATATTAATGAAGCTGAGTACATTGAGATTCTCAGGCATCCATATATTTCAAAAGAGTTGACGAATAAAATTTTTGATGAAAGAAATTCTGAAGATGTGATTCTGACGAAAGAAAAATTCGCTGAACTCGTTGGAAACGATTCGGAGTTTATGAATCTTTTACCTTATATTGAGTTTTAATTTTTGTCAGTTTCTGAATGCAAAAAGTACTTCAACAATACCTAAAACGACTCACAAATCTATCTGGCAACAATCGATCTATACTTCTGTTGCGATTGATTTCCAATCAATTTGTCGATTTACATTCTTTTGACTTTATCGAGAATAAACCTTCATTTAGCATCATATCAGATTTAGTAGGAGGCAAACCGAAGATCAAGCTTTCCAACATGTTTGACAGCCGCAGCGAAGATACTAATAAGCTCAGCTTGCGATTGAAGCAATTGTACCGGATCGAAAGATACATTTACCAGGAAAGGGGAGCAAAAGACCTATATGTTGGCTGGCCATTTGCACGAGGAAAATTTGCGGATGGAACACCTGTTAGATGTCCGCTACTATTTTTCCCGGTAGAGCTGGAAATAGCTGAAGATTCGTGGTACCTGAAGGTCCGGCAGGATGTGAATGTCACATTCAATAAATCATTTTTACTGGCTTATTCACACTATAACAAGGTAAAACTTGATGACGATCTTGTCGAAAGGGTTTTCGATGACTTTGATAAGGACAGCACCGTTTTTAGGACTTCTCTGTACCAGGTGATCAAAGACAGTCCGGTTGAGATAAATTTTAACCAGGAAAACTTTCTCGATCAACTAACGACATTTACCGATTTTAAGAAAGCGGATTTTGTAAAAAATGAGAAGGATGGTGAGATCAAGCTTTTTCCCGAGGCGGTCTTAGGAATATTTCCGCAGGCAGGTTCTTACCTCGTTCCGGATTACAACCATATGCTTGAAAATGAACGATATTCGGATATTGAAGAGTTTTTTGTGTCGCGTACTTTGTTGGAGGACAAAGAAGATTACATTCATCATTCGGAGTCATTTTACGATTTTTTGAATAAGGTAAAAGAGGAAGAAACATTCACACCTTTCAAAATGGATGCCTACCAGGAAAATGCTATTAAGGCAGTTAAAAGGGGTAATTCATTGGTTGTTCAGGGCCCTCCCGGAACAGGGAAGTCCCAGATGATCTGTAACCTTGTCGCAGATTTCATTGCTCGTGGCAGAAGAGTTTTGCTGGTTTGTCAGAAAAAGGCCGCACTCGATGTTGTTCATCAAAGGTTGAAGGAGCAGGAAATTTCAGATTTTGTGGCGTTAGTTCATGATTTCAAAAATGACAGGAAAGGGATTTATGAACAGATTAATAACCAGATAGAAAGGATTTATGAGTACCAGCTAAAGAATAACAGTTTGGATTCTATTCAACTGGAAAGAAAATTTCTTCAATCAAGTCGAAAGATAGATCAGATCACTGAAGAGCTGGAGGAATTTAAATTCGCCCTTTTTGATGAGAAAGAAGCTGGTGTTTCCATCAAGGAATTATACCTGAAGAGCGATCGCAAAGCTCCTTCAATAAATGTAAAGCAGGAGTATAACCATTTCAAAATGAATGAACTTCAGCCTTTTCTGGATAAGCTGGGTATTTATTTTGAGTATTATAAGAAATTTTCCCTTGATGATTATACCTGGAAAAACCGGCACTCATTTGCTGGATATTCCATATCAGATATGCAAAAAATGAGGGAGATCATTCAGGAGATCCCGGGAGTTCAGGAAAAATTCAGCAAGAAAGTGGAGAAGTTGCTTGGCTCAAAAATGGATTTTAACTCAGGTTGCAAGATAAATGAAGGGGGCGACAAGATCCGCAAGATGTGTGAATTATTGGATAGTGAAAGGGTTTACCAATATTTCTCGCATATCATTCAGCTTAAGGATACTACACCTGATCTGTTGTGGTTGAACAATTCTGAGAAAAATCTGTTGACTTGTTTCAAAGAAAATGGCCCTGAAGTGACTCTTCGCAAAAAGGATTTGGGCAAGGTACAGCTCATTCTAAAAGAAAGAATGGATGCCAAGAGTAACCTTTTCAAGTATTTGAAGTGGGTATTCTCTTCGACGGAAAAAACATTTCTTAAAAAAGTATTATCAAAAAATGGGTTGACGACAAAGAAGAAAGACCTGCGGATATTGGAAAGTAAAATTGACAACCGCCTTAATCTGGAGCATAATCTGACAAAATTAAGTGAGATTAAATGGATGCAGGAAATGCCAAATACATTCAAAGTGAATGATTTCATTAAGTGGTTTGATAATCACAAAAAGGCAGTAGGGGCGATGAACATTTACTATCAGTTCAGGAATTTTCGTGAGTACCTGTCAACTACCAAATTGTCACTTGATGAGTTTAAGGAAAAAAGCCTTAAACTGGTTGAATATTCTGATGGCTTGCCATTGAAAAAACAGCAGTGGTTGAATTATTTTAAGGAGTCGAGAATTGATAGCATCCTCGTGAATCCGAAAATTGAATCCAGAATGCTTTCTGAGCTTGAGTCGGATTTTGACTCTCTTTGCGACTTTGATAATCTTCATGAAAACCTGCAGAGCTACGAAAAGAGCATTACCGAAAAGCTTATTGAGATTTATGAAGGTTCCGGTAAAACGGTAGATATGGAAGAAGTGTTTTTGAACAGCCTGAGCCTTGCCTGGATTGAATACCTGGAGAGCAAATATCCTGTGCTGAGAACAGTGAATTCCCTACGATTTGAAAAAATGCAGAAAGATTTGCAGGAGGAGGTTAAAAATAAGCTGAAAATCAGCAATGATATTGTACTTCTTAGAGCTCGGGAGACTACCTATGATAATGTTGAGTTTAATAAGCTCAACAACATGGTTACCTATCGGGATCTTGCCCACCAGGTTACAAAGAAAAGAATGATCTGGCCCATCAGACGAATGATAACCACTTTTCCAGAGGAGCTGTTCAACTTAGTACCATGCTGGCTGGCTAGCCCGGAAGCGGTTTCTGCTATTTTTCCTATGGAAATGATGTTTGACCTGGTCATTTTTGATGAAGCTTCACAATGCTTTACCGAGCGGGGAATTCCGGCAATGTATCGTGGAAAGCAAATTGTCATTACAGGAGATTCTCAGCAATTGAGTCCATTTGATTTATACAAAGTTCGATTGGAAGATGAAAGTGAAGAGAGTAATGAACCGGCGCTTGAAGTAGATTCACTATTGGATTTAGGAAGCAAATACCTGATGCAGGTGCAATTAAAGGAACATTATCGAAGTAAATCACTCGACCTGATAGATTTCTCGAATCAAATCTTTTACAAAGGCAACCTGACCCTGCTTCCCGATAAAAGATTGGTAAACAGCCAAAAACCAGCTATTGATTACGTAAAGGTTAACGGAGTTTGGGATAAAAATCAAAATATTACGGAAGCTGAAAAAGTGGTGGAAGTGTATGATGAAATTTCAAAGAGCAATCCGGATAAGGAAATCGGGATCATTACCTTTAACATCCACCAACAAGATCTTATTCTTGATCTCCTTGACGTATATGCCATTGAAAATAAGCTTTCCTTGCCGGATTCTTTGTTTGTGAAGAACATTGAGAATGTCCAGGGAGATGAAAAGGATATTATTATTTTTTCCATTGGGTATGCCCCGGATGAGAAGGGTGTGATGCGACATCAGTTTGGTACCCTGAATGTGCAAAAAGGTGAAAACCGGTTAAACGTCGCAGTCACTCGGGCTAGGGAAAAGATCATCATTATTAGCAGCATTCTTCCACAGGAATTAAAAATAGAAGACACTAAAAATGAAGGCCCAAAGGTGCTGAAGAAATACCTGCAATATGCCTTTGATGTAGCAGATGGAAAATTTAAACCAACTATTCGACCGAAAACACACGGCGTCGACTGGTATCTAAAGAAAAAGGTAATTGAACTGGTTGAGCGAAAAGAGTCATCTTATCAATATGTTGATGATTTACCTTTCTCTGACCTGACTGTGAAGAAGAATGAAAAATATCTCGGGTTGATCTTGACAGACGATGATCTGTATTACCAGAGCATTTCTGTAAAAGATATTCACGTGTACACTCCATTTACCTTAGCGGCCAAGAACTGGAGATTTAAAGCACTTCTCTCACGGGAATACTGGCACAACAAAGAGGAAATGAAAGATTCCATTTTGAAGTTTACCGGACATTGCGATTCTGATTAAGTATTATTCCGTTTTGGATTTTTGCAACTTAAACCCTACCGACAATACGTTTCTGAGCGTATCGTGGCGCATGTACTGATCAAGCCTTAAACGGTATTTACCAGCTTCGGGAAATCTGAAATTGTTCAGGAAAGATTTTTCCAGGTCGTAAATATCTCCTACACCGCTACCGATAGGCTTGCCGGTCTTTTGATTGAAAAGGATAATGTTGTGAAGTTTTTCCTGTAAAACACTTCCTGTGCTATCTTCCACATAATATTGGATATAAAGGTTTTGATAAGGATAGTCCAGGGTACTTCTGACAAATAAGCTTAAGTCATATGGTTCCGTTTCGTCTTCGATTTCAAATGGAAAATATACCGGATCAGTAAAAAGCCAATAACCGTCCTCGAAATCTTTTTTCTCTTCATAAACAGAGCTGTCGCCGCATGAACTTAAAAAAATGGTTGATGCAAAGATCAGTATAATAAAAAAGCTACTGTTTGTCATTACTTGGATTTTTTCTGTTTTTATTCCTGTTTTTATTATTCCATCTCCTTTTTTTCTTTTTCTTCCTATCCTTCTTCTTGAATTTGGTGTCCATTCTTTCCAGATCCTTGTTGAGAGTTTGATCTGTTCCAAGATTGCTGGCGAGTTCATTTTCAAATAATGTGGCTGGTTTTATGCCTTTTTTATTTAGTTCAAGAATTTCATGTACTCGCTGAGCATCTACAGGAATCCAGGAATTTTCATTTTGATATCCAAACCAAAGTATCTTTTTAAAGATGTCTGTTTTTTGAAGAATCGCATCACCTTTTTCTGTCAAAAGTGGTTCTTCTATTTCTGGTATATCCTTCAGCGCTTCCATGTAAGTGTCGAGCTCGTAGTTCAGGCAACACTTTAACCTGCCGCACTGCCCTGATAATTTGCTTGGATTCAGTGAAAGGTTTTGATACCTGGCAGCTGTAGTGGAAACACTTTTAAAATCTGTCAGCCAGGTTGAGCAGCAAAGCTCCCGTCCGCAACTGCCAATCCCTCCAAGTCTGCTCGCTTCTTGTCTCAGGCTAATTTGTCGCATTTCGACCCGAATCTTAAATTCGCTGGCTAATATTTTTATAAGCTCCCTGAAGTCAACCCGGTCATCAGCAGAGTAATAGAAAGTCGCTTTTGTCCCATCTGCCTGATATTCTATATCGGTCAGTTTCATTTCGAGCTTCTGGTCCATAATGATTTGTCTGGTCCGGTAAAGAATGGGAAGTTCTTTTGCCTTTACCTCCTCAAATTTTTCAAGATCTCGCTGGGTAGCAATGCGATATATTGAACGGACACTTTCGTCATTCTCGACTTTTTTCTTCAGCATTTGCAGGCGAACCAGCTCACCTTGAAGGGAAACATAGCCAATATGATGTCCGTTTGGAACATCGACTACTACTGCATCACCGGTATATAATTGGATTTTATTTGTATTTCGGAAGAACTCCTTGCGGCCATTTTTAAATCGGATTTCTGCGACATCGAATTTTTTACCCATCGGCTCATCCATGTCGATTAGCCAGTCAAATACATTTAATTTATTACAACCCTCCGTACCGCAGCTTCCATTATTTTTACAGCCCGCAGGGCTATTATCTTTATCAGTTGTTGCACACGTGCTACATCCCGCCATAATTCAACTCGTTTAATAATCGAATAAATTTGAAATTAATAAAATAGCGGTAATTATAAAATTCAGTTAGAAAGGGTCATCAGATCCTGACCAATGTCCTTTCTGTAATAGACATCCTGCCAGCTAATTTCCGAAACCATTTTGTACGAATTGTCAAGGGCTTCACCGAGATCTTCGCCGAAACCTGTTATGTTTAACACTCGTCCTCCGCTATTAACGATCTGACCTTCAGGGGTCAATTTCGTTCCGGCGTGAAAGACGATGGTATGCTCTACTGAATTGTTTAAACCGCTAATAGGGAAACCTTTTTCGTAACTGTCAGGATAGCCGCCAGAAACCATAACAACTGTGGTTGCTGTGCGATCATCCAACTCAAATTTTTGGTTTTCCAATGTGCCTTCGGCTGTGGCAACCATCAGTTCGAGCAAATCACTTTTTATCCTCGGAAAAACAACCTGGGTTTCCGGGTCTCCCATCCTTACATTGTATTCAATTACAAAAGGCTCTCCATTGACATTCATCAGACCAATGAAAATAAACCCTTTGTAATCAATGTTATCTTTTTGCAGACCATCTATGGTCTGTTTTACTACTTTATCTTCAACTTTTTTGAGAAATCCTTCCTGGGCAAATTGGACGGGCGAAACTGCGCCCATACCTCCGGTATTCAGACCTGAATCATGCTCTCCGATACGTTTATAATCCTTTGCTTCCGGTAGAATTTTGTACGATTTGCCATCTGTCAAAACAAAAACAGATAGCTCTATTCCGTCCAGGAAATCTTCTATCACTACCGTAGAGCTGGCTTCGCCAAATTTTGAATCAACCAACATTTCTTTGAGGGAAGCTTTTGCAGTATCATGATCTTCGGCGATGATCACACCTTTTCCTGCTGCAAGACCATCTGCTTTTAGAACAACGGGTAGTCTCTGACTTTCAATGTACTGCAAGCCTTCCTTTAATGTTTGGGCAGTGAAGGACATTGATTGAGCAGTGGGAATGTTATGCCGGATCATAAAATCCTTGGCAAATTCCTTACTTCCTTCTAAGGTTGCCCCATCCTTCCCGGGGCCCACAATCTTAAGATCAGAAAGTGAATTGTCATTTTCAAGATAATCCCTGATCCCTTCTACGAGCGGAACTTCAGGCCCTACAATTACCAGGTCAATATTTTTGTTGGTAATAATATTTTTTATAGCAGGAAAATCAGAAACTGAAACATTAATGTTTTCTGCAATTTGAGAAGTTCCCGCATTTCCAGGCGCTACATAAAGGTTACTACATTTTGGGCTTTGACTAATTTTCCAGGCAAAAGCATGCTCCCTTCCTCCAGATCCTAAAATGAGAATATTCATGGTTTTCTAAGTTATAGAGGTGATTTAGTTAGCGTAATCCGAAAGGAATTTTACCCTCATAAGCCGGATATCTTCTTCATCGTATTCATCTCCAAACTCTTCGATGGCGTCTTCAATTTTATCTGAATGAGAATTCATAAAAAAGTCAAAGATTTCTTCCTGTCTGTCAATGTCCATGATGTTATCAATATAGTATTCAAGATTGAGTTTGGTTCCTGAATAGCAAATATGCTCAATTTCGTTTATTAATTCAGCATAAGACATATCTTTTGAGTCGGCAATTTCCTGGAGGTCTATTTTTCTGTCTATTTGCTGGATGATATAAATCTTTGTTTTTGATTTATTGACAGAGGATTTGATAACGACATCCTGCGCTGTTTCAATTTCATTTTCCTCCACATATTTTTCAATGGCTTCGAGAAATGGTTTACCAAATTTATTGGCTTTGCCAACCCCTACTCCATTGATCCTGGTAAGTTCTTCTTTAGTAGTAGGATAAATGGTTGCCATTTCTTCAAGGGAAGGATCCTGGAATATAACATATGGAGGTAGGTTTTTCTTTTTTGCTACTTCTTTTCGAAGTTTTTTTAAGATATCATACAGATTTTCGTCGTATGCCTTTCTATCCACAGGTGTTGTTGCGTCGTTTTCCGTCAGGGCTTCAAAATCCTTGTCTTTTACCAAAATAACAGACTCAGGAGATTCTAAAAATTTAAATCCTTTATCGGTTATTTTCAATACTCCGATGTTTTCGATGTCTTTATGAAGATATCCATGCAAGAGTGTTTGCCTGACAACTGAGTTCCAGAATTCTTCTTTTTCTTCAGACCCCTTTCCGAAAATGTCCAGTTCGTTATGATGATAACTTTTTACATAATCATTTTCTTTTCCAATGATCACATCTACAAGGTGCTTCAATCCAAACCTTTCTTCCGTCTTAAGAGCTGCCTGTAACGTAAGAAATACAAATTCCTGCCCCTCATATTTTTCCGGCGGATATTTGCAGATATCACACCACATCTCTTTTCCACAAAGTGTGTCTTTGTATTCTTCGCCAAAGTAGTGGAGCAATTGCTTCCTGCGACACATAGAAGATTCCGCATAGGAAGACATTTCCTCAAGTAATACTTTAGAATTTTCCCTTTCGGTAACAGGTTTATCTTTATTGAATTTTTCCAGCTTCAGGATATCCTTGTAAGCATAGAATAAAATACAATTCCCTTCCAATCCATCCCGGCCTGCCCGGCCTGTTTCCTGGTAGTATCCTTCAAGCGATTTGGGAGTGTCATAGTGAATGACAAAACGAACATCTGGCTTGTCGATTCCCATTCCAAACGCAATGGTAGCAACGATTACATCAACTTCCTCATTCAGGAATGCATCCTGATTATTCATCCGCACATTGGAATCAAGGCCCGCGTGATAGGGTGCTGCTTTTATATCATTCACACACAGGAAATCGGCAATTTCTTCAACTTTTTTTCTGCTAAGACAATAAATGATGCCTGATTTTCCCTTATGATCTTTGATGAATTTTATAATCTGTTTTTTTGCATGGTGCTTGGGCCGGATTTCGTAATATAAATTTTCCCTGTTAAAGGAGGATTTAAAAATGTCAGCATTCTCCATTTGGAGATTTCGCTGAATATCCAATTGCACCTTTGGGGTGGCAGTGGCTGTCAGAGCAATGACGGGCATGTTACCAAGAATGGCGATGATCGATTTGATACGGCGATATTCCGGTCGGAAGTCGTGGCCCCATTCCGATATGCAGTGAGCTTCGTCAATTGCAACAAATGAAATATTGGCTTCTTTCAGAAAAGCAATGTTTTCATCTTTTGTGAGAGATTCAGGTGCGACATACAGCAATTTTACTTCCCCCGCAATGGTCTCTTTCTTTACCCTCGTAATTTCTGCTTTCGATAAGGTTGAATTTAAGAATTTCGCATTGATCCCTACCGCATTCAGTTGGTCAACCTGATTTTTCATCAAAGCAATCAGCGGTGAAATAACAATGGCTGTGCCATCCAGTATGATAGCAGGCAGCTGGTAGCAGAGAGACTTGCCAGCTCCCGTAGGCATGATAACAAATGTGTTTCTTCCGTTTAGTACATTTTTAATAATTGGTTCTTGGTTTCCTCTGAATTGGGTATAACCAAATACTTCATGCAGTTTATTCTTCAACGCATCTAAATTTTCCTCAACTGTTGTAAGCATTGCCATATTCAATTAAACTAACAAACTATTATAATTTACCTGAAAAAATCTTAAATGAAAAGCCTTTTCATTTATATGCAGTAACGAGTTAAAAGTCCGTAATATTTAAATTGTCAAAGATTTCGTATGAACTATGAAGCGAAATATATTCATATGAAATAGCCCGAAAAATTTTAGTTTTTGACCCTTCTGTTATATTATTGCCTCTGCTGGATATCAATCAGTAGCGTTACATTGTCAGGTAAACAAATTTAACACCTTTTTTGTATATAAAACATAGTAGAATCATTTATTTATCTGGAAAATTCACAACAAATATTAGAATTCATTAAATAAATAATAAATCATTTTCAATCATTAAAGATATGGACGGTAGCAATTATGTAATCATCATGGCAGGAGGTATTGGAAGCAGGTTCTGGCCATATAGCAGAAATAACTATCCTAAGCAGTTTTTAGATGTGATGGGTGTAGGCAGATCTTTGTTGCAATTGACCTTTGACCGGTTTACCAAGATTTGCAGTAAGGAGAATATCTACATTGTTTCAAATGAAAAATATTCCGACTTAATCAGGGAGCAGCTGCCTGGACTTGCCGATTATCAGATATTATTGGAACCAGACAGAAGAAACACAGCCCCATGTATTGCCTATGCTGCCTACAAAATAGCTCAGAGAGATCCAAAAGCAAACATGGTGGTAACACCAGCTGACCATGTTATCTTTAAAGAGGATGTTTTTGAAGATACAATAAATCAGGCGCTAGCCGAATCGCAAAAGTCAGATAAACTCATTACTATCGGCATCAAACCGACCAGGCCGGAAACAGGATACGGCTATATCCAATACATCCACGAATCGGATTCCATTATTAAGAAAGTAAAGACCTTCACAGAGAAACCTCAGCTCGAATTGGCGAAAACGTTTCTTGAAAGCGGAGACTTTGTTTGGAATGCGGGTATTTTTATTTGGCGTGCCGACACCATTATTCGATCATTCGAAAAATACTTACCGGATATTGCAGAACTTTTCAGCTCTATGAGTGAGGCTTATTTCAGCGACAGGGAAAAGAGTTCGATTGAAAATGCCTACGCTGTGACAAAATCAATTTCTATCGATTATGGAGTGATGGAAAAAGCTGATAATGTGTATGTTGTTGAAGGAAATTTTGGATGGTCAGACCTGGGAAGCTGGGGATCCCTACACGATATCAGGGAAAAGAATGATGGGGATAACAACGTAATTGATGGAAATGTACTGACTTATGACAGTAAAAATTGCCTGGTTATGGGAGAAAAAGAGAGGTTGGTAGTTATTCAAGGCCTGGACGGATATCTTGTGGCTGACTGTGAAGATGTCCTTCTAATCTGCAAAAAAGATGACGAAAAGCAATTTAGAAGCTTTGTAAACGATGTGAAAAATGAAAAAGGAGAGAAGTACGTTTAAGAGCTTCTTTGCCGGATGGCTTCATAAATTACAATACCTGCTGAAACTGAGACATTTAGGGATTCGATTTTGCCTAGGAGGGGTATCTTACACTTTTGATCGGATATTTTCAGCAGGTCATCATTTATCCCATTTTCTTCGGAGCCGAGAATACATGCAAGTGGTCCGGTCAAGTCACACTTAAACAATTCATCATTTGTCTTTTCCGTACAGGATATAATTTTTAGTCCACTGTTTTTTAAATATTGAATGGTTCGATACAGGCTTTTTGACCGACAGATCTTGACGTAGTTCAATGCGCCTGCTGATGTTTTCATCGCATCACCTGAGACCAAAGCTCCTCCCAGATCCGGAGTAATGATCGCATCGATCCCGGCACATTCGGCAGTCCGGACGATTGCCCCAAAATTACGGACATCTGTCAATCGATCTAAAATAAGGACAAATGGATCTTTTCCCTCACTATAGCAAGTTTCAATCACATTCTCAATAGAAAAAAACTGAACAGGTGACAGGAATCCAATAAATCCCTGGTGGTTTTTTCGTGTAATTTTATTGAGCTTTTCGATGGGCACTTTTTGAAAAGGGATTCTCAATGAACTAAGCCGTGCAATCAATTCTTTGGAAGCATCGGATTGAAGGTTTTTCTGAATGAGGATTTTTTCAATTTCATTTTCAGATTGAATTGCTTCCTGTATAGCCCTCAATCCGAAAATTATGTTTTTTGAGGGCTCTTTTCTATGTGATCTATTTTGCATGAAGTGCTACTTTTTTCCTTTTCGCCACAATTCTACAGCCCGGAACCAGTGCTTGTCGAATTTACGGTCCCTGACAAGGGTATAATGATTATCGGCAAACACATTCTTGATTTTCACAAAGGTAAATCGAATGGCAGGCATGTTTATGTTTTGATTGTAAATCCATTCCTCATATTCTTCATGCCTGAACACCTTATCGGGCTGGCCATAAACAAGGTAGATCATCCCCATATCTGTTCGCCAGCCTTCCTTATATCCTGTAAAGAAAAAGTTTGCTTCATAAACCCGATTATAGAATTCTTTGATGGTGCTCTGCGCCAGGTTCTGAGAATTCAATAATGAAAACCAATAATTTTCAAACTGTGACTTGGGGTTGTCTTCCGTTGAAAGTTCCTGGTTTTCATCCCGAGTGGAAATATATTTCAAAGGTTTGATCAGATCTTCATAAGTGCCGAATTTGGGGAATGGCTCTTTTTGAACTCGAAAGGCTACTCCTTCCAACGATGATGTATCTCTTTGAACAAAGTAAAGTCCTTCGTTAGCGAAACTTGTTATGGAATCTTCTTTGACACTGATTAGCTTACTGATGGATAGCGATTTAGAGACTTGGTTATCATCCACAATCATTGGTGGAATGGCCATGTCAAATTCCGCATCATAGTAATAGATCCATAAGGTTTCGTCACGTTGATCATTGGAAGATTGGAATCTTACCTTCTGATCCGTTAAGAAGTAATTTTGAATAATTGGCACATTTTCCTGATCGTCGAGAATGAAAATATTAGCCTTGCCGTAGTTCAAGGATTCCAGCAGACTTATGCCATAAACCAACTCTTCTTCCAGCGCCTCAGGTTTTATTGTGAATTCGATTAATTCGTATTCATCGTTTTGTGGCAAGACCAGGCGAAACAGGTAATTATTATCGTAATAACCTACCATGTGTTTGCTCATATTAATTGTATCTGACTTTAAGACCTCAGATTCCTTATAGTCAGCTTTATATGCCAGGTAAAATTTATAATCATCCTGCCAATTATTGGATGAGTTTTTATTCAAAGTAAGAGAGATTAAAATTTGAACTGAATCTTCCTGAAAGTAAGTAGTGTAATCAAAATGCAGGTAACAATTTGGGTCATACTGATAGCTGATATCATTTTCCTGAAAAGGTTCCTGGGAAAATAGGGAAGAGGTGAAGAATAAAAAGAGCCCAAACAGCAAGAATTTTTTCAAAGGCATTGATAAAAATTTTTTTGAAAATACTAAAAGAATTATCAATAGGTCATTACAAATTAAATTTATTTACTTTACGATTTAAAAAAGCAAACGAAAAATATCGGATGGGAATATATACGACAGAAATTACTTCAGATAAGATCAAATCCGACAATCCTGTCCATCAGAGACTACTTAAGGCATACTATGCGGCTATTCCCTATATCAAGGGGGAGCTGCTTGAGATTGGATGTGGAGAAGGAAGGGGAGTTGAGCAGTTGGCTCCAAAAGCGAAAAGCTATGTTGCGCTGGATAAAATAAAAGAAGTAGTTGATAAGCTGTCAGAACTTTACCCTCAGCATCGGTTCATTCAGACAAATATTCCACCCATCAAAGATTTGGACGACAACCAGTTTGATACAATCGTCACTTTTCAGGTGATTGAGCACATAAAAAATGATAAACTGTTTCTGGAAGAAATTAAAAGGTTGCTGAAACCAGGAGGGCGTGCCCTGATTACAACACCGAATATTAAAAAATCGCTTTCCAGAAATCCCTGGCACATTCGTGAATATACTGCAGAACAGCTTGAGAAATTATGTCAATCTATTTTTAAGAAAGTGGACATGAAGGGAATTGACGGAGATGATAAAGTAATGGAGTACTATAAAATGAATAAGGCTTCTGTACAAAAAATAATGAGATGGGATATCTTAAATTTACAGTATCGATTGCCGGCATCAATTCTTAGAATCCCCTATGAAATTCTTAATCGCATGAATCGCAATAAATTAAATGATGACAACGATTCACTCGTTGCCCGGATCACTCATGAAGATTACATCGTTTCGGAAAATGCGGATGAAAGCCTGGACTTATTTGTAATTGTAGAGAAATAAAAAAGCCCCGGTTCCGGGGCTTTTGTCTTTATGATTTGTTTTTATCATCTACTTCTTCGTATTCCACATCGGAAACGTCTGAGTCACTTCCTCCTTCTGTGGATGCGTCTGGCCCTCCGGCGGCTTGTTCACCTCCTGGTGCTTCTCCAGGTTGTGCACCTCCGGAAGCAGCGTAGATTTCCTGACTAGCCGCCTGCCAAGCATTGTTCAATGCTTCACTGGCTGAATCAATGGCTGCCAGATCCTGGCTTTTGTGCGCTTCTTTAAGTTTAGTCAAAGCTTCATTGATAGCTGTTTTGTTTCCTTCGGACAGCTTTTCGCCATATTCTGACAATTGCTTTTCTGTCTGGAAGATCAGCGAGTCTGCTCCATTCAGCTTATCAATTTTTTCTTTTTCTTTTTTATCAGCTTCTGCATTAGCTTCTGCTTCCTTCTTCATTTTTTCGATTTCATCATCGGTCAAACCCGAAGAAGCTTCAATTCGGATCTTTTGTTCTTTGCCTGTTCCTTTATCTTTTGCGGAAACATTCAGAATACCGTTTGCATCGATATCAAATGCTACTTCGATCTGAGGAACACCTCGTGGTGCTGGTGGAATTCCATCCAAATGGAATCGGCCAATTGTCCTATTGTCTTTCGCCATTGGGCGCTCGCCTTGCAGCACATGGATCTCAACAGAAGGCTGATTGTCAGCAGCAGTTGAGAATACCTCCGATTTTTTGGTCGGGATCGTCGTATTTGATTCGATCAATTTAGTGAATACACCACCTAGTGTCTCAATACCTAATGAAAGTGGCGTTACGTCAAGCAGCAATACATCTTTCACTTCTCCCGTTAACACACCACCCTGGATTGCAGCCCCAACAGCAACAACCTCGTCAGGGTTTACACCTTTAGAAGGCTTTTTACCAAAGAATTTTTCTACTTCTTCCTGGATCTTAGGGATCCTGGTTGATCCACCTACTAGTATTACTTCATCTATATCAGAGGCTGACATGCCAGCATCTTCCAAAGCCTTCTTACATGGTCCGATAGCTCTTTTGAACAATTCATCAGTGATTTGTTCGAATTTAGCACGGCTTAATGAACGCACCAGGTGCTTTGGCACTCCGTCAACCGGCATGATATAAGGCAGGTTAATTTCGGTTGAAGTCGAGCTTGAAAGTTCAATTTTCGCTTTTTCAGCAGCTTCTTTCAATCTCTGTAGAGCCATAGGATCTTTTCTCAGGTCGATACCTTCATCTTTCTTAAATTCTTCTGCAAGCCAATCGATAATTGCCGAGTCAAAGTCATCACCACCTAAGTGAACGTCACCATTGGTAGATTTTACTTCAAATACACCATCCCCTAGCTCGAGAATTGATATGTCAAATGTACCACCACCGAAGTCATAAACAGCAATTTTCAGATCTTTGTTCTTTTTGTCAAGGCCATAGGCCAGTGATGCCGCAGTCGGTTCATTAATGATCCTTTTTACATCCAAACCGGCAATTTGTCCTGCTTCTTTGGTAGCTTGTCTTTCGGCATCATTGAAATACGCCGGCACGGTAATAACAGCTTCTGTAACGGTCGTTCCCAGGTAATCTTCTGCTGTTGATTTCATTTTTTGAAGGATGATTGCAGAAAGTTCCTGAGGTGTATAAAGCCTGTCACCAATTTTGATCCTTACGGTGTCATTATTACCTTTTTCTACTGAGTAGGTAACGTTTTTTCTTTCTTCGCTAACTTCAGAATATTTTTTACCCATAAATCTCTTTACAGAGTATATGGTGTTTTTTGGATTGGTAATAGCCTGTCTTTTCGCAGGATCACCAACCTTTCTCTCTCCTTCTCCATTGTCTAAAAATGCTACAATAGAAGGTGTGGTTCTTCTTCCCTCACTATTGGGAATGACCACCGGCTCGTTACCCTCCATTACAGCAACACAAGAGTTCGTGGTTCCTAAGTCTATACCTATAATTTTTCCCATGATGTATATTTTGTTTCTTTATTTTCTAATAACCAAATCCAATTGATCAATGGTCATGCCAATAGGTAGAAATGGAATTAATGGTGTCAATATGTCATAATAATGTTTTGAATTCTGCCAGCAAAAGCTCAAACCCAATGACTCTGTCACCGAAATTTTCATAAATTGTCATCAAATCGGGCTGGTTGTAATAACTGTCCCAACTATTGGTTGATACTTTTTTCAATTAAAAGGTATTTTGGATTCAATTATTTAAAGCTTAATTATTGGACCAGATTTTTTACATCTAATTTTTAGATTTTGTTTCGCAAGAGATTATTACGTGACTCTTTCCTTGCTACAGGCTTTATTTTTCTGCTGATTCTTTTTTTTCTTAAAATGAGCCAGATAGAAAAGCTCTTTAGTTTATTCGATCCGATCAGTCAGGCGCTGGGTGATGTGGAACTGACAGATCTAGCATTCAGCGAGCTTAGACAACCCAAGCCATATAATCTCGATTCTATTCAAATAGTTCTGGTAAATATTGGTGATCTGGATCGAGGGAAAATTGGTGAAGAATTGGACATTATCAATAGCTATGATCCTAAAGTAATCGGAATTGACATTTTCTTTGAAAACCGTAGTGCCGATACTTTGGGAGATATTAAACTTGCCAATGCGCTTTCTAAGATTCCCAACCTTGTGACCTATTCCAAAGCTATCAATACTGAAGGATCAGAAGACGTGATGGAAAAACTGGAAATGTCTCATCCGATGTTCCAATATGGCAAAACGGGCGCTACCAATTTGTTTACAGATGCTCAGGTCCAGCACCAATACAAAGTATGTCGAACTTTTCCGCCGGTATTGGGCATAAATGGTGAGCAGGAATTGTCATTTGCATTGCAGGTGATGGCCAATTACAAGCCTGAAAAAGTTGAGAAGTTTTTGGAATTTAGCGACCGGGATGAAGAGATCATCAATTATACAAGTAATATTCAGATTTTCGGAGAATCCTCAATAGGAGTGAAATTTATAGCATTGGACGTCGAGGACGTTTTTGACAGGAATTTCAACCCGGATGTCATTAAAGATAAAATTGTCTTGTTTGGATACATGGGTGATACTTTCTATGATACAGCCTGGGAGGACAAGTTTTTCACTCCCATGAATAAACGATATGCTGGCCGATCCAATCCGGATATGTACGGAATTGTCATTCATGCAAACATCATTCAGATGCTTTTAGATGAAGATTATATTGATTATCAGGGTAATCTTTCCGCATTTATTACCGCTGTAATCATTTGCTTTCTAAATGTATGGTTTTTTTCATGGATTTATTGGAGTTTACCGCTTTGGTATGATGGCCTGACAAAGGTCATCCAGCTAATGGAACTGTTTATTATTGTATTAATAAATATATATGTGTTCCATTGGTTCAGCTATAAAACTGAACTCACTCTTGCTGCGGCTTGTGTGGCCCTGGCAGGAGATTCGCTGGAAGTCTTTTATGGGCTTCTGGTCAATATGTTTTCACACGAAGGAAGAAACAAACTATTCAAGATTCATAGAATTGTTAAAAAAGTTAAACGATCATGAAACAACTACTAACCACAATACTCATTTTAATCGCTGCATTTCAGGGATACTCACAAGACTATGTATTCCGGGTGATGCTAAATAAAGGATCTAATACTTACGGCTCAGCAAGTTCCTGGGAAAAGCTTGTGACAGGAACTAAATTGACAGACAAGCAGACTTTGAAATTAGGGGATGATTCCTACATCGCCCTGCTTCATTCATCAGGTGTTACGATGGAGCTAAAAGAGTCCGGCGAGTACAAAGTGTCAGACCTGAATTCAAAGATATCCAATAATCAATCTTCGCTCCTTCAGAAATATTCGCAGTACATCATGGATAACATTTCTGAAGAAGATCAAAGCCGTTTAAATGCTACAGGAGCTGTGAAAAGAAGTATTTATGACATTGATGTATACTTAAATGAGTATGGTGAATACTACAGTAACATGCAAATTTTTGACTGGGACGATATAGAAGGTGTTGATTCCTATATCGTGACAATCCGAGACAAATTTGATGAGGAGATTTTCAAAAAAGAAGTTTCAAGATCTGAAATAGCCGTGGATTTCAGTAACCCAAAATTGAGAAGTCAAGAATTAGTCGTTGTTTATTTTGATATAAAAGGTGAAGAAAATACTAATTCAGATGGTTTTGGTTTAAAACCTATCAACGATGAGAGATTAACTGTTTTGCAAACCGAACTAGAGTCATTAAAATCAGAATTTAAGGGGGAGACTGCTTTGAAAAATTTGGTCATAGCAAGTTATTATGAAGAAAACGGATTGTATACCGATGCAATTACCTGCTATAGGAAAGCTATGGCTCTTTCCGATGATGTAGATGGGATGTACGAAGACTTTTTGATCAGAAACGGATTTAAAGACAAAACAAACTAATCAATCAAATCAGAGCTCAACAAAACTGTTCTGGCATTCCGCTTAATTGTTAGAGAGATTTAGTGAGTAGTTGCTCCCAAAGTGGAAAAACACCTATTTCTCAGTCCATTTTTTCTTATTGACGGGCTTTATCTAATGTAATATAATTCACGATAAGTGCATTTTTCGAATTAAAATTGACTTTTCCAGCTTCTTTGTCAATTTTGAGCTACAGTTTTTCTACCTATGTATAAGTCAAAGCAATCCAAAAAATAATATCCTGTTAGGATCTGTTTTATAGTTCTAATGCTATCCGTTGGAAAGGCTGTTCCAAACCTGAATTTGTGTTCAAATGCTTTGCCTTATTTTGCTTAAAACAAATGCTGCAAATTTTATTTTAATAAATGGATAAAAAGACAAAAATAAAATTGAAAAATCAGGGTTTTACAGGTACGAATTTTGTGGGCATTCCTGAAAATTCGAATGACCAGTTTCCTTTTCATTTTTACAAAAAAACATTAGATTTTTCTAAGAATTTTTAATCTAAAAGTGCCACTATTCTGTCTATTGCGGCATTCATAAAAGTCAAGTTTTTGAAGCTGTTTTTTGTTCGATTTTTTTTTGGCAAATTTGTTTCCCTTTTTTTTAAACGCAAGATAAAATCATTGTTTTTAACCCTGTAAAATGACGATAGATAGTCAGGATATTTGGTCTAAGTGTTTAGGTAACATCAAGTCAAAAATTGGTGAACAGGGATTCGATACCTGGTTCAAGCCAATCAAGCCTATAAAACTTGATGGCAAGGTATTAACCATTCAGGTTCCCAGTCAATTTTTTTATGAATATCTGGAGGAGCATTATGTTCATTTGCTGAGAAATGTGCTCAATGAAGAGTTGGGAAATGATTACAAACTTGAATACTCAGTTGTAGTCGACAAAGGAAATGAATTTAATAAGCCATACATTGTCAATCTTCCAAATAATGGCAAAGCTTATTCAAAAGGAAACGGGCATTCTATCGCCTACACCAATCCTTTTGATTTACAGACCATTGATCGGGAAAGGCAGAACTCCAATCTGAATGTTCACTACACTTTTGACAATTTTATTGAAGGGGATTGCAACAGATTAGCAAGGTCAGCTGGTGTGGCAGTTGCACAAAAGCCTGGTGTCACTTCATTTAACCCATTAATGCTCTATGGTGGAGTTGGATTGGGAAAAACACACCTCGTGCAAGCCATTGGCAACGAAATCAAAAAGATCAATGAGAAATTCGTCTTGTATGTGTCTTCAGAGAAATTCACCAACCAGTTTTTCGAAGCCATCAAAAACAATAATATCCAGGAGTTTTCAAATTTCTATTTACAGGTCGATGTGTTGATCCTCGATGATGTTCAATTCTTCGAAGGAAAAGAAAAAACACAGGAGATCTTTTTTCATATTTTCAATCACCTGCATCAAAATGGTAAGCAGATCATCATGACAAGCGACCGCCCGCCGAGAGATCTTGTCGGATTAATGGAAAGGTTGGTTTCAAGGTTCAAGTGGGGGCTTACTGCCGACCTGCAACAACCGGATTACGAAACAAGGATGGCCATCATCCAGCGAAAAATGCAGGCGGATGGCATAAATATTCCTGAAAATGTGATCGAATACCTGGCATACAGCATTGATACAAATGTCCGGGATCTGGAAGGTGTTTTGATCTCTTTGATTGCCAATGCTTCGTTGATCAAAAAGGAAGTGGATCTGGAATTAGCCAGGGAAACATTAAAAAATATCGTTCATGATATTGACTCGGAAGTTGGCATCGATTACATACAGAAGACGATTAGTGAATATTTCAAAATACCGGTCGATCAGCTAAAAGACAAAACCCGCAAAAAGGAAATCGTCATCGCCAGACAAATCGCCATGTATTTTGCCAAAGATTATACAAATCATTCCCTAAAAACCATTGGTGATCATTTTGGAGGAAGGGATCACAGTACGGTTATCCATGCTGTTCAGGCTATCAGTGACTTTTGTGATACGGATCCATCATTCAAAAAGACAGTCGAGGATATCAGAAAAAAATTAAAACTGAAAAACGTCTGATATTCCATTTGAATTTTGGTCTGATCCAGTAATTTTATTGCATGAGACCATATATTCTTGCCGAAAACAATTGGAAATCCATTCGTGAAAATAAAATTGAATTAGCTATCCTGCCTTGGGGAGCTACGGAAGCTCACAATTATCATCTTCCGTACGCGACAGACAACATTCAATGCGACTACATAGCAGCGGAATCTGCCAGAAAAGCCTGGGAGAAAACCGAGAATTTCACAGTTTTGCCTACCGTTCCATTTGGCGTAAATACAGGTCAGTCAGATATTTTACTGGACCTGAATGTTTTGCCATCAACGCAACTGACCATTCTCAAAGATCTTGCAACGGTCCTCAATCGACAGAGAATTCCAAAATTACTATTGATTAATGGGCACGGTGGGAATGATTTCAAACCCTTGTTGCGTGAGTTAGGATATTTGTTTCCTGACATGTTTTTCACATTGTGTAATTGGTATACGGTTTTGGATATTGGCGATTATTTTCGAAAGGAAAACTGCAACCATGCTGGTGAAATGGAAACCAGCGTGATGATGACCATTGAACCTAAATTGGTTTTTCCATTAAGTGAAGCAGGAGATGGCTTTGAAAAGAAAAGTAAGATTCAGGGAATACGCGAAGGCTGGGTCTGGGCTGAAAGAAAATGGAGCCAGGTGACCAAAGATACCGGCATTGGAAATCCAGCAAATGCTTCAGTTGAAAAGGGGAAGAAATTTCTGGTTGATCTGACGGATAGGATTTCAGAGTTAATAATAGACCTGGTCCATGCTGATTTAAAAGATCTGTATGCGTAATTTGGTAGATAATAATAAATCCCTGATGTGTAATTGCTATATCAAGTTTCAAGAATTCAATCTTATCTATAACACACTTATTTTCGTGTAGGTGCAGGACGGGGGATGAACCGATTGTCATTACCTTAATTTAAAAATTCACCCTATCAAACATGAACAGAGTGGCATTTAAAATGAAGCTCAAGCCCGGCCAGGCTGAGGAGTATGAAAGGAGACACAATCAGATCTGGCCCGAATTAAAAAAACTATTATCAGATTCCGGAATTACCGAATATTCCATTTTTCTTGACCGGGATACAGATATGCTGTTTGCTTTTCAAAAAGTTTCAGGTGATATTGGTTCACAGACTTTGGGCGAAAATGAAATAGTCCGAAGGTGGTGGAAATACATGTCTGACATCATGGAAACAAACCCTGATCATTCTCCTGTGTCAACCTCTTTAATTGAAGTATTTTATATGAATTAGCCTTACTATGTTTAAATTAATAAAGTCAGCAGTCATTTTAAGTTTACTTTTTCTACTTGTCTTTGGAATTTCCTGTGTAGAGCAAAACGGTCAAGCGGAAGTTGGCTGGACAGGAGAAACCATGGTTACCAAACCATGGACACGTTGGTGGTGGCAGGGAAGCGCTGTCACAAAGGAGGGAATTTCCCATGAATTGGAAGTGCTGAAGGAAGCCGGATTTGGTGGGGTGGAAATCACACCAATTTATGGTGTTGCAGGTTATGAAGAACAATTCATTCCTTTTCTATCGGAAAAATGGGTGGAAATGCTGCTTCACACACTCCAGGAAGCTGAGAGGCTGGGATTGGGAGTCGACATGGCTACGGGAACTGGATGGCCATTTGGAGGTCCATGGATTGATGAAGATTATGCCTGTAAAAATTTTGTGTATAAAACCTTTGAACTAAAAAGCGGAGAGGCACTAACGGAAAAAATTAAGTATACACAGGAACCTTTTGTCAGAGCGGTAGGGAATCAAATCTATGAAATGCATGGTATTTACAAAGTAGAAGGTCAGCAACCCAAAGGGACGATCAATGAACCCTTAATGAAAAGACGAAGAAATGAGATCACCATTGATCAATTGGTCCAACCCATTTCTGCCAATCAAAATTTACAGTTATTAGCTCTTGATCAGGTTCGTTTTGAAAGGGATTTACCGGTTGTGGCGATAATGGCATATTCAGAATCAGGAGAAAAAATAAATCTCATGGATCAACTTCAAGAGAATGGTTCTTTGAATTGGACAGCGCCGGAGGGAAGCTGGACGATCTATGCTTTGTTTGAGGGAGATCATGGAAAGATGGTTGAACGAGCAGCGCCGGGGGGGGAAGGAAATGTGCTGGACCATTTTTCACAGGAAGCTATTGATAAATATTTGTCTAAGTTTGATTCTGCTTTTACCAATCAAGATATTCGAACGCTACGTGCATTTTTTAATGATTCTTATGAAGTGGATGATGCAAGAGGTTCAGCTGACTGGACACCGACACTTATTGATGAATTTGAAAAAAGAAGGGGATATGATTTGCGGAATTACTTACCCGCATTATTTGGCAATGATGAAGATGCCATTAATGAAAGGGTGTTATGCGACTATCGTGAGACAATCTCTGAATTGCTTTTTGATAACTTTACACAAAGGTGGAAGGACTGGGCGAGCACCAAAGACGCTATTATTCGTAACCAGGCACACGGTTCGCCTGCCAATATCCTCGATCTTTATGCACTTTCTGACATTCCGGAAACGGAAGGTAATGAGGCTTTAAGGGCGAAAATGGCCACTTCAGCCGCCCATGTTTCGGGAAAGGAGTTGGCCTCCTCCGAATCAGCCACATGGCTTAACGAACATTTTCTTTCCAATCTATCTGATATAAAAAATGCAGTGGATCTGTTTCTTCTCAATGGTGTCAATCATGTATTTTACCATGGAACGAACTACTCTCCAAGCGATGATCCGTGGCCGGGATGGTTGTTTTACGCAGCTATTCATGCGAATGACAGAAACCCACTTTGGAACGATTTTGTAGCTCTAAACGGCTACATAAACAGATGTCAGTCATTTTTGCAAGCAGGGCATATCGATAATGATATTTTGCTATATTATCCGGTCTATGATCGCTTTTCAACACCAGGAAGGGAAATGATTGAACATTTTGATGGAGTGGAGGAGCAATTTGAAGGAACATACTTTAAGGTTGCCGCTGAAGAAATGCTGGAAAAAGGGTATGCATTTGATTTTATTTCCGACATGCAAATCCAGGGGTTGGAATATAAAGCAGGCGAACTTTTTTCAGGCGAGATTACTTATCAAACAATAGTAGTTCCTTTTTGTAAATATATTCCACAATCGACTTTTCAGAAATTAATCGATTTGGCTAATAGTGGGGCAAATGTGATCTTCTATAACAACCTCCCAACACATTTTTCCGGCTTAGCAAATTTAGAAGAAAAGGAAGCAGAATTAGGCGAAATCAAGTCTTCTTTAGAGTTTATTAATAAAAATGGTGCGGAAATCCATGAGCAAGGAGGAGGAAAGCTTATTAAAGGGGAAAACCTGGAAACATTACTTACTACCGTCTCAGTTGAAAGAGAGTCTCTTACTGATCAGGGTTTGCAATTTATAAGAAGAGAAAGAAACGGACAGACTTTTTATTTTATCAAAAATGCTTCGGAAAGTGAATTTGACGGATGGGTTAAAATAAATGCTGTCGGAGAAACCGCCATGCTTTATGATCCCATGAATGGAAATTTTGGTAAAGTTAAGACCAGATCAGAAGGAGACACAAACCAGATTTATTTACAGCTTAACTCTCAGGAATCAGTTTTTGTTGAAATTTTTGACAAGAATGTAGAGGGGCCTGAATTTAATTATTTTAAGGAGGCTGAAACCATTCAGATTGAAGGTGAATGGGGCATAAGTTTTTATAACGAAAGCCTTGAGAATGAAATTACTGTCACCCTGAATTCCCTTACTTCCTGGCCGAATATTGAGGATAATGATTTAGGATCGTTTTCGGGGACGGCACGATATACGTTGAAATTTGATCATCCCGAGCTGAAAAATGAAATGTTCAGATTGGATTTGGGTGAAGTTCATGAAAGCGCAAAAATCATATTGAATGGTAAGGAAGTCGGGACGCTTATCGGACCGGTTTACGAGATTGACTTTTCTTCTGACATGCTGAAGGAAAATGAAAATATCCTGGAAATTGATGTGTCTAATTTAATGGTCAACAGGATTATAGATCTTGAAAAGCAAGATGTGATGTGGAAGAAATTTTATAATGTGAATTTTCCTGCTCGGTTGCAGGAAAACAGAGGGGAAGACGGACTTTTCACTGCCAAAAACTGGGAGCCAATAACATCAGGATTGTTAGGACCGGTTCGATTGATTGCATTGGAGAAGATCGAATCGATGGAATAAGCCCCTGCCTTGTGGGAACCAGTTCATTTCTCAAAGTTTCATAAAAGAATCCATTGTGAAACTTTGAGTTTCTTGGTGCAACTTTGCGTAACAACAAATCATTAATGAAGGATTAGAACAAGCGATAATCCTTAAAAATAATACCTGTGATATTCCCATTTTCCTCGTTTGTTCATTCCTTCCACATACACCCTGCCCCTTATTTTTTCGATAATCTCGGTTAGCTCCTGCGGGGTTTTGATAGGAATTTTGTTGATGTAGCAAATAATAAAACCTTCCTCCAAATTCATCTTTTTAATGAAGCCATTTCTAACCTTGACGACCCTCACCCCATGCTCAATGTTTAACATGTCTCTTTCAACTTTTGATATTTTTTCAAAGTCAGCGCCCAGAGTTCGCGATGAAAAGATCTCACGTTTCAGTAATTCTGTTGTGCCTTCCTGATTGAAAAGTGTAGCAGTTGTATTGCGGATTTTATTATCCCGTTTGTAAGTTATGGTTAATTTATCCCCTGGCGAATAGTAACTGATCAGCTCCTCGAATTCAGCGCGGCTTTCCAGCTTTTCATGATTGATTTCGAGTATCACATCTCCCTTTGCCAGTCCTGCCACTTCTGCCGGTCCGCCTTGTTGTATATAGCTCAACACGACACCATTATAGTTATCCAGGTTAAGTTTTCGGGCAATGTCGCTGTCAATATCCAAAACATCTCCTCCAAAGAATGCCTTCTGAACCATTCCATATTTGATGATATCTCCAGCTACTTTTTTGACAATTTCGGATGGAACCGCAAATCCATATCCTGCATAGGATCCCGTTTTTGAAATAATTGCCGTATTGATCCCAATCAATTCCCCCTGAAGATTGACCAAAGCTCCTCCGCTGTTTCCTGGGTTGATAGCGGCATCTGTCTGAATGAACGATTCCAGGGGAAAAGTACTTTTCAGTATATTCAATTCCCTGCCCTTGGCGCTAACAATACCAGCTGTAACTGTAGAGGTTAGATTAAAGGGGTTTCCAACGGCGAGCACCCAGTCGCCAACTTCTACTCTTCTGGAATTCCCGATTTTTATAGAGGGAAGATTCTTTGCTTCTATTTTTAATACTGCCAGATCTGATGATGGATCTGTTCCAACTACATCAGCATCATAGCTTTTCTTTCCTATGGTCACTTCAATTTTATCAGAATTGTCAATGACATGGTTGTTGGTTATGATATATCCATCCTGAGAATAAATAACGCCTGATCCGGAACTAATGGATTGTCCGACACTTTCTCCAAAAAAGTATTCCATCCAGGAGGAAGCATACCGCGTTTCAGAAATGGTTTTGATATAAACGACGCTCGGTGTACTTCCCTTCGACGCCGTTACAAAGTTAACATCCTGAGCATCAGGAATATTAGGAAGGTTAATTTGGGTTCGCTCATCAATAGGGTTTTCATGGCGAACCATTTTTGTTTCTGTAATTGAGTCGTCTTTAACATTTTTCTGGCTGATTAAACTCTCATTTGAGATAAATACTTTCTGGTAAAAAAGTGCTCCCAGTATGCCAGCTATAAATCCAATTATGATCGTTCGCAACGTACCTTTCATGTTCATTTGATGAATTTATTCCTTCAATTAATCTGCAAATAAAATATACATTTGGGTTTAAGAAAAGGTTACTAAAATTAAGATCACAAAAATCTGAAAATTATTACCTTTGAATCGCTATGGGTTTACGGTCTTTACTTAGCAGGCCTTTTGCTGCCTGGGTGAATTACGAACAGAAAAAATGGTCTTCCAATCCTTTTGAATCACAAAAAAAGGTGTTTGAAAATAATATCAGGGCGGCCAAAAACACACAATTTGGCAAAGATCATCATTTTGATGAAATCAGAAATTACCAGGATTACAGGGACCGCGTTCCGATCAAGGATTATGAAGGGATAAAACCCTACGTTGAGAAAATCCTCAACGGTGAAGAAAATGTGCTGTGGCCTAAGAAACCTATTTATTTTGCCAAGACATCTGGCACCACTTCAGGTACAAAGTACATTCCTATTACTAAAGAGTCGATTCCCAATCATATCAACAGCGCGAGAAATGCTTTGTTGAGTTATGTTCATGAAACGGGAAAATCGACATTTCTCGATGGAAAATTGATCTTTTTATCAGGAAGTCCCATTCTGAATACAAATGGTCCTGTCCCGACCGGGAGACTTTCGGGAATTGTCAATCACCATGTTCCGGGTTATCTGCGAACCAACCAGATGCCATCCTATGTGACCAACTGCATGGAAGACTGGGAGGCAAAAGTAGAAAAGGTCATTGATGAGACCATTGATCAGCGGATGACTTTAATTTCCGGGATTCCTCCCTGGGTGCAAATGTATTTCGACAGGATTGTCGAAAGAACAGGCAAACAGATCAAAGATGTTTTTCCGGATTTCTCCATGTTTGTTTATGGAGGGGTCAATTTCGAACCTTACAGGAAAAAATTGTTTGAAACGATTGGAAAACAAATAGATAGTATTGAAACTTATCCGGCTTCTGAAGGCTTTATAGCCTATCAGGATAGTCAGGCCCATGAAGGACTTTTGCTACTACTGGATTCCGGGATCTTTTTCGAATTTATACCAACAGATGAATATTTTGATGAAAATCCCAGCCGCCTGACACTTGAGGAAGTGGAGATCGGGAAAAATTATGCGATCATCATTAATAACAATGCCGGCCTCTGGGGATATAATATTGGTGACACAGTTAAATTTGTATCGAAAAATCCTTACCGTCTGGTAGTGACCGGAAGGATTAAGCATTTTATTTCAGCGTTTGGAGAGCATGTCATCGGCGAAGAAGTTGAAAAAGCCATGAAGTATGCACTTTCTAAACATCCTGAAGTGGAATTGGTTGAATTTACGGTTGCCCCGAATGTGACTCCTGGTGACGGTCTTCCACTTCATGAGTGGTATGTGGAATTTCGAAAGTTACCGGAAAATATGAAATCCTTTATTGAAGACATTGATTTGCAGCTTCAGAAATTAAATGTTTACTATGAAGATCTGATTACCGGAAAAATTTTAAGGCCTCTTGAAATAATAGCTTTGAAGCAAGATTCGTTCCGTGACTATATGAAATCGATTGGTAAGCTGGGAGGGCAAAATAAAGTACCCCGTTTGGCAAACGATCGTAAGATTGCGGATGAGTTAATTAAATATCGGTTGATTAATTAAAAAAATTAAGCACTTTTGCAGCTTGTGATTTTTTAAAGATTGGAAAATAAGAAAAAACATATTGCCATTCTTGGCTCAACTGGATCGATAGGTACTCAAGCCCTCGAAGTCATCAAAAGTCATTCGGATAAATTTGTTGCTGAGGTTTTAACAGCCAACAATAGTGTTGATCTGCTTATCCAACAAGCGATCGAATTTCAACCAAATGTTGTTGTTATTGGCAATGAAGATGAATATGACAGGGTTTTTGATGTCCTTAATCCGCATGATATTAAAGTCTATGCCGGTGAAAATGCTTTGTCCTCGGTTGTGGAAATGGACAGCATTGACATGGTTCTGACCGCTTTGGTAGGGTATTCTGGCTTGAAGCCGACACTAAAAGCCATTGAAGCTGGCAAAAACATTGCTCTTGCCAACAAGGAAACCATGGTAGTTGCCGGGGATTTAATATCCAGAATGGCTTACGAAAAGGGAGTAAATATCTACCCGGTAGATTCAGAGCATTCTGCAATTTTTCAATGTATCGTAGGTGAGTTTAACAATCCAATCGAAAAAATTATTTTGACAGCTTCAGGTGGGCCATTCAGGGGAAGGAATAGGACAGAACTGGAAAATGTTACTGTTAAAGAAGCATTGAAACACCCCAACTGGGACATGGGCGCGAAAATTACCATTGATTCAGCTACATTGATGAACAAAGGTTTGGAAGTGATCGAGGCGAAATGGCTGTTCAATGTTGACGTTTCAAAGATTGAAGTGATCGTTCATCCTCAATCGATCATTCATTCCATGGTTCAGTTCGAAGATGGTTCGATCAAGGCACAAATGGGATTGCCTGATATGAAGTTACCCATTCAGTATGCCATTTCTTACCCTCAGAGAATATCTTCAAATTTTCCAAGATTCAACTTTACCGATTATCCTTCGTTAACGTTTGAGCAACCCGATACCAACACCTTCAGAAATCTTGATTTTGCATTTGAAGCGCTTAAAAAGGGCGGAAATATACCCTGTGTTTTAAATGCAGCAAATGAAATAGCCGTACAATTATTTTTGGAAGAAAAAGTGGGCTTTTTGGAAATGTCTGACATTATTGAGTCTTGTATGGCTAAAATGCCTTACATTTGCAATCCTCTTTTTGAAGATTATGTTCATACAGATAAGGAAACAAGAATTATAGCAAAAGAAATAACAGTGTAATGGATATTTTGGGTGTATTAGTGATGATAGGTCAGTTTGTGCTGGCTTTATCGATTTTAATAGGGGTGCATGAAGCCGGTCACTTGTTGGCAGCCAAGGCTTTTGGAATGAGGGTGGAGCAGTTTTCCATCGGATTCCCTCCAAAAATTTTCAGCTTCAAATATGGCGAGACAGTGTATTCACTGGGATGCATCCCTCTGGGTGGATTTGTGAAAATATCAGGAATGATCGACGAATCGCTGGATACCAAGCAGATGTCGGAAGAGCCCAAACCGTATGAATTTCGAGCCAAACCAGCCTGGCAGAGATTGATTGTCATGATGGGGGGGATCATCGTAAATGTCATAATTGGAGTGATTGTTTTTATTTTTATCACCTTTTTATATGGAGATTCTTACATTTCAAAAGACGACCTGAATGCAAATGGCATTGCGGCGCTAGGTATAGGTGAGGAGATCGGGTTAAAAGACGGCGATAAGATTGTTTCTGTTAATGGTAGGGATTACGAAAAAATGAAGGACCTGCTAGCATACGATGTTTTGCTAAGTGACAACAGCTATTACGAAGTGGAAAGAAATGGTGAGATCATTCAAATTCCCATCCCGATTGATTTGATCGAAAAATTAAGCGATGAGGACAATGAAGAAGGATTTATCAGCTTCCGAACGACATTTTGGGTTGATAGTGTGGAGGAAAACATGGGTGCGATCAATGCAGGGATAAAAAAAGGTGACAAAATAGTTTCCGTAGCTGGAAGTCCTATTCACTACTATGATGAATTTAGGCAAGTATTACAAGACTATAAAGGAGAAAAAATTCCGGTAGAAGTTGTAAGGAAAAATAAGGCCGGACAAGAGGAAACCCATTCAATGGATGTTCAGATCAGAGACGATGGAAGGATGGGTTTTATAGCGGGCTATCCATTTGAACCGACACATGTTTCATATAGTTTTGGAGAGTCGCTAGTCCTTGGGCCCAAACGTGCGTTTCAATCTGTTTTTGTAACCGTAAAAGCCTTCGGCAGGATGTTCCAGGGTAAACTCGATCCTCGGAAGTCGTTGAAAGGCCCGTTTGGAATCATGCAGCAGTTTGGTTATGAATGGAATTGGTTCAGGTTTTGGTCTTTGACAGGCTTACTTTCCATGATACTCGCATTCATGAATTTCTTACCAATACCTGCGTTGGACGGTGGACATGTGGCATTCCTGTCATATGAAATTGTCTCCGGCAGAAAACCTTCTGACAAATTTTTGGAAAATGCACAAAAGGTTGGAATGGTAATCCTGCTACTTCTAATGGTTTTTGTGATTTTTAATGATTTTCTATAGGGTAGGAGCCAAAATTGAGTTTTAGTAGGATTGGTAGAGTTAGAACCAGTTGCTGAAGAATAGTTGTGAGTTGTTAATTGAACTCGCAACGTGCAACACGTAACTCGCAACAAATAAATGTACAGATATCTCCAAAATGATCGGTTGGTTATAAAAAACCACTCAGTCAAACCAAACCCTAACAACCAGTCTCACCATTCCTCTTCTTCGATCGCCTTTTGTTCACGATACATTTTTTCAAGCTCTTCTTTACTAGGACGGTAAAGTTCAAATTCTACTCTTCGGTTGAGCGCCCGGTCTTTATCAGTTTTTTCTTCTACAATTGGCTGTGAACTACCGTAACCAAAAGCTTCCACCCGGTTTTCCGGAACTCTGCCAAAATATGTAATGTAGTCCATAATATTTTGGGCGCGCTGTTCGGAAAGATCTTTGTTAAATGAGGCGCTTCCTTCTGAATCCGTGTGTCCTGATATGCGAAGCTTGAAATCCGGATTATCCAATAAAAAATTAGCCAGCTTATCCAGATCGTAATACATGCTAGGCTTAAGATCGGAAGACTCTTTGTCAAATTCGATTGATGAAAATTTCATTTTGCTGGAAATGGATTCAGCAATTTTATTTATCTCCATATCATCTTCCAGGAAGAAAAATTCTTCAATTCTAAAAAATTCGTCACCCTGAATTACTAGCATGTATTGTGAATTGTTGATCAGGCTAAATTCAAACGTTCCATCCTTGCTGAGATATTGAGGGGCAACTTCAATTCCATTTGTGACATCAATGATAGAAACTATTCCCCGCTGAAAGGGATCGCCCGTCTCACTTTCCATTAAAGAACCTGTAACGGTTGTCGTTGCTAGTGGATGACCCTCCATCGGTAGAGGAAATGAATAAAGATCCAGGTTGTTAAGATCATTTTCAATAGACCGAGCATAAAATAATTTCTCAGAATTTCGGTCAATCGTGAAATAAAATTCACTTCCCGCGCCATTGATCAATGGGCCAATGTTTTTTGGCTCACTCCATCCATAGTCAGTCTGATTGGATTTATAAATGTCAAATTCGCCGAAGTTTAAAAGCTGACCATCTGAACTAAAATACAATACATGATAAACAGGATGATAAAATGGGCTCAGATCATTTTTTCTCGTGTTAATAATAGGACCGGCATTTTGTGAAGGCATCCATTCTCCATTTTTATTTTTGTATGTGAAATAAATATCCGACAATCCAAACCCCCCAATTCTATCCGAGGCAAAGTATAATGTGTCTTCAGTATGATTGAGATTAGGATGTGAATCCCATCCCTTTGAGTTAACGATTGTACCCATATTGGAAATGTTTCCCCATGTGGAGTCAGGTTGTAATTCAGCGGTAAAAAGGTCACAATTTCCGTAAGAATCCGGTGCGTCACAGCGAGAAAAAAACATGGTTTTTCCGTCCTTACTCAGGCAAACAGAACCTTCATTAAACACACTATTAATATCTTTAAGTGGCGAAGCTTCCTGCCACACACCATCATCCAGAATACTGTAAAATATGTCTTCATTGGAGATCATGCTGATCGTTCCGGGTATAAAATTTCTTTTCGAAGTAAAAAGCAATAAATGATCATTGATGGATAATACAGGTCCATAGTCCGAAACATTGGAATTGATGAGATGACCCATATTTATTTTCACTCCCCTGGGTGGCTGGATGGTGTCAACTTCTTTCCGGTAATCTACCAGTTCATAGTAGTAATCTATAGGAACATATTTTTCTCGTTCTGTTCGGCTTATTGAATCATAATAAATTTCGAGAGTTTCAAGATCGATATCCGGACGGTGATGTTTTAAAACCAGTCTATATAAAAAATTTGCGTCTTCCGGATCTCCATACAACTCTGTCAGCTTGGCATATTGCCAGAGAAGCTCGGTATCCTTATAAAAATTTTGGATACCAAAATTCATGATGTACTCGTCTAATTCCAGATATAGGTCCTCCCAATTTTTGTTTTCTTCCAGCGACCTTATCCTTTGTCGCTTTTTTTCGTCAAAGTAATAGGGAACTTTATTGACATTCTCGAATTTTAATATTTCTTGTATGGGGAATGAAACGGCTTCAGTATCAGTTTTTTCCTTTTCTTTTTTCTTTTTCTTAAAAAACTGACTATATCCGGTATTATATGTACAGATAAGAATAAAAAATGCCAGCAACCACCTGCCGAAACTCATGTTGAGAAATGTTGAAATATGACAGTTTTAAATCAAAACCGATTCAATATGTCATAAAATTATTATTAAAACAAGTAACTTCAGCTTTGGCATGAGGCTTGCAACCTATAGGACTTCTTAGAATTAGAAGTTAAGAATGTCAATTTGACATAATGTGGATTTGAATATATGAGCGAGTTAAAATCTTCTTATTTCAATAATTTATCATTTGCAGCATATACTGATGATGAATCCGGTGATATTATTCAACTGATCTCACCCGACGACAATGTTCAGCAATCGGATGAGAAAATTCCGGAAGAACTTCCTATTCTTCCTATCCGAAATACTGTATTGTTTCCGGGAGTTGTTCTTCCTATTACTGTGGGTCGGCAAAAATCGATCGAGCTGGTTAAAAAATCTTACCGAAGTGATCGGATCATTGGTGTTATTGCTCAGAAAAACAATAAATCTGAGGATCCTTCTTTTAAAGATATTTATCAAATTGGGACTATTGCCAAGATCATAAAGATGCTGGTTTTACCGGATGGCAATACGACTATTATCATTCAGGGAAGAAGTCGCTTTTCAATAAAAAGCATTGTATCGGAAGATCCATTTATGATCGCTACCGTAAAATTGCTGGAGGAAAAATTTCCAAATGAAAAAAGGAAAGAAACCAAGGCAATCATTCAATCACTTAAGGAAGCTGCTATTAAAATTTTGAAGCTTAACCCTGAAATTCCTCAGGAAGCTCAAATTGCATTGGATAATATTGAAAGTCCAAGCTTTCTGACACATTTCCTCTCTTCAAATATAAACGCGGAAGTAAAAGACAAGCAGCGCTTACTGGAAATAAATGATGCCAAACAGCGATCGACGGTCTTATTGGAATTCATGATGAAAGATATCCAGATGCTGGAATTGAAGCGAGAGATCCAGGATAAAGTGCACACGGATATTGACCAGCAACAGAGAGATTATTTCCTTCGGCAGCAAATTAAAATATTGCAAGACGAGTTGGGTCAGGAAGGACCTGATTACGAATTGAATCTTGTAAAACAGAAAGCCAGGAAGAAAATATGGCCTAAGGAGGTGCAGGAACATTTCAACAAAGAATGTGATAAAATTGCCAGAATGAACCCCGCCGCAGCGGAGTATCCTGTTCATATGAATTACATTGAGTTTTTGGTGGATCTGCCATGGAGTGAGTTCACCAAAGACAATTTTGATCTAAAGCGGGCAAAGAAAATATTGGATAAAGATCATCACGGCCTGGAAAAAGTGAAAGAAAGGATCCTCGAATACCTGGCTGTTTTAAAGCTTAAAAATGACATGAAAAGCCCGATTCTTTGTCTTTACGGGCCTCCTGGTGTAGGTAAAACTTCTCTTGGCAAGTCCATAGCGAAAGCATTGAATAGAAAGTATGTGCGGATGTCTTTGGGTGGTGTTCACGATGAAGCGGAAATCCGTGGTCACAGAAAAACCTATATCGGGGCAATGGCAGGAAAGGTTATTCAAAACATTAACAAAGCGAAATATTCCAATCCGGTTTTTGTTCTGGATGAGATCGATAAGGTAAGCTCAGATTTCAGGGGAGATCCTTCGTCTGCATTGCTGGAAGTTCTCGATCCGGAACAGAATAGTTCATTTATGGATAATTACCTTGAAATGGAATACGACCTTTCAAAAGTACTATTCATTGCAACAGCCAATTCACTGGAGTCTATTCAGCCGGCCTTAAGAGATAGAATGGAAATTATTGAAATCAATGGTTATACCGTTGAGGAGAAACTTCAAATAGCGAAAAAACATCTTGTGCCAAAACAGAGATCAGAGCATGGGTTAAAAACTAAGGATGTTAAGATCTCTGATAAAGCCATTGTCAAAGTGATTGAAAACTACACAAGGGAATCAGGTGTTCGTAACCTTGAACGTCAGATTGGAAAGGTAATCCGGTATGTGGCAAAATCCGTTGCCATGGAAGAGGAATATTCACCAGTGATTTCCGATAAACATATTCAGGAAATACTCGGGGCAGAAATATTCGATAAAGAGATCTATGAAAACAATGACGTAGCTGGTGTTGTGACCGGGCTGGCATGGACGCAGGTTGGAGGTGAAATATTGTTCGTCGAGTCAAGTATAAGCAAGGGAAAAGGCAAACTAACGCTTTCAGGTCAATTAGGAGATGTGATGAAAGAATCTGCTGTGGCAGCATTGTCATACCTGAAATCCCACGCGGACCAACTAGGCATTCATTACAAGGTATTTGACCAATATGACCTTCATGTCCATGTGCCGGCAGGAGCTGTTCCGAAAGATGGTCCATCGGCTGGAATAACAATTTTTACTTCATTGGCCTCTATCTTTACTCAAAGGAAAGTAAAGTCCAAGCTGGCTATGACAGGTGAAATCACCCTAAGGGGCAAGGTTTTGCCGGTGGGGGGGATCAAGGAAAAAATCCTGGCAGCCAAAAGAGCTGGTATTTATGAACTGATTTTGTGCGATAAAAATAGAAAAGACATCGAAGATATTGATGAGAAGTATGTAAAGGACCTTACTGTTCACTATGTTTCGAATGTTGAAGAAGTAATAGATATTGCCCTGCTTAAAGAAAAGGTAAAAGGGTACAAGGATTTTGTGATTGACGAAGAGAAAAATATTTTAGAAACGACAAAGGTCTGATTTTACTTCGGTTTAATTGAAATTTTTTGGGATGGCTTTCCTTTTAAATATCTCGAAAAATTAAAAGTTGTTTTTCATTAAATAGAAATCATTCACGTTTTAGAATAAGTATGTAATTAATTGCATTAAAGACAACTCAGCTGATGAGTAGCATAATGCAAGTGTTTATAAGAAATTAGAAATATTTCAGAAATGGAAATAGAAGGCAGAACATTGACTCCAAGGGAAATAGTTAAAGAGCTTGATAAATACATCATTGGTCAGAACGATGCAAAGAAAAACGTAGCCATTGCCCTGCGTAACCGATGGAGAAGAATGAATGTAAAGTCAGACATTCAAAATGAAATCATCCCCAACAACATTTTGATGATAGGGGCAACGGGAGTAGGTAAAACTGAAATTGCAAGGAGAATTGCCAAGATATCAGATGCACCTTTTACAAAGGTTGAAGCTTCAAAATTTACAGAAGTTGGTTATGTGGGTCGTGATGTCGAAAGTATGGTAAGGGATTTGATGGAGCAAAGTATCAACCTGGTCAAAACCAAGAAAAAAGAAACGGTTAAGGAAAAGGCAGAGCAAATGGTAGAGGAAATTATTCTTGATGCCCTGATCCCTCCAATAAAAGGAAACGCTACGGTTTTCAAACCTGGTATTGAAAATAATACCGATGGAACTGAGATTGAAAAACAATTAACAGATGTAGAGCTAAATGAAAAGACCAGAGAGCGGTTTCGTGAAAAAATTCGCAACAAGGAGCTGGACGATCGAAAGATTGAAGTCTCGGTAAAAACTCCGGGAAATTCCGGTGTTGGAATGATCGGTGGGGGAATGATCGATGAGGCATCCATGATCAACCTACAGGAGATGATCGGCAACATGATGCCAAAGAAAACCAAGAAACGCAAGGTGACCATCGAAGAGGCACGGAAAATACTGATGGAAGAGGAGTCGGCCAAATTGATTGACATGGATGAGGTAAAAGAGGAAGCTATTTCCAAGGCGGAAAATTCAGGGATCATATTCATCGATGAAATTGATAAAATAGCCGGAAAGGGATCAAAAGGATCAGGCCCTGATGTTAGTCGGGAAGGTGTACAGCGGGATTTGCTTCCCATCGTGGAAGGTAGTGCTGTTTCAACAAAATATGGCGTTGTTAAAACGGATCATATTTTATTCATCGCAGCAGGAGCATTTCATGTAGCCAAACCTTCTGACTTGATCCCGGAATTGCAGGGGCGGTTTCCAATCAGGGTAGAGTTAGATAATTTAACCAAGGCAGATTTTATTAGGATACTGAAGGAGCCAAAGAATGCATTAACCAAGCAATACCAGGCATTGTTTGAGTCCGAGGAGGTTGAAATAGAATTTACAGACGAGAGCATTGAAGATATTGCTGAAAAGGCTTTTCATATCAACGAAGAAGTTGAGAATATTGGAGCAAGAAGACTTCATACGGTATTGAGCTCTCTTTTGAATGATTTATTGTATGATGTTCCTGATGTAATAGGAGCTAATGCAAAAATTGTTATCACTAAAGAAATGGTTGACGAGAAATTATCAAGCCTTGTTCAAAACAGGGACCTGAGCCAGTATATTCTTTAACCCAAAGTTCTAATAGCAGATTTGGGTTTAAAATTTTTTTGGATAATCAAAGAATAGCATCTTTCCTTTACCTTTATCGATTTTTGCCCAACTGTCGAAGTCAAATCTAATGGCCGAAACACCGGCAGTTGGAATATTGTCGATATAAACATCACATAAATAATTGGACAATTCTGTCCAGCCTGGATTGTGTCCAAAAATCATAAGCGCAGCGACGGAATCATCTACCTGTCTGATGATGTTGATTGCTGAAGATATACTCGCCAGGTAAAGATTTTCTGATTTCTTAATTTTGTCAACTGGATAATCTACTTCCTTGGCTATTTTTTTTGCAGTAGAGAAAGCTCGTTTTGCGGAACTGGAAATGATTAAATCCGGTTTAATACCTTTTTCCTTAAGTCGTTCTCCCATTTCAGGTGCATTTCTTTTCCCACGTTCGTTTAAAGGCCTGTCAAAATCATCCAGATCAGAGTTATCCCAACTTGATTTGGCGTGTCTAACGATATATAAGGTTTTCATTTAATAAAAATAGCTAAAAGAAACTGATTAAATGAAACTTGTAAAACATAAGAACGTATGAATATTTGAACATATAAAAATATTTATTTAAATGGCTACAATTAAATTGGATAAAGAGAAATTCTTAAGTGATATATTCGACTATGATAAAAGCACCGAATGGAAATACAAGGATGATATCCCTGCAGTAATTGACTTTTATGCAGATTGGTGTGGACCTTGTAAGATGATCGCCCCGGTGTTAGAAGAATTGTCAGAAGAGTTCAAAGGCAAGGTTAAAATTTATAAGCTAGACACGGAGGTTGAGCAGGAGTTGGCGGCAGTATTTAACATTCGAAGTATTCCTTCTTTACTTTTCATTCCAAAAGAAGGACAACCACAAATGTTGACGGGGGCTCTGCCTAAAAATTCTTTAGAAAAGGTAATTAAAGATGTGTTGTTGAAAACCGAGACAGAAGTAAATTCGTAAGAAAAAGATAAAACAATAACTCAAACGTTTGGATTGAGAGTTCAAAATGAGTTATAAAAAAAATAGCCACAAAGTGTATGTTCCTCCAAGATTCATGCACTTTGTGACTTCCATCAGTTGAAAAAGTGAAATAAAATTAATGCAGCATTGCTTTCAAAAATATGATAAAAATCATTAATCTAAAAGCAATTTTTTAAAATCTTTCTTAATATTTTCAAATTTTTTATCTAAATGTTAATAAATTAACTTGGTCAATAACTCATAGAAACTTTTAATATTTACATTTCCGGGGAGCTTTATTTCCAATTTTTGTAATTTTTTTAATGCTTTATTTCCTACAAACTCAACCTTATACCAGGCCCGATGACAAAAAATAGCTTTTCTTTGTTCAAATAATAACCTCCTCCTATAAAAAGCGGAAAGGATAGTTTTACGTCCTTGGTAGTTGGATACAGGCTACCCAATATTACAATTCCCAAATCCCTTTGAGTTTCATTCGCATTGAAGTTGAATGCATTTATTGCCAAAAAACCAATACCAATTTTATAGGGTTGATAACGAGCAATTTTTCGTTTGTGATAAAAGCTTATTTGAGCCAATGCTGCCATGCTGATCCCGGTGAGATTGCTGACTTTATCATCCCCTTCTTCCGGCTGTGTGATTTCAATCAATCCGGCAGGAAATGAAACATCTATATCAAATCCATATGACCTTTTATTATAGATCTCTATTGTTTTTTCAATACCCTCTCCTCCATACCTTGCTTTTATGTGGCTAAAAGTCAATTCAATTTTAGACCATTCAGGCAGATCATAAGTTTTTTTTCGGATCAACTGATTTAGTTGAATATTGTCAATCTGACAAACAGGAGAAAGGTAATTGTTGTATCTGGGAGAGTTTTCTCCGGGACATACAACGATGTTATCAAGTTCTCTAAGCTCGATAAGTTCGTTTTTCTTATTAGTGATTTTAATGTCAATAGATATATACTGCCTGCCATACAAGTCATTTTGCCTGTCAATGACCTCAGGTTCAAAATCAATGATTACATCCTGAATGGTATTCTCGTAAAGAATTGGTTGTTCGATCTGATTAAGCAGTCTCTTTCCCTCTCCGTAGTTTATGGCAATAAAGTCAAATTTTCTTGGTTTTTGGTATTCATTTACGTTTAGTGAAAACCCGGTATTTTCTCCATTATCCTGAATCTCAACTTTCTTTTCTATGATATTCATTGGGATTTGTAGCTCTACGACAGCTCTGTTGGGATTATTTAGCAAAGAGTCTGAAGATATAAGAGTAGCCCCCATAAACTGAAAATTTGATCGATGTAGGCTTTTGCCTTCTATTTTCACTTCAATTTCTTCCCCTGGATGTACATTCAGATTTCTGGTCCATTCTTTACCTTGCCTTAAAATGGTTACATGCTCAATTGTTGGAGGTGGGACAATATTAAAGTTGGTGAGAAAAAGCGCTTCATCGCCATCTTTTATGTAGAGATATCCATCTGATTGCTGATGATATTTATAAGTTCTTAGCCAGGCCAAAACCCGATTGTTGTTCAGGTATCTTCTCACAAACAATTCACCCACTAATTCACCTCCGGGTTCTTCTATATCTTCTATTCGATAGGTTTTATTCATCTTCAGGCTGGGATGATTATCAATTTGCACTTGCAATTGATCTTTATCCGGCCCCATAATCTCTACCTCGTCTGCATCAAGTGACAGGAATTTTAACCGACTGGCTTTAACGACAAAATCTTTCTTAATAGTTGACAAGGTAAAAGAAAGCTGTCCATCGTGAAAAGTAGGACGTTTGGTGGTCAGGTCTAGTTCGAGGGTGATATTGCCAGTTTCGTGAGGTAACATATATAGCATCAGCTTCCCGCTATTTACATCCAGGCGATAGTCATAATTCTCCTTTTTCGTCCAGGCGTTATTGAATCTTATGTTGTAAAAATTATTGGTAATGATTTCGAAGGATTTCTGTTCACCCACAAATAGCTGATTATCTTCAATATACAGATCTGCCGAAGTGGATGTATATGGCAGTAGCTGAACGGGAAACATAATTTCTCCCATATCTTCCTTTAGTGTGATCTTGAAAACAAATTTTAAAAACTGGCTTTCGTTGAGATTAAAAAACTGAACTTTTGTCTGGTAATATGCACTATCAAAAAGATAGAGAGAGTCTATTTTTTCAAAATCTCCGGAAGACATCAACTCAATTTTTTTAATGTTATTCAACATTTCCGGATTTGGAAATAATTCTACAACTGCAAAGGGTTGGGATTGATCATAATAAAAATTCAGGTGCTTGCTTCCCTGGTATAAAATTGAGTTGTATCTCAATGAATAGACATTACTATCCAGACGTAGCTGCACATCATTGATATATCTGTTTTGAGCTTTTACATTAACTGAAATTAAACTTATTGCCAAAATGGCAATAACTAGTTTCGCTAATCTCATGAAGTTTGTTTTAATTAATCGTTAAAAGACATATCCAAAATTCAATGTTATTCTGGGAGTTAATGAAAATTTGTTTTGCTTAACATCATTGAACACCTGGTCATATGCCTGATTAGGATCGTAGTTCTTCTTATATGACCGGTACCCTATACCTACACCGATATTAAAATCTACGGTGATTCCTCCGGTGCGACTATTTTTAATATATTTTTCTCCATATCGCTTCATCCATCTGTTTCCAAACATAAATGCATATTCAAACCTGTTTTCATTAGCATCTATTTCAAGTTCAAAATTTACTTCATCAGATGTCAATGAATCAATCACGTTACTTTTGTGACTGAGAGAGGTAAATCTCAATTCATGGCCAAAGTAGAACATACCGAGCTTTTTCTCATAGCTGTAAAACTTTTGCCTGATTGAAACATCAAAACCATTGGAATATGTTTCATTAAGCTCAATATTGCTTTCATTTTTGAAAAATGGATCTCTCAAATATGCGATTTCCATTTCATAGCCCAACCTTTCCTGGAAGTAATATTCGATAGAAAGAGGCAATCGTCCAAAGATCGTTGACAATGGGTTCGTTCCAATGATAATACCCTGGAACTCATTAATTGTGGGTGTGAAGTAACGAAAATTCTTGATTTTATATTTATAATCCGGCTTTAAATAATCACGGTTGCTACGGGCTTCCGTATTTTTGCTTGACTCCTCTATTAATTTGTATGAAGGTTGATCGCCTTCATAGAAAGGCCTGTAATATCCAGCAATATTACCCTGCTCATTATAAAACTCCCATACTCCAACGTTTTTTCCATCCTTGATTTTGCCTTTCATGTAAGGGGATCCATCCTTGTAGTATCCGGTATAATTGCCTTCGCCATTCTCAAAGAAGCATTTTCCCTCAAGTGAACCATCTTCATAATAATAGTTCCACTGCCCATGATTCTTCCCATCTTTGATAAAACCATCAATTTTTAGCTTTCCACTTTCATAATATTCGTGATACTCCCCCTCTCCCTTTTCAAAAACTCCGTCAGCCCTGAAAATCCCTGATTCGTCAAAAATTTTCCAGTATCCTTCTTTTTTACCACTCCTTAATGCACCCTCCGAACTGATCTTTCCAGTCTCATGGTAGTAAATCCATTTTCCTTCTTTTTCGCCATTCGCATATTCGCCTTCCGAGGCCTTGATTCCATTGTCATGATAAAAAAACCACCAACCGTTTTTTAATCCCTCTTTATAATCCCCTTTGGCTTTAATATTTCCATTCTCGTAATAATAGGTCCATGTGCTGTCGCTTTTTCCATCAACATTTAGTCCTACAGCTTTTAATCGGCCATCATTATAATACTCACGGTAAATTCCCTTATCATTCTTATAATTTGCTTTAGCCTTGATTGTGCCATCTTCATTAAAATAAGTCCAGGGACCGGTTTTTAAATTGTCATCGTACCGTCCTTCGACTTTTAATTGTTTATTTTCATAGTAATATTTCCATTCGCCCTCCTTTGTGTCTCCATAGATATTTCCCTTCATATTCAGGTTTCCATTTTCGAAGAAGAATTGCCACAGACCATGATTTTTCCCATCATTAAGGTTTCCACTCATTTTAATGCCACCCTTTTCGTAAAAATACATCCAAAGGCTATCCGGGATGTTGTTTTTGTAATATCCCCTAGTCTGGATAGAACCATCGGAAAAAAAGGATTCATAAAGGCCGTGTAATACAGGGTTAAGGCTATCTTTAATCGAATATCTTTCTTTTAATATTGTCTTTTCATCGTCATAGTAAGTCTGGACCTTTTTTGTTTGCGCAAGAGATTCAGTTGCGAAAAGAATATAAAGACAGGTAAAGGCAATGACATACATAATCCCCATTTTTTCAATTTTTGAAAAAAGGGCACATCTGAGTCCTCTATCCGCTAGGAGTTTGATATTCATTACCTGTTAGCTTAACAATAGAATTGATGTGGTTGGTCACAATTTTTGCACAACACTTGTAACGAAAACCCTTCAGATTCTATTTAAGTGCACAAACTACGCAGTTTAAAGTTTAAATTTAAAATTTCTTTTGTGAAACGGTGAAATAGGTAATATTATCTACAGAAATTAATATTTTGTACAATAATTATCCGTTACAATGACTATGGAAGATTCACTTCAAGTACACAAAAAGTTAGCCAGGCAGGATTTGTTTGAATCCGAAGACTTTTATGGATTGGATGAACTTTTAACTGAAGAACACAAAATGATCCGGGCCGCGATCAGGGACTTTGTCAAAAGAGAGATCAGTCCATATATCGAAGATTGGTGTCAGAATTCTGTTTTTCCCGAGGAAATAGTAGGCAAGTTTGGTGAAATGGGGGTATTTGGCCCACAAATTCCAGCTGAATATGGTGGTGGAGGAATGGACTATATTTCCTATGGATTGATCATGCAGGAAATAGAGCGAGGTGATTCGGGAATGCGATCAACAGCATCAGTCCAGAGCTCTTTGGTGATGTATCCCATTTATAAATTTGGAACGGAGGGACAAAGGAAAAAGTACCTGCCCAAATTGGCAAGCGGGAAATGGCTGGGATGTTTTGGTTTAACAGAACCAGATTATGGGTCTAATCCTTCAGGAATGCTTACCCATTTTAAAGATATGGGAGATCACTATCTGCTAAACGGAAGCAAAATGTGGATTTCTAATGCTCCGGAAGCTGATATTGCAGTTGTTTGGGCGAAGGATGAAAATAGGCGAATTCATGGATTGATCATTGAGCGTGGGATGGAAGGGTTCAGTACCCCGGAAACCAAAAATAAATGGTCACTCCGTGCGAGCAGCACAGGTGAATTGGTATTTGATAATGTGAAAGTGCCGAAAGATAATTTATTGCTTAATAAATCAGGTCTTGGAGCTCCGATGATGTGTCTGGACTCTGCGCGATATGGGATTTCCTGGGGTGCAGTTGGCGCAGCGATGGATTGCTTTTTCCAGGCAAAAAAATACAGCCAGGAGCGTATTCAGTTTGAGAAGCCAATAGGTTCGTTTCAATTGATTCAAAAGAAACTGGCAGAAATGCTGACGGAAATTACCAAAGCTCAATTGCTTTGCTGGAGGTTGGGAAACCTAATGAATGAAGGCAAAGCCACAACTGCACAAATATCACTTGCAAAGCGAAATAATGTTGAAATGGCTCTAAACATCGCCAGGGAAGCAAGGCAGATCCATGGTGGAAACGGGATTACAGGTGAGTTTTCCATTATGAGGCATATGATGAACCTGGAATCTGTCATCACATACGAAGGAACACATGATATTCATCTATTAATATTAGGGAAAGAAATAACTGGTATTTCTGCATTTAGCTAGCCCATCAAATGTATCCGGAAATTTTATAAACCAAAATTCCCATCCATTCCTTTATCAGAATATCCCAGGACATTAGCGCTTCGACAGAAGGAAGAAACATATGAAATGAAAAACGGTCTTGGTCTCGTGAGGAGATGAAATCACATGAAAAAGGCTGAACATCAAGCCCTACTTTTTCGAAACAACCTATAGACCGTCTCATGTGATAGGCAGATGTGACCAGCACGTGTTTTTTATTTTTATCAATAATTTCTGCTGTAAAAACAGCATTTTCCCTCGTATTTCGGGATTTATTCTCAATGATGATGTCTTCTTCATTTACTCCACAAAGCATGAAAAAGTCTTTTATCCGGCTACTTTCTCTTTCCGGTTCGTGAAAAAGTTTGGCTTTCCCTCCCGTGAAAAGAATTTTCCTGATCTTACCAGCTTTGTATAAATAGATAGCATGAAGTACCCTGTCGGCTCCTGATTTAAAATAAAGCCGGTCATGCGGTTGTCGTTCGGGGTCTACAATGCCACCTAAGACAATTCCAGTTTCATAGTTGTTCTCAAGCTGATTGATTTCGATGGGATCCACTTCCCAGGATCTCACTATTTCATTGATGATGAAGTTATTTGTGAAAAATATAAATCCAACCAAAACAAAAATCCTAATCCGCTTTACCCAAATCTTATTTCCAATAAAAAATGAAATGATCAAAAGCATGCTCAGGACAAAGAATGGCTTGATTAAATAGATTAAAAGCTTTGAAAGAATAAAGAACATTTTGAATTGGAATTTTATACTATTTGTTAGCGGTACTGCCAAACTACACCGCTAATCCTGAATATTAAGGTAAAAAAAAAGTACTGAGAAAATCCCAGTACTTTTTAAATGAAGGTATGTCTTTTTTAGTAAATTATGTTATCCCGGATAGAAGCAATTTGTTCAGTAAGGTTATGAAGAACTTCATCGTTTAATACTTCATGACCCTGGTCATTTTCAATTTTTTCTTCAGGGTTAAATGTTTCATAACTTTCGTGCAGATCTTCCAGACTGCTAATGGTTGCCTCGATCCAATCACCTTTATTGTCAACACTTTTCAGCAAGGCGATCATGTCACCAAGAGGCTCTTTTTGTTTAGCCAGAGTGCTGATCAAAGGAGCTAGGATCGTCATTCTCTGATCATCTGCTAAAATATCCTTTGGATAAGTATCGATGATCTGAGTAGTTATATAAAGGCCTTCTACGAAAGTCCCCCCGATAACCAGTGCTGCTACATTTTCTCTTTCGTTCATTTGAAGGTAATCATCACTATTTTTTATACTTTCATCAATAATGATCGCCAGAGAATCAGTATTGCTGAGATTTTGTTCGAAACGGCTTAAGACCTCCAGGTCAATAGCATCCTGAATGCCAATTGATTCGCTCAATTTCATACTAACATCCATGTAATTAAGCGCTTCCTGAGTTTTACCATAGCTGCTCAGATATCCAATATCAGTGGCATAGACTCCCAAATTGAATGCTGCTTTGTGCTGGGAGATTGTATAGGATTCATAATTGTCAATGCTATTCGGGATATTGGGATTAAAGTCTGCACCTGTACTCTGAATGATATATGGTATTTCTGATGGTGGCGGAATTTCATAAAGAACTTTATCGATTTGTTCCTTTACACTCTCAGCAGCTTCTTCAAACTCTTCTGATGCGCTACCTTCTTTTTTCTTGTCACTTGTACAGGAAACAATAAATGTAAGGGCAAGTAAAACGGAAGCTATTCCCTTAAAATATTTTTCAATGTGTGCGATCATAGTTAGATGTATTTTCTTGGTTTACTTATAGTTCTATTTCGAATAAGAGATGCTAATATATCAAAGTTTACAGTTATAATTAAAAATGTGATTTAAAAATACACAGCGTCTCCTATACTTTATGAAAAATGAAATAATTACTAAGATAAATTAGTACGAAATCTTAAGTCATCAAAACAAAATATCATAGAATGATAACGTTTTTCAAACAATGGAAAGAAGTTTGTAAGGTTAAATAGCAAGCAAAGTCTAATAACTTTGTACGATTAGTTTTATGTTCCGTTGACGGTTGTAAACTATTATATGTTGTGTTAATCTAAAGCATAGTTGAACTCTTACTTATAGCTAATACATGTTGAAAGAATATAAATCCAACAATAATTTAACATAAACAATTTTTTTTTGGCGGGTTTATGTCGATTGGATTACTTAAATTTATCATACTTTAAATTTGATCAAAGTACGGATTGAAAATGATGAAGGCGAGGGATTTTATTACTTTAAGTCTAACCGACAAAGTGAAAATGCTTTATGAGCAAGGGAGTTTTGTCGTTGCCATCAGGTACTATGGGTATAAGGTCAATTTGTACCTGATGAAAAATTACTATGTTGAGGTTTTTTACAATCACAAAAAAGACCGGATAGAGCGAATAGATTTATTGGATTATACCCATTCCCGGTTGAAATTTTATACTGATCAAATTAGCCTGCCCACAGATATTAATCCCTTATCGTAGTAAATATATCTTTCCAACTCCATGTTTAAATGCTCGATCTGCAGAGGTCGCACGCAATTTCATTGGTTCCCCATCCTTGAACACTTTCACTCGGTATAGATAAACGCCATTTGCCAATTGATCGCCGAATTCATCCTTACCATTCCAGGCAAAATCACTCATGTTATTGCCAATTTTAATGGGGCCGATTTCATCCATAGTGATCTCCCGAACAACAATTCCGGACACGGTCATTATTTGAATAATGAGATCATCCGGTGGCTCACTTCCGGTTAGAGTAAATACAAACCTGGTGTTGGTAGAAAAAGGATTTGGATAGGGGAAGAAGTTGGTAATCGTAGATTCATTGATGACCTCAAAAGTGACCGCATACGGCTCAGAACCCGATTGATTACCCGATTCATCCGCGGCCTGGACTGACAGGGCATAAATCCCATCTTCAAGATTTTGAGGGTTAAATTCAACGTTAAATTCTTCATCCTCAGTAGCTGGTGTCCAGATCACATTTGGGTTAGAAAAGCTGATACGCTCAAAATTACATCCTTCGCAAGGTCGTTTCAAACGGAGTTCCATTCCTAAGGTGTCAGTCTTTTTTAGGGTAGTATTATCATCTTTCAACCTGACCAATATCTGGGGAGAAGGAGAAACAATGTCACCGTCCATGATGAAGCTTCCATCGAAAGTCACTTCCAGAATGGGATTACTTTGATCAGAAAGTACTTCAGCGTAATCTTCCAGGTTGATTACATTGTTATTGTAGGTTTTTTCAGATTGTAGATATGGATTGGCAAAAACCCTTAGACTCCCCTCTCCAACTTTATCTAGTGTCTTCGTTTGGATATCAAAATCAGTTTTTTCCCATTTTTTCAGGGGTGAAATGGTGACAGAATCAGTGAAATTTTGATTGGATGTTTTGTTGGAGTAAGTGTAGCTGACAATTAATGAATCCGTGAAATCTTTTTTGGAAATATTCTCGAATGAAAATGAAGATTGAATATCCTCGCCTTCCTGTACCTCAATTTTACTATCAGGATCGTCATTGTAAGTAAGGATGCCGTCCGGAACACCCTCATAAGTTACCAACCAGCTTTCTAGCTGTCCGGGAGTGAGATTTGTTTCATCTGATGTTTGAAATCTCAACTTAATTTGTGTGTAAGCTTGGGGGTCAATGGAACTGATATCCACGGGACTGCTTGTGACGTTGCTGAATAGAATGTTCTCATCGTTAGATTCATCCAATCCAATTATCTCTATTGAATTCACGTCTGTGTTTGGAACATCCAGGCTTCTATATTGGAAAAACAACTGATTCCATGAACTGGCAGGCCCAATAACTGGTGTTTCAATTGTGCCACTCGTTATGGTCCCTATTATCACTTCATCCATACTAATTTCCTGTTCGGCGATCGGTGATACTGAACTTTGGTCGGAAGTAATGAATATTGCTTCACCGGGTTCCATTCCTTTTCTTCCCAGGAGAATAAAAGGCTGCCCGGCTGATAGCCCTGTGATATCCGAAATAGTTGCTCCAATACTTTCCATAGCATCGAGTGATGTAGAAGGAATAGTAGCATATTCTACATTTCCAATGGAAAACATGAGGACAAAATCTCCCGTCGGTACAGCGTCTATACCTGCAAGAATGTATTCCTGGGGAGGTGTCAATTCGTTATTAATAAAATTATTGATGACCTGAGGCACACGCCCACAAGTTCTTCTGTCCAAAACGTCAATGGCAGAAAATGGCAGGATCTTATATGGGGCTGTCGTAGAGCTGCTAAAACCAAGCATGTTGACAGAATTATTTGTGCAAACCTGTCCGGGATAGATCAACGCAGCATCATTGATTTTCAACTCTACATTATTAAAATCCAGATCAGGATGGTCTGCCCCATAAGTTCTGACAAATAAATTCGTCGTAAACTGTTCGAATTCCCATTTTCTTAGATCCTGATTATCAACGACCAGATCTTTTTTGGTATTTGAAAACTGTGGAAAATGCGACATGTCCCAACCTTCATCACCATTTTGTATGAATGTAAAGGAGGTTGTTGTCCACTCATCCAATTCCCCTTCTCTTGGTGAGGCAAATTTCGTTCTCCAATAAAAAACGGTAGTATCGGAAATTGAAAAAATAGAATTCAGGTCGATATCCCACTTTGCGATAACCTTTGCATTTGTTCCTGTTGATTGAAGAATAGGACTATTAAATTGATCAGTAGTATCAATTTCAAACAAGAATTGTCTTTCATCCATCAACAAATCCAGTGATTGTGAGATCAATGTTATTCTGCTACTATCTATTATTTGAAAAGGCGAAGGATACCGGTTAATGGTACCGCCCAGGGGAATAAAATATTCGAAAGATACCGTATTGTTTAGCTCATTCAATTCCTCGAGTTTATTCTTCGGATCAAGAGCAATGGTAAATGTGTTGATGCCGAAAGACTCAATACCAGCTGAGGCAACTTCAATTCGTAAGGTATCCTGATAATAGGTAGCTTTATAAGTAGCTGTGTCTAATTGAATGGTGGTGCCATTGCTTAATTCACGGGTGACAAATACATCCAGGCTATCCAGCAATGCTTTCCCAAAGTTTTTAACAGCAATGCCAAGATTAAAGCTTTCGGAAAAAACATTGATCGGTTGCCCATCTGTTGATTCGGCAAACACATCCTGACTTTCAATGCTGTAATCCGGCAAAGTTGCTCCAAATAGTTTTACTGCTGGATCGCCCTGAAGCGCCATTTGTTGAGCCTGGGCGATATTTGTTGGATCTTTAATATATCGGTCAAGGTATCGGATAGCAACTTCTTTTTGAATTTCTCCAATTCCCTTTTCGATGAACGTACTATCTCCATAACCTACTTCGTAAAAGATATTGGTATATCTTCTTAATGTACTTGAATTGCCAACACCACTATGTGCGATAAATGCAATGGCCCCACGTTCTTCGGCATTGATCCAATCCACACCAAAACCAATTCCCGGGAAGTAAGCATCTCCTGCATTACAGCCATTGACCAAAAGGCTTGTATATTTTCCTTTGTTGTTATAACCCAGGGCATCATTTGTCACATATCCGATTTCGATATCAGTAAGGTTTGAACCCGAGTGGCCAAAAAAAGTAATAAGCGATTTTCCTTCGTTGACAAGATCCGAAATGTTAATCAATTCGGTTTCATTGTTGGTTTTTTTGCTTTGTGTCGTTACCTCTCCACCCAGATAAACATTGGTGGCGGTTTGTTCAAAGCCGTTCACAAATGCTTTGAACAGGTTTTGTTGTGCCGTTCCCCTTCCACCACTTAGATGGATCAGTTCTTTTCTCCACAGGTCATCAAACTCTAGCGATTCCATTTCCTTTACCTTTTCCAGATAGGCAGCGGCTTCACTTGGATTCGTCACACTCAATCTACCTGTGGGTATTTCCGGGTAATTATCTGTTGTCCGGATCCCAGCACTAAAGATCATGTCATTACCCGGATATCCTCCTGTCGGGACCAGATCAGGGTATTCTTGTGAGTTTACATCGGATCGGTGTGAATTGTAATTTGGTGTGAGTCCTTTACCGATAATGAGGAGATACTTTGAATTGCCTTGTTCGTTTAAGTAACGGGCAAAATTGTAGATGGCCATGGAGCTTGTTTCTCCATAATTGAATTGATTGAAAAGCTGTCCGATATTAAAAGTTAGTGTGTCGTAATTTCCACCCTGAGAAGATGCCCGGTAACTGGCATACGCTTGAATGACATCCTGATAGCTCCCTGTTGGAGTTCTCAATTTTGGATGGGTAATGATAACAAACTCGCTTTGCGAGGGGTTAAAATTTCTAAAATTCACCTTTTCAATGGCCGGATTAGTGTAATATTCATTGGTGACCAATAATTTTCGGGAAACGGACGTATTGGGAATAATGGCATTGATACTGGAACTGACCTGGTTATATCCAATTTGCACTAAATTCGTCGGATCAGTTATATCAAAAATTCGAGAACTTGCAGGCACATTGGTTATTTCCACATACGATTTATTACTACTATTTTCACTTAAAGTGTAATATTTGGACAGCTGAGAGTTCTGCTCAAAATTTTCAGGATAGCTGAGTTTTACATAAGAGACCGAAACAAAATCAGGGGAAGTATTGACGCCTGTTACATTTACCCTGATAATTAGTTCTCCTGAGGCCGAAATATCTGACCATTCCAAAGCTTCCTGTAGCCTAAATGAATAGTAATAATCAAATGTAGCAGATGTCAGAAGCCTTAAATTGGATGTGCCGGAGCCAACATAAATATCCGCTTTGTGTTGTAGATTGTTGGCGCCAATTAAGACCATGTCAAGTTCTGGCACGTCCGATCCGAAATTATTATAATCAGATAAGCCGGAAATTAGAAAATCAGAAGATTCGCCCTTTCTGATAGCCGGTCCGGTCCAGCCTTCCCCATAGTCAAAGGCCGTGATAAAGTTCTCTGCGCTGGGTTGTCCGATCGGATAGTGTAAGCCCAGGGAATATCTATCGGTAAGAACTGTCAGTTTTTCATCAAAATGATAATTTTCAGCGGGCAAAGCCGATACATTATTTTCCTTGAAATTCTGAATTCTTTTTCCGTTTGATCCGGTTAGTGACCAGGTGAGAAAATATGCTGATGTATCGGAATAAATGTTGTAATATTTATGGGGTTGAGCCTCAGGAGTGATATACAGGCTTTCATCAAGTGTACCATCATTTTTCCGGCCGTAAAATTCAAGGTAATCGGATGGGTCAAAGCGTGCATCTAGCTGACCTTCGAAATGAATTGCAATTTCATTGCCGCGATGGAATAGCTGGATGCGTCTGGGATCAACATTATCAACCGGAAAACCGACACTTTGTAAATCTGCATAGCTGACCCGAAAAATGCCATCCTGCGCAGTTTTAATTTTAAAATACTGCTGATTGTAATTGATCCATTCATTGCCATAAGGTTGAGCAAAAATAGATTCTGCATTTGCCCATAAAAGCATACCCAAAACCAAAAAAAACCTCATGTATTTGTCAATTCTCATTTTTGCTATCCCATCCGTATTTTAATGAAAATACATGGGAATACAAGGCTTCGGCCTGGTTCCCAATATCCGTTAATGCATAGTCGATTTGAAGTCCTTTGATGTTGATACCCAACCCAAAATTGGGTTGAAATGAGTGACTGCTACTCCCATCAAATTCTTTAATTTGTTGAAATTCACCAACCCCAAGACGCGCAAATATTTTCTGCTGATACCCCAATTCTAATCCGGCTTTTGGTGCAAGCGAAAACAGACTGAATTTAGCAAGTGTATTCCTTTTACCATCAAAAGTAAGCTCTAGATCTACTTCCGCCAATGCGCTGAATTTTTCCTTGAAATAAAATATCCTGGATACTCCGAATATTAACCTTGGAAGAGTGATCTCTATGCTATTCGATGGGATCTCGTTTCCTGTTTGGAGATAAACATCAGCCACCAATTCCGAATTGTGAGTCCATGCATTGAAAGTTCCGGTAATGTCTCTTGCCATGACAGCAAAGCTCCATTTCTTATGGGAGAACTTAGCTCCGATATCCAGTCCAAATCCCCAGGCTTTGGCAAAGTCACCTACATTTCTATGAATAATTTTGAAATTTCCCCCCAGTTGAATTCCTTTTAATTTAGGAATTTTCCTGGCATAGCTGAAAATAAAGGCATAATCAGCTGCGGAGAAAAACTGTATGCGGTCGTAATTGATCGCGCCATTGGCATCATACAAAAATCGGGTGTCAGGAATATCATCAATGGCAAATCGTATAGCCGAAATCCCAAGGTAGCTGGAAGTATCGGTTCTGGTAGCAAATCCGAGGTAGTCATAGTTGGCAATACCGGCAAAATAGGAGGAATGCATCAACGATCCTTCAAAATCGTTTGTCAGGTCTGTGAGGTTTGCCGGATTCCAGTATCCCGCCGTCACATCACTTGTAGAGGCAACAACAGACTCAGACATGGCCATTCCTCTCGCACCAACACCAATCGATAAAAATTCATTGCTGTATTTTGGCGCAGATGTTTGTCCAAATGCTTTGGTCAATGTGAAAAAAATAATGATGAAAATTACCGCTCGTACCAAGACCTTAAATGAAGATTAATACCTCAAAAAAATAATTCCTGTAAATATATAAAAGTAACTCTCTCTATGTGTCATCCTTCAGGCATTACATGAAAGATTGTGTTCGTTTGTGAACATGTTTTTTGGATTTTCCTGATAACCTGTATGTCAGAAAAAAGAAATTTGTACTACAAGCTAATATTTTTTAACTAGTACTTGGCTATACATAGTACGTTTTCGTAATATTAACTGGAACTGAAATTATAATCAGAATGAACGTCGAGAATACACAGGTACAGATGAGAAAGGGGATCCTGGAATTTTGCATTTTACATGTCATTTCCAGGGGGGAGGTATATGCATCTGATATGTTGGAAGAATTGACTTCTGCCAAGATCATTGTAGTTGAAGGAACTCTTTATCCACTTTTGACAAGGTTGAGGAAAGCAGGATTATTGGAATACAAATGGGTGGAATCCTCTTCCGGCCCACCCAGAAAGTATTATAAATTAACTACAGAGGGTGAGGAATTTCTAAGTAAATTGGATCAAACTTGGAATGAGCTCATGAAATCAACGAATCAGATAATCTCTAACAAATCTTAAAGGAATATTTTTAGTCATGAAAAAGAATATTAGTATAAATATAAGTGGGATCATTTTTCATATTGAGGAGGATGGGTATGACAAGCTGAAAAATTACCTCGATTCCATTAACCGATACTTTGGCACTTTTGATGACAGCCACGAAATCATTGCTGATATTGAAGGCAGGATCGCAGAAATATTTTTATCCAAGCTGAAAGATGGAAAGCAGGTGATCAGTCGTGATGATGTCGACTCGTTGGTCGCTACGATGGGCAGTGTGAAAGACTTCCAGGCCATTGAGGAAGATACCAGCTATATTGAGGAAGAACCTGCCACTAAAAAACAGCAAAAAAGTAAGAAAAGGGGAACAACTTCAGAGAAAACAGAAAGTAGCTATGCAGAACCCAGAAGGGTGTATCGCGATGGTCGTCGCAAGATTTTGGGTGGAGTGCTCTCAGGTTTGGCACATTACTTTTCTATCGACCCACTTTGGATCAGGTTGTTGTACCTTCTTTTGTTTTTCGGTATATCGGCTTCCGACGCAATAGGCCCCATCTTATTCATATTCTATATTGCAATGTGGATCATTTTCCCTATTTCCTACGAGCTGGAGGAAGAGGAAAAACTCAAAAAGATGTTCCGGGATCCCGATCAGAAAGTGCTTGGAGGGGTTTGTAGTGGGATAGCAGCCTATTTTGGAATCGATGTGGTCATTATCCGTTTGTTATTCTTTCTGTCGATCTTCTTCGTAGGTACCGGTATTATCCTTTATATCATTTTATGGATCATTTTGCCGGAAGCGATCACCATTACAGACAAAATGAAGATGACCGGACAACCGGTTACGTTGAGCAATATTGAATCAAATATTAAAAAGAGCTTTAATGTAAAAGAAGGTGAGGAGACTGTATTTGTAAAGATCCTATTGTTTCCATTCAGGATGATTGCAGTGGTCTTTGACTTTTTGAATAAATCATTGGGGCCATTATTGGCTTTTTTAGTGGATGCCCTTAGAATCATTGTTGGGATCTTGTTGGTCATTATTGGTATAAGCCTGGTCGTTTCCACCATCCTTGCCATTGGAGGTCTATTGGGATTATTCAACTTGTCAGAATATGTAGTGTGGGAAGAAATCCCAATCCATATACTTACCAATGACCTGACCTGGTGGAATGTGACTGCCTTGTTTTTCGCACTGGTAGTTCCTTTTATTTTCCTTTCCATTCTTGGGTTCATCACCATTACCCGTAAGAAACTATTAAACGCAACCATAGGATGGTCATTGCTTGGTTTGTGGATTATGAGTATAGTCGTGTTGTCGCTGTCGATCCCCAAAATTGTTTCGGACTTTGCTTTTACCAGTACATTAGAGGAGAAGCAAAGCTGGGATATGAATGATAAAACTCTCGTTCTAAAGTATAATTGGATAGGGGGTGAGTTTACAGATGAAGTTGATCTGAATATAAAGATGGCAGATGATTCCCTGGTGAGTTTGGAGGAAGATTTTACCTCAAAAGGACGGGATCGGAGCAGGGCATTGGAAAATGCCGCTATGGTTACTTATTTAGTAAATCAGAAAGACTCCGTTCTCATATTTGACTCACATATCAGGTTTAACGAAGATGCCAGGTTCCGCTTTCAGAACCTGGATTTGACGCTTTTTATACCGGAAGGGCAAAAATTTATCATGGACCGTGAACTAAATAATCTTTTAGGCAATTATTTAAGCAGAAACGATTTTAGTATGTCAGATATAGATGATCATGTCTGGTATTTTGAAGGGGGTGATCTAACCTGTGTAGATTGTATCAGAGAAGAAGATTTGGAGGAAGACAGAGGCCAGGATGAAACCATTTATGAGGAATCTGCCAATGATCGGGAGTACAAATTCACTGATTTTGAAGAGCTTGAAATTCATGGGGATTTTAAGGTAGATATTGAAAGAAGCAGCAAGTACCTGGTTTTATTGAATGGAAAGAAAGAAGAACTGGATCAACTGGTTGTGGAACAAAGAGGTGATAGGCTATTGATTCAAAAAAAGGGCTCGGATTATGTTTCCTCAGATGATAATATAAGGATCAGACTTCAACTTCCTGAAATCACCGACTTACGTTTTACTGCAAGTAGCAATGTTCGTATCAGGGAATTTAATGTTAAAAATGTTAAAATGTTTGTAGATGGCAGTTCAAGTGTCGATTTTGATAGCAACGTAGAGCGGTTGATCATTGATACGGAGGGATCTTCTCAGGTAGTTTTATTTGGAAAGGGGCAGGAACTGGAAATTAACAGCCATGATGCATCCAAGGTCAATGCCCTGGATTATTATGTTGATAAAGTCGAAGTAAGCTCGAGAGGGGTATCTGAGTTGAAAGTTTTTGCAACGGATAGAATTTCCATCATTTCAAGGGATGGAAGTTCAGTGGAATACCGTGGTAATGCAGAAACAAAGATCGAGCAAAAAGATGACTCCAGGGTAGATAAAAGATAATAACAATCGGTTATATATTTTGAAGGGGAAAATCCCGGATGTTCTATCTCCGGGGTTTTTTTATGTTTTTATCAAAAGCTGATTTCTTTTTGAAAATTGCCGATATGCGATTATAACTAAACAGCGCCCATTGATTTTCCCGGGTGATCCCCAGGATGAAAGCATCGCCTTTTATTTGAGGAAAAAATGTTATGGATGGGCCACCCGTCAGGTTGAAATTATCAAATGTAAACTTCACCCATGGCTGGGTTGCGGACAGACTGTCATAAACCGGCTCAGAGTGTGGTTCAATAAATTGATCCGCCTGGAAATACTGGAATTGATCCAGGTAATCCATCAAGGCTAATGTATCGAGGTTTTCTATGCCATCTATAGAAGGGAAATTTCCTTCTATCTCAATTTCATAACTTTCTTCCGGTTCCTGAAAATATTCAATTCCCATAGCATTCAAAGTTGTAGGCCCCACACTTACCAACAACCGGTTTCTCCAGTCAATGGCTGAAATTTGAAAAATTCCGGTTATAAAACTTTCATAGCCAGGTATCTGTACGACATAATATTCATCATCCTTTGACTGAAAGATGGACATGGTTTGGTTTTCATTTGCACCGGCTGTAAATGACTGTACCAATTCGCTGCCTTCATAAAATTGTGCGAGAATTCCTTCATTATCCAATTGTTCTGAAATATCGTGCTCCTGAGTAGTTCCAACCGACCGGACGATCTCAACCTTCTTCATCACAGAAAGCAAGACCATCATTATATTTTCGTCCGCCTTATGACTCCCATTGATCACCCACCCGGAATCCGTTCTCAACAATACATTATCCAACTGATCAGATTTGATGGTAATTTTATTGACAGCGGCAGTATCTTCGATCTGGAACTCAGCATAATTTTCAATGGTCGTTTTCTGATTGGAGGGAAAAAATTTAAGCGCCAATGAAACCAGAACCAAAAAGGCCAGCACAATTAATAGCCGCATGTTTTTCTTTTTCTGATCCATCTAAAATCGCGTATATTTTCTTTTTCGAATAATGCCTTTTGCCACACCAAAAACAATTAATAAAACGATAGGCGTAACAAGATTGAAAACCTGCCAATAGGTCTTGTCTTCCCTGACTTTCACCGTATCCAATGGGCGGATCTTAATTTCTTTTCTTCGGGCATTGATAATACCATCTTCATCCAATAAATAGGTCAACGCATTGACCATGAAATCACCATTGGCAAATGTCCGCTGGGTAAAGGGGTCGAATCCAAGCTCAACAGGTTGATTGGTTTCCGGGTTGAAATCATTCCTGATAAAATCACCATCCGATATGACAATGATCTTCGAGTCGACCCCATCCGGCACGAATTCTGATTGATTGATACCTTCTGGTAAAATGCGGTTTTTGTACACGGAGGTAAATTTACCTTCCATCAACCAGGCTATAGCATGCCTGCCCTGAGTGAAAAGTTCCGGTTTCAGATCCGCCCTCAGATCATTCAGGCTGACCCGTACAGGCGCCGTAACAATTCGAGTATTTTCTGAGGTAAAAATAAGAGGTGTTTTGCGAATCCCGTCTGCTTTTACCGTATCGACCGTTCCGGTAAACCTGGCATAAGTGGCATCGGAGTTTTTCACAATAAGATGATCGCTGTATTGATTGAGAATAGGAAAATAAGGCCATTTCATCAGCTGAACTTGTGGTTGATCCCCCATATTTCCTACTACAATTGGGTAAACTCCACAATTCAGATCCAGGATATAATCCCGGTTGAAGCGCACTCCGTATTTGAAAAACAAATTGTCCAATCCCAGTTCGATCGGCAAAGCTACCGTTCCAACTCCACTTGCGCTGTCCATATCGACATGGAGAATATCAAGAAGAAAAACAGCTTTCCCACCCTTCATTATAAACTGATCAATTTTATACTGATCGGCTTCTGAGAATTCTTCTTTTGGTTGCGCAACAATGATTGCATCCATTCCCGACAAAGTTGCTCGACGAGATAAATTGACATGTGAAACAGAATACAAATCCTTTAATGACATGACCAGAGCAGATGTATGGATGGAATCCAATTCTCTGTGTCCGTGGAGGAAAGCGACTTTCTTAAACTCACGCTGGGTCAACCTTCTGATGGCATTAGCCAATTCATACTCAGCATTTTCAATGGATTGATTCAATGCCTCCTCCGAGCCCATGCTTCTGTTGCCTTTGAGCAGCATGGTTCCGGATTCCCGTGTTCCAACGCTCACCAAGGCTCCAGGCAAAATGATCTTTTCAATCTTTTGACCATCCTGATTATCGAAAAGTCGGGTGGGTTGAATTCCCTTTTGGCCCAGGCTCATAAAAAATTCATTTCTCGCTTTTTCGCTTGTCGCGACCGTTGGATCAGTAAATGTAAAATTCAGGTTATCGCCTGCATAGATCTTGAATTCCTCCAATGTTTCCCTGACACTTTTTTGGAGACGTTTGAACCCCGCAGGCAGGTCTCCGGCCAGATAAACCTCTATAAAAACTTCATCTTCCAGGTTTCTGAGCAATTCAATTGTGGCATCTGAAATGGTATATCTTTTTTCTTCTGTGAGATCAATTCTGAAGAATTTAAAATACGATAGCTGATTGATAACGATGATCAGCATGATCCCGATCAGGTACCAAAGCAAATGCTCCGTTCTTTTGCTGTTCAGTCTCACCATTTTCTGCTCCCTAAAATTAAGTTTGTAGTCAAAAGCATGATCCCGATCACACTAAAAAAATAGACCAGGTTCCGGGAGTCGATCAGCCCTTTGCTCATGGAATTGTAATGATAGATAATGCCGAGCTGATCGATCGAATTGGCATAAGTTCCCCACCAGTTGATGGAAGCAATGGAATTGAATCCTGTAAAGAAGATAAAGCAAAGAAAAACGGCAATGATAAAAGCAATTACCTGGTTTTCTGTAATGGAACTCGCCAGAATGCCAATCGAGGTAAATACACCTCCAAGCAAAAGCAAACCGATATAAGATCCTGTTGTTCCCGCTGCGTCGAGATTGCCTTCAGGATTGCCTAACTTATAAATAGAATAATAATAAAGCAGTGTCGGTAATAGCGAAAAGAATACCAAAGCGAATCCTGCGAGGTATTTACCCAAAATAATTTCCCAGTCTCTCAGTGGTTTGGTAAATAAAATTTCGAGTGTTCCGGCCTTTTTTTCTTCCGAGAACATTCTCATGGTAATAGCAGGAATGAGAAACATGAACACATACGGTCCATAGGAAAACAATGTGGACATATCTGCATAGCCATATTCCAACACACTGGTCTCAGGAAATACCCACATGAACATGCCTATTCCAGTAAGAAAGACAAAAATGATGATATAGGCTATCAGAGAATTAAGGAATGAATTGACTTCTTTCAAAAATATTCTCCACATGGCCTAGTTAATCGTTAGTTGTCTGAAAATATCTTCGATTTGGCTTTCCTGTTCGGTCAATTGCAAAAGGGTTAATTTTTTTTCAGTGGAATACTGATAGATTTTCGGACGGATATCTTCATTGTCATTGGGAGTCAATTTAAACTTATTCTCACCCATATTATCTACTTCCTCCACACCTGTAAATTTTTTGAAGTCGGCTTCATCAATTGTTTCCTTAAACTGGACAATGATTCTGGGTTTTGACTGAAGCTTCATCAATTCTCCTGGCGTGGCATCGGCAACAATTATTCCTTTATTGATGATAACTACCCTGTCGCACAATGCCTGCACTTCCTGCATGATATGTGTTGAAAATATGACTGTCTTATCTCTACTGATGGATTTGATCAGGTTTCTGATCTCAATGATCTGGTTAGGGTCAAGGCCGGTAGTAGGTTCATCGAGAATGAGTACTTTGGGATCGTGAAGCAACGCCTGGGCGAGCCCCACTCTTTGCCGGTATCCTTTTGAAAGCGCACCGATCTTTTTGTTTTGCTCCCTTTCCAGGCCACAGATTTCGATCATTTTTTTGACCTGTTTTTTTATTTCTCCTGCATTTTTGAGATGCAATGATCCGGTAAAATGGAGGTATTCATGCACATACATATCCAGGTATAGCGGATTGTGTTCGGGCAGATAACCGATATTTTTCCTCACATCCATGGAATTGTCTTTAACATCCTGATCGCACACCTTAATCGTCCCACTTGTCGGTGGAAGATAGCAGGTCGCGATCTTCATGGTGGTCGATTTACCTGCTCCATTCGGCCCCAGGAAACCAAGGATCTCACCCTCCTTTGCCTCAAAGCTGATGTTGTCTACAGCATTTTGAGCGCCGAAGGTTTTCGTAAGACCCATTACATTTACAGACATTTGTGTGCGTTTATTTAAGGCTCCGAAATTAAAAAGTTTATGACAAGTAAACGCAATTATAGGGCAATATTTTGGTCAGGTATGTTTTCAACCAATATTTGGCGGTAATTCACACCGTTTTATAGACTCAAATGTTATTTTTGCGCTTTATCTGGAATTTTTAATATGATGAAGAGACCCATCATTTTTCTTTTCTTACTTGGATGGATCTGTCTGCCTGTTTTCGCTCAGGAAAACAGCTTCCTGGAAAATCTGGAAATAGGGGTGGATTACAAACAAGGCATGGTTGTCAAGCACGACAAGTATATGGGACATCTCTCAAAAGGTATCACAAGAGGATTTGAAATTGATATTCTTAGAAGAACAACTGGCAAAACCGAATGGCAAAGATTGGCCAACTACCCGGATGTCGGTTTGTCCATTGTATTTTTCAACTATCCCACTGATATTTTAGGGGAAAGCTGGGGCATCAACTATGTAACGGATTATTATCTGATTAGGAAAAAGCGGTTCCAGTCAACATTTCGATTAGGACTGGGCTTGGGTTTTCATACCAATCCCTATCACAAGGAAACCAATAACAAAAATATCACTTACGGATCTCCGGTAACTTTTAGCATTCAGTCCAAATTGAATCTCAAGTACAACATTTATAAAAATATAAGCCTTCATGGAGGCTTGGCCTTTCAGCATTTTTCCATGGCAGATATCAAACGGCCGAATAAAGGGTTGAATGTTTTTACCACAGATGTGGGCCTCACGATGTTGCTGAATAAAAATGACCAGTTTATCCAGGCAACCGAAGAGGAAAAGAATTATAGCAGAAAGGTTCGATATAATATTCTATTCAATGCCTTTTTTGCCAGCTATCGCTCCGCGGATCAAAAGAAATACCCGGTATATTCACTCAGTTTGTTTGCTCAGAAACCAGTTGGTAGGTTGTTTGACTTAACAATGGGGATAGATTTTTTCAATAACTATGTCTTGAAAGATGTCATGAAGGATGATAGTTCGCTGGATCCTGCATTGCCGCTTCCCGATCATAAGAAAATCGGGTTTGCAATGGGAACGGAATATCACATGAATAAAATGGCTATAGCCTTTAGCATCGGATATTATGTGTACAAACCCTACGATTTTTACAGTGATCTCTATCAACGATATGCGTTGAAATACTATTTCTCTGACAAGGTTTTCATCAATGGAGGTTTCAAAACGCATGGAGCGGATGCCGAAAATGCAGAATTAGGAATCGGTTACAGGTTTTAAAATGAAGAATTTTATAAATGTCATATTGATCTTATCCATTTTACTCTCTTCGTGTGAGGATTCATTCGTAGATAGGTGTTTTTCAGGAGATGCTGGGGAAATGGTATTAGTCGAAATTCCGGAAGATAGCGCCATTACCCGTATTTTTTTCCAGGGGGAAGCCGAAGTTTTTTTAAGAGATGGCGAGACACAAAAAATCGAAGTGGAATTTCCGGAAAATTTGCTGGACGATCTGGAATTTCAATATGAAAAGGGTAATTATCGGTTTTATAACCACGTCACCTGCAAATACAGGAAAGAGACTTATGCCCCAAGGTTGTATCTGACCCTGCCGCATATAAAAAGGTTTGATGTGTTGGAGTTTGTAAATGTATATTCGGAAGACACCCTGCGATATGACAATGTGAAATTCTATTCATTGGGAACAGGGGATATTGACATTAAAGTGAATATTAATAAACTAAATGTCCAAAGTGATTATGTGTCTGACATCACTATTTCCGGTAAGGTTAACCAGTTAAGTATGTGGTATGAAGAGCTGGGACGGTTTTACGGGCAAAATCTCGAAGCCAGCGAAATATCCATCGGGCACAACGGTGAAAACTCTGTTCATTTAAACCCAATCAATAAACTGAATGCTCAATTGCACAACATCGGTGATCTTTATTTATACAATGAGCCAGAGGTGATGGAAGTGAGTGAGGAAGGTTCGGGGAAGGTAATTTTTGTTGGGGAGGAGTAATTTTAAAATTTAAGGGAAGAACATTCTCTCATGCCAATTCACCAGATATCTCCTAGCAGTCGATATGTATAAATACACACCCTCCCTGTCATTTCGATTTGGAGCTTTCCGCTTTTCGCGGATTGCTTAAAGGAGAAATCCGGACAAGCTGGTAGAAAAGAAATAGCTATTTCTGACAGACCAAGCCCGGTTACTCAAGCCTGATTCCTCCTTCATGCCAGCATCAACAGGTTCCTCCCTTTGGTCGGAATAACAAAAAGGGAAAATTTCATTTTCGAACAATATTTACCTTAAATCAATGCCAATTGATTTCGGTTTGCGAAGGAAATCTGCACAAAAACAATCTATTCACCCCTGGTCTGAGCCTAGCATTGTGCAACCAACTCTTTTTCCACCGAAACTTTTATCTAAGGTGGGACACAAACATTTACATATTTCAGTGGTGGGATTAAGAAAACATCTTAGTCATGTCATTAATCCATTCATCCATAAATCCAACAAATCCTGATTCAGACAGTGAAGGGTGAATAGGTGTTAGACGGTTTGGGCATCCTTCCTTTCAACTGGCTGAAATGCTTCAACCGTCAGACACCTTACTATCATCCCCAAATCCAACAAATCCCGATTCTGACAGTGAAGGGAGCATGACAATTGGAGCTTCTCGTCTCCGATTAACGAGATTCCCACACTCCACTGTGTTATGTTCGGAATGACGGTAAGGGGTCGACTGTCGTTTTTTATAGTTATTAATTTCCGTTAGCGATCCTTTGCCATAAATCCAACAAATCCCGATTCAGGCAATGAAAGGAGAGACTCTATTAGAATACATCACCATTATCGTAGTGGCTTGAAGGGAAAAAGGCAATGGATAAGGTTTTGACAGTTGTATCCGGGTTAACTAAGTCAACTTCTCATCTACCGGAGAAGTCTCAACAGCTTCGCGTAGCGATTCAATTTTTTCTTCCTGCTGCTCACCGAAAAATGATTTTTGGAAGATCAAAATGATGGAAACACCGATAAAAATGGAAGCATCGGCAACATTAAAAATTGGCCAGAGGGACATATGCTGCCCACCAAAAATGGGTATCCAGTCAGCTACCCGGCCTTCCCAGATATCAACGTAAAACATATCTATCACTTGCCCATGGAACCATGGTGACGGCGCATCAGAGGGGGCGTTTCCCAACAATTTCCCATAAAGGATACTATCGATGACATTACCAACCGCACCACCTAAGATGAGCGCAATCGACCAGCATAATCCCTGGGGGACACCCTTTTTGATTAAATAATATAAGTAATAACCGATTCCTCCCATGGCCAGCAACCGGAATGTAGTGAGCGCCAGTTTTCCGTATTCAGAACCGATCTCCAGGCCAAATGCCATACCCGGATTTTCTGTATAGTGCAGTTTGAACCAGTTTCCAAAAACAGGGATCTCACCAACCAGGCCCATATCCATATTGAAATGCACCACCAGTTTGACGATGTGGTCGATGATGATTACCAGTAGCGCTAATAGATAAAATTTCAAATATTTCATTCTTCCAGTTTTAGGGCAGCTTAGTACATTCTTAAACTACCTTGATTTGTACACCAATTTTCAGGTCATCTATTTCCAACTCCTCCGCTCCTCCGTTAAGATCCGTTTTTACCAGTTCTTTGGCCTGCGTTTCGGTGCAAATATATTGGGCATTTTCTGTCAACGATTCAATAACAAAACTATTATTTGTTTCAAACTCAATGGCAATCTTATCCTGCACTTCCAATCCCTTATCTTTTCTCAGGTTTTGAATTCTGTTAACAAAATCTCTCGCCAGGCCTTCTTTTTTCAGCTCATCTGTGATGTTAATATCCAGCGCCACGGTAATTCCATTTTCGCTTGCAACAGTCCATCCCGGAATGTCTTCCGATTGGATTTGCAGGTCATCATCTGCCAGGCTTATGGTTTGCTCAGCTAATTTAAGATCAATTTTTCCGGAAGTTTCAAAGGAAATAATTTCTTCCTGGCTTAGCCTTGCTACAGCCTGGGAGATTTCCTTCATCATGGGTCCATATTGCTGACCTAATTTTCTGAAATTAGGCTTGACTTTCTTTGTTACCACACCTGTTGTATCGTGTACGTATTCGATGCTTTTAAGATTGACTTCATTCAGGATGATGGATTCAACAGCCTGGATCTGCTCCTTCATTTTCTCATTCATCACCGGGATCATCGCTTTGGCAAGTGGTTGCCTTACTTTCAACTTGTGTAACTTTCTCAAGGAATGAACCAAAGATGATATATCCTGCGCCAATGCCATTTTTTGCTCGAGGTCCTGATCGACATGGGAAGGGTCATATCCTGGGAAATCCTCCAGATGGATAGAGCCTCCTTCATTTTCCTTGCTGGTCAGATCCAGGTATAACCTGTCCGCATAGAACGGAGCAATTGGTGCAGACAATTTTGCAATGGTCATCAAACAGGTGTAAAGTGTTTGATAGGCAGCTTTCTTGTCTGCCGACAATTCTCCTTTCCAAAACCGTTTTCTATTCAATCGGACGTACCAGTTGCTCAAATCATCGATGACAAAGCTCTGTATTTCCCTGGCCGCCTTGGTGGGTTCATAATCCTCATAAGCAGCATCTACCTTTTGGATCACGCTGTTAAGTTTCGAAATGATCCATCGGTCGCTTTCCGTTCTTTCAGACAAAGGAATTGATGGCTCGTTGGCATCAAAATCATCGAGGTTGGCATACAATGCAAAGAAAGCGTAGGTATTTTGAAGTGTACCAAAAAACTTTCTTTGCGATTCAACTACACCGTTAATATCAAACTTCAGGTTATCCCACGGATTGGCATTGCTGATCATGTACCAACGGGTAGCGTCGGGACCATATTTTTCAATTGTCTCGAATGGATCAACGGCATTGCCCAGTCTTTTTGACATCTTATTGCCATTTTTATCCAACACCAGCCCATTGGCGATTACATTCTTAAAAGCCACGCTATCGAAAAGCATTCCGCCAATGGCGTGAAGGGTAAAAAACCATCCGCGCGTCTGATCTACTCCTTCAGCAATAAAATCGGCCGGGTAATTCTTTTCAAAAATATCTTTATTTTCAAATGGATAATGCCACTGGGCATACGGCATCGCTCCAGAATCAAACCACACATCGATCAGGTCTGCTTCGCGCTTCATTTTCTGACCACTTGGGCTTACCAAAATGATGTCGTCAACATACGGCCGATGCAGGTCGAAGCTATCATCGATTTCAGAATCCATGAATCCTGACTCGATAGATTTTTTGACCTCTGTTTTTAATTCTTCAACCGATCCAATACAAATTTCTTCATTTCCATCTTCTGTTCGCCAGATGGGTAGGGGTGTGCCCCAGTACCGTGACCTGCTCAGGTTCCAGTCTACCAGGTTCTCCAGCCAGTTGCCAAACCGTCCGCTTCCAGTCGAGGCCGGTTTCCAGTTGATGGTCCTATTTAATTCTACCAGTTTTTCTTTGTAAGCCGTGGTTCGTATAAACCAGCTTTCCAGCGGATAATAAAGAATTGGCTTGTCTGTTCTCCAGCAATGAGGGTAGGAGTGAACATACTTTTCAACCTTAAAGGCTCGGTTTTCTTCCTTCAGCTTGATGGCAATTTTTACATCAATTGGCATGTAATTGTCATCAACCACGCCCTCTTCTTCGTATTCAGCCTTGACAAACTCTTCAGGAAAATCGGTCACTTCCTTGACAAACTTGCCTCTCTTGTCTACAAGTGGAAGATCTTCATTGTTCTCGCCCTTTACTGTTATAGCGGGGATTCCGGCTTTCAAAGCAACCCTTTGGTCGTCCGCGCCGAATGTCGGTGCAATATGAACAATTCCGGTACCATCTTCAGTCGTAACGAAATCACCCAGAATCACTCGAAAAGCCGGTTTTTCTGGTTTTACGTAAGGCAATAATTGCTCGTATTCCAAATTTTCGAGGTCACTTCCCTTTATTTCTTTCACAACCTCGAAAGGAATTAACTTATCGCCTTCCTTGTAATCCGATAATTTTAAGTCCTTAGCTTTTTCGTTAAAGTAGGCAGTTACTCTGTCTTTTGCCAGGATGACTTTTACTGGTTGATGCGTATATGGATTGAATGTATCAACCAGTACATAATCAATGTTTGCACCTACAGCCAGGGCTGCATTTGATGGAAGAGTCCAAGGGGTAGTGGTCCATGCCAAACAAAACGTCTTTCCATCTGCTTCGATTTGGTTATTGCCCTTTGTGATCAAAAACTGAGCGGTAATGGAGGTATCTTTTACATCGCGATAGGTTCCAGGTTGATTGAGCTCATGAGAGCTTAGGCCGGTACCTGCAGCAGGGGAGTACGGCTGAATGGTGTATCCTTTGTAAAGTAAATTTTTGTTATAAAGCTGCTTGAGGAGATACCAAAGCGTTTCAATGTAATTTTTGTCAAAGGTGATGTAAGGATTTTCGAGATCGAGCCAATACCCCATTTTTTCGGTAAGGTCGTCCCATTGTCCTTTGTATTTCATCACAGCTTCCCGGCATTTCTGATTGTACTCCTCGACGGAAATTTTCTTACCTATATCCTCTTTGGTAATACCAAGATCCTGCTCGACCTGAAGCTCAACCGGCAATCCATGCGTGTCCCAGCCACCTTTTCTTTCAACCATAAATCCTTTGAGGGATTTATACCGGCAGAAAATATCTTTAATAGCCCGTCCTATTACGTGGTGAATTCCCGGCGTGCCATTGGCGGAAGGTGGGCCCTCATAAAAGGTGAAAGAAGGTTTCCCTTTTCCGGCATCCAGTGTTTTTTGAAATATATTGTTCTCTCTCCAGTATTCTAATATGTCTTTCCCTATCTGGGAGTAACTAACGTTTTTGTATTCCCTGTACTTCACGAGATAAAAAATTTAGTTCACTATCCTTTTCTTCTCATTAACAACATCCTCTTCACTTTCTCCATTTCTACCATTCAACGAAATACGCTTGAGATCGATTTCCTCATCTTCATCTTCCTGATAAAAATCATCATAGTGTTCAATTATAGGATGGGTTTCTTTGTCTCGTTTTCCATCATCAAAAGCCATGAGCATCGAAGGCAATACGATCAGGTTGGTGAACATGGCGACGAGCAGGGTAGTTGATGTTAATATTCCAAGGGTCATTGTTCCTCTGAAATCGGAAAAGCTAAAAATTACAAATCCAAAAAACAGGACAATCGACGTATACATCATGCTTGCGCCTGTCTCACGGATGCTTTTGGAAATGGCAATCGGGACAAAAAACCTATTGGCAAAAAGCTCTTGTCTGTATTTTGCAAGAAAATGGATGGAATCATCAACCGATATACCAAATGCCACGCAAAAAATAAGCGCCGTACTGGGCCGAAGTGGAATTCCCAGGTATCCCATTATTCCGGCAGTGATTGCGAGTGGAACAATATTGGGAGCAAGTGAGATGATGATCATCTTGATGTTTCTGAAGAGAATGGCCATCACTACAGCGATCAGAATAAAAGCCAGGATCAGGCTCGTTCTCAGGTTCTGAATGAGAAAATTATTCCCCTTGACGAATAGTAAAGTGGAGCCCGTGACTTTTACTTCTACCTCATCATCGGTAAAAATAGAATCGATCTCAGCCTGGACTACATTTGTCAAAAGTGAATCCAGCTTATGCGACCCTATATCAGCAACTTTGTAAGAAGACCGGATAACCTGCTGAGTGGAGTCCACAAAAGCGCCCAGTACTTCGGATGAATCATTCTGATTTTTCAGATATCTCAGCAAATATGCGCTTTCCCGTTTATTGGGTAAACGGTAATAGCTTGGGTTGTTATTCCAAAATGCCTGATTTGCGGCCTTGAAAATGCTTACCATGGAAATAGGCTGGGAGATATATTCTGATTTACTGAGCTGATCTTCCAACTCTTCCACTTTTCTTAAGGTTTTCAGATCAGTAGCCCCTCGTTTCTTTTTGGTATCGATCATGATTTCCATGGGCATGATACCGCTAAAATTCTCCTCAAAAAATATCAGATCCTGCTTGACAGCGCTGTCTTCGGGAACATCGTCTACCATATAAGAAATGGAACCCAATTTGAAAATGCCAATAATGGCCAGGACTGTAACAATACCGGTAACGGTGAAAACCCTGTAGCGATGTCTGTGAACAAGAAGATCAAGATTTGTTAGAACCCAATCAATGAACCAGAATTTCAGGTGTTTTAATTGCTTGCCCTCTGGTGTTGGCAAATAGGAAAATACTGCCGGAATTAATGTTGTGCTGACAAAAAATGCAGCGATGATATTAATGGATGCAACAATTCCAAATTCTTTTAATATGGTAATATTTGTGAATGCAAGAACGAGGAACCCGATAGCAGTAGTAAAATTGGTAATAAGCGTTACCAACCCGATTTTCCGGATCACTGAGCTCAATGCCCGGCCCTTGTTACCATGTTTGTTTATTTCCTGGTGATATTTATTTAACAGGTAGATGCTGTTCGGTATCCCGATAACGGCGATAATAGGTGGCATGAGCCCCGTGACCATGGTTATTTGATACCCGAAAATAGCAAGGGTTCCCATTGACCAAATAACCACCGTAACTACGATGATAAGTGGAAAAACCACCGCATCCCAGCTGCGGAAGAAGAACAGCAATATCAGCGCTGATAAGACCAAGGAGAGGATAAGGAACATTTCCAGCTCAGCCTTTATCTTACCATTGACATCAGACCTGATATAAGGAAGGCCGACAAAATGAACATCAATGTGTGTTACTTCTTCAAACTTCATTCCGATGTGCTTGATATCCTCAATGGCGACATCCCTGAATTTGGTGTTCAGGATTTCTTTATCAATAGAAACCATGATAAAAGTAGCGCCATTTTCCTTGTTGATGAGTTGTTGAGCATAGAACTTCTGGTCACCAATAACCGTAAGCATGCTATCCAACTCTTCCTGGGTATCCGGAACCGTTGCGATTATGGGCTCAAGGTAAAAAGATTTCGATTCTTCGTCTTTTGAAAGTTGTTCCAGGTTGGCAACGGAGATAACTTGTTTAACCCCTTTAACCTTAGCCAATTCATCTGTGAGATAGGAGAATCTTCTGAAATTATCCAGGTGATACAGGCTACTGTCTTTGATGCCCAGGGCGAGTACATTGCCATCCTCGCCAAAGATACTTTTGAATTCTTCAAAAAATATCATTTCCGGATCATCAGACGGAACAATCTTGGCAAGGCTATAGGAATATTCGACCGTCGAGGCGAGATATGCCATATAAACCGTGATGGTTCCGAGCAAAATGATAATAAAAAGCCGGAATTTTAATACGTTATGAGCTAGTTTTGTCCACATTGTAAAAACGAGCACAAAGGTAATGATTTTTGAATACTTTGGGCTCGCGAAGAATTATTTATTAACAACAATTTTACTTATATGAGGTTTAGAGGATTGTTGGTTTTTTCCTATTTTCTATATTTCGGTAAAGTAATAGCTTTTCTTGGAAAAATGCACAAATTGGTTACCATTAATAGCTTATAATTATCTAAACAATACAATTATTCAAATAATATTGTTTAAACTGGAGTAACTTTTGGCACAATTTTTTATAGTTTGACCTATTATTTGTTAAAAGGAATGATGGCAAAGGGCGGCATTTAATGGGAATGTTTACAATAAGATTAAAATAAGCTAACTTTGTCGAAATGATATTAAAGTAGTTTTGGTTTGAAAAAAATAATCAAAATACTGGCATTGGGGATCTTTATCACTATCCTAAGTAAAAGTGAAACTTTTGCTCAACGTTACAGCCATGACAATTCACTAGGTGGAATTGAGAATGTCAGGTTTGTCGCTGAGCGAAATGGTGGTGTCATTGAGTTTACCTGGAATATTCAGACCACGAGAGAGATCACAGCCGTCGAAGTTAGAAAAGGGATCATCAGCACCGATGAAGAGATTGCCTGGGAGGTACTAAAAGAGTTTAATGTCGAGGAATCAACATACGTTGATTATGACCCAAGTACCGGCAAATTATACTACAAGCTGGTGCTGATTGGAAGTGATGGCACTGCGAGAGAGTACGAACCAAAATACATGGTTAAAGGCAAGTCGTAATTGAAATTACTATTCATCTACTTATTCCCACTATTTTCTTTTTGGTATAGCCTGCCAGACGAGCAAAAGTGGTTGGTAGATGAGCAAAGTGTCTTGGTGATTCATGGTAAGACCAATATCAACCAGTTTGAGTGCAAGCTGCCAAGTAAAAAAGAACGCGATACACTTCTTATAAAAGCTTTTACGAATACAGCACTAAAATTTGACAGGGGAAAAGTAAAGATAGATCCTCAGGTTTTTAATTGTGGAAATGAATTTATCAAAAGGGATTTTCTGGAAACACTGAAAGCAGATGAATATCCCTACATCTATATTAATTTTGTTGATATCTACTTCAATGACCTGGAGTCTTCAGCAGACAGTGAGGCAGAAGGGAATGTAAAAATTTACATTTGTGGGGTGACAAATAGTTACCCAATAGATTTTATCATCGAAAGGAAGGAAAATGGCAAAATGTCACTGATAGGTGAAAAGGAGTTGAAGTTGAGCGAATTTAACATAAAAACCCCATCAAAAATGATGGGGTTAATCAAGGTATCTGATGAAATCAAGATTCAGTTTAATCTTCTTCTCAGCAGATTCGAAAATTAGAATCCGATAACTGCCTCAATCATTACACCGTTAAATTTTCCTTCCTGATATCTGGTTCCATTGAAACCATCACCATCATAGTTTTGACTCACATATTCCAGCTTCGCTAAAACGTTCTTGGTCATAAACCAACCTCCACCAATATTTACTCTATTGATTTTTTGTTCATCAGCATTGTCAGTCCTTTCACCGTTTACCCCATTGTATCTTCCACCAACATAAAGCTGCTCTTTTCCTCCAAATCGATACAATACCTCGGCACCAAGTTGTGTAAAGCCACCTCCAACGTCGTTGTTTCCATTATTGGCTACTTCAAATATTCCGAAGAATTCCAGGCCCCCGTATTTAATAAATGGATTGATTTGAAATGCAGTTTGATAGGCGAAACCAGGATTAAAGCGTGGGTCGAAATCGCTTCCGCCAGATACTTCACTTTCGAGCGTATTGTAGTATCGTCCACCAGCCCGGTCTCCGCCATAAATGTAATCCCGGGTACTGCCACTTGTACTGTTATACAAAGAACCTGTCAGCCTGAACCTGAATTCATCGTTGATTTGTTTGTCATAACCAAGTTTTCCGTAAAACACCATTCCACCGTCCCCTTTGATCGGGCTCTGGTTTAATCGACCATTGGTTATACCCGCAACTATCAAAAAACTCGAGGGTTGAAGTGTTAATTCAAAATGAGGTTCCGTGGTGAAAGCATCCATGATGTAATTGCCTACAAATGGATTGTAAATGGCTGCCGCGTTATCTGACCTTCTGAAGTGAGCATCACCGTAATTGATTTCATCCATGCCGACCCGGATTGTTGCGATGTCCATAAATTCGTCCAGCAAACCTTCACTTATCCAATCCAACCGGTCTATCTGCAGGTATCCTCCTTTAACATAAGCTTCAGAGTGGTGCCTGGAAGAGAGATAGGTTCTCAAGTGCATTCTCAGGCCTTCTGCCAGCTGTACATCCAGGTTAAGGTTAGCTGTAGGAAGGTTAAAATTTGAGACAAGGTCTACCAACGTATCACCCGGATTGCTGTTTTCATGGGATAATCCCTGAAACTGCAGTGCAAAATCACCTCCAACCTGTACATGTAAGCCATCAAATTCTACATCCGTCGTTTTTGGTGTTTCAAAAACATTCAATCCTTCTTGTCCGGGCGCCCTGAAATACTGTAATCTATTCCGTTGCGCCATAGCTCCACTCGTAACCACTATGAGCAAAGCAACCAATAGCATTCTGAAATTAACTGAGGTTCTCATGATTCGTTAAGTTTTATGATTTATAGATAAAACAACCGGCTACTTCGAGAAGGTAACATCAAAGACGATTTCCAGATCATCTCCGGTTTTGATGCTTCCAAACATGGCAGTCGGCGGATCGACATTAAACTCCGTCATTTTCATTTTTGTCGATCCGGTACATTTAATATCTCCATTTGACAGAACCGAGCAACTCGATTCAAGCGTAATATTCTTTTTTGTTCCGGCAATGGTCAAATCACCGCTGGCTGTTACTTTCGACCCGGAAATTGATACATTCTTTGAGTCGAAAACAATGGACTTGTGTTCTTTGGTTTTAATTGCCTCATATGCATTCTTATCCATTCCGCTTTTACCGCTTTTCAAGCTTTCTGCCTCTACGACAATGTGAATGTCACTGATGGAACTCAGGCTATTATCACTCACGGTGGCTTTTAAATAACCTTCTGAATTTTCGGATTTCATTTCCCAGTCATGAAGAGAGGAAGTCCCGGCTATGTGGATGTCATATCCTGATTTAAGGTTGTATTGAGTCTGGGCACTTAGCTGAAAAACAACCAATGCCAGTGGAAGTAAAAACAATTTTCTCATGGTGTAAATGATTTATGATTTGAAATTAGATTCTGGATACAAGAATTGTCATGACAATTGTCATGTATTTGTATGATTTTAATTATTCTTTTGGTAAAAGCCAATATAAGTCCAAAAAATACAGATTTTTCAAATTTATTTCGACATGGCAAGCAAGATATCATGCTGAGTAATGATATGAATTTTGTTGTTTTCATCTCTTACCAACAGCGCTTTGTGATCCTGATCAATTAACGATGTCAATACATCGAGGGTATTATTGAGGGCAACGAACCGTAGCGGTTCTTCCATGATGGATTTTATGGGTTCGCTTTTAAGTTCAGGGTTGGCTATAAGTTGGTGAAGTAGTTTTGAATCGGCGACACTTCCGACAAATTCATCATTTTCTACGACAGGAAGTTGTGAGATCCCTCTTGTATTTAAAACCTGTATAGCTTCGCCAACTGTAATAGAGCTATTAACTGTAAATAAGGAGTCTTTGCCATTTTTTGCGGTGACGATATCCTTTGCTGTCGCAAATGATCGGGATTCCACAAACCCGCGATCTTTCATCCAGTCGTCGTTGTAAATTTTATTGAGATACCTGGTGCCATGATCAGGAAGAATGATGACCATCAGATCATCTTCTTTGAGATGGTCTTTGGCATATTCCATGGCTCCATATACGGCAGAACCGCAAGACCACCCCACAAATAAACCCTCCTGTCGGGCTAGTTTACGGGTCATAATGGCTGAGTCTTTATCAGTGACTTTAATAAAAGTATCAATCAGGTCAAAGTCTACATTCTTTGGAAGGATATCTTCACCAATCCCTTCCACCATATATGGATAGATCTCTTTTTCGTCAAACTCGCCCGTTTCTTTATATTTTTTAAAGACTGAACCATAGCTGTCAATTCCAACAGTGATAATATTGGGGTTTTGTTCCTTCAGGTATTTCGAAATACCGCACATTGAGCCTCCCGTTCCTACACCGGCAGCAAAGTGTGTGATTTTGCCTTCAGTCTGTTCCCAAATTTCCGGCCCGGTAGTTTCATAGTGAGCTGCCGTGTTGGATAGGTTATCATATTGATTGGCATAAAAGGAGTTGGGGGTTTCGGAAGCTATTTTTTTGGCTACGGAGTAGTAAGATCTTGGATCATCTGCTGCCACATTGGTCGGGCAAACAATTACTTCGGCACCCATGGCCCGTAGAATGTCAATCTTTTCTCGTGATTGCTTGTCGGCCAGTGTAAATACACACTTATATCCTTTGGCGATAGCAGCTAATGCTAATCCCATTCCGGTATTGCCGGATGTTCCTTCCACTATGACTCCTCCCGGCTTTAGTTGTCCGTTCTTTTCTGCATCCTCAATGATTTTCAACGCCATTCTGTCTTTCATGGAATTGCCCGGGTTAAAGTATTCCACTTTTACCAACATGGTACCCTTTATTTCTTTATTTACTTTATTGAGTTTAACAAGAGGAGTATTACCGATTGTATCAATAATATGGTTGTAATACATAGTGCGAAGTTTGTTTTAAAATACAATGAATTGTACGTTTTAGAAAATGCTTTTGTGACTATTTTATGTCATAAAGTTGTCTGAATGATCTGGCTGAAAAAGATGCTGTTGAAAAACACTTTCTCCGTTCCATACCAGAAAGCCCTGAAGTTGGGGTTGAATGAAAATGCGATCACTTTTCCTTTTCCGTTTGGCACCACCATGACCCCCGCGCTTTCGGAAAGGTTATTGAGGTTTTTATCAGATATATACCCTGAAATCAATGGGTTGGAAGTGAATATAATTGGGTTATTGAATGTCAGGCTTGTTGATGCTTCCAACCATAATTTGCTGTCTTTAAAAACCGGTAAATGATCGCTTTGATACCCGTAACACAATGGATGAGTTACATCAATCTTTGTATTGAAAATAGCGCCTCCCATGTTTTGAGCTCCTTTGAATTTTTCCCGCTGATTGTAGGCAATGTTTTCCAGTTCGACTTTTTCCTGAAATTTCAGGTTGACACCAATAACATTTTTATTCTTCAGCCATTTTACGGCATCATTCATGGCAATGATAGTTCCTCCCTCATTTACCCAATCCTTGATATTGTTAAGATCATCCAGTTCATTGTAACTGCCGTCTGCCATTAAAATGGTGTTGTAGGCATACAAGTCAATCTTTGAGAGGTTTTTCATTGGAACCAACGTGACGGGAATGTCCATTTTATTGTCCAGCAAATGCCATATCTCTCCTGCTTCATAGGCATTGACTTTTTCACCTACCAGCATCAGGATTTTAGGCTTTTCAATAGCAAGGAACTTTGGACTTCCCAAGTCAATTCCCGTTGAGGTAGCGCCTGACGGAAGAGAAACAACATCTACTTTGTATTTTTTTGAGTACCTGGTAATAATTTCAAAAACCTTTTCCTGATCCAATGTTTGATTTCCCAATGGAATGAGAATGGAACCAAATGAGAAATCCAAAGAATTATTCATACGAAATTCTTCGGTAGCTACTTTTACCTTTACACCAGCCTGCAACAGTTTATTAAGAAATGCCGGAGCCTGGTATTGATCCCAGTTAAAAATATATGCATAGTTGCTTTTTTCGGGAAGCTTCATGTCAATTGAGTCGATAGAAGCTAATTTTTCGGAGTTTTGGATTAGCCGGGGAACACTCTTGTCACTGAATTCCGCATACTCAATGTTAAAAGACAGGTCAAGCGACCAGGCTGAAATGTCATAAAATAAGCTGTCCTTAAAAGTTTTTCGCTTCTCAAATAATGCTTTGACTAGAAGATGCTGTCTTTGATTGAGGGGAATTAAGTAGCTGCTATTTTCATTGAATGATTTGTTTCCAATATTTATGTCTTTGTGAGGTATATAAAGGTCAATTTTGTGCTGAAGTAGAATCTCGGCTAATTTATTCAATCGGTACTTGTCGTTTTGACTCCCAATAATGATGACATTGTTCGCTTCGTTTTCTCCAAGCTCTATCGCATCTCTGTAGAACTTTGATTGGTAACTCAAAAGTTCATCTTTCATTTCAAGGCTTCCTTTAAGAGTTGACAACGTGACCGTCAATTGATTTTTGATCGTTTGGGGGAATCTTAGTATTCCATTATCGGTTTCCCTGACGTGCCCACGAGAGGAAGCTTGTTCGAACAAAATTCCAATGGATCCATGAAGGTCCGGATATGTTGAGCCCTTTCCGTAGTAAAAGTCATCGAAATTTTCCTTGGTGAAATACAATTGTTTTTCATTGTCCAATGCCACAGCGTGATAGTCAGCAATTGCCTGTGTCAACGTAACATTTTCATCCGGTGTAAGGGGATGCTTTCTGCTGGGAACACCAGGTTGGAAAAATAAGGTAGAATTGCTGCCCATTTCATGATGATCAGTCAAAACATTTGGCTTCCACTCGTGAAACAAGGCTATCCTTCCCTTGCTCTCAGGTTGCTGTATCAGCAACCAATCCCTGTTTAGGTCAAACCAGTAATGATTGGTTCGGCCGGATGGCCAGGGTTCATTGTGCTCCATGCTGTTCACATCGGCAATCAGGTTTTTTGATTTGTTGGAGTTCACCCATGTAGAAAATCTCTGTAGGCCATCCGGATTGATGCTTGGATCAAGCAGAATTACGGTATTGGATAATAGTTCATCAATAATTGGATTTTCTGCAGCCGCCAGGTAATAGGCGACAAGTAAAGCTGAATTGCTGCCGCTGGACTCATTACCATGGACGCTGTATCCCAACCAGGTGACTAGTGGAATATCAGTAAGTTCCTTTTCATTTATTCTTTCTCCTGTAGACAGCTTTTTGTGTTGATTTTTTAATTCCTCAATTTTAGAATGGTTTTCAGGGGAAGTGATAGTCAACATAACGAGCGGCCTCTTTTCATGCGTTTTTCCGTATTGCTGAATGGTAATTCTGTCCGATTGGTTTGCCAGGTGGTGCATGTAGTAAACAAGCTTGTCATGTGTAATGTGAAATTCACCCACCTCATGACCAATTACTTCCGAAGGCGTGGATATATTTTGATTATAGGTAATATCCTGAGGAAGGTAGTAAGAGAGCTCAACATTTTGAGCAAACATGTTCGAATAACCAAACAACAAAGAAGCTATAGCAAACAGTAAAAATTTCAGACCAATTTGTTTTGTGTACTTATCCATCTTTCGGGAACTTCTCCTTTTTGTGCTAACTGGTAATCAGAATAGCTGCAGGGAATGATCAAATTTCTTTCATACATAAACTTTCCATGGGGATAGGGAACCTCCATCCACCACTTTTCACTCAATTTACTTTTGTAAAAGACAATAGTAGCCGGCTCCTCGGGCATGGAAACAACATATCTCAGGTAGTGATTTCCTCTAAAATTACTTTCATCCTTGCGGTGATAAAATCCTTCGATAAAATACCAGATCATGGTGGCGACTACGCTTGCTGTCTTTTTATTGGCATCGTCGTATTCAGGATTGTATTCATAAAAACCAGCTGAGCTCATTTTTTCATTCAACCCCGCATACCAGCATATCTGGCATGCCTCTTCGCCTGTCAGGCCAAATGGTTGGGCATTTTCATTGCCCGGAGCATCAGATGACTTAATAGCTGTTATGTCAAAACTCATAAAATCAGCTTCCCTGATCAATGGTTCCATTTCCTTGATACTCTGTCGCAAATAACCAAGTCGATAAGAATCAAAGTAAAGCTTTTCAAGGATCGACAATGTCTCATTATCAATTAAGTATGATTGATATGCCATCTGGCATAAATTAAAGAGAAAATTATTTTCGTACATCATGATATGATGTAAGTGGTTTTTGTGATTAACTGAGGAAGACCCATCTTCCAGGTCGAGAAAGGCGTCAATATTTAAAATGCTCACCAGTTTTTCGAGGCCTTCATAGGCAAGATATTGCGCATATGTAAAATCATGCGAGCTACCGATCAAAATGGGCAAGATGTTTTTTTCTATGAGAATAGCGCATATTTCCCTTACCCTTAAATGCGTCTCCTCCAGTGATATTCCTGTATTGACATTTCCCAGGTCGACAATTCGGTACGAGCCTGATCCTTTCTTTAAACGATAAAGTTTTTTCCTGATTTCGTTAGCTCCCGATTCGCAACCTTCATTGTTGTTTGTTCCCCTGGTTTCATCGATTCCAATCAATGCAATATTGGCATCACGATAATCCGGCTGCTTTTCAGTAAAGGCGGAAATGCTTTTGTAAAAAGAGTGAGAGTCCTTTATGTCAGAATAGACTTCTTCAGGAATGGGGGAGAAAAATATTTTAAGATCCATGATTACAATTAAAAATAAAAAAAGGGAGAACTTTTACATTCTCCCTTGAAATTTATTCATAAGGTCGTTAACCTCCAAAATCGTCAAACCGAATATTTTCAGGCGGAACGCCCATTTCATCGAGCATTTTTGTTACGGCAGCATTCATCAAAGGAGGCCCACACAAGTAATATTCTACCTCTTCTGGTTCCGGGTGGGTTTTTAAATAGTTTTCATATAATACCTGGTGGATAAAGCCTACATAGCCATTACCATCCTTGTCATCCAGGCTTTTCTTTACTTTCCAGTTGTCTTCTTTGAGAGGCTCGCTCAAGCCTATGAAAAAGTTAAAGTTTGGAAATTCCTTTTCAATTTTTTCAAAGTGATCCAAATAGAAAAGCTCTCTTTTCGACCGACCTCCATACCAGTAGGAAACTTTTCTTTTAGTTTTTTCAGTGTGAAATAAATGGAAGATATGCGATCTGAGAGGCGCCATTCCGGCTCCACCACCGATGTAGATCATTTCCCTTTCTGTTTCGTTGATGAAGAATTCACCGTAAGGACCTGAAATCGTTACTTTATCTCCTGGCTTTCTGCTAAAAACGTAGGATGAACAAATTCCAGGATTTACATCCATCCACTTACCAGCAGCACGATCCCAAGGTGGTGTAGCGATCCTGATGTTCAACATGATGATGTTTCCTTCTGCCGGGTGATTGGCCATAGAATAAGCCCTGAAAATAGGCTCATCATTTTTCATTTTCAGATCCCATAAATTGAACTTGTCCCAGTCTTCCTTGTAAACATCCTGCGGGTGTTTCAATTCCGGGTGAGGTGTAATATCCATTGTTTTGAAGTCAACAGAAACTTCAGGAACGTCAATCTGGATATAACCGCCAGATTCGAAATCCAGGGTTTCTCCTTCGGGCAGTTTTACAACAAATTCCTTGATAAATGTTGATACATTGTAATTGGAAACAACTTCGCATTCCCATTTTTTGATCCCGAATATTTCTTCAGGGATCTTTATTTTCATGTCATTCTTTACCTTCACCTGGCAAGATAGTCTGACATTTTCCTGCTGTTCAGTTCTGCTCAAATGGCCAACTTCCGTAGGAAGAACCTCTCCACCGCCGTCAGTGATTACACATTTGCACATGGCACACGTTCCACCACCACCGCAAGCCGATGGCAAAAATATTTTATTATTACCAAGAGTGGATAAAAGTGATGAACCTGCACTTGTTACCAGTGGTTTTTCGGTATCACCGTTGATGATGATATTAACATCACCTTGTTGTACCAGTTTTGATTGTGCGTACAAAAGCAGAAATACCAATATCAATATGACTATCGTAAAGGCTACAACTGATGAAATAATTACTGGACCCATTTATCTACCTTTTTTTGATATTTATAATTGGTTGCAAATATATTTATATAATCCTGATTTTACAGATCAACGTATTATTTTTTCCCATTTGATCAACTAACATTCAGTCAACAAAAATGTTTGACTTAGTTGAGCATATTTAGCAAGGTGGAAAGCTTGCTCTTTAGCTGTCGCCGATCGATAATAAAATCAATGAAACCATGATCAAGCAGGAATTCCGAACTTTGGAAACCTTTCGGAAGATCTTTGCCGATCGTTTCGCGGATGACCCGAGGTCCTGCAAATCCGATCAATGCCCCTGGTTCAGCAATATTGAAATCACCGAGCATAGCATATGATGCTGTTACACCTCCTGTAGTTGGGTCTGTAAGAATAGATATATAGGGTATTTTTGATTCCGAGAGAAGGGCAAGTTTGGCAGATGTCTTTGCCATCTGCATAAGGGAATATCCTGCTTCCATCATCCTGGCCCCACCGGATTTAGAGATCATGATGAAAGGAATTTTATTATCAATCGAGTGCTGGATTCCCCGGGCGATTTTCTCCCCTACAACCGACCCCATGGATCCGCCAATAAAGTTGAAGTCCATGCAGGAAACTGTTATGGGAATATTATTCATTTTTCCATGAGCAGTCCTGACGGCATCCTTTAGATTGGTTTTTCCCTGTGAGTCCTTAATTCTCTTGGGGTAGGGTTTGCTGTCTTTAAATTTCAATGGATCGGCAGATTCCATGTTTGCATCCAATTCGGTAAACTTGTTGTTATCAAACAGGATCTCAAAATATTCCTTGGAACCGATCCTCACATGAAACTCATCATCCGGGCAGACGTAGCAGTTATTCTTTAATTCCCTGACATGGATGATCTTACCACTGGGAGTTTTATACCATAAGCCATCCGGAACATCCTTTTTTGCTTCTGTTGGTGTCTGGATGCCTTTGTCTTTTCTAAGAAACCAAGCCATAAAGTGTTAGTTTGTATTGCAATATAGATAAAATGAATAGGAAATTACTTGACTTCTTCATAATCTATGTATTCCCCTCCCTTATAATTGTTTCCGAATTTATCATCCTTATTATCAGGCATTTTATCGATTTTGATCTCCCCTTGCTTTCGATAATTCTTTTGATAATATTTTTTTCGTTCCTGTGGGTCATGTCCCGTCATTTTATAAATTCCTTTAAAGACTGAATTTATTAATCTGATAAAAAGCAGGAAGATGATAATGAAAATTAAGAGTTTTGTCATGAATAAGTTTCTATCTACTGAGATATAGATTTCTCTCTGAATAAAGTTTTAAGAAATAATCATCCAATAAATCGTCAATAAAGTAAATGGATTCCCCGGTAGATTTCATCTCCGGTCCAAGCTCTTTATTAACGTTTGGAAACTTATTAAACGAAAATACAGGTTCTTTGATTGCATATCCGTGTTTTTTTGGACTAAACTTGAAATCCTTGATTTTATTTTTGCCCAACATAACCTTCGTTGCATAGTTCACATAAGGTTCGTCATAAGCCTTGCAGATAAAAGGAACCGTCCTGGAAGCTCTTGGATTTGCCTCGATGATATAAACTTTGTCATCCTTAATGGCAAACTGGATATTGATCAATCCTACAGTTTTTAGTGCAAGGGCGATTTTTTTTGTATAAGCTTCTATCTGCTGAATAACCAGGTCGCCAAGGTTGAAGGGAGGTAACACTGCATTGGAATCACCGGAATGTATTCCGGCAGGCTCAATATGCTGCATGATTCCGATGATATATACCTCTTCTCCATCACAGATAGCATCAGCTTCAGCTTCGATTGCACCGTCAAGGAAATGATCCAGAAGAACCCTGTTTCCTGGAATATCGCGAAGGATATTCACAACGTGGTTTTCCAATTCCACCTCATTGATGACTATTTTCATGCTTTGCCCTCCCAATACATAAGACGGTCGAACGAGCAGCGGGAAGCCTATTTTCTTGGACATCTCCAGAGCTTCATCAGCTGAGGTGATGGTTCCGAATTCAGGATAAGGGATTTCATTTTCCTTCAACAAGGTGCTGAAATGGCCCCTGTCTTCTGCAAGGTCAAGCGATTTGAAATCTGTCCCTATGATCTTGATACCATACCTGTCGAGTTTTTCTGCCAACTTCAATGCTGTTTGCCCACCAAGCTGAACGATCACTCCTTCCGGTTTTTCATGAAGAATAATTTCATAAATGTGTTCCCAGAATACAGGCTCGAAGTAAAGTTTATCAGAAATATCCGGGTCGGTCGAAACGGTCTCAGGGTTACAGTTGATCATGATCGTTTCATAGCCGCATTCTCTTGCTGCCAGAACTCCATGAACACAACAGTAGTCAAATTCAATACCCTGACCTATTCTGTTTGGCCCTGCTCCAAGTACGATTATTTTTTTATTATCTGATGATTCAGATTCATTTTCTTCTGCGAAAGTAGAATAGTAGTATGGGGTTTCGGCTTTGAATTCAGCTGCACATGTATCAACTAATTTGTATACGCGGTTGATCCCCATTTCTTTTCTTTTCTTAAAGACCTGGCTTTCAAGGCATTTGATCAAATGAGCTATTTGCCTGTCCGCATAGCCTTTTTGTTTTGCTTCCAGCATCAATTCCCTGGGAAGGTTGTCTAACGAATGTTTTTCAATCTCTTTTTCCAGAAGGATCAGTTCCTCGATCTGCTGCAAAAACCACTTATCTATTTTGGTTAACTTTTGGATCGTGCTGAATGATATTCCCAGCTTAAAAGCGTCGTAAATGTGAAATAATCTGTCCCAGCTTGGATGCTCAAGACTATGAAGGATTTCTTCTCTGTCTGTCAATTCCTTTGCATCAGCCCCCAGGCCATTTCTTTTGATCTCCAATGACTGACAGGCTTTTTGGAGGGCTTCCTGGAAGTTTCTTCCGATTCCCATAGCTTCCCCAACCGATTTCATCTGAAGCCCCAGAGACAGATCCGCACCCTGGAATTTGTCGAAATTCCATCGAGGTATTTTCACGATCACATAGTCAATGGCAGGTTCGAAAAATGCCGGTGTCGATTTCGTGATCTGGTTTTGCAATTCATCAAGATTGTAGCCGATAGCTAGTTTAGCAGCTATTTTCGCTATTGGATAACCGGTAGCTTTTGATGCCAGGGCTGAGGATCGGGATACCCTTGGATTGATCTCGATACCAATGAGGGTGTCATCATCCGGATTAACGGCAAATTGAACATTACATCCTCCGGCAAATTTACCGATTCCATTCATCATCTTTATCGCCAGGTTACGCATCTCCTGGTAAACCGTATCAGGCAGGGTCATGGCAGGTGCAACCGTAATGGAATCTCCTGTATGAACCCCCATCGGGTCAAAGTTTTCTATGGAACAAATGATGATGATATTCCCACTGCCATCTCTCAGCAATTCCAGTTCATATTCTTTCCATCCCAGGATACTCTGTTCGATCAACACCTCATGGATAGGTGAAGAGTGCAGACCATTTGTCAATGCTTTTTCAAATTGTTCGTAGCTGTGGACAAATCCTCCACCTGAACCTCCCAGCGTATATGATGGTCGAATAACAAGTGGAAATCCAATTTCCTGTGCGATTTCTTTACCTTCCAGAAATGAATTGGCTGTTTTGCCTTCGCAGACATTGACACCAAGTTCACCCATTTTTAGCCTGAATTTTTCGCGGTTTTCTGTCGTGTCAATCGCATCTATGTCCACACCGATTAAGCGAACTCCATACTTCTCCCAAATCCCTGCATTATCGCAATCGATCGCAAGGTTCAGAGCTGTTTGTCCACCCATTGTGGGTAGCACAGCGTCGATGTTGTGCTTTTCAAGGATTTCAATGATGGATCGTTTGGTTAATGGTTTTAGATAGATATTGTCTGCAGTAACATTGTCGGTCATGATGGTAGCTGGATTGGAATTGATCAATGTTACTTCAATTCCTTCTTCTCTCAGCGACCTTGATGCCTGCGAACCTGAATAATCAAATTCGCAGGCTTGACCGATTACAATGGGACCACTTCCGATGATTAAGACTGATCTAATGCTGTTATCTCTTGGCATATAGGATGGGATTTCTGTTTAAAATTACCAATTTCAAAATTCCGGCAAAGTTATAAGGAAATAGGGATTATCGAAATGAATTCCTCAAATGAATAGAAAAAATTAAAGACTTCTCAATTAATTTTTGACTGAGTAGTAATCTCTTAATGATTAAGAAGAAATGTTGAATTTTTTGAAAAAAACGAAATATTCGGTTTGAAAGGTTGAAATCAAACCGAATATTTTTGTTTAAAGGTGAATGGCTCGATTATCTGTCGCTGCCAGACAGGCTTCTTTAAATGATTCTGTAAATGTAGGATGGGCGTGCGACATTCTGGCTATATCTTCAGCTGATGCGCGATACTCCATGGCAACCACCGCCTCAGCAATCATGTCAGCTGCCCTGGGGCCGATCATATGTACTCCGAGGATCTCATCCGTTTCCTTGTGCGACAATACCTTGATCAGTCCATCTGTATCCATGCTGGCTCGTGCCCGACCTGAAGCTTTGAATGGGAATGATCCTGATTTATAGGATGTGCCGTTTTCTTTTAACTGCTCTTCTGTGTATCCTACAGAGGCAACTTCCGGCCACGTATAAACCACACCGGGAATGAGTAAATAATTGACATGAGGCTTTTGACCAGCCAATGTCTCCGCAACAAATATTCCTTCTTCCTCCGCTTTATGAGCAAGCATCGCTCCTTTAATGACATCTCCTATTGCATAAATATTATCTACTGAGGTTTGTAATTGATCATTGACCTCCACACGTCCTTTGTCATCTACTTTTACACCCGCATTTTCAAGATCCAGATTGTCAGTGTAGGGTCTTCTACCAATAGATACCAGGCAATAATCTCCTTTTAATTCAATGGTCTCGTCTTTTTGATTTTCAGCTTTGATGGTAACTTCCTTTCCGGATGATTTCACCTCTGTCACTTTGTGTTTGAAATAATATTCAAACCCTGATTTTTTGAGGACTTTTTGTAGTTCCTTTCCCATGGTTTTATCCATTGTTGGGATAAGTCCATCCAGGAATTCTACCACACTGACTTTAGCCCCTAATCTTGCATATACCGATCCTATTTCCACACCGATCACCCCACCGCCAATCACAATAAGGTGCTTAGGAATTTCCTTCAGATTCAAAGCTTCCGTGGAAGTAATGATTCTTTTTTTATCCAGCTTAATGAAGGGGAGTGTGGCAGGTTTAGACCCGGTCGCAATGATCACCTTATCTGTTTCCAGAGTAGTTTCCTTGCCATCATCCGATTTTACTTTTATCTGGTTTTTGTTGATGAATGAACCATGTCCGTGGTGAACATCGATCTTATTTTTTTTCATCAGGAAATTTATTCCGTCAACTGTCTGTTTGACAACACCATCTTTCCGGCTGATCATTTGTTTCAGGTCAGTTTTGAGATTGCTCAGGTTAATGCCATGCTCTTTGAAGTGGTTTTTGGCATTGTAAAAATGTTCCGAAGAATCCAACAATGCTTTGGAGGGGATACATCCAACATTCAAACACGTACCGCCTAAAGTGCTGTATCGTTCAACGATCGCTGTTTTAAATCCAAGTTGGGCACATCGGATAGCCGCTACATATCCTCCTGGTCCTGAACCAATTACAGTAACATCATATCTCATAAAGCTAAATTAAAGTTTTGTATTAAATGATTTGGTGTCGCGAGTCGCCTGTTATCGGTTGCTGGTTTCGGGTTGCCGGTTGACAAACCGGCAACTCGTAACGGATGACCGACAACTTCTAACTTACCTACAATATTCACAATGGTAGTTAAGTTTTTATATTCCTAATAATAACCTGGTGGGATCTTCCAATAATTCTTTTACCCTCACTAGAAAGCTTACGGATTCCCGGCCATCAATAATTCGATGGTCATACGAAAGAGCCACGTACATGATTGGCCGTATTTTGACTTCGCCATCAATCGCAACAGGGCGCTGTACGATATTGTGCATTCCGAGAATTGCAGATTGAGGAGCATTAATAATAGGTGTGGAAAGCATGGATCCAAACACGCCACCATTGGTGATGGTGAAAGTACCTCCCTGCATCTCATCAATGCTCAACTTTCCATCCCTAGCCTTAGTCGCCAGACGGATAATTTCTTTTTCTATCTGGTCAAAGGACATTCCTTCAGCATTTCGAATAACAGGGACAACCAGACCTCTTGGAGTTGAAACGGCAATGGAAATATCACAGTAGTCATTGTAAACCAATTCTTCTCCATCAATCATTCCATTAACTGCCGGCCATTCCTGAAGGGCGAGACAACATGCCTTCGTGAAAAATGACATGAAACCAAGATTCACCTCATATTTGTCTTTAAAGCTTTCTTTATATTTTTTGCGAATGTCCATGATGGGTTGCATATCCACTTCGTTGAAAGTGGTTAGCATAGCCGTCTCATTTTTTACGGAAACAAGACGCTTGGCTATGGTCTTGCGAAGCTGGGACATTTTTTGTCGGTTTTGCTCTCTGGATCCGGGGATCTTTGGCGCACTTTCTTTTTCGTCCTTTGCCTCAGCTTTAGGCTCTTCTTTTTCTTTTTTCACAGCATTCAAGGCGTCTTCTTTGGTGATCCTTCCATCTTTACCAGTTCCCTTAACTTCAACCGCACTCAGTCCCTTTTCGCTCATGATCTTTGCTGCAGCTGGGGACGGATGCCCTGTCGCATAGGAATCTTCATGTTGTGGGATGGCCTTGGAATCTTCTTTCTTTGTTTCCTGTTCGGGTTTTTTGCTTGGGGCAGATCCTTCAGTTTCTTCAATTTTACAGATCAGGTCGCCAATTTTTAGAGTATCCCCTTCTTTTGCCACAATTTGGAGGATTCCTTGGGTTTCAGCAGGGAGTTCAAAAGTGGCTTTGTCTGATTCAATTTCAGCCAGGGCTTCATCCAATTCGACATGATCGCCATCTTCCTTCAACCAATTAGAAAGCACAACTTCAGTAATGGATTCCGCTACTTCAGGCACTTTCATTTCGATAACTTTTCCGGTCTTTTTGGACCCACCTTCACTGGATTTGGATTCTGTTGGTTGATTTGATTCTTTTTTTGAATCGGATTTTGGTTCGGAGGATTGCCCGTTTTCTTCGATCTTACAAACCGGAGCTCCAATTGAAAGGGTTTCACCTTTCTGGGCCAATATTTTCAAGGTGCCGGAAACTTCAGCCGTTAGCTCAAAAGTGGCTTTATCAGATTCCAATTCACAAATGACTTCATCCATTTCTACATGATCGCCGTCACTTTTCAGCCATTGTGAAATGGTTACTTCAGAAATTGATTCTCCTACAGAAGGTACTTTTATTTCTATACTCATTTTTGGTTGAATTAAATTTTGAATGCTCTTTTTACCAGTTCCTGCTGTTCTTGCTGGTGAACTTTACTGTAACCTGTTGCGGGCGAAGCGGCAGGCTTTCTGTAAATGCCGTCATGAATCCTGTCTTTGTATTTTCTGAGAATATAAGTCCATGGGCCCATGTTTTCCGGCTCTTCCTGGATCCAGACAATCTCAGCTCCTTTAAATTTTTTCACTTGCTTAAATAGTTGTTCCTGTGGCCATGGGAATAGCTGTTCAATTCTTATAATAGCTATATCTTTTCTCTCATTTTCCTGTTGTTCTTCCAAAAGATCAAAATAAATTTTTCCCGAACAGAACAGGATCCTTTTGACTTTTTTAGGATCTGCGTAGTCATCTGTAATGACTTCCTGGAACTTGTTATCTGTAAAATCTGAAATTGGAGAAATTACTTTTGGATGTCGGAGAAGTGATTTTGGGGACATCACTACACAAGGTTTTCTGAATCCCCAGGTTAATTGCCTTCTTAGTAAATGGAAAAAGTTTGCCGGTGTGGTAATATTGGCTACTACCATGTTGTAGTCCGCCGCTAATTCCAGAAAACGTTCCGGACGGGCACTCGAGTGCTCAGGCCCCTGTCCTTCATAACCATGAGGTAGCAGCATCACCAAACCGTTCATTCTCTGCCATTTTGTTTCAGCACTGGTGACGAATTGGTCGATCAATACCTGGCTACCATTTGCGAAATCTCCAAACTGGGCCTCCCATAGAACAAGGGCATTAGGTGTAGCCATGGCGTAACCATATTCAAAACCAAGAACGCCGAATTCGGAAAGCAGCGAATTGTAAATTTTAAACTTTTCCTGCTTTTCCTGGATGTGGTTAAGATTCAGATAGGGTTCATTCGTCTCGGCATCAAATAATACAGAATGTCGATGAGAAAAAGTACCTCTTTTAACATCCTGGCCAGACATTCTGACGATTTTATTTTCCATCAAAAGGGAACCATAAGCCAGAAGCTCCGCATCGGCCCAGCTAAGCTGCTCCTTCTCAAAGAAATTGGACTTTCTATCTTTTAATAATTTGTCAACCTGCTTGATCGGCTTAAAGCCTTTCGGGATAGTTGTCAGCGCTTTACCTACTTTATCTATTACACTTTTATTAATAGAAGTGTCAGGGGATTCATCAAAATCCTCAGGTTTAGCTCTTTTTAGCTGCTTCCACTCTTCTTCCAATTTTTGTGGACTATACGGAAGCGGCTTTTGTTTTACCTGGTTAAGGCGATCCTGAAGCAATGCCCGGAATTCTTTATCCATTTTCTTGGCCAGATCAGCATCAACATCTCCGCGCTCAATCAACTTTTTTGAATAAACTTCCCTCGGGTTGGGATGCTTGGCAATGATGTTATAAAGTTTTGGCTGAGTAAATTTTGGTTCATCACTTTCATTGTGCCCATGCCTTCTGTAGCACAGCATGTCAATGAAAATATCCCTGCCAAATGTCTGCCTGAAATCGACTGCCAACTGAGCTGCAAAATTAATCGCTTCTGCATCGTCTCCATTGACATGTAATATCGGGGCATCGACAATTTTCCCGATATCCGTGCAGTAGATCGAAGATCTCGCATCATCATAATCGGTCGTAAATCCTACCTGGTTATTGATGACAAAGTGAATGGTTCCGCCAGTGGTGTACCCGGGCAACTTTGACATCTGTACGATTTCGTAAACAATTCCCTGACCGGCAACAGCTGCATCTCCGTGAATCAAAACCGGTATAGCCGATTTGAGATTACCCTTGTATTCATCATCAATTTGTGCCCTGGTGTAGCCGAGAACAACCGGGTTGACTGCTTCCAGGTGAGAAGGATTTGGAGTTAATTTAAGGTACAGGTCATGCCCATTATCTGTAGGAATTTTCGAGGAATAACCAAGGTGATACTTAACATCACCATCACCCATTGTAAGATCGGGCGACGAGGTGCCTTCAAATTCAGTGAAAATCTCTTCATAGGTTTTACCCATGATATTGGCCAGCACATTCAACCTTCCTCTGTGGGCCATTCCGATAATCACTTCATGAACATCAGCCTGTTCGGCTTTTCTAATGACCTTGTCCAGGAATGGGATGGCATTTTCGCCTCCTTCCAATGAAAATCTTTTTTGGCCGATGTATTTGGTATGCAAAAAGTTTTCAAATACAACTGCTTCATTGAGTTTGGAGAGGATTCTTTTTTTCTCATCTCCATCAGGATTGTACGAATAGAATTCTTCCTCAGCTTTTTTCTTGAACCATTCGATGATATCATGGTCGCGGATATGCATGAATTCAAATCCGATAGAACCTAAATAGGTCGTAGATAATTTGTCTATAATGTTTTGCAGGGAGGCTTTGCCCAAGCCAATTATTTCCCCGACATCAAAGTCTGTTTTAAGATCGTCCTGATTTAAACCAAAATCTTCAGGGCTTAACAGAACCTTATGTTGTCTTCTCTGCCTGATAGGGTTTGTATCTGATTTAAGATGACCCCTTGAACGGAAGGAGTGAATGATATTTCTGACCCCGATTTCCTTTAATGCATTTTGACTGGTAACAACAGTTCCCTTGCGGCCATTTTCACCATATTTTTGTTGTGAAAATTCAAACCCTTCAAAAAACTTTTGCCAGGTTGCATCTACTGAATTGGGATTTTCTTTGTATTGGGTGTAAAGCTCATCAATATAGCCTACGTCTGCATTGGAGATATAGGAGTAGCGATCCATCTTGCGTTTATCTGATTAACATGGGCAAAGATAACAATGTTTTAAAAGTAATTAAAATTGTATAACCGTTTATACGAATATTATGAACTTTTCGATACCTGATCATATTAATAAATTAAAATTCTCTCTATACAGCTGATTATTAGAAAAATACTCCTATTTTTGCACCTCATTTTAAAAACCTGTCTTCTACTGATAGGCAGGATGGACGAGTTCCTAACTTTAATTAAACTAACAAAATGGCAGTAAAAATTAGATTAGCGCGTCGAGGACGCAAAAAACTGGCAATTTACAATGTAGTTGTAGCAGACGCCAGATCACCACGAGATGGTAAGTATATCGAGAACCTGGGTATTTATAATCCAAATACAAATCCAGCTACGGTCGATATTGACGAGGAAAAGACTTTTGACTGGATCATGAAGGGAGCATTACCCACGGATACAGCAAGAAGGATCCTTTCTTATAGAGGGATTATGCTTAGAAAGCACCTTCAGGTAGGAGTGATCAAAGGTGCTCTTACACAGGAAGAAGCGGATAAGAAGTTTGCAGATTGGAAGGCAGACAAGGATAATAAGATCCAGGGTAAAGTTGATTCCCTGCAAAAGCAAAAAGATCTGGATACAAAGAAAAGGCTGGATGCTGAGAAAAAGAAAAACGAAGCACGTGCAGCTGAGATCCAGGCAAAACAAACTCCTGAAGTAGCGGAAGCTGAAGAAACGGAGGAAGCTGTATCAGAAGGTGGATCTGAAGAGGTTGTAGCTCAGGAAAGCGCAGCGGAAGTAGTAGAAGAGCCAAAAGCTGAGGCTGAAGTAGCAGAGGAAGTTGCAGAAGAAAAACCTGCTGAGGAAAAAGCTGAAGAAAAGGAATCTGACTCTGTAAAAGCTACATCTGACAAGGAAGAGCCTAAAGCAGAAGCGAAAGAAGAAGCTGAAGTAGAGGAACCAAAAGCAGAAAAAGCTGAGGAGCCTAAGGAAGAAGTAAAGGCTGAGGAGCCAAAAGCTGAAGTGAAAGAAGAAAAAGCTGAAAAGGAAGAAGCTCCTGAAGCAGAAGATAAAAAAGAAGAAAAGGAATCTGACTCCGCTAAAGCTACAGCGGACAAGGAAGAGCCAAAAGCTGAAGCTAAGGAAGAAAAAGAAGAGTCTTCCGAAGAAGAGAAAAAGTAAATTCATGCAGCTTGATGATTGCTTTGAGTTAGGCTACATTGTCAAGCCACATGGTACAAGGGGAGAGGTTCAGGTTTTCCTGGATGTTGATGACCCCGCAGAATATTTGGAAATGGAATCAGTATTTGTGGCCTATGGTCAGGATCTGGTTCCATTTTTTATTGAACACATCAAAAAGGCTGGGAAGAACATTGTCATAAAATTTGATGAAATAAACACCGTTGAGAAAGCGGAAGAACTACGTTCCCTCCAACTATTCCTACCGCTTGATTTTTTACCCGAATTATCCGAGGATCAGTTTTATTACCACGAAATCATTCAGTTTGATGTTAGGGATGAGAAATTAGGAGTTTTGGGAAAAGTAAAAGAAGTTTACCTCAAAGGAAACCAGGACCTGATTGTCATGGAATACAAAGGGAGTGAAATCCTGATACCCGTGACGGATGAAGTCGTCACATCCGTTGATAAACAAGCAAGATGTATTTTTGTTGATTTACCGGATGGTTTGCTGGATATTTACTTGTCATGAGAATTGATATCATTACCTGTTTGCCAAAGTTGATTGAAAGCCCCTTTCAACATTCTATTCTTAATCGTGCTGAGGAAAAAGGAATTGCAAAAGTGGTCATTCACGATCTTCGTGATTATGCCCAAAACAAACACAAACAAGTCGATGACTACGCCTACGGTGGTGGAGCTGGGATGGTGCTGATGATTGAACCAATCTCAAGATGCATTGATGATTTGAAAAGTCAGCGAGCCTATGATGAAATCATTTACATGAGTCCGGATGGAGAGCTTTTCGATCAGAAAATGGCCAATCAACTCTCTTTGAAAAAAAATCTCATCATTTTATGTGGGCATTACAAAGGTGTGGATGAGCGGGTCAGGCAACACATTATTACAAAGGAAATCAGCATCGGAAATTATGTGCTTTCCGGTGGGGAGTTAGCAGCTGCTGTCATTTCAGATGCTGTCATTCGATTACTTCCCGGCGTGCTAAATGATGAAACCTCCGCCCTAAGCGACAGTTTTCAGGATAACCTGGTGGCACCACCCGTTTATACCCGTCCGGCGGATTTCAATGGCTTGAAAGTTCCCGATGTCCTGATGTCCGGTCACGAAGCTAAAATCAACGAATGGCGACATGATCAGGCAGTAGAGAGAACAAAGAAAAGAAGGCCGGGGATGATGGAAGAATAATATTATCCCAAGAGAATGCCATTCCCCCTTCAATTAGAAAATGGATTCCCACAATAATTAAAAAAATAGTCGCACATCCTTCAAAATTGCACAATAAATGACCAATTCCTTCAGTCGACTCAATTTAGTCGTTGAGGTGTTTCCTGGCAAAACTTATGAATTGTTCCCAGTCGTATTCGGTTACATCATGTCCACCAGTTCGTATGTGGTATCCGATGGTATGATGGATGGGTTCGTTGGTGGCAGGCATGACTGAATTTGTCAAGCCCGTTTTTCCGTATAGTTCATAAACTGGGCTTGCGTAATATCCCCCAAGATATTCACCTTTAGGGTCTGCCCACCGGTCATCTTCTGCGCTGGCAATGTAAACCGGCCTTGGGGCAATGAGTGCGATCAGCATGTGTTGATCCACCGGCAATGCATTTTCATTGTGACTGTACTTTTTAAAATTCTTGTTAAACCAATGGGGGAAGCTTTGATTGATGATAGCTGCAGTTTCGCCATATTTTCTTCTGAAAATAGCTGCCCCTCCACAACCTGAGTCGTTGGAGATGACCATATCAAATCTCGTGTCTAGTGCACCTGCCCAAAGAGATGTTTTGCCCAGACGCGAATGACCAAATAGGATGAAGGAAGAATCGTGGAGAAGTTCATCGGCTTTGAGGAAATCCAAAACGGTAGATAATCCCCAGGCCCAGGCGGAGATCGAACCCCATTCATGGTTACTGGGCTTTTCCTGACCATCCTCATAAAAAAACGGATGGATACCATCTGTAAAATCGTTTCTGTCGGGATCCACATCTCCATAGTAAATTGTGGCTATCCCAAAGCCTTCACCAATGATCTTTTCAATGGGCCACCGATGACTCCTTTTCCCTCGCGAATCTTCTGTCACCCGATGCTCTGTGATACTGGAATCAGCATTGTTTTGAACCCATGAATCCGTAAGAACGATGTTGGGGTCATTGATGACGGACTGATTCCCATAGAAGTTATATCCAACAAAGACAGGTGGAAATGTGACATCGTTCGGCAAATAAATCAACACGTTGATGGTGAGCTGAATGCCATTGCTTTCATAGATAATAGCTATTTGTTTCCTGATGGCATGGCCATTTAATGCGGAATCACTTTCTTCTACCACTTTCACTGAGGTCCGCTGTAATATTGTTTCAGGATGGTATCCGTAAACTTCATTTTTATAAAAATCCAGGATCTCTGGCCTTCGTTTGAGCTCCCAATCCTCTGCAGTGTGAATTTTCTCGCCATTGCTCAATGTCAGTAGTTCCGGTAGCACGTAGGGTTCGATGGCTTCCTCGTTATAGTTTGGCTCCGGTTGCGCAAAGACACCGATGCTAAAGAAAATACTGGCAAATAGGAAAGTAACTAGAAGTATCATTTTATTATGATATGCTTTTAACAGTTTATTAAATAGAATATACAAAAGCATTTTTAAATAATAGTCGAAAGGTGGGAATTCGATGGGTTTATAAAGTTTATGTAAAGAAGGTAGGGAATGGTGGAGAAGTAGTTCATTCTTTTAAAATTCTGATTTAACGGTCTCAAGTAAAACTTCATAATAATCCCTTTTTAGAAGTTTGGATTTCAACCATGAATAAAATGTCATGGCCTGTAAGTCCTCTTGTTCTTCTGGTATGGTTGTCAATGTTTTCTCGATCAATTCCCCAACTTCATGCTCATTAAAGTTTATTGGATTCTGAATGTACTTTTTGATCAAATTCAAATAGGCTTTCGTTCTGTGGTAAAGTGGCTTTGAAAAGAAATGTTGATAACTTCTTTCAACAGATCGTATTCTGTTGAGAGCTATATCCAAATTATTCATTTCAATTTGTGCAATTATTTCCATAATTCCCTTCTTAAAGACCCATTCTTTTCCCAGATTTTTTTCAAACCATTTATCCGAATGCTCTAGTTTATTATTAATCGTCAGAGCATTTTTGTAGTCACATTTTAAGAAATAGTAAATGGCAAGATTAATTTGAAGTTTGATGAGATCTTTAGTAGAGAAATATTTTGAATTTTTGGCTAATTCCGATTCTAGTATTTCGATGGATTCGTTCAATTTTCCCTGATAAATTTTAACACCAGCACTCAATAAAATGTATTTAGAATAAAAGAGCATCAATTGACTTTCATTGTAAGCGAACAGATCAGATTTCATCTCATTTAAATATTCTGCTGCCGGTTCAAACTTTCGATTCCGGTATAATACATGGGCAATCATATAAAGAATGCTTAGTTTGTAAAAATGGCTGTTCCTCGAGAAACCAAATTGCTCTTTAGCTTTTTTGTATTGGTCTATCAGATAAGGTTCAAAATTATAGTAATCTTTATTTGCCAGGATTGCGCTTCTTGAGATTGATAAAATATTGTATAAAATCTTGGGCCTTGATATGACTGCGTTTGTTAAGTTATAACTGGTTAAAACAAGTTTGATCACACCCTCAAAATCAACATCCTTCCCTTCAAGCATTACGCATTTTAATTCCTTTTTTATCAGGCTGCAGGCAATTGTTGCACGTTCATCCTCATCAGCTAAAACTTTTGCCCCTACCTTTTTACTAATTATATCGTTTACATCATCTGCATAATCTGAATGGACGTTTTCAATTTGTAGTAAATAGATATTGTTGAGCAGGTCGTATTGTTCATTTTCCGAGGCAATTTCTTCTGCATTTTTTAAATAAGACCAGGCAAGTTGGTCCATTCCCCTTTCAAAAAGGTATTTTGCAAGGGAAATAAAGCCCATTACCGAACTGGAAGCTGTTGTATCTTCTTCAATTCTTTTGAGGACAATGTAATTGGACAACTTTTTTAAAAGTCTCTTTCTTACTGCGTGGTACGCTTCCTTATTTTCCTGATCATAAAGACTGGCCTCCAAATCTTTAGGTTCAGGTTCGCTTGTAATGAGATCAAAAAGCTCGAGATCTTTTCTTTTATCCAGTTTTCTCTGGCTATGAATGAATGAACGAAAGTCCTTGATTTCACTTTCGTTCATAGTTTTTATCAATAGTTTTAATCTGTCCATACCCGTTTAAAAAGTCCGCTTAAAAGAGGTGTTTGACTTAAAAATAAGGAATATAAAGACTTCCATGCAAAATTGAAAAGTCCGGTTTTATAAAAAGTTGGTTTTAATGCCAAATGATACCACTCTAGTTTAGCTCCAGCAATTTTAAATTTTTTATCATGAAAGATTTCATTAACAAAAACTGGATCAATATACTAGGCGGCCTTTTCTTGTTCGTCGCTTTTTTGTACTTCTTCGAATTGGCAATTGAGGAAGGTTGGTTGCCTCCCGCAGCAAGAGTTGCCATTGGTCTTTTGACAGGCATCTCAGGACTTTACTATGGATATGTGAAATTCAAAAAGCAGGCAAATTTATCGGCTGAATTGCTGGCTGGACTTGGAAATGCTATCGTTTACGCGACTTTTGCGTACGCGAGCTTTTCGAGTGCCATTGAATGGTCCACAAATACGATCATGATATCTATGTTGTCCTTTACCAGTCTTGTCACTTTTATCAGCTACAAATATGATATGCGCAAGCTGGGATTTATCAGCATATTCGGTGGACTGATTACACCTGTTATTCTGAAAGCTCCGGAGGAGCAGGTTTTGGCATTGTTTATTTATGTCTTCATTTTAAATGCTGTTTCTCTTTATTTAAGTGCATCGAAGAGGTGGTCGGAATTGAGCATAATGTCTTTTATAGTTACGGCAGCTATTTACTTGACATATTATATTTACTTTGATCCAATTGACTGGCAAAAGCCTACTTTTTATGCTTCTTCATTTTTTGTTGTGTATTTCGTCGGTTTACTGCTTCCGGGCTTTTTTGACAAACAAAATTTCAATGGACTTAATCTATACCTGGGGTTAATCAATGCCATTAATTTCATTTTTTGGTCTATTCTAATATTTAGTTCTTTTTCTGTACCGTATGCGACTCCTACTCTATTTGTAGGAATACTATTTGCCTTGGCGGCACTAGTCATATACAGAAAAAGTGGAGAACTGATCCTTCCTTCAATAGCCTATTTCATTCTTAGCATTGTTCTCATCGCCATATCAGGTTCCGACCTGTCGGGGATTTTTACAAAAGGGGGATTCAATTATTTAATCAATGCGTTTATATGGACGTCCCTTGTTGCAATGGTGTATTTTTCAGCTCATTATCTAAAGTCAACCATAGCCCGGAATATCAGCATGGTGGCATGGGTGTTCGTTCTGATCTACTGGTTTTCTGTCGCCTGGAATGTCGAATGGATTCCTATTTTTGGAGTGAAGTTTATCCCTTTCTTAAATCCTGGCGCGCTAGTTTGGATGTTTCTTGCCAGCTTAGGATTTATATTTTCAAATAATGTCTTGAAGAAATCAGATTCTGTAGCAGAAAATGAAGAAGCACATCAATACAAATTGATCTCACTAATGATAGCAATTATAAGTCATGTGGTAGTAGGAGGCTTACTGACGATTCAAATCCAGAATTTATGGGATGCTTACCAACTTAATTTCATGAAAGTGACAACTGTTTTATCTATTTCGTGGATGGTTTATGCGCTCGGTTTGTTTTTGTGGGGTTCTTACACGAATCAGAAAGCATTTAGATTTTTGGGTTCAGCGGTGGTGATTTTAACTTCACTAAAAGTATTTATCTTCGACTTGCGGGGAACATCAACCATATACCTGGTTACATTTTTATTTGTTTTGGGGTTATTGACATTGCTTATTGCGAGGATTGATAGCTACTGGAGAACAAAATATAATGATCCAAAACCAAAAGAACTTGAAGATTAATTTTTTTTGACAGAGCTCTGTGAAAATTTCTACAGAGCTCACCTTAAAATTATTTGGTAATTATTTTTTATAAAGTTTTACTCATGAAAAAGATACAAAAATGGCTTCCGCTTTTTTCCACTCAATTCCTGGGAGTCTTAAATGATAATGTTCTCAAGAATGCCATCATTTTTATTGGGCTTTTCTGGCTGGCAAAAGATGATCAACCACTGGTTATTCCAATAGCATCAGCTTTATTGGTATTGCCATTTTTACTTTTTTCACCTTTAGCAGGCAAATGGTCACAGACGATCTCAAAAAAGAAAATTTTTGAAACGGCAAAGTTGCTTGAGATTCCTATTATGATCATAGCATCGATCGGCTTTTTCATGCAATCCATTTATGTGGTAATGCTGGCAATGCTTTTAATGGGATTACAAAGTGCGCTTTATTCTCCCTCTAAATATGGCTTGATAAGAGATGTTGGTGGTGTGGAAGAAGTTTCTTTTGGCATTGGGACCATGGAACTACTCACTTTTGTAGGAGTACTCCTGGGACAAGTTTCAGCAGGCATAATTTCGGACTTACAAGGTAATTCTGTTTTGGTCACTTGTATTTTCATGATCGTATTGGCTGTGTTAGGCTGGTTTACAAGCCGAAAGATTAAGGTGGAAGAACCAGTTGCAACAAAGGAAATTCACGATTCGGTAAATCCAATTAAGTTTTTATATGACTCCTACAAATGGTCAAAAAAGATAAAAGGCCTTAATTACACCATTTTGGGCCTGGGAGGTTTTTGGTTGGTAGCTTCCATGCTTCAAATGAACATCTACCTTCATGCTCCTGATTTTTACGGAATGAGCAATACTGAGACGTCAATTGTTATGGCGCTTATCGCAATCGGTATAGGTGTAGGTTGTTGGGTTGCGGGGTTAATTTCGAAAAACAAGGTCGAGATTGGGATGGTTCCTCTGGGTGGTATCGGGTTAAGTATCTGCCTAACTTTATTTGCCACAGTAAATTTAAATTCTAATCTTTTCATAATTCTTCTTGTTGTCGCCGCTTTTTTTAGCGGTTTTTATAAGGTACCCCTGAATGCCTGGCTTCAGGAAAGGGTAGAAGGCAGAAAATTGGGAAATATTCTGGCATACAACAATATGGTGGCCTTTGCTTTTATCCTAATTGCCGCTAGCATCTTCGGATACTTTTCAACACAATTTGATACGAATGTTGTATTCGTCGTAATAGCAGTCATTTCCTGGATAATGACACTTATCACCTTGCTGAATATCCCAGCCATGATGATTAGGTTTATGGCTGATACATTGGCAAAAGTTTATTTTAGATATGAAGTTGTCGGAAAGGAAAATATTCCGAAAAAATCCGGAGCTCTGCTTGTTACCAATCATTTGTCATTGATTGACCCCCTGATGATCGTAGCTGTCGTTCCCAGGATGGTTAGGTTTGTAATGGCGCAGGAATTATACGATCATCCATCGATCAATTGGTTGGTTCGACGTTTGAATGTAATTCCAGTGTCATCCAAGTCTGACAAAGAGCGACTTGAAAAATTCAACCAAATATGTCAAAAAGAAATAAATGAAGGCCACATAGTATGCATATTCCCTGAAGGTCAGATAAGTCGCATTGGACATCTGTTAGAGTTCAAAAGAGGAATAGAACATATCTCAAATGGAATTAATGCGCCAATTATTCCAATCCAGATCGAAGGTGTAAAGGGAACGCCATTTTCTTTTGAGACCGGAGAATCTTCGCCTATTAAAAGACTTACATCTTTTCGAAAGCGAATCCATGTGGCAATTGGAAGACCCATTGACCCTCCGGTAAGTGCTTATTTGATTCGACAGCAAATACAAGAATTGAATGCGGAAACATTTCAAAAGAGAATCGCCAGTCATCATACTTTAACTCATTTTCTGGACAGGAAGATCAGAAAATTAAAAAGCAACGTGAACATAATTAATGCGAATGGAGGCCACTGGTCGTATTTTAAAATGTTTTCTGAAACAAATAAGCTCAAGTCAATACTAATTGAAAAAGCAAAGGAAAATGAAATCATTGGGGTTATTCTTCCGAATTCAAGAAATGGACTATTGACCAACATTGCTATTTCTATGTCCGGAAAAATCTCAATTAATATACCACCTGATATAAGCGAGGAAGAATTAGATATCATTATCAAAAGTCATGGAATGACCACAATTATTACCGATGAATCATCGGATTTGAATGAAATATTATCTAACAGACTAAAAGTTTTTTTTATTGAAGAATTACTAAATGCAAATCCATCAAAATTATTTGACAAGATTAATCCTTCAGTTAATAATCTAAAAGGTAATAAATCTGATTTGGTTACAATAATTTATGAAAGAGATGAAAAAGAAGTTTTGCAAGTAATCCCGCTTTCCAATGAAAATATTTTAGCGACCATCAAAGGATTGATGCAAACACATCAGTTAGGATCAAAAGATAGAATTTTAAGTGTGCTTCCATATAACACATATTATGGATATATCCTCAATATTTGGTTGCCACTTTTGACAGAAATGAAAGTTGTCTTTTGCGATACAAGCATTGATGTGGAATCGGTTGCGCGAAGTATTCTTGATAAAAAAGCGAATATTCTTTTGGCACATAGCAGTTTGGTTGAGGCTTTGTTTCAGATAGATAGGGGAAAAGTTTGGAAAACTCTTGATTATGTGCTTACCGGAAAGGAGCCAATATCACAATCTATAAAGGAAAAACTTCAAAACGAATTTGATTTACATATCAGTGAAAGTCTGAGTTTTTCGGATATTGGCACTTTAGTTTCTGTCAATACACCTGAATACAACTTGGTTGACATCAATGGTCAATCCATAGAACAGCCGGGTTCCAAGGAAGTTAGCTATGGTCGATGTATACCAGGTTTAGCCGTAAAAACGGTCAATACTAAAAATTTCGATCAGATTCTTGATGCGGATCAACCAGGTATTTTACTAGTTAAAGGAGCCGCAATCAGTCAGCAAAACAGCTTGTCAAACGAAAAATTGTATAAAGGATGGTATGTCACAGGTCAATTGTGTTCTATTGATTCCCATGGATTTATTAGGTTGGTTGATGTTCAATGAAATTTTGCTTAGGGATATTATGTGCTTTTTTAAATCTTAATTTGCTGTAAAATTCTTGATCTACTCTCACATTAATCCTTTTTAATGATAATTATCATCTTAACGTTTCCTTTTCCTTCCCTAACTTTAAGCTTAAATTCAGGCTGTGAAGGAAGTGAAAACACTGGAAAAAGTATCTTGCTACCATTGCAACGACATTTGCTCGGATGAACACCTTGTCTTTGATGAAAAGGATTTTTGTTGCAATGGCTGCAAAACTGTTTATGAGATTTTGAAGGACAATGACCTTTGCACCTATTACGATCTGGACAAGAATCCTGGCATCAGCCTGAAAAGTAAAAGCTTTGAGGATAAGTTTGCTTTTCTGGATAATGATGAAATTGTCAAAATGCTCGTCAATTTCACTGAAAAGCAGAAAAGCCGTATTGTTTTTTATATCCCCGCTATTCACTGTAGCTCATGCATCTGGTTGCTGGAAAACCTCTATAAAATTCATGAGAGCATCGAAAACAGCAGGGTAAATTTCGTAAGGAAGGAGATTTCTATCGAATACCTGCATGACCAGATCAGTTTGAGGGAACTAGTTGAATTGCTCGCTTCCATCGGGTATGAACCTTATATCTCTCTCGAAGATGAGAATAAGAAAAAGCAGCATTCCGTGAACCGGTCGCTCTACATTAAAATAGGAGTTGCGGGATTTGCATTTGGCAATATCATGTTGCTCAGCTTTCCGGAGTATTTTGGGTTTTCAGGATTAAGCGATGGTTTTGTTCAAAAATTCATTACCACACTAAATTTACTTCTCAGTATTCCTGTGGTGTTTTATTGTGCTTCAGATTATTTCAAATCTGCTTTTCAAGGTTTAAAGCAACGGTTTGTTAGCATTGATGTGCCAATTAGCCTGGGTATTTTGGCCTTATTTCTGCGAAGTTTGTATGAAATTATTTTTGATGTAGGACCGGGGTATCTAGATTCGCTGGCAGGATTGGTGTTCTTTCTTTTGATCGGCCGATGGTTTCAGAATTATACTTACGATGGCCTATCGTTTGAACGTGATTACAAGTCTTATTTTCCATTAGCCATTTCAAAAAAAAAGGAAAATAAATGGGAAAGCATTGCTGTAGCGAATCTGAAAAAAGGGGATTGGATAGGTGTGAGAAACCAGGAGGTGATCCCGGCGGATGGAATCTTACTATCTGAAGAAGCTGAAATAGACTATAGCTTTGTTACCGGCGAGTCTGAACCGGTTCGGAAATTAAAAGGAGATTTGATCTATGCCGGGGGCAGACAAACAGGAAGCCTGATCGAACTGGAAGTTACCAAACCTGTTTCACAAAGCTACCTGACCCAACTTTGGAATAACGAAGCATTTCAGAAAAAAGAAGAAACCGGAATGCAATCACTAGTCAACGTCATAAGTAAATATTTTACGATCGTCATACTGCTGATTGCTGTTGGCGCTTTTGTCTTTTGGTCATTTAAGGATGTAGGCCAAGCATTTTATGTTTTCACGGCAGTTTTGATTGTCGCATGTCCATGCGCCCTGGCATTGTCAACTCCATTTACATTGGGAAATGTCATGCGGGTGTTTGGCAAGCTGGGTTTTTATCTCAAGAATGCAGGAGTTATCGAAAAAATGACGGAGGTCACACACGGAGTATTTGACAAGACCGGTACCCTGACCATGGGTAGCGGTGCATCGGTCCAGTTTGAGGGAGAGTTGAGTGATGTAGAAAAGAAGGCTGTTGCAAGCATTACTGCCAATTCCACGCATCCTCTTAGCCAAAAGATAAAAAGGTACCTGAATTCGGGCGGGCAAATCGTTGGCATCAAAAATTACCGTGAAGAAAGCGGCAAGGGAATTTCAGCGGATTTTGATGGAAAGAGGTTTTTGCTCGGATCAAAATTATATGTTTTAAATGGCGAAGCAAAATGTTCAAAGGGTGAGGATATCTCAACAAGTGTCTATTTAAAGATTGACGATAATTTGAAAGGCCGATTTGTCATGAAAAGCCAGTTTCGGGAGAGGCTGGAAAGTGTATTGATCCACCTTGGTAAAAAGTTAAACTTATGCCTGGTATCAGGGGACAATGAATCGGAAAAGGATCAGTTAAGTGGTATTTTTCCTGAAAACTCATCACTATTATTTAATCGGCAACCCATTCAAAAACTGGAATACATAAAAGGCTTACAGAAAAGTGGAAATAAAGTCATGATGATCGGTGATGGGCTGAACGATGCGGGAGCATTAAAACAAAGCGATGTCGGTATTTCTGTCATGGAGCGATCGGCGAATTTTACACCCGCATCCGATGCTATTTTATTCTCCGGGAATTTCCGGTTGTTGCATCGTTTGTTTTCGTTTTGCTTTACGGCCAGGAGGATCATTATCGCCAGTTTTGTTATTTCATTTTTGTACAATATTGTGGGACTTTCTTTCGCGATTACGGGTCACTTATCACCGTTGTTTGCTGCGGTACTTATGCCGTTAAGCAGCATCACTGTTGTGGCCTTTGCAACAATTTCTGTCAATTTTATGGCTAAACTCCGCGGATTGGTTTAGGAATATTTTAATAACCGATATTGAAATTGTAATTGACAGGAATTTCGTATTCTCGATAAATAAAATTTCAATTACACCAAATCCACAGCTATGAACCGTAGAGAATTTGTCATTTCATCCTCCCTTGCTTCAGGAGCATTATTTGCCCCATTTAGTATTTTTGGAAAAGAACAAAAACTAAATGTTGGAATAGTAGGTACCGGCTGGTGGGGGACAGACCTTCTGATGCCGGCATTACTAAAATCTGGTCATTTTGAAATAATCGGCCTGTGCGATGTTGATTCCGCGCATCTTGACAATGCCGCTAAAAAGCTTTCAGAGACCTCATCATTCAAGGCAAAATTATTCAAGGATTATCGGGATTTGTATGAAATGAAAGGTTTGGATGCTGTAGTCATCGCTACTCCCCCTCACTGGCATGCCCTTCAATTAATTGATGCAAGCAAAAAGGGATTGCATGTATTCCTGGAAAAACCGGTCTTTTATGATATCTCGGAGGGTCAGGCGATGCAGCAGGAAGTTGAGCAAAGCGGAATACTCGTCCAGGTGGATTTTGAGCGTTTGAGAATGAATTCCTATCAGGAAGTCACAGATTATATCAGTCAGGGGAAGGCTGGAAAAATCTTCCAGGTGGAAGCTCAGATTAACTTTCACCTGAAAGGGATTGACACGGTTGAAAAGGAAATCCCGGAAACGCTCGATTTTGATGCATGGTGCGGACCAGCACCTGTCGGGCCGTATTTATGTCCAAAAGATTCCGATTCTACCACTATCAATTGGCGGGCGATGGAAATGTATGGTCGTGGCCATTTATATGATTGGGGCATTCACCACATTCATTCCATCAGGAATATTTTAAAATTGGATTTACCTGATTCAGTTACGGCCTTTGGTGGAAATACAAGGTATGTGAATTGCGATACACCTGACTACCTGAATGTAAGGTTTGATTTTGGGGACCTGCCTGTTATCTGGAATCATAAAATATGGGGGACGGTTCCTTATACTCCGGAAGTTCAAAATGGAATATTCCTCTATGGAGAAAAGGCAACGATTTTTGTGTCGGATGAAGGGTGGATCGTGACTCCGGCGGGAAAAGATCAGGAAAAGGAAAAGCACGGCTTTGAAAGTGCGGTAGGGAATGATGTCATTGCAATCATTTCAGATCATATGACGGAATTTGCCAATGCTGTGAAGACCGATTCTCCTGAAAATTTGTTAACCGGGTTAAAGGATAGCTGTCTCACAACCGAGTGTGTGAATTTGGCTGATATTGCTTACCGGACAGGAGAATCCATAGCATTCGATCCTGATGCCTTGAAAATCACAAGCCCATCAGCAGCCAATTCATATTTAAAAAGGGATTACAGAAAGCCCTATAATCATCCTTTTAAATCTTAGCGGATTGAAATTATCCTGTTAATTTTGCTGAAAGCAATCAAAAGCATTTTGTAGTATGTCCGTTATTGTCCTTTTGATCATTTTCAGCTTATTGGTAGCCATTATTTTTTTGATCGCTTTTATCTGGTCGGTTAAAAGCGGGCAATATGAAGATACCTATTCACCCTCTGTTAGGATTCTCTTCGACGAAAAGAAAAGATCAGATAAGAAAGAAAAAACAGATAAGAATTCTCCGTCTTCGGACGAAAACACAAGCGACAAATCAACTATGTGATGAAAACTAAATAGAAATAAAATTACAGAAGCTATTTATTTTACAATTCATTACGTCTTCACAATTCTTTTTTATATTTTAATTCTCAAGCCCAATACCACAATTTTCTTCTCTTAAAACCTGACGAATATCATTAAATTCAAACTGCATTCAGTTTAATTTTCGGAATTAGTGAATAACCAAGTAATCCTATTATGCAACTAGAGAAATTTAAGTACGACAATACCATTGTCAAGTATTTTGCCTTTGCTACGACTTTTTGGGGAATTGTTGGGATGTTGGTCGGGCTGATTGCAGCCATCCTGATGTTTTATCCGAACCTGTTTGGAGGTTTACATGATGGCTGGAATAGTTTTGGTCGCCTCAGGCCATTGCATACCAACGCTGTCATTTTTGCCTTTGTGGGCAATATGATTTTTGCCGGTGTTTACTACTCCATGCCCCGCTTGTTGAAAACTCCCATGTACAGCAAATTTCTGGGATATGTTCATTTCTGGGGATGGCAGCTGATCATTGTTGCTGCGGCGATAACCCTGCCATTGGGTTTTACCACCAGCAAGGAATACGCTGAATTGGAATGGCCGATTGACATCATGATTACCCTCGTATGGGTAGTCTTTGGGATCAATATGATCGGTACTGTTCTCATTCGCAGGGAGCGACATATGTATGTGGCAATCTGGTTTTACATCGCTTCCCTGGTCACAGTGGCAGTGCTTCATATTGTCAATTCTATAGAGTTGCCAATTTCCTTTATGAAAAGCTATTCCTGGTATGCAGGTGTTCAGGATGCATTGGTGCAGTGGTGGTATGGCCACAATGCAGTGGCGTTCTTTTTAACCACACCATTTCTAGGGTTGATGTATTATTTCCTGCCAAAGGCAGCCAACCGTCCGGTTTATTCCTACAAGCTTTCCATCATTCACTTCTGGTCGTTGATTTTCATTTATATATGGGCGGGTCCTCACCATTTATTGTACACCTCTCTTCCCGATTGGGCGCAATCACTTGGAGTCGTATTTTCATTTATGCTGATCGCTCCATCATGGGGAGGGATGTTGAATGGATTGCTTACCCTGCGTGGTGCATGGGACCGCGTCCGTGAAGATCCGGTATTGAAATTCATGGTTGTAGCTATTACAGCATATGGTATGTCGACTTTTGAGGGACCGATGCTTTCATTTAAAAATTTTAATGCTGTAGCGCATTTCACGGATTATATCATTGCCCACGTTCACGTCGGAGGACTTGGATGGAATGGCTTCCTTACATTCGGAATATTGTATTGGATGATCCCGAAAATGTGGAACACCACTCTTCACTCCCGCAAGCTAGCGAACATGCATTTCTGGATCGGTACATTGGGGATATTATTTTATGCACTGCCATTATATGCCGCATTTTTTGTACAAAGCTCAATGTGGTTCCAGTTCAATGAGTTTGGAAAATTGGAATACAACAACTTCCTCGATACGGTCACCCAAATTGTTCCGATGTATGTATTCCGGGCATTTGGTGGGGCTTTATACCTGGCAGGTGCCATTATCATGGTTGTCAATCTCTGGAAAACCATGGCAAAAGGCAGCTTTCAGGCAGAAGAGGAAGCCGAAGCGCCGAAACTGGAAAAGAAAAAAATATTGGGAGGTCACTGGCATGCTGCCCTGGAAAGAAAACCGGTATTATTTACCGTTCTTTCCCTGGTGGCTATTTTGATCGGAGGGATTTTCGAAATGGTTCCAACGTTCCTGATCAAATCAAATGTCCCAACTATTGAGAACGTGAAGCCCTACACACCACTCGAGCTTCATGGCAGGGATATTTACATACGCGAAGGATGTGCGTATTGTCATTCGCAAATGATACGACCTTTCCGGGCGGAAGTCTTGCGATACGATCCCAATGACATGGAATATTCCAAGGCTGGTGAGTTTGTTTATGACCACCCGTTTCTGTGGGGTTCCAAACGTACAGGTCCGGATCTTCACAGAGTTGGAAAGAAATATGGTCATGACTGGCATTACAATCACATGTATGACCCGACCACGACATCACCGGGTTCATTGATGCCAAGTTACCCTTGGTTATATGAGAATAGCTATGACAAGGCTGCTACGGAAGATAAAATATCAGCTATGCGAACACTAGGGGTTCCCTATGAGGAAGGGTATGAGGCTCAGGCAGTGGCAGATTCAGAAAAACAAGCACAGGAAATAGTTGATCAACTAGCCGCTGGTGAGCCATCTATTCAGTCTCATCCGGATCTGGAGATCATTGCGTTGATTGCGTATTTACAAAGGCTGGGAACAGATATTAAAGTGGAGGAAAACTTAACTGAAAATAAATAATATGTTTAAGCACTATTTTGAGCGCATAGAAAATATTGAAATATGGCCGGTTATCTCGCTGATCATTTTCTTCCTGTTCTTTACAGGTCTGTTGATCTATATTTTCAAAATCGATAAGAATTTTATCAACAAGATGAAAAATTTACCGCTCGAAGATGATGAAACGGAAGTCCGGTCAAATCCTTAAAATGAAAATCAATGAAAACGATTAATAAAAATATAATCTATTTACTCACCATTTTCTTTTTAACGTTCTCAGCTGGTTCCGTGTCGGCTCAAACAGCAGAAGGTAGCGGAACTTCTCAGGAAACTTTGATCATGATTGTAATGGGTCTGGTTTTGCTGGTTGCCATTTTGGTGCTAGTAGTAGCTATTTATATGGTAATGGTCATCAAATCCATTCTGAAACGTGAAGAAAAAATCGCTGCGATGGAAAAAGGTATTAAATACATCGAAGAAGAAAAAGAATCGTGGTGGACCAGGATCAATAATAAACTAAACAGGTCTGTTCCTGTTGAAGAGGAAAGCGAAGTTTTATTGGATCACGATTATGATGGCATCAAAGAGCTGGACAATCATCTGCCACCATGGTGGAAGGCATTGTTCTATTTTACGGTTATTGTTTCGGTGATTTATTTATTTGTTTATCATGTAATTCCAATTTTTCCATTACAAGAAGAGGAATATGCGATGGAATTGGAAAAGGCCGAGGAGCTGCAGGCAAGTTTGGCAGCCTCGGGTTCAGTTGAAACGATTGATATCAACAATCCTGAGCCAAGCGATGATCCAACTGATATATCCAGTGGACAATCAGTGTTCAATATTAACTGCCTTTCCTGTCATGCAGCGGATGGAGGCGGAGGTATCGGACCTAATTTAACTGATAATTACTGGCTTCACGGAGGCGATTTCCAAAGCATTTTTGATACCGTTCATGAAGGAGTTTCCGGAACGAGTATGATCGCCTGGAAAAACGTGCTTACTCCTGTACAGATCAGGGATGTTTCCAGCTACATCCAGACATTGGTGGGAACAACACCTGCTAACCCCAAAGCGCCTGAAGGTGAACTATATGAACCGTCTGAGATGTCAGTAGACCAGGTAGAAGCATCAGCAGATACGGTGGCTACCGAAACAGATAGTTTACAGACGAATTAAAATAGAAGCAAAGGTAGAGTGAATGGAGAACTTATATCAGTTTGATGAAGAGTTCAGAGATAGTATTGCTACGGTTGATGAGTCCGGAAAGAGGATCTGGGTTTATCCTAAAAAACCAAAAGGGAGCTTCCATACAAGGAGGGTGATTGTAGCAATTATTTTACTTGTTTTACTACTTGGTGGGCCATTTATTAAAATTGGTGGTCATCCATTCATGCTGATCAATGTATTTGAGCGGAGGTTTATCTTTTTTGGCATACCATTCTGGCCACAGGATTTTTATATTCTCGCTCTGATGATGATTGCTTTCGTTGTCTTCATTGTCCTGTTTACGGTAGTATTTGGAAGGGCCTGGTGTGGATGGGCATGTCCGCAAACCATTTTTATGGAAATGGTTTTTCGAAAGATCGAATACTGGATAGAAGGTGGGGCAATTCAGCAGCGGCGACTCGATCAGCAAAAATGGGATTCCAAAAAAATGTTTAAAAAGACATTAAAGCATCTTGTTTTCCTGTTAATAGCTATTGTAATTGCCCATACAGTGATGGCTTACCTGATTGGGATTGATGAAATGAAGGAGGTGATCACTCAACCACCATCAGAACATTTGGCAGGATTTATCGGACTGGTGTCATTTACAGGCATCTTTTACTTTGTTTTTGCCTATCTGCGCGAGCAAGTCTGCATTGGTATTTGCCCTTATGGAAGACTACAGGGAGTTTTTTTGGGGAATGATTCCATTGCAGTGATGTATGATTGGTTGCGTGGAGAGAAACGTGGTAAACTTAAAAGGAATAATGAATTTAATGAAAAGCAGGGCGACTGCATCGACTGTAAAATGTGTGTACATGTTTGCCCGACAGGAATTGACATTCGGAATGGAACCCAACTTGAATGTGTGAATTGTACTGCCTGCATTGATGCCTGCGATGAGATCATGACAAAGGTCAATAAGCCAAAAGGTTTGATCAGGTATGCATCCATTAACAGTGTGAAAGAGGGTCGGAAAAAATTATTGACCAGTCGGGTATTTGGATATTCGACCGTTCTTGCCGTGCTTGTTACCATAATTGTTGTTTTATTAATCACAAGGACAGATGTGCAAACAACTATATTAAGGCAGCCGGGTATGCTGTATCAGCTTAGGGAAAATGACCGGATCAGTAATATTTATGATGTCAACTATGTGAATAAAACCTACAATGATGTGAAGGTAGAGCTGAAAGTTGCAGGAATTGATGGAGCGACCATTCAGCAGGTTGGAAATATTACAGATATTATTCCGGCTTCTGAAAAAATTAAATCCAATTATTTTATTGAATTACCAAAGTCAGCGATAAAAGGTAGAAATACCGATATTGATATTGAGGTTTACATCAATGGAGAATTGGTTGAAACGGAAAAAACGAATTTTATCGGACCATTTTAAATTAAAAGTAAGATGAACTGGGGTTGGAAAATCGCGATCACTTATTCACTTTTTGCCATTGGCACTCTGACGGTGGTTTTCATTTCATCCATGAAAAAGGTCAATCTGGTGGAAGAAGATTACTATGAGAAAGAAATTAAATTCCAGGATCAGATTGACCGGATCAAAAATGCGAGAGAATTAAGTGATGATTTCAGCATTCAGTTTGATGCGCTATCTGGGAATTTACAAATCCGATATTCCGGTGGAGAAGCGTTGAATGGAAATATTCATCTTTATCGACCCTCTGATTCAGACCTCGATATGAATATCCCGCTGAATCTCGATCAAAATGGAAAGCAAGTTATGGATACGCAAATGCTCCTGAAAGGACTTTGGGTGGTAAAGATATCGTGGGAAGCTACTGGTAAGAGTTATTATAAAAGCGAACAGATCAATATTCAATGATACTCTGGACCGCATTTCTTTTGGGACTATTAGGCAGCCTTCATTGTCTGGGGATGTGCGGCCCCATTGTTTTTGCATTGCCAACATTTAGCCGATCCTTTCCAAAAGTGTTGACATCCAGGATCCTGTATAATTCAGGGCGTATTTTAACATACGGGTTCCTCGGAGTTTTAATTGGCTTAATAGGTGAGGGGATTTCTTTCGCGGGAATTCAGCAAAAACTTTCCATCGTTGCAGGGGCATTGATCATTTTTGTAGCCTTGTTTTCCAATCAGGCATTTGTCTCTAAGCTTCATTTTCAGTTAAATGGATTTAACAGGCTGATTAAAGAAAAACTAGGGGATTTTATTCGCAGAAAAACAGTTTTTTCTTCCTTCCTGGTTGGCCTGGCAAATGGATTTCTGCCATGTGGCTTGGTTTACCTGGCTATGGGAGGGGCATTGGCTGCCGGCAGTTGGTCTCAGAGTATGCTTTACATGATAATCTTTGGATCGGGAACGCTGTTTGCCATGCTGGCATTGGGACTTGCAGGCAATTATTTGGGTTTAAGAGTGAAGGCTTCCTTTAACCGGATCATTCCCTACGTTGCAGTTTTTCTGGGAATATTATTAATCGTCAGGGGATTGAACCTGGGTATTCCATACCTCAGTCCGGAAATCCATTCCGGTGTGGATGTTGAGGTTTGTCACTGAAAAAACAAGCCATTCTTATAGTAATTCTGAACTAAACCTTTTAAATTGTAACTTTTAAGTTACTATCAAAGTATATATTTTTTGAACAAGGTAAGAGAAATAATTGCTTATGAAGATCATTTTGAGAATTTCTTAAAAAAGCAAAGCAAAAAAGTTCAGGACAAAATTTATAAGATATTAGAGGCAATTGAAACTCTTGAACGTGTTCCTGAAAATTATTTAAAACATATATCCGGAACCGATGGCTTGTATGAAGCCAGAATTAGGTTAGGCAGTAATATATGGAGGGTGTTTTGTTTTTTTGATGGGAATAAATTGGTCATTTTACTGAATGGGTTTCAGAAAAAGACACAGAAAACTCCAAAAAATGAAATAGAAAAAGCGAAGAAATTAATGAATGAATACTATCAGGAAAAGCGAAGAAGATGAAAACAAAAAGTTGGTCAGAAATCAAGGATAATGTTTATGGAAAAAAGGGCTCGAAAAGAAGGGATGCTTTAGATAGGGAATTTTCCAGCTTAAAAATTGGGCTATTGCTTAAAAAAGCCAGGGAAGAAAAGAATTTAACCCAAGAACAGCTCGGTGAGTTGGTCAATAAGAAGAGGACATATATTTCAAGAGTTGAAAATGATGGGAGCAACCTCACTTTAAAAACACTTTATGAAATTGTTGAGAAAGGGCTTGGGGGCAAGGTGAAGATTTCTATTGAGCTATAAGGACAATGATTAGGTTAGCTTACCATTCAATTAAACCCAAAATTGTCATTAGATAATCCCTGCCTCGTCGGCAGACGGGCTTCCTCGCTCAAAACCCTACGCACCCCCGCTGTTTTGACGGGCCTGCGCTCATTTTTTTAGTAATTTCTAAACAAACCGATTTGGCGCCACCTCAGTAAAATAATATTTGGTATTCTCGTGTACATTTTCGGTTTCAAGCAATTCCGCAATACTTAAAAACCTGGTCTCATCATGCTGATGATCTGTATGATTATCTGTTTTGATATCATCAAGGTTTAATTCTATACCCAATGTCATATAATGGGTGCCAAAACCCGGGTCTTCAAAGAAGTTGTCTTTGTAAATGTGATTAAAGATCCCTAAAAATTTGTATGCAAAATCCGGGTTAAGCTTTCCTATTTCAGCCTTGCAGATCCTATGGATGGCATCTGAAAAAGATTCATTTTTACGGATTCTTCCTCCGGGGACAAACCAAAATCCCCTGGCCGGTTCATTTTTTCTTTTCCCAATCAGGACTTCATTTCGCTCATTCCGAACAATCAGGTCTATAGCCGGCAGGATTCCATTTTTAATAAGGTTGAGAAAATCTTCATCTGACAAATGCATGCTGTTATTTTGTTTAATTTCTTTGATCAATTGTTTGAAAATTGGACCTTTTTCTTTGGAATTTATTTGTCATTTGATCAATTGTTGTTTGAAGTTTAATAATACTATACCAACCCCCCTCAAATTGGCCGAATTTTATTAGGTGGCAAGATTATGAAATCCCACATAAAAATTACAATGCTTAACATAAATAAAAACCTCATTCTTTCAGATAACTGTCGTTTTTAAATAATTTAGTTAACAAACACGCTCATCATCCAATTCTAAAACTATGGAAACTGTCAATATTTTTTGGGACCCGGCTGGAATTACCCTTGATCAGACTTATAAGAAAGCGCATGCCGGAACACCCGCCGACGGTGACACCCCTTATGTCAAAATGTCCATACGCATGCTGAGTATTGACACACCGGAAACCAACTACCCAACCATTGGAAAACCTTCGAACACGGATGAAGAACTGCAGGAACTGGCTGAGTGGCTAAAAAACGGTACCATAAAAATTGATTCGGGTTTGGCAGCGCACCTGATCCCCAAACTCGAAACCGGGACGGCAGGCACACTCCAGCAATCACATGGTGAAAAAGCTAAAATAGCTTTCAATCATTTGCTGGAAACCAGATTGACTCGTCCCAGCGGCAGAAAGCGCCAATTATTTATTCGAACAGCCGATCAACCTTTTGATTCATATGGAAGGCTTTTAGCCTATTTGTCACCAAGCTATTCCACACAGGAGTTGTCCGAAATCAGTTTTGAAGACCGCTTTACTTTCAATCTCAATATGGTTGACAATGGCTGGGCAGCCACGTTGATTATTTATCCAAGTATTCCCAAACATTTTGATTTGACTTTAATGAGGGAAAAAGCAAGAGATGCCGTGATCGGGAAAAAAGGCGTGTGGGCAGATGAATTAATGCTGACCGGTTATGAATGGAGAATGTGTGTGAAACTTCATAAACAGGCAAAAAGGCTGTTAGCCGGATCGGTTAAATACATTAAACAGGAAGACTGGGTCGCCAGGTATTGTTTAGACATGACCACCCGAAAGATCTATTATCCTGATCGGTATTACCAAGTGGATCCTTACAACAGAATATTCGCATGGGATTATGATGTCAGGGCTGCTGTGGCAGATTTAAATTTGATGAGTGGGGAATAGGTGGACTGTATCATTTTTCTATTACCAGGTGGAATTTTTAAGTGAATATTGATTAGTTTTCCGTCATAAATATTTAAAATAATCGGATTCTCCAGGCGTTTTTAGACCAGGATATTAAATTGGATCAACTACTATGAAAACAACTACAGATAAGATGCTATTCAAAGGCATCTGTTATGCACTTCTAATTTTTTCACTTGCATCATGCTATCCTAAAGGACCTGAATTCTATGAAGACCTCGATCTTACGATAACAGATTACGACGAGGATTATGACTTTGGAGCTCAGCATTTTTACTACCTCGAAGATTCGGTTGGGATCGATACCAATATTGAAGATTTTGATGAAACAGTACTGGAAGAATTTATTGATGATTTATTGGATCAGATTGAAAGTAACCTGGAAAATAGGGGATATGTCAGAATTGATAGCAGTGAAATTGAAAATGCGAATTTTGTGGTGGGTGTGAATATAGTGGCTAGCCAAAATACCGGTGCAGGCTGGGTGCCCGGTCCACCGTGGTATCCCTGGTATCCGCCAGGATGGTGGGGTCCTGGTTGGGGAGGTTACTACCCTCCATATTGGGGAGGTGGTTATTATGCATATAGCTATACTACCGGGTCCGTCTTCATTAATTGGTGGGATCCACAACTTGCAGCTGTCCAGACGGAAGATAGTCAGCCGTTACATTGGATGGCCTTATTTAATGGACTGCTTTCAGAAAATAGCGGTAACAATGAAGCCAGGATCAGATCAAGCATTAATCAGGCATTTATCCAATCTCCGTACATCCAAAGCAATAATTAATGGAAATCATGAAGAAGGTATTATATACAGGCATTTTTATAATCCTGATGAGTTCAGGGGTTCAGGCGCAAAATATGTTCGGGATCAATTATAACATCGGGCTTCCGACTGGTTCAACGAATGATTTTATAGGAAAACCCAGCTTTAGAGGATTTGGGATCGATTACAGGGCTTTTTTGACAGATTATGTTTCGATTGGTGTTTCCGGAGATTGGCAGGTATTTTATGAGGAGTTGCCCGCTCAAACATGGGAAGATGGTACGCGGACCACTTATGGCAAACAATATCGCTACATCAATACCTTTCCCATTTTATTAAATGGACATTACTATTTCAATGAAATTGGGAATCCACGATTCTATATTGGGGCAGGAATCGGTGCAACTGTTGTTGATCAAAGGACAGACGTGGGCCTTTATTCCATAGAACCTGATGATACATGGAGGTTTGGATTCGCTCCTGAAATTGGGTTATTGTTGCCCCTCGGTTATACCACTTCTTTTAATATTTCAGCAAGATATCAATATGCGCTTAAATCCGGTGATTCAGATGCAATGTCATATCTACTGATCAAAGTAGGGTTTTCATTTTTGAATTAGATAGAATAAGGTCAATGTGAGGAAAATAGCTTTTGAAAAGAAAGAGCTATTTTTAGGCATTTAATCTGCAACATCCCCTTTTTCCGATAACAAAATGGCAACATACTTTGATTCAGGAAACTGCGCAAAGATGATGGCCAACATTGCTGTTATCGGTACAGCTAAAATCATTCCGATGATTCCCCATAAATATCCCCACAGTGCTAAAGCAATAAGTACTGTTAATGGACTGAGGTTCAGGTTTTTCCCCATCAGTTTGGGTTCAACTACATTGGCCATGATAATTTGAACAGCTTCCACAGAGATAAATACATACAGAAAGTAACTGAAGTCTCCAAATTGAAATACAGCCATAATGGATGGGAAAAGTGTGGCAAAAAAAGACCCCACAAAAGGAATATAGTTGAGAATGAAAATCAGGAAAGCCCAGAATACGGGAAAATCCACGCCAAAAAGGATGAGTACAATGTAACAGATGATAGCCAACAGCAGGCTTACAATAGTCTTGGACATAAAGTACTTCCGAATGGAGTCATTGATACGGTATGCCACATGAACCATTTCCCGGAATTTATGAGTTGGTTCAGGAAAGATCGTACGGATCTTTTTTGTAAAGACAAATTCTTCCAGAAGCATGAAGATCAGGTAGATTAGAATGATAAAAGTATGGCCAATTGCAGAGGTAAAGGAATTTGCAAATACCCCCGCAAGTTTAGGTACATCGATTTCTTTAATCCACTTATCTATGTTTTTTTTGACATCAGGATTAAGAAAGTATTTACTAACAAAATTGGAAAGATTCTGTACTTTCTCGTGATATTCTGGTGCATTTTCAGCCATTGCCCTGGCATTTAGTATAATAATTTCTACCTGAAAAAACAGAAAGCTTAAAATCATGATAATTGCAATAGTACCTCTGATAAAAGAAGGCATTGCTTTTCCATTAATTTTGATTTTACCCAGCGCATGTCTCAATTCCTTTATCAAAATCCAGATAAAAAAAGCAATAAATAAAGGCTTGAGTATGGTTTCAAAGTAAAGCAAAAAGGCAATGATTAAACCAAGTAAAAGCCCCCAAACAACGGCTTTGACGAGTTTGGGCTTTACGATGTCTGCATATTGGTCCATGATTAGAAATAAAGAGTTATAAAAAGTAGAATGATTCAGGTAATAATATTAAAAATAAGGGTTTCTTTTAGATTGGCAATAACTTGAAAAATAAACCTCGACTTATGCGAAAAATCATCCTTTACATTGCCACAAGCCTTAACGGTAAAATTGCCCGTCCGGACGGAGGAGTGGATTGGCTGGACGCCATTCCCAACCCAGAAAAAACAGATTACGGATATGCAGTATTTTATGATTCGATCGATACGATCATTATGGGGCATAATACCTATCAGCTGATATTGGATTGGGGAATCAAGTTTACGTACCCGGAGAAAAAGAATTATGTGTTAACCAGAAAGCAACATGTGTCGGATAATGAGGATGTGACCTTCGTAAAGGATAACCCAATTGAATTTACAAAAGCCTTGAAAAATCTACAGGGTAAGGATATTTGGCTGGTTGGTGGCGGCCAGGTCAACACCTTGTTTTTTAATGCCGGACTCATTGACGAGATCCAGCTCTTCGTCATGCCTATTGTCATACCAGAGGGAATAGATCTGTTTGAAAAGATCCCAATCGAAAAACAGATGAAACTGCTGGGGACAAAAAGTTATAGTTCCGGGGTGGTGGAGTTGAAATATTCCTTGTTGTTTAAAATATAAAATTCTGTCGGATAAACTAGCTTCCAATCATTTACTTTACCGGTGAATCCTTTATGATTGGTATTATGTTTTTTGATTCTGTTTTCAAGATCGGAGGAGTGACCTATGTAGTATTTGTTTAGAGTGGCAGAATATAGGATGTAGAAATTATAGGACATCAGTTAAAAAAGAAAAAAGCTACCTCAAAAAAGTAGCTTTAATTTTGGAGTGGGCGCTGAGGGATTCGAACCCCCGACCCCCTCGGTGTAAACGAGGTGCTCTGAACCAGCTGAGCTAAGCGCCCTTATTGTATCTCAATGATTACTTTTAACCATCGGCCGATTTGGGACTGCAAATGTAGAAGAAGATTTTTTTTCTACAAACTTTTTTTTCATAAATGTTGATGGTACGATTTATGCCACAAAATGACCATGTATAATAATTCTAGTATTTCTATCATTATCTATTTGAATTGAATTTTACATGTCAGAATTTAGTGCGGACATCCTGGTGAAGATGAAGGAAAAATTTTTTAGATATTTAAAGATCGGGCTTTATTCGCTCCTTGCTATTTTTTTATTGACTGTCATTGGTGGGAGTATATTCACCTATTTCTACAAGGATAAAATCATCTCCTATTTCGTCTCTAAGGCCAATGAACGATTGATCGTTCCTGTAGAAATCAAAAAAATGGATGTTTCTTTTTTTCAGAAATTTCCATATACCAGCATTGTGTTGGATGAAATTTCAATCTCTTCCCCCGAAGGATTCCAGACAAAACAACTGGCACAAATTCCCAAGGCATATTTGACACTCAATCCATTTAAGGTCATTCAAGGTAAATATGAAATTGATGAATTCATCCTTGAAAGTGGCCAGGTCAATATCGAGATAAATGAGGAAGGCGAAGGAAATCATATGATCGTGAAGAAAAGAGAGGAGGAGGCGAGGGAAATCGAATCCAGGATTACACTCATTACCAAAAATGTTGAAGTAGCCTATGTGGATCGTCGCTCGGACAAAGATCTTGGATTTCTGTTACAGGATGTAAAAGGAAACGTAGGCATTAAAGGCCGTAAGTATCTGACGAATGTCTATGGTGGTTTGGTGGTCAGGCACATTACACTTGGCGAATTGGTGTATTTTCGGGACAAGGAAATAGAGCTGGATGCTTTGCTCAACATCGATGATGAGGCTAAATTTCTGACAATTGAAAATGGTGATCTGAAGATTGGATCTGGAAAATTTAATGTGATTGGTGATGTTTCCTACTCATCGCCAACTAAAGTTGATCTGGCGGTTGAAGGAGTTGAGACGAATGCCCAGACATTGATTAGTTTGTTGCCCGACGAATACTCAAGCCCTTTGAAAGGATATAAAAGCAAAGGAGAGGTCTATTTCTCAGGAACAGTCATTGGGGAATTCTCAGATAATTTTTACCCAAATTCCAAATTGACATTTGGTGCAAGGAATGCCGAATTTTATCATCCTGACTACAAAAAATCCCTGGAAAACATTGATTTGACTGGCAAAATTGAAACCGGAACGCGAAAGGACTTTTCACAAGCCAGCTTATCTCTTCAGGGAGTGAAATTTGTGCTGGATGGTCATCCCATCGCGGGTGCATTGGAATTGAAAAACTTTGATTTTCCGTATATCGATTGTTCCGTGAAGGGCAAACTGGATTTGGATGCTTTTACACAATCATTCCCTAAATCCATGATCGAGAAGGCATATGGAGAGGTTGATATGGATATCACTTTTTCCGGAAGCACGAAAACCAACAATGGCCTGAATGCTTTTAAGACAAGGGGAGATGTTGTTTTGCACAATGTTAGCTTTATTTTAAAAGGCGAACGTTTGCCATTTAACAGTTTCAATGGTTCATTTATGTTTAGGGAAAATGACCTTGCTATTTCCGAATTTTCAGGGAAGGTGGGAAAGAGTGATTTTCTTCTGGATGGGTTTTTTAAGAACATTTCATCATTTGTCAGAAAAGAAAACAAGACGATCAGGATCGAAGCTGATTTACGATCCACTTACCTGGATTTTGATGAGTTACTGCAAAGTAATTTTGCCTCACAAGATACTGTTGATCAAAACGGGCATCGGTACACCTTTCATATTTCGCCGAAAATTGATCTCAATTTTAATTGTAAGGTGGATGGCCTTCGGTTCAAGCGCTTTTATGCCGAGGATATTTCCGGAAATTTAAAAGTGATCGATCAGATTGCACGATTCAATAAAGTTAGGTTAAAGACTATGGGTGGAGGACTGGCTTTTGATGGTACAGTTGATAATCGCCTGAATGAAGTCGTGGAAATTGCCTGTTCTGCAGATCTGAGTAGAATCTACATCGACAGCGTATTTTACGTTTTCAAGAATTTTAAACAAACCTGGTTGATCGATAAAAACTTAAGAGGACAGATCAATTCATCCGTCAACACCTATATTTTACTGGATAATCACCTCAAATTTTATTCGGATGATTTTACAGCAGACATTTCGGCTTCAATCATCAATGGCGAGTTGCTCAATTTTGAGCCGATGCAGCGTTTGTCAAAATATGTAGAAGAAGAGAGCCTTGCTCACCTGCGGTTTTCAGAAGTCCGCAATGATATTGAGATAAGAAATAAGACGATTTACATCCCTAAAATGCTGGTCAGCTCAAGTATTACCAACATCATGGTTAGCGGTACCCATACCTTTGATCAGAAGATTGATTATCATGTAGCCGTTCCGCTATCGAGTTTTCTTCGACTGAAAAAGTTAAATGATCAACAAATCGCCACTCGATCAGATGGCAGCCATCTCCTTCTAAGGATTGCTGGTACAACGTCTGATTACACCATTAGATACGATACGGAAGAAGTTAAGAAGAAAATCGCCCGGGATATCCGTGATGAAGGCCAGGAGCTGAAAGAAGTATTCAAAAACAAAGGCAAGGAAAAAGAAGCCATCGTCGTGGAAGAAGATGATTACTTTGAGTTTGATAAGGAATAGAGTAGAGGGATTCTTAGGGTGATTTCATCTAATCCAACAAATCTTTAGTTATGGTTACGGGTTGCGAGATGCGGGTTTGTGCGGTGGACAAGGTCAGACCGATAAGGGAATTTCAAAGTCCGCCATTCCAAAAGGACATCATGATTTAGACATTTGACTCAATTTGCCAAAATTCCGTCAGCTCCCTGACGCAATTTATATGAATTCAGTCAGTCTGATAAAAAATTGGAGAAAGCCTGCATCTTTAAAGTAATTATAATTTTCAATCAACATGTGATGTAAAAACCTTATTGGAGAATTTTCCGCTAAGAATCTCAGTTTCAGCCATCACCTCGGATCCATCAATTTTCCTGAAAACAAGATTGTATTGCTGTGATTTTCCCGAATAAAAAAGACAAATGGTCTGTTAATATGTATTTGTGCCGGCTCCTGCGGCATGCTGGTTAGTTCCACGCCGACAATCGTCGCTGCGGCAGCCTCAGAACCTTCCTCGTTTACCTCCAGAAATGATTGGTGCAGGACTTTGCTGATAAACAAGTTCAGGTTTTCAACAAAAAGATTGGATAGGTCTGACCCTCCATCTTTAAGTCCCATTTCCTCAAGGATTGGCAACAGTTCTTCTTTGTATTCCAGTTTGAATTTGGGAAGAAAAACCTGAGTCTCATAGCTGGTAGTATCTTTTAAAAAGTTAGCAAACGATTCAGCTGTCAGGTTGCTTGCCAATTCATTTACCTGACTGGATTCGTCTGGTAATAAAATGGTGAAATAAAATTGTCCATTACCGTATGGGAGATCGATTAAACGGACACCATTGGAGTAATTATGTTTTATTCTCACACCTTCTGAAAACATGGTTTCTGCCTGTATCGTAGAGCCATCCATTAAATAGAAAGGTCGGTTCTGGGTTTCACCTTTTTCAAACTGGTGTTTCCATTTCGCTTTGAAATAAATGGCGTTGATCAGGTACATCACTGCATCCTCTGATACCTCATCCAGCATATTTTTGATCTTTCCATTGGTAGCATCTTCTATCCAATTATTGATATCATCTTTTAATTTTGGATCGTTAAAATTTGCCCCAAATATCTCTGCCTTGTAGTATTCGTTGAGCACCGTTTCAAATTCCGGTTTGATGTGATATTCATTTTTATACCAGTTGGAGTTGGCAACATTCAGATTAACCGTCTTATCGAGATTGAAAAGAAACTCGACAAGATCGGCATATCCATGGTTGATTTCTTCAAGTTCCATCGAGCCAAAGCCGAGGGTTTCCTTCATGGCTTCAAGTGTTTCGCCATTGGCTCCGTTTAGTGTCATGGAAAGTGCGGTGGTGATGCTGAAAGGGGAGATAAAAATATTATCATTTTGATGTTTCTGGTTGATCCGGCTCAATAATTCAAAGGAAAACTGGTTGGAGTTTTCGATAATTTCTGATTCAGTTGGTGTGATGGACCTGAGATTGGGCACATTGTCCGGATCTGGCGAGTCTGAATTTTGACAAGCAGTAAAAAAAATCGCTATGGATGCGATTATTCCTAATAAGATGATGCTAATTTTTATGGATTTTTTCATTTTTGAATTGATTGTTCCATTATAGGACACGGAGCAAATTCGTAGCGTTGGAAGGTAATTAAATTTTAGTAAGCAGGATTCAGACTGCTATGAAACTTAAAACAAGCAGATGAAACGATTTTTTAATCGCATTTATTCAATTTACGGCTTCGGCGTATTTGCCTTTCTGTTTATCATTCTGCTGCCATTTTTTCTTTTTTTTATTCTGATTGATGATAAACATCCGATGCTTTTCAAGCTGAATCGCCTGTGGGCGCTTTTGTTTTTTGGTTTGATATTTATTCCAATAGAAGTTGTCTATGAAGAGCCTATTTTTAAGAAGGGCCAATATATCTTTTGTGCCAATCATTTTTCATACCTGGATATTCCCATCCTTGGATATTTAAATTTCAATGCAGCATTTATCGGTAAAAGCTCGCTTGCAAAAATCCCGATCTTTGGCTTCATGTTTCGAAAAATACATATTGCCGTAGATCGGGAGCGACTGAGGGGAAGGTCTGAGGCACTGAAGAAAGCCCTGGATGTTTTGGGAAAAGGTACGAGTTTGATCTTTTTTCCGGAAGGAGGGATCGTTTCTAAAAATCCACCGGCTATGGGAAGGTTCAAAGATGGAGCATTCCGGGCAGCTGTTGAGAAACAAATTCCCGTTGTACCTGTAACAATTCCATTTAATTGGATAATTTTGCCAGACGACAAGCAGTTTTTGCTTAATTGGAGAAAGGCTAAAATTATAGTTCATAAACCAATAAAAACAGAAACGACAGATTCCAAAGCGGTTGAATATGTAAAGGAGAAAACCTATGAGGTGATCAACAATGAACTAAAAAAATATTTTCCGGAAGAAGAATTTAAAAAAGTTACAGAGAAAAATGAAAGTTGATAAACATACAGTCAGGAAATTAGCTCATTTATCACGATTGGAATTGAGGGAGGAAGATGAAGATAACATGATCAAAGATCTGAACGAAATTCTGACATGGGTAGAGCAATTAAATGAGGTAGATACGGAAGGTGTAGAACCACTTACCAACATGTCACATGAAGTCAATGTGTTCAGAGAGGATCAGGTTGGTGAGCACCTTGATCATGAAAAAGCGCTGAAAAATGCTCCTAAAAAAGACGAGGATTTTTTCAGGGTACCGAAATTCCTGAATCAATAACTCATCAAAGCGCCCATTAAATGTTTGACAAATTAGATTTTTGGGCTACCTGGCCGAAGCGACAAAAATATTCCCTCTTTTTTCTTCTTGCCGTTTTAGTGGTTTCCATCTTCTATCTTTTCATTTCCTATTACTCTGGTGGGGCTTTTGTGCTAGATTGGGAAACTCAAACCATTTCAACTCCGATCAGGATCCTCTACGACAGGTATTATTCCGGCTTATTTGAATTTCCCATCTTTGCTGATAATCAGGTGATGAATAAGATTCTTGTTCCGGGGGAACTTTCTTATAACACATTAGCTTCTTATGCATTCCTTCTTGTTTTTTTTGCTGCTGTTTTATTTCTGTACGCTTTAGCGACAACGCTCTCAAGATTTTACTTTATAATCGCTTCTGTTTTTTTCGCTTTGATCCTGGTATCCTTTCGATTTGAAAATCTTTTGATATTTGGATTTTATGGTAAGGAAGCTTATGCAGGTATCTTGCTATTGTTTTTTGGATCTGCATATTATTTGCATTCATTTAGGGAAGAAGTCGGGATAGCTCATAGATACATTACATTCTTATGTATTGGATTTCTGGTAGCCTTGTTAATTGTATTTTTCTCGCAGGTAGAAAGTCCGTTTTTGTACCTGATCACATACAATATTGTTTCTCCACTCATTTTTTCTGTCATCTTCATTTTAATGTTGGGCTTCGAAGTGGTGCGAGGATTCCTCCAAATTATTTCACAAACCGGAAGTGGTGAGGGAAAAAACAACCTGTTCCATTTTATGTTTATCTCAATCATCTACCTCCTGGTACTGGTTTTTATTTTTCTCTATAATCAAAACTACATTTCCTGGAAGTTGATCTTTGTTGATGCAGTGTGGATCTTACTGGTAGCAGCCATTTTCGGATTTTGGGGATTCAGGAACAAGGAAGAGATTTACTCATACCTTTTTCAGTTTCGACCGGTAGGGGCTTATGTCTATCTTACGCTCGCTATCATTTGCTTCTCTTCCTTTGCTTTCTTCTTTGTCACGGCCAACGACCCCTATGTCGAGATTTTAGAAGATGTTGTGATCATGAGTCAGTTAAGTTTTGGCTTTTTATTTTTTATCTATGTCATCGCCAATTTTTTCCCGGCTATGATGGAAGGACATCCGGTTCATAAGGTCATTTACAACCCCAAATTCATGCCTTATTTCTCGGCAAAAATGGGCGCTTTTGTGGGGTTTGCGGCTTTGTTTTTTGTCATGAATATGGCCCCGTACTATCGTGCGTTTTCAGGGTATTATATCAGTTTGGCACAATTGTTTAAACTCGAAGGTAAAAATCTATTGGCTGAGGAGTACTTCAAACTTTCAAATGTATACGGACAGCAAACCCATATGGGGAACTATGCTTTGGCAGAGGTCGCTGAAAATAATGGAGACAATCTGGAAAGGGATAAGTACCTCGCACGTGCTATCAATGTCCACCCAACTGAATTTGCCTATGCTAAATTTGCCAATACCTATTACAATAAGAGTAAATATTTTGATGAGGTCTTTACACTTAAAAATGGAGTGAATCAATTTCCTGAAAGTGGTCCGCTCAATAATAACCTGGGTTTTGCGCTTTCCAGAACAAGCATTGTTGATACAGCGCTATTTTATTTGGATAAGGCCAGCATGAAAGGAATTTCCAAAATTCCTGCCCAAACCAATACCTTAGCTATTTATGCTAGCAAAAGACTTCCTGTTAAAAGAGATAGCCTCGTTCAATTTATCAATGAAGAAGCTGACATTGGGATCCTGAATAATTTAATGGTGATATCAAATTTCAATCAATGGAAAACCAACATTGACATGGATGTAAATTTTGAGGTAGGGATATCGATGGACGACCTGATATTTAATTACAATTTGTTGTTTCATGATCCGCTGAAGGCAGATTCAACGGCCTGGAAGGATTTCAGGGATTTTTATCAGAAAGCCGCCATCACCTCATTTCAAACGGAAATGGATTATGCATTTGCACTGGCCTATGCTAAATCCAATCGAAGCATTGCAGCCCTTCGCATTTTAAAACCTTTGTCAGATCGTGATAATTTTGGCTATTCCAAATATGATATTCTTTTGGCCCAGATTTATATGAAATTTGGTTCACCAAAACAGGCTGTTGAGAAATTTGATCAGACAGCAAGGTTTTATGGGTTTGAGATGAGTATTCAACATGCTCTTGCTCTTATGGAGGCTGAAAAATTTGAAGAAGCTGAGTCTGTTCTTAAGGGTTGGGAAGAATCAGATCAGGAGGTTCCGGATATTGTCCATGAATTACTCGCTTTGTTGCGAATAAAAACCATTGATGAGATCCTTAATCTTAATGATTACTCTAAATACAATTACCAGCGCTATCGAGGAACCCAACTTTCTCTTAATCAACATGAGGGGATCATTATTAGCATGGAGGATGAGGGATTTCAGTATGCCGCCTATGTTGATTTACTTAAACGCTTGATAAAAGAAGAAAACTATCCGGAAGCAAGGGATATCATCCAAAAAATCAATCCCAATAGTTTTATTAATCCTCATTTGAGGATAAGATACCTCCAACTTCTTGCCAGGTATTATTTGTACGAAGATCACTATGAAAACATGGAGCAGTTTCTGGAGAGATACGAAGGAGATAAGAATGAATTAGGAGCTGTTTATAATTTACTTATGGCTCAAAAACTCGAGAAGGATGGGGCGTATGATCGTGCAAAAGTTGTCTACGATGAACTAGGCACATACGATGCTTTTTGTGAAGAATGTATTATTAATTCAGCTAATTTCTTTGCTGAAATGCGCTCGGATGAATTGAAAGGGTACAACATTTTACTATCAGCCATTGAAATAAATCCATACTCCTTAAAATTGAATAAAGCATATGCACAATCAGCCATCGGGCTGGGTTTGGAAAACTATGCAATAGATGTTTTGGCGAAAATGTCAGAGGTTTTAGATGGAGACGATTACCAAAAATTTGAGGAATTTGTCTACACGACAATAGACAAAAACAGATCAGAATGGGAATAAGTATTCCTTCGTTTTGGAAAATTCATTTAGATTAAAATTAGTTCAACAATATATACCTTTTAAAAAGTCATATTTCCATACAAAAAAATAATTTGACTTACATCCTTCAGCAAGCGTCATGAAAATAGAGTAACATTGCAGCCATAAATTCGGTTCATTAAAACTTTTAAATCAACCAATTTTTAGAAAATGAATCTAACCACTTTGATCAGACAATCTGTCCTTATTTTATGTTGTCAGTTGATTTTCGCAACAGCGCATTCTGAAGTTGAGAATTTTACCATCAGCGGGTATGTGAGAGATGCAGCAACCGGTGAAGAACTAATTGGAGTAACCGTCTACGTCGATGAAATTTCAAACGGTACAACGACCAATCACTATGGATTTTACTCGCTGACTCTTCCACCGGGCACTTACAATATTTCTTATCGGTATATCGGTTATCAGACTTTGAAGAAAGAAGTGTTGATAGCTAATGGAAATATGGAATTAAATGTTGAGTTGGAGGAAGATGTTTCCGAGCTGGAAGAGGTTGTTATTACAGGGGAGAGAGAGGATGAAAATGTAATAGGGATCTCTATGAGTACAGTCGAGGTAAATGTAGCTCAAATGAAGAAACTACCTTCCCTTTGGGGTGAGCCGGATATCATCAAAAATATCCAAATGCAACCTGGAGTTATTTCTGCCGGGGAAGGCACTTCCGCCTATTTCGTTAGGGGGGGAGCGGCAGATCAGAATCTGATCCTCATTGATGAAGCTCCCGTTTATGATCCATCCCATTTATTTGGCATGTTTTCGGTTTTTAATTCTGATGTGATCAAGGATGCAGAGCTCTTTAAAGGGGGTATTCCTGCACAGTATGGAGGCCGATTGTCATCGATTCTGGAAGTCCGGACAAAAGATGGCAACAACCAGGATTTCTCAATGACCGGAGGAATTGGTACCCTTGCCAGCCGGATCATGCTGGAGGGTCCTATTAAGAAAAATGTCAGCTCATACATTTTATCAGCCAGAAGGTCTTATGTAGATGTTTTTCAAAGAATGTCGGGAAACCCTGATGTGCGCGAAAACCTGGTTTATTTCTATGACATCAATGCAAAACTAAACTGGAAAGGTTCCAATAAAAATCGTTATTTCCTGGCCGGTTATTTTGGAAGGGATAATTTCTCCTTCGGTGATGATGCCGGATTTGACTGGGGTAATGCAACCCTCACTTTCAGGTGGAACCACCTTTTTAATGAAAAGCTGTTTTCCAATACTTCAGTCATTTTCAGTAATTTCGACTACAAGCTTTTCATCGATGATGAAGCCCAGGGCTTTGACTGGACTTCCAATCTGCAACAATTGCAAACTAAGTTTGATTTTTCCTACTTTTTCAACCCCCGAAATGAGTTGAAATTTGGATATCAGATATCCTACCAAAGAATGTCTCCCGCCAAGCTGGAGCCAAATAATGATGAATCGATCTATCAAACATTGGAATTGGAAAAAATCTATGGTTTTGATAATGGATTATATGTGGATATGGAGCAGTCTGTCACTGATCGACTTACCTTAAGGTATGGTGTTCGATACAGCTTGTTTCTGAATGTTGGCGAAACCGAGATCAGGGAGTATGAAGACCAGACAGACAATATTTCTCCTGAATATACCACCAGACAATACGATAAATTTGAGTTGATCAAGAGCTTTAACAATATTGAACCAAGGTTTTCAGCAAGGTACATTGTAAATCCGTCTACGTCATTAAAAGTTTCTTACAACAGGATGGCGCAGAACATGCACTTGATCTCAAACAGTACCGTCCCTGTTCCATTTAATACCTGGCAATTGAGTTCTCCCTATCTGAATAGTCAAAAAGCTGACCAGGTTGCTGGTGGAATATTCAAAAACTTTATGGGAAACATGTTTGAGTTTTCTGCTGAAGCCTATTATAAATGGATGTATGATCTTCCTGTCATTGCAGATAATGCCAACATATTTTTTAATTATGATCTGCCCACAGAATTCCGTCCGGGGGATGCAACCTCTTATGGATTGGAGCTTTTTCTTTTGAAAACAAAGGGGGCATTGCAAGGTTCTGCAAGCTATACGTGGTCGAAAACAGAATATGACGTTCCCGGTGTTAATCAAGACAATCCTTTCCCTGCGAATTATGATCGCAGAAATAATGTAAATATCGCAGCTATTTATGACCTGAATGAAAAGCTCAGCTTCGGTATGAACTGGGTGTATGGAACAGGCCGGCCATTGACCATACCTACCGGGAAATACAATTTTGATGGCTACAATGTGGATTTGATTGCTGAAAGGAATGGCTACCGGATGCCGGATTTTCACCGTTTGGATATTTCTTTAACGTTGACTCCATGGAAAAATAAGAATCGCAAATGGCAAAGCAGCTGGGTGTTTTCAGTGTATAATGTCTACAACAGAAAGAATCCATTTACCATTTATACAAGGTTGTTGCAGGACGATGATGGAAATATCATTGATCCAACGAGAAAGGAAGCCAGGATGGTTTACCTGTTCCCTGTCATGCCATCAGTTACCTACAATTTTCACTTTTAATTAGATAAATATGAAAAACTTAATATATCTGTCATTATTTGTTTTTGTAATGAGCGGTTGCGAGGAAACCATCGAGCTGGATATCGAGCAAACCCAACCCATTTATGTTGTCGAGGGCCTGGTGACCAACCAGATGAAAAACCATTATGTAAAGCTGACCAAAAATGTCGGCTTTTACGATGAGGTAAAGGTACCACCGGTAACAAACGCTACTATAGTTGTTAGCGATAATTCTGGGAATTCCTACCCTTTTCAGTACAATTCAGAGGATTCGATTTATTACTCCATGGATGAATTTGAGGGTATAGTTGACAGGGTCTACAGCTTGAATATCCTGATTGATGATGATCAGATTACGGCTTCAGATACACTCAAACAGGTTTCTCCGATAGAAGCGGTCCTTTGGGAAATAGATGAAGACGAAAGGGAAAATCCGGATAAGGAAGGCTATTTTTATGAAATCACACTCACCGCGAAGGAGCCCAAAGAAACGGTAGATTACTATCTTTTTCATTTCTACAGGAATGATACCATCCAAAGGTTTGATTCCGAGACAGGCGTTTTCTTTGCCGATGATGTGCTGGTGAAAGAAGAGATAGATAATTTTCCCGCTCCGGTATATTATAAAGAGGACGATACAGCCCGGTTTGTCATGATGAGCATCACGAGATTTGGTTATGAATTTTACAATGGCCTTAGTTTGCTTCTTAACAATGACGGCGGAATGTTCAGCTCCATACCAGCCAACCCTTATACAAATTTAGAGGGAACAATAGCCACCGGTTTTTTCCAACTGTCCTCAGTTGATGAAATAACAATTGTAGTTGGTGATCCTGAATTTGAAAGGAGGGATTAGGTAGCATTCTTTATCATAAAACTTATTTTTGCAAAATGAACAGTGGAAGAAAGAGTAATGTGATTAAAGGTGTATTGCAGATGAAATGTCCCTCCTGTGGAGAAGGTGATTTGTTTGAGTATCCAATGCATAGGATTGACAAGGTTTTGAAGATGCACGATGCTTGTCCAATATGCAATCAGGACTACCGACAAGAACCGGGTTTTTATTTTGGAGCCATGTATTTCAGCTATGGCATCACCATTGGTGTGATGGTGTTATTTGGCGTGGGTTATAATATTTTATTTGATCCTGATGAATATTATCAAACTATTCTCTCGGTATTGGTTCCCGCAATTTTAATTGTGCCATTTAATTACCGAATTTCCAGGACACTGATGCTGTATATTTTTGGCAGGATCAGAAAAGCTCCGAAAAGTCAGGATCTTGTGGAATCGAAAGAATTTTCTTCCTAGATCAAACATTTTCCAAAAATCGTGGGAAATTCTTTAACGAAATTACCATAAACGCAAATACACGAAATGTTGCTTTTAATTAAATACCATTCCAAGTATCTTCGCAGTCCAATTTAATACTGGCATATCACACAGAATGAAGAAAAAAGTAAAAGTAGGAAACCTGACTCTGTCAGATGAGCAGTTTTTCCTGATTTCAGGGCCTTGTGTAATCGAGGAAGAAAAGATCATGATGCAGGCCGCTGAGAAACTTAAAAGCGTATCGGAGAAATATCAATTGCCTGTTGTCTACAAATCTTCTTTCATGAAGGATAACCGAAGCTCCGTGGATTACTACATGGGACCCGGCTTGGAAGAAGGGCTGAAAATGCTGGAAAAGATCAAAAAGGATTTTGGTTTCCCAATCTTGTCAGATGTTCATTATCCTGAGCAGGTTGAAGCTGCAGCCGAGGTACTGGATATCATTCAAATCCCCGCATACTTATGCATGCAAACCACCCTGGTAGTGGCTGCGGCAAAAGCTGGTAAATGTGTTAATTTGAAGCACGGCCAGTTTCTGGCACCGGAAAATATGATTAAACCCGTTCAAAAAATTGAATCTCAGGGCAATTACGATATTCTTTTAACAGAGAGAGGCTTTACTTTCGGATACAATGATCTCGTTGTTGATCCAAGAAGTTTTCATCACATGAATGAAACAGGTTATCCTGTAATTTTTGATATCACACATTCTATCAGAAAATATGGCATTCCTAGTGCTGACCCGAGTGGAGGGGCCAGGCATTACATTCCTACTCTTTCGAGGTCGGGAGTAGCAGCAGGTGTAGATGGAATATTTGTGGAGATCCACCCAGACCCTTCTAAAGCATTGTGCGATGCCGCCAGCCAGCTTCCGATGGATCAGTTGGAAGACTTTTTAGAACCCCTCATAGAAATTCACAACATCGAAAAGAAATACAGAAATTAACATGGAATTATATCTAGATTCAGCAAATCTGAAAGAAATTGAAGAAGCATTTCAGCTTGGTTTTCTCACAGGCCTTACGACCACTCCGACATTCATGCGACGGGATGGTATCACGGATATTGATAAAGCGATTTTAAAACTGGCTGAAATTGTTCCGGTCCTTCAGGTTGAGGCACTCGGTCAGAAAGCCGAGGAAATCACCAAAGAAGTTGACCGACTTTTGGCTTTAGGCCTGGATAAGAAAAAAACAGTATTTAAAATTCCGATTTCCCTGGAGGGTGCAAAAGCGTGTAAGCAACTCGTTGACAAAGGAATATTGGTCAACCTTCATCTGGTTTATACCATCCAACAAGCCTATATCGGACTAGCCGCTGGGGCAACGTATGTCTGCCCGCTTGTAGGAAGACTACAGGATCAGGGGCATGATGCATTGGGGCTGGTCGAGCAGTGTGTGGAGGCAGTGGAAAAGTACGGATACGATTCAAAGATCATGTTTTCTTCTGTTCGTCATGCAGAGCACGTTAGGAATGCATTGGATATTGGAGTGCATACGATTACCGTTCCATGGAAAGTCCTTCAACAATTAACCCAAAATCACTTCACCGATTTAGGTACACAGCAATTCTTCCAGGATACCAAATTGATGACGGTAAAAGTAAAAGATGTTTTACGCAGGGAGGCATCCATTATCAATATGAATAAAACCATTACCGATGCGCTGGTTGTCATGACCAAATCCAAACTTGGAGCAGCTACAATTGTTGATGATAATAATTCGATCAAAGGAGTGTTTACAGATGGAGACTTGCGGCGATTATTGGAATCGGAAGGGGACCACATCATGGATAAAAAATTATCTGAACTGGATCTGCATTACCCTGTAACTGTTGAGGCGGACGCCCTTCTTTACGATGCTTCGACCATTTTCAAAGAGAAGAAATTTGACAATATTGTTGTGGTGGATAATAATCAGCCCGTTGGCATACTTGATATTCAGGATTTGATTTAATTATGCTTGATCTGGAAAAAATCTTTATTGGCAGAGGGGGAGAGTTCTTATCTCCCCCTTCTGTTTTAAAAAACAAACTGGAAAAGATCAAGGCCATCATATTTGATTGGGATGGTGTGTTTAATGATGGGGTGAAAGATTCCAATTTTTCATCCAGTTTTGCTGAGGGAGATGCCATGGGTACCAACCTTATGCGGTTTGGGTTTTACCTGAAAAAAGGTTTTGTGCCCAATACTTCCATTTTTACCGGAGCACTGAATGATATTTCAAAATACCTCGCTACACGGGAGCACTTTGATTTTCTCATTTATAAATGCATCAATAAAGGAGCTGCATTTGAAGACTATTTGGTGAAGAATAATCTAAAACCTGAAGAGGTCGCTTTTTGTTTTGATGATGTGCTGGATCTGGCAATGGCAAAAAGGTGTGGCTTGCGTTTTTACATCCGTACGGCTGGGCGACCAATGTTTGACGACTATGTTATCCGACACAATTTGTTTGATTACAAGACCGGCCGGACCGGTTCGGAAGGTGGGGTGCGAGAAGTTGCTGAATTGGTTCTCGGACTATTCGACAATTATGATGAAGTGGTACATCATCGCCTGGAATTTTCCGATACCTACAGAAAATATTGGGAAACCAGAAATCAGAGGATGACCGAGATAGTCGAATGGAAGAACTGATCAATCAGCGCATTTGTCAGATTCCATCGAGAAGTATTGGATCCCGTTAATAAATAGTTTTCCATCATTCATTTTCAGATCGACGATCAACGGGCTCAGCTTATTGAAGTAAAGATATAATTTGGCGGTTGGACCGATCCCCTGGACTTCCCATTCACCCGAGTTGCTGCCCATATAAGGACTGTCTTCATGTTCGACAATTCCTTTTGTTTTAAGTTTGGAGCGGAACTTTCCGTCCTGACATAAATGAACCTGATTGTTTCGCCTGTAACCCGGATCATGCGTCCATTTTACCAGCATGGTATTTTGTAAATAAGGAAGCCAGTCAAAATCCGCATATCTGGAAGTTAATTTTGGTTCGGTAAATTCTGAAGCATCACTAAAAGCAATTAAATCTTTCTTGTATTTGTTAATATCTTTATCTGAAGCGACCAATAAGTTGATCGCGCATACACCCCATTCTCCACATTTTGCCTCAATATAACCACCAGGGTGATTGGTACTGCCGGTAACCTTAATGTCACCGACCAGCCATCCATTTCTTTCAACTGGCTCATTTTCCATTTCCAGGAAGATTCCTTCAGAAAACTCCATTTTACTTTTCCATCTTTTTTTGATTTCTTCAATCGAATCTTTTGTGACCACAGTGATAATCTGGGCATTGGAATTATCTCCAGGAATAAGTAAAAAAGCTTCAGTTCCCTGGGGCATTAACCCCATCCATTTTGCCGGTATCACGGATGAAAGCCCAGCTACAGGACCGTAAACTTTTTGGCCACTTTGATAGATAACACCCTGTTCCACTCTTTCCTGAGCGAAAGATGAAAAAGTGACAATAATGAATAAGGCAGCTAATATTTTGTTCATAATGCATTTCTGGTTAACCGGTTCAAATTAATAAATATTCTTGAACGTATAATTTAAACGTTGCGAAATAAAAAAGTATCATAATCTGATTTACGTCATTTTTATTCCTCATGCTGTGTACTAATTTTTGGGTGCAATTGAGAAGAAATGCACCAGTTTTCAGAGGAGAACATTGTAAAGTTTTAAATGACATATGAAAACATACTCATATTTATTAGTAATCATATAATGAAATCAACCAGAAGAGACTTTATCAAGATTGCGGCTGTTGGAGCGGGAGGGCTGGCGACTTCCGGAGGATTATTCAGTTGGGCTCGAGCCAATTTCTTTGAGGAGGTACCCAATGCTCCTGGTATGACCAGAACTCCAACTTATTGTGAAATATGTTTCTGGAAATGTGCAGGATGGGTCTATAAAAATGAAAAGGGAGAAATTCAGAAAATCATTGGAAATGACGAAGATCCTCATTGCAATGGCCGATTATGTCCACGAGGTACGGGAGGGGTAGGGATGTATTACGATGAAGATCGTCTTAAAACCCCGCTGGTTCGGCGTACGGTGAATGGGAAACAGGTATTTGAGCCAGCCAGCTGGGATGAAGCTTTGGATGTGGTAGCTCAAAATCTCAAAAAAGTCGCCAAAGAACACGGTCCGGAATGTGTTGCTCTTTTCACCCATGGTTCCGGAGGTAAATTTTTCGGAGATCTTTTGAAAGCATTTGGATCGGAAAATATAACCGCCCCATCATTTGCCCAATGCAGAGGCCCGAGGGAAGTCGCTTTTTTATCAACATTTGGAGAGATCATTGCCTCCCCTGAAAGAACTGACATCAGGGATACGAGATGCCTGGTACTGATAGGTTCTCACATCGGTGAAAATATGCATAATGGTCAGGTGCAGGAAATGTCCGATGCAATTGATAATGGAGCAACGATTATAACAGTTGATCCCAGGTATTCCACTGCAGCAAGTAAATCAAAATATTGGCTTCCCATAAAGCCTTCTACTGATATAGCTCTTCTATTGGCCTGGATCAATGTGATCATCAATGAGGAATGGTATGATAAAAAGTATGTTGAAAAATATTGCTATGGATTGGAGGAATTGAAAAACCATGTTAAAACCTTCACACCTGAATGGGCTTATGGTATCACCACTATTCGCCCCGATGTCATTTATGAAACAGCTCGCGAAATGGCGAATGCTTCTCCCGCGGTGATCATACATCCTGGCAGACATGTAACCTGGTATGGGGATGATACCCAGCGATTGAGGGCTGTGGCTATTTTAAATGCTTTACTGGGCTCATGGGGCAGAAGGGGAGGTTTTTATTCACCAGAGAAGAAAGATCTTCCTTCCTATCCCCATCCGGAGTTTCCAAAGCCCAAAAGAACGTGGCGGGATGCGCATCCAGGAAAATACAATCTGGCACTGGAAGTCGTGTCCAATGACATATGCGATTCCACCATTCCATCGCCTGACCGGGCATGTAATTTTAAAGCGTGGATCGTAAATGGCACCAACCTGATCTTTACGCTTCCCGATCAGAAAAAGACCCTGGAAGCTATTCAAAGTCTTGAATTCATGGTAGTTATCGATACGATGCCGATGGAAATTACAGGGTACGCCGATGTGGTCCTTCCGGAATGCACCTACCTGGAACGATATGATTATTGCCGTACAGATCAGCACAGAGAACCCAACATAGCCTTGCGTATGCCTGCTGCCGAACCTAAATATGACAGCAAGCCAGCTTGGTGGATAGCCAAAAAACTGGCTTCTAAACTGGACCTGGATGAATATTTCAAATGGAACGATATCGAGGAACTACTTGACTGGCAATTGAAAAAAGTAGGAACCTCACTGGAGGAAATGAAGAAAGTTGGAGTTAAGAAATTCCCACGGGAATATGATGATCTGTATTTCTACGACGATCAGGAAATTCAGTTCAATACCAATACAGGTAAAATTGAATTGTACTCAACTGACCTGGCAGCTGAGGGATTTGTTCCCATGCCGGTCTACACTCCACATGAAGAGCCTCAAACAGGATTCTACCGATTGAATTACGGCAGAAGCCCGGTCCATACTTTCAGTCGCACGGCAAACAACCCAAATCTGACAGATCTCATGGACGAAAACGTATTGTGGGTCAATCCAAAAGTGGCGAAAGAATGGAGTCTGAAAGCTGGTCAGAAGATATGGTTAGAAAACCAGGATGGTGTTTTGTCAACATTTCCCATCAAGGTTCGCATCACAGAGAGGATCCGATTTGACTCGGTTTACATGGTCCATGGATTCGGACATGCCGAAAAACGATTAACCCGATCCTATGGAAAGGGAGTGAGCGATACAGAATTAATCACAAATGTGAAGACCGATCCCATCATGGGGGGAACAGGGATGAGGAGCAATTTTGTCACATTCCATGTAGAAGATCCACATAGAAAGGAGGTTGAGTCATGAGATATGCGATGGCAGTTGATACGAAAAAATGTGTAGGGTGTAGCGATTGCGTAGTGGCTTGCCAGACGGAGAACAATGTTCCTATTGGTTATTGCAGGGACTGGATAGTCGAAGTAGTGGATGGCACCTACCCACAATTGGAATTAGAAATCAGGTCCGAAAGATGCAATCATTGTGCGAATTCTCCATGTGTACGATGTTGCCCGACAGGTGCAAGTCATTACAGTGATGGAGGTATTGTGCTGGTTACTCATGACGAGTGCATTGGTTGCGGAGCTTGTATTGCTTCCTGTCCTTACGATGCCCGATATCCGCATCCGGATGGATATGTTGACAAATGTACTTTCTGCATTCATCGGGTAAGGGAGGGACAACAACCAGCTTGTGTGGAAGTCTGCCCAACCAAATGCCTCTATTTTGGCGATCTGGAAGATCCGGAAAGCGATGTTTCGAAAGTGCTGAAAAAACGAAAATACAAAACCCTGATCCCCGAAGCGGGAACAGACCCTCAGTTATATTTTCTCATTTGATAAAGTTTTGAATTATGAAAGAGGAACTAATTGTTAGCGGAAGATTGAATGAATACATTGATCCAAATTTACATATCTGGGGATGGGAAATACCTTTATATTTATTTTTAGGTGGCTTGGCTGCGGGTATTTTGTTTTTTGCGGCACTATTTTATTTGCAGGGTAAAGAAAATGAATATAAGGCAGCTGTAAAATGGGCTCCTTTGCTTACCCCCATATTTTTGATTCTTGGATTGACTGCATTATTTCTGGACTTGCATCATAAACCGTATTTCTGGCAATTATATACCAATATCAAATTTCAATCTCCTATGTCGTGGGGAGCCTGGACATTGATGGTGGTGACTCCTTTGTCGATTATCTGGAGTGCAACTTATATTCGTGAGGTATTTCCCAAATGGGATTGGAAATATCGATGGCTGTATCAGCTTGAAGAGTTTTTCCAAAGTAAAAGAACTGAAATGGCCTGGATACTGGTGGTGTTTTCGGTCATTCTGGGTATTTACACAGGTATTCTGTTAAGCGCTTTTAACGCACGTCCTCTTTGGAATACCTCTATTTTAGGGCCACTATTCCTGGCATCCGGTTTGTCTGCCGGTGCTGCACTAATCATGATGATGAGCAAGAATAAATTGGAAAGAAAACTTTTCAGCAAACTGGATCTTATCCTGATTACTCTCGAATTGTTTTTTATTGTTCATTTATTCATGGGCTTTTTGGCAAGCACCCAGGTACAAATTGAAGCTGCAGAATTGTTTCTTGGAGGCCCTTATACATTACCATTCTGGATCTTTGTGGTCTTTATCGGGATGATCATACCCGCATTCCTGGAATGGTGGGAATTGAAAGGGCACCATATTCCTGCTTATCTGCCGGCAATGCTTATCCTGTTTGGAAACATCATGTTGAGGTTTTTGATCACGTATGCGGGACAGGCCAGCAGATATTTGTATTAATAGGAATGAGAAGTAGAATTAGATTGTTCAATATATAATAGTGATTAGTTATAGGTTGGTTAATGGTTGATTAATTATTTGAGATGGAAATCCCGGTGTGGTGAATAACCATATCGGGAAATCTCAAAGACTAGACCTTTAAATAAAAAATTCGATAAGAAAATGATCAAAAAGAGAAAATACATGAATCCGTACCTGGCAGGGGTTCTTTTGGGATTAGTTCTCCTGGCTTCCTTTTACCTGACAGGAAGAGGACTTGGTGCCAGTGGTGCGATGAAAAGTGTGGTTGTTTCGGGAGTAGAAAAAATTGCTCCGTCACACGTCAGTAATTCCGGGTTTTATTCAAAATATGTTTCTGAGGAAGCCAGCCCACTCAAAACCTGGTTGGTATTGGAAGTTTTTGGAGTATTGATTGGAGGATTTATTTCCGGAGCGATATCAGGCAGATTGGGTTTGAAAGTAGAGCGATCACCCAAAATAACGAACAGACGAAGATTGATCTTTGCGGCGATTGGTGGAGCTCTGTTTGGTTTTGGTTCACAACTAGGCAGGGGCTGTACCAGCGGAGCGGCATTGAGCGGTATGGCGGTACTTTCCGTCGCTGGATTTGTGACAATGATGGCCATTTTTGGGACAGCTTTTGCCCTTGCATATTTCTTTAGAAAAAACTGGATTTAAAATCAAAGATATGGGACCCATTATACCGGTATTCGGAATTTCAGAAGAGCTTAATTTATTGATCGCATTTATCATAGGTTTAGGATTTGGATTTGCTTTGGAGCAAGCCGGATTTTCCAGTAGTAGAAAGCTGGCAGGTATGTTTTATGGTTATGATATCACAGTTTTAAAGGTGTTTTTTACAGCAGCTATCACTGCGATGCTGGGCTTGATTTTTCTCAATTATCTGGAAATGATTGATATGGGCATTATATATGTCAATCAATACTACATTCAATCGGCCATAGTTGGCGGTGTAATTATGGGGGCAGGATTCATCGTTGGGGGTTTTTGCCCGGGAACCAGTGTTTGTGCCGCGGCAATAGGTAAAATTGATGCCATGGTTTTTATCGGAGGAAGTTTGTTAGGAATTATTTTTTTTGGAGAGACCTATTCTTGGTGGGAAGAATTATACAATAAAAATTTCATAGGCTCGCCAAAGCTTTCCAACACCTTAAATTTAAAAGATGGTGTGCTGGCTCTGCTGGTGGTTGTCATGGCGGTGATCATGTTTTGGTTGGGCGAAAAAGCCGAAAAACGATTTAATAGGGATGATATTATAAAAGAAATTTAAATAGAGAAAAATGAAATCAAGGGTATTATTGACAATTGTTATCGTTTCACTTTCCGCCATCGCTGCGATTCTTCCTCAAAAAAAGAATTCATCTGTACAGCTGAGTGCTGATGAAGTTTTGCAGGGAATTAACCTTGGAACGTATAAAATTTCATCCGATCAATTAACCGAGGTGATTATCAATCAGGATCCTTCCTATATGTTGATTGATTTGCGATCGGCAAGTGAATTTGAAGACTATCATTTTCCCGGGGCCATCAACATTCCATTTGATAGTTTATTCACAGAAAACTGGATCATGTACATCGATCAGGATTTGAGGAATAACATTTTTTATTCCAACGGTGGTTCATTGGCGGGTCAGGCACTGGTTCTAACTCGTCAGAGAGGTTTCAAAAACAACTTTGTATTAGAGGGCGGATTGAATGAATATTTCGATAAAGTTGTTAATGCTGAAGAACCACCAGGAATTGCTGACGCTCAGGAGCACAAAATTTATCAAAGGCGAAAAGCAGCACAGCAATATTTTAAAGGAGGCGAGGCATTACCTGAAAATGATACAGAAATTATGATCAAGCCCATTCCAGTCAGGAAGAAAAAAATGGTTCAGGGAGGTTGTAGTTAAACATTGGAAAAATGAAAGAAAAGAAATTTCTCATCATCATAGGCTCAATTGTTTTTGCAATAGCAGTAGGTTTGGTCGGACTTTCCTTTAAACTAAAAAGCAGAAACCAGATTAAACTCAGCGCTGTTGAGGTGCATCAAATGATTACCGGGAAAGAACATTATTTTGATCCTAACCAGTTATCCGAAATTATCGATCAGAGCGATTCTGATGTGCTTCTCATTGATATCCGAACCCCGGATCAATTTATTAACTATCACATCGTCGGCGCGATCAACATTCCATATCAAAGAATCTTAGATAAAGAATACGAAGAGATTCTCGATGATGATCGGACTAAAATCCTTTATTCAGCCGATGAAGTCAAAAGCGCTGAGGTTTGGACCATTCTCCGACAATTAGGTTACGAAAATATCTTCGTTCTTCAGGGAGGGTTGAATTTTTGGATGTCGAAAATCGAAAAGAAGGATATATTCGGACCGGTCACTCTTGATGATGAAAAAGCCCGGTTTGATTTCAAAAAAGAAATCAATCCCCAATAAGTTCAGTAAACCTCAGGCACCCAGTTTTGCTCATTCACAGGAGGGCGAACATAGCTTTCATCCACATTTAATAGAGGCAATTCAATTTTATCTCCCGGCGTTTTTTATTCAGGAAGTATTCCAGTATTTCCCTTAAAAGAAAAAGACCCAGAAAACGATTTACGCGCTTTACCATTTTCTCTCTTTTCTTAAGGGGTACTTTATGTGTTAATTTGTCGTCAAGTTTTCAATGTAATTTGCAAGATCATCCCCTTAAAATATTGCATGCCAGGCGATGCGAAAAAGAACGCCAGATGTGGTCATGAGTCAGTGATTTAGGTAGTTGTGTGAAATTTTGCATGGGAAACGGACTATTGTAAATATAAAAAATTTCTTTGTGAAATCATTGGAATAATACCGTGGTTTTGGAGGTTAATTTGAAATCTAATAATTTACTTATAACTTTTAGAAAACTCTGCTAACCATGACAACCACACACAATGGCTTAGCCATATCTGCGCGTATAAAAGAAGGCCATCATGAAGCACTGATAAAAACATTGTCACAGATCAATGATCAAGGTGCAGCCCATAATGAAATTTATTCTTTCGGGGATTCTAAAACCACACATTTCGCTACGCTTGCCATTTTACCGGAGGAGAGAACGCTGTCGGGAAAATCACTCCCATCTCGATTTCTGTTTTTAACCAGCTATACGGGTGACAGAAAAAAGCATGTGCGCGAACTTGCCGAAAACAACCCGGAAGGCCTGGCAGAGATATTCAAACATTGCGAGGGATTTCCATCGACGATTACCCCCGGTTCCATCTATCGGTATATGCGAAAATATACAACGATCAATACATTTTACACTGGCTTTCAATATGTGACCTACGAAGATGTAGGAAAAGAATACGAGCTTCGGGAAGCCATCGAAAACTATTTGGATGAAGCTTGTAATGAGCCGGGATTTAAGAACAAATCAGCTTTAGAAATAAGAAAGAGCATCCAGGATGTTGTCAAAAGTGACCCAGGCTTGTCATGGTCGACAAAACCATACAAACGTAGCCTTCGCAGCTATTTAAAATTATTGGGTCCATTGTACATTTTAGGAGTCATCTTAGGCGTTTCCTTGATTTGCTGTGTGCTGGTGTTTTTTTGGGCCAATGTTTTCACATGGATAGGTACTATGATATTTCTTTCATTTGTAGGGATACTTGTGGTTCCGCTGGTATTACTTAGGATCAATGAAAGCAGGCCGTTCGAATCCGTAGCGAAACCGACTGACAAGCGCATTTATGATATTGTTTCCCGGGAAAAATATCCCATAAAAAATGAAATGACCGTGGCCGGGCCTTTAAAGCGCGGCTGGATCAGACCAGTATTTTTGTTCATTATCCTGAGGTTGGTTTGGTTTGTACGGGCTTTCGCCTATATCCCTACTGTTCACACTGCAAGATGGTTTCAGGTGGATGGAGGAAAGAGAATCGTGTTCATCGCTTATTTTGACAATACCTCCGAAGCCTATGCACACGATTTTGTTGATTCGGATAAAAGGATAAGGAACCTGAATTTGATTTTCGGGAATGGGCATGGATTTCCTCCAACCAAATGGGCAGTTATAGGTGGAGGCCGTGACAGGGAGAAGTACATTACTGCGGTACGCGCCCAACAGAAGATCACCAATGTTTGGTATTATACACATTGTCATGTTGGCATATTAAATATCAATAACAACCGGGCAATACGAAAAGGCCTGTGGGGAGATATGTCTGAAAATGAGGCCAGGCAGTGGCTTTTATTGTTCTGAAATACAAACCAAATATCCCAATGCAATTACTAGAAAAAGAAGACATTCAGGGGCTCATTGTTCGTGGTTATAGTAATTTTCCCGAAGCAAGTTTTGTTTTGTGTGGGATCACAAACCCGGCAAAGGCCAAAAAATATTTCGCTCGTTTGGCAGAAAGGATCACTCCGGCCAGCCAAAAGCCAGACAAACGTGCAATTCACATCGCATTTTCCAACGAAGGTATCAAATTGTTAAACTTATCTTCCTCAGCCTACGCGACTTTTAGCCGACAATTCAAGGAAGGCATGACAGAAAAAAACCGACAGCTTGTTCTGGGGGATATTGAATACAATGCACCTGAACATTGGGAATGGGGCGGTACACGAAGTGAACAGATCCATTTCATTTTAATGATCTATGCGAAAGATAAAACTGTACTGAACCTGGTAATGGAAGGGGAGAAGAACAACTTTGATCAGACAGGAATAAAAGAAATAAAAACGCTGGATTCTTTTGCATTACCCGAGCAAAAAGAACATTTCGGATTCCGGGATGGAATATCCCAACCTAATATTGAAGAGCTGGGGAAAGACAATAATGCGCCAGAGTGGAATGTACTGCCATCGGGCGAGTTTATATTGGGGTATAAAAATGTTTATGATCAATACCCTGAGTCTCCCTTTGTTTCACGTAACGAAGATCCAGAAAATTTACTTCCTGCTTCCACATTGTATGATAAAAAGAAAGATTTGGGTAGAAATGGTAGCTACCTTATTTTTCGTCAATTGAGCCAGGATGTACATGCATTCTGGAAATACCTTATGGAAAATAGCAATGAAAAAGATGACCCAACAGAGGCGGCAATTTGCCTGGGAGCTAAAATGGTTGGCCGGTGGCCTGACGGGACTCCTTTGATCAAATCACCTGATGAACCCAATGATAAGTTTACGACCGATAATCAATTCGGATATTGGAAAGAAGATTTTCACGGATTGAAGTGCCCGGTAGGATCGCACATCCGCAGGTCGAATCCGCGTGATTGGTTGCTCACTGAAAAGACACACGAAGAATCAATGCAGATGATCAGGAAACACCGAATACTGAGACGCGGAAGAGCTTACGGGCTGCCGATGACAGATACCCTGGATCCTGAAAAGATCATGAAAGCAGAAAATGACACGGAAGCGCGTGGCCTGCATTTTATCTGTTTTTCCGGGGATATTATCCGTCAATTCGAGTTCATCCAGAATGCATGGATACGCTTCCCGAAATTCGGCGGGCTTTACGATGATTCGGATCCGTTGATTGGTACGCATTATCAAAAGAATGGCATAAAAACCGATGCTTTTACCGTACCGGCAGAACCGGTGAGGCGGCGTTACAAAAATCTACCTGAATTTACCACTTTACGAGGGGGGGGATATTTCTTTTTTCCGGGAATTCGGGCTCTGAGATATTTGGCATCACTACCCAATCCGTCATGATCGATTTGAAACTTGGCCAGGAACATATTCCGCCTAAGGAAGAACAGCACATCGAAGAAATGGTTGAATTGTTGCGGTCTAATTTAATTAGAAAATATGCGGCTGGGGAAACATTACGTCATTTTCATCCCAAAATGCATGGCTGTTTGCAAGCAAAATTTGTTATAAAAGAGGATCTTCCACGTCATTTGAAAAAAGGACTTTTCGCGCAAGCGGGTACTTACGATGCCTGGATCCGGTACTCCAATGCTCCTCCTAAGATCCAGGATGACAGGAAAGCTTCAGGAAGAGGCGTGGCAATTAAGGTGTTGAATGTTTCAGGAGAATCATTGTTACCCGATCCCATTGGTGTTTCTACCCAAGACTTTGTTATGACCACTAGCCCTGTATTATCTGCAGGCCATGCGGCTAATTACAGAAAGGCTTTGATCGCACTTGTGAAAGGATTTCCTCACAACTTGTCTTACATTTTATGGCCGGACAATTGGCGAAGGCTGGCGCTTACGATAAGATTTATGAAAAAGCACCGGAACCTTCTAAATGTCGACTATTTTTCGGGAGGTCCTTTTCGCTTTGGTGATGAAAGTACAGCCGTTAAATTTAAAGTGAGTCCAGTCAAAAATCGAATATTGCCGACTAGTGGTAAACCTTCAGTACCGTACTTTCTGAAGGAGAGGCTTATTCAGGACTTGAAAGATAAGGGAGTAGAGTTTGAAATGTTTGTTCAGTTTCAGAAAGACCCCAAAAAGGAGCCCATCGAAGATACCTCGCAGATCTGGAAAACGCCTTTTGAGAAAGTAGCAACTATCCATATCCTAAAACAAGAATTTAATACCCAGGAGCGCATGATGTTTGCTGAGAATTTGAGTTTTTCCCCCTGGCATGGTTTGAAGGCCCATCGTCCATTGGGGGGGATCAACAGGGCGCGTAAAGCCGTTTATGACGAATTGGCAAAATTCAGGAGGGAACGGAATGGTGTTACAGGTTAGTTCTTGGATTTTGGTGAACTTTCGATATTTTGTTGTGAACTTCAGGAAGTTGGGGACTTGTTTTTTATATGACATTGAAAATTTTAGCCAGTTAAAATCAAACTATTATTCCAGAAGTGCAAAAAAATGGGCTGGATGACTAAACTAGTCATCTAACCTTTTAACCAGGAAAATTTATAAAATTTTCCGCCCTGACGCTTCAGTCAGTATTTGCAACCCGATGGGTCAGACAATATAACGGATGTCTGACTCTAATAAAATCGTCATGAGTCGACGTTTAGCAAAATCCTGTCTGCGAGTGATTTAGGTTTGTTTTTACTTTTACTGAAAATGATAATCATTCCTCAATTTTGAGGAATAAAGATTTTGCTAAAGTCAGGGTTAACCTCCTACGAGTCTGATACAACTATCGGAGTCACCAGTCCTGACATAACTTATTGAATAACAGCATTTTAAATAAATTTTCGTCATTATTTACGTTTTTCAAATGAATAAAGCAGGTTAATCTCCTCGAAATACCGTGAACAAAAAAGGAGGCATTGTGCCTCCTTAGTTATGATCTGAAAAATAAGATACTATCCTCCTCCGGCTGCCGGATATCCAGGATTTAACGCATACACGCCCAATGTCCTGTCTATCTGATCTTGAGGAATGTGACGAAGCACGTGATGATCCTGAATATTAGATGCAGCTTCAGCATTGTACAATCGCACTCTTTCAACCAATTTACCTGTTCTCCTGTTGTGTGCACTAATTATTGAAAGTTTTGCAAGATCCTTTATTAGTAGTTCTGGGGTCGTATTTTGTGTTATATTTGGGTGTCCCAATACACAAAACAAGTGAATGGCGATTGAATCGAACTAAAAATTCCGGATTCCGTACCAGTCTGGCCAAACCCTATGTTTTAGTAACAATAAATTCCTTTGGTTTATATTTTTTCAATAAAAAGGTGATGAAATTTAAAACTGTATAAAAATGCTTATCAACTAACTTAAAGAAATCCAAAATGATAAAATTTCTCGTAACCAAAGGATTTGCATTTATTCCTAAAATTTTCAAACCAAGCTTCATTGTTCAATTTTTCTTCTGGAGAATATTGATATGAATTTCACCAACGATGCGGTAAAAATCAATTTTTGGGCAGTGTAAATATAAATTCCGAACCTTCACCAACGGTGCTGTTCACCCAGATGAAACCGTCATTATTCTCTATGAATTCCTTGCAAAGGACCAGTCCCAACCCTGTTCCTAATTCCTTATTGGTTCCGGGAGTTGTATGCTTGTTTCCGATCTTAAAAAGTTTGTCCATTACTTCTTGAGTCATGCCGACTCCATTATCCTTTACTTTCACTTCCACTACATCCTTCCATTCATTTACCGAGATTTCAATGACTCCATGTGGGTGGGTAAACTTAATGGCATTGGATATAAGGTTTCGAATCACGGTTTCAATGGTATTTCTATCGGCATAAGCTTTACTCTCCATATTTCCTGCCAGTTTGATTTCAATATCTTTATTCTGAGCCTGGTGTTGAAGCAATTGAACACTACGGGAAACCAATTTGCCCATATTGAGATTTTCAGCTTTAAGCTCAATATTATTTGTCTGCGTTCGTGCCCAGGTAAGTAGATTCTCCAAAAGGGAATGCAGGTTTTTGATAGAAATGTCAAGATCAGACGCCAGGTTTTTAATCTCCTCTTCAGAAAGTTTTGAGGAATGATTTTTCAATAAATTTAAAAAGGAAGTAAGAGAATTGACTGGACCTTTCAAATCGTGACCAATAATGGAAAAGAATTTATCTTTGGTGTCATTCAGGTTTTTCAGGTCCTCATTTTGTCTCGCAATTTGCTTATTGACAATTTCAAGCTGCTGATTAACCTTTTTCTTCTCTCGGTTGCTGCGAAAAATAATGATCCCGAAACCAAATAGCAGTAGTGCAATGATGATCAATGCAACGTTGAACCTTCGTTCTTTTTCAAACTGTAAATTTTTGTTATCAAGGCGTTCCTGTTGCAGCCTCAGTTCATTATCTTTTTGTTCGATATCAAATTTGGCCTGCTGTTCTGCGATTTGTCTTTCACTTTCTTCGGCAAAGATCAGTTCCGTAATGGAAACATATAAATCGCGAAATTCCGTTGCTTTTTGAATATCACCCAGGTTGGAGTATGCAATATAAGATTGGTTGTAGCATCTTCGGATAATCCGTTTGGCATTAACATCTTCAGCTACTTTCCGGCATTCAGAAAGATATTTCAAGGCAGTGAGGTATTCTCCGTTTTTGTTATAATTCAAGCCTAAAAAAAGGAGACACTCTGCTATACCCTTAATATCACCAAGGTATTCTCTTAGGACAATTGATTTTTCAATGGCGTCAATTGCCTCAAGTGGCCTGTTAAAGGTGGAATGAAAATGAGACAGGATGATCAATGCCCTGCTTAGCTCCTGATGGTTACCGTTTTTTTCCAGAATGTTTAATGCAATATTCAGATGTTCAGCAGCTAGGTCTTCATTAGCAACAGTCAGGTAGTATTCTGCCATTGCTAATCTTACACTGGCCGATTCAAGAGTTAAATCATGAAGTTTACAGATTTTGAGGGCCGATTTTAGTTCTTCGATCGACTCATTCAAAAGATCAATATTTAAGAATGACTTTGATTTGGATATTTTAATGAGTGTGACTTGTTGATAATCTTTGATGGCTGTGGCAAGTATCTCTGCACGTGTGAGATAATCGATGCTCTTCGAAAAGTTACCCACCTCTTCGTAGATATTGGCAATGGTGACAAAGTTTAGAATTGTTTCTTCATTAAATTTTTCCGGTTCACTGATCCTTAAAGCATCGAAGCAATAGTTCAAGGCGCTGTCATAGTCAGCCAGTAAGTATTGCAGGGCAATGCCAACATTTCTCATGGACCTTGATTCACTTCTTCTGTTATTTAATTGCCTTGATAGCCTCAGTCCCTGCTGAGCTCTTTGGAGTGCTTCCTTTGGGTGATTTCGGGCATAGTGTTCAGAAAGCTGATTGAAGATCAGCAGTCGTTGATCATCATCTACGAGGATCAATTTTACTTCCAGACTGTCGGCAAAATGGTCTGCATATGTTTGGGAAAGGACTCCATTCCCTGTGATGGTTAAAAGGAAAAAAGTAATGAAGAAGATCCCGTTTTTCATGTGAGTGAAAAAGTAGCATTTTAAGCACAATATTGCTAGTGTTTAGTTAAGTATGCTGTGCTGTAAAAGTCACAGTTATTTTTGTTCCAGACAACGCAAAAAATATGAGCGTAGCCATAGTTACGTAAATATTTTTTAAGGCAGTATGGAGCAAAAAGAACAAGAATTGGTACGGCTAAAGTATGCTTAACTAAACACCAATAACGAACAATTGAAATACAAAGCATAATTTTTGAAATAAATAATAAAAAGCTAACTTTGTCATTCATTTCCTATTGATCATTCCAATCCGCTACAGGTTTTGGTCGATAGGAAATCTTTTTTTATAACGCACAAAGAAATAATCAAATAAATATTAAGGCAACGGTTTTTTCATGCAAGGCCGTTCTTTTTATTTATGTAAAACTAATAATATGAGTGAAGTATCTTATTACACAGAAGAAGGCTTACAAAAACTAAAAGATGAGTTAAGAGAACTCAAATCAAAAGGCCGGCAGGATATAGCCCGTCAGATAGCTGAAGCAAGAGACAAAGGTGACCTGAGTGAAAACGCAGAGTATGATGCAGCAAAAGATGCTCAGGGTTTACTGGAATTGAAAATTTCGAAACTGGAAACACTGGTTGGGAATGCCAGAATAATAAAAGAAGACCAGGTGGACACTTCCAAAGTTTCCATCCTTTCTACCGTTAAGATTAAGAATGTAAAAAACGGAGCCAACATGAAGTACACATTGGTTTCTGAAGAAGAGGCTGATCTTAAGACAGGAAAAATTTCTGTAAAATCGCCGATTGGACAAGGTTTATTGGGTAAGAAGGTTGGTGAGCTGGCCAAAGTTCAGGCGCCAGCTGGTGAAATTGAATTTGAAATTCTAGATATTAGTATCTGATAGCGAATGAGCAGTATTTTCACCAAAATCATCAACAGGGAAATTCCGGGCTTTATTGTTGCAGAAGACGATAGCAATATAGCCTTTCTGGATATCAATCCCGTTACGAAGGGACATACTCTTGTAGTGCCAAAAAAGGAGGTTGATTACCTGTTTGATCTGGACGATGAAAATTATACCTCATTACATTTATTTGCCAAAAAAGTAGCTCTTGCCGTCAAGGAAGTTATCTCCTGCAAGAGGATCAGCACAGCCGTAGTCGGACTGGAAGTCCCACACGTGCACATCCACCTGATCCCTCTCAACAGCATGAAAGAATTCAGCTTTGCCAATCCAAAACTGGAATTGTCCAAAGAAGAATTGAGTGAGATAGCCGACAACATCAACAAGGCCTTTCAGGAATTATAGGATCTGCTGATTCGTTGGTTGATTGCGATCAATCCAAAAAAACTGTGAGTCAGTGTTCATAAAAGTTCCAAAGAACAAGAGATCAAATAACAAGTAAATCACAAAAGTGAGAATTCAATATCCAAATGTTTGATAATCTGATCATTGCATATTGTCATTTATTTGTTTTGAGGTGTAGTGCTCATATCTTGAAATTCCTGTTGCCACTCACTATTTTGCTGAATTCTTGTGGAACAACACAACAAGACGGTTGGAAACTTGCGTCAGAATTTCATGAGAACTATGCGAACGAATTTATTCATAATGAGGAACTCCTAAAATACATCTATAACCCAAGAGCTCATTTTTATTTCAACACACACGATGAAGCTCCAACTTTCAGGGCCTTAATCCATGACACGACAGAACTAAGAGTAATTATCTTTGAAAACCAAGATCGATTTATCCAAGAATTTAAACTTGAACTGGATACCTTTCCATCATTTGGCGAGGCAACTGTCAGGAGGGAAAACGGAGAACTCAAACTAGTGGTGGACGACTCCCTTGAGATTGAAATACTTAACTTCGAAAAAGACCCACTTACACATTTTAAAAAACTCAGGAAGTTAATTAACAAATACGGAATTGTAACTTATGGTAAACTTCGAATAGGTGGAATTATTGAGGTTTATATTACAGCAAACGACTATCTGTTGTACTTTCCCGCAAACTACAAGATAGAAGAACCGCAGTTTGACGAACGCTGGCGGAAGAAACAAAAAAAAGGAAAGCAACTTGACCAAAACTGGTTTTACTACCACTCAGATAAACCGTTGGATTTCGGATAATACGCTAAACAACAAACGCTATAGATGAATGCGTTTTATTGGTCAGTCGGTGACGCCATATCACTGATTACCGAAAACGGATTACTTTCTTTTACCCTTCAGCTTTCACCTTTGAGCTTGTTCCTTTCTCCTGAATCAAACCTGCACAAATCATATGAACCAAATTACTTTATTATCCTCCCCGGATGATCATTTATGAATGATTTCCAGCTTTTATTGGAGGAAAGCAGGGTGCTTTTATTAAAGTGATGGCAAAGAGCTACTGCAAGGGCATCTGTAGCGTCGTAAAACTTTGGTGTTTCTGTAAATTTCAGGAGGGATTGAAGCATGCTGGCGACCTGTTCCTTGCTGGCATTTCCATTTCCGGTTACAGACTGCTTGACCTTTTTTGGGGCGTACTCTGTTATAGGTATTTCCCTCGATAGCGCTGCTGACATGGCAACTCCCTGGGCCCTTCCGAGTTTGAGCATACTTTGAACATTCTTTCCATAAAATGGAGCTTCAATTGCAACCTCATCAGGGCCGAAATCATCGATAAGACTTACGATTCGCTCGAATATTTTTTTCAGCTTTAATTGATGGGTAGAATATTTACTCAAATGGATCACGCCATACTGCAAAAGTTTGATGGAATTTCCTGAGGTGAGAATAACACCATACCCCATGACACTGGTTCCGGGATCCATTCCCAGGATGATTGTTTCCTTATTTGCAATCGTTTTAGCCAAAAATCAGATGTTTTTACAATAATAAGCATGATAATTATTTAATTCAGGGGATAATTAATAATTATGCTGCTTTCTTTTTACGGTGTTTTGACTTTGTTCTACGTAGTCTTCGTTTTCATTCTCCAAAAGGGATGGAGGGGATGGCCACAAATAGAAGATGCGGTTGAACCATCTTTGTTCGTTACGGTGATCATTGTAGTGCGCAATGAAGAAAATTACATTGAGAAACTACTAAAGGATCTTGAACGGCAGGATTACCCCGGAGAGTCTTTCGAAGTTTTGATCATAGATGATGAAAGTCAGGATAAGACTTATGATGTAATCGATAAGTTTTCAACAAAGTCAGATCTGGACCTTTCTTTATTTCAATTAATGACAAGGAGATCTTCACCAAAAAAAGAAGCAATCACCTTTGGAGTCAGCCAGGCAAAAGGAGAATTGATCATGGTGACAGATGGGGATTGTCGGGTAGGACGATCATGGATCAGTACATTTGCCCGTCATGTTGAAAATAAAAAATCCAAATTTATTTCAGGTCCGGTCACTTTTGAGCAGGACAAAAAGTTTTTCACCAAATTTCAGACAATTGAATTTTCCAGCCTGATCGGTTCGGGAGCGGCTGTTTTGTATTATAAACAGCCTGTTATGTGCAACGGGGCAAACCTGGGTTTTTCGAAGAAGGTTTTTCAGGAATTAAATGGATTTGAAGGAAATGAGAACCTGGTTTCTGGTGATGATATTTTCCTGATGAGAAAGATATTCAAGGGATATCCGGGTGATGTTCGTTTTTTAAAAAACAAAGAGGCCATTGTTCATACCTATCCGGAAAATACGGTTTTGGGATTTTTGAATCAGCGGATCAGATGGGCAGGAAAATGGAAATATGTGGGTGGATGGGTGAATAGGTTGCTACCCATTGCCATATTTGCTTTCCACTTCATGACTCTTTTTCTTTATATAAAGCTGATCCTGAACCAGATCAATGTGCCGGCATTTTTGGCTATACTGTTCTTGAAGTTTTTAGCAGAATATTTCTTTCTGAAAGATGTAATGAAGTTCCTCAGTAAAAAGTCCGGTATTTTTATTTACATGTTTTCATCTTTGATTTATCCGTTTTATGCGGTATATGTCGGTATGGCTGCTAACTTTGCCGGATATACATGGAAAGGAAGAAAATATAAGTAAACGATGACGGATATTGAATACGATGTCATAGATGAGTTGTACTTTGTTCAGCCTTATTCTCACCTCAAAGATGAATTGGATCTAGAGGATAACATTTTGCTGGAAGTTCTTGAGAAATTGCTTTTCAGGGGTTTTGTAAAGTGTTTTCGCAATCAGGATGATGAGCTTCCCATGGAGGAAGTTGATTTAAAAAGTAATTTCAGACACTATTATTATTTGGCGACCAAAAAAGGATTAATGGCTCATAATGCTGGCGATTAAGGAATTTAAGGGCCCTGTTAAGAGCTGGTCGGTCAAAATCAGCGCATCCATCATTTTTTTGTCCATTATCATTTCCATCCTGGGCTACCTGATCTGCGTGGATAAAACTCCAAATGCCAATGATGGATTGGTAGAAATTGGAAAACAACTCCCGGGTTATTCTGTGAAGGTATTGCGGATCAGAAAGAACTATAATCAGGAGGGGGAAAATTTTTTCAAAGAAATCTTAAATGGTCAGATGAGTGATTATTCTGTCATACCAATAAAAGATGTGAAAATTGAGGGGATAAAGCTAACTGCTGAAGTTGTCGGGAAAGAGGATTACTTCAAAGAGTATAACCTGTTGGATGTAGTTTTTCCGGTTTTGAAAGGTCCTATTCAAAAGGGTGATGAGGATTTTTACATAGAAAAAGATGGGCTTTATACCTTTAAAACGATTGATGGGGAAGAAGTCGAAATGATCCACGCAGAGGTTATAGATATTCTCGAAAAGGAAAATATTGTCGAAAGGTCATTTATCCTTGGAACCGACCGTTTTGGGAGGGATCTTTACAGCAGGCTGGTACTGGGAACCAGGATATCGGTATTTATAGGTTTTGCAGCTGTAATTATTAGCTTATTTGTAGGATTATTGCTTGGCACGCTATCAGGATATTATGGTGGATTGATTGATAACATCGTCATGTGGCTGATGAGTGTGGTATGGTCTGTACCGGGAATAATGCTGGTAATTGCGGTGAGCATGGTTTTGGGAAGTAAGGGAATCTGGGTGACTTTTATTGCAGTTGGCTTGACCACCTGGGTGGAAGCAGCAAGAGTGATCAGGGGACAGGTGATGACCTTAAAAGAAATGCAATTTATTGAAGCAGCCCGGGCTTATGGATTAAGGAACTTCAGCATAATTTTTAAACACATCATTCCAAATATTTATAGCTCATTAATAGTAGTAGCAACTGCAATTTACGCAGTTTCAATTTTATTAGAAGCGGGGCTGAGTTTCTTAGGATTAAGTGTGCAACCCCCAACCCCCTCATGGGGAAATATGGTCTACGAAGGATATCAGGTATTAGGCACAAAAAACAGCTGGCACTTAATATTATTTCCCGGTTTGGCAATTATTATTATGGTACTTTCATTTAATTTGTTGGGGATTGGTTTGCAAAAAGCCACCAATCCACAAAAACAAACGAGCAACATTTAATGGCTTCGCAGGAATTAAAGACCAAATACGATATAAAAGAACTTGAACTCCAATCATTGCTGGAGATCACCCAGGCGATCAATAATAATCTGTCCGAAGATGCCTTGTACAAGATCTACAATTTCACAATCAGGGCTAATCTGAATATCCATAAGCTTGCTTTGTATGTGAAGGATGACAAGTGGTATTGTAAGACGCACTTTGGTACGAAACAGGATTTTGCCAGCGTTCCCTTTGACGAAAGCTACCTGGAGTACAAAAATGTTCATTTGATTGACTGCTCATCCGAAAATCCATTTTGTGAATTTGAAGTGGTGATTCCTATCGCACATAAAGATAGAAAACTGGCTTACGTTTTTGTTGGTGGGCAAAACAGTGACAATTCCGAAAAGGTCAATACAAATTTTGTCCAGGCATTGAGCAATATTATCATTGTGGCGATTGAAAATAAAAAGCTTGCCAGAAGGGAAATGCAACAGGAGATGATCCGTAAGGAGTTGGAACTGGCCAGCAATCTTCAGCAATTTCTCTTCCCGAAGGAATTGCCATATACCAAAAATTTGAAATGCGCGGCTTTTTATCAACCTCACCATTCGATTGGGGGTGATTACTATGATTTCATCCAAATAAATGAAGATCAGTTCCTGTTTTGCATAGCTGATGTATCCGGAAAGGGAATCCCTGCAGCTATGTTAATGTCCAATTTTCAGGCATCGCTTCGCACGATGGTTCGACAAACCACACTTTTGCAAGAGATCATCAAGGAATTGAATTACCAGATCATGCACAATGCAAAAGGGCAGCATTTTATCACCTTTTTTATTGGTATCTATGATAAAACCCTCAGCCGGCTTAAGTATGTTAACTCCGGGCATAACCCGCCAATACTGATCACCGGTGATGGAGATTATCAATTGCTGGAGGAGGGATCGACTATTCTTGGCGCATTTGATGAGCTACCTTTTTTGGAAGTTGGTGTCATCGAAGACCTGAAGGAGTTTTTCTTTTTCTCCTACACGGATGGTTTGATTGAGATCACAAATGCTGAAAATGAAGAATTTGGTGAGGAGAGAGTGAAAAAGCTAATCACTCGTCACTATAACTATGACTTAAAGGAACTTAATCAGCTGGTTATCGGAGAAATGAATACGTTTAAGGGTGATAAACCCTACAAAGATGATGTAACGTTGTTTTGTACCCGCGTAAAAAACGATTAGTCCTTTGAAATTTTTTAAAACTCCAGCTCTTATCAAGCTTGCTTTTAGGGAATGTATCTGGAAAATACCTGCCAAAGAAAAGGTTATTTACCTGACATTCGATGATGGTCCCCAGCCCGGGTTGACTGAGTATATTCTGGAAACACTTAAAAAATATCAGGCAAAAGCTACATTTTTTTGTGTGGGTGAAAACATTACCAAATATCCGGATTTGGCTCAATTGATCTTAGATGAAGGTCATGAAATAGCGAATCACACTTTTAATCATCTGCAAGGATGGAAAACTTCATTAGAGGATTATTTCAAGAATATAGATTTCTTTGAATCGTCTGCTGCGGAGCAACTTCAGGATTTTAAGTCAACGAAATTATTCAGGCCTCCACACGGGCAACTGACCCTGAAACAAAAAAACAGGTTGAAAAAGTTAGGCTTTCATATTGTGATGTGGGATATTCTTAGTTATGATTTTGTTAAGGATTTAGACAGGGAACATGCCTTAAAGCAGATAACAAGGAGCACTTCCAGGGGGTCGATAGCATTATTTCACGATAATTATAAAGCTGAAAATAACCTGAAGTATTTATTGCCAGAATATTTAGATTATTTTGCAGAAAAAAATTACCGGTTTGCGAAAGTTGGTGATGGGCTGCTGAATTGATGTTGTACAGCGATCTACAAAAATTTTACAATGCTTATTGACACACATGCGCATATTTTTTCCGATCATTTCGAAAATGATTTAGACGAAGTCATTGCTCGCAGCAAAGAAGCAGGCATTAAAAAATTATTTATGCCAAATATTGACAGCGAGTCGGTCGAATCAATGATTGCCCTGGAAGAGAGATTTCCAGGTTATTGTTATTCCATGATTGGTTTACATCCGTGTTCAGTAAAAGGAAATCACCATGATGAACTAAAAGTTGTGGAAAAATGGCTGGAAAGACGAAAGTTTTCTGCTATTGGAGAAATGGGAACCGATCTTTATTGGGACAAAACATATATTAAAGAGCAAAAAAACGCCTTTAATTATCAGGTTGACCTGGCTTTGGAACACGATCTTCCCATTGTGATCCATTGCAGGGAGTCGATTGATTTGACCATTGATTTAGTGAAAAATAAGCAAAATGGTTCATTGAGTGGGATTTTCCATTGCTTTACGGGAGATATTGAGCAAGCTCGTAAAATAATTGACCTTGGATTTTACCTGGGGATCGGTGGTGTTCTGACATTTAAAAATAGTGGATTGGACAAGGTGATTAAGGATATTGACCTCCAATATCTTGTTCTTGAAACAGATAGCCCTTATTTAGCGCCGACGCCAAAGAGAGGCAAACGCAACGAGCCTTCGTACCTCAAATTTATTCTGCGAAGATTAGCAGATTTATATGAGGTAAGTGAGGACTCGGTTGAGAAAATTACAGGCGAAAATGCTTTAAATCTTTATAGGCAATGAACAGTCGTTACAGGATTATTGAGATTACCAATCCGAACATTAAGAAATCTCGGGCAAATGTGCTCATTATCTATATGGGGGGTACACTTGGGATGGTTCACGATGAGACGGGGACTTTAGTAGCATTTAAATTTAACAGGATTGTTAAGTACATTCCGTCGCTCAGGGCGCTTGACATAAAGATTACGGTCATTTCATTTCCACAGCCCATTGATTCTTCCAATGTGAAAATTCAGGATTGGAAAAATCTGGGATATATCATTCATGAAAATTATCATCATTACGATGGGTTTGTAGTCTTGCATGGCACAGATACCATGTCTTTTACAGCTTCGGCTATCAGTTTCATGTTGCAAGGTATAAATAAGCCTGTGATTTTCACCGGGGCTCAGTTACCTATCTCAGCTGTGAGGTCTGATGCCCGTGCCAATTTAGTAACGGCATTGGAAATTTCTGCCGCGAAAGAAAATGGTATTCCTGTCGTTCCCGAGGTTTGCATTTATTTTGATTATCAACTAATGCGGGCCAACAGGACATTCAAAAAAAGGAGTGCTCAGTTTGCTGCTTTTGGAAGTGAGAATTACCCGATCATGGCAAAGGCAGGGATAAGCATTACTTACCATAAAGCAGTGATAAAGAAATATGATAAGGATGAGAAATTAACCTATTCGGATAAATTTGATCCGAATGTAATCGCCCTTAAATTATTTCCGGCACTTCGGGAAGACTATGTCAGACACATGGTCAACACTCCAAATCTTAAGGGCTTGATTCTTGAATCATACGGCTCCGGAAATGCTCCGACGGAAGATTGGTTTTTAAATTGCCTGAAAGAAGCTATCGACAAAGGGATCATAGTTTACAATGTTTCTCAATTGATTGGTGGAGTTGTGATGCACGGAAGGTACGAAACGAGCAAGTATCTGGAAGATATCGGTGTTGTTTCAGGAAGTGATATAACCTTTGAAGCCGCTCTTTCTAAAATGATGTTTTTGTTTGGAAATGAGACAGATAAGGAGATAATTAAAAGCAAATTATCTACCTCATTATGCGGCGAAATGACCATTTTATAGCTATTTAAAAAAAGTTTTTAAAATTTGCATAAAGCGTTTTTTATTGATTTATTTGTTCCTCTCTAATTATAAGGCGACTTTATTGGAGAGGTGACCGAGTGGTCGAAGGTGCTCGCCTGGAAAGTGAGTGTGCCCCACAAGGGTACCGTGGGTTCGAATCCCACTCTCTCCGCCACTATAATTTGAAATTTTTATTTTATAACTTAACCTGAACTATAGGATTCAAAAACTGAATTATGAAAAAGTTATTTGTATCATTTATGATTGTAGGGGCATGTACCCTTGGATTATCATTCGACATTTCTGCACAAAATGAAGCGACAGAAGACACCTTGGCCACAGATGATTCTGCGGAGGTTATGGATGAACCTGTTGAAGAAACTTTTGTGGAGGAAGTAGAAACAACAGAGGACGAAGTTGTTGAAGAAAGTCAGACGTTTCACCAGGTCATCAAAGAGAAGTTTATCGAAGGTGGACCTGGGTTTATGTCAGTTGTACTTATTTGTTTGATTCTTGGATTGGCAATTGCCATTGAAAGGATTATTACATTAAACCTTGCAACAACAAACACAAAAAAATTATTAACCAACGTCGATGAAGCAATTTCACGAGACGGTGTGGATGGCGCCATTGAGGTTTGCAAAAACACAAGAGGCCCGGTAGCTTCTATTTTTACCCAGGGATTGATGAGAATGTCCGAAGGGGTAGAAATGGTAGAAAAATCAATTATTTCCTATGGTTCAGTTGAAATGGGACGATTGGAAAGAGGATTGGTCTGGATATCGCTGTTTATTTCAATTGCTCCGATGCTTGGTTTCATGGGTACGGTAATTGGTATGATCAATGCATTTGATGCGATTGCAGCGGCTGGTGAGATTTCACCACAAATTGTGGCAGACGGTATTAAGGTTGCACTTTTAACAACTGTTGCTGGTTTGATTGTAGCGGTAATTCTTCAGTTATTTTACAATTACCTGGTATCCAAAATAGATTCATTAGTAAATCAAATGGAAGATGCTTCCATTTCATTAATTGACGTACTTATAAAGCACAACTTAAGTAAATAAAATTAGCGAACATGGAAGGATTAGTAAATGCAATATTGTATTTCTCTTATCTCCTCATAGGTGTTGCGATCATTGCTGTTATCGTTTTACCATTGATAAAAGCCATTGATGATCCGCAAACCTTAGTAAAAATGGGAGTTGGAGTATTAGCCCTGGGAGTATTATTTCTAATTGCCTGGGGAATATCAGGTAGTGAAGTAACCGAAACATATGCTAAGTACAATGTAGGGCCGGATTTATCAAAAATTGTCGGCGGTACACTTACTTTAACATATTTGCTTTTGGTTGTCTCTATCGTTGGAATAGTTTATACAGAATTGGTAAAATTATTTAAGTAATCATGGCAAGGAGTAAAAGAGGAGAAGCTGGTGTAAATTCTGCCCCAATGGCGGATATAGCGTTTTTGCTGTTAATATTCTTCTTGGTTACAACTACCATTGCAACTAACAAGGGATTGATGCTCCAGTTGCCTCCAAAACCAGATCCAAATCAACCTCCTCCTGATATAAACAAAAACAAAAGAAATATTTTCACTGTTCTTGTTAATTCCCAGGATAGGTTATTGGTAGAAGAGCAACCATTGAATGATGTTACAGAATTACGATCAATGGTGAAGGATTTTGTACTAAATTTTGGTAAGCCAGACGCTGATTCCAGAGCCTTATACAATTCATTACCCAACTCTATGAAATCCCAGGTTTTAAGAGATCCAAATTCATCTGATCATCCAGGTGAAGCCGTCGTATCGTTTAAAACAGACAGGGGTACGAGCTATGAAATGTACACAGCTGTTTTGGATGAATTGCAGGGTGCATATTATGAAATATATGGGGATAGAGTTGGTATTTCTGCTGATGAATTCCGTGATCTGGATAGAAAAAATCCGGAAGACTTAGCAAAATATGAAGAAGCAAGAGAAGGCATTCCAATGGCGATTTCCATTGCAGAACCATCTAAAGTAGGAGGAGAATAATATGTCAAAATTTAAGAAAAAAACAGCGACAAGTCAGGAGATTCCAACATCGGCATTACCTGATATTATCTTTATGCTTTTGTTTTTCTTCATGGTAACAACTGTATTAAGGGAAACCGAAATAAAAGTAGAGCAAACGCTGCCGAAGGCTACACAATTGAGAAAATTGGAGAAAAAATCTTTGGTAAGTCATTTGTACATTGGAAAACCTAAGCAGCCTGAAGTATATGGTACTGAACCTAAAATTCAGGCAAATGATGTTTTCATCAATCCGGACGATGTGGTTTTGTGGGTTAACCAGGAAAAGGACAAACTTTTCGAGGATGAAAGAGACCAGATCACTATATCATTGAAAGTTGATGTGGAAACTAAAATGGGAATCATAAGTGATGTACAACAGGAATTGAGAGAAGCAAACGCAAGAAAGATTCTGTATGCTTCCATCAAGAGTGTTGACAGAGAATAAGAATTACAAAATAACTTTATAGATTAGGAAACCTTCTCATTTATTGAGAAGGTTTTTTTTTACTTATTTTTAAAGGATGGAGAAGAACCTCAGGAAAGTAGTGAATTCGTGGTGCATGTACGACTGGGCAAATTCCGTGTATTCGCTGGTCATAAGTTCAACCATTTTTCCGGTATATTATGAAGAAGTCACAAAAAACGTTTTGCCTGGATCAAAAGTTAATTTTTTTGGACTTGAAATAGTCAATACGGTTTTATATTCATATTCTCTTTCTCTTTCATTTTTACTAGTTGCATTTATTACCCCACTGCTTTCAGGAATTGCTGATTATGGAGGAAAGCGGAAAACCTTCATGAAGTTCTTTACATATCTTGGAGGTTTTTCTTGCATTGCTCTTTACTTTTTTAATGGGAATAATGTTGAATGGGGAATAGTCTTTTCATCATTAGCATGCATTGGCTATGCTGGTAGCCTTGTGTTTTATAATTCATTTTTACCGGTTATTTCCACTCCCGATAAATTTGACATTTATAGTGCTAAGGGGTATTCCCTTGGGTACATCGGCAGTGTACTTCTTATGGTTTTTAACTTGATAACAATAGAATTTCCTCAACTTTTTGGTTTTGCCGATGGTTCAACAGCAGTGAAAGTATCTTTCATCCTGGTGGGAGTCTGGTGGATCGGCTTTGCACAAATACCGTTTAAATATCTCCCCAATAATAAAAGAGCAGGCATTGATGAGACACATATTATTAGCAAAGGTTATAAGGAATTGGTAAAAGTTTGGCATGTAGTCAAAAAACACTTTGTCTTGAAGAATTTTCTCATTGCCTTTTTCTTCTATAATACAGGTGTTCAGACGGTTATGTACCTTGCTGCTTTGTTTGGCAGCAAAGAACTTGGACTTCCCGGCAGTAAACTTATCCTCACAATTCTGATCATTCAATTGGTTGCAATATTAGGTTCCTACATTTTTGCCAAATTTTCCGAATGGAAGGGAAATAAAATTTCATTATTGACCATGGTCTTTATCTGGATATTTATTTGCCTTTTTGCTTATTACCTGAGGACGGAAAATCAATTTTATTTTTTGGCCGTCATCGTTGGTTTGGTGATGGGAGGAATTCAGGCACTATCCAGGGCCACCTATTCGAAACTCATTCCCATCAATACAATTGACCACACTTCATTTTTTAGTTTTTATGATGTTTTGGATAAAGTCTCAATAGTTGTGGGAACGTTTTCCTATGGTTTGATCGAACAATTAACCGGGGGCATGAGAAACAGCACCATTGCATTAGGGCTATACTTTTTAGTGGGGATGGGATTCCTTTTCCTGATACGAGTGCCACTTAAAGAGGAATTCAAACTAGCCAAAAAACCGATTAGTAATTGATTCCTATAATAAAACACTTTGGTATAGCAATACAATGACTGTTGTGGCGACACCTAAATAGACAAAATTGACCGGCAAGCCAATTCTAAAGAAATCTTTAAAGGTGTATCCTCCCGGGCCGTAAACAATTAAGTTGGTTTGATAGCTGATCGGTGTCATGAATGCAGCTGAAGCGGCATATGCCAGGCCAAGGTAGAAAGGGAAACCATCAATTTGCAATTTATTGCTCAATTCAAATGCGATTGGGAAAGCTATGGAAACGGCTCCTACATTCCCTATTGTTGAGGTGAGTAGATTAGTCAGCAAGATGATTCCTATCAATACAGAAATGTGACCATATGGTTCGAGAAGATTGATAATATAATTGGCTATGATAGCTCCAGCACCGGTTTTTTCAATTGCTTTACCGATCGCAAGTGAGAATACCAGGATAATAATTAAATTTAAATCGAGCTCTCTTTTTACATCCTGAACTTTGATCAACCTAAACCCAACCATCATAGATATGATGATCATTAAAGAAAGAAAAAGTGATATCTGGCCGGATATCAAAAGAAATAAAATGCAGACTGCAATAGCTCCTAAGGCATAGTATTTTTTAGCTCCTGGTTTATTGATTTGCCGTACTGTAGAGGTAATGTAAAGATCTCTGTATAGATCGACACGTTCCTTAAAATCATTACCTGCATAGGTCAACAGCAGATCGCCGGGCTGTAAAACTATTTCACCAATTTTCCCGCGCACTCTTTCACCATTTCGATGAACGGCAATAATTGCTGCATTATACCGGTTCCTGAACTGGACTTCCTTCACAGTTTTTCCAATGATGCTTGAAAACGGGCTTATGACAGCCTCGATCACCTGTGTATTGTCGTTTTCCAAATCTCTGGCTGTGGTAGGCAGATCCAATCCTTGTTGTGTATTGATCAGCTCGAAAATATCGTTGGTGTTTCCTGCAAAGATCAGTGCGTCACCTTTTTCCAGGATTTCGTTTGGATTGACAGGGGAAATAACTCTTTGATTCCTGACAATCTCCACGAGATAGACTCCCTTAAGATTTCTCAAGCCGGCATCTGTGACACTCTTGTTGGCCAGTTTTGAATATTCAAGTATCCTGGTTTCCACAACGTACTCTTTGATATTTTCAGAATACTTCTTCAGGTAATCCTCATGAGAAGGGAGTAGTTTATGGCCAAACAGGACAATAAAAAGAATTCCGGTAATTGTTACGCTCAAGCCTATGATAAGTAAATCACTGGCTTTCATGATTGGCAGATTGTAGTCCTCCAGGAACCCGTTCAATACCAATGTCGTTGATGTCCCGATAATGGTGATCATTCCCCCCATGATGGTGGCAAATGATAGGGGGATTAACAATTTTGACGGAGCTATATTATTTTTCTTTCCCCAGTCAATTACATACGGAGTCATCAAAGCAACTACCGGAGTGTTATTGATAAACGACGAGAGAATTGCAGTCTGACTCATCATACGAACCATAAAACCACGATAGCTTTTGGCAGCCTTAAAAATTAAATCAAACAGGGATTCTATCTGGAAGTTTTTTCTTATTCCCGAAGTAATCAACACCAATACAATGATGGTAGCGATTTTCTCATTGGAAAATCCCGAAAGTACTTCTGAAGTTGTGATGATCCCAGAAATTAATAATATGACAACCGCTATCAGGAAACTAATAGCCGGTTTTACCACCTCTTTGTAAATGAGGATAAACATAATGGTGACAATCCCTAAAACAATAAATGGTTGTACTGACTCCGGAAACATTAAAAATCAATTGTGTAAAGCTTGCTTATCTTTCTGAATAGAATTAAAATCATCATCAAATGAACATCACATCACTTCGATAGGAAAAATGGATATCCTCAAATATGATATTAAAATGAGATTAATTGAAGGAAAAAAACATATTTATGATATCCTGCGAAAGAAATACCTTGTGCTGACTCCGGAGGAATTAGTAAGGCAAAAGTTTCTCATGTATTTATTGGAAGAAAAGGGATATCCCAAATCCCTTTGTAAGACAGAGAGCGGAATGAAATTGGGAGAGCTAAGAAAAAGAACAGATATTTTATTCTATCATTCCAACGGCGAACCCTATCTTTTAGTAGAATGTAAATCTTTTAAAACTTCTCTTACGCAGAAAGCTTTTGATCAGCTTTCTTCATATAACCAGACGATAAAAGCAAAATTTATCGGTATCACTAATGGAATCTCGCATCATTTTTGTAAGGTAGATTATACTGGTCAAAAATTGATCTATCTGCCTGAGATTCCGGAATATGATGCGGACACCTGATGGTTCAATTTTACTTGAAAACAAAACCGGGAATGAATTGGCAGAAAAGGATGAAATACAACTGAATTTTAAAGATCTACGTTTGAAGTGAGGCAACCATTTTTAAAAATAGGTTGTATTTATAGTAAATAACCGCCAATCAAAATTTAATGTATAGTTAAACATTATGTTTTTAAATTTGGTTTAAACTCCAAATAAGGTTATGGAAAACAATACTAATTTTTGGTTTTTCGAAGAGATAGATCTCTATAAAATTCTTTGCCCTAATAAAACTCCAACAATGAGGGAAAAGCATCCATATCAGGACTACAAAAAGGACGAATTCATTTATTTTGAAGAAGAGCCTTCAGATACCATTTACCTTATCGCAAGTGGGAGGGTGAAAATAGGTAGTTATACGGAAGATGGCAGAGAAATTACCAAAGCCATCCTTTCAAAGGGGGAATTATTTGGGGAGTTGGCGCTTATAGGAGAAGGCAAGAGGAAAGAGTTTGCTCAGGCGATGGAAGACAACACGGAACTTTGCCCCATGGGGATCGGTGATCTCCAGCAGTTGATGGCTGAAAACAAAGCACTTAGTTTGAAAATTTATAAGCTTATTGGCTTGAAGATACAAAAGCTTGAAAGAAAAGTCGAATCGCTGGTTTTCAAAGATTCCAGGACAAGAGTAGTTGAGTTTTTGAAAGAGCTGGCGGAAGAAAAAGGTAAAAAAGTTGGATTTGAGGTAATGGTAAAGAATTACCTGACTCACAAGGACATAGCTGCTTTGACCGGAACAAGCCGCCAGACAGTCACTACGATATTGAATGAATTAAAAGATAAGAATATAATCAATTTTAATAGGAGACAGTTCCTGATCAGAGATATGGAATTATTGGTCTGACCTCACATTCGTGTGTATCTATTGAACCCTAAAAATTGATTAAATTATCTCAGAACTGTATTCCTGTTTATCGGGGAAATGTTAAAAAATGCTAAAAACAGTTTTCATCCAAACATTGTTCTTATTTTGGCGTAAATTTTTATTAGCTACATTCAAAAAACCGATATGAATTCTCATTCCGGTCTTGAATAGAAAGAGAAAATTGGATATATTAATGATAGTATGAAGAAAATTTTACTTGTAGTTGTAGGCTTGATTTTTCTGAATAATCTGGTGATGGCGCAAAACGCAATGACTGATCAGGAAACAAGACCCGAAGCCCCAACTGTAAGTCAAAAAAACATTGTTACTGTCAACCACATAGATCTTTATCCCAATCCTGTTTCAGAGTACCTTAATGTCAAAATTGACAATTCAACTCTCGAAAATGTTGAGTTTGAAATTTACAACATTATCGGCAATAGCCTTGATATTAGAGTTGAGAAGGCAGGAGACGATGCCTTTAAAATTGACATAAAGGATTACTTTCCCGGATATTATTTATTAGTGGTTAAAGATCCTCTCAAACGATTTAACAAAAGCTTTAAGTTTCAGAAAAATTAAAATTCTGCATTTCCTGGTGTTCTCGGAAATGGAATAACATCCCTGATATTTCCCATTCCGGTTACAAAAAGCATTAATCTTTCAAATCCTAAGCCAAAGCCACTGTGGGGACAAGATCCAAATTTCCTGGTTTCCAGATACCACCAAAGGCTTTCCTGTGGAATATTTAGTTCCTTTACCCTGCTTAAAAGTTTATCATAGTCTTCTTCCCTTTGAGAGCCTCCCACGATCTCACCAATACCAGGAAATAGAACATCCATGGCTTTTACAGTTTTCCCATCGCTATTTTGTTTCATGTAAAAGGCTTTGATGTCTTTGGGATAGTCAAACAAGATTACTGGTTTTTTAAAATGTTTTTCCACAAGGTATCTTTCGTGCTCAGACTGCAGATCTGCGCCAAAACCTTCAATCGGAAATTGAAATTTACCTTTTTTGTTGGGTTTGGAATCTTTGAGAATATCTATCGCCTGAGAATAACTTATTCTTTCAAATGGATTTTCTAAAATGAATTTTAACCGCTCGATGAGATCAAGTTCATTTCTTTCATTTTGAGGCTTGTTTTTTTCTTCGTCCAATGCCCTGTTTTTCAAGAATTCCAGGTCGTCCAGGCAATTGTCAAGAGCATATTGAACGAGATATTTCAGGAATTCTTCAGTAAGATTCATGTTGTCTTCCAGGTCATAAAAAGCCATCTCAGGCTCGATCATCCAAAATTCGGCCAGGTGTCTGGTTGTGTTGGAATTTTCAGCTCGGAAGGTCGGGCCAAAGGTGTATATTTCTCCGAGGGCTAAAGCCGCAAGCTCTCCTTCCAGTTGGCCTGAAACGGTGAGGCTGGCTTCTTTGCCAAAAAAATCATCTTTGAAGTCCAACTCCCCGGAATCGTTGACCGGAACAGAGTTTGGAGGAAGGGTAGTTACACGAAACATTTCTCCGGCACCTTCCGCATCGGAGCTTGTAATAATCGGGCTATGAAAATTGACAAACCCTTTGTCATTGAAAAACTTATGGATAGCAAATGTCATGGCATGCCTGATCCTGAGAATAGCACTGAACGTATTAGTACGTGGCCTTAGATGGGCAATTTCCCTCAAAAACTCGAGGGAGTGTTTTTTGGGTTGTAATGGATATTCATCCGGATGGCTTTCTCCCAAAATTGTGACCTGATCGGCTATTACTTCAAAACTTTGGCCTTTCCCCTGACTTTCAACTACTTCTCCAGTAACAGAAAGGCAAGCGCCCGTGGTGATCTTGATAGCCTGGTCTTTTTTCAACTTATCCGGATCGGCAACTATCTGGATGTTTTTGATCGTCGATCCATCATTTAAATTAATGAAAATTACGTTCTTACTTTCCCTTTTTGTCCGCACCCATCCTTTGATAATTACCTTTTTTCCAATGGGAGGATTTTTATAAATTTCGGTTACTTTATTTCTTTCCTTAAAAGCCACGTTATTAGTTTTTATTAAATGAGGTGCAAATTTAGTAAAAGAATCCATTTATCATTTTCCAAAAAAAGGTTAAACTTGTCATTCTTATATCGTTAAATGCTTAACAGGCTTAGCAGCCTGATTAAGTTTTCAATCCAAACAATAATTTTTAGTAGGCATGCAAAAATTAGGGCTGGTTCAATCGCTTCAGCAGAAACTTTCGCCGCAGCAGATACAATTTATCAAGTTGCTGCAGGTTCCTACTGCTGAACTTGAGACGAGAATTGAAGAGGAGTTGGAGGTGAATCCGGCACTGGAGGAAGGTCCTGAGGAAACAAATGAGAGTGAGGAATTCGATGATTTTGAAGATACATCCGATCAAAGTGATGACATTGATTTTGAAGACTACCTTCAGGATGACTATTCGGGCTATAAAATGCAGGGAGATGGCGGGAATCCGGACGATGAAGACCGGGAACTGCCCATAGCAACTAATTCCACACTTGTGGATCAGCTGATGTCTCAACTAGGGTTTTTAGGGCTGGATGAGCGACGACATAAAATAGGAGAACAACTAATCGGAAGCATCGAAAGCGATGGATATATCAGAAGGGAATTGGATGCTATCATCAATGACCTGGCTTTCTCACAAAATGTTGAGACAGATATTGATGAAATAGAAGATCTGCTCATTAAAATTCAGGCATTTGACCCTCCGGGAATTGCAGCAAGAAATCTCCAGGAATGCCTCCTTCTGCAACTTGAACGGAAAGCAGATCACAATGAAGATGTAGAAGTCGCCATACAAATCGTCGATAATTGCTTTGATGATTTCACAAAAAAGCATTACGAGAAAATCAAGAAGAAATTAAACATCACAGATGAGATCTTAAAAAATGCACTTGAGATCATCACTAAATTAAATCCCAAACCAGGAGGTTCCGGTGGAGAGATGGTGAAAACCCAATATCTTATTCCCGATTTCATTTTGACCAATAATAACGGTAAGCTGGAACTCACCCTGAATTCAAGAAATGCCCCAGAGTTAAAGATTTCCCGATCGTATTCAGAAATGATGGATACGTATGATAAATCCAAGACGAAGGACAAAAAATTAAAAGAGACTGCTACTTTTGTCAAGCAGAAGCTTGATGCAGCGAAATGGTTTATTGATGCGATCAAGCAGCGGCAGCACACCTTGCTTTACACGATGAAGGCAATTGTTGATTATCAATATGATTTCTTTTTGACCGGCGATGAAGTGAAGCTGAAGCCGATGATTTTGAAAGATATCGCCGAGAAAATCAATATGGATATTTCTACAGTTTCCCGAGTTGCCAATAGTAAAAGTGTGCAGACAGAATTTGGAATTTATCCACTTAAGTATTTCTTTTCCGAAGCTATTATGACGGATACAGGGGACGATGTAAGTAGTAGGGAAGTAAAAAATGTATTGAAACAATTAATTGACAACGAAGACAAGAAAAAGCCATTGTCAGACGATAAAATAGAAAAACTTTTAAAGGAAAAAGGGTATGTTATTGCCAGGAGAACTGTAGCGAAATACAGGGAGCAATTGAACATTCCTGTAGCCAGGTTGAGAAAGGAATTATAGTGAGCAGGTATTTAGCCAATTTTTTTTCGATTGTATTCCATCCACTGCTTATGCCGACATTTATGTTTTTGGCTATTATGTGGATAGCTCCTCCTATTCTTATGCCTATTAGTAGGGAGTTTTTCTTTAACATTTTGATCATTATTAGCCTGACGAGCTTTTTTATTCCTGTTCTGATGTTAAGCACGCTGCGTGTAGCATCAGTTATCCCTGATTTTTACCTGGATGATCGGAAGATCAGGATCATTCCCTTTTTATTTATCGGGATAATTTATGGTGTCAGTACGTATATGTTTTACAAGCAATTTCCCTATACCAAAGTCATTTACCTTTCCTATTTCTCCACTACCCTGCTGATCACGATCATCACGCTTATAACCATGTACTGGAAGATAAGTGTGCATAGTGCCTCTATTGCAGGTACATTTGGGATTTTATATGCTATCCAAATAAAAAATCCGGACTTTGATTTTCTTTATCTTCTTTCCGGATTGTCGATCATTTTTGGAATAGTTGGTACTTCGAGATTGCTGCTGAATACTCACACAACCAGGCAAATAATCTGGGGGGCTGTAATTGGCTTTGTTATCTGCTTCCCTATCGTTTGGTTTTTTATTTGATCAGAATAAACTCAGGGCAAAACCAAACATCATAGGAGTCATTTCCGTATTGTTTGGTCCTTCATTTTTCTCAAATAATGTACTCAGATTATAGTTATAAAACAGATAAGCATTTCCATATCCAATTCTTCCGTAAACACTATACCTGAACTTTGAAATACCAAAATCTTCTTTTTGTTTCGTGATTTTCTTCTCTCCAAACTCTTCGTATTTGACTTTTGTTTTACTGTCTATGAGAAGTCCTATTTTTCCTCCTACAGCAATTTTTAAACTTCTTTTAGGGTCATATTTCAGAGATCTCCATCTTAGCTCCAGAGGAATTTCCAGGTAAGTGGTAGCAATTTTGGATTTCACAAAGTCATTAGCATTCTGAAAAACTGAATCTAATCGAATGGTCTGAACAACAAAATCGCCATTTGCATCCGGAAGATAGGCAAGGGTAGATGTATCCATTGCATATTTCTGAGTACTGATCCCCAGACCAGGGTGAATCGATAGTTTGCTGTCTCCAAGATTATAATCGTATTGGTAGTACATGTTAAAAATCTTGGAACCCCAGAATTTTGACTCCCACTCATTATTATCCTGAAGCATGTTAAAACCTACCTCCATAAAAAGATCACCCGGAACGTCTGGTCTACCCGCCTGTTCTTTGATGATTTTATTTTTGTCAGCAGCATTGTTTTGTTGTGCTAAACTGATTGAGGATATAAAAGATGCGCAAATGACAAATAAAAATATTTTTCTCATGTTGAGTTTTTTCAGTACTGTCTCGTAATGCGGCAAAGATAGTGTTTTTTAAAAAATAGAAGCGCCTCGTAAAATAAATCTATCCGCATTGAAAGGAATTTAAGATTTTTTAACAATTAAAGTGGCACAAGGCAAATATTGAGTGGTGGATAAGTGGTAAATCCTTTTGATAATAAATAAGGTATGGTAATTATGAAGAAGAATTTTGCTAATAAGAATGATAATTCGCTAAATTTGCCACCTCAATTTTGGGATGCCTTTGGCATAGTTCAGCATTTGGACTTGTAGCTCAACTGGATAGAGCACCTGACTACGGATCAGGAGGTTGGGGGTTCGAATCCCTCCTAGTTCACTTTGATTGTAAGGTACTTATAAGATTTTTTCTTGTGAGTGCCTTTTTCATTAAATATACTTTGGAATCAATCCACACATATAGCATCATTTGCGTAGCTCCATTGATGAGCCAAGTATTCTTTAAATTCCCTCATGAGTTCTATCGATTCGCTGCTTAATAATTGTACTGGGAAGCAAACTCTAGCAATTTAAGTCACAGCTTTTTTTAAATAAGATGTTTCTCAGGGCTTAAAAATTTAGGTGGAAATCGTCTTTATATATTCCGTAGGAGTCTTATTGAACTGCTTTTGAAAGTTTCGCCCAAAACTGGTTTGTGAGTTATAGCCAACCATTTCTGCAATTTCATAAATTTTGTAACTCCCGGTATCTAAAAGTTCTGCCGCCTTCTTCAGTCTGGCAAGGTTTACAAGTTCGTTAGGACTTAGATTTGACATTTCCTTTATTTTACGATAAAGAGTAGAACGGCTCATATGCATAAAATCAGCCAGGGTTTCGACATTTAGCTCAGGATCGGAAATGTGTTGATCGATGATGTCGTCCAGTTTTTTGATGAAAGTTTCATCGGTTTTGGTATGGGCAATGCTTCTAATGTGGGCCAATGGCGAGCTGGCATAGTGCTCCATGATGTGCCTTCGGTTTTCAAGTAAGTTGGCTATCTGTAACTTTAGATGTTCAATTATGAAAGGCTTTTCAATGTATGCATCTGCGCCTGACTCTAACCCTTCTAATCTAGCCTTTAAAGCACTTTTGGCCGTAAGGATTATCACTGGTATGTGGCTGGTTTCCAAATCAGTTTTGATTTTTTCACAGAAGGCGAACCCGTCCATTCCCGGTAGCATTACATCGCTTATCACCAACTGAATGTTTTCATTCTCCATCGTTTCAAGCGCTTCTTGTGCATTTGTAGCCTTTAAAACCAAATAGGAGGTCATTAGGTCTTTGGATACAAAATCCAAAAGATCGATATTATCCTCCACAAACAAAATAGTTGGTTTATAGCCAGCCATTTCAAAATCCTCCTCAGGTTGGTCTTTCTGGCTTTCAGGCTTCCATTCTTTTGAACTGCTTAATTCGAATTCCTTTTCCTGGTGAATAGGCAGCTTCAGAACAAAAGTATTCATCGTGTCATTCGAGGTGTCCAATTGAAGTACCCCGTTATGAAGCTGGGTAAGCGAGTGGGCTAGCGATAGCCCTATACCTGTGCCCGACTGATTTTGATTTTCCACTCCGGGCACCCTGTAAAAGGGTTCAAATATTTTAGTTTTTAGATGGACCGGGATAAGTTGTCCGTCGTTCATGAAAGTCAGCTGAAAATAATCTCCTGCCGGAGCTAATATAACCCTCACCTTTTTTTCAGCATACTTTATGGCATTGTTAAAAAGATTGCTGACTATTTTATTTAAGGCCTCGGCGTCGACATAGGCATAGATATCCTCCTCTTGCAACAACATGTCAAAGTCAATCCCAGCGCTCTTTATTACCTGACTGAACCTGGTCTGTGTTTGTCTAATCAAATCAGAGATATTTGTTTCTACAAACGTCAGGCTAATGTCCTCCAGTTCCGTTTTTCTAAAGTCCAGTAATTGATTGACAAGGTTAAGTAGCCGGGTGGTGTTTTTTTCCATAATGGACAGATTTTCTCTGAGCTCGCTACCCGATTCGGCTTGTTTCAGGAGTTTTTCCAAAGGAGCTTGTATGAGTGTCAGCGGAGTACGCACTTCATGAGAGACATTCGTAAAGAATTCTATTTTAGCCTTGTAGAGTTCTTTTTGCTTTTTGTCGTTCAATTCTTTTAACACCTGTTTATTCCTTGCCAGCGATCTGAGATAGTAATACCTTATAATCAAAAAACTGATTATGCATACTGTTAAAATGTATAATGAATAGGCTAAATTACTTTTCCAAAAAGTCGGGTAAACAGTTATACCAAGAGCTGTGGCTTCATCACTCCATACTCCGCTACTGTTCAAAGACTTAACTTTAAAGTTGTAGTTCCCTGCAGGTAGTTCTGTAAAATACACTTGATGGGATTTAGCGAGGTGCACCCATTCGTTCTTTAACCCATCGAGTTTATACCAATATTCGGTCATTTCGGGTGTAGTATAGCTCAAAGCAGCAAAATCAATACTAAAAGATGATTGTCTGGGCTGCAATTTGATTTTATCTACAAATGTGATCGATTTCCTTAAGGTTGAACTGTTGCTATTCACGGGCACTTCCTTATTGTTAATCTGTAATCCTGTTATCAGTATGGGTGGTTTATATGAATCCTTTAAAAACGAATTAGGGTCAAAACTAATCATCCCGTTTACACTACCGAAATACATTTTTCCCTGTCGATCCTTAAATGCAGAATTGTAGTTGAATTGATCGCTTAATAGCCCGTTTCCTTTGGTATAATTCGTTAGCTCATCGTTTTTGGGATTGAAATCTACCAGCCCATTAGAAGTGCTGATCCATAAATGGTTGTTGGTATCTTCAATAATGGAATAAAAAACATTACTGGGGAAACCATCTCTCTTTCTATAGGGTTTGAAGCTATTTGTTTCTGGTATAAACATGTTTAGACCATTTTCTGTAGTGACCCAAATATTTTCGTCGCTATCCTGGAAAATCCAGTTTATCGCATTACTGGAAATACTGTTGAGGTTTGATGTATCATGTTTGTATACACCTTTTTCATTTGTTTCCGGATCATAATAAAAAAGGCCATCCCAATAGGTGCCGGCCCACATTCTCCCAGTATTATCTTCTAAAAAGGATGTGAAAAAAATGCCTTCCGGGAATGCGTCGATGGTTATGAAGCGATCGTTTTCCTCGTCATAGATCTGAATGCCCGAAGACGTTATGGCGTATATATCTTTTGCCCTGTTTTCATAAAAGGTATAAATAAAATTACTCGATAGTCCGTGACCATCACCTTTATTGTAGTGTTTGATTACCTTGCCTGAATGGATATCCATAATGTCCAGGCCGTGTTCAAAAGTACCGATCCATAATTGATTTCCCCTTGGTAAAAGCCCATGGATGTTGTAGAATGATAGCGAATGTTGAGTCCCGGAAGGCGAGAAATTTGTAAACATTCCCGACTTTGGATCAAATTTGTTTAGCCCGGCATCCTCCGTGCCAATCCATATATTCCCGTATTGATCTGAATGGATTTCACGTACGGCACTCCCACTTATGGAATTCTTCCCGGATTTAGGATAGTATCTTTTGAACGGTGTGTATTGTTTAGGATAGTAATTTACGCCTCCAAAAAAGGTGCCTATCCAGACACCCCCTTCCCTGTCAACAGTAAGAGAGTAGATTGCATTGTCCGATAAAGCGTAAGGGTCATAGTAGCTTTTCTTAAGGTTTAAATATGTCTCCTTTTCCATATCATAGATGTAAATACCTGATTCCGTAGCGATCCAGAGTTTACCGTTTTCTATTTTGGCAAAATCCCTGATGTATAAAGGATCCTCGGAAGCTGGCAACAGTTTTTTTACCTGTTTCTTTTGGGTATCATACAAAATGACTCCTTGGTTTTGAGTGCCTATTAGCAAGGTAGTATCATTAATTGCAAATAGTTTGCTTACGATGAACGGTAGGTTCGAGCTTTTTTCACTAATCAGCTCAATTGTTTCAAATGCTCCATTGTCTCGATCATAGTGATGTAGGAATCTATCGTTGGCGACCCAAATGGTGCCATCTGTCCCTCTGGTAATTTCTTCGGCATGAAAATAGGCTTCGGTTTCAAATACATGTGTATTCTGTGACTTTGTTGAATGTTTATACAGAGTTGTTCCGGCAATGTACCACAGGTTACCCTCGTTATCATGTTCAATGTCTAGAATGGGCCTGTTTAATGAGGGTTCCATAAGTTTGAAACTCTCGTATTCGGCATTGAATCGGAATAATCCGTTATCAGTTCCTACCCAAAGATGGCCATTGAATTCATGAAGGCATTCAATAAAATTACTACCCAGACTGTTCGGTGATTCAAGGTCATTTTGAAATACCTTAAAGTTGTATCCATCAAAACGATTAAGACCGTCTTTGGTGCCAAACCATAAAAAACCCTGGCTATCCTGCAGCGTGCTATGAACAGTATTATGAGATAGACCATTTTCTACTTTATAGTGCCTGAAATAGTATTCCTGGCCATATAAATGGCTTATGGATGCGAAAATTGCCAAAAGGCAGAATTTAATTTTTTGCAGCATCTTCAAATATGTGAATTGCCCCGTCATTTTGCATATCAAATTGTGTCAATTAGAATGCATTTTGGTTCAAACATGGAATTCTTTTCTATGAATTTAGGAATTTAAAATAGGAAAGAATATCCTATGGCAGGAGAGAATTTACCAAGTAAACAACTTATTTAGGAACCAAATATTTAGGCTTTTGTTTTTGAATGAAGCCTTGATAAACCCTACAATATGGAATTCCCTCATTCATCATGCAATTCGTTCCAAACTTTTACAATTCGTTTCAGTCGACATTGATTTCTTGACTGTTTTTTAAAATTGAACGATTTCAACGATACAATGGAACGAAATAATAGGCAATTCTAATTTCTAAATCATTTCATTTGACTAAGCCTAAGGCAGCAGCAAGTGGTAGGCAAGTAGGAACTTATGAATGGAACTTTATATAGTAAATACAACTAAATCATTATTCAACAAAAAGAAAACGAATGAAAAAACACCTTACAAAACTATGTGGAAGGGCCATATTGGCCTTATCATTTTTATGTGCATTCATATATCAAGGGAATGCCCAGGACCAGCAGACCGTAAGCGGCAGCGTAAAAGATGCTAATGGAATTCCGTTGCCGGGAGCCAGCATTGTAATTTCTGGAACTCAAATTGGAACTATTACTGATGCGGAGGGAAATTATCGACTCGCCAATGTGCCAACCGATGGCAGATTGGCAATCAGCTACGTTGGCTATGAAGAAAAAGTCATTGACGTAGAAAATAATTCAATTCTTGACATCATCCTAATCGAAGATACCGATCTTTTGGACGAGATTGTCGTAATAGGGTACCAGACCGTAAAAAGAAGTGACATTGTAGGAGCAGTTTCGGTGGTTGATACTGAAGAAATGTTGAAAGCCCCGGCGAGCAATGTTGGCACAATGCTTCAAGGCAGGGCTTCCGGTGTTACTGTAACTTCTACCGGCAGTCCGGGATCCACCCCTTCAGTAAAGATTAGGGGGATTAATTCATTTTCGGGACAAGATTCACCACTATATATTGTTGATGGTATGTTTATATCAACGCTAGGTGCAGATTTTAACCCCAACGACATCAAGTCAATTCAAGTTTTGAAAGATGCTGCAGCCACCGCCCTTTACGGTTCCAGGGGAATGAATGGGGTTATTATCGTAACCACAAAAAGAGGTAGGTCCGGGCCATTAAAAGTTGACTATGATTTTTATTATGGCTTTCAGGACATCGCCAAAAAGCTTCCCCTAACAAATGCGGAGCAGTTTATTGAAATAAACAATCTTGCTTACACGAACAATGGTGATGAGCCGCAAGGTTTAAGGACAGGAGTAGATACCGATTGGCAGGATGAGCTTTTTCAAACGGGTAGAATTACCGAACACAATTTAAATTTTTCTGGTGGAAGCATGAATTCAAACTATTTCATTTCCTTAAACTATTTTGATCAGAAAGGTGCGATTATTGGGCCAGAATTCGAACGGTATCAGATAAGAGTAAATTCAGAAACCAGGAAAGGAAAATTTACCTTTGGGGAAAACATAGCATTTAGTAGAAGCAATCAAACCAGGGTCAATGGGAACCCATTCATTGATGTGGTGTGGATGCTTCCCACAATTCCGGTATACGATCCTAACAATGAGAGTGGATACGGCTATGGCGATGACAACAATAGTACTTTTGCCACTAACCCAATTGGATTGCAGGAACATTATAGTAACACTGCGGTGACTAGCAAGTTGTTAGGTAGCGTATATGGGGAATTTCAATTGCTTCCTTTTTTAAAGTATAAATTAAACCTTGGGGTCGATTACGCCCAAATTAGGGAGAAATATTATCAAAGAGCTGGTGCATTACGTCAAAATACCCCTGGCGCAGCCTTTCTGGATGATAGAAACACCGAGTTCTTTAACATATTGGCTGAAAATACACTAACCTATAAGCAAGAATTTGGGAAACATAGTATTTCTGTATTGGCAGGTTTCACTACTCAAAAGGATAATTACAATTACCTTTTTGCCCATGTTGAAGGTTTAAATGGTGAGTTTTGGGTACAGAATAACGGTACCGCAAGTCCGCGTACAGAAGGAAGGGAAGAGACAGCGGGATTAAGGTCAATATTAGCGAGCTTCAATTATTCCTACGATGACCGTTATACCTTTTTGGTTAATTTCAGACGGGATGGCTCATCAAAATTTGGCAAAGATAATCGTTATGCAAATTTCCCATCGTTATCAGCCTCCTGGAGAATCTCAGAAGAGCGCTTTATGGAGGGTGTTAAACTCTTCAGTAATTTAAAAATTCGAGGAAGTTGGGGTACCGTTGGGAATCAGGCAATCGACAATTATGCTACCCAAAGTGTGCTAAACTACAATCAGAATTATGTTCTGAACAATCAGGTCAATCTAGGTGCTACGAATCTTCAATTGGTTAATCCAAATCTCAGATGGGAAAGTAAAACAACAACCAACATCGGATTGGACGCAGGGTTTTTTGATGATAAATTAAACATTTCAGCTGATTATTATGTGGCTGATGTTAAGGATCTGCTATTGGCGGTACCAATTCCGCTATCTTCTGGTAATACCGGAGGTGATCCTTTGGCAAATGTAGGGCAGGTGCAGAATAGAGGGCTGGAATTGAGTCTGGATTACCAGAACAATATAGGTGATTTCAGGTACGGCATATCTACAAATGGTACTTTCTTAAAGAACGAAGTAAAGGCGTTGGTAGAAGAAGCTGGAAATTTACCAATTTTTGGTACAGGACAGATACTGCGTACAGCAGTAGGCGAGCCGGTTGCTTCGTTTTATGTATTGGAGACAGCCGGTATTTTCCAGAATCAAGCTGAAATCGATGCCTGGGGGGTCCAACCAAATGCACGTCCCGGAGATGTAAAATACGTGGATAATGATGGTAATGGGATTATCAATTTTGATGATCGGGCTGTGGTAGGTAAGGCTCTTCCCGATTTTGAATATGGACTTAACCTGAACTTTTCCTATAAAGGATTCGATGCTACAGCATTTTTTCAGGGAGTAACCGGAAACAGCATTTTTAATGAGCAAAAATGGTGGTCACAACGGTACGACGATAATGCCAACTATTTAGTTGATGATGTGTATTGGACGGGCGAGGGTACTTCTAATGAGATACCTAAACCGATTCATTTGGATGCATCATTAAATCCAACACAGAATTCAGACCGATACGTAGAAAAGGGTGACTATTTCAGATTGAAAAATTTGCAGATAGGTTACGCCTTTCCAATGGAGCTTATCAGCAAAGTTAGCCTAAGCAAGTTAAGGCTCTATCTAACCGGTCAAAATCTGTTCACAATTACCAGCTATACAGGATATGATCCGGAGGTTGTTGGAACTAACGGTAATGGGGATTTCCTGAACAGAGGCTTTGACAATGGTAACTTCCCGTCTTTGCGATCTGTGATCATGGGAATTCAGATAGGACTATAAATCGAAATTAAAAAATCAAATAATATACCAATGAATAAGATAAAGACAATAGCATTATTGATGGTGTTCCTCGGGACAACAATCTCTTGCGAAAAGGATCTTTTGGATCAGGTGAACCCTAACGCACCTACTCCGGATACATTTTGGCAGACCGAAGAGGATGCAATTTTAGGGATAAATGCAGTGTATTCCGGTATTCAGAATCGAGAGCTTAGTCTATGGGAAATCTTTGATTATGATATGCGTTCAGACGAAGGCTATAGCCAAAGCCCATGGACTGACCTTGCTAATGTGGGTCGACATGTCAATATTAATTACGACTTTCCCTGGCTGCTTGAAGTTTGGCGCGAGTTATATCGGACAATTTATAAGGCAAATCAGGTCTTGGAGAATGTTCCCAATATCGAAATGGACGAAACCACGAAAACAAGAATATTGGCAGAAGCCAAATTTTTAAGGGGACACTGTTACTACAAATTGGCTACCCTTTGGGGCCGGGTACCTTTGGTTACAAGTATCGAAGATGCCAATACCCGATACCCGCAGGGTACTCTTGAAGAAGTCTGGGCCGTGGTAGAACAAGATTTTAAAGATGCAGCTGATGGACTGCCCGTTAGTTATACAGGCGCTGACGTAGGCCGGGCCACAAAAGGCGGTGCCATTGGTTATTTAGGCCGGGCTCTTTTACAACAAAAGAAATGGGCAGAAGCCGCCACTGAGTTTGAAAAGATAATAGCCATGGTACCTGACACCTATGATTTAATGCCGGAGTTTAAAGATAACTTTACCGAAGAATTCGAAAATAATAAAGAGTCGCTGTTTGAAATCCAATTTACCAACAACAATGGTAAAACAGGAGGTTTTCCAACCTACAACAATGCCTCTGGAGATGAGACCAGCGAAAGAGCTCAATTCTTTGGGGTCCGGCCTTTAGGTTGGACGGACGGCCAGCCTACCAAGTGGCTTTTGAACCAGTTTTTAAGTGAAATGGATAAAGACGGCAACGAAGATCCCCGTTTATATTATACCATGACCTACGATCATCCGGGTGAACTATTATATGGCTTGACCTATGCTGAAAGAGGAGCGGGTCCAAATGACAGGTTTTGGCGGAAGTACACAAATTACTGGCAAGATTATGAAAGTTACTTTTCAGGTATCAATACCAGGGTTATCCGATTGGCCGATATCTACCTAATGCACGCTGAGGCCTTAAATGAGCTAGGCAGAACCCCAGAAGCAATTCCTTTTGCAAACTTGGTGCGCCAACGATCTAACATGAACGAATTGTCTTTGACATTGACTCAGGAAGAATTCAGGTTACAGTTAAGGCATGACCGTGTGGTAGAACTGGCTGGTGAAAGTGTGCGCTTCCAGGATATGGTACGGTATGGAATTGCGGGACCGGAACTTGCGGGTCCAGACCCAGGTTTATCCCCGTCAGAAGCCGATTTTGATACGGAATTCCAAAACTTTGAAAGAGGAAAATCGGAGTATCTGCCGATTCCTTTAAGAGAAATTGATGCCTACGGTGGAGCTTTAGAGCAAAATCCGGGCTGGTAACAATGGTAGTTTAGATTTAATTAAAACTAGGGCCATTGGTATTTTCTTTTAATGGCCCTGGTTTCTCCATTTGATTTTCCATTGTACAAATATATTCAGGGCATTATTCCTTAATTAATACATGGACTTGCACATTTTCATAGAATGGTTTGATGCAACAGCACTAAGAAAACCTTTTTTAGGTGGGGTACTCATGGCGTTTGCCTGTACTGTAAAGCCCGAAAAACCTGTTCTCTTCGATTTGGTATCAGGTGATTACTCAGGTATACATTTTAACAACAGGATCCATCCTTTTGAAAATGATACTTTAAATGCATTGGAGTATGATGTGTTGTTTAATGGAGGGGGGGTAGGTATTGGTGATTTTAATGGAGATGGTTTGCAGGACGTTTTTTTCTCCGGTAATTTGGTTTCTTCCAAATTGTATCTGAACCAGGGAAATTTCAAATTTCAGGACATTACAGAGAAATCAGGGACATCTACTGAGAAGTGGTGTACCGGGGTTTCAATAGTTGATATCAATCAGGATGACTTGATGGATATTTATGTTTCGGTCGCCACTGATTGTAGAACCAAAGGCGACAGATCAAATCTGTTATTCATAAATCAAGGAAACAGTGAAGAAAAAATTCCATTTTTTGTGGAATCAAGCGAGGAATACGGGCTGGCTGATGACGGCATTTCCATTCAATCGGCCTTTTTCGATTACGATAAAGATGGTGACCTGGATTGTTACATCCTTACCAATGCCATGGAACAAACCAGTCGTAACCGGTTGCATGAAAAATTGGACAATGGACAGAGTTCATCAAATGACCGGTTGTATAAAAACGTAGGCAACAAAGATGGCCATCCTGTTTTCGAGAATGTGACCTTGAGCGCTGGGATTTCCAAAGAAGGCCATGGTCTGGGAATTTGTATTACGGATTTGAATAACGATGGCTGGCTGGACGTCTATTGTGCCAACGATTTTGTTTCCAATGATATTATCTGGGTCAACAACCAGGATGGAACCTTCAGTGACCTGTCTGCGGAATATTTAACACACACTTCATACAGTAGTATGGGTGTGGATGTTCAGGATTTTAACAATGATGGTCTTTCGGACATTTGTGTGGTAGACATGTTGCCAGAGTCGGAGCAGAGGAGAAAAATGATGGTCATAAAGACCAACTCTGAATTTATTCAAATTGCCGAGAAACTTGGCTATCAGAAACAATATGTACGCAATGTACTTCAACTCAATCAGGGAGCGAATGACCAGGGAACCCTGAAGTTCAGCGAAATTAGTCAATTGGCCGGCGTGCATGCTACCGATTGGAGCTGGGCACCTTTGCTGGCTGATTTTGACAACGATGGGTTAAAGGACTTATTGGTCACCAATGGCTACCGTCGTGACATTACCAATTTAGATTATGCGGTATACCTAAATCAGCAAGAGTCTTTTTACAGAATGTCGGAAGAGGAAGCCAGGAAGGATCGAATTAAAAGACTATATGAGCTTCCGGAAGTAAAAATACAGAACTATTTGTACAGAAATAAAGATGGCTTAACCTTCGAAGATGTTTCCAATGCCTGGGGCTTGAGTGAAAAAAATTATTCTAATGGGGCGGCATATGCTGATTTTGACAATGATGGTGACCTTGATCTGGTTTTTAACAACATCGATTCTGAAGCAAGTCTATACAGAAATAAATTGATTTCATCAGATTTTACCAGAAGCATTGGAAGAAAAGAAAACACGCATTTTGTACGTTTGAAATTGAAATCCGGTGTGCATCAAAGTAAGGCGTTAGGGGCCAAAGTAAAGGTTCTACTGTCTACCGGAGAATTGAAATATCAGGAAAATCTTCCGGTTAGGGGTTATTTGTCCTCCGTGGACCCCGTACTCTTATTTGGTTTAGGTACGGCTACTTCTTTCAAAGTGGAAGTGACCTGGGCAGATGGGATAATTCAAACGATTGAGAATTTGTCTCCCGACACGCTGCATAGTATTGAATATAATGGCAGCCCGAACAATCCCCATAAAAGCCAATCAAACCATCAAAAAATCTTCGATCAGTTATCTGCCCAAAGTTTAGGGATTTCTTTTACACACATGGAATACCCGTTCGATGAATTCAAACGAACACTTACTCTACACCAACAATACACCCGGCAATCACCGGGTATGGCTATCGGGGATGTCGATGGAAACGGGCTTGATGATCTGTTTATTGGTGCAGACCCTAATCAGCTGCGAACGATTTATCTGCAAAAACACCCTGGCATGTTTGAGGCGTTGCCGCAGGGCGAAAACAATCTGGAAGACATGGGGGCACTATTTTTTGATGCCGATGATGACGGAGATAAAGATTTATATGTGGTCAGTGGTGGAAGTATAAACCTAAAAGACAAGGATTATATATATCACGACAGGCTATACCTGAATGATGGTAAAGGCAATATGTCACGTTCCCAGGATAAGATTCCGCTGACCCGTTTTAGTGGTAGCGTAGTTGCTGCGGCGGACTTTGACCATGATGGCGACCTTGATCTATTTAGAGGTAGCAGGGTATCAGCGGGGGAATATCCTGTTACACCCGACAGTTATCTCCTACGAAATGACAATGGGCAATTCAAAGATGTAACAAATGAATTGGGAGAAGGATTACAAAAGGTTGGAATGGTTAGTTCAGCTCTTTGGACCGATTACAATCAGGATGGCTGGTTTGATTTAATTGTTGTAGGGGAGTTTATGCCCATTACCTTCTTTGAGAACAAAAAAGGGAAACTGGTACTTGATGATGAAGCTACACATTCTAATACAAGTGGCTGGTGGAATAGTATAAGTTCGGGCGATTTCGACCAGGATGGTGACCTTGATTATATTGTTGGAAACCTCGGGCTTAATAGTCAGTACAGGGCTTCGGCTGATGAACCGATCAGGGTGTACGGGGCCGATTTTGACAATAACGGAACCATGGACCCGGTTATCACTTATTTCAAAGTAGGAAATGAAGCTCCCGTTGCTGTCCGTGAGACAATGCATGGCCAATTGAGTACTCTTATTAAAAGTCGATTCGACAGTTATGATGCCTATTCCAGGGCAAGTATTACTGATGTTTTCACAGATAGCGAATTGAAAAAAGCGCAGGTACTCTCCGCAGTCGAGATGCGCAGTGCATACCTGGAGAATACGGGCAACTCAAAATTTGTTCTCAAGCCTTTGCCGGTGGAGGCTCAAATTTCCCCGGTTTTTGGTTCAAGAATCAATGACTTTAATGACGATGGTTTTTTAGATGTACTGCTGGTGGGTAATTCAAATGCGTTTGAATCATACACTGGTCAATATCATGCTTCATTGGGTACTCTACTGCTTGGAGAAGGTAAGGGAGGCTTTACTTATGTTCCACAAACCAAATCCGGATTATACTTAACGCATGACCAAAAAGCCCTTGGAACAATTTTTACTGGGAAAGAAAGCCTGATCGTCCTGACAAACAACAATGCTGAACCCCAGCTGTTGCAATCGTCTTATCAAGAATCTGGAGAATATATCGCACTCCAGCCTATGGAGGTGTCTTTGGAAATAACTTATACCAATGGAAAAACCGAAAGAATGGAAATTGGTTATGGCGGAGGTTATTTAACGCAGTCATCCAGAGGTTTTCCAGTTCCAAAAAATAAGGTTGAAAAAGTCATTGTTTATGATTTTTCAGGAACCAGCACCAGGATCATTAAACTAAAAACGGAATGAATAAATACGTGAATTTATATAGCGCCAGTAAGTTAAAAGTGTTTGTCTACCTCATCGCAATGTGTCTTTCTATACCGGGTTTAGCACAACAGCCAGACCCGCCAGGTCAGGTGAAAGAAGGAGAGACTCCCACGAACCAAGCGTATCTGTTTGCACACATGACCCACAAAGATTATGGTCGCTTGTATTATTCTGTCAGTTTAAATGGACTACACTGGCATGAACTGAACGACGGCAAAAGGGTTTTTGAAAACTATCAAGGCCATCCTGATATTTGTAAAGGTCCCGATGGAAAATACTACATAGCCGGCAATACCAGTGATAGTTCGCCCGATATTAATATCTGGGTGTCCGAGGATTTAATTAGCTGGCAAGAACATGCTGTTTATACGCCAGACCTCCAAAGTACTCCCGACTATTCACAAGCCTTACAACGTATCGGCGCGCCAAAAATATTTTACGATCATGCATCTTCCCAATTTGTGTTGACATGGCACACCCCTCATAAAGAAGGGACGAAGGAAGACCCCGAAAAATATTGGGCAAGCCAGCGAACATTGTATGCACTCTCAAAAGATTTAAAAACGTTTTCAAATACTCCAAAGCGATTGTTCGATTGGGATTTTGGCACCATCGATGTCATTATAAGGAAAGTTGAAAACGCTTATTACGCCATCATTAAGGATGAAACCTACCCAACCTTATATTGGCCAACCGGAAAAACAATCCGTATTGCGAGATCGGGTTCCTTGCTGGGGCCATATTCATTACCTGCCGATCCTATCAGTCCTAATTTTAGAGAGGCTCCAATGCTGATCCCCTCGCCCGATAACCAAATTTGGTACATGTACTATGAACAATATCCAGGTGTGTCCTATGGGCTGTCCATTGCCGATAATCTTAACGGCCCGTGGTATCAGGCCTCGGGATATACATTTTATAGTGATTGGGATAAGTACAGTTTTCCGGAAAAAGTAAGGCATGGTTGCATGATTGTTATTTCGAAACAGGAGTACGACGTGTTGGTCAAAGAGTTTGGTGTCAAACAGAAAGAGGATGGTAACAAGTAACACAATAACAGCAAGTAAATATTTAGAAATTATGAAACACCGGGTATTAAGATTTCACCTAATAGCAATATTTCTGGTAAGCTTCTCGGCTTTTTCCCAGACTAAGACTTTCCAAAACCCGCTGCTACCTTCGGGAGCGGATCCATATAGTACATATCATAATGGCTATTATACCTATACCAATACCGTAGGAAATAAATTGGTTCTTTGGAAAACCGCGAGTCTGGCTAGTCTGGCTAAAGCGGAAAGTAAAACCATCTGGACACCACCAGAGGGCACGTTGTATTCCCATGATATTTGGGCACCAGAAGTACATTTCATTGATGGAAAATGGTACGTCTATTTCGCTGCTGATGACGGTGATAATAATACACATAGGATGTATGTGCTTGAAAATGACTCAGATGATCCATTTAAAGGTGAGTGGAAATTTAAGGGGAAAATCGCTGCCGAAACTGATAAATGGGCCATTGACGGAAACGTTTTTAAGCACAAGGATCAGCTTTATATGATATGGTCCGGCTGGGAAGGTGATGAGAATGGACAGCAGGATATATTCATCGCAAAAATGAAAAATCCGCTGGAAATTGAGGGAGACCGGGTGATGATTTCCTCACCCACCTATGATTGGGAGAGGCATTGGAATACAGGTACTTCAGACAAAAATCCACCTGAGGTATTTGTAAATGAAGGTCCCCAATATTTATCACACGAGGAAAAGATTTTCATCATCTTTTCCGCAAGCGGATGTTGGACAGATTACTACAGCCTCGGTCTGCTGACCTTCGTGGGTACAGACAATTTGTTGGACCCGGAAGCCTGGGTGAAGTCCAAAGAACCCATATTCAGTCAATCGATAGCAAATGGAGTATATGCTCCCGGACATAACTCATTTTTCAAATCACCAGATGGCAAGGAGGATTGGATTTTATACCATGCCAATTCAAAACCCGGACAGGGATGTGGTCAACTCAGGTCTCCAAGAATGCAAAAATTATACTGGGATACAGAAGGGATGCCTTATTTGGGAATCCCATTTCCTGAAAGGGTGATTCTTGAAACACCTTCGAAATAACCGTCTTTAGCCAAGAAAAAGGTGTTTCTGAAAGAATGTTTAAGAGGGCGAGAACAGGAGAATTTTACAGTATCTAATTAAGTATTGAAAAGAGCTAAATAAAAAATGAGAATTATAAGAAAACTTCCAATAATCCTAGGGTCAATTGCGGTTGTCCTTTTGAGTGGCTGCACTCAAGCAAAAAAACAGCAGGAACAAACTTCGGAAATAAAGATGGCTGAGTTTACGAACCCACTTGATGTCGAATTTGGTGACCCTTATATTCTTGACGATGGAAACGGCGCATTCTACATGTATGGAACAGGTGGCGGGGCGAAGGACGGTTTTGCAACTTATTCTTCAGCCGATTTGGTGGACTGGAAGTTTGAAGGCCAGGTATATTATGGGAACACGGAGAACTCCTGGAATCTTAAGAATTTTTGGGCCCCGGAAGTGTACAAAATTGATGGTCAGTATTTTTTGTTTTATAGCGCAGATAAAAAGGACAACCCTTCCAACGAGCTGGAGACTTTTAGCATTGGTGTCGCCGTTTCAGACAGCCCCAAAGGACCATTTGTCGATATTAAAAACGAGCCCCTTTTCGACCCTGGTTACCCGATCATAGATGCCAATGTCTTTCAAGACGATGATGGCAAATACTATTTGTATTATTCCCGGGCGTGTTACAAGCATGAGGTGGAAAGTGAAATAGCCCGTTGGGCAAAGAAAACCGGGCTCTATGATGAGATCGAAGAGAGCTGGGTTTACGGGGTACAGCTGGCCCAGGATTTTAAAAGTGTAATTGGCGAACCCGTTTTATTGTTAAGCCCACCCAAGACTATGGACGATAAGAATTCGGAATGGGAGAGTCGTTCTGTTACTTCCAAAGAAATTAACCGTCGTTGGACGGAAGGCTCCTTCACATTTAAGCACGACGAAACTTACTACATAATGTATTCAGCCAATCATTACGCCGGGCCGAATTATGCAGTGGGGTATGCCACAGCAAAACACCCTTTGGGGCCATTTAAAAAAGCTGAAAATAATCCGGTTTTAGAAAGCAATGTGAAGAAAGGTGGTAGTGTCACCGGAACGGGCCATAACATGGTTCTTTTTCTGGAAGACGGTAGTAAAATGTATGCTGTGTATCACGGTCGCACCAAACAGACGGGGCAAAACAGGGTGGTTTTTATTGACGAAATGGAAATACAGTCAGATGGCAAACTTGTGGTGAATGGCCCTGGTTTAGAACCAAGGCCATATCCTTTAATAGATAAATCAAATAAACTTTAATTCGAAATCTTATGAGAAAACTAATAATTACCATTGTCTTACTATTTGCGATATCAATTAGCAAAGGCCAGGACAATTTATTGCAAGAAAACAAATGGTCACGCGAAAAGGCATATGCGTGGTACGAACAACATGATTGGATGACAGGTGCAAATTTCAACCCCAGCACTGCAATCAATCAACTGGAAATGTGGCAAAAAGATACTTTCGATCCCGAAACCATTGACCGGGAGCTTGGTTATGCAGAGGGCATTGGTTTTAACACCATGCGGGTGTATCTCCATAGTTTGGCCTATAAAGCCGATCCTGAGGGTTTCAAAGAGCGAATGGATACCTATTTGGGCATTGCTGACAAACATGGGATAAAGACGATGTTTGTGTTTTTTGACGATGTATGGGGAAAGTCACCTAAAATCGGTAAACAACCAGATCCCATCCCAGGTACGCACAATTCTGGCTGGGTTCAGGACCCGGGAGATCCCGCATCGAAAGAAGAAAAGAATTTTCCGGCATTGGAAACCTACGTCAAAGATGTGCTGACAACCTTTGCCAATGACGATCGCGTCTTGTTGTGGGACCTGTATAATGAGCCTGGTAATACAGGAAAGCTTACCAGCTCGATGCCTTTGCTAAAAAGCATATTCATTTGGGCAAGGGAAGTGAACCCGAGTCAACCACTTAGTGTTGGCTTATGGAATTGGGATTTCCAGGAATTGAATACGTTTCAAGCCCAAAACTCAGACATCCTAACCTACCATCAATACGAGGACGAGAAAAAACACCAGCTTATCATCAACCTGTTGAAAACCCATGACAGACCAATGATCTGTACAGAATATATGGCAAGAACGAACAACAGTCGGTTTTCAAATATCCTTCCACTGCTTAAAAAAGAAGATATCGGGGCAATCAATTGGGGTTTGGTGGCTGGAAAATCGAATACGAAATATGCCTGGAATACTCCTATCCATGATGGAAGTGAACCAGATGAGTGGTTCCACGAAGTATTTAGAAAAGATGGAACTCCTTATCGCCAGGATGAGGTGGATTTGATAAAGAAACTAAACGCACAATAATTGTCAGAGATGGGAAAAACGTTCATTTTGGTTAATGCCAGGGCCTGCCATGCCTTGGTATTCTTCCTTCTGCTGGCACTAACGGGGTGCAATGAATCCTCAAATAGGGACAATGCAAACTCTCATGATGCCGGTAAAGCAGCTGATTTTATTTACCTGGCTGACCCGACTATTTTTATCCATGACAGCCTTTATTATTTAAGCGGGACGAATGGAGATACAGAATACTCCAGCCAGGAAGGATTCTTAGTTTATACATCCCCGGATTTAAAATCCTGGGGAGGACCTACAGGTGCTACCAATGGTTTTGCGCTAATGAAAGGTGACGCTTATGGCGATAAAGGGTTTTGGGCACCTCAGGTTTTTGAATACAAAAATAAGTTTCATATCGCTTATACCGCGAACGAGCACATCGCAATGGCGGAGGCAGATAGCCCTTTTGGCCCATTTACCAGTACCAGCAAAAAAGAATTGGAAGCTCCGGTAAGGCAAATAGATCCTTTTGTGCTGTTTGATGAGGATGGAAAGAAATACTTGTACCATGTTCGACTGACGGAAGGAAACCGCATTTTTGTGGCAGAGCTCAATGAAGATCTTTTAAGTATAAAGCCAGAGACATTGACTGAATGTATTTCAGTAGATCAACCCTGGGAAAATACGCATAATGCGGACTGGCCGGTTGCCGAAGGGCCGACGGTACTTAAGCACAATGGTTTGTATTATTTGATTTATTCCGCCAATGACTTCAGGAACCCTGACTACGCAGTGGGCTTTGCCACCAGTGAAAGTCCATTGGGGCCATGGACTAAATCAGATAGCAATCCGATTATCCATAAAAGCATGATTGGAATAAATGGCACTGGTCACGGGGATGTTTTTATGGACAAAGATGGCGACATGCAATACGTTTTCCATACGCATTTTAGTGACTCGATTGTCCATCCTAGAAAGACGGCGGTAATAAAAATACAGTTTGTAAAACAAGAAAATGGAGCCGATTTACTAGAAGTCGACCAAAGTACTTTTAAATTTTTAGAGCAAAACTAAAGAAGGGTACACCAAAAAATCCCATCTGGCTACTGCTTTTTTGGAAGTGCAGTACTGCTGGGTTAGGGAAATATCTTTTGATACAAAGTGTGTAGCCTCTTAAAACGTTCGATAATTTGTTCCTCCGGGTTCACCAAGCCCTCCGAAGCGTTAGCGAAGGAGGGCTTTATTTGTCAAATCAAGCCATTCAACCTTGCGTTATTCACCAATTCGGAAGAGGTTGATGCATTCCCTTTGAAGAGCATATTTTGCCGGTGGGTGTTCACTGTGTTGAGACTGATATTAAGCTTATCTGCAATTTGTTTGCTGACAAAACCTTCACTGATCAGCTTTAATATTTCAAGCTCACGGTGAGACAAGTTGAATTCCTGTTTAACAATTGGGTATTTATTTGATAACAGGAATTTATAGTTTCCCTGATGATCATATCTGCCCATATAAAAATTAAGTGTTTCGTCACATTTTGAAGAAGTGATATCTTTAAGCTGGCTGAATGAGATAAAAGGTCGTCCATATTTATCGGTCTTGATGATCTTAAATTCGTGAAGGATCCAGATATATTTTTCATCCTTCTTTTTTAATCGGTAATCAATACAGAAGCGATATTTGGGTTTGTTTTCAATCGAAATAGAATAATAAGCACGAAATATATCTTCAAAAATATTCTCCAATCTGGCAAAATCGTCCGGATGGATATTTAGATTATTTGAATGGAGAATTTCATCCCGGAATTCGCTGTTTGAATAGCCAGTCAACCTTTTTATATCATTACTGATAAAGGCAAATTCCATGGTTTCGTGATTTGTAAGGAAAAATGGAGCTGAGGTATTTCCCCTGTTTTTTTTTATTGCTTGCTGAATTAAATCTTCAACAGAAAAATCATTTACCGATGAGCATTTGACATGATTGTAAATGAATTTAGCAGGATCTTTTTTCATGCTATAAATTGGTTGTGCCGGTTTGCTTAATGATGAATATTGTAATTCGTGAAACTTAAATGAAAGATTCAAAAAAGCCGACCATTTAGTTGAGTGTTTGGCTATTAAAGTTAAAAATAATTTCACTAAAAAATCAACTTCCATCCTAAAAGACAACTCGCAAAATTTCATTTTTCAATAGCTCATATTAACATGAAAATACTGATATATCAGTATGGTGAATGGAATTGATTTCAGGTAATTTGGATGATAGAAATTTTGGTTGGCATCTCGATAATGTGTCGTGTGAAAATGGCCAGTTTTTTTAATACCCGCTGCGAATTAATAATAAGATAAGGTATAAACCAGATTTAATTAGAAGCACAAAGGCGTGATTGATAAGGTCACGCGTTGAATAAATATTATTAATTCGCTTTGTATGGATCTTACCAGGATCAGTCATCAACAACGTATCTATCTATCTTTTTTGCCGCATGTTCGACAACAGTTTGGCAGCATTCCCGGAGTACGTATAATTGGTCTTGGAGCTAAAGAAAGAAAAAATCAAATATTAGATGAATGGGCCTTCCGGTTTTATGTCGATAAGAAAAAACCGCTCAATAGTATTCCTGCTCACGAAATAATTCCAAACAAGATTTTTAACATCCAGACGGATGTCATTTCTTTCTTTGATAAGGAGGACCTCATTTGCGAGGAGTGTGAGCCATCAAAATTGACTGTCAATGACAATGAATACCGGGATGATGGAATTCGGGGAGGTATAAGTATCAGAAATGAATATTTTGACAATGACCATCCCACTGGCTATGGTACGTTGGGTATATTAGCCCGCCGAAAAAGTGATAATGCTCTCGTTGGATTAACATGCTCGCATGTCGTGAATGCAGGTTCCGAATCCAATACTAAGACTGATGTAAAAATCGGTCAGCCAAAATACTGGATAAGCTGCTGTTGCTGCCCAAGAGGATATATTGGAGATGTAAAGAAAGCTACTTTCACCGACGATCTTGACTGTGCTTTAATTGAAATTCATGAAGATATACGGGATAATGTCACTTCTAAAAATACGGAAAATAAAGTTGAAGATTTCGCAGCAGATATATCGGGAGCGGCTGCGATTGTTTGTTTTGATACGCTTAAAAAATATGGAAGAGCGACAGGTTTAACAGAAGGGAAAGTTAGTGAAATAGCTTTTGGCACCAATCACATGCTGATCGAAAGGACGGGTGGTGATCCCGATGATCCGTTCGCTTGTCACGGAGATTCAGGGGCTGTAATTATCAATAGCAGCAATCAGGTGGTTGGTTTGTTGGTAGCGGCTCAAAAGGACAACATGCTTAGAACTATCGCCACGCATATTAAACCTGTTATGGCAGACCTCGGCATTACCATAGCCGGGACAGATGTGGCAGATATTGGAGAACCGGTTGGAGGTGGGGATATGGGTTGCGAATTAAATTATTGGCCCGGAGGCCATAATGATCCGGATTTAAATCCACTTGAAACCTTCACCAGCGAGGATTTTAATTTCACGGGACCGATTGACTGGGATGTTTCCAAAGGTGCTCCCGGAGCTCTGATATTGGAAAGCAACGGCCAGACTGGCAGTAATTTATCCAGGATTACGGTAAGGTATGGCACTGTTTCAGCTTCCAAAAATCCTACGGATGCAGTCTGGATTGAAGCCAGTAAAACCGGAGAACAACCCGTAACCAAATTCCGAACAATATTTAAGGTGACACCCAACTCTGTTAACACAGGTAGTGCTTTGGATGGCGATAATTTAAAACGATTTGCCACCACCGGAGGTACAAATACCCAGGCGGGTGTCGCGCTGCCGGGAACCGATGGTGCTACCTGGTTTTTAGCTAAAGCCGAAATTGTATTTGATATTTTGCCCACCGATCTTTCATGGTTTGCAAAAGGCTTGAAATTTGAAACCGGCGAGCCGGGTGAAATACTTGGAAATGTTGTGGCGAGAAGACAAACGAAATTTACCAAAGGAGAACAATCCAATGGGGCTGCTCACCGCACTCACACCGACCAGGTCGATTATGCTTCAGCAGGCGGAAGCACATTGGATGATTTTCAGGAACCATTTGTCGACTCACCCAATAAGATATTCCGGCTGGCAAACGAAGGGTTTGATCCATCAAATCTACTACAAGGTTATTGGAGAGCGGATTTCAGGGATTACCTGGAATTTCATGATGGCACTGCCTGGATCAGGATTACGCCGTATGCAGAATGGTTTGCCAACCTGACGGCAGATTTAAGTGGTACAGGAACCCCGCCTCCTTCTGTGGGCGCGGTTAATGCCATGGGAGAAGGAGCAAATTCTGAAAAAATCCCAAATCAACCGCCAACACTTACAGTGACGGATTTTCAGGAAGTCAAACCCGGTGAATTGGTGACGATGTCGGCAACACCCGTTGATCCGGATAATGACGATGCGACTGTAAATTGGGCGCAGACTGATGGTCCAAATGTTGCATTAAGCAGCCCGACAGGGAATACGGTAACATTCAATGCCCCTGCCAATGATCCACAACTAAAATTTACTGCTACAGCAGATGACAAAACGGGAACACTTTCAAAAACAGCAGGAAACAATTTGAGTGCACCTACTACGGTAACGATAAATGTTATTGAGTGGCTTGATAGATTGGGTGGGAATCCTGGATTATGTGTAAATAATGAAGAGGTATTTAATGCAGTTGATTTTGGTATAGGCGCTGGAGTGCTCAATTGGGATGTTACTACCGGTAGTACATCTGCAGTAATTGTTGAAGCAGATGGAGCATCAATTGCACCATCTGGAACTGTAAATGGTGCAAATTCAATTAAAGTAAATTACAATAATGTTTCGGCTGATACCACGAGACAGAATTCTGTTAAAATTCAGGCAACAAATCCGGCTAATGGAAAAATTTGGTATAAGAGAAGAACTGTTAACTTAATTCCATTTGCCATAGCAACAACCATTACTCCCGGTGCCCCTCCTAGTCATGCTTTAGCTGCCAATGAATGGGGATGGACACAGGAAGAAAGTATCAATGTGACAATTTGTGCCTATAGAAATGGAGCAGATTGGCAGGCATTTTTATTAACAATGAATGGTAATTATTCAGTACAGGCCAGGCTATTAGCTGGAGTGACAGAAGTAACGGGACATGGAGGTGCTGCTCCGGGGACAACTGTGCAAGCGAATTATTGTAATCAAATAAATGATTTAAATGCCCTCAGCGTTAATTGGGGATCATGGTTCATGGTGTCCGCAATACAAGCGCATGAAAATGTGCATGTTACAAGGTTATTACCTGCACTCAGTCATCCGACAGTACAAGGTGCTTTGGCTACTGCAATCAATGCATTGAAGACACCTCACGTTCCTGGAATGAATCAGGCAGGTGCTATAGCTGCTATAATAGCCTCACCAGGATTTGCTGCTGCTATTGCTGCTTCAATGTTGAATTGGACTACAAGGTTTTCAATTTTAATTGCTAATGATCATGGTCCTGGAGGTGTTTTTAGCAGAGCCGCACCAACATATGCTGCAGAAATAGCAGTTGTAAATCCAATGATTACAGCGATTTGTTCAGGGAGACCTGCCGGTTGGCCTGCTTGTCCGCCACTTTGCCCATAAAATATCAAACCATGAAAAAAAGGACAAATAATAAAACTGATTTTAAAGAGTCTGACTCGATGTCAGTTTTTGATTTGCGTCAGACTGTTACAGATATTGTTCCTGAACTAAAGACAAAAGAAAAGCAAAAACTAAAACAAGGAGGTGGACTCGAAGTAATTTTTATTCTAAAAAATCATTCTGATCAAGATAAAATTATTTTGAATCCATTGGATTATATACAGATTGAAATTTTGGATGAAGAAGGTTGGCCTGTCAAAGTACCAGTCTCGAAGACAAAAAGAGCTATGATGAACCCGACTAATGAAAAGGTGAAAATCTCTCGTCCGTTCAACGTTCAGGTCTTGGAATTGACTGAAGGAAAATCAAAAAAATTAAATAGAAATGACGATAAGAACTTCTTAGTTGAAGTAAATAAATCATATGAATTTAAAATAATAATTACCAAGGTTCAGGATTATGATGCACAAAATGTGAGTGTCCATTCATTGAATAATAAGCCAATACAGGAAGGAAAGTACCAGGTAAGATTAAAACTAACGGTAATGCTTGTTGAGGATTTGCACATATTTTCGATTTGGGACTCTTCATTTCAGAATATAAAATTAATATGATAACATGCCCACCCCACGCAAACTGGAATATTTCGAAGACCAACTAAAAACTTCTTTTATAGGAAGGGAAGTCCTGGAAGTCATACGGCAGCATGCAAAAGAGGTGATGTACCTGGTCAATAAAAATCGTCCAACCATGGTCTGCTGGCAGAGAAATTACGGACCCGGATTCATCAAATCAATCGTAGATAGCGGGTTTGAGGAAGATGTTGAATTTGTAAGGGAGGTTAAAGGGGTGACATTGGAAACATTGATCCTGAACATGGCGGAGGTGCTTCAGGACAATGGCACATTAGAACTTAAAATCACCATCGGACAATACGCATATCGCGTACTAAGAATGGCCAGGGAATCCCGGTCTCTTATGGAAATAATTGAAAAGATTAATAGTACGGAGTTATTACATCATCGCTAAAGGTATAATTATGTCGCGAGAAGATATCATAAAGGAAAATAAGGAAATAAATAAAGTCCGAAAAAAAGCAGAAAAGGAACTGATGAAAATTCCAGGAGTAGTAGCGGTTGGTGTAGGTATGAAAGAAACAAAGGGCAAACTAGAAGAAGAGCTTTGCTTTAAGGTTAAAGTCAAGGAAAAAAAGCCACTATCAGAAATTAAGGATAAGGATAAGATCCCTGAAATTATCTATGGATTTAAAACTGATGTCACTGAGATTGTTCATGGAGAGGCTTGTGCAGATGAAGAAAAATACAGACCCCTGATGGGTGGGATACAAATAGGTTGCAGCAAGTCCGGCGGATATGGGACAATGGGTTGTTTCGGAAAACGGGATGTAGATGACAAGATTGTACTATTGAGCAATTGGCATGTAATCGTTAGTGGTGGCAGTGCTATTGAAGGGGAAAGGGTAGGCCAACCATCTCATAACGGATGTTGTTCATGCTGTGCGTGTGGAGAAATAGCAGATGTAGTAGATGGTAGACTAAGTCCGAATACTGCTGATAATCTGGATGCTGCGATCGCACTATTACAAGGACAAGAAACGGATACCATCCCGGAGGCCAGATTTATCAACGAAGTAAAACAATTGGGAATTATAGCGGGGAGTGCTAGCCCTGAACCAAGGGAAAAAGTATGGAATTACGGTAGAACCACTGGGTTCACTTCAGGTCGATTATCTGACGATGCAGATTTTATTACAATCACTTACGAGCAATATGGAAATGTTTCACATACATTCCTTGCTTGGGAGATTACCCCTGATGCAGATTATGATACTTTTGTTGACAAGGGTGATTCCGGTTCGATCTGCATCAATGAACACAATGAAGTTGTGCTACTAATATTTGCAAAAGATGATACGGGTAAAGGTTATGGATTTGATATCAAAGACGTCGAGAGCAAACTTCATTTTAAAGTCCTCGATTCTACATTTCATAAAAGTGATCCATTGAGCGAAGGCACCCCTCTTTCTTCCATTACTTTGCCACCGCCTCGTTTAAATGGTTTTGCAGATACGTTCGAACTGCTTGAGGAAGAGCTAAATCAATTTGAAGAATCCCGCCAATTCGTAGAAATGTTTAAAATTCACAGAAAGGAAATTCTACATCTTGTTAATCATAACCGCGAAGTCATGGCAGCATGGAACCGGTATCAGGGTCCTTCATTTCTGGCGCATATTGCCAGGAGTCTGAAAAGGGAAAATAAACCGATACCCGGGCAAATAAAGGGTGTTACCCTACAAAATCTTTTGCTCAAGATGACGGCTGTTCTGCAGAGAAAAGGCAGCCCGGAACTGGTCAAAGCCGTAACGGATAACTATTTGAAAATAATGGACCTTGTCTCATCTGGCCATCATCCGGATGATTGGAAAGCGTACCTGGCAAAAATAAATCAACCCATAAACATCAACTAATCTGAAAATCAGACATGCCTGACAACCAAATCGGAACACTGGAATCAATTGGAATAGAAATCGCCAAGCTATTCCAACCCTACAAAGAGCGGGTAGAATCCGGTGAGATCATGCTCCTTTTGGCAGAACTGGGAATTGAATTTCCAGCTTCTTTGGCCAATGATCCCGATTTTCAGGGGGCAGTGACCGGAGTGTCAGAAAAAGTGACACAGATGGCAACCCTCGTTCAGGAGTTGATTGCTGCTATCAAAGCTGAAGATTATTCAACAAGTGGTGAGAAAATAATAGCTCTTATCGAGCTGATTGCAGGAATTGTCGATGACATTGATACCATTGCTGATGAGATCGACGCCAATGGTCCATACACAGGCATTACTCCCGCTGATCTGGATGACTTTGTTGCGAACCTTGCCAAAAACATGATTGACTATCTGGTAGTGAATTACCTGCAAAGTGTCATTCCGATTTTTGCTGTATTTCTGGAATTTTTTGGCATTATTGAGGAAACCATTGAAAACGAAGGCTCCACCAATCCTGCTCTGCCACAATATACCAAGAAACGACTCCGCCTGGACCGGATTACTACTTTCCTCACCAACCCTGCTGAGTTGGCTAAAGAACTTTATGACTGGGGTGATACGGATTTCACAGGTGCCAAACTCTTCCCAAAACTTGAAAAGATCTTCAATGCAATCGGATGGCCCGCAGTTTATGATGATTCCGGGCCAGAGCCATTGCTCGACCTGCTTCTGGCAACAATGGAACCAAGGACTGATCTCAATCCGAAAGGTGTAGCCTTAACCATCGACGAAAGAATTGGTGGTTCATTGTCCCAAACATTCAGTGAAAATAACTGGTCATTGGAAGTGGGTTTTGATGCAGGTTTGGAAGTGGGTGCAGGAGTTTCCATTCAGCCAAACGGTGTTGTCAAACTTGAGCCCCCAACAGCCTCTTCCACAACAATAGATGGTAGTGCTTTTGTCAAATGGATATCCAAAGATAATGAAAGTAATCAACCACTGATCATTTTTGGGACAACTGGTGGTAGTCGTCTGGAAGCAATGGAAATCTCTGCCTTTCTGGGGGCAGAATTCCAATGGGTTGTGGCTCAAAAAACAGCTTCAGGAAGTGTAACATTTGAAACGGAGGTCAAGGATGGCAAAGTCGTGATCATGCCGGGAAATCCGGATGGATTTCTTGCTCAAGTCCTACCTCCCGATGGATTTACGGTCGATTTTGACATAAAAATGGGGTTGAATAGTGAGAAGGGATTTTACTTCAGTGGCAGCGGAACACTGGAATTTGATATTCCAACTTCCATTTCCATCGGGCCAATTTCAATCTTAAATCTCACCGTTGGAATTTCACCCGGTTCTGATTTTGTTATCAACCTGGGTGCTGATATCAAAACGGAATTGGGTCCGTTTGTAGGAATTGTTGAAAATATGGGAATGTCTGCGACACTGACATTCCCTGAAGATAGAAAAGGCAATCTTGGACCGGCAAATATTTCTATCGGTTTTAAACCGCCTAATGGCATTGGTCTTTCATTGGATGCGGGCGTGGTCAAAGGCGGCGGTTATCTCATGCTGGATTTCGAAAAGGGGCAATACGCCGGGGCGCTCGAACTCGATTTTCAGGGATTGTTTGGTTTTACCGCAATCGGTATTATCACCACCAAATTCCCGGACGGATCGGAAGGATTTTCTCTTCTGTTACTGATCAATGTCACATTCGATACACCAATTGCTCTGGGGTTTAACTTTTACCTGGCAGGAATCGGTGGAATGATAGGCCTGCACAGGACGATCGTTACGCTTGCTTTGCAAAATGGTGTCAAAGATGGCTCGATCGACAACATTCTCTTCCCCGAGAATGTCATTGAAAACATAACAAAAATCATCAGTGATCTCCAGGCCATTTTTCCGGCTAAGCAAGACCAGTTTGTATTGGGCATCATGGCCAAAATTACCTGGAATACGCCTGCTGTACTAACCATAGAAGCAGGGTTGGTGGTTGAATTTCCAAACCCGGTTAAAATCGTCATAATTGGCGTCATCAAATGTGCACTTCCAACTCCTGACGAGGCCATAATTGAACTGAACGTCGCATTCGTAGGGATCATCGATTTTGAAAATGAGATCCTCATGTTCGATGCGTCCATATTTAATTCGCGCATTCTCACCATTACGCTTGAGGGTGACATGGCCCTGAGAATCAGTTGGGGAGATAAGCCGGATTTCCTCGTTTCAGTCGGTGGTTTTCATCCGGTCTATGTGCCGCCGGCACATTTGCAACTCCTCGTAATGAAGAGGATTACGGTCAATATTTTAAGCGGTAATCCGAGTCTGGTATTGACGGCCTATTTTGCTGTTACAACGAATACGATTCAGTTTGGCGCCGCCATTGACTTTACCTTCAAGGTTTCAAAGTTTGGCGTATACGGAAATTTCGGATTTGATGTGCTGATCCAGTTTTCTCCATTTAAGTTTATCGCAGGAGTTCACGCAAGTGTGGCTGTTAAACTTGGTAGTTCAACATTATTTTCTATTGGATTGGAATTCAATCTCGAAGGGCCTTCACCATGGAGGGCAAATGGCTATGCTACCTTCAAGATTCTTTTTATCAAATTCAAAGTCAGCTTTGATAAAACCTGGGGAGAAAAGAAAGAAAATTCACTTCCGGGAACATCCGTATTGCCACTTTTGATCGAAGAATTCGAGAAGAATGAAAACTGGGATACCATTCCTTCTTCGACAACAATAGAATTGGTTACCCTTTCCAATTTTGCTCCTGATGATAACTCTGTTCTTGTGAAACCATTCGGCTCATTGGAGGTAAATCAAAAGGTAGTCCCGCTGGATCTGACAATGGATAAGTTCGGCAATTACAAACCGGATGATATTACCAAGGTTACGATTAAGGAAGTGACAATTGGAGGAGAGATTCAGGACGAAGCAGATCTTGATGACATTAAGAATTCTTTTGCCCCTGCCGTGTACAAAGAGATGAGCGATAGCGATAAGCTGCAGGCTCCATCTTATGAAAATCAGAATTCCGGCGTAAGGGTTACCTCGACAGACGAAATTGTTTTTGATTATGGCATCAACAGGTTAGTGGAATACGAATCAATTTTATCCGATTTCGAAGAAGAAGAATTGGGCAACTTATCATTTAACTCTGATTTCTTCAAAGTGTTTGTAACCGGTGGTGCTGTCGGAAAATCCCCGATGTCAAAGCTGATTAAAAATAACAAGGTGAAGGCGAATAGAACAGTCTCATTGGATGATGAGAAATTTGCCGTTGTGTCAAGTGTAGATCTGACGAATGTCCATGGTGGTAATAAGTTGTTTAATTCAAAGGCGGAAGCTGATGAATATTTGAAAGAATTGGTGAAAACCGATTCATCTAAAAAAGGAAAAGTACAATTGAGTCCGGCGTTTCAAATGGCCGAAGTTTAGAATGATAAGAAAATGAATTTTTATGAGTGATCCGTTAGCCCATTATTCGTTTATCCCCTGGCTTAGGCAAGGCATTGGTACAAAAATATCTGAAAAGGATGCCTTTGGCCTTCCAAGTAGCACCATGGCCAAGGAAAGGGCAGATTTGCAGGTGGGTATCACCCTGGAAAGTACAGATATTGCCGATGGATCTGCGGATGCAACCGATTTCACAAAAACGTTAAAAATACTTGGTCCTCCTGATGTTCAGGCTGTTTCCGATAAGGCCATCGTCCGGGTAGAGCCCAAGTCAAAAGTGAATAATTATGAATCGAATGGATTGCCTTATATAGAGTTCTACAACGAGGACTTTTTATGGATGTATACTCCTGCAGTTGCAGATTCGGCCACAAACAAAGGTAAACTCACTCCATGGCTTGGGCTGATTTGTTTGAAAGATGATGAATTTGAGCTGAAGACAAACCTGGAAGGAAGACCATATATCACCATTGACTCAGGGAAAATAGCAGATGTTTTTCATGATCCGACCCAGCATTGGGCGTGGGGTCATGTCCATATGAACACAGAACTGTTGGCGACCAATCTTGCCGGTCAGATCAGTGAGGTGGCTGGTGAGCTGGCCGCAGACCCGGACTCGGGGGTGTGCAGATTGCTTTGTCCCAGAAAGCTGATCAAGGAAACACATTACACCGCATTTTTGATCCCTTCTTTTGAGACGGGAAGATTAGCTGGTTTAGGATTGGAATTTACGGGTGTCCTTGCTCAAAAAATGTCCTGGGGTGGAAATGAAGCAGATTATTCAGCCAAACCAAGAGGTACGGAATATCCTGTCTACCACATGTGGAGTTTTCAAACCGGGCAGTATGGGGATTTTGAGTCATTGGCAAGGATCTTGAAACCTGTTGTGACGGATCCTGAGCTTGGAAAGCGCGATATGTTCATTGCTGAAGCGGGATACGGATTGGAAGATACGCCTCCAGACTCTTTGGTACTCGGACTGGAGGGTGCGCTTAAGCCTCCTGATTTTGTCAGCGACAAATGGACAAACGGAACAGGAGATCAGAATTACCAGGAACATCTGAGGAAATTACTTAACCTGTCCATCGATAATGAAAAAAAGCAAACGGATGATGCAGACATTACGATTGATAGCCTGAAGCAAAATCCTTTTTATTCGGCAACCTTGGGAGACGACCCGGTAGTTACGCCACACATTTATGGACGCTGGCATGCATTGGTAGATCGATTGAAAAAAGGTAATAACCATAAATGGGTAAATTCCCTGAACCTCGATCCAAGAAATCGGGCAACAGCAGGTCTTGGTGTGACAATTGTGAAGAAAAACCAGGAAGACTATATGCAAAGAGCCTGGAAGCAAGTGGAGGAAATCAATGAAGCTAATACCAGGATCAGAAAAGCGGGACTATCGCGATTGATCAGCCAGGCGCTATACTACAAACATGTCAAATTTGCCAATACGGATCAGTCGGTTAGGTTAACTAATCCCATGCACAAATTTGTCATTTCTTCGGGTGTAACCGTTGAAAATGCTTTGACAAACAGTCTGATTCCCAATGCGTCAAAAAGCGGAGCCTTCAAGAAAATCACCCGTCCGGGTAAAAAGAGCAATAAGAAGATCAATCAGGTTGCTACTACGGGAGCTAATCTAATTCACACAACTGTCATTCAAAATTTCAACGCTGAGACAACCAAAGCAGCCAAGGATAAGGCCGCTCCGGCATTGGCAATTGATGGTACGAACGTATCAGCTGCTATTGGCACTTCCATCAATGACTACCAGGCAAATGATACCGCCATGGCCCAGCAGGCTTTATTCGATATTTTGCTGGAAGAGACATCATTCGATAATCTGAATAGCACCACCAGGAAAAATGCCCTGAAAACAAAAGTTGATAATTACAGCGGGCTGAATGCTACTTCAAAAAACCTGGCAAAAGACCTTATTGACGGAATCACCTCTTCAACTCAGGGTGAGCCTGATCAATCTCATAACATTATTGTAGAGGAAGCGCCATACAAAGCCATCTTTGGAGAAGAAATCACAGCTAAGTCGTATGAAAGTATCATCATTAGCCGGAATACAGGTGGTTTGCCCGGACTGATTGGACGAGCTACACTCATTCAAGATATTCAGGCTTTTCAGACCGCATTCCAGGGATTCGGTACCGATATCGTCTCCAATATGATTGCTATTCCCAAATTGCCCTCAATAACTAACATAGCAAGTTTCTCCAGTAACATTACCGCTACGATCCAGCCAAAAGACCTGGTGAAAAAGAGGGTTGTAAGTTCCATCACTTTAAATGTTTTTGATGAATCGACCGGCACATTCATTAAACAAAATATCGATAAGCTTAGACCAATCATGGCTTATCCGAAATTTGACGATGCCATGTTCAATGATTTGAAGCAACTATCACAGGAGTACATCCTTCCAAACATTGAAAAAGTGCCCAACAATTCGATTACGCTGATGGAAACCAACCAGGCTTTTATTGAAGCTTTCATGGCCGGATTAAATCATGAAATGTCTAGTGAGTTGTTGTGGAGGGAATTTCCGACGGATAAAAGGGGGACATATTTCAGGCAGTTCTGGGATGTTAGCGATAATGTGACCGAAACGGATCAGGAGAAAAAATATGATATCACAAAAATGCATTCCTGGAATAAGGATTTGGGAAAACATTCGCCAAGGATCATTACCAATCCGTCAGGAAGTACTTATCTCGTCTTGCTTATCAGGGGCGAGTTGCTAAAAAAATACCCCAATACACAGGTCTATGCCAATAAAGCAGCATTTAAAGATGCCTCCAATCCGTCTGCTCCACGGGCTTTGGCCGATGCTTCCGTTGCAGCCAATATCAAAGTTCCTGTCTTCATGGCTGAGCTGGATCCTGATATTTATTTATTTGGTTTTGATCTGGATGTTGAGGAGGCAAAAGGAGATAGCAGCAATGCCAGCAAGCCAGGATGGTACTTTGTGCTGAGGGAAAGGCCCGGACAAATCAGGTTTGGGCTCGATGACTGGACACCTGTCAATCCGGAAGATCCTGATTTTCCTACGAGTGATCCGACCAATTGGAATGATCTGGCCTGGGAACATCTTGTCAATGACCGCCTTGAATTGGACAATTATCAGATAGATGCTTTGCACCCATTTGATGGTAACGCCGGAAGTGAAAATACGCCAGAAGCTAAATGGGGAAACAATTCTGCCGATATGGCTTATATCCTGTATCAAAACCCGGTCTTGTTTGCACGACATGGTCAGGAAATGCTGCCCGATTAACATAAATAATTGAATCAACCTATGAGTGAAATAATTAACCCGACCGGAAATAACGACCTAAAAATTGAAGAGATACGAAACCAGGTCAAAGCACATTCCGATGCGATCCCGTATTTGCTTTTGCCTTTGAAAATCGAAACGCGATTCATGCGGGTGGACCGGCCGGTTTTTGAAAAAGATACATTTCCGGAAGTGTTGGATGAACTGTTTGCCATAGATGATTCTCTTCAGTTTGATCCCAAAAATCTTCCGGAGCATGAAGTCCTGGGCAAATTAGGGAAGTTAGTTGCATCCTTGGAAACCACCGTTAAGAAGGTAGGTGAGATCAAGAGGATCACAGGAAATGATAAGGACCTGTTGCTGTCTGCATTGGCACAGCTAGACAGAAATTATAAAAAGCTTGGACAAGAGCTAAGCAGATTGAGGTGGCGTGATGTTGCCAGGCTTAAACAACTTCGTTTGCTTAAAACCGACATGAACAAACAGGTCACGCTGCTGGAAAATGGAATTAATGGCCTAAAGGTAACAGCTGATATAGAAAGTAACGATGCGGACAACTTCCTTAACCTTATTGCTACTCTCAACAAGTCACTGTCTGATTTTGGTGGAAATGATCTGGCAACAAATGATCGCAAAGCAAAGAGAGGGGTATTTTCTTTTGTTGAGAATCAATTTTCGGCATTGAATAAGACAATTAAGGATGTAAGGGAATTTACCCGCATCAATATTCAGGCGACGAAACAGCAGGTAAACAGACTGGACAAATCCAAAAGCGAATGGAAAGACCTCCTTCTAAAAATAGGGAAGAATATCAATACCATTAAGTCAGATTTTAAAAAGACAGAGTATAAAGAAAAATTAGAAGGCTTGAAAAAAGGACTCAATGCGCTGGAAGAAGCAATTAATTTCCGATTGAAGCCGAAGATGGACTTGATGCTAAGCCTTAGTGTCGTTGATGCCCGACAATTTTTGTCAACCATCAATCATATTCGTTACAAACTCAAACACCAAAACAAGAAGCCATTCCATGATTTTGATGAGGTATCGACATCCAGTCAAAAGCTTTTTTCTCAGCTCAAAGAATTGAAAAATAATGCCTTCAAGGTCATCGAGGGAAACCGGGAAGAACTCGTCATTATAAAAAAAGCATGGGACGATGCTGACGCTGAACTGGAAAAATTAAAAAGAAGGTTGGATGCTTTCAAGGGAGTAGGGGACCAAAAAAAGAAAGTGGCACAACTCTCCAAAAAACTGGATCATGATTTCAGAGAAACCTTGATGGGATTGAAATCGAAGTCTAAAAGCAATTTTACCTCCCTTACAAACAGCGTGGTTGAAAAAACCGCCCTGACACTCCATCAATCTTTGAATACGTTAAAAGATATTCAGAAGGATATAGAAGAAAATATTGGGAAACCCAAATCCCAAAAGTTTACCGGTGCGATCAAAAAACTTGTCGATTTTCAAAAATCCTACGAGAAGATCTCGACAAGTATGAATGTGATCCCACAGAAATCCTACAATGAGATCAATCGCATTACGGCAAAAATAAAGTCCAATGTCAAGAGTTTTGTTGATTCGGATGAATCGATGAGTCTGCTTTCCGGACGTGCGCAGGGAGAAAGCAAGAAGGCACTTTTTGCGGTCGACTCCCTCAAAACGACTATCGAACAGCAACCAACGGATGCATTGACACGGACAGGCAGGACAGCAGAAGCTTCACGGAGTTCTATTCTTTTTGCGAGCAGGACGATCACTCGTGATGAACTTTGGGTGAGGATCTATCCGGATGATATTGCCATTCATTCACATGAAATACCCCTTACTCCGGAAGAATTGGAGTCTGGAAAAGCCTACTGGAAAGAGATTTGGGCTGCTAATGAGGATTATGAAATAAAACTGGCAGCTTGGAGAGCGATCTCCACATCTTACGGTTCTCAGCGGGCAGCATGGATCGTAAAAAGCCTGGAGCCAGCTCCTTCCAAATCATCAGATGTCAAAAAGAAATTTAGGGATTATTCCAGGGAGATATTGAAGGCAAACGACGAACTCTTAGCTATTCACAAGAGTCTGTCAGAGTCAGCCGATATCAATGATCAGATCGTAAAAATGGGACAGACCTTTTCCCAGTTAAATACGATAGAGGCAAGTTTGAAAAGAGTTAAAGGAGGCCATGAAAGCCTGCTGATGAAATCTCAGCGGATTTTGTTGAAAATCCAGTCTCAGGTCAATTCCGTTATCCGGATGATCCAGAATTCCAGGGGAAGCTCTGTTAACGAACGACAGATCCAGGTGGTCAAACAATATGTCAATGTCTTTAACAAAACGACCAAAACTTTCAAGGAAATAAAATCGGAAAAATCTACCGAAATCATCGACAAGCAAAGTGACGATGATGTTTTTCCCGATGTTGAAATCAAGGAAAGTAGCTGGACGGTAGCTCCACATTCGAAGGTCATGCCCGACAGGTTTGTTGTGGTTTTGAAAGACCGTTCCGGCAAATACAAACATTTGGCAGTAGGAGAGCCTTTGCCTGAAGACCAGCTGATTGTTGGCCTCAATCCGGAAAGTTTTGATACGGATACATTTGAGTATGATGAAGATGGCAACCTGATCGTTGACGAGAGCATAAAATGGCTGACAGATTTTGAAGAAGCCAGAAAGATCGGAATGGCTCTTTTTATAAACCTGGATGAGGAAGACCTGGAAAATGGTTTTGATAAAGTATTTGTATTAGGTGTTAAAGATACCACACCCCAAATCGGCAAGAAATTAATTGAAGAGCTGATTGACAACCATCATTATCTTCCGGAGGGAGCTTCATTCTTACCGATACGTACGCCTACCAATAACACAGAAGCCGGGGAATCGGGCTATCGTACGTTTGAAGAAGATGCCGGTTTAAGCTTCAAAATAGAGCGAAATGATGAAGTGACAGGTACAACAGCTGAAGATCCTGATTTTCCTACCGATGGAAAAAGGCTTTCTGAGGGACTGGGAATTGATGTTGATGTCCTGAATAATCTCGATTATCATGATCGAACAGAAATTTCTGAGGCTTTGCTCATGAATAGAGCGTTATTTCATGGAACGCTTGGAAATTATATGGAGGAGGGTTTGGATACCCTATTCACGCTGGATAATATTGATCATACGAAAGAATTTTTCTGTAACCATGTGAGTGCAAGAGGATACATACCTTCCATCAGAATTGGCACGCAACCATATGGAATTCTTCCCACGACGGCATTTTCCAAATTTCAGGTTACCTCAAATGATGCATTTATACCTCAGCTAAATAAAGATGATTTTGACAATATTCCTTTGATCAAAGATGAATTGCAGGTTCGGTATGACATTCGGCTGAAAAACTTCTTAAGCTATCTGGATAACTTCTGGACGTCTATTCGCAATTCCAAGGTGCCTCATGCGGGTAATACCGATCCTGACAATCCCCAGGCTCATTTTATGGAAATGCTCGGTTTGCAGCCTAATTCCGCAGAATTATATTATCGATATGGACTCAATATAGCCTCCAGGCAATCGGTGGATGCGGCGGCTGATTTTAGCATTAATTTCGATTCATCGGATCCCTGGAGCCCAACCCAGGTGGCTGATGCATTCCGCAACATTATTTCTTCAGGTTATTATTTCAAGTCAGACAGCTTTACTGACGAACAAAATGAAGACCTTAAAATTGACGATCCGGTTGGTTATCTGAATAGCAAAAACAGCCGCATAAGTAATCAGTTTGTAAAAGCCAGGGTCTTTGCGACCAGACATCTGCAAAATCAGTCACTTCTCTTGGGACACATTATAGATAACAGGGAATTGGCCGAGGAGATTATCGCCGCTTCTGATCCCAATGCGGATACTGCTGAGGATCAGTCAAAAGCGCGAGCGGAATTGCAGTATTTTATAGATTGGCTTGTTGACGAAAATCCATGGGACGTACATGCGGAAAATAAATTTTCTGAAACTTCTGAAGGGATACTTACGACCGGAATGCCTTCACGATCATTGCTTTTTCTTCTACTCAGACATTCCATTCTCTCAGCAAATGTGGATGCCATATTAAAAGTTCTCGAATTTGAGGGATTGACCGATCAGGAAACGAGGAAAAAAATGGGACAACCCGGACATTTTTATAATCGGTTCAGAAGTGGATTCAACTATGTGACAAAGTGGACTTATTTATTTAGCAAGATCAATTACCTGGACCATGTTTTGGGTTTTGATATGAATGAAGAGAACAGTTTTTACATTTACATGAATAGTTTGTCATCCTCCAGTAACGGCTATCTGAACAGGTATTTATCTCCCAAACACACATTCATTTTTAACGGATATCCAAATCATCACCTTCACCAGGGATTTAAGAACGCGCTGGATGCTACCAGGGAATCGATAAGAAAATTAAAAGATATCCCAACAGCGAGATTGGAGCAGCTTTTGGCTGAGCACCTTGATCTTTGTACCTACCGACTTGATGCTTGGCGTTTGGGAATGGTCAACAGAAGATTAAAACAACAGCGATCAACCAATACCACCGGTATATTTATTGGCGCATATGGATGGGTAGAGGACTTGAATAAGGGAGGGGAAAGACCACTTGCTAAAAACATTCCGGAAGGCTTGTGGAAAAGTGGCGATGACCCAATCTATGAAGATGCAGACAACCTGGGATTTATTCATACCCCTTCTCTCAACCACGCCATCACTGCAGCCATACTTCGGGCAGGTTTTGACGCAAACTCGGGAATAGCCGAGATTGAAAACCAAATGGCCGTTAACCTGTCATCAGCAAGGGTGAGAATGGCGCTTAATTTGTTGAATGGCATTCGAAATGGCCAGGAAGCAGCAGCGCTATTAGGTTACCAGTTTGAGAGGGGTTTGCATGAAGGATACCTGCATCTGTCGCTTGAACTGGATGAATATATTTATGATTTCAGGGAAGAATTTCCTCTTTCTGTTCCAGTGGATGATAGTGTCTCATTGGGTGAAGCCACACTCAATAATGTGGTGAATGGTATGGAATTGCTGGAGGAAGCACAGGAATTCATCGATTCAAAAGGAGGCCCTCCCAACCCGGGCGATAGTTTGTATGAAAGTTTGAAGGCATTTGAACCAGCCTGGTGGAATCATATCAATAATACCAATTTAAAAAATGCAACATCCGCTGAGAAAGATGCAATGTTGAAGGAAATAGACCGGATGGCAGATGCTTTTGATGCTTTGGGTGATCTCTGCATTTCTGAAAGTGTGTACCAGGTGGCTAAGGGAAACCATGTTCGGGCATCAGCAATTATGGATAAATTGTCCAGAGGCGATGTACCCAATGATATTGAAATTGCTGACACTCCCAGAACAGGAACAGTAGTTACTCATAAAGTCGGAATGTTTTTCGAAACCATCAGTGGGATTGATCACAAGCTCACGGAAACGGGCAACACAAGTACACCGGTATCGGGTAATGCGTTGAAATCAGCAGTAACTGCTGCAAATGCAAGACCCGTCGGCTGGAATAGTGACTTTACACCTCGAGCAATGGCAGAGCCTACACTCAATAAATGGGCAGGCCAGATGATTGGTAATCCGGCAAAAATTAAGTGTATCGCTAATTATACAATGGGTGACATCAATGATTCCATGACCGTTTCTTTGGCAGATCTGGGCATCCAGCCTCTTGATGCCTTGCACCTGTTTGGTACTGGCCCATTAGACGGAGGGGCGGAGTTGAACGCCAGGATAGCCATGAAGGTAAAGAATACCATTTCCCTTCCTATTGATTTTGAGGGAACCGCCGATGACATTGAAATCACCATCAAATACACGGAACGGGATAGTAGCTGGGCAGATGATGAATATTCGTATTATGAAATGACAGGATACCTGCAATCTTTGAGAAAATTGTTAACAGATAGCGGTGTGTTGGCTGCTGATTCACTACTCATTCCGGGTGAAGAAGAGGTTGAGGATAATTTAGTGAAAAACCAGTTGGTCGATGAATGTTTGATCAGGGTTGAAAATTTAAAGGCCAGGATTGAAATTCTCCAGGCAGATTTCAAAGGTTTCTTTGAAAATGAAATTTCCATCGAAGATGCTCCTGAGCATACCTTTACTGATGTACAGATAAATGCACTGAGAGAATTATTGCTTCGTGCCTCCGTATTTGGAGTCCCGGGAACCATACCTGATAAGCTGTTTGATATAGGCAATGACACGGGTATGCAGTTGCTCGCTGCGGCAGACGGAGCTTCAAAGGCGATTGCCGGTCGGTTGAAACAATCGGAAAAGGATATGTTGGTTGCGGTGGACAATGCCAGGTCTAATGACGTTCGAATAAGTTCTATTCAGGAAATCTCTAAGAAATTACTGGGGAAAGCATTTGTCCTTCTGCCACATTTTAATCTTCGAAATGGAACCGAATTAAACGAACAATTGGCACTGGATAAAACCAAAGGATTGCTGAGAGCAGCACCGGCGATGGAGATGGAAAACTGGTCGCAAAGCCTGTCACATGTCCGGGAAAGAATGGCTGGTTTGGATACCGTGCAAATGTGGGCAGAAAATTTTGATCGGATATTTCCTGAAAAAGCTCCTGTGCAGTTTCCATTTGCTCTCGATGGCAGCGGCCAAAGCGTTGATCATTGGCTGGGAATTGAATTCCCGGTTGGATATCAACCGACAGAAGATAAATTGTCTATTGTTATCATGAATAGCACGGAAATCACGAAGGATTTAGGAGCGTCCAAAGCAGGTTTGTTGGTTGATGAATGGGTGGAAATCATTCCAAACCTGGATGAAACGACTGGTATTACATTCAATTACGATCAACCCGATGCCAAACCGCCGAATAATTTATTACTTGCTGTGACTCCACACGAGACCGGCCAATGGAATTGGGATGATTTGGTGTTTACACTTGAGGACACATTGAAAATGGCCAAAAACCGGGCAGTTGAGCCGGAACACCTTGAAGACACTGTTTTTGGACAGGTCCTTCCCGGAATAATGACGGAAATTGTGCCGCCGCAGCTTTTGTCTGAAGGAGGAGATGATAGTGGTGATGCGCAGGAAAATCCTCTAGGATTACAGGTGGTGACCGATTTTGGAGTTGTGAATTCAACCTATGACGAATCAGAAGAATAAAAAGAATAATATATGGCAACCAGAATAGATAGTCTCACTTGTGAACCTTTCAGGGCCTGGAACAGACTGGAACCACGACCGAGAGAGTCTGAGTTTGACAAGGTATTAAAGGCTGAGATCCACGATCCACTCTGGATGCTTACCCGACAATGGCAGTTCGGGGAATTCCAGGGAGAAGATACCGGTTTGGCGGTTTTTGCCAAGGTTCAACTCGAAACAACCCGGGTTACCAAATTCAAAAACCGAAACGGCGATGTTGGTCCGTTCGATGAGAATATTCCGCTGGAGACAAAAGTAGAGAGAATGCCGGTATTGTATGATATCCGGTTTCGGGCGAGGGCCGGACAATATTGGTTGAAAGTATTAGCTGATGCGGGAGAAGTTTACAATTTGTCTTCCCCTTCCGTACCATATGTTCATTCTGATCTAAAACAAGCATTTAAAGAACTCTATTCATTTGGACTGCCAGATCTGGATCATGAAAATGATAGCACGAAGTTGCAAATTGCCAAAGCGAGGCTGTTGTCAAATAAAACGGCACATCAGGCTTTAACGGCTTTAACCAACAGATCAATGGATGGAGTGGCTTGGTTTCAGGAGCTAACCTCCGGAAATACAGTAAAACTCCCGGCAAATTTGACCAATCATAGTTTGTACAAGAATGCATTCAAGGATTTTATTCTTGCTGCTGCGAATGAATTTGTAGCCTGGTTTCAGGTGTCGCATGAAAACCCCCAATCCGAAGAAGATTCCAGCTGGGCGCCGTCCAACCTGGAATATAGCTTTGCCTGCAGCATGCCGAATAAAGGTTCAGTGAAAAACACGATACTGGAAGCAAAGGAATATTATCATGGACACTTGGACTGGTATTCATTTGATCTTAACCTCAATGATGACGGATCAGGTTTGGGAACAATGGACCCTGCAGATGAAGCGAAAAATGTTAAGACCGAGGTATTAACCATCATTCCGTCCGAAGCGCGATTTGGAGGAATGCCTAATAGCCGATGGTGGGAATTTGAGGATGGAAGCACGGATTTTGGCGACATAACAGCAGAAACCACCAATATTGCCAAAATCCTGTTGGCAGAGTTTGCACTCATGTACAGCAATGACTGGTTTGTCATCCCGTACACCGTACCGGCAGGGTCTGTTTCTGAGGTAAAGGGAATAGTAGTTACCGACACTTTTGGTGAACGGACTTTGGTAAAAGCCGCTGGTCAGGGTGATTCAAATGATTGGACAGCCTGGACCATGTTTAACATGTCCAAAACTAACAATAGTGAAGGATTAAGCGGTAAGGTTGACCCGAGGATCTACGTTCCGCCAGTTGTAAATAAAATTCAGGAAAGCAGACCTCTCGAATCGGTTGAGATGGTTCGTGACGAGATGGCTAACATGGTATGGGGTGTGGAATCCATCATTCCAGATTTGGTGGGCTCAGGAGCGGATGGACATGCCGCTGCACAGGAATTAATAAATTATTTTAAAATACTGGAAAGGAAGGAAGAACTTATTCCTTTGCCCATTCCTGAGGGAGTAAAATTGAGGTATAATCTGGGCAATACGATCCCAGAAAACTGGATACCATTCTTACCGACACACATGCCCGGTCAAAATCGCGCAATCCAACTACAACGTGCATCCATGCCTCGTTGGTTCAATGGCGAGTTTACACAGATAAGACCACGAAACGCTGTTTTAAGGGAGGGGATGCACCACGATCCTCAGTCGGCGGAGGACCTGTTTGTCAATACATCGGATGAAACACAGGACAATCCATATTATGTATTCGAAGAAGAAGTTCCCCGATCTGGGATGGTTGTTCAGGCTACCTGGCAACGTACCCGGTGGTACAATGGAAAGATCGTTTGCTGGTACGGTCGAAGGAAAAAAGTGAGTAAAGGAGAAGGGTCGAGTGGTTTGTCTTTTGACAATATCATAGACGTAGATTATGAAAATCGTGAAGCATTGGTGCCAGCTGATAATAACTGATTTTAAGTATGAAATGTATGTCAAATCTTCTTAAAATTGAGTAAATTGATAAGAGATAGGATAAAGAAAAAGGACATTTAAGATAGTGTTGTTGCATAAGCATCAATGCGTGTGTAAGCTACTGAAAAAGTCTTGACTTTTAATCAAAGAGTGCTCTGAAACGGGTGTTGGCTTGCATTAATTCTACGGAATGGGATTTCCTGCGGTAAAGACTGCAGGTTTTCTTTTTTATAGCTTTGTCTAAAATATTTTTATCAGTTTCAGCATTTTATTATAAACGGTCCGATAATCTTCGTTGTGATAAGGAATGGCAACGATTGAATTCTTCCAGTTTTCCTGCCTTCGTTGTTCATAAGCATGGTCATAGTATTTTAACAAAAGCTCAAAACATTTTCTCCTCTCACCTGTATCGTGAAAATGTAAAGCCTGGTGGTTTTGACTCATTCCCATTCTATCTTCAAGCAATTGGATGGCGGATCTTAATTCATTTCCTCGTAAATGATCATAATCTTTTAAAATTGTATCCAATCGTTTGTCGAATGGAGCCTCCAGATGGATTAATAGGGCGTTTTTCATTTTAGACTGAAGCTCTTCAGGTATTCCAGCCTTCCCTAGAAATGGTCCTTTTTCTTCTATCCAAATTGGATATTTGAGATCAAATGACAACCACAAACTAAGAAGTTCATTTTGGAAGGACTCGTGTGTTGGTTGTTTTTGTTTGGGATTGGATCCGAAAGCAGACCCTTTGTGCGAAGCCAATGTTTCAAGATCAATGACCTGATGATCAATAGATTTCAGATATTGAAGAAATTTTGTTTTACCGGAACCGGTATAACCACCTATTACGAATAATTTAGATTCCTCATTGAATGCATTTTTCCTCCATTCCCGGAATCCGGCATATCCTCCCTTCAGGTAATACCCTGAAATTTCGTGAGAAATTTCTTCAGCTACCAGCCCTTTCTGATCGATCAGGTGTACCGGGTAGTCTTTTTTAGATTCCTTTAATTTGTCTACAAATCTTTTCAGTCTGATAATGTTACTCTCAATCAAAGAAAAGGAAATGGCATGTTTAATTGATCCTTTGAGGTATAAAGGAATTGGCCTGATGTCAAGCAGGATCCGTGGACTTTTCCATGTGAAAAACTCAAATGGCTCAATATCAGACATGTTAAATATTATGGTAAACGACTGGCAAAATCTCTAATTAAATTCAGGTTCGGAACGATACGAAATAAAGGTAATTATTCCTGAATAGCCAGATCCACTTTTGGTTTGTTTTTCTCAAGCTCCGATATGATTCCCTTCAACATTTTCGGAACAATGACCTGATGAAAAGGCTTGACGGGAAGGAAATACAACCTACCCATTAAATTGTGAAATTTGACGGTCGTCGTTATGATCAGTTCATTCTGGACTGGCCGGATCATAAGCGAAACCCGAAAGTTAAGGTGTTTGTCATCTTCGCCTAAAACCATTTCGTTTTCCGTTCTCTCAAACACGCTAAATAATCCAAGGCGTTCTCCGGGATTGCCTTTAAAATTTGCAAGGGCAGTTTCCTTATCGATAACATTTTCTCCTGTTTTCAATCCTATTATTGACACGATCCGATTTCTGAACTCAAAGAGATGGCCTACCAATTTTGGAGCTGAGGTGAAAAATGCTTTTGCTACATCAACAGGTGAAATCTCACGTTGGAGTTTTGTCATGTTTGCAGTGTAACTATCGCAATAATCAAAGTTTTGATTGAATAATACTGAATATGGGGGTAAACCCACCTTTTGGATTTTCATGTTTGGCTGGATTTGGTTTGGTTAATAATGAATCCAAAATTAGTAAGTAAATTTTCATATGAGGAAAAATTCATCTGGTATAATTGATGAAAAGAGCTGATGGATTTATTTGCCCAAGTTGTTTAGGTATCAGATCGAATAAATGAAACGATGGTTTTCATAAAATCTAAGAGTTCCACTGTTTTTTGTGTTGATAATTTCTTTCCTGTTTCATTTAAGCTGTAGTATTTTCTTTCCCGGTTATCAGCTACGACTTTTTCGATTGTGACTAGATTATCCCTTTCCAATTGATGTAATAATGGATACAGAGCTCCTTCTGTCAATTGAATTTTATGATCAGTTTTCTTGTTAAATTCTTTGATTAACTGGTATCCGTACATTCTTTGATGATCTGATAAAACTTTAAGAATGAGTGTTTTAAGAGTTCCTCTTACCAATTCGTTGCTGTATTGCGACATATAATAAAATTTACCTAAATAAGTTAGGTGTAATATGAAAACAAAACAAGTTAATGAATACGAATCTCAAATTTGAGAGGAAAAATTGGATGTTAACCTGAATTATTCACGACAAAGCTGTGATAATGAAACAACCTATAGTAAAATGCTGATTTTAAGTATGTTATTACAGATTTGATATATCAGACAGTTGTATAAAGTTTGAATAGATGCTTTGCAACAAGAAATATTAGTTTGTAAAAGGAGGAATTTGACGCTGCATCTGAATGATATCTTCCAGTGTTAGTTGTAGTTCATTCTTATATAGTTCGTATATCATTTTCCATTCCAACGCATCCATAAAACCATCAGAATTTGCTGTGTTCGACATGTATGCAATAACTTTTACCTGTTCCTCTTTAGAGAGTTTTTTTAGGTCAGTTTTAAGGGAGTCGATCAGGTTTTGATTAGGGTCATTTTTGTACGCCTCAATTTTTTTTTGGAATTCACCTTCGTCGATTCCTTCTTTTTTGCACATTTTCCTACCTATCTCCAACTCCCTTTCTTCTATATTTCCATCAGCTGAGATAATATAATAGTATGCTTTTAACAATGTTTCTTTGAAAGTGTTTTTAGTGTAGGCACCGGTCATGGCTCAAATATTAATGTTTTGGGTTTAATGACAAATCAATATTAAAAGTCGACTAATAATACGGATTTTATATAGTTTCAAAGTAATAACTAATTTTGAATTTTGACAATATTTGATTCCTATTTTAAATATTTTATAACTATTTATTGATTATTTGGAGAAATTGATAAGAAATAAGGATTTCTTGTGTTAGTATGTGATATGAAAGATTACATTTTTTGAGGATGGATTCCGTACGAAATGCAAATATTTTTCATTTGAATGTTCTTATCCATTAAGTTGTTGAATTATTATATTTTAAAGCGTGTTATTATGATTGTTTATCTTACAAGGGTTTATGAAATTATTCGTTTTTGATCTTGATTTCACCATCTGGGATGCCGGAGGAACGTGGTGTGATTGCACCTATCCACCCTATCAAAAGAAAGGAAATGACATAATCGATGTGGATGGGAGGATGATCAGTATGTATCCTGATATTCTGAAAATATTGTTGAAGTTATCCGAAAGCAATAAAATGATTTCGGCAGCATCGCGAACGAATGCTCCTGACATCGCTGATCAACTAATGAAAATGTTTGATATTCATCATTATTTTCATCATCCTCAAATATATCCAGGAAGCAAGGTAAGTCACTTTAAAATCATTCAGCAAAACTTCAACATCGATTATTCGCAAATGGTGTTTTTTGATGATGAATACCGGAACATCGATGAAGTGTCAAAGCTGGGGGTGACTTGTGAATTCCTTGAGGATGGAGGCGTTCACTGGCGTCACGTCGAGCCGTATTTATAAATTTTTTTACGATTCTGTGATTCATTATAAAATATTTCACCCTTTTGAATAAAATATTTTACTTTTTTTCTAATAAAGCGTTTACTTGAATAAACTTTTTAATCAGGCATCCGATGACAAAGAAAATTATTGAAACCCTAAATATTTCAAAAAAATACCAGATGGGGAGTGAGGAAGTCAAAGCCTTGCAATCTGTTTCCATTGATATTTACAAGGGTGAGTACATTGCTTTTATGGGGCCATCAGGTTCAGGAAAATCAACCCTGATGAATATCATTGGCTGCCTGGACACTCCAACATCGGGGAGCTATAAGCTGAATGAAAAAGATGTGAGCAACATGACGGAAAATGAACTCGCCGAGATCAGGAATAAAGAGATCGGATTTGTTTTTCAGACTTTCAATCTGCTGCCTCGAGCATCGTCATTGGATAATGTAGCTCTTCCTCTGGTTTATGCGGGTTATAATAAGTCGGACAGGGAAGATATTGCCATGAAAGCACTCGAAAGTGTAGGACTTGGTGACCGGGTGAAGCATAAGCCCAATGAACTATCAGGGGGGCAACGTCAGAGAGTAGCCATAGCCAGAGCGCTGGTGAATGACCCAAGTATTATTCTTGCGGATGAGCCTACAGGAAATCTTGATTCCAAGACTTCCTACGAGATCATGGATTTATTTGAAAAGCTCCATGAGCAGGGAAATACGATCATTATGGTTACGCATGAGGATGATATTGCACATTATGCACACCGAATTGTCCGCCTGAAAGATGGTTTGGTTGAATTAGATGAAGAAAATAAAAATATTACCAAGGCATCGATGGTTTCAAATGTTGAATGACTTTAATCCAATTGCATAATTGCTAGCTTTCGAAGCTCTGCTTCATTTAATCCAAACAGAATTGTTAAATGAAAATATATACAAAAACAGGTGACTATGGTGAAACCTCATTGTTTGGAGGCACAAAGGTGTTTAAGGATGATTTGAGATTAAATGCCTATGGAACCATTGATGAGTTGAATTCTTTTGTGGGCCTGGTCCGGGATGTTACAAGCTCTGAGTCGCGGAAAGAACTGTTGGAGAAAATTCAAAGTGACCTTTTTACAATTGCCTCAAATCTGGCTGCGGAAAGTGAAAAGGCGCAGAAATATGTGCCAAAAATCAAAGAGAATTCCGTTGAACAGCTCGAAAGTGAAATTGATGCAATGGAAGAATCGTTGGAACCATTAAGAAATTTTATTCTTCCTGGAGGTCATCAACATGTCTCATTTTGCCATATTGCCAGGACGGTTTGTCGACGTGGAGAAAGGGAGGTTATTGCCTTAAGCAGAAATATTGAAGTAGATCAACACATCATAAAGTATTTAAATAGGTTGTCAGATTATCTGTTTGTGCTAGCGCGAAAAATGGCCAAAGAGGTTGATGCTAAGGAGGTTAGCTGGAAAGGAAAAGAGTGATTGTAAATCCTTGAAATAATTTGTTATTTTTGCAAGCCCTTAAATGGGGCATTATGCTTACAAAATGGTGGAAACTTTAAACTTTGAATTTAAGCCTGTTCAGGAATCCAGGCTGCCATCGGTAGATTTTAATAACATTATTTTCGGACGAGTTTATTCCGATCACATGTTTATCTCCGACTATAAAAACGGTTTTTGGAACGATTTTAGGATTGAACCGTACGATTATATCCCATTTTCTCCGGGAAGTGCCGTTTTGCATTATGCCCAATCCGTATTTGAAGGTTTAAAAGCCTACAAAAGCCCTTCCGGCGAAATACTTATTTTCAGACCTGACAAAAACTTCGAAAGGATGAACCTTTCCGCCAGACGTTTGTGTATTCCTGAAATTCCAGAAGAAGTTTTTATGGGTGGGTTGAATGAATTGTTGAAAATTGATAAAGAATGGGTTCCGGGTTTACCAGGGACCTCCCTATACATTCGACCATTTGCATTTGCATTGGACGAATACATCGGTATCAGGCCTTCCGAAACATATAAATTCATCATTTTTACCTGCCCGGTCGGAGCTTATTATTCCAAACCGGTGAAGGTAAAAATTGAAACCAAATATACTCGTGCAGTAGAGGGAGGAACAGGGTTTGCAAAAGCTGCCGGCAATTATGCTGCATCACTTTATCCTGCCAAGTTAGCCCATGAAAAGGGTTACGATCAACTGATTTGGACGGATGGAAAAGAGCATAAATATATTGAAGAAGCGGGAACAATGAATGTTATGTTCCTGATAGGAGACAAGCTAATTACTTCGGAAGTTGGTGATTCCATTCTCAGTGGAATTACCAGAGATAGTGTCCTGACCCTGGCCAACGAGTGGGGTGTGGATATCGAGATCAGAAAAATTACGGTTGATGAAATTATTGACGCCTGTAAAGCCGGCGAGTTAAAAGAAGCGTTTGGGGTTGGGACTGCAGCTACAGTGGCACAGATCGATACCATTGGTTATGAAGGAGTTGACTATAAACTAAGCGCAATGGAAGACCGTGAATTTTCAAGAAAAATTCTTCAAACTTTGGACGACATCAGAACTGGAAAAGCAGAGGATAAGTACAATTGGGTATACCGTTTATAATTTACTTCATATTTTTTTAAAATTTTTCACCACTTATAATTATTTTTATATTATGATTGGAGTGGTATGAGAGAAAAATTTACACTAACAGTACTCATTTTCTTATTTTTTTCCAGTATTCTTTCAGCACAAAATGTTTTGATGCTTGAAAAAGCTGGAACCAATAAAAAAGTCTTCTTTAAATCAGGAGATGAAATAAGGTATAAGCTGAAAGGCGAGGACCACTATAGAAAGGATCACATTGTTTCCCTGAAGGATAGCAGTATTATCTTTCATTATAATAAAATTGGTGTGGAAGAGATTAGTGAGATTGATATCCGAAAAAAAGATTTCATCAAATTTAATCTTAAAAAGACCGGAACTGTTTTGCAGATCTCAGGTGCCGTTTATATTTTATTGGATCAGTTTAATAAAACAGTTGTTCAGGGAAATGATTGGGAGTTTGAAGGAGATGTATGGATAACAGGTGCAATACTGGTCGGGGTGGGTACTGCGATAAAATTTTTACACCCAAAGAAATTCAAAGTCGGCGGTAAATACAAGCTACACATTATCGATATTAATTACGTATATCAGTAAATTTTTATGACAACAGAACAATTCAAAGATTTAAAGGCTCGCGTTAATGCCTTAAGGAGGTACCTTTGACTACGATACAAAAGTTAAGGAGGTCGAGGAAGAAGAATTGATCACAGCACAACCCGGTTTCTGGGAAGATTCAAATCAAGCAGAACAAGTAATGAAAAATATCCGGTCCAAAAAGATATGGACGGAAAGTTTTGCTGGTTTGAATGAGTCTTTCGAAGATTTTGAAACACTTTATGAATTTTACGAAGAGGATGAAGTTTCCGAAGACGAAATCGAAAAGGAATACAAAAGTGTGGAATCGAAACTCGAAGAGCTGGAGTTCAAGAAGATGCTAAGTAGTGAGGAAGATCAGCTCAGTGCCATGATGGAAATCAATCCTGGGGCAGGTGGAACAGAGAGTCAGGATTGGGCAGAAATGCTTATGAGGATGTACATCATGTGGGGAGAAAAGAATGACTACAAGGTAAAAGAAGTCAATTATCAACCAGGGGATACTGCCGGTTTAAAATCTGCAACGTTAGAATTTGACGGAGAATTTGCCTATGGGTATCTAAAATCCGAAATAGGTGTTCACAGATTGGTAAGAATTTCACCTTTTGACTCAGGAGGTCGGAGGCATACGTCTTTTGCATCTATTTATGTTTATCCGATTGTAGATGATTCTATTGAAATAGAGATCAACCCCGCTGATATTTCCTGGGATACCTATCGATCCGGAGGAGCTGGCGGGCAAAACGTGAACAAGGTAGAAACAGCAGTCCGGTTGAGGCATGCCCCTTCAGGAATTATCATTGAATGTCAGCAGGAGCGTTCCCAACTACAGAATAAAGAAAAGGCAATGAACATGCTAAAGTCACGTCTTTATCAGTTGGAATTAGATAGAAGAAATGAGGAAAGAGCGAAAGTTGAAAGTTCGAAAATGAAAATTGATTTTGGATCTCAGATCAGAAACTATGTCTTGCATCCTTACAAATTGATCAAGGATAATCGAACTGGCGTTGAACGAACAGATGTGCAAAATGTGCTGGATGGAGATCTGGACGAATATATCAAAGCTTTTCTAATGGGAGAAAAACAAAAAAGCGGGTAAAAACCCGCTTCATCTATTTAGGCCCTACCTGAAAATACGAATAGACTGATTTAAAGGGGGTTACCCATTGAATAGCAAAAATAAAAACCCCGAAATTAGCTGTAAATAGCTTTTTTCGGGGTTTTTGATTTGTTATTTTGTAGTGTCTAAATACAAATAACGCTACAAAATACAATGGACACAGAGCTTTTCCAACCTGAAGACTATTTAACTCCAAAATGGTATTTATTTAAGAACAGCAACCTCGGCAAGATCCACGATAGTATACCCTGGGACCAACTGGCTGATTGTTTACCAGAAGAGAACATCGGCCCGGGAGCGCCAAGGTGGTTTTCAGCCCAAGGAATGTTTGGATTGATGTTTTTAAAATCATATTTGAACATCAGCGATGAAAAATTGATTGAACGATTCAATACTGATTGGAGCCTACAATTATTTTGTAACAAGCTTCTCAAAGATTGCCAACGGATCAAGGATAAGGCAATTATCAGCAGGATCAGGACCTATGTTGCCACTCATACCGATTGGCAACAACTCCAGGATGTTTTGATCAACCACTGGAAGCGGGATATGAATAACACACATGTCCTGCTGATGGACGCTACTTGTTACGAAAGCTACATTCGTTTCCCCACAGATGTAAAGCTGCTATGGGAGAGTTGCCATTGGATTTTTGAAAAGCAACTTTACAGGTGGTGTAAAATAGTAGGTATGAAAAGGCCCAGGTCAAAATACCTTGATCAGAAGAGGCGACAGTTAGACTTTGACCGAAGACGAAGGAAGCCGTATCAACTCGCTATGAAGCGGAAGAAATCATTGATCTATCTGCTTGAAAAAGGGATTGACCAGCTTCAGGAAGTGTTGGATTCTCATCCACTAATCGAGCTGAAACAATCAGAAAGGGCATATTTGCGTACAATCAGGAAAGTATTAGAGCAGCAACAGTTTCTGCTCACCCATCCCGCCAAAGAGCTTAAAGACCGGATCGTGTCACTGCCAAAGCCATATGTGAGGCCTATCGTCCGTGGCAAGGAGACCAAACGTGTGGAATTCGGAATGAAAGCCCACATCCTTCAGGTAGATGGCATATGTATTTTTGACCACCTGAGTTTTAATGCGTTCAATGAATCCACCAGGTTAAAGATCAGTACCTTAAAACACAGACAAGCTTTTCGTGACTTATACCAGTTAGGTGCTGATCGGATATATGCCACCAATGCCAATCGAAAATACCTGACCGGTAAAAAGATCTTCACCTGCTTTCCAAGGAAGGGACATCAGGTGGATACAAAGGCAGAAAAACAACTCAGAAGCGCCATTGCCAGCCAAAGGGCCACCGTATTGGAAGGTAGTTTTGGAACCCATAAGATCAGCTACGGACTTGGTAAGGTAAAAGCCAAAAGCATGAAGAATGAGATAGTTTGGGTCTTCTTTGGAGTGATGACAGCCAATGCCGTTAAGATCAGCAAACGAACCGCACAAGCCCCTCCGCTACTGAAAGCCGCCTGAACCAAAAAAGTCAAGTTCACAGGATAGGTACGTCCAAGCTTCAAAAAACCTAGGATTAGTACAACATCACCACTAAAAATCACCGTAATTTGTACTTTTCGAAGAAAAAGAAAAGAGTAAAACTCATTAAATACAAAAAATTGAACCAAGGTTCACTCAATTAAATAATTTACACCTCCATAAAAAACAATTTTCAAGGAAGGCCTA
>Ga0207833_100024_pt1 | contig 286437 bp, 229 predicted proteins | sample TtaePargueraPR_6_FD_187753 | JGI IMG/M metagenome (GOLD analysis project Ga0207833, IMG submission 187753) | Aerobic enrichment media microbial communities from Bioluminiscent Bay, La Parguera, Puerto Rico - Tt and E1 (2) (SPAdes) | ecosystem: Environmental > Aquatic > Marine > Unclassified ... | reverse complement strand
CCCTGAACCTGATTTTTCACTTTCCGACAAAAAATCACCCTATACTGTTCAAAACCACACTTTTAACTTGCAAAGTTATCCACTTAAAACGAAATTTATTTTTACCTGAATAGTTACAAATTTCCTAAACTGAAAAATTCATCTCTTATTTTTAGGATAATCTCAAAGGATAATTTTTCTCCATTTATGCATGCCCTGTGTGACAAGCAGTCAAGTCAATGCCGCCATTCACTCCGGAGATCCATCAATGGCATCAATAGAAGAGGCGTTTGTTGTGTATATATTTAAATACCTGAAGTACGCTCATTAAGATTTTCTTGTACATGAAACGAATATCTCTTGGGCAAGAAATAAATTTTCTTTGAGCAAGAAGCTTAGGGGTTATGCGTATCCAGTAAACTATTGATGCGTCAGAAAAAGGTTATGTTCGTTATGAAAATATTTTAAGCATATAACAAAGACACAAAATCAATCCAATAATCGGAACTACTATTGATATCCATTTTTTTGGATAAATGAGCTTTACAAGGAGACCTATAAATAGTTGGCATATAACCAAAACACCAATATAAAAAGCAAACACTGTCCATCCTTCTATTCCTTCCGTCATCCAATGAAAAGAATAGAATCCTTCGTCTAAATAGAATAACAAAAGTGTTACAATTATTGAAGACAGGAGGAAATATTTAACTTCTCTTGTGGATATTTCTGAACTACTGGCTGACTTGAACATGGGAGGAATTTTTTTAGCTTTTCAGGAATAATTTACTCCTTATTTCATCCAACTTCAAAAAATATATACACAATAAAGTTGGTTTTACTAAGAAGCGAAGCTGTTATTATTCTTTTGAGACTATAGGTTTAGTCTCTCCAATAATTACTCCGAAATTACCATCTAACTGAATCCAATTTTTAGAAGGCAGATACACTCTCGAAACAAACCCATCCAAATACAGTGCATTTTTACAGCCATTTTGTTTAAAATAGGAGGCAAAATCAAAAAAATTGATTCTCTCTTTGGAAATGGCAAAAAGTAGTTGACCATCCGGTAAAACACCTACTCCATTTCTGATATGTACATTATGAGATCCTTTTCTGAATTTCGGATGAATCTTCCCCTCTATTAACAACATTGGGCCTGATTGTGTAGCATACTTTATATTATCCTTGTTTCTAAAATCGGATGTTGTGCAAATAAAACCTTCTCCATTTGATGTTAGGTAAAAAATTCCATTAGGTTGTAAATAGAAATTTCCATAGCCGTTTTGAATTGTATCTATCTGGGAAAGTGTAAATCCATTTTCAATGTATAAGCCCTGTGGAGATTGATCTTTTAAATACATCCCTCCATTCATGGCAAAAAATTAATTCCTCATTATTTTCTACAAGTTTCAAATTGAGATTTTGAAAATTCCCATAAATTTCCCCTCTATTATCCTTCCAATAGAATTTTAAGCCTCTCTCTTTGGAATTAATAACATATCTCAAAATTCGAGATTCGTCAATTTCAGTTTGCTCTTTGTGACATAAAATAAAGTTTGAGTTTATTAATAAAACAACTATGAAACCTTTGATGAAATACATGGACATATTGCTGTTTTAATTGAGCATTGTATTGGAAATAAATTTATGATAGGTAAAAATTTGTCATAATCTTAAAGTCCTTAATCTAATTAATTTTTTCAATATAGGTCTTACAAAAGTCGGATGGTCTGACTACCGTCTGACCTTCATTTTTTTAGATGGGTGGTCTCCAACTCAAAATCCTCTGAGTTTTTTCGTCAGACAATCTTATATTTACAACTACTCATTTCAGTGATAGGACAAGACAAAACCAATTTTTTTCACCCTACCCTCCGCTCTCTGCTCTCAGCAATTCCTTGCTCCCTGCTCCTAAAATCAATACGTTCCCCGATACTTGTGATCGATCTTTGTCCCATAATCTTGCCTTAGCGGAATGTAAAGACCATTTGTCTCAGTCAGCCAGGTAAAAATATCGGAATTTAACTGTTTTGTAAGTTCAAAGTAAGCTGTGTCCCGGATCAGGTTATTCATTTCCCATGGGTCATTTTTCAGGTCGTACAGTTCATTGATATCCCAAATGCCGTGATAGCGAATGTACTTAAAACTGTCTGTACGCACGGCATGAACAGTTGGTGTTTGCGGGAAAGGACGCTCCCAGAAATATTCGTAATATATTCTTTCTCTCCAGGGAATATTTTCACCCTTTACCATAGGCAAAAACGACTCTCCATCCATATTCTTCGGCTTAGCCAATCCCGCCATTTGAAGAATGGTCGGGCCAATATCGATATTCTGGATCATTTGATCTAAGGCAGATTGCCCTGTTGAACCGGCACCATAAAGCAACAATGGCACGCGTATCGACTCTTCATAAGCATGACGCTTGTCAATCAGACCGTGCTCGCCAAAAGAGAAACCATTGTCTCCCATGTAAAAGACATAGGTGTCTTCCAGCAAATTATTTTCTTCCAGGTAATTCAGGATCGTCTGAATACTTTCATCGATCGACAGCAACGTCTCGCAGTAATCCTTGTAGAAATTCTCAAAATTTGTTTGCCCATGATACATGTAATCCACTCCATGCCAACTGTACCGTTGTTCCTTTACCCAATCAGGTACTAATTCATAGTTGTAATCGGGATTATTATCAGGGAACATAGTTGGTGGATAACTTACCTTTTCATTGTCATATGCATGCTGATGTCGCTTTGCCGGCCTGAATTCCGCATGGACTCCCTTATGAGATAAATACATAAAAAAGGGTTTTTCCGATCCTTCCTGGTCTCTCAGAAATTCCATTGCAAAATCCGTTAGCAGGTCGGTAATGTACGTGCTGTCGCCATATGGTTTTTCCTCTCCGTTGATGTTGATGGTAGGATTGTAATACTGTCCCTGGCCACGAAAGCTGATCCATTGATCAAACCCTTTCCTTGGTTCGGAAGTCTCATGACCCATGTGCCACTTGCCGATAAAGGCCGTCGCATAACCCGCTTCCTGTAAATATTGTGGGAAATACCGCACACTATCCGCAATCGGAGCCTGGTTGTCCACTACACCATGATGGTGCGAAAACTGCCCGGTTAAGATGGAAGCCCGGCTGGGAGAACATAAGGAAGTTGTTACAAAAGCATTTCTGAAATGGATCCCCTCCGTCGCCATTTTATCCATAGCGGGGGTTTTCAGAAACGGAACTTTTCCGGTAAATCCCATAAAATCATAGCGGTGATCATCACTTAAAATGAAAATGACATTTTTTGGTTTTTCATCCGATATTTTCTCCAGAACCAATGGATTTTCTGTTTCTTCAACTTTTTGTTGCTTCGTACAGGCGCTCCAAATAATGGAACTTATTATGATGAAATGAAGGATATTAAATTTCATAGTATTTTATTAATTGATTTTCACTATCTGAATTCCATTCAAAAAGGATGGATTGTTTTCATTATGCGGAAAGGTGATGGTCAATCCACCGTCGCTGTATATTTTCATCGATTTAATGACTGCCTCGAACGGCTTGGAAGTTGAAGTATGGATCAACTTCTCTCCGTTCACTTCAATATCTTCAGGAATGGATTGACCTTCTTCCAAAACAGAAAAATACAGGGAAACCTCGTAGTTTCCAGGACCACAATCAATTTTGTAAGATCGCACATTCCTCAATTGTGTCTGAAAAACCGGGTCCAGATCCGTATGGGTAATATTTTTATCAGAACCTATCCCCCAGATTCTCGGCCGATAGATCTCCCCCTGCAGATATCCCCAGCCATTCCTATCCGAATACGACTGATCGGGGAGCCAAAGCTGTTCTGATTCTTCGTCTATGAAATAAAAGGTAGATCCCATGTTGATAGATAAAACCCCATTTTCTGAAGTCAAATCAGCATGAACGAGTTTAATTTTTCTCTGGTTAGAAGTTTTTGCACCCTGATGATAACCTATTGCTGAAAGGCTAATATCATCCTGATCAGGAGTATAAATTTCCCAATCTACAAAGTTATCCTGCACCCATTTTTTCCCCAATGATTGTTCATCCAAAAAAAGCTCAACACTATCGGCATTTGATGCAACCTGAACCACTAAAGAATAATTAACAGGATACATTTTCCGTGATTCACCCAGGATGGCAGTGAAAGGTTCATCTAAAAGATTAGCCTGATAAAGGAAATATGCATCTTTTGGCTTCCGGTCGTATGTCATTAGCCCTTTACTGTTGATCTTGGGCACAGCATCATTTCTAAATTCCGAACCAAAATCAAACAAATTCCATACGGTGGCACCGGCAATAAAAGGTCTCTCTTCAATCTGGTAGATATGATGCCGATGAAATTCCGTCTCCCAATCTGTCGAAAAATCGAAACGTTCCGGCTGGTTACTGAAAATGCGTGGGTCTGCTCCTGCCCCGTACTCGGTTATGATCATGGGCTTATCCGGAATTGATGCATGTGCATGATCCATGAACTCTCCAAAACCATCAAAAGTTGGTGCATACCAGCCATGGTACAAATTCCAGCCGATTATCATGGGTATATCTGTAATTCCTGATCGATGATAAATGTCAAAAGCTCCATGATTTGGGATCATGGTATAGCGGGTAGTGTCTGTTTTACGGACGAGATCTTCCATTTTTTGAGCAAACCGGACTATCTGCTCAATCTTTTCCTTATCCTTTTCCTCATTTCTTCTCAGGAACATTTCATTCATGTATGCCCAGATAATGACACTCGGATGGTTGTAATATTGAGCGATCATTTCCTTCATCATCTGCTCGCAATTGCCATAAAAACCCTGGGAATCCGTGATATCGTGGTCGAGCGGAATCTCCATGGTGACGAGCAAACCAAGGTTATCGCATGCATGGAGAATCGCCGGATCCTGCGGATAATGGGCTGTCCGATAAAAATTGGCTCCCATTTCTTTCAGTAGCCTCATGTCGCGCAAATGATCTGCATTGGTTAATGCATTCCCTTTTCCGGGAAAATCCTGATGGCGATTGGCTCCCATCAGTTTTAAGTGGTCTCCATTGATGAAAAAGCCGTCATTCGGATCGAACCGAAAAGATCGGAATCCAACGGGATGATTGTATACATCCAGGTTCTCCCTTTTTTTATCCTCTATCCTCAGCTCAAGCTGGTATAAATAGGGGTCTTCCGGAGACCATCGTTCCGGATTTTCTATCGTAAACGATTTCCGCCAATTCGCACCTTCCTTTTCCAATTTAAAGGGCTGTGATTCATTTAAAATTTCTTCTCCTTCTGCATCTCTCAAAATTGCGGTAATCGTTATGTTTTGTCTTTTTGATTCTGCATTTACTATTGATGCATCCAATTGCAAAACGCCCTGTTGATCATTCATGATAGGTGTAATTTTTACACTCGTCGTACCAAGATCATTCATTTCGAAATGGACCGGTTCCCTGATTTCAAGGTAGACATCTCTGTAAATCCCTCCATAGAAATTAAAATCACCCATCAGGGGAATGATATCATCATTGTGGCTGTTATCCACTTTAACCAACAGGATATTTTGTTCCCGCCAGTCTTCGGCTGGTAAAGGCACATTGAAGGCCGTATATCCTCCGATGTGTGAATAGATCTTTTCCCCATTCCAGAATATTTCAGCCACCTGGTTAACCGCTTCAAAGTGCAAATAGAGAACTTTATCTTCCCATTCCTCTTTTAATTGAATGGTCCGTTTATACCAGCCAATCCCGCGGTAATAACCAGGCTCATCATCAAAAGGATCTTCCACATTCCATGTATGAGGAATGTTTACAGCTTGCCAGTTTGAAGTATCTTTTTTGGAAAAATACCAGGAATCGTTGATGGAGATGGTTGCCGCAAAAATATTGGTAGAAAAGAAGCTAAGTGTTACAACAAGCAGGAGAATGTCTGGTCGGATTTTCATCTTCAAAATTTAATAAAATTGATGCTGGATTGAAATCAAATTGGTGGTTGAAAAATCAAAGATCCAAAAGAAACTTAAAAACGATTCAGGATTAAGTATCAATATTTCAAATAGCCAACAAACCAGTTTAAAATGCATTCCTTTTTAGATATTTAAAACAATTTGTTTCCATTTTTCCATTTTTTTGGGACAAATTCACGGTTCAATCAAAGAATTCATAAATTTTGCCCATGCGGATCATAATATTGTTATTCCTTTTCATCGTTTTCACAACATGCAAACCTTCCAAAAAAGAGGAGCTTCACGGCTATTCTATTGAAGAAGGCTTTGAACTGGAAGTCATTGCCAGCGAACCTCATTTGATTGCGCCGGTTGCCATTGACTTTGATACAAAGGGAAGAATCTGGGTGGCAGAAATGAACAGCTACATGAAAAACACACAGGGTTCGGGCATGGAAGACCCCACAGGGAGAATACTGATCCTGGAAGACGAGGACGACGATGGTATCATGGAAACTTCAAAAGAGTTCTTAACCGGTCTGGTTTTGCCACGCGCCCTGGCATTGGTGTATGGCGGACTTTTATACGCCGAGCCACCCAATCTATGGTTTGTTGAAATAGAAAATGACCAACCCGGCAAACGTGTTCTGGTAGATTCACTCTATGCCACATCTGGCAACCCCGAGCACCAGCCAAATGGCTTGATGCTTAACATCGACAACTGGATTTACAATGCCAAATCACAATACAGGTACCGACTGAATAATGGCGTCTGGGAAAAAGAGTTGACTACTTTTCGTGGGCAATGGGGCATCGCGCATGATAATTTTGGCAGGCTGTATTACAACAACAACTACACGCAATTGATCGGCGATTACGTTTTGCCCAACCTTTTAATTAGAAACCAGTATTTGAAGCCAACAATTGGCGTCAACGAAATTTTAACCACCAACCAACGCGTTTATCCATTGCATGCGGCCTCAGTAAACCGAGGTTACATCCAAGGTGTGTTGGACGATGACAGCCTGCTGGTAAATGTCACGGCATCGTGCGGCCCGCAAGTATATCGTGGTGATCAATTTCCGGACGATTATCTTCAAAATGTATTCGTTTGTGTACCGGAGGCCAATTTGATCAAACGGAATATTCTAACTTTTGAAGGGGATAAGACCGAAGCCAGACAGGCCTGGGATGGAAAGGAGTTTTTGGCTTCGCTGGATGAAGGCTTCCGGCCGGTGAATATTTCCAACGGACCCGATGGAAACCTATACATCGTTGATATGCACCGCGGCATCATCGGTCATTACGCATACTTAAGCCCTTATTTAAAGGAACAAATCAAACTGAAAAAGCTGGATTCGATGATCAATATGGGCAGGATATTGAAGGTCAGCAATGATGACAATTTTTTTGATCCCGATTTTCCGGATCTGGATGAATTGGATGATGATGAGCTGGTCGAACAGCTGGAAAGCCCCAACGGTTGGCTGAGGGATCGGGCGCAACACCTGATCATTTATAAAAACCTAACCTCATCACAAAGTGAACTCGAAGAATTGGCTTTGGATACGGATAACCCGGTCGCTCAAATCCATGCACTTTACACCCTGGAAGGACTGGATCTACTATCAGCTGAAATTCTTGTCGAGGCTGCCAGGGAAAGTTCCTCGTTTGTAACGGTTCATTCAACTTTGCTATTGAGCCAGTTTATTTCAACAGAAAACGTACCGGCCATCGCTGCGCTTTTTAAGGAACTGATGAATAGAAATGATAAAGAAACTGACCTGTATCTTTCTTTTTCCCTGGGGGGATGGATGGAAGAATCAGAAAGTGATTTCAGGCCATTGGCTCTTGAGTTAATGAATAAGTATCATGGAAACACAATTTTTGAGGAAGCTTTCATCAGTGGATTAAGGGACAATTCAAATGAGCTTCTGACGGATTTCCAAAAAAACATAAAGAATGCGAACGATACAGTGGGAATCATTCCAAAGCTTTCGGAGGTTGTTGAAAACCAAAAATCCAATCAATTAAATTCACTATATCTAAAGACCATTTTGCCCGAAGATGACCGTACCAAAGGTTGGAAAATTTACCGAAATAATTGTGCCGCCTGTCATGGTCCGGAAGGACTTGGTATCGAAGGTCTGGCTCCTCCGCTGATGAATTCAGAATACATTTCCCAATCGACAGAAAGGCTGGGACTGATCATTTTGCATGGGCTAAAAGGTCCTGTATATGTACAGGGTAAATTATACGATCAATTTCATTCCATGCCGGGCTACGTCAATAATGAATTTATGACGGATGAAAACATAGCTGACATCATTGCTTATGTAACCAGTGCATTTTCGGGAACTCCGAGAAATATTTCTATTGAAAAGATTAAAGAGCTCCGAAAGCTAAAGCCAGAATCCGGATCGGAATACACCGAAAAAGAGCTCATGGAATTATACCTCGACAAGGAAACCGATGAAAATCTAATGGTGAAGTAGGGCTGGAAACTTCCTGATGAGGAACCCTCCAAGGGTTTGGAACCCTTGGAGGGTTGCGTTTTTTCGCAATTTTGGATCATTTAACCAAGCTAAACTTCTCTTCTTCACTTTTAGCATGCTTTACTAACCCGACTAATTGAAATGCCTTATTAACCTTCCATTGCATTGCTGCCACAATGCTATGCATAGCCAACAGTGTACGATTCATTTCCAATTTACTATCAGCCATTTCTGTAATCAACTCTTTTGCAGCTACATACCCATGATCTTCATGATTTTCAAGAATCTGAATGGCATTTTCCTCAGGAGTCAAAATTCGACTTTTGGGTTTAAACCCCATTTGTTTAATCATGCTTTCAGCCACTTTCCAGGTTGACCAGGGATTTTGTCCTGTTATAATATTTCCATCTTGCACAACATTTTCCAGAAACATGGTGCCTTCGACGAATTTAGCTCCATTTTCAACCAATTTATCTTCCAACAGAAATGGGAAAATATCTTTGGCATCAGCGATCAGGAACAATTCCTCTTTATTTGTAAAACTGCAAATTGATTTGTTTTCCAAAATCGATGAGCCTCCATCAAGGGTTACGTTTACCAGGGCTGCTGGACCATGACAGACTGCTCCTATCACCTTTCCTGATTGAAAACAATTACTTACAATAGATTGAATATCTGTATTGTTGGGAAAATCAAACATGGCGCCTTTTCCACCTACAAAATAGACTGCCTGGTATTCATCAGCTTCTACATCAGATATAGATAGCGAATTTTTTACTTTTTGTTGAGCAACTGAATCCTTTAGAAAGGCATAGTCATAAATACCCATATCTTCGTCATCTATGATCACTGGCGGCTCGCCTCCTTTAGGACTTGCAATTTCTACATCAAAACCGTTGGCTAGAAAAACATAATAGGCCCGCGAAAGTTCCGTTAGTTCATATCCAGTTTCTTTACCACTCTTACCTATTTTATCAGTGCTGGTCACCACTGTTAAAACCTTCCCCCTATTTGAAATCGTATCTTCTCCCAAATATGGGAGTGATTGAGGAACCACTTTACTCTTATCAAATTCAGGATCCCCTTTAGGGATAAGACCCATGAACCAATAACCGAAAGCAAAAAGTGAAAGGGCAAAGCCAACAATTGTAAACAATAACCATTTCAGTAGTTTTTTAAATCTCGACATTTTATTTCGTTGTTTTTTTTGCAAATCAACGAGTTGGGTGTGTCTCAACCTTCCTAAATGATCATTTCGCATGAATAAAAGATCATTTCATCACTTGCTGACGATAGGCCTGCGGTGTCTTGTTAGTATGTTTTTTGAATGAGCTGTTGAAACTGGAAATACTATTAAAACCGGATTCAAAGGCAATTGCGGAAATGTTAAAGTTTTTGAAATTGGTATCATTTAACAATTGAATAGCCTCTTCAACTCGATATTGATTGACAAATGAATTAAAATTTTTCTCGCTTTTTTGGTTAATGACCATTGATAATACCTGTGTGCTCACGTTCAATTGACTACTCAATGATTTTAAGGTTAATTCCGGGTCTTTGTACTGCTTTTGGTTTACAACCAAATCTATCACTTTTGAAAACAGATAATCCGTTTGCTCTTCCGAAACCCTCGTTGTCTTATATTTATCATGTTCAGTATCCTGAAGATAACCTTTTGATATCACAATAAAACTGATGGCATAGGCAACGATGGTGTAAATTACCGGACCAACAATATATGGAACCAACTCATCAAACAGATTGAGCACATATACTGCCCACACTATTAACAGACCGTAAAAAAGTAAGTTAAGTAGTTTGTATTTACCTTCACTAAGACCTGTTTTTCTTTGTTTCGAGATGTACACCTTCGTAATGATCAAGTAAACCAAATAATGACTGTAATAACTGATAAAAAGTAGGAGGAACAAAAGTTTCGGTAATGTCTTCAAATCACTTTCGTCGATCCAAAATCCAAAGAGAATTGCCAAAAGGGATGGAATAAAATGGAGAAGTCGCTTGTTAATCCAGTGAAATGATTTGTCTGAAATAGCCTGCGAATAGAGATAAAACAATGGCCCTATCGCCATCATTGTACCTAAACCAATAAAAATGAATTTGGCATCCAGATTTTCCAGAAATTCCAGGAACACGGATTTACCAATCCGGAATGAAAGCATGATCAGAAGTATGCCTAATAAGCGATTGGCAATTATATTGGCTTTGCTATTTGTCCAAAGAAAAACTGCTAAAAACAAGCCATGGATTACGCCAAGTCCACTAAAAAGAACTAAAATTAATTGGCTTGCCGACATATCGCAAAAGTATATAGAAAAGGCATTTGTGTTCGATTAGTCATTTGTTGGATTTAAGAATGTTGATTCCTAAAACAACTAACTTAACTGCCATTGAGATCAATGTACCCGTATAGCTACAACATTCATCAAAAAAATACAAAAATGGAGGATACAAAAAGTTAAAAGCCTCTTCAAGTATAAGCTGAATCTATGAATGCGACCCTGCATTGCTAGTCAGGTAGCGTGGAAGACTCCGCTAAGGCAAAAGGCGTATTCTGGTGTGCATTTATTTGTCCCATGAGGAATCCCTTCGGGAAAAGCGTACCATTTATCTAAGAGCATCGACAAAAGGCATTTGAAATGCCGAAATAGACCCGAACGCATTCAAAATACGCTAGAGTTGGTTCATAATTGTACTATTGCCACCATCAATTTGCTTTCATATGAAACTAAGTGTTGGCAGAAATTGTCAACACTTAGTTTGCATTCGAAGATTAATTCCATGCATATTTTTCAAAAGCTTTATCCAAAGGTGTTTCAGCGATACGGTTTGTATAATTACTGATAGTTTTATGGGCAAGTCCGAGGATGATTTCCAATAAATGCCTTTTGGTAAATCCTGCATCATAAAATGCTTCTATTTCGTCCTGGGAAACATTTCCCCTATTTCTAACCATTAATAAAGTCATCGTACGCAATGCTTCGAGTTTTTGTATTGGCAGTTCGGTTTGATTTCTTAACGCATCGGTGATGGCATCATCAACCTTCATTGCTTTTGCAACTGCTGTATGTGCAGGTACGCAATAGTGGCAATCGTGTTCTACATTGATAGTTTGCCAAACAACAGTAAGTTCCTCGTTGTTAAACAAAGAGTTTGCAAATAACTGATGCATAATTTGGTAGGCTTCCAATAGCCCCGGTGACTCGGCCAATACCGCATGCAAATTGGGTATATGACCATATACTTTTCTAGATTTTTCCAGTAGCACCTTACTATTTTCGGGTGCCGATTCGATGGTGTGGATTGTCAATTCACTTGTCTGTACGTTACTCATAATTTAAAATTTAACTTTTTACTATATGTGATTTTATTATTTGCCTTATCTAACCGTTCGTTTAGTTATTGGTCAAAAAAATGCTACAGGTTTTTAAAGGTATTTTCTATGAAATTGTCTATTTGTGACTTTTTGAACACCCTGGTTGCGGATGATAAACCGAACATGGAAATGATCAAAAAATCAGCTTGACGCTCAATTGTTTCTTTGTCTTTATTTTTATCCTGCCTCAAAATACCAGCAAAAATCTCCCTTACTTGCTTGGGAAAATTTGACAAGGCTATTTTGATTTGTTCGTCAGCATCTTCCCTTATTTCGTTTGCCGTGTTGTTGATTAAGCAACCTTTGCCATTTTGATCGCCTTTCGAAAATTCTACAAAATCATAGAAGTACTCTTTTATTCCATCTACTCCATATTCGGTAGCTTTTAATTTACCGATGAGACCATCTAACTTCTGCCTGTAGCACTTTATGCTTTCAAGAAAAAGTCCGTTTTTATTCCCAAAACTCGAATAAATGGAAAACTTATTTATGCCCATTTCATTTTCAAGCATTTGCATAGAAGTGGTTTCATAGCCATTTCGCCAGAATAAGTTCATGGCTTTTTCAATTACTTCCGCTTCGCTATACTTTTTTGTTCTAGGCACTTTTCTTTTAATTACAATGCAAAACTAAACAATCGTTTAGAAATAAAAAACAATTTTTCTGATTTTTGAATTGATTGAGTCAATTTGAATTATTATTCTTTGTTGTCTCAGTATCCCTATTTGTTTTTATGTACTTTTAATATCATGTTAGGGAGAAATCTGATTTTTCTTTTTGCAGCTAATTGTACGATTTCTGCAATTCGCTCGATTTAGATCACTCCACCAAACTAAACTTCCCCGTCAAAACATCCCTGGAATTGCCTCCGACAAATATTTCGAACTCTCCGGGTTCAGAAACATACTCAATGTCGTAGTTGTAGAACCTGAGATCTTCCTCGGAAACGGTAAAGCTGACAGTTTTGCTCTCCCCGGCTTGTAATTCCACTTTTTGAAAGCCTATCAGTTCTTTGACCGGGCGTGTGACGCTTGCGACCAGGTCCCGCATGTAAAGCTGTACCACCTCGGCGCCATCATATTTTCCGGTATTGGAAAGCTGTACACTAACCGTTAGCTTCTGGTTTTTATTAATCGATGTTGTACTCAGGTTTAAATCACTGTATTCAAAATTGGTGTAACTCAACCCATAGCCAAATGGGTAAAGTGGTTCGTTTGTCACGTCCAGATAATTCGTGGTGAATTTCTGGTATTCCACCCCTTCCGGTAATGGGCGACCGGTATTTTTGTGGCTGTAGTAGATCGGTACCTGACCCACATTTTGTGGGAACGTTGTCGTAAGTTTTCCGGATGGGTTCACTTCGCCAAACAACGCATCGGCGATGGCGTAGCCCGCTTCGCTACCCGCAAACCACACATTCAGGATCGCCGGTACGTTTTCATGTTCCCATGTCATCGCCAGCGGTCGACCCGTAAACAAAACCATCACCACCGGCTTGCCTGTTTCAAGCAATGCTTTCAGCAAATTTCGCTGTGTTTCCGGAATGGAAATATCCGAACGGCTGCTGCTCTCCCCGCTCATCTCGGATGCTTCGCCGATCACTGCCACCACAACATCCGCTTTTTTGGCAACTTCTACCGCTTCTGCTATTATTTCTGCTTCCGGACGGGGATCCCTGCCCGTTGATTTTCCAAAAGCGGCAGCCCGGGCCTCCAACAGGGAATCCTGGTAAACATTGGAGCCTTTTGCGTAAAGGATTTCGGCTTGATCACCAACGACACTTTCCATCCCATCCATCAAAGAAATGGCTTCATCAAACCGGGCGGCCACACTCCATGTTCCCGGCATGTTCACTTTGTTATTGGCCAATGGACCGATCAGGGCAATGGTTCCCTTTTTCTCCAGCGGAAGCAGGTTATTTTCATTTTTAAGCAATACAAATGTCTCTGCAGCGATTTCCCTTGCTTCATTCCGATGTTCCTGTGTAAATATCTCGGTTTCAGCTCGTTGAAGATCACAATATCGGTAGGGATCATCGAACAAACCGAGCTGATATTTTGCTTCGAGTATTCGCCCACAGGCTTTGTCGATATCCGATTCGGAAATAATTCCTTTTTCCAGCGATTTCTTCAATGTCGTTAAAAAACCCTCTCCTACCATGTCCATGTCCACACCAGCCTTTAAAGCAAGGGCGGAAACCTGTTGCAAATCTCCTAATCCATGATCGATCATCTCGTTGATAGCAGTGTAATCCGTTACAACAAAGCCATCAAAACCCCACTGTTGGCGCAGAACATCCGTCATCAGCCATTTGTTGGCGCTGGCCGGGATCCCATCAATTTCATTGAATGAAGTCATAACGCTACCCGCCCCGGCGTCAATGGCAGCTTTGTAGGGAGGCATGTATTCATTGAACATTCGGATGCGGCTCATATCGGTTGTGTTATAGTCACGACCAGCTTCCGCAGCTCCGTAAAGTGCAAGATGTTTAACACAGGACATCACAGTATTATTTTGAGTCAGATCATCTCCCTGATAGCCCTTGACCATTGCTTTGGCAATCTGGGAACCAAGGTAGGGATCCTCTCCGGCACCTTCTGCAATCCTTCCCCAGCGGGGATCCCTCGCAATATCGACCATAGGCGAAAATGTCCAGCAAATGCCATCGGCGCTCGCTTCAATGGCCGCAATCCTTGCCGTTCGTTCGATTAATTCCATGTCCCAGCTGCAGGAAAGCGCAAGCGGGATCGGGAAAACCGTCTGATAACCGTGGATCACATCCATCCCAAAGATCAACGGGATCTTTAGTCGGCTTTCCTCCACCGCTATCCGTTGAACTTCCCGGATTTTGGCTGCTGTTTTGATATTGAATAATCCACCAACTTCTCCGTTTCTGATCTTTTCGGCAAAATTGGAATTGGATGCCTGGCCGGTTGTAATATCTCCGGCTGCAGGCAGATTGAGCTGACCCAGTTTTTCTTCGATTGTCATGAGCGAAAGCAGGGAATCAATTTTCGCGGCATAGGTTGATTCCTGACCGGATGATTCGTCCGAAGGCGCGTAAGCAAGCATGAACGGGGTCATCGCTGCTATCATTATTAGAGATATTTTCATGGTGTATTTTTTTTGTTCGAAGACTGAAGTCGGAAGTCCGAAGTAAGTGCTTCCGACTTCGGTCTTCTGACTTCCAGCTTTATTTATTTTTAATTTTTTTCAGTGCATTTTGTACATCCTGATTTTTCATGAATAAGTCCCAGATCAGGCCGGTTCTGTGATTTTCGATCATCACGACAATCGGAGCCTGGTTCAGACCCATGAATATTTCCGAACACCAGTTTTCATCGAGATTAAAGGCATCCCTGAAACCGTACTCGCCCCACAGAAAATGACCGTAATTCCGGTAGTAATTTTTCAACGCTGCCATCGATTTCTCCGGCGTGTAGGGGAAGGACGCCAGCGCCCCGGTTGGTGTCATCTTGCCATCATCCATTTCCGGTTTTGGTTCGCTTGCTGAATAGCGCCATGGCCCGTCACTGGCCGTCAGACCCCAGCAATCCGCCCCATATCCCTGATGATTTTCCGGATTCTCCAGGCAATACCGGTAATTGATCAGAGCAATGTTCCGGTTATTCTCAAAGTAGTTTGTATAAGTGTCATTTATTTGGTGGGGATCCGGGCCGAGATAGGAATAATGAATGAAAAACAACGGTCCGCCGGTAGAAACCCCCACGTTGAGTGGAATGCCGTAGTAGGTATTTCCATTCTCATAATTCTGACCATCTTTCGTTTGTCCCCAATTCCTGCGATACTGCTGAGCTTCCTCATCCTGGCTTGCCCAGCCGGAATAATATAAGCTCGCGGGAATAGGATGTGTGGGAGAGGCGATTCCCAGCAGGTACACGATCATGGTCTCATTCCAACCGATCAATTTGTGGTTGATCACCCATTCCTGATCGGGCGACCAGTGCCAGAACAGGTATTGGCTATCCGGTTCTTTTTGATACCAGCTCCATTCAATTCCCTCCCAGATGTTTTGGATCTTTTCCCGGATGATCTTTTCTTCATCATTTTGCCGATTAAAATATTGTTGAGCGGCCAGTAATCCCTGCACGAGAAATGCAGTTTCTACAAGGTCACCGCCATTATCTTTTGGCCCAAAAAAAGGCACTACTTTTCCGGATGGCCCATCGATAAAATGAGAGAATGCGCCATGAAATTTTTCCGCCTTCTCCAGGAAAGAAGTGATATTGAGGAATCGCTCAATGGCCTGCTTCCGGCTGATGAAATTTCTCTCAGTCCCAACAATCAAAGCCATGATCCCAAACCCCGATGCGCCGGAGGCGATCATGTTTCCGCGGCCCGGGATGTTTTCGAGCGACAAACCGCTGTTGGTTTCAGCGCCTTCCCAGTAATAATTAAAATGGGCCCGCTGTACCATGTCCAAGAGTTCCTCATCCGATAATTCCTTCGTTTTTGCATTTACAATTTCCGATGAAGATGATTCACGATAATGCTGATCGAGGAAAGTAATCCGGTAGAAATATTCCCGGTTCACCTCTCCTGTATAGTCAGCATACCGGTTGATGAAGGGGTGCTGGATGCCAACGGGTTTAAAATTTTCTCCATCGGACGAGCGATAAACCTGAATGTATCTGATATTTTGGTCTTGAACCGGTTGCCAGGTCAGATCGATATGTCTTTCAAATCCGGTTGCGGAATTTATTTCGGGTGTTTCTTCAACAGTTTCATCTGTTAAATTGGGAACCAGTTCAATCTGGTCGATATAAATACGATGTTCTTTGCCATCCTGTGATTGCTGTTGGAAAGAAATCCGTTCGATGGTTTCCGGGCCTTCAGGGCCATTCTTGAAATCAGTTAACGGGATTAGCACTACCGTCCACTGTTTTTGTTGTAGATTTTCAATGTAATTCTGAACAGGAAGGTATACTGACATCGTCCCCTCTTTTTCACCTATCGCAATATTGGGAAGTTCATTCGGAGCAGTTTCCGAATCCACATACATCCAGAACCTTAAATTCACAGCAGGCTTAAAATGATCCATACCTCGAATGGGGTGATAAAGGACATCAGCCTGCCAATTTCCATTTATTTCTGACTGGTAATGAAGCTCAAGAGAATTACCCGGAGTAAAATGCTGATCGTTAACAGGAAGTTTGCCATTCCTGTTTGCTACCCAACTGGGTGATTTATAGCTGACTTTGCTATAAAAGTAATCCCCATCCATGATGCTGTTAGAAAAGAAAACTTTGTCTCGGAGAGGTTCTTGTGCTGCAGCCGAGCTTAACAATACGAAGCTAAAAATGAAAAAGAAAGGTAAAAGACGGAAGACCGAACATACAAGTCCGAAGCTGCTACTTCGGACTTCGGACTTCGGACTTCGAACACATTTGTAAATTTCCTTCACAAAAGAGTCCAAATTTCCGTCTTTAACCACCTTTCTTTGCTGCATTTATTTATTCACTTTTCACTATTTCTGATTTTTCTGAAATTCCATTTTCATTGAATGCCTCGATGGTGAAATAATATGTTGTTGGTTTGTCCAGACAACGCATCAATAAGCTGGTGTCTTTATACAAAAGCCACGAGTTATAGAGCTTATCTGGCGCGATACCCCATCGGATGTTGTACCCCTGGGCGCCTTTTACCGAATCCCATGACAAGGTTGCGTCCCGTCGGTCTTCTTCCCGCTTCACGGAAAAGCCTTTAACCTTTGCCGGTTTTTTACCAAGACCCAATCCAAACACCCTGATTTCAGACAGCGCGAGGTTTTTACCCGGTACTTCAATGTTTTTATAGCGAACAAACTTTGCATCGACCGGCAGATTGAGGACGATATAAGCATTGGGCACATCTTTATAACTATTACTGCGGTCAACTACTGCCTTCCAATTATCTCCATCTTCTGATACTTCAATGATAAATCGATGCCGCAATCCCTCTGTACGGGTATAAATGCCCGATTCATGGTCGTGAAAATTAAGCTGTAAAGCATAAATTTTTCCCGGGTTCAGCATTTCTACTTTTACCCACTGCTGATCGTTATTGGCATCTGCCACCCAAAACGATTTGGGGCTTTCGTCCGTCAATACTTCCGAAATGATCTCTCCATCACTGTTTTTTTCCATTGGCATTTCAGTAATTTCATAATCATCATCAGTTGAGGTGCTTTTTTTGATCTGCATCTGGGAAGATGAAACCGTCACTTTGCCTTTATATGAAAGTAGCATCCAGCCACAATGCTGACCTGCTTTCGTCGGATGACCCGGACCAAAGCGCGGGTAATCACCATAATCTGTATTGGAATACATTAACCCATCATCATCGAAATAGGTCGGGAACATGCATAACCGGCGCTCCCAGTGGGAATTGGAGGCCAAAGCCATCGTTCCGAAATGCCAGTATTGCCCATTGGTCTGTTTCACCGTAATGCCGTGACCAGCCCCGTTCGTAAAACCTCCGGGTTTAAAGCTCATAGGATTATTTTTCATGTAGGCGAAGGGTCCAAGAGGCGTATCACCAATATAAACGCCATCGCCATAGACATTGAACTGTGTACCAGGCGCGGCATACTGCAAATAATATTTGCCATTGTGCTTAGTCATGGAAGCTCCTTCCATGTAGCCTTCTTTTAATGTGGGATGGAAGTTATTCTCGCCAAAACGTTCCCAGCCGTGCTCCTCCTCATCCAGGTTGATCAGGTCTTTTGTCACACCCGTTTCCAGGAAGCGGTCATCTTTGTTGAGCTCTTTAACCCGGATAGGGTGCACATTGGACGAACCCCAGTACAAATAGGTTTTCCCATCATCATCGATGAACAATTCTGAATCCTGGATATTGTTGGTAATGGATGCTGTTGGAGTCCATTTTCCGCTTTTGGGATCATTGGTATACAAAATGCTTCCATAACCCGCCGGGTCTCCGGCAAAATAGACCAGGGAATCTTTGTAGTTGAATGCCGTTGGTGCATTACTTCCTTCGAAAAACCATTGCACGGGTTTAATAAAATCCCAGTTTATCAGGTCCTTAGAATGCCAGTAACCAAAAGACCGGGTAACAAACATGTAGTACTCGCCACGGAATTCGATGACGGCCGGATCGGCACCGGATCGATAAGAAATATTCCTGCTGGAATTGTAAACCATGTAGGTATAATCAATATCCAGCGGATTGCAATAAGTTGCCCACCCCGTTGGTTGGGCGGAAGCCTGTTCTGCATACAAAAATACTCCAACGGTGACGATTAATAATATTTTCCTGAGCAGATCTGTTTTCATGGTCATTTCTAATTTTGATCGCTTTCCATTTTTGCCGTTCGCACATCCACAGGGGCCAATTCAGGTAAATTATTTGCCGGACGATCCAGGTAGAAATAGGCCGTTGATGATACATCGTCGCGACGATAGAAATTCACCCATCCGTTTGGAAAATCCGCATCAGGCAGTTTTGGAACCGGATCTTGTTCCAATAGCTTGATAAAATCCCCTGATTCTGCATGAACAGAAATGGGCATCAATTCCGCGCCATTTCCGACTAATTCCAAAACCCTGTCTTTTTGCCAACCCCCGATTTGCTGGATGGCAATCCTAATATCCTCGCTGAAATAAACCGGATCATTGATGTGGTAACGGTAAAAAGCAAATTCGCCATTTTCCGTATCAGCAATGAGGCAGCCCTGATATCGATGATTAAATACGCCCTGGCCCCAGGCGGTGCCTATGTAATCCTCCGTGCCGGTACCAATGATGGTTGGAAATTCTCCATCGCCATCCACATACATTTTTACCTCCCCTTCGCCCCACCAGCTTTCATCGTAAACCTCGTCCGTGAGAATTCCCATATTCATTCCCAAAAAACGTCCTGAACCTGTTAATTGAGGCAAAATTTCATAGTCCTTTGTCAATTCTGTTTGCAAATCACGGTTCCACCAGGCATGGAAATACATGACATCGTTTTTTAATTTGTCTTTTTTCAAAAAATTGATATCATAAAATAAAGCTGTCAGGTCTGTCTCCGATTCGTTGGTTAAGGTGATCCTCGCTCCGTTCCGATACGGCATGGGGATGGAGCAATTAAAAGAACGCCCCTCCGGATCTGAAAAAAGCTCCGTTTCAAAAGGCAATCGTTTCCCCAGGCCAACTCCAAAGAAATCACCCAAAGGAGCTGAAACTGCCGGTTTTTGTTCACCATCCCAGTACATGTCGAGACGGAGGGAACGAAGCATCTTAGGACTTCGGTCATTGATGGTGAGCCAGATCCTATTAATAATTCCAGCGCCGTCCACTTCAAGCAAAGCAACTGTCTCACCAGCTTTTATTTGGTCAAAGGCATGTCCCTTGGCACCTTTATTTTCCCTCCCTCCTGCTCCTTTTTTGCCTTCGGGGTTTTCAAAACTGATCCACCGAGACTGTGTATTTTCAGGTTTCACGTACCATTCCTGGGCGTGGGAATTCAAGCTGCCAAACGTAAAAAACAGTATTGCTGCGAGGAAAAAATAAAGTTTCATTTTATTAACCAGGTTAGATTCGTTAAAAAATTTTATCCCGTCAAAAACATTTTTTTTAAATGAAACGTTCCCCTTCACCCTTTTCAAAAGGGAATTATAGGTGTTTTTAACAGGATAAAATTTGATAGCTTGTAACGTCGATTTGTGAATGTACTTATCCTGTTTTGTCACCAACTTGATTGATGTGAAACAATGACTATGTTTATTTTTCATAGTAAAAGCCAAGCTTCTTTAAACCTACATGCACCTCAGGAGCCTGCATAAACAATTCCCATAAAAAACCACTTCGGTAATTTTCAATCATGACTGGGATAGGGCCCTGATCTATTGCCAGATAGCGCGGCAAATACCAGCTATGCTCAATGCTCACAGCATCATAGGGTCCGTATTTACCAATAAGTGAATCCCGTTCGGGAGCATACAGGAACTTCAACATTTGCATGCTTTCCGCAGGAGTATAGGGAAATGATGACAAGGCAGCAGTGGGTGAGATAATTCCAAAATCATTTCCCGGTCGATGGCCGGCATACCCCTTTATGGAATAACTTGACGTCAGGCCCCAAAAATCTTTTCCATATCCTTTATAATTTTTCGGATTCTCAACACAATAGTCGTAGTGGATTTTAGCATGATTTTGATTCAAAATCCAATATTCACCATACTTATCCTTTAATCCCCGTGGATCCAATCCGAGGTAGGAATAATGTGCCCAAAAGAGCGGGCCTACCTTTGCGTCATCATGTTCATAGTGGTTGAGCACAAGGTCATATCCATAATAAGTATCGTTGTTTTCAATAATTCCATCCAACGCCCATCCATGATGATAAACTTCCGGATTAATTGAATGAGTCGGCGAAGAAGCAGCCAGGACGTACATGATCAGGCATTCATTGTAACCACCAACCGGAAAATTCATTTCCCAGCCATGGTTGGGCGACCAATGCCAATAAAGCGTATTTTCTCCTTTCGTATGCCAGTCCCACTCCACATCTTTCCAAATCTTGTTGATTCTGTCTACAATGGCTTTTTCGCGATCATTTCCATCTTTGAAATATTCTCTAACCGTCAATAACCCCTGGATTAAAAACGCCGTTTCTACCAGGTCTCCCCCATCATCTTTCGGACTGAATGGCTTTACTTTTCCTGTATCGCCATTCCACCAGTGTGGATAAACTCCATGAAAACTGTCCGCTGTTTCCAGGAAATCGAGAATCTTCTCATATCTTTCAACTGCCTGCTCCCTGGTGATAAAACCCCTTTTTACGCCGACCAGAATAGCCATCAGGCCAAACCCCGAACCGCCGGATGTCACGACATTCTGATCATTTTGAGGATACACATTGTCCAAATGGATCCGCTCACGAGCCAAACCTGAGTTGGGTTCTGCACCGTCCCAGAAATACTGAAAAGTCTGGTATTGCACGAGGTTAAGAAGTGAATCATCAGATATCTGTTGTGAAGAAATAGTAGTATCTTCAGTTTGATCCGTCGAATCAGCTTTCTTACCAGTACAAGCAAAAATAGCTGTCAATATTAATCCGACAAGGACGTTGAAAATGATTACAGGGAGGTTTTTTTTCATATTTTCAATAGTTAAAAGTTAGTTTTTCTAATCCATCTTGCACGTCCGGCGAGGTCATAAACAAATCCCAAAGCATACCAGATCGATGGTTTTCGATCATAACAATGATGGGACCCTGGTCAATCGCCAGGTACGAATCCGCATACCATTCTTCAGTTATGTTGAATGCGTCTACAAAGCCATATTCCTTCCAAACCCGGTCTCCAATTGTGTAATAAAAGAATTTTAATGCCTGCATTGATTCCACAGGTGTATAGGGCATGGATGATAGAGCTGCGGTTGGCGTAATCACTCCCAGATCGTTTGTAGGAGAATGGGCAGAATAACCTCCCCGATTATCGCTGGCTGTCAGCCCCCAGCAGTGGTCGGAATATCCTATGTAGTTTTTAGGATTGTCTTCACAATAGGAAAAATTGATCAGAGAATGATGGACATTCTGCTCCCAGTAATTGCCATACTGATCGGATACATTCCTGGGATCCAGGCCAAGGAAGGAATAGTGGGCGAAAAACAATGGCCCACCATATTCATATCCAAGGGGCAATTCGTAGCTGTAATAATCATTGCCATTGACAATATCCCCATCTCTTGCCCATCCTTCTTCATAAACAGGCAATGAAATCGGATGAGTCGGCGATCCAGCTGCCAATACATAAACGATCAATGCTTCGTTGTATCCACTGATTTGATGATTCATTTCCCATCCGAAATTGGGGGACCAATGCCAGTAAAGCACATTTTGTCCATCCTGTGTGTACCAGTCCCACTCAACTTCCTCCCATAAAACAGTAATTTTATCTATCAGTACTGACTCCTCCGGAACCCCGCTGTCAAGATATTCCCTCACTGTCAGCAAACCCTGGATCATGAACGCTGTTTCCACAAGGTCACCTCCATTGTCCATTTCACTAAATGGAATAACCTCGCCGGTTGCGCCGTTCATCCAATGAGGCCAGGCACCATGAAAACGGTCCGCTTCTATCAGAAAATCAACAATTGTTGTTAATCGTGTTATCGCCTCATCGTGAGTGATGAAACCTCTTTCCACCCCAACCAAAATTGCCATCACTCCAAATCCCGATCCACCGATCGTTACCAGGTCGCCTGAAGTGTCCCTTTCCCTGGCCAAACCCGAAATCGGATGGGCAAAATCCCAGAAATATTTGAATGTTTGTTCCTGGACTTTCGTCAATAATTCCTCATCAGAGATGACGGGAAATTTTGGGGTTTCATCGACCTCAGTATAAAAGGTTGCAGAAAAACCAGGAAAGCTTTCACCTACACTTCCCATCAAATCATCTGAAATGGAAATGGTATATTTTCTGAGATAATCCAGCAATGAGGTTCCTGTGATGGTGACCGTTTTATTTTCATTTGAATAGGAAAAATTCAAATCGGGTGCATCCCTTCCGGTTAGATTTGTTTCACTTTCCAAAGATTGTTGATCGACCGGAAATGTGAACTCGATGGTCATGGTAAAGTCCATTGGAACATCCGTTAGTACGCTGGTTTCTTCCACCTCAATATCAGCGATTTTTGCCGACACAATTTCCAAATCGCCAACCACTGTTTGAAAACTAACCTCCGATCCGGAAAAGCTTTCCCCGCTTGCACCTTTCAATTGATCTGTGATTTCAATCGTATAAACAGTATTGTTAAGCAATGCTCCTGAAGGAAAGATTGAGACGGCCTTGTCTGAATTGGAAAAATTAATGTCCATATCGACCAGGTCTTCGTCATTTTTCAGGAAGATAGAATTTGTGGCAGAGATTTGATCTACCGATGGAGAAAAAGTTAAAGAAATTGACCTGTCTACCGGCATATCTTCATTAGACGTACCATCGAGATTGACCTCCTTGTCTCCGATGAAAACCCGGAGAAGGTTTAACTCACCATTTTTTGATTCATCTTTTTCACAGCTGATCAAAAAAATGGTCAGACTTACTAAGAAATGTATAGGCTTGATTGGCATAAAGAAATACGATAATGAGGATTTCATATAAACAGAAACCCTCATTATTCATTTACTCCTCTTCTAATTTTAAATTTGATTATCTGGTACAAATGTCATGGCCGATCAAAAAAACTTAGACCAGGCCACGACTATTGATAATTTAAAGACTCTACAGCAAAGATCAGTTTACATCATCGATAATTGCCTGAATCTCTTCTTCCGACAAAGCCTTATTAAATATTCTGACTTCATCTATGGCGCCAGTCAAATAACTTGCCCATGTTTGACTACCGGTAGCGCTGGTCAAACTTGGAGTTGTCTGAAATTGAACAGTACCCATCACAATCGGACCAGCATTTGTAAAATCAATTGGTCCACTCCAACCAGCTGTTGCAGTAGTCATCAATGTTCCATTTATGTAATATTTAAACTCGGACGTTGATGCATCATAGGTGATGATATGGTTTGACCATTCGCCGAAAACATTTTGAACATCATTGACATTGGTAATCCAGGTATCCGCGCCGCTAAAGGCGTGTATTCTCATATCCGCCCCATCGGTAGGATTACTATTATTCTCAATAAAGATGTCCAGGTTGCCCCAGAAACTGCTGACATTGGAGAAATTAACCAGTCCAAGAATGCCGTCAATTCCACCACTATTATCATTGTCCACAAATTGAACATTGACCCAAAAGGAAACAGAAAGACTTTCTACCGCCTCAATGGACGAGGTCGAATCAAATAACAAATAAGAAGGTGAGGCTGCATTAAAACCTACCGCCTGACCTTTTATTCCATTCGTAAAGCTGGTGCTTACCGGATCACTTGCTGGTATTATGGTTACCAACTCGAAATAATCCCCATCGAAAGGCATATAAAAGATCTCACCATCCAACGGGGTGTACGGTTCAATCTTTTCAAAATTAACAGAACCGGTAGTTGATTTACCTGATAAATCAGTCGCCGTAACCGTTAGCGTATGGGGTCCATTCGTCAATTCATCGTAAAGATATTCTTCAACTGCTCTCCGGTAATCGTTAAAATCGCTAAAACTGGTGATTTCATTTCCATCCATCGCAACTGAAATATCCTGAATCTCAATATCATCAATCACTTCGAATTGAATATTGATTGAAGCAACATCTTCTCTCACGCGTATTTGTGTTCCCTCATTCGGGTAATCAATGTTTACTACCGGAGCTGCTTCATCAGGTCCCGGTTCAACATGAGTTATATCATCTATGTACCCATCCTTGCACCCAAAAGTCAAGGAAAGAGTTATAATAAAAAGCCATTTGAATATTTTCATTTTCCTTTGATTTAAGTTTTTATGCTGGTTCCTCAGCTTCTTTCAATTGTGGTAATATGTCTAGCTGTTCCAAAGGATAGGGCAGGAATCTATCATCCGCCTGATATGTCCTTCCTCCGTAATTCAGCTCTTCTATTTTGCCATGGCGAACAAGATCATAAAACCTGAGCCCCCATTCCATTCCAAACTCCGCATATTTTTCATCCAACACATCGTCTAGTGTTACACCAGAAATACCGGTAAGTCCTGCCCGCACTCTAACAGCATTTACCGCATCATCCGCAGACATGACTGAACTTGATGCTCCCTCGGTAAGTGCTTCCGCGTGCATCAGTAGAATTTCTGCATACCGAATGCACGTGAAATTGTTGTTCTCGCCATATTGGATTCGACCTTCAGTAAGCTGAACAGACGGCAGATATTGTTTTCCACTCAGAAAATCATATCGGGGGTGATTTTCAAATAAATCCCCATCCCGGGTTGTATTGGAAACAAATGCCGGAAGATCTGCATAATTTGGATCCGACTGAATGGTATCTATTCCATCAGGTGTAAACAATACACTCGTTTCCAATCTTACGTTTTCTCCCCGGTCGAGCATAAATTTTACAAACTTGATGCTTGGTTCCCAAAAGCCCCATCCATTACCAGATCCTGCAACTGCGGGAACCCAAGCCGCCGGTCCGAAGAAATTCCATAGATACCGTGTGGTGGTTCCGGAGCTGGCCCCAAAGTCAGAATATTGAAGCTGCAATATGCTTTCATCACTCAGTTTCCCGGGTATTTTAAATAGCTGGTAATAATCTGTCATCAATTCAAAAAGACCGGAACTAATAATTTCACCAGTCGCATCAGCCACGGCCTGGTAATTTTGCAGTTCAAGATTTGCCATGGCTTTTACAGCCAATGCTGTAGCTTCTGTCACGCCACCTGGAACGTCTGTTCTCTGGTTTGGATGAACGGTTGGCAGCATGGGTAAAGCCTCATCCATTTGATCAGAAATGTGCTGTAATACTTCAGCATAGGTTGAAACCTCCACATTGTAAAGGTCACTTGGCTGAGATGTTCTTGGAATAAGGATATCGCCCCACAAACGAGCCAATTGAAGCAATTCAAATCCCCGCATTACTTTTACTTCAGCTATATACTGATCTGCAACAGACGGGTTCGGAGCAAATTCCTTGTATTTTTCGATTTCTTCCATGGCACCATGGAAGTACAAAATATCCGTATAGAGGTTCAACCAGGTTGAATTGTACATCCAGAAATTACGATCATATCGGAATACATCGGTTTCCTGAAGAGGAAACTGGTCTCCTGCAGCATTGACATCATCACCTCTGACAGCTATAATAGGAAAAGTCTCCCATTGCAGGTCATTAAGTTCGGCATATGACCCGTATAGCATTAAGATCATATTCTGTGTTTGGGTGTAGTCAGTATTTTCTACTATATCCTGGTTTTGCAGTGGGTCGTCCAGGGGATCATTACATGATACGGCGATCATTAAAGCGACAATCATCGCCGCGGTATATTTTATATATCTAAAAGATCTCATATTCATTTCTGTTTTGAAGCTTAGTATTTAATGTTAAGGCCAACGGTGTAAATTGCAGGAACGGGATAGACCTGTCGATCTATTCCATCCTGGACTTCCGGATTAAATCCATTATAATCAAACACTGTCAGGGGCCTTTCAGCAGTCAGCGTAATGCGCGTTTCTGGCATGGAGACACCTAATATGCTCTTATCAAAGAACCGATAGGAAAGTCGCACATTCTGGATCCTGAAATACGATCCGCTTTCAACAAAATATTCGCTCATGTTCTGGTTCCATCCTTTTCGCAGACCTGCGGCTGATGGATATCTGTTGGAAGTGCCTTCGCCGCGCCAAAGATTTGTCACCAATTCAGCATCGAGATTGGTATCATTTGTAAAAATGATCTCGCCCCGTTTCCTGTTCAGGATATCATGTCCCATCTGTCCCTGAAAATTGGCAGTTAATTCCAAATAGCGGTAAGTGAAACCAATGTTGAAACCATAAGTCAGGTCAGGTATGTATGATCCCAGGATTACGCGGTCTTCATCGTTGATTTCACCGTCTCCATTCTGATCCTGGAAAAAAAAGTCTCCTGGAACCAAATTACTTTCTGCAAGAAATTCAGCGGTATAACCGCTATTGCTGATTTCCTCTTCATTTTGGAATACACCTACTATCTCATAGCCATAAAATGCCTCAAATGGCTCCCCAAGGATGGATATCTGACGAAACTCTGCCGAACCTGCATTCAGGCTTTCAACACCACCCAGATTGAGTACTTCGTTCTTAAGAGTAGCCAAATTTCCACCAATGGAATAAGATATGTCATCTGAAATGTCATTGGTCCAATTCAACGCCAGCTCAAAACCGGTATTCCTGATTTCGCCGACACTTCTTCGTTCAGTGTCTCTGAATACGGGAGGAATAATGCTTACCGCCAGATTCTCTGTATCACGTATAAAATAATCAGCCTCCAACGACAATCTATTATTAAACATTCGAGCAGTAATACCAAAGTTTTCCTCAATGGTAGTTTCCCACTGTTCAATCAAATCGAAAGTAGGTCGCAATCTTCTACCAGTAATGAAAACATCATTTATAGCAGTGGTGTTTTCCTCAATCGTCGGTGCACCAACTGCGGGTCTGATACCATCATTCCCCATTTGTCCCCAACTACCCCGGAACTTCAGAAAATCAATAAAATCTACATTGAAGAAATTTTCCTCCGATATGACCCATCCTGCGCCAACCGTAAAGAAATTACCCCATTTTTTCTGAAATTTATTGTTGCCATCCCGGCGATAGGTACCATAAAGTAGATAGCGGTCATCGTAATTATATGCCAATCGACCAAAATAGGATTGAAAATACAGGCTTCCATTTATTGTTCGATTGCCTAATATCTCAGAATTAGCACCAGAGGGAGCAGTAGCATCTCCAATATTTTCCGTATCAAAATTCAGCGCGCGGGAAAGATACCATAACTCCTGCATATCCCAGGAAGGGTCAGGAGATATATCCTCTCCTCTCAAAAAAAGCAATTCAGCATATTCGCTACGATAGGAATATCCTCCAACAAGTGTCAGGTAATGTTTTCCTATATCCTGGTTGTAGGTCAGGTAATTATCCCAGACCTGATCAAAAGAAGTAAGATTTTCTCGTCTTATCGCAGATTGGAAATCTGTTTCACCATCACTATAAGCAAAGTCGACCTGTCGAAAATTGATCGCCTCCATGCTATAGTTATAGGTAGTATTGAAGGAAAGTTTGTCTGGAATAAGGTCAATCTCTACATAAAAATTCCCCAACACGTTGCCAATGTCTTTCCGGTTGTCATTGTATAGCAGGCTAATGAAGGGGTTCTGATTTCCACGATATCCTATTTGCTGTGCATTTGCCACTTGATAGGGTGAAGCGTCTGTATTTTGCTCATCATAAACAGGCATGATCGGCACCGCAAAATAAGAGCGAAACCACGTTGCATCATCTCCTTCATATTTCCTCGCAATGCTAAAATTGAAGTTACCTCCGACAGTTAACCAATCTTTAATATCAGCGTCAACTTTTGTACGAAAATTGAGTCGCTTGTACTCATTCCGGGTTTCTTCCATCAAACCTTGTTGGTTAAAGAAGCTTCCTCCGATGGAATACCTTGTTTTTTCTCCCCCACCATTAAAGCTAAGTGTGTGATTTTGGATGGGAGCCGGAGCCATTACTTCGTCATACCAGTCTGTATTAGGGTTTGGAACATTAGGGTTAACCCTGCTTCTGCCGTAACGCTGCATGGCCATGTTCACAAAGGAAATGTCAGCAGGATCGCCGGTTTCATTCACATATTGAACAAATTGCTCGGAGTTGGACATCTTGATGACATTCTGTGGCACTTGAACACCATAATATCCATCATAGACAATCTCAGGCTCCTGATTAAAGCTACCGCTTTTAGTTTCAATCAATACCACCCCATTCGCTGCGCGAACACCATAAATAGCCGAAGCTGATGCATCCTTCAATACCGAAATAGTTTCAATGTCATTTGGATTGAGGAAATCAATGTTATCAAAAAACATTCCATCAACAACATAGAGTGGGGCGCCTTTTCCTTCGAATGAACCGATACCCCTGACTCTGACAGTAGGCGAGCCTCCGGGTTGACCGTTGCTTACAATCTGTACGCCGGCAACACGGCCTTGCAAAGCCTGCATGGCCTGGGAAGTAGGGGTTTTGGTAATTTCTTCTGCTTTGACAGTTGTTATGGCAGAGGTAAGATCCTTTTCTTCCATCGATCCGTAACCGATCACCACAATATCCTGCAGTTGTGTTATATCTGGTATTAATACAACATTCAGATAGGATTGATTTCCGATCACTACGGTATCGGTTTGATACCCTACATAAGAGAAAACCAACCTGTCGACCGCAGGATCAAGCTGAACGGCAAAATCGCCTTCAATACCTGTAACTGTACCCTGGTTGGTACCGGGAATTAAAACGTTAACTCCGATCAGGGGGCTATTATCGTCTCCCGATAGAACCTGACCTTCTATCTGCCTATCCTGTCCGTTAGTTGTGGAATAACATAGTAATCCACAAAAGGTTAGGAGTAAAAAAGATAGATTTGAAAATTCGTAAAATTTTAACCTCATAATTATGTGTTTGATTATTTTTCTACAGAATACGACTCTGCTTCTGCTAAATTTCTAATATTTTGAATGTGAGGCACAAAAATTTGTTTTGAAATCATGCTTAAATAATCACTTTTTCGAGCAGAAGAAATGAGGTTTTTCACGCTTTAATCACAATAAAAATCGAGTTCATGACTCAATAAATGGTGATTTGCATTTTCTTTTCCATTTTAAATCGCAATGAAGACTGCTACGCAGAAAAAAACGGGAGGGGTCCGATATTTTTAGTGATAAAAAATATCCAAATCAAACTCTTTAGTTGTTGCTTTTTTAGGTCTTGAGGAGATATTCGTTGCCTTTTTACGAAAGCTCCAGATCGTATTGACAGGTATATCCAGCATTTCAGACAATTGCTGAAGTGTGAATTTTTCGTTTTGCTTTCGACATGCATAAAGTATAAAAAAGGCCTTTTCAATAGGGAAGCGAATACCATGAAAAACAGTATTGCTCGTGACGGATTCAAGATATCCGCATTTTGTGCATCGCCGGGACATTTTTACCTCTTTATGATAATTGTCATGTCCACATTTTTTACACTTGTAACCGGTATTCCACTTTAATTTTTGAATGTACTTAAGACATGAATCTTTGGTGGGAAATATTTCCTTAAATTCGTCATATGTTAGCTCATCATGAAAAACGCGGTCTTTTAATAGTTCCCTGATATTGTTTTTTAATTTCCAGTTTTCCAGATCCAATAATGAATTGATCTGGCTGATTTCATGCGACTGCTTCTCGATTTTGTTTTTGGCTGATTCAAGCTCAAGGTTTTTTTCGGTTATGGAACGCGTCCTCTCCCGTATTTTTTGCTCCAGCTCCTTATTTACTTTTTCCCTTAGCACAGCATTTTGTTCGTGTTGATGAATGATCCTTTTTAATGCTCTGTCGCGATTATTTTTTAGTATTCTTACCCTGTCACTGAGTGAAAGCGTCAGAAAAATCATTTCCAATAAAAAGCCAATATGAAGACTATAATAAGCTACAATACTATGTGGTATAATCGCCAGATAGATCATGGCCTTCACCAGGAAACCAAGGAACAAAAACGCATAAGCGATCACGAAAAAACGGGCAGGTTTATACCCCCTTTGCAGTATCTTAATACCTGCAATGAAAATAACCAGCAGTGGAATAATCTCAATACTTCTGACTGAAAACCATTGATGATTGAAAAACAACACAATAAAAAACCAGATCGATCTGATTATCAAAATGCTGATCAGAACTTTATCAAAAAAAGGCGCTCTTACTTTGGTTCTTAAAAACCTCCTGGAAAATAATATTGCCCAAAATATCAGCGAGTAAAGCGCTACACCATATGCAATCTGGTTCCACCCTGGGAAGTTAGGCCATAGGTACTGAAAGGCGATACCATCAACACTCATGGCGTAAATACCCACACTTAAGATGTAAAAAGTATAGAGGAGGTATTTCTGCTCTTTGATGGCAAAGAATGTCAGCAGATTATAAATGCTGATGATCAGGATCATCCCATAAAACAAACCATACAGAAAATACTCAGACACTGCATAGCTTACAAACCGGTTGGCTGAGCGAATAGCCAATCTGATATCGGCATATGTCCTGGATTGAATGCGAATGAAGAAGGTGTACCTGTTAATATTCTTGTCTTCTTCCAGCCAGACATGAAAGTTCTTATGTTTTAGCCTTTTCCTTTTAAATTCTACCTCATCCCCAAAAACAATCTTCCGGAATTTTCCTTGCGAAACATCATATACTTCGATCCTATCAATGGTTTGATCATAAAACTCGATCAACCAATTTGGACTAATACTATCAGGCCGGTAGATCTGTAGCCTCACCCAATAAGCCGATTTGGTATGATATACTGCTTGTGAAAATGCAGGATCTATATGAAAATCCTGCTCAACAGCGTCCGCAAGTGTCACCCTTGCCGTTGTGTCCTCCCAAAAAGGCAATTGATCCAGATCCAGAAGCATATCCTGCTTCTGATTGCTTAAAATGATAGAGGTATCAAATTGATGAAATACGGAACTCCAACTATTTGGCTCAAAAGCTAATAGTTGTGTGACATGAGCGAAAATAGCAAAAACTGTCAGCCAACTTCTCATTTAGGCAGAATTCTAAACTCACAATTGGATGTTCAAATTAATAATTCCTTTCGAAACGGAGCATACCAATTTAAATTTAGAGAAAAAAATCAACCAAAATGTCCTGAAAACAAAAAGGCCAGGTTCTGAACCTGACCTCCTTTTCCCCTATATTAAGTATAACCGGTTTTGTGTCAAATCAAGTATGATTAAGTGGAAAATTTCTGTGATTTACTCCACACATCACATTTGAAGTAACACTAGTTATTCGATCCTATACGTTTGGACTCTTCCTCCAAACCTGTGCTTCTGTTTCTGGCCTTTTTTACATTCTGGTTTCCGAGTTTATAATCAAGTTTGACAATAAACCTCCTGGAATCCCATCCGCCATTTCCACGCATTTCCAGTCCATTGTAATCACTTTCTCCTGCCCATTCCTGCGATTTAAAAATATCCTGGATACTTAATGAAAGATTGCATCGGTCTTCGAAGAACGACCTCTTTAAACCTGCATTTAGACTCCACATATCTTCAGTTTTGATCGTTCCACCCCATACGGATGGTGAATTGTACCATCCTGAAATTTCCATGCTTATATCAGCAGGTAGCAAAAATGTATTCTGCAGATAAAGATTGAAAGCTGTTACATTTACATTAATGTGATCAACTTCCAACATGGACTCATATTCCGAGTGGTAGAGTGTTCCGCTTGTAAAAACATTCCACCACTTCGCAATATCAGTATTGTAATTCATGTTAAGGCTTAAGTTTGTGGCATCAGCTATATTTTGTTCGCTGATCAAGCTACCCTTTTGACCAGCAGTATCTAATATCTGGGCGAAGAAGTCCTTAGTGATGGTGTAGGAAACCGATGAGTTTAGTTTCTGCTTGAAGGAATGGTTTATCTGAAGATTGTGAGAATATTGTGGATTTAGGAATGGGTTCCCCTTTCTAAAGGTAAGCTCGTCCAGCTTAAACTCAAAAGGGTTCAGGTTTTGATAATTGGGTCGATCGATCCTTCTGCTATAATTAAAGGACAACATATTTTTGTCGTTGACCGTGTGGGAAATACCTCCACTAGGGAATAAGTTGGTATATGATCGCACGACATTGTCATCTTCAGTAGCTTTTTCACTTTCCAACACTCCTTTTGAATCCGTTTTTTCCACTCTTAATCCAATGTTGTAATTTGTCTTTTCACCAATTTTCCCATAGTATGTTCCATAGGCAGCATACACAATTTCCTCATAATTGAACCTGCTCGTTCTGTCCAAATCAGGTATTTTAACTTCGTCTTCGAGCATAAAAAATTTATAGTCATTATCAGTCAATACATTGGAATACTTAAACCCTGTTGCAAACTTTCCACCAAATAAGGTGGTTTCGTAATCTCCCTTAAAGGTGCGGATATCAATTCTTGTGTTTTGTTCATCAGTAAAATTCCTTTCATCTACAATTTCCGTTTCATCGGCATCATAGTAAGTATTTGGCAGATAGCTGGTCCTGTACATATCATAGACACCATAATCGCCATCAAAAGAAAGAGTATTTCCATTAGCAGATTTAAACTGATAATTAATGTTTACCTTCAGGTTTTCGGTATCTCCATTTCGATATCCATCTGAGATTAAAACATTTTCGACAATATCTGTATCCGTATTCAAGATGGGTGTATTAGAATAGGTCGTCCCTCCATTTTTAGAAAAGTTACCCTCCAATACGGTTCCAATAGTATGCTTTTCATTGATGAAATAATCATAACCTGTCCGGATATCATGACCTCTGTGATTCCAGGTATTATTTGAGTTTTGATCGAGATAATAGTTATTCATACTCTTTCGAAAACGCTCATAATTCAATCCTTCGTTGTCATGATAATTGTAATTACCATAAAGATTGGACTTCTTATCGCGATAATTAAAATTCACACCTCCGTTGTACCGGTCTTTTTCACCCAGGTTAGCCTGCCCGGAAACTGTCGCATTAAAGCCCAGGTTTTTATCGCGTTTCAGTTTGATATCGATTATACCGGAGCTTCCCTGTGCATCGTATTTGGCAGATGGGTTAGTAATGATCTCAATAGATTCGATCTGGTCGGCTGACATATTTCGAAGCATCGAGATCAGATCCGTTCCACTCAGATACGTACGTTTTCCATCGATATAAATAATGACACCACTTTTTCCCTGCAAGATGATATTATCATTGTTATCGAGGATCACTCCTGGAGCTTTCCGCAATACCTCCAATGCATCCGACCCGGTTGCATTGATGCTTTCACTTACATTAAAAACAGTTTTATCAGGGTGAACCTCGACCAATGGCCTGGTAGCCCTTACTTCTATTTCTTCCAGCTCCGTTACAGCCGGAAGCAGAGTGACCGTTTCAAAATTTATTTCATCACCGGCTTCCACATTGAAAAAATCGCCTATGTAATCCCTGAATTCAATGTTCGAGGTTTTAATTCTGTATTTTCCTGGCAGGATTCCATCAAACGCGTAATTTCCTTCATCGGATGTATAGTCAACTTTAACCAAAACTGAATCCGTGTTGAGAAGAACAACAGTGGTAAAGGCGGCAGGTGTCCCATCACTGTCTTCAAATTTACCCGATATTTTTGCTGTTTCCGATTTGGCTAAAAGAATTGAAAACGATATAAAAAAAAGTGCAATGGTTAAGGCTATTTTTCTTTTCATAAACTCAATCAATTAATTCTTGCCAAACAACTTGGCCAAAATGATGCCGAGTCTTTAAAAAGTTTCAAAATCACTGAATTTCAACTCAAAAAAGGGTTTTTGAATTATAGACTAAAGAAAAAACTGTTCGTTTACGAACAATTCGAACGTTCAATGAATGGACAATTTGACGATCATCAATTGTTCAATTTTATATTCAGTCTGCACTTAAATGTTTTTAACTATTTCCCAGAATTATCAAAAAATTGAACTGTCGGACATTAAATTCTTGTCCCAATTTTTTATATTAGTTAAAGTTGAAAGGTAAAATTTCAACCCTAGAATATCTTTATACCACATATGCTATGAAAAGAATTACGCTTTTTTACGGTATTACAACGGGACTTTTTCTAATCATCGTCATGATTTTGCTTATTCCAATTTGGGCAGACAACAATGATTTTAAAACCGGCGAAATAATTGGTTATGTCGTAATCTTTCTTGCTTGTTTCATTATTCTGATGGGGATTAGAAAATACGGTAAATCAACAATTGACGGAAAGCTTTCCTTTGGCAATGGCTTTCTCGTAGGTTTTCTGATTACGGTTGTTGCTTCTACCATTTATGCGATTGGATGGATGATTTACTCCAACTACATCAATCCTGAATTCATGGAATCTTATTACACATACTCCATTGAGCAACTCAGGGAAAGTGAACTTCCGCCTGAAGAGTTGGAGGAAAAGCTTTTAGAAATGGAACAATTCAAAGAATACTACCAGGAACCCATTATCCAGTTCGCCTTTACGGTCCTTGAGGTTTTCCCGATTGGTCTTATATTTTCCATAATTGGCGGGTTTGTATTCAGAAGGAAGTGAGTAACACTTGAGTGGTGAGAGTAACGTATAGAGAAGGAATTACCACCAAATGGTAGACTGATAAACCTATAATCGGCATCGGCGCGATATCAAATGAATTGCCGAATACCGTTTACAGATTACATCTTTTACCTTAAGTATATCATTTTATGCTATCCCTTCCTCGCCACACTTGGTTCCAGGTCGGTAAGGTCGGCAATTCGTATCGGCCTCCCTTCATCGATGCTTTTACGGGCCGCAATTCCAATCAAAATTGCCATGGCCCCATCACGGGTACCAGCAGAATGCTTAAGAGGATCAGCCATGTCCGGATCTTTGAATATTTTGTCCTGAAGTCGCGTGTCTCCTCCTCCATGACCACCCCTAACCTTAGGTATTTTTACTAATTCATAATCTCCAAAATTCTTCATCACCATGATCTCATCATAGGCTTGTGGCTCTGCATCGTCATCCTGGCTCATTTCCTGGGCATGAAGCTGTGCCTGATTGATCTGTTCATCACTTCTCCAGGGAATTCCCTCCCAGGAATCAATCCGGCCATCCATACCATTAAATGCAATTCTATATCCCTCATAGGGTGAATATGTTGTCAATGAGTAACTAACCTCGACATTATTGGCATATTTGATCTGTACAGCCATTTTATCAAAAATATCTATCTCATCTCTCCACAAGCAGTTATCCCTGATATAGCCGTCATATTCTTCATTTGCCACATAAAGATTCATGTACATATCGTTTTTGGTGATATCCCAATGGAATTTGCATTTGTCTTTAAACTCGCATCCTCTACACTTATCTCCCTTAAACGAATGATTTGAACCATAGTGATCCAACCCGCCGTAAGCAACCACCTCCACGGGGTCCGAATCGATAAACCAGTTGAGCAAATCAAAATGGTGAGATGATTTATGGACAAGTAATGTACCTCCCTTGTCTCTCAACCCATGCCACCTTCTGAAATAAGAGGCTCCATGATAGGTATTCAAATACCAGTGAAAATCAACAGAGGTTATTTTCCCTACCTGGTTTTCAACCAACAATTCTTTGAGTTTAGTAAACTGTGTACCATACCGATAGTTAAATCCGACAATTACTTTCTTGCCTGATTTTCTCTCTGCATCCAGAATTTGTTGACACTTGACCTCATCGGTTGTCATGGGTTTCTCAGTCAACACATCCGCTCCAAGTTCCAATCCCCGTACGACAAATTCATGGTGAGTTGAATCTACGGTCGTTACGATAAGGAAATCCGGCTGAGTAGTGTTCATCATTTCCTCAAAATTGGTAAATGTTGGACAATCCGCTCCGATATATTTTTTTGCAAATTCTACACGTCCCGGATTGATATCGCATAGACCGACAAACTCGATCAGATCGCCATAATGGTCCAACACATTTTTTCCCCAAAATGTCACCCCTCTGATTCCCGTGCCCACTAAAGCGATTTTTCTCTTTTCAGCTAATGGTTTTGAGAATGAACTAAAAGGTGTAATTGCCGGAAATAAAGCTGCCCCGGCTGCCGCAACTCCTGACTTCTCCAAGAATGATCTCCGATTGATTTTGTAATTATTGATTTTCATTGAACGGTATTTTAAAGCATAAATAATAAACCATTTGAAAAATAATGAATATTTTAAACACAACTGTCATGAACAAACATGTAATTCTTTAGCTGAAGTTTATAAGGTAAAATTTGAATACAAATGGCATGAGGAATTGAGATCTCAACTATTGTGATGGGCTAATAATATGTTTCATTTTATTAAGAATCGCTTAACTTTACTTTGTAATTATCAGTTCTGGCCACTCATATGAAACACACCAAAAGAGTACGGGGAAAAAATCGATTAGTGATCTGGATTATTCTGTTAATCCTGGTGGTTATCATTTATTTCATTCTTTAATTGAGTATATAGCCGTTTGAAAACTATCATGAATTTGTAGCTACCCTTCTCAACTATTAAAATCAAGTTAATAAAATCCATAAAAGAGAAAGGGAGGCCGAATGGCCTCCCTAACAGAGTTCGCTTATGATTTACGGAGATTGGATTCAGAAAAAGTGATCCCTAAACTTGGAGGAATCACAATGGTTGATGTATAAGGGGTTAAGGTTGCTTGATTTTTTATCCCTTCTGGATAATAATTAATTAAAGGTATGCAATTATACGATAGCTTGATAATTGGATTTTGCGTCCGGATTTGCAGAATTTGCGAAAAATGCAAAACTGCAGGTTTCAAATTGCAGAAATTCGTATTTTTCACCTTTCATTCAAGACTTAATCGCTATCTTGGTATATTCTGATACAAAAAGAATACGAATTATCGATTAATTCTTTCTTTTTTAAAGTGAGACTAGAAATACAACTCCTGACAAAGGATCTAAAAAGTTTGTTAAGATCAACTTCTGTCAGGCAAGTAAAGACAAGCAAGATGGTATCTGACCACATACAGATTAAATTTTTAAATCAGATAAAAGAGAAGCTGCCTAAAAACCTGTCTTTTGCTGAAACCCTTTCAGAAGACCTCAATATCAGTACCGACAGTGCCTACAGAAGAATAAGAGGAGAAACCAACTTATCCATCGAGGAACTCAAAACTCTGTGTGTTAAATATAAAATCTCTCTCGATTCTTTTTTGGCAGTAAGCAATAACACAGTTTTGTTCAACTACAGGGCTATCGAACCGGAAAATTTTGACTTCAATAAATACCTGCAGTCGGTAATAGAAAATTTAAAGCAAATCAGAAGCTTTGAAGTAAAAGAATTGATCTATGCTGCCAAGGATATACCGCTTTTTTATTTGCTCATGTTTAAAAAGCTGGCAACATTTAAAATATTCTTTTGGGCTAAAAACCTGTTGAAATTTAGAGAGCTTGAGGATAAGCCATTTTTACCTGATTATGTTGCTGAAGAAACACTTCAATTGGCGAACCAGGTCTGGCAAAACTATATTAAAATACCATCTTCAGAAATTTGGAGTACTGAATGCATAAATGTCACGTTGAAGCAGATTGAATTTTTTTACGACAGCGGCCAATTCAAAAGCAAAAAAGATGCTTTGGAATTATGTGAGGATGTTTATGCCCTGATAGATCATCTGCAAAGGCAGGCTTCAAAAGGCTATAAATTTGATTTTGGAGAAAATCCTGTCATTGAAGAACCGGAAAACCCATTTAATTTATATCTAAACGAAGTGACGATTGCTGATAATTCTGTCATCTTCAAAATGGGTGATATTAAAGTAGTTAATCTGGCCCATAATGTAATGAATATCCTGACTACTACTGATCCGAAATTTTGCGACTACACATATAATACAGTCAAGAATATCATCAATAATTCCATTCTAATCAGTGTGGCCTCCGAAAAAGAGAGGACAAAATTTTGTCATATGATGCGGAGAAAAGTGGAAGAACTGATGAATAAAATTAAGAACTATTAAATTTTAAGTGTACAGAATACACTTAATTCTTTTTATAAGATATTTTTAAAACACCCGTCCTTTTTCTTTTCATTATTGCCAATATTGAATTATTTGAGATTTTAAAAACAAAGTCTACAATTTGATTGTGGGTATAAAATAACTTAACTTGGCAATTCGAAATCTTAGTGTAACTGTTACATTTTTATTGTTTTGATGCAACAACACATTTTAAGTCCTAATTTTTCAGTTGACTGCGTTGTTTTCGGTTTTGATTTTGAGAACTTAAAAGTTCTTCTTGTAGAGCGAACACTCGACGATAAGGAAACTGGAAAAGCCCTGGTAAAAGACCATACCCTGGCCGGTAATCATGTCTTCAATGACGAAGACCTTGATGAAGCTGCTGCAAGGGTGTTGTATGATCTTACAGGTCTTGAGAATATTTACCTGGAACAATTTCACACTTTTGGCAATCCGGACCGACTAACAAAGGAAAAGGACATTATGTGGCTGGAAAGCATTGGTCTCAATCCGGAAAACCGGGTTGTCACAACAGCTTATTACTCACTGATAAGGCTAAATGATGTCAAAATAGAGGAGAAAGGAAGAAGGTTGGTTTGGCACCCCGTTGATAAACCTATCGATCTTGCATTTGATCACAAAATAATTATATCTTTGGCCCTCGAAGCCCTCAGAACCAAAATCAGGACAAATCCAATTGGTTTTGAGCTTTTACCCACCAAATTCACTCTTAGTCAATTACAAAAACTCTACGAGGAGATTTTTGGAGTCACCTATGACAAGCGAAACTTCAGAAAAAAAATATCCAGGATGGATTACCTGGTTCCTTTGAATGAAAAGCAAAAAGGGGTCGCTCACAAACCTGCTCAATTATTTATGTTTAGTAAAGACGTCTACGAAAAGACCAAAAAGGACTTTTTTGATTTCACTGTTTAATAAGCAACCCGAATAAAAACATGAAACTCAACACCATTGATATTTTAATCATCCTGGCTTACCTCGCCTCTACGGTAGTGATAGGATTCGCTTTGAAAAAGAAAGCTCAAACTTCCAAACAATCTTATTTACTGGGCGGAAATCAATTACCCTGGTATATGCTTGGTCTATCCAATGCATCCGGTATGTTTGATATCTCAGGTACAGTCTGGCTGGTAACAATTTTATTTGTTTATGGCTTGAAAAGTATCTGGTTGCCGTGGCTTTGGCCGGTATTTAACCAGATCTTTTTAATGGTTTTCCTATCAATGTGGCTGAGAAGATCTAAAGTGACAACCGGGGCAGAATGGATTGGAACCCGGTTTGGTTTTAAAGGAGGAGCCAAAGCTTCTCACGTAATTGTTGTGATTTTTGCATTGATAATGGGTTTGGGTTATTTAACCTATGGTTTTATTGGCCTGGGTAAATTTGTTGAGATCTTTGTGCCATGGGAGTTTTTAAGACAATATATTCCTTTAGATATTCCTCCTCAATATGTTCCGCATTTTTATGGAATCGTCTTTACGTGTTTTGCTATTCTTTATTCCCTTCTGGGAGGGATGATGAGTATCGTATGGGCGGACCTTATCCAATACATTATCATGGCTATTTCGGGTATTGTGATTGGTGTAATAGCAATGATGGCGTTATCGGATAATCCTCTTGCTGTTCCGGAAGGCTGGATGAACCCATTTTTTGGAATGAATCTGGACCTCGACTGGACAGGTATAGTTACAGAAGTCAATCAAAAAATTTCCGAGGATGGTTTCTCACTTTTTGGTGTACTTTTCATGATGATGGTATTCAAAGGAGTGCTGGTCAGTCTTGCGGGCCCAGCTCCTACATATGATATGCAAAAGATATTGTCTACAAAATCAGAACGGGAAGCAGCATTGATGAGTGGCTCTGTTTCTGTCATTCTTATGCCAATCAGATATTTTATGATTGCTGGTTTTGCTGTCTTAGGCTTGTTGTTTTATGATAAACTTGATCTTATGGTTCCCGGTAAAGGACTGGATTTTGAACAAATTCTTCCATCAGCCATAAATGAGTTTGTCCCTGTCGGGTTTTTAGGATTGCTGCTTGCCGGATTGTTAGCTGCTTTCATGTCAACATTTGCCGGCACCCTCAATGCAGCTCAAGCTTATATTGTCAATGATATTTACCTGAAATACATCAATCCAACTGCAGACAACATAAAGATCAAAAGCATCAACTACATCGCCGGACTTTTAATGGTTGTTGTCAGCATCATTTTTGGGTTCTTCGCAAAAGATGTGAATGATGTACTGCAGTGGATAGTTTCAGGGTTGTACGGAAGTTATGTTGCTGCCAATGTTTTAAAATGGTATTGGTGGCGATTCAATGGTAATGGGTTTTTCTGGGGAATGGTCGGAGGACTTATTCCAGCCTTAACTTTCAGATTTATCTTTGAAGGTGTCCTCGACCTTTACACCTTCCCATTAATGTTGCTAATCTCTTTAATCGCTTGTATTATAGGAACATATACTGCCTCGCCGGTTAGCGAAGATGTGTTGAAGGATTTTTACAGAAATGTCAGACCCTGGGGTTTCTGGAAGCCTATCAGGGAAAAAGTGATGGCAGAGCATCCTGACTTCATTCCCAACCACAATTTCAAACGGGATATGTTTAATGTTTTCATCGGGATCATCTGGCAAACAGCATTAGTTGTTTTCCCGATATATCTCATTTTGATGGAAGCGGTACCAACAATAGTTGCGATCCTTATCGCTGCTGTCTGTTCATTTATTCTTAAGAAAAACTGGTACGACAAATTACCCAAAGAAAAAACAACTGAAATTCAATCATAAACCTAAACATATTTAACCCAGATGAAGTACGGTCATTTTGACGATTTAGCAAGAGAATATGTAATTACGGAGCCAAAAACTCCCTACCCGTGGATCAACTATCTTGGTAATCATGATTTTTTTTCTTTAATATCTAATACTGCCGGAGGATATACTTTTTATAAGGACGCCAAATTCAGAAGACTTACACGATACCGTTACAACAATGTTCCCGTAGATAACGGTGGTAGATATTTTTACATCAAAGATGGCGATTCGACCTGGTCGCCCGGATGGAAACCGGTAAAGACAAAACTGGATAAATATTCATGCAGACATGGGTTGAGTTACACAATTATCAGAGGAGAAAAAAATGGTATTTCCGCTGAAGCACTTAATTTTATTCCGCTTCATTTTCGTGGAGAAATACAAAGACTCAGACTAACCAATCACACCTCTGGTAAAAAATCCATCAAGTTATTTTCATTTGCTGAGTGGTGTCTGTGGAATGCCGAAGATGACATGACCAATTTTCAAAGAAATTTTTCCACAGGAGAAGTTGAGGTAGAAGATTCCGTGATTTACCACAAAACAGAATACAAAGAAAGAAGAAATCACTTTGCATTCTATTCCGTCAATGTACCTATTCACGGCTTTGATACGGACAGAGAATCCTTTATTGGCTTGTATAACGGATTTGACAATCCGGATGTAGTAGCAGAAGGGAAGCCTAAAAACACGATTGCTCACGGATGGTCTCCAATCGCTTCTCATTACATCGAAATCGACTTAAATCCTGGCGAAGAAAAGGATTTGATTTTCATGCTCGGATATGTTGAAAATGAAGAGGACAAGAAATGGGAGTCGAAAGGCGTGATCAACAAAGAAAAAGCGATAAAAATGATCGCCGAATTTGATACCTCAGAAAAAGTTGATCGGGCTTTTGACGAGTTGAAGGTTTATTGGGATGATCTTTTATCTAAATATGTCATCAGTAGTGATGATGAAAAGTTGAACCGAATGGTCAACATCTGGAATCAATACCAGTGCATGGTGACTTTCAACATGTCGAGAAGCGCTTCGTTTTTCGAATCAGGTATTGGCCGGGGAATGGGATTCCGTGACTCTAATCAGGATCTGATCGGATTTGTTCACCAGGTCCCCGATCGTGCAAAGGAACGGATCCTGGACATTGCTGCCACCCAGTTTGAAGACGGCTCTGCCTACCATCAATATCAACCCCTCACAAAACGGGGTAATGACAAAATTGGAGGTAATTTTAATGACGACCCGCTTTGGTTAATCTTATCCACAACCGCCTATATCAAAGAAACCGGAGATTTTTCCATTTTGGATGAATCCGTGCCTTTTGACAATGATGAATCCAAAGCCAAGAGTCATTTTGAGCATTTGAAAGCTTCTTTTTATCATGTAGTCAATAATCTGGGGCCACATAAGTTACCCCTCATTGGACGTGCCGACTGGAACGACTGCCTGAATTTGAATTGCTTCAGCAATAATCCCAATGAGTCATTTCAGACAACAGAAAATCAAAAAGGTGGCAAAGCTGAATCTGTCATGATCGCCGGACTTTTTGTTTTGTATGGGAACGAATTCATTAAGCTTTGCAATACAATTGGTAAGCCAAAAGAAGCTGCATCAGCTCAAATACACATTGACAACATGATTGAGTCTATCAATCAACATGGATGGGATGGTAATTGGTTCGTAAGAGCGTATGATTTTTATGGAAAAAAAGTAGGGAGTAATGAAAATGAGGAAGGAAAGATCTTTATCGAATCACAGGGGTTTTGCACCATGGCAGGGATCGGGGTGGAAGACGGTCGCGCTCAAACGGCTCTCGATTCGGTGAAAGAGCGCTTGGATTGCGAATACGGAATAGTTTTGAATAATCCGGCATTTACAAAATACTACATTGAGTATGGCGAGATCTCAACCTATCCCGCCGGATACAAAGAAAACGCAGGGATCTTCTGTCACAACAATCCATGGATCATGATCGGTGAAACGATGATCGGGCGTGGCGATGAAGCTTTTCACTACTATGAAAAAATTGCTCCAGCCTATCTGGAAGACATCAGCGATTTACATCGAACTGAACCCTATGTCTACGCTCAAATGATAGCCGGAAAAGACGCTTTCAAACCCGGTGAAGCAAAGAATTCCTGGCTCACGGGAACGGCGGCATGGAACTATTATGCCATTACCCAATACATTTTGGGCATCCAACCTGATTACGACGGACTACTTATCAATCCATGTATTCCACAAAACTGGGATGGTTACAAAATCACCAGAAAATTCAGAGGAGATGTTTTCAACATCGAAATTCAAAATCCAAACCACGTTTCCAAAGGAATTGCTAAAATGGAGTTGGATGGCAAAGAACTACCTTGTAATAAAATTCCAATTGTTGGAGATGGCAAGGAACACGAAGTTAAGGTTGTGCTTGGGTAAAAATATTTAAAACCAGCAGGTGTAATTACCAGTTCTTACTCCCTGAAAAATTCCCTGTCGACAGCTTTATTTTGTTGAATGGCACCATTTATTTTAAAGACCATTCTATCCAACTGACTGACGGCTCTCTTCATATAGGCATAAATTTCCTTTTCCCGTGTACTCAACTTTTCATATTCGAGCAGATTAATTAACCCAAGGATAGAGGAAACCGGTGATCGAAGAAGGTGCGCATTGATAAATGCATATTCAGCCAATTGCTTATTCTTTTGCTCCAGTACACTTGTGCGCTCTTTCACTTTATCCTCCAGCAACTCATTCATTGCAGTTATTTCTTCTTTTTGCTGTTGCAATTCGTCGTTTTGTTGCCTGATCTCGTCCTGTTGTTCCAATAAAAGTGAATTGATTTCGGCCATTTTTTTCCTTTCATTCTTGATGTTTGAAATATCCACTGCTATGGAGATAACTTTATAAGGCTTTTTTTCGGCATCCAGGATCGGGGCATAGGTGATACTTAAGTGAAGGTCCCTGTTTTTATATTTGAGCTCAAGTTCGACAGAAACAGATTCGCCTTTTAAAACTTTTAACCAAAGCAATTTCCTCAATTCATCTACCCTGTCATCATCATTGATTTTCACGATCGAATCAAAGCAATCCCTACCAATAATATCCGCCTCATTGAGGCTAAAGTACCGGGCTGTTTTCGGGGCAATCCATGTAATTTTTCCCTGAAGGTCAAATTCCGCCATGAAATAATTCTGTCTTAAAGCATTAAGAATACTAGTATTTTCAGCTTCCTTAATTGCAAGCTGATCTTTTGACTCATTTAGTGAAGTGAGATAATCTACTAACCTATCCTGATATTCATGTAATGTCTTGTTCTTCTCATCAATGAAGTTTTTCTGCCGTGTTATCTCCTGCTGATTTGAGCTCAGTTCGGTATTAATATAGGACAACTCCTTTAGCCTGGTTTCCAGTTCTTTGTTCCTATCTAAAAGTTGCTTGTACTCCGGATAATTTACACTCACACAGGAAAGTGCAATTTTTTTCCATACCCTCCGAAACATATCACGTTCTTATTATGAATTGAAAAAATATATAACCACAAAATAATTCCCGAAATGCGGCTTCAATTAAAATTATGCAATCCTGACAGTATTTTACTTAGGAAAATATCAATCAATCATACATGCATCATTAAAACACAAATGCTACACTAAATCGAATCAAATATCAATACACCTGCATGTGGCTCAGTATTCACCCTAAAACAATGCATTTGAAATCTAATTTGAAATCTAATTTGAATTCCAATTTTTAAACAATAAATTAAAATAATAATAAATTTTTAACTTACAAAAAATAAATAAAAATATGATGCAAAGGCCGCACCAACGAAAGGACCAATGATGGGAATTAGAAAATAATCCCAATTACTTTTGCCTTTTGTACGAATTGGTAAAAAGAAATGAGCTAGCCTTGGCCCCAGGTCTCGGGCTGGATTTATCGCATAACCGGTCGTACCACCAAGAGATAAACCGATAGAAAAAACCAGGAATCCAACAGGCAAAGCCTCTAATGAACCTAATCCGAAATTGATCTGATCGCTCGAACCATCTTCAAATACCGGACCTGATATTAACAACACACCGAGGATCAGGACAAACGTTCCGAAAACTTCGGAAAAAAAGTTGGAAAAGCGATTTGAAATAGCCGGTTTGGTAGCAAATGTGGCAAAGATAACATCGGGATCTTCCGTTTGATCATAATGGTTTTTGTAAAAAATATAAACAACAACAGCTCCAAGAAATGCTCCGACTAATTGTGCTATTATGTACCAGGGTACAAGATCCCATGCAAATTTATCCGTTAAAGCGAGTCCTAGTGTAACTGCCGGATTGATGTGGGCTCCACTGAACTGGCCCATCATAAACACGGCGACAAATACTGCCATTCCCCATCCAAAAGTAATGACAATCCAGCCTCCCCCATTTCCTTTTGTCAACTTTAAAATCACATTTGCCACAACACCGTTACCCAGAACTATTAGGATAAAGGTTCCGATTACTTCTGCAAAAAATGGATTCATAGTTTAAATTTTTGGTAAATAATTCTCAGCCAGCTTATAAAAATAATTCAATTCATTCTTGACCCACAGATCGTCTTTATTCAACTCAATTGCAATGATTTTAGCCGTTTTTTCAGCTATTCGTAATGTTTCTTTGGCATCCAGAAATAATGCCCTTGTTCTTCTGGCTAGCACATCTTCAAGCGTCCGGGCCATCTCCTCCCGTACCGCCCAAACCACCTGGGATTTCCTAAGTGATAGTGACTCACTCAAAATCCCACCATATTGTTTCTCCTCCAGGCCTAACCTTAGAATTTGATCAGTATCGGAACCATAAAAATGAAGGGGGTCATCAAAATTGATATCTTTAAGATAGCCATGAATCAGAACCTTTTCAGTCAGACAAGGCCTGTCAGCCAATCCCCCTACCAGGATAGCCTTATCGACCGTATCTTCAGCCATTTTACGATATGTCGTCCATTTTCCTCCCGTTATGGTAATAAGTCCGGTAATGGAAACCAATACCTTATGGTGTCTTGATATTTCTTTTGTTGGTACTTCGTCTCCTTCAGGGGCTGCCAGAGGTCGTAAGCCTGCAAAGACACTCCTTATATCCTCCATTTTTGGGTCCTTAGCGAGGTATTTCGCTGCATTATTAAGAATAAAATTGATTTCTTCCTGAGTGGCCTTCGGTTCCAGGTCGGATTGCCCCACTATTGTATCTGTTGTTCCTAAAATCACTTTATTGTACCATGGAACAGCAAACAACACGCGACCATCACTGGTTTGGGGGATTAATACCGCATGTTTTCCTGGAAGAAAATCCTTATCGACTACGATGTGTACGCCCTGACTGGGCTTGATCATATCCCTTGCAGAAGGGTTATCCATTCGCAAAATTTCATTGGAAAAAACCCCCGTAGCATTGATTACAACCTTTGACTTGATCGTGTATTGCACACTTGTTTCCTTATCTATGGCAGTCACACCGCTAACCAGGTCATCTTCCTTAATAAGATCTGTCACTTTAAAATAATTGATGAGCGTTGCACCATAATCATGTGCCGTTTGAGCAATGCTGATCGCCATTCTTGCATCGTCAAATTGACCATCGTGATAAATCACACCCCCTCTCAACTCTTTTTGTTCAACTGTCGGAATAGCGTTGACTGTCTCTTTTTTAGATAAATGCTGAGAAGGCCCCAGACCCAATTTACCAGCCATCATATCGTACACCTTTAAGCCAATGGTGTAAAATGGACCTCCCCACCAATCATATGTTGGGATGACAAATGAAAGATCGTGAATCAAATGAGGAGCATTTTGTCTTAATATCCCCCGTTCGCGTAAAGCTTCAAATACTAACGAGACGTCTCCCTGTTGCAGATATCTCACACCACCATGGATCAACTTCGTACTCCTGCTGGATGTTCCTTTAGCAAAGTCATTTTGTTCCAAAAGAAGAACAGAAAAATTGCGTGTGGCTGCATCAAGCGCAATTCCCAGACCGGAAGCGCCTCCGCCGATTACAATGATGTCCCAGGGATCTTTTTTTGATTGAATGGTTTGTATCGCCTCCTCCCTCTTCATATCGTTTCCTCCCAGTCTTTTGCGCGATTCACTGCTTTATGCCACTTGTGTATTTTCTGTTTTACTTCCGTAAAATCAAATTCCGGAGAAAACTTCTTATCTACTCCCCATAGTTCTTTCAAGGCATGTATGTCCTTCCAGAATTGAACGGCCAAACCAGCAGCAAAAGCGGCTCCCATTGCCGTTGTTTCAATATTTCTGGGTCTGATAACTTCTGATTGCAACAATTCGGATTGGAATTGCATCAATAAATTATTGGAACAGGCACCTCCATCCACTCGAAGCTCCAGTATGTCGTGACCAACATCCTGCTGCATGGTTTGAATGACATCATAAGTCTGGTAGGCAATAGACTCCAGCGCTGCCCGGGCAATATGCGAATCATTTGACCCGCGCGTTAACCCAAATAATGCCCCGCGAGCATACTGGTCCCAATGTGGCGCACCAAGGCCCGTAAAGGCAGGTACAAAATAAACATCTCCATTATCGTCTACTTTGCCAGCTAACTTTTCCACCTCGGAAGAATCTTTAATGATATGCAGTTGATCCCTTAGCCATTGAACAACTGCCCCGGCTATAAATACACTACCCTCCAATGCGTAATTGACTTTCCCATCAATTTCCCAGGCGAGGGTCGTGAGCAGTCCATTTTCGGATTTAACGAATTTCTCTCCGGTATTCATCACAATGAAACAACCCGTTCCATACGTATTTTTTACCATCCCCTTTTGCAGGCACAACTGCCCAAACAATGCCGCCTGCTGATCACCCAAAATCCCTGATATGGGAATCTCGCTTCCAAAAATTTCCTTTTCCGTAACGCCATAAAGGTCTGAGCTTGACTTCACTTCGGGAAGAATCTCCTCTGGAATGTTCAGCAGCTCTAATAAATGCTTATCCCATTTTCTCTCACGGATATCGTACAGCATGGTCCGGCTTGCATTCGTCACATCTGTGATATGCTTTTTGCCATTTGTCATCTTCCAGATTAGCCAGGTATCAACTGTTCCAAACAGAATGTCTCCGTCTTCGGCTCGCTTCATGAGCTTTTCATCGCTTTCCAATATCCATTTGATCTTGGTAGCGGAAAAATATGCATCGATGACCAGACCCGTCTTATCCTTTACCACTGTCTCCCAGCCCTCTTTTTTCAGGTTATCACAAATTCCCGAAGTTCTTCTGTCCTGCCAGACTATAGCATTATAAACAGGCTTGCCACTTTTTCTATCCCATAAAATAGCTGTTTCCCTTTGATTGGTTATTCCAATTGCTGCCAGGTCTTCTGACTTGATCCCAGCTTTTTTAATGCATTCCTTTGTTGCTTTCAATTGAGATTCCCAGATATCCTCAGGATTATGTTCTACCCATCCAGGCTTCGGGAATATTTGTGGGAATTCAATTTGCGAAATAGATTTGATTTTAGCTTTCTGATCAAAAATGATGGCCCTAGAACTGGTTGTTCCGGCATCAAGAGATAAAATGTATTTAGGCATGCGAAGGTGATTAAACAATTGATAAGATAGGAAATCACCCGTTATATTCAAACCATAAATTCTTTGTTATGAGGATCAGAAAAGAGATAGGTTTCCGTTGCGGCGGAATCTATCGGTTCTCAACTCCGTTTTTTCCTTATCACCAAAATATTTCTTTCTATTTATCGAAAACATACTCGCAATGATGTCCGCCAGTTCACCTTCTCCCCTCATCCGTGTTTTCCAACGTGTATCATTCACTTGCCCACTATGCAAGGATCTAATTTTATTAAGAACTTTATCTTTTCTTTCCGGGTAGTTATTTTCCAGCCAGCTTTCAAATAGTTGGCCAATCTGGCCATTGAGCCGCACCATTGTATAGCTCGCTTCTATTGCGCCTGCTTCAGAGGCCAGCTTCAAAATAGATTGTATTTCATGATCATTCAGACCGGGGATGATCGGTCCCATCATAACACCTACAGGTATATTTTGAGAAGAGAGTTTTTCAATGACTTTGAGCTTTGAGATAGATGTTGTCGTTCTTGGCTCCATTTTTCTTCTTAAATCCTCGTTCAATGTGGTGATGGAAAAATAAATTCTAACCAGACTTTCTTTTGCCAGCTCTGACAAGACATCGATGTCCCTTACTATCAGGCTGTTCTTGGTAATTACTCCAACAGGATTCCCGAAACGAAGACATATCTGTAGGATCTGTCTGGTCAATTTATATTTTCTCTCGGCAGGTTGATAGCAATCCGTATTTCCACTCAATACGATGGTTTGTGGTTTCCAACTTTTTTTCAAAAAAGCCTTTTCCAACAGATCAGGTGCGTTCTTTTTGACTATTATTTTTGACTCAAAGTCTAATCCCGCCCCGAAGCCCCAATAGGTGTGACTATTTCTGGCATAACAGTAAATACATCCATGCTCACAACCCTGATAAGGATTAATAGAATAGGTAAACGGGATATCAGGACTGTCATTTTTACTCAGAACATTTTTTGGAAATTCCGTCAGATATGTCGTATCGATTTGATCACCATAGTTTTTTTCATCGATATATTCTTCGTCGATGTAATCGTGATTAAGCTTTAAATATGGATTTTCCGGATTGTGATCTGAACCTCTGCCCTTCATTATGCTAATATAATTAGTTTTTTACTAATTATATTAATTAAGATAAAAAAGCTGTCTCAAAAAACAAAAGTTGGTTCATCCTGGATTCATTTCAGGATCTTTTTCTTAAAATCCCAAAGTTTTACCGATCTTCAAATGAATCCGGGATGACTAAAAAGTGCTTTTGGAACAGGGCAAAAAAACGGGCCGAAGCCCGTCTTTACCCCTACAATATTGAATTATGAAATTTTAATTGTTTTAACTGGTTTTGGCTTTGCTTCTTCTCTTTTAGGAAGAGAAAGATGCAAGACACCATCTTTATAAGACGCATTAATTTTGTCCGTGTCAACCACATCTCCTGGAAGGGTGAAAGATCTTTGGAATGAAGTATAGCTGAATTCTCTCCTGGTGTAATTTCCTTCTTCATCCTTTTCTTCATTCCTTATTTCTTTTTTAGATGAAATGGTCAATACATTGTTGTCCAGCTCAACGTTGAAATCTTCTTTTGCTAAACCGGGAGCTGCGACTTCAACCGTATAACCTTCATCTTCTTCCTTGATGTTTACTGCAGGAACAGAAGATCCGACAGTGCTTTTTGGCCATTCAAACAAATCCCTAGTAAAGAAGTCATCAAAGAATGATGGAACTGCAGGGAATAAATTGTTGGTTCTTTTAATAAGTGTCATAATATCCTCCTTTTTTAGGTTATTAAACTTTTTATATCAATAATTTCAAGCAGGATATTTCAATTTTTATACCACTCAATTTTTTGTGTCAATTTTTCAAATTTTAATTAAAATACGGTCATTTTGACTTGATTTATTGTGTAAACAAGTATTATTATGCCATTTTGGCTTAATCATTGTTAAAAACGATAATGTCAATGCATTACATATATAAGTAAGAATAACCCCGGAATGGTCAATACGTATTCATGAACAAATCATTAATTATGTGGTCGAAATTTTCAAAACTCAATCGGGAGAAATTATTTTTCGCTAAGAATCAGCTCCATGCAGCATTGCAGTTAGTTGCTTTGTCTCCAAGAAGCTACCTGCCGGAATCTGCGGAAGACGAATATGCAAATCTCAGCTGGAACCAGAAGAGAAAGAGTTTTTTTAGTAAACACTTTGGTCCCAAAAAAAATATTCAAACCTCCTTATTAGTCGCTGAATTTAAGTTGGAAATTTTAGTAGAAGAGATTGTATTTGATGCAATTCTCATAAATGGCAAAACCTACCAAATGCTTCAGGATTGGATAGTCAGCCGGTTGCAAAGATTGCAGGTGGACACCAGCAAATTCAACCCCGCCATTCCGTATCAACTGGAGGAAATTGAAATTGAACAAGAAAGTAAATTCCAGGGACCAGATAACCAGGCACTAAAAGATATCAGTTCCTATTACCAAAATGCCTATGTGTCGTTCAAGAAATTCTCAGAAGAAATCATACAGAAAAAAAAAGAGATAAATATCTGGCCACATCATTTCGACATGTCAATCAAAGTTCCCATCGAGCAGAACAAAACCATCGAATTGGGACTTTCGCCTGGGGATCAATATTATCCCGAACCCTATTTCTACGGTTTGATGTCTTCTGAAGTTGAATTCTCTTCCATTCGCGAAAACCCTCCAATTGTTGGCCATTGGCATACCCAGAAATGGAAAGGGCTTGTGCTCCCGGCTAGCCAATTTATTTTAGAAACAGAGCACCTTGAACAGCAAATAATAATTGATTTTTTGAAAAATGCATACGATATTTCAAAAAGGCTTTTATTACTTTCCAATGCGCCATAACCTAATCCTTTTTTTTACAATTTGCCTGTCCTCTTGTGCTACCTATAAGTCCACTCCACCCCTACAAACCTCGCAAACCCAAAAAAACAAACCTTATCATTCCATCTACCTGATTTCCAATTCTGACGAACAAAAGAAACCTCCTTTTGAATCAGCTGAGGTCCTGATTGATTTGCTGAAAGAAAATGAATCTTCGATTCTTTGGCTGGGGAATAATTCCATTAAAAACGGAAATCCGGACACATCAACGTTTTCCAACAAAACGGAGCTCAACGAAACGCTCAAGCGAAGGTATCAATTCTTTAGTCAATTTAAAGGCGATAAGTACTTTATAACCGGCCAAAATGAATGGGATAAGGGTGGTAGACAAGGCTTCCGCGAAGTGCAGGCATTGGAATATTACGTCGAAGATGTTTTAGACCTGGGGAATGTTTATCGTCCTGACAATGGCTGTCCGGGCCCTGAAGAAATACATTTAAGCGATGATGTCACACTTTTGCTAATCAATACACAATGGTTCCTTCACAATTGGGACCGGCCGGATTCGGAAGATGGATGCGATGTCAACAACGAAATTGAGTTTCTGGCTGAATTGGAAGATGCCATTAAGAGAAATTACAACAAAAAGATCATTGTTGCCGGCCATCACAGTTTGACGTCCTCCGGTAAATACGGAGGCTATTTTTCCGCCAAAACACACCTGTTTCCACTCACTCTGGCCAATGACAATTTATACATTCCTCTGCCAGGCCTGGGCTCAATATATGTTCTGAACAGACATTTTCTTGGCGAGCATCAGGACATCAGCAATTATAAATACAAGCGAATGATCAATTCCTTTGAGGAATTTTTCAGTCAGCATGAAAACCTGATCTACGTTTCGGGCCACGAACAAAGTCTTGAATATTTCAGGAATGGCAACATGCATCTTGTCAATAGCGGATCATTCTCAAAATCCTCTCCCATCAATAGCAAGAAAGCAACTTTTGTAAGTTCGGACAAGGGCTTTGGTAAAATTGATCTGTATGAAAATGGCGATGTATGGTTGCGCTTTTATTCCTCAGAATCAACTGTTGATCAACCCTTATTTGAAACTCTTCTATTTAGCGAAAAGCCATTTGATAAGGATGTTTTCGAAGAAAAAACTACAGATATAAACTATACTGATAGCACCAAATCAATGTATATCACGAAAGCTTATGAAAAGAAAAAAGTAAAACCTGGCCCGTTGGGGAATAATTACCGGGAAGAATGGAGCACGACCGTTGACAGTGTGAGATATTTTGATCTCGGTCAGGAAAAAGGTGGGTTGATCATCAAAAAGAAAGGAGGAGGCATGCAAACTAAATCGCTTAGACTGGAAGCTGGAGACGAGCGGCAATACGTTCTGAGATCGATTGAAAAATTCCCCGAAAATGCGGTTCCTCTTGAACTGAGAGGAACATTTGCCGAAAACCTGATCGCTGAACAAGTCTCTGCTGCACACCCTTATGCTGCCTTTGCCATCCCCAAGCTGGCAGATGCTGCCGGTGTTTATCATACCAATCCCGAATTGGTTTACCTACCTGATGATCCACGACTGGGAATTTACAGAGGGACCTTTGGTGATGGCTTATATCTATTTGAGGAAAGGCCTGAAAAAGATCAGCGTGATGTTAAAAGTTTCGGGCAGCCAAAAGACATCATCAGCACGTCCGATGTGTTGGAAAAAATGATGAAAGATGGTGATCATCAAATTGATCAGAACATGGTTGTGCGATCAAGGTTGTTCGACATCCTGATCGGCGACTGGGATCGACACGATGACCAATGGCGATGGGCAGAGTTCGAAATAGATGATGATATTGAACTCTATCGCCCAATTCCCAGGGATCGGGACCAGGCATTTTTCTGGTCAGATGGCTGGGTGATGGACTTGATCTCAAAGCCATTTGCTATGCCAAAATTTCAGGGATTCCACATGGAGATAGAGAATGTAAACGGTCTAAGTTTTAATGCGCGTTATTTTGACAGATCATTCATGACAGAACCCGATCTGGAAGATTGGTTGACAATCTGCCATGAAATACAGGAAAAAATTACAGACGATATCATCGAGACTGCTATCAGAGATCTTCCAACGGAAATATTTGCTCTCCATGGAGACACGATTATTTCCAAACTCAAACATCGGAGGGATGATCTGGAAAAGTATGCCAGGGAATACTATCTTTTCTTATCCAAAGAAGTCGATGTTCCGGGAACTTCAAAAAGAGATCGATTTACGATTGAAAGATTGAACGATGAAGAAACAAAGGTTGTCGCCTACCACATATCGCCCAAAAAAGGTGAAAATAAATATAAATTTTTCGAAAGAACATTTAAGACATCAGAAACGAATGAAATAAGACTTTACGGGCTTGAGGATGACGATATTTTCAATCTTGAAGGAACAGTAGATAATGGCATCAAAATAAGAATTATCGGAGGTAGCGGGGAGGACGAAATCAAAAACAATTCTCTCGTGGAAGGTATTGGCAAAAAAACATGGGTTTATGATACCAAAACCAAAACAGAGCTAAATGATAATTCGGACACAAAGGTCAAAACCAGCGACCGCGATAAGGACATCAACGTCTATAATCGAAAAGCTTTTCAATACGATCTGGCAGCACCCATAGCGTTTGGCGGGTTCAATCCCGATGATGGAATATTCATAGGAGTGGGAGGAATATTCCAAACACACGGCTTCAGAAAAGACCCTTTCAAAACAAGTCATTTTATTGCCGGCACGATTGCCCCAAAATCAGCTTCATTCAACGTTTCGTACAAAGGCACTTTCACAGATATCATTAGCAAGTGGAGCCTGGTACTTGATGCAGGAATTTTCTATCCAAGCTACAGTGATTTCTTTTATGGTTTCGGAAATGAAACGCAATTTGATGATGAAATAATTGATGAGGACAATCAGTACTATGCTGCCAGATACCGTCAAATACTTTTCAATCCGGAATTATTCAGAACTTCCCGCAATAAAAAACATCGTTTTGCTATCGGACTCAGGTATCAATCCATCAATGTCAGAAGTGATTTGAATGATTCTGACGAAGAAATTGATCGTTTTATCACCCAATACCAGCAAAATTTAAATTATGAGCTTTTCGATGAGACAAGGTTTTACATGGGAGCCTATTTGGGTTATTCATATGATACCCGGGACAATGAGCTCTACCCTCAAAATGGTTTGCTCTTTGACTTTATCACAGGTTATGCAAAAAGCCTGGATCAAAAAGAATTGGATGTCAATTTTGCCTATTCAAACGCAAATATTTCATTCTATTATACCTTTGGAAATACCCTCCGGTCCACCCTTGCTGCCCGCGTGGGTGGCGCGTCAAATAATGGGGATTACGAGTTTTACCACGCCCGAAAGCTTGGGGGATCGACCAATCTCCGAGGAGTGAGAAAACAACGATTTGCCGGTGATCAAACTTTTTACCAAAATACCGATCTCAGAATTCGGTTATTTTCTTTCAAATCAATTGTGCTTCCGGGCGATGTTGGGCTGGTTTTTTTCCACGATGTCGGACGGGTATGGGTCGAGGAAGACCCCTCCACACCAGATGGGAAATCTGATTTTTGGCATCGTGGTTATGGTTTGGGCGCTTACCTGGCTCCTTTTGGAAAGGCTGCCATCACAGCAGACTATTCATGGTCCAATACGTCGGAAAGAGCGTTTTTTGTCAGGTTGGGATTTTTGTTTTAGGTGCTGCAAGTAAATTTCAGGTGATTTTCTAAATTAACCTGAGTTTCGATTTTAGAAAGGAAGATTTTTGTTTGAAATGGCCATCATTCTCCTACTCGGAGGAGATACGGAGGTGGGTTTACCAAAAAAAGTTCATTTCAAACAAAAAACACCTAATGAAAACCTGTTTATAAAATGACCCACCCCTAATCCGCCAGCTGGCGGAAATAAAAAGAGTTTTCATTAAGGTTTTTAATCGAACCGAAGTTAAATTTCTATTTCAAAATCATAATGTTGCATATGAAAAATTTTACCCTTATTGCTCTTTTTGCTTTTTTTCTTTCGAATGATGTATTCGCCCAGGAAACCTTTGAAATGAAAGAAGGTGATACCACTTTTGTCATGCAGAAATACTTTATGTGCTTTCTATCCAAGGGCGATGCCAGTGGCTATGACTCCACCCAGCTTGCCACAATACAGGCAGACCATCTGGCGCATCTCAATCAGATGGCCGAAGATGGAAAGATCAGTGTAGCAGGCCCGTTTGGCGACGATCAGAATATTCGTGGAATTGTTATTTTCAATGTCGCTACCATGGAGGAAGCCATTAAATTACAGAGTGAAGATCCTGCGGTCAAGGCCGGAGTGCTTGAAATAGAAATCCGGCCCTGGTGGGCAGCGAAAGGCTCGGTTTTGAAATAGATGTGTTTTAAAGGAATGTTCCAATTACCACGCCCGAAGTGGACACTTCTAATCTACAATTTCTGCTCATTTGTTGGTACAAGTTACGCTACGCTAAACTTGCATCATTGGGGTTAAAAGAGGTATTGCTCCCTTAAAATCCACAATTGCCGGATTCATTCCGGCATCCTCTCAAATCTGCATGGATCTACCAAAAAGCTTTGAACTTCATAACAGCATTTGGTCGGATTCGATACTAAAATAGATGTATCTTCAAGGAATGTTCCTATTACCACGCCCGAAGTGGATACTTCTAATCTACAATTTCTGTTCATTTGTTGGTACAAGTTACGCTGCGCTAAGCTTGCACCATTGGGGGTACCCATAATAGCTCATTTCAACTACGTTAACTCCCCGAAGATAATGAATCCAAAGGATTTTGGATGGTTTTTAATTGCTTTGTTGATGCCCGGCTGGACTCATTGATCCAGACAGATATTTACCTTATCAATGAATGACCAAAATACAGCAAACGCTGCTGCATTATAACTCTTTTCATTTATTGACACGTGTATTTAGCAAATGTCAATGGACATATGATGGTTTATAATGGAGTCCCATCTAAAAGCTATGTTGTCTTAGTGGATTACTATGGAGTTTTAGTGAATAGTCATGGAGTCTTAGCGGATCATTACGGAGTTTTAGCCAATGATTATGGAGACTTAGTGTTAAGTTATGGAATCTTAGTCAATGGTTATGGAGTCTAAGTGAAAGGTTATGGAGCTTTAGTGATAAGCTATGGAGTCTTAGCCATTGGTTATAGAACCTTAGTGAAAGGTTAGGTTGGTTTGGTGGCTTTTAAGGTTTTTGGTTGATAATTGAACCTGCTACATTTGACTGAACAGTAAGTTAAGCATATAAGGTTTAACACCAAATCCGGTTTACATAACATCGGGCGAGACGCACTTATATCGCGGCAGATTGTTCGAAAGGCATGGATTTGCCAGAGGAAGTCAAACCACAGTAAACGATATTCTCATCAATTGTCATATCCCTTTTTCGATCAGTCATTCAAGTTATATTTTATGGATACAATTCATTGAATTGAAATCAATCCGATGAACAATAGATTTATTGGGTAAATAATAAATTGTTATTTCATTTGTTATTGTAGGAAAAATCATCAGTAAAAACCTTCTATCCATTCCTACAACTTCATTCAATGAATTGAAATGAACTATTTTATATCTCTTTAAGAATTGAACCAACATCTAATCCTAAATTATTCTTTTAAATTTTTCTTGTTTCATAACAAAAAGGTCAGTATAATGAATCAGGATTTAGCATCCATTTTAAATGTTAATATCTAACAGTAAATTTTGATTATTTTTCAACAACCTAACCCGGAAATTTTTGAAAAATTTTGATGTGATCATTGTTGGTGCCGGTCCCGCAGGAATTGCCTGCGCCCTTTCTCTTATCCGAACCAAACTATCGGTGCTGATTGTTGAAAAGGAGCTTTTTCCCCGCGATAAGATCTGCGGAGACGCTCTAAGCGCTGATGTCATCAACCAGATCCGGACTTTCTTTCCTGAGATCTATCCTGAATTTATCAAATTGCGTTCTGCCGCTCCTTCTTATGGCATAAAATTCTCCTCGCCCAATGATGACTCTCTTGAAATAGGTTTTTCCAAACACATGGATGCCGCTCCCGGATATATTTGCAAAAGAATTGATTTTGACAATTTCCTTTTTCAGAAATTAACTGACCTTGCGCCAGACAGGTTTACCATCCAGGAAGGTTTTAAAATTGACGAAATTACCCATACAGATGATTTTGTTTCCATAAAAGGGGAAGGCGAGACATACACTGCAAAAATCATCGTTGGATGTGATGGCATGAAAAGCCTTGTAAAGAAAACTTTCCAGGGATCCACTATCGAAAAAAAACATTACTGTGCCGGAATCAGAGCTTATATGAAAGGTGTGGATAACATTTCGAACGGAAATTTTATCGAATTGCATTTTATTAGTGATGTTTTGCCCGGTTATTTCTGGATCTTCCCCCTACCAGACAATACCGCCAATGTCGGTCTTGGATTACTTTCCAATGAAATTTCTGAGAGAAAGCTCAATCTGAAAGAGATATTCAATGAAATCATCAATTTTCATCCGGAAATTTCTCAAAGATTTAAAAATGCTGAAATGATAGACAATATAAAGGGCTTTGGACTGCCTCTTGGTTCAAAAAAAAGGAAGTTATCCGGCCATCGTTACCTCCTGACAGGCGACGCTGCAGGACTGATTGATCCTTTCACTGGTGAAGGGATTGGGAATGCTTTGAGGAGTGGACGATTTGCAGCCGATCACATACAAAAATGTTTTGTTAAAAATGACTTTTCAGGAAAGTTCAATTTGGAATATGACCAGTATGTCTATCAAAAAATGTGGCGGGAGTTGCGGATCAGCCGGGGCATTCAAAAGCTTCTCAATTATCCATTTTTATTTAATTATGTTATAAAAAAGGCGCAAAAGAATCCATCTCTTAAAAAGCTTCTCACCAGCATGCTGGATGATGTTGATATCAAAGAGGAATTGCTTTCCATAAAATTTTACGTGAAACTTCTTTTTAACAAATATTGAATAGCATTACTTCCAAATTTTCAGTATTACGTGAACTGTGGATCGTAAAAGCTTTCAAGGAAGTTTAAAATGCAATATAACTTGCATTCAATCAAGATAATCCCACATATTATCCAACCATTAAAAGAGGGCCAACTATTGAATTGCCGGGTGGCTTTAGCCCCGGAAAGGAGTGAAAGGTTTTACGGCTTTAGCCACACTTGTTATTTATCCGGGTGAGAAGCCTGGTTTAAAATTTTTTGGCTAAAGCCATAAGAGCAGAGTTTCATTTTTACTCTGGGCTAAAGCCAAAGGGCAATTGAAATTATGTAATTTAAAATGTGACAAAGTAGGTTAGACAGAGGGATCAAGCTGAAACTAAAAACCCAGATTCGGTCTGACGGCTTTAACAACAGATCGGAAAATGGCTTTCCTTACTGTCGAGCCGCCTGACCATTTATTACCCTTTTGGAAAGATCATGGTTGACATGACATTCAACTGACTTTCCATAACCAATCAATTCTTACAGGAGGAAAAAAATGTCTTCGTAACTGTGTATTGATTTTGGAGATTTTCAAATCCCTGATTCAAATAATAAAGTATTTCCTCGCGGTAGCGATCCTCCAGGTATTGACAATTTTTAATAAGACTTTCCAGTTCATCTCTCTTGTCCATAAAAAACCTGATGTTTTCGTTAAACAATTCCTCCGGTTGACAGCTTCCCATGAATAATCGCTGCTTTACATCTTCAATTCTCAATTTTTCATTTGGTATGGCATAAGGCGTATTGACCATCCCCGAATAATCAAAATCATAAGGAATAGCGATCATTTCCTCCTTGGTCAGGTCGCTTCTTCTAAAAATTTTCATGTTGTGGATAGATGAAATATCAAAGTCAGTATTCCCAATTAAGTATTGAAAAATTGAAGTTCTGTTTTCCAGGACGCTATCCATTAATGCCAATGAATACCCTTCCTTTTCGATGATAAAGCCTCCCAATCTTTCCATTAATTGTTCATCAGGCTCAATCAAAATGGCAAGTGATTGATATTCATCATTATTTCTACCGGTATCGATATAAGTAAGATCAATCAGGCGAACACGAAAACTATATGGGCTAACAAGGTTATACATCTTGTATGTGAGGTATTCCGCCACAATATACTTTTCATACGTACTTTGCATGCGGCAATTGTTCACCAGCTTGATCTTATCAAACTCTTTCAGTGACGTCAGAATCGCATCTTTCTTTTTAAAATTCAGTTTAATCGGGGGAAAATAGCAGGATTTCAAGCGGAAATTTCCCCTGGTCTTTATCTGGATCTTTCTTTCCAATTTCACAGAATCAAATAGGTCAATATTCAGAATTGCCTCCTGATATTTGTCCTTATATTTTTGCTTGATAAGATTTTTAAAGTCTGACTTAAGAGTGACTTTTAACACCTTGTCATCATTAAATATGTCCAGGGTATCCGCTATCTTTTGGATCTTGCTTTGAAATTCAGGGTAATGTTGAACCAAAGAATCGAAATCGTGTTGTGCCAGAGAAATAAGTGGTAAAATGGTTAATAATACGGCAAGATTTTTCATGTGCGATGATTCTACTACTAAATTTAAATCAATTTCGAATAAAACATTTATACAATCCTGATTTATTAAAAAAGCTTTCTTCTAACTTCCATATTATGTGCAAGACCGATCATTCACGAAATGGAATAACATAAAAGCAATCCATTTGATGAATAGCTTTATGGTATTTGTTGGACATTTTTTCTAAAAAATAATGTTGAAATGATTAAAATATAGTTAATAATAATTACTACTTTCAATATCTAACTAAACCAACACACCATCATGCGACTATCAAAAGATTCCAGAAGAAATAAGAAATTCAATATTTCAGAAAAATCTAAGATACTGAAAGATAAAAGGGTGCTTTCTTCAGGCACTGGTTTTAAAGGTTTTTTTCTTCAGAAACTCGAATTTCAATATTGATTATTTATTAAAGAACAATTCCCTTTTTCTTTTTTAATAATTTATAAATTTGGCACTCATAAATTAATCAACCGCATAATATGAGTAAGATTATTATTATTGGAGCTGGAGGAGTAAGTAATGTTGTCGCAAAGAAATGTGCACGTGAAAAGGATGTGTTTTCTGAAATTCTGATAGCCAGCCGCACAAAGTCAAAGTGTGACGCTATTGCCAATGAAATCAGTGAGCAGAAAGTTCATACGACCCAGGTCGATGCTGATAAAGCCGATGAAGTAGTTTCATTGATCAAGGATTTCAATCCAGAAATGATCATCAATGTTGCCTTGCCCTATCAGGACCTTGCAATCATGGATGCATGTCTGGCAACAGGAGTTCATTACCTCGACACTGCTAACTATGAACCTAAAGATGTAGCAAAATTTGAATATGGCTGGCAATGGGCTTATCACGACCGTTTCAAAGATGCCGGTATCATGGCTTTATTGGGTTGCGGATTCGATCCTGGAGTAACGGGAGTTTTCACTGCTTATGCCCTCAAGCATCACTTTGATGAAATCAATTATCTCGATATTGTCGATTGCAATGCGGGGGATCATGGAAAGGCCTTTGCTACTAATTTCAACCCGGAAATCAATATTCGGGAGATTACGCAGAAAGGAAAATACTGGAAAAATGGTCAGTGGGAAGAAATAGATCCAATGTCCATTCACATGCCGATCGATTACCCTAATGTTGGTCCGAAGGAATCTTATCTTCTTTACCACGAGGAGCTGGAATCGTTGGTTAAAAACATTCCTACCATTAAGCGGGCTCGTTTCTGGATGACTTTTTCACCCAATTATATCAATCACCTGCAGGTATTGCAAAACGTAGGCATGACAAGCATTGAACCCGTTAAGTTTCAGGGTGTAGAGATTGTACCACTTCAATTTTTGAAAGCGCTGCTTCCGGAACCTAGTACACTTGGTGAAAATTATACCGGAGAGACTTCTATCGGATGCCAGATCAAAGGTAAAAAAGATGGAAAAGATCAAACCTACTTCATCTGGAATAATTGCAAACACCAGGATGCCTACGACGATGTAAAAGGTCAGGGGGTCGCCTATACAACCGGAGTTCCAGCCATGATAGGCGCCAAAATGATGCTGGAAGGAAAGTGGAAAAAAGCAGGAGTTTACAATGTCGAACAGTTTGATCCCGATCCATTTTTAGATGACCTCAACATTTACGGGTTGCCCTGGCACGAAAAAGTAAATGCAAAACTGGCGTTTGATGACTATGAGTAAAAGATCGAACCCCGGGATAGATCTTAAAGCCATCCCATCCCCATGTTTTGTTTTAGAAGAAAAACTGTTAATTAAAAATCTCGAGCTCATGAAATATGTTGCGGACCATTCAGGAGCGGAAATATTGTGCGCATTAAAAGGCTACTCCATGTGGAGTACCTTTCCTATCATTAAACAATATCTTTCAGGAGCAACTGCAAGCTCTCTCCATGAAGCAAGGCTTTGCTATGAAGAAATGGGAACAAAGGCCCATCTCTGTTGTCCGGTTTACCTGGAAAGTGAGTTTGATGAAATCACTTCGATCAGCTCACATATTACTTTTAATAGTTTTGAACAATTCCGTAAATTCAAAGACAGGGCATTGGCAAAAGGATTGGAGATAGCCATTCGCATCAACCCGGAATATTCGGAAGTCGGGACAGAAATGTACAACCCATGTATGCCGGGTAGTCGCCTCGGAATGGTGGCAGATCATTTTGGAAAAACATTGCCAGTAGAAGTGACCGGGCTTCATTTTCATGCTTTGTGCGAGCAAAATGCAAGCTCTCTGGTAAATGTGCTGGTAAACTTAGAGAAAAAATTTGGTCATTTACTACCACAAGTGAAATGGGTAAATTTCGGCGGAGGGCATCATATTACCAGAAAGGATTATGATGTAGACCTGCTCATTCAAACCATACAGAATTTTAAGAAAAAATACAATGTCCATGTGATCCTGGAACCGGGTGAAGCAGTAGGATGGCAAACGGGATACCTTGTTGCTACGGTCGAAGATATTATCCTTGCAAATGGAATTCAAACTGCCATTTTGAATGTGTCTTTTTCCGCCCACATGCCTGACTGCCTGGAAATGCCCTATCAACCTAAAATCTGGGGTGCAGACTCAGAAGCCCACAATGAAAAACATGTTTACCGAATGGGTGGCCCTACTTGTCTTGCCGGGGATTTTGTAGGATTTTATTCTTTTGATCAACCCCTGCAAAGCGGCGATAAGATCATTTTTGATGACATGATCCACTACACGATGGTCAAGACAACTCATTTTAATGGTGTAGCGCACCCCTCTATTGGTATCTGGACAACAGAAAACAAATTTAAACTGGTTCGGGAATTTACCTACGAAGATTATAAGGAAAGACTTTCGTAGTAAAATTAGTTGGCAGTTGGCAAAGAGCAGTTGGCAATTTGGTTTATTCGTCCTACCACTGGTTTGAGCAAAAGACACATTGCCAACTGCCAACTGCATTTGCCAACTTTTTCCTATAAGATCTTAATTGAAAGGAAAATATTATTTTTTATCATTATGATATGAAGCCCGGGAGAATAACCCTTTTACTCTTTTTTTGCCTGAATTTTTCAATAGTGTCAGCTATAAACCATTCAGAATATGGTGAAATAACAAAGCCAGAGATCAACTTAAAAGAATGCAGCTTTGAAAGAGATGCGGAAGCCATTTACCTCAGAAAATCTGGTGAAATAAAGATCGAGCGCTCAAAAGTATTCATTCGTAAACATATACGGATCAAAATTCTTAGTGAAGCGGGGTTAAAACATGCAAATGTCTATATTCCGTTCTACATCAAAAATGGGTATGAATATATCCAATACATAAACGCTCAAACGATCAATGTTGATCAAAACGACAAAGTCAGGAAACACGAAGTCAGCAAAAACTGGATTTACACCGTCGACATTTCTGAAGACTGGAAAGAAAAGAGGATAACATTTCCCAATGTGAAGGTTGGTTCCATTATTGAGTATGAATACTTAATTGTTTCCAAGAATTTCCTTTACCTGAATCAGTGGGAATTCCAGGAAAATCTTCCTACGCTCCACTCTGATTTAAAGGTGCAACTACCAGGGAAACTTGAATACAAAGTATTACTACAGGGCTATCGACTGTTAAGAAAATACCGGGATGAACTTACAAACTATTGGGAACTCAGTCACCTGCCTTCCATTCAGTCTGTCTCCTACTTATACAACATCCATGATTACACGGAAAAGATTCGCTTTCAATTGTCGGGATATCAGCTTTATCGCGATATGATTGTTGAACCCGAGTACAAAACCCTGATGATGTCATGGGAAGAATTAGCCAATTACAGCCTGAATTCTTTTTCCTTCCGCAGTTATTTAAATAAAACAAGGGATGCTAAATCGATACTTGATATAATCAATATCAAGAACCTTTCCCAGTTGGATAAGCTAAAAAAGATCTATAATTACGTATCTACAAACTACCTCTGGAACGGAAAATATAGAAGATTCACTTATCAAAAATTTGATGAGCTGATTGAAAGCAAATCAGGATACAGCTCGGAAGTCAACCTTTTACTAACACTCTTACTTCAGGAAGGTGGTTTAGAGGCCTATCCGATGCTCATCAGTACCCGGTCACATGGTGACTACATGAAAGACTTTCCATTTCTTTCACAATTTAACCACCAGATAACCTACGTCATTATTGACAAAACACCCTATTATCTTGATGCCACTGATCCACTGAGACCCTATTTTCTCCTACCTGAGGAAGCCTACGTGACAGAGGGATTTGTTCTGAATAAGAACAATCCACAATGGCATGTATTCAAATATGTCCCAGTCTCCTACTCATCTATAAAAGCTCAGGCAACTTTAGATCAAAATGATACAATTGGGTTGAAAATGTTGATGAAATTTAGCGGATACAGCGCATTAGAAAACAGAAAATTAATTGCATCAAAAGGAGAAATTGCTTTGATCAATCATCAGATTAAACCTCAATGGAAAATCTCGTTTCCCGTATTCAAAAGTCAATTTCTGTATGATAAAAATAAGGACCTGGAATTCCGTACAAATTTTGAGCTGGTTGTTCAGGGAACAGGTAAGAATATTTTTTATCTGAATCCCATTTTCACAAATATTATTGAAGAAAACCCATTTAAAAGTGATATCCGAAATTTTCCCATGCAATATCCTTATCCCGAAAGACTTAGTTATGAATCAGCATTGGAACTTCCGGAAAATGTTGAACTACTGGAATGGCCGGAAAGTATTCGCATCAAACTACCGAATAATTACGGTGAATTTTCCTATGTCTTGACAAGGCTCGACTCCGTTGTCCACATATTTGTAGAATTTATTCTCAATGAAAGGGAAATACCCTCCAGCCAATATAAAAACCTGAAGGAGTATTATTCCATCATTCTCTCCAAGTTGCAGGAACAAATTGTATACAGAAAGATATAAGGATTGGGAGAAATAGTTAAAAAATTATTAAAAGAGTCAGAACCCTGTTTTAGTACAATTCCGGGAATGAATCCATTATTATTTTCAAATTTTCTTAGATTCATTTCGGGCATTTTCATACTGTCATTGTTACAATTTTTGTAAATAATCACCCTTCTAACATTGAGAATTACAATTCTAAAACCCATTCTTTTCATTTATAGAAATACTTAAAACAAAGTATCTTATTACAAGTACTTGGAGTCGTTATCTAATTATTATATAATTGTAAAATTTTAATAAGTAAACATTCCACTCCGATGCTGGTTGATAAAGTTTTTAATGATAAAAAGAAGGAAGTAGGCGATTTCAAATTTGATAAAAATGTTGTATCTGTATTTGATGATATGGTGGTGCGATCTGTTCCATTCTATCTTGAAATGCAGCGCATGCTAACGGAGTTGAGTGCCGATTTTGCAAAGAAAGATACCAATCTCTATGACCTGGGCTGTTCTACAGGAGCCACCTTAATGAACCTTGATTCGGCACTTGATAAGAGCATAAGCTTTGTTGGTGTGGACGAGTCTGAAGAGATGCTGAAAAAGTGTCGCAAAAATCTATTAGACAATGGAATTACACGAAAATTTGATCTCATCAGCACGGATCTGAATAATGGCGTTGTACTCGATAATCCTTCCGTCGTCATATTCTGCCTGACTCTTCAATTTATCCGGCCTTTGTATCGAACCAACCTTATCAAAAGCATTTATGAACAGTTGCCTGAAAACGGAGCTCTTTTAATGGTTGAAAAAGTACTGGGAGAAGATTCACTTTTCAACCGTTTATTCATCAAGTACTATTATGAATTTAAAAGAAGGAATGACTACAGCGAAATAGAAATATCCAAGAAACGCGAAGCCCTCGAAAATGTGCTCATACCATACAAACTAAAGGAAAACGAGGAGATGTTGAAAAGTGTTGGATTCAAATACGTTGAAGTATTTTTTAAATGGTATAATTTCACAGGTATTATAGCGGTAAAATAAATGGTCAGGATCGGTAATTTTTTCTTCAGGTACAGAAACTATCTGTTCCCTTTTTTCTATGCTATGTTATTTGTGCCATCTCCGGTATTGACAGAATATTATCCCATTGTCCTGTACCTGGGTTTGGCTGTTACAATACTGGGAGAAGCTATTCGATTTACTACTATTGGCTTGGTTTATATTGTCAGAGGTGGAAGGAACCGCAGAATTTATGCTGAAGGTCTCGTCACAGATGGGATTTATGCCCATTGCCGAAACCCAATGTATGTTGGCAATGTGCTGATGCTGTTAGGAATGGGTATCCTTTCAAACTCCTTGCTCTTTATGCTCATCATGGTTCCCTTCTTTTTATTTATTTATCAAGCCATTATTCTTGCAGAAGAGGACTTTCTCAGAGGAAAATTCGGAAGTGGTTTTGATGAATATTGCTCAAATACGAACCGCTGGACATTGAAACTGACAGGATTGGGTGAAACCATCAGGTCTTTTGATTTTAACACCAAGAGAGCTCTTTACAAGGAATATAATACCACTTACATCTGGTGCGTTGGTATATTGTCTGTAATAGCTTTAAATATTTATCGCATTTACGGAGCGGATATATTATATCAGTACAAACTCATCTTTATCCTGATTTTTAGTTTCGCAACTGTCGCTTATGTTATTACAAAAATTGCGAAAAAAAGTCATTGGTAACCGGACTATTCAGGTTGATTAAACATTTGTGTTTTATTACCGCATAACCTAACGGTCGAACTTTTTAGAATTGGATTTTATTTGGGATAATTCCCAATTAATATTTATAGTCCTCATAATAAATTATACTTGTCTATGAAATGGACCTATCTTATCGGACAGAAAATGAAAGTAGCCCTGGCATTTGGGATTGTTTTTATACTGGTATTTGCTACACTAGCCATTGACAAGAGACATATCAACACGCTCCAGGAATCATTTTCCTCGGTGTATGCAGACCGATTGCTGGTGGAAGGCTACATCTACAAACTTTCGGGCTTGTTTCACAGCAAAAAAATAATCTTCAATTTTCAGAATATAGCAGCCGCTGATATCTCTGAAAACAACAAAGAAATGAATGATTCTATCAGGCACTTGTTGGTTGATTATGAAAAAACAAAATTTACCCGGGACGAAACCATGTATTTCAACCAGTTAAAGGAAGATTTTCAAAAACTGGTGAAATTAGAAGATGATTTTTTGCAATCGGATTCCAACTCAATCGATGTGCATAACGCCATCCAGATGCAGCACATTAAACTGAGCGAAAGTCTGAACCAGCTCTCGGATATTCAAATGAAGGAAGGAAAAAATCTCATGGATAATACGAAGAAAATTGTAGCGGCCAGCAAAATAACGTATCGACTGGAAATTGCGATTTTACTAATAATCGGTTTGATTATTCAGGGATTAATATTTGCGTCCAGATCAATGGTTCCAAAATTCAAACAGAAAAGTCATCTCAATTAAAAAAATATAATTTTCCTTTTCATTTTTAATAGAGATTTATTTTTATCCCTTTGATGTTTGACAACTTATTCAAATATCTCCGTCCTGAAAAAAGTCGGATTGATCGAATAAACGAATAAAAATACTAGTTATCCGGTATATTCGTTAACTTTAAAAAAATTAGGGGTTTATATTAACGGGGTCTATTGGATTAATCTGAGTCATTTTTTTGATCGCTGGTTTCTTCCTTTAGCAGCCTTCCTTACTTCGACTTCTTTTTGATTCCAACCAACCAGGATTCACATTATAATGTTAAAGTCATTTTTATGAGCAATGCGAAGGTAAAATTTATCCAAAATAGTGAAAGCGAATTTTATACAGTTCTAAAACAGCGGGTTAATCAGTATTTCATTGATAAGAATATTACCAAAAACGCCAATTGGCAAATGGTTTTGAAAACCATAATTATCCTGGCAGGAACTATTTCCACTTACCTCATTATCGTATTGGAATTATTAAACCCATGGGCATTGCTTGTAACAGCTGCTATTTTGGGCATTTTTACCGCTTTGATAGGTTTGAACATTGCCCATGATGCATTGCACGGATCATACTCGTCTAACACACAGGTAAACAGGTTTTTAGGAGTCCTTTTTAACATTGTGGGTGCCAATGATTACTTATGGAAAATCAAGCATAATGTCATTCATCACACCTACACAAATGTGCCAGAGCACGATGATGATATTAATCAGGCGAAAATACTAAGAATGGAGCCTAACCAAAAGCACATGAAAATTCACCGCTTCCAGCATATTTACCTCTTTTTTCTTTACCCGCTAAGCTCCCTTTCATGGGTTTTTATTAAAGACTATCAGAAGTTTTTCACCTCGAAGATCAGTAGCCACGTCATTAAAAAACATCCTAAAAAGGAGTTGTTCAGGCTGATCATTTACAAATTAATCTACTACACCTTATACATTGTTATTCCCTTCACGGTGATGGATCTTGCCTGGTATTATATTTTACTTGGCTTTATCGTTATGCATTTATTTGAAGGAGCGACTCTATCCTTTATTTTCCAGCTGGCACATGTTTTTGAAGGAACATCTTACCCGGAACCTTCTGATTCCGGACAAATGGAAAGAACGTGGGCGGAGCACCAGCTATTTACTACATTGGATTTTGGAAGAAAAAGCCCGTTTGTGAACTTCTTTTTTGGCGGGCTCAACTTCCAGGTGGAACATCACCTCTTTCCAAAGATCTGTCACATTCACTATTCGAAGATCTCTCCAATTGTCCAAAAGACAGCAGAGGAATATGGACTTCCTTTTTTGGAAAATAAAACCTTCTTTGGAGCGCTTATTTCACATGTTAGGATGATGAAAAAAATGGGGACACCCGTTCCGGCATAATATTCGAAAGCTCTTGAATGGTATTTAGCAGGGTATTCAGCTACTCTACTCTTACTTTTTTATTTCTCACTATTCCCATCTTTTCAATACTTCTTTCAAAGACGTAATAAACGACTGGAACGATGATGAGGGTTAAAAACATGGAGCTGCTTAGTCCGCCAATCAGTGCCCATGCCAGACCATTTTTCCATTCACTACCTGCTCCGCTTGCAAGTGCAATCGGAAGCAACCCAATGATCATGGTAATATTAGTCATAAGGATGGGACGGAACCTCAGCCTGGTCGCTTCCAGGAGTGCCTCCTGCAATTCCCTACCCTTTTCCCTTAAGCTATTGGTGAAATCGACAACCAGAATTGCATTTTTCCCCACTAAACCAACCAGCATAATCATTCCCAAAATGGAAAAAATACTCAATGCCTGTTGCGTGAGCGCAAGCATCAATAAGGCGCCAATCACGGCAAGCGGTACAGAAAACAAGACCACAAATGGATAGTGGTATGAATCGTATAAAGCCACTAAAATCAGGTAAACCAAAAGTATAGATATTGCAAAGGCGATGCCCATCGTTCTAAGCCCATCTGTAGTTCTTTTCGTCTGTCCACCAAAGATATACTCTATTCCTGATGGCTGGGAGGATGATTCCAGCTTATTTTTTAATTCATTTCCAATCGTTCCAGCTGGTTTGCCAATCACCTGGGATTTTAATGTTACTGACGGCGCCCGATTCGTTCTCTCGAGGAGTGAAAAACCAGATTCACGCTCTATCGCTGCAAACTGGCTTAATCTGATCAATTGGCCTTTCTCATTGATAAAGGATATTCTCCTCAGCTTTTCAGGTTTGTTTTTCACTTCTTCATCCAACCGGATATTAATATTCAGATCTTTCTTATTGTACACCATTTTGCTCGACTGATCGCCTGAATACGCCAAACGGAGTACTCCACCTGTTTGAGCAGTGTTCAGGTCAAACATTTGGGCTTTCTCGTGATCTACTTCAATCCGGTATTCGGGAAGCCCGGTACTTTCAGAGGACACTACTTCAACAGCGCCGGGAATTTCATCCAGCATTTGAAAAACCTTATCGGCATAGCTCTCAATACTATCCCGACTCGTCCCGGTGATAGTCACTTGTACCGCGTCATCATCCCTTAGACCAAGAATATTTACTCCCACTGGCCTTATCTTGACATCCGGTATCTGGCTTTCTATATCCAGCTTTATTTTGTGTGCAAATTCTGTAGATGTGAAATTTCTTTTTTTCTTATTAATGAGTTTGACATTCATTTCGGCCAGATTGGAGGTATTAAATTCAATCCTCCCGCTGCTGGTTATTCCCACTGTGGTGAAAACAGATTCCACCTCTTTGAATTGACTTACATAATCTTCCACCTGCCGGGCTACTTCATTTGTCTTTTGAATGGCCGTTCCCTTCGGTAATTCAATCTCCATCATGAATTCGGACCGGTCCCCGGATTTTGTAAACTCCAACCCAATAAATCCGAAAAAAATAAGGGATACAGAACCAGCCAGTAATACCAATGCAATAAATAAAGTGGTGACTTTATGTCTGAAAGCCCATTTCAAAACTTGATCCAGCTGTGAGATCAATACATCGATGCTATTTTCAAACTTCAGAACAAATTTGCCAAAAAAAGTTTTCCCGGTAATCCGCTCCAGTTTACCAAACCGTGAGGCCAGCAGTGGAACCAATGTAAAGGAAACCACCAGGCTCATCAGGGTTGAAGTAACAATAACTACTGAAAATTGCCGAAGCAGATCAGCAACAATCCCTGTAGCAAAAACAATGGGTAAAAACACCACCACGTCGATCAATGTGATGGAAATGGCTGTGAATCCGATCTCCATTCTGCCATCGTAAGCCGCTTTTACCTTTCCTTTTTTCATTTCCAGGTGGCGATAAATGTTTTCAATCACCACGATCGAGTCATCTACAAGAATCCCAATCGCCAGCGATAAACCCAGCAAGGAAAGTAAATTCAGAGTATATCCAAAGACATACATGACGATGAAAGTAGATATGATTGAGGTGGGAATGGAGACAAAAACGATCAGGGAATTACGAAGGCTATGAAGGAAAAGCAACATCACTAATGAAACCAAAATCACAGCCAGTGTCAGATCAGAAATAACCGCATTTGCAGCAGCAAGTGTAAATTCAGAGGTATCTTGTGCGATTTCAAATTGCAGGCCTGAATCTTTGTACTTATCACTTAATTCATCAAGCTTTTCGCGAATATGTGTACTAATTGTCACTGCATTGGCCTCGCCCTGCTTTTTTATATCCAAACCAAGCGACGGCCGTCCATTGATCCTGTTTAAAATATCTTGACTCTTTGGATCAACTCTGATTTCAGCAACATTCCCTACCTTGATCAACCTTCCTGCACGTTCTGTGATAACGAGATTATTTATTTCAGAAGGATGATCGAGTTCACCTATATACCGGATAAATGATTCCTTATCGCCGCGTTTGATCATACCTACCGGTACATTCAAATTAGACTGTTTTATAGCTTGTAATACCTGATATATGCTTACCTGCAGGGCATCGAGTTTATCAGGATCGATACTTACCCGGATCTCCTGCTCCTCTTTTCCCAATAATCGAATTTCCGCAACTCCCTCGATTTTATACAACTCAGGAATTACTCCGTCTTCCATTAATGCAGAAAATTCAAAAGGATCAAGACTGGAAAATGATCCGATTCGCATAATCGGAAGGTCATCGAAATCAAATCTACTTAAAACCGGTTTTTGTGCTTGTTCTGGCAATTGGCCCACAACGGTATTTAGTTTTCTTTCAGCTTCCTGCATGCTTTCAGTCACATTGACATTTGGTGTCAACTCAAGCCGGACAAGTGAAAAATTCTCCTGAGAGGTTGTTGTCAACTGATCAACATTTTGCAGGGAAGAAAGGACCTCTTCCAGCGGGATGGAAATATTTTCCTCCACCTCCTCAGGTGAAGCTCCAGGATAAACTGTGGTGACCGTTATGACTGGCGGTGTGAATTTTGGAACCAACTCATAGGTTAGATAATTGTAGCTCAGCAATCCCAAAAAAATCAACAGGGAAAACACAACAACTAAGAGTGTTGGCCTTTCTATCGATAATTTGGTGATATTCATAAAAACTTGTTCCTTGATTTATAGCTACATCTTCAATCTCATCAAATGCATGTCAGCAGTGATGTAGAGCGTTTTTTCGTCAGGACCAAATGCACAATTAGCGGTAGGATGTCCTGTTAATATAATTCCGAGGTGGTCTCCCTGGCTGTTAAAAATCCAAATTCCACCAGGACCTGTTGCAAAGACATTTCCATTGCTATCAATTTTTAAACCATCCGGAAGGCCCGAATATTTTTCACCATAACCTTTACCATCAAAATAAATCTGGCCATTTGTCAGTGTCCCATCCTCATTCACATCGAAGATATACCAGTGTATTTTATCAGGATCTGAATTTGCCACAATGATCTGCGACTCATCAGGGGTAAGAGCGATTCCATTTGGTCGGGTTAACGAATCCACCACAAGTATTGCTTCATTGGTTCCTGGTTTTACTAGATAAACCCCTTGAAAATGAATTTCCTTTGAAGAATCATTCATGTTTTTTACTAATCCATATGGTGGATCAGTGAAATACATATTTCCATTGGAAGCAAAACAAACATCATTTGGACTATTAAATCGCTTTCCCTCCCAATTATCAGCAAGAGGTTTGAAATTTGGTTCCGGAGCATCAAGTGGAGCATCCATCAGAGCGACCTGTCTGTCACCATGCTGGCACAAAACCAATTGACCATCGTTATTCAGTGTGAGACCATTTGAACCCATCTCCCCTCCTCTTTCAACTTCACCCGTATAACCGCTGGGATTTAGGTATTTACTCAAACCTTCTTCATCATTCCACTTATAAACCTGGTTTGTTGGTACATCCGAAAATAATATCGAATTGAACTCGGAAACCCAGACAGGACCTTCACTCCATTCAAAACCTTCAGTTAATTTCTCCAAAGATGCGTCGGGATTAACAATATTAAATAAGGAGGAATCGACCACAACAAAGATGTCACTTTTTGCTTGTGCTTCCATTTCTGATAGGTTTTGGTTGTCGTCACCTTTTTTTTGTGTACAGGCTGAAATAAGTATCAAGGCCGAAAAGCAAATAAAAAGGTGGATAGTAAAATTTTTCATAGTGATTCAGGGTTGTTAAAATTATTTGGCCAGCAAGATAAATAATCTTTTCATTAATGGTTTTCATTCACTAAAATTTGATAAAATACTGGGTATTTTCAGAAAAATAATGAGATTTGGCATAAATTACCGGCAGAGGCACTTTTGATTGATATATTTTGGTGAGGAAATTACTTATTCTTATTCCCCTTCTCCTTATTGGTATTTATTCCATCTCTTTTGCACAAAAAGTAGAATTAGGCGAGGCTAAATCAACGAATGACAGTTCCTTTCAATCAACCCCTGATTCAAAGAAGTTCAAAGCCAAGTTTACTCCTTTCATTGCTCCATCATTCTCACCGGAGACAAACTTTATGCTGATCGTTGGTGGACTTTTTTCCTTTAAATTCCAACCTCTTGATTCTCTTATTAATAGTTCGTCCATTCCATTTTCAATCGGATACAGTGTCAATCAATCACTTTTGATCAACTTCCGACCATACATTTATTTCAACAAGGATAAGTATCGGCTTTATGGTAATATTTGGGTCAAGAATATGCCCGATAATTACTTTGGTGTGGGATATGAAGAAAATTCCAATCTGGAATTAGGATCAAATACGACATCCTACAAAAGAAACTGGTGGCAATTGGATTTTAGATTTATAAGAAAAGTCCGGGAGAATTTCTTCGCGGGAATTGTACTTGATCTTAACCGAACCGATGCCAGCGATCTCAATCCAGTTATGATGGAAGATCCTAATATAAACGCAGATGGGCAAGATATTCGGAACAGTGGTCTTGGGATCAATTTGGAATACGATAGTCGTGATGTAGCAGTAAACGCCTACAACGGTCTTCTTCTAAATGTCAGTGCAACTTTTTACGGTGAATATCTGGGGACTGATTACAACTATGGAATCTATATCATAGACTACCGGCATTACAAAACCATAAAAAGAGAAGGTATTGTTTTAGCCTGGCAAGCAAAGACTCGGCTCGGCGCCGGAGATGTGCCATGGCCAGAAATGTCTCAGCTGGGAACACCCTTTGATCTTCGCGGATATCGATGGGGACACTACAGGGATAAAAATTTAGTCCTTGGAATTGTTGAATATCGCCATAAATTTTTGCGAAAAAATCCGGATAAGAATGGAAGCATGCTAAGTAAACATGGTTTTGTAGCATGGGTAGCAACAGGTTCAATTGCACCTACAATTGGAGAATTTGAGCATTGGTTGCCAAACTTCGGTGGTGGCTATCGATTTGAAGTACAGCCAAGGATGAATGTCCGTGTTGATTTTGGCATCGGCCGTAAATCAAATGGCGTTTATGTCAGTTTTAATGAAGCATTTTAGTTCAAAAACTGATCGAACGTCCAGGAGAAATAATACAATCCACCTACTTTCGCCGAACCGTAAATAGTTGTGTAGTACTGATTCAGAATGTTGGAACCTCCGATTTTTAAAAACGATTTAAGACTTCTTACCTTATAGGATACTTGCATGTCCAGTGTGGAATAGGCAGGGATCTCAGCATTACCAAAAGACGATTGCCAGTAAAAGTCATTCTGCCATCTCCAGTTTACACTAAATCCAATATTTCTATAAACATTTCGGTTGCTGATACCCATGTTAATTCGATAGTCAGGTGTATTAAACCTGGTTTCAAAGCCTCTCTCCTCTTCATCAATATCCTCAATTGCATTGTAAGCAATGTTTCCTGTAAGCATATATCCTTTCCCCACGGAATAATCGGCGCCAATCGCCCAACCATATGATGTAATGGGCTTATCCAGACTGATGGATGTCTGGAAGCGCTGTTCATTTACTGAATCATATGGATGCATAACAAGGTTTTGTGTAGCCAGAAAGCCATTGTACTTATTCTGATAAAAATACCCATCAACAAAAAGTTTTTTATCAAAATAAAGTCCTCTATATCCTATCTCAAAAGCCGTAACCGTCTCCGGTACAAACGGCGGAATGATAAACGGGCCATTATCTAAAATTGGTTCTCCAACAATCGCATTTCGACCATCCAATGGATAAACAGGATTAGTGTCAAACCCATACATCGCCTGAACTTCCGGAAGTCCGCCAATTACAGTAAATTGTCCTACCTGGATATCATTTAGCTGATCAGAAACTGTAGGGAATCTGAAAGCCGTTTGAAGAGATCCACGAATTTTATGATATCGATTACTCCCAATTGAGTAAACAAATGAAAATCTTGGGGTAAAACGTTCCTCAAAATTATCATTCTTATCATACCTGGCGGAAGCTGTTAGCTCCAATCTTTTATTAAGTACGGCCTTATCCAATTGAGCAAAAAAGCCATATTCATTGATGTCAATTGGATTCCCTGGTTCATCAATGAAAACAGTACCTTCACTATTGACCTGATACAATTTATAGTTTGCGCCAACGAATAATCCCAGACCATTGATATGTCTACCGAGATTATACATTGCATCCAGAGCATACATACGGCTTTTATCAATCACTTCACTTCCTCCCTGGCTGACGGGGGTATTGGTAATTCCATTTTTATAGGATTCAAATTCCTCAGATCCCGGAAGGGGAAGAGCAGGGTTACCTTGAATGATTACTCCTCCATTTTCATTTCTATTGTCTGCGGTTTGCCTTGCGATACGATGAGCCAACTCCTGAGGGGTACCAAAAAGGATCTGTTGGGTATATTCGTTGATATACTGAGGATACCAATCTGTGCTCGGCTTCCAGGCTTCATTGATCAGATTTCCAGTTGCCCCGGCATCGTAGCTATCCCCAGAGTCTTCCCATACTCCATAACCTCTTACATAAAAGTCAGGGCTTTTGATTTCCAGCTTGGCATTGATCATATGAAAGTCGACAAGTGAAAACCGGTTCTGAGCAGAATAAACCGAAGTACCCCTGCCATAGCTTGCCTGACCGACAGCTTCAACGTTCTCCGTTATTTTATAATGCAGCGATGCTGAGGTGCGTAGATTTTCAGTATTGTAATCTACCAAATTTTCTTCCTTCCAACCAGTTCTTGTTATCAGCTGATCATTAAAATTTGTGTAAATAAGATTTTCAATATTCTCGTATTGCGGTGTGCCGGGTTGCAGATCTAAAGCATCAACTAAACCCTCAAAAACACCGGGGCCGATATCCTGGAGGTTTACTTCAGCTATGATGTCATCTCCATAAACATTGACGCCGTCATAACCTGGATTTGTCTGCCTGTTCAATGACGGATCGTCTAAATCATTCCTGTCTCGGTAATCTGTTGCATGCCAGTCGAGCGCTCGTGTGTACCCTGCTGTAACTTTCAATGCCAGCTTATTATTAATGGCTTTAGCATACCTCAAATTAAAATCATACATCGGCCGTACACCTTCATCGTGCTCAGCGCCGATATGCATGACACCAACCTGACCGGAGGCGCTCAATCCCTGATAGTCAAAAGGATTTTTGCTTGTCATAAGCAAAGTTCCGTTAAGCCCTCCCGGGCCATAAATAGCTGATGATGCCCCGATAATGTATTCAACACTCTCAATATCAAGTTGAGACAATCCAAATATGTTACCTGCCGCAAAACCCAATCCGGGAGAATTATTATTAACCCCATCTACTAATTGATTTAAACGTGGATTTGTCTCACCATTGAAGCCTCTTGCGTTGGGGAACCTGAACAGCAAACTTTGCACGTTCATATCAACCCCTTTAATTTTGTAGAGTTCATCAAAAAAGTTAGCAGCAGCCGTTTGCTGTAAGTCGCGAAGACCCAGCTTTTCGACTGTGACAGACGAGTTCATTACCTTTTCCTCCACTCTGTCAGCAGAAATTATTATTTCTTCCCCGACGATATAATCATCAATCAGACGAACATGGAGTTCCGTTTCCTTTTCTGTTATTTCAAATTCCTGGGGTGTATATCCTACACTTGAAACAACCAGGTAAAATGGAGGCGCTTCCTGAGTTTCGAGGCTAAAGTTTCCCTCCAAATCTGAAATTGTTCCTATTAATTTGTTCTTCAGGGTAATATTCACGCCAAAAAGCGGCCAATCCATTTCATCGTCTTTAACCGATCCATGAATGATTGTTTGTGAATAAGCTGACAGTGTAATGACTATACAAAAAATTGCTAATGCTATCCGTTTCATTTCGTCCGAATTAGGTCCCTTCTTTACATCGAAAAAGTTTATTTGAGTTTTGAAAACACAACTCAAAAAACTTGGTGCAATGAACTTACAGAAACTTTTTTCATCCACACTAGTAAATTTGGTGGATAAAAAATTTGTGTAAGTTTCAAATTAAAAAACATTTTCAATTTACTACAATTTCTTTTGGTATGGAATAGTTCCATTTCTGAATATATGTTGACCAGTTTTCGTTGATCAAGTTTAATTCCCTCCGGGTAATATTGTATTTATTTTTTTTATATCCCTTGTTTTGAGACAAGTATTTTAGAAAAACCTTTTCCTGATCTGCATAATTTCCCAAATCGAGTTTTTGATACATTTCATGGATATAGGTTAATGGATCCTCTTCAAATTCTTCGAAAGATACCTCGTAAAAATTATTTTCATTAAAAAGAGCGATTTTCTCAAAATAGTCCTGATAGACTTTTTCATATATTTCGATGACAACCTTCTCGACAAATTCCTCGCCTACTTCCTGAAACCAAAGCGTTGGCAATAATTCCATGAAGAATTTTTTAGTGGAAAGATAGACAATATACGGATTGCGGTAAATATGAATGAATTTAGCTTCCGGAAAGATCTCCATTATCTTGTCATATCTACCAGTATTAACAGGATTCTTGACAATCAGATTTCTTCCTCCGGTATTGATTTTTGCCTTGATCAATAGCTTTTTGTAGTTCCTTTTCCAGTTTTCCAGAATGGTAGGATCAACATTTTCAAATCGTATAAAATCCCTGTAGAACTCCCTGTATGAATTGGGAAAATAAAAAAAGTTGTAATACGAATGAGGGCATAGGTTGCCAATAGCAAATTCATCCTCCTGAGGAAAGTCAATATTTAACCTGACATTGTCGCTTGGTCTTTTTTCCGGCATGTTCCATTTCATGAAATTCTTGAAAACAGCTTTGCTACCGAGGTTATTTGGGAACAGTGAATTGTAAGTAGTGATGTACGCAGCATCTGTTGCCTGGCATAACAGGTTGTGCAAGTGAGTAGTTCCGCTCCGCCAATGTCCCAAAACAAATATGGGAGGACGTTGAAATTCGAAATTTTGAATTTTACTCTTATATTTTAAATTTTCATAGATGTGAAAAGGTGTAGCAATCAGGATGATGAGTTGTGTAATTGCATGTTTGAAATAAAATTTTGATGAGATTTTATTACCCTTAATTACTTTAAAGTAATTTTGAAGGGTTGTACCTGCCAATGTTGAAATAGGAGGTAATTTGAATTCAGCCATTCAAAAATAAAAGTTTTATAATTTAGAATTTTAAATTGATAGTTTTAGTGCAAAAAAAGCATGGCGCGGATTGAAAACAAATTTTCGAGATCACAATCGTTGACAATAGTTTTGATTGCATACGTATTGTGTATCATCGGCGGCTATTATTCTTTGAACTTTTTTTCCGAACAGCATATCGTCTGGCAACTTTTCTGGGCGGATTTTGTTGCAACGGTTATCATTTTCATCTTTAGTTATATCTTCCGAAATTCCAGTATATACGATCCCTATTGGAGTGTCATTCCGCCTTTCATTGCCTTGTTTTGGATGAAAATTGCCCCTGAAGAAGCAAATATCTATCGTCAGATTGTTGTACTGTGCCTCGTAACTTTATGGTCTGTCCGGCTGACTTTAAACTGGATCAGGGGATGGACCGGCCTCGATCATGAAGACTGGAGATACATAGATATTGCTAATAAAACAGGTAAATTATACTGGCTGGTCAGTTTTCTTGGTATCCATCTGATGCCAACCATATTGGTCTTTCTTGGCTGTTTGCCATTCTACTATACCATGATCAGCCCTGAACCACTGGGTTTATTTGATGGTATTGCCACACTTGTTACCCTATCCGCTATAGCAATTGAGGCTATTTCTGACGAACAGCTTAAATCATTCAAAAAGAAAATGGGGAAAGGCCTGTTCAGATCAGGTATTTGGGCATATTCGCGACATCCCAATTATTTTGGAGAAGTTACCTTTTGGTTGGGATTATTTTTGTTTGTTTTACAGACAAATTACCCAGATAAATGGTGGATGAGTATTGGATTCATCTTAATGGTGCTTTTATTCGTTTTTATCAGTGTACCCATGATGGACAAACACCATATGATAAAAAGGCCTGGCTATTCGCAATATATGGAAGAAGTTTCAGCTATCGTTCCTTTACCTCCTAAAAGACATTAATATGAAGCAATTTTACTTTCTTGTTTCGTTATTTTTGTCAATTTCCTATGTGGGATTTAGTCAGCAGTATGATCTGAAATCATCAATAAAAAAAGCACTCCAAAACAACTATCTCATTAAGAATCAAAACATTGACAATCAAATTAATTTAAATAATTATTCCCTGCAACGAACTGCATACAACCCTCATATAAAAGGTTTCGCCAATTACTACTATTATCCCGGCGATTTACCACTTTACATATTTCCTGAAGAAGAAGGAAGCATTTTATCGGAAGGCACATCCAATGGTGTATATCCTGTCCCACTTGGATTAAGGCACAATTACATGGTTGGGATCAATTTTGAACAGACACTATTTGATGCAGATTTTTTCCTAAAAAATAAAAGCAGTAACCTTGTAAATGCCACCAATCAACTACTGACCCAAAAAGTAGAAGGCGAAGTTATTTACTCCGTTGCAAAGGCATATTTTGAGATTTTGAGAAATCAAAAAAAAGGAGAATCAATTCTATTCAATCAAAAGAGGCTGGATGTTTCCGAATCAATTATCAGAAAGCAAATTCAAAATGAAATGGCTCCTCAGACTGATCTGGAAGAGATTTCTCTCAAAAAGAAAAAGCTAAGAATTAGCTATGAAAAATTGATTTCAGGAATTGAAAAACAGGAAAATTATTTGAAGTTTTTAATGGGAATCGAACACAATGAGGAAATAGAAATAGTATGGGATTTTGATGATTTTTCTCTTGGTCTGATTGATTCTTTGGAGCTGACGGATCATCCAAATAATAAGCTGATAGAAAAAAATATTGAGTCAAACCAGATCAGGCAAAAAGTTATTTCAAATGAGAAATTACCTGAACTAAAGGCATATGCCAATTTAATTTATCAATCACAGGGGGAGAATATCAATCCATTTGGCGATAAGCAAAATTGGTACAGTCCAAGCACGATCGGTTTGACATTGAGTATTCCGATCATGAATGGATCGGAGAAAAATACTCGAATTGAAAACCTGAAACTGGAACAGCTCAAAAGTGAAGCTCAAAAAGCACAGAATGACGCGTACCTCCAAATGATGTATGACAATGCGATCACAGACCTGGAAATCAGCAAGAAAAATGTGGAAGAGAAAAATCTAAATTTGGAACTACAACAAAGATTGTACAAAAGAAAACAGGAAATGTTTGCAAAAAGCATGATTACGATTAATGATTTGCTGGAGGCAGAAGCTGCATTAATCGAAGCTGAAAATGAGCAAACCGATGCAAAATTTGACTATCTTTTAAATCAAATTGAGGTTTTAAAAACTACAGGAAACCTGAAATCCCTACTAGAACAATAATATGAAATACACCTGGAATATAATCATCACCGTTTTACTGGTTGCACTGATTGGCCTGGTTCTGTACAACAATAAAAGAGAAATTGATCTCAAAGTGGAGTTTGCCGAAAGAAATGTAGAAGTATTCCCTGTAAAAACGATTTCTCTTGAACCAAAAATTTTTCATAAAACGCTCACTTTTACAGGAATACTTAAACCGAATGTGGAATTATATGTGAATGCTCCCGTACAGGGCAGGGTACTATCTATCTATGCAAAAGAAGGAGAGTCGGTAAATAGAAATTCAGTCTTACTAAAGGTAGAGGATGAATATTTACGGGCAGAGTATAATATTGATAAACAAAACTACGAATTGGCGCAAAAAAACTTAAGCAGAATAGAAAGCCTTAGTGATGAGGGAGCTGTGACAGGTCAACAATTAGAACAATTGGAAAATCAGGCCAACAGCGCTCAAATTAAAAAAGGGATAACCGAAAAGCGATTAAACGAAACATGGGTGAAATCTCCTGTAAAGGGAAATGTTAACCAATTATTGGTAAAAGAAGGAATGCTGGTCAATCAAACTGTTCCACTGTGCGAAATAGTTGATATTTCAAAATTTAAAATTTCATTAAAAGTGACAGAAAAGGAAATCAGCTATTTGGAAAAGGGGCAAAAAGTCACAATTATTCCGGAATCTAAAAGTGATGAATCATTCACTGGCACAATAAAAAATGTTGCTCTAAATGCTGATTTTGCCCTTCAGTATGGCGTTGATATCGAGTTTGACAACCCAACAAACTGGTTAAAAGGAGGAATGATGGTAACAGTCGAGTATATGATAGAGGATGATGAAAAAAGCTTTGTTGTACCTAAAGACTGCGTAATTTCGGAAAATGGGACATCATACATTTATGTATTTAAAGAAAATAAAGCTGTCAAAAAGCCTATCAATATCAGGGATGAAAATGGAGAATTGTACAAAATAGATGGAAAACTGGTAGCCAATGAGCAGGTAATTGTTGAAGGGCAAAGTAAGCTTTATGATGGCGTAAGTATCAAAGTAATTGAATCCTGATACCGGGAATTATTGGGGTATATCTGTTTATTATATTTTTTGACATTTAATTTAACAAACCTTATTAAGAAAACTACAACTTATAAAATCCACTATGCGTGATATTGATTTATTAATTGCAAATCTCGTTACTAGTCCTGACATCCTGGAAAATTTTCTACATCATATCCCCAGAAGCATTATGAAAAGGAGAAGGATCCTAGGTAAATGGTCTATTCATGAACATGCATGTCACCTTGCGGTGGTCCAGCCAATGCTTTACGATAGACTTGTAAGATTTAAAACCGAAGAATGTCCTGAGTTTAAGGCATATATTCCGGGAAAAAATGTTCCCGATAGCATGCTGATAGAACTTGATTTAGATGAAAGTCTGCAAAAATTCAGGGAAGAAAGAAAAAAACTCGTAGAATTAATCAGTGACTTTTCTGATACAGATTGGGAAAATGAAGGTAAACATCCTGAATATAAGATGTATAGCTCTTATATTTTGGTCAGGCATATTCTTATGCACGACCACTTACACATGTATCGCATTGAAGAACAATGGATAACAAATGATGAATACCTTCGTCAATGATTAATGATGGCTAAACGCGGCGTCTTTCCTCTTCAGAGTTACCAGGTTATCCAATATTTTTTCCAACACGGATTTAGTCATATTCAGATTAGAAATTTCGATCTCGTTGACAAACTGCATGGTAATCTGATGAAAATAATCGTCGATTTTTTGTCTTAGATCTTTACCCTTTTCGGTCAGGAAGACCATTTTACTCCTTTTGTCAAAACTGTTGGTTTTTCTGGATATGAGGTCTTTCTTTTCCATGTTTTCAATCAAACTGGTAATACTTGCTTTGTTCTTCATCAGCTCATCCGCAAGATCCTGCTGCGAGACCCCATTTTTCTCATACAAAATTTTCATGATGATCCACTGCTCACGTGTGATAGGATAACCATTTTTTTCAAATGAGTGATTGAGGTAATAATTGCCAAGTCTGTCTAACTGGCCAATCAGGATTACTAATTCGTCGCTTAATTCAAAGTCAGTCATTTAGCTAGATGTTATAGTTTACATTTACAACGAACCAAACTTACTGAAAGTTTTACGTTAAACTAAAAAAATGTATAAACAAGTAGTGATTTTTGTATCAAAATGTAACAAAGGAAACCATTTATACCTTATTTAATGGCCAAAATCTTCGGATATTTCCTTTAGCGTATTTATCACGCTATCTTTTCTGATATCGTTTCTCCAAAAATCAAATGATGCTGTACCGGATGTAGAAATAAAATTGTTCTTATTATAAAAGGTATTTTTACTTCTGAAAGACTTAATTGCCTTTAAAATTCCCCTATTGCCGGAAGACGAATAAAAAAATACAGGCTGGGGACCATTAAGATAATATCGGAAATTTTCTTCTGCCGTCATTTTTGGAGCGGGTCCATAGATGGAATTTAACCATAACGCCTGTAAATTTGCCTTTGCCCGTAGCTGAAGCGTATTTTCAGGAGGATGGTAATCCAAAATCATTTTTTTAAACTCTTCCTCTGAAGGGTAGTCACTAACAACTATTTCATTCAAAACAATCTCTTCAGGTTCCATAAAAACAATCATCCGAGGAAGATTTAAATCTCCATCTGTTATTTGCATTTCCCTGTGAATAAACCCTACACAACTCAATGAAAGTATGTCTCCCAATTTTGCATTAAATGTACACTCACCGTGTGGATTTGTAACTCCAACAGTTTTATCGTTTATCAGCGCATGACATCCTTCGATTGCCGTCGAATTTTCAGTATCAATAACCTGAATAATTAACATTCCCGGTTGCTGCCCCATACAAAAGCCAGAACCAAGAAGAATAGCCATCAAGCAGGTAGATAAATTTCTCAAACCAGACAATTGGTTGCTTTATCTCAATATTCAAATTATTTAATTGAGAGGAGAAAAATAAATGTTAATGCTTGTTAAAGAGTCGTTAAAATATGTTAAAAAAAGTAGTCCGCTTTCACATTATGAAAAGCAAATAATAGACATAGGCAAGGTAAAGGACAATCAGCAATCCCCCATTTATTTTCTGAAAAAGTCGGTTGTTTGTAAATATAAATACAAAGAGCAGAGAACTGATAATCAAATGAATGATCATATCAAGATTGATGCTCTTCCAAACTCCTACATCACGAATAATGGACGATATTCCTAGTACAAAAAAGATATTGAAAATATTCGACCCAACAATATTTCCCATGATCAGTTCGGGGGTACCTTTCCTGGAAGCGATGTAAGCAGTAACCAATTCCGGGAGTGAAGTACCCGCAGAAATAATAATTAGTGCGACAATTCTTTCAGTCACGTTGAAATATTCGACAAAATTCTGAGTTGAATAAACAATCAATTGGCCACCGGAAATCAATAAAATCAATCCCATTATAATATAGGAAATGGATTTTGGCTTTGAAAAATCAGATTGTTCGCTATCGTTTTTCGGGGCTATTTTAACGGTATTCAGCAGTATGAGAAAAAAAACGAAAAAGAAAATCAGCATCAATATCCCTTCTGATCTGGAAATTTCATTCGTTGCAGAATTGTTGAAAAATCGATCTTTTGAAACCACAAGCAAAACGATTGCACCAAGAAAAGCAAATATAGTTTCCAGTTTCAATGCTTCTGACTTAATGGCGAACGGGGAAATAAAAAATATGAACCCGAGGATAATCGCAATATTAAATATATTGCTCCCCAGTACATTGTCCATCGTAATGAAATTGTCTGCCTGAAAGGAGGCAAATAAATTTACTGAGATTTCAGGAGTCGATGTACCGAAGGCCACAACGGTTAAGCCAATCGTCCAATTCGATACTTTCGAGTTTTTAACGAGTGAAGTACACCCATTTACTAAAACATTTGCCCCCCAAATCAGCGGAATAAACCCCAATATTAAAGTAAAAAAAGTCAGCATATACAGATCATTCCCTCAAAATCCAGAAACAGTTCTTTATGATTGTTTGTTATAAACATATCAAAATTCAAAATAAACAATTATTCAATATCTACCATTTACCTACCATAAAATTTAATATTAAGCTAACAAAAGGGCTATGAGAAAAACTTCCCATAGCCCGTAATTAATTAGTTTTATACTCACGATGCTATCTGAACATTTCATCAAATGTCACAGTCAGATAATAAATGCCCCCAATTGCCGGACTTCCATAATTCGTTATGTAGTATTTATTCGTAATATTTGAACCACCAATTTTGAACACCGATTTAATGCTTGGAACAGAATAACTAACCTGAGCATCGATCAGATTAACAGCAGGTACCGGACCACGGGCAAACGACGACTGCCATTCAAACTCTGTCTGGTAACGATAAGTTATGTTAAAACCAAGATTATCAATCACCTTCCTATTGCCAAAGCTGATGTTGATGGTGTGTTCAGGTGTATTGTACTCATTTATAAATTCGTCGGAGAGATCATCTTCATTTAACTTATTCCAGCTATAATTTCCTCCTAATCTATATCCACCCTCAAATAAATAGTCAATTCCAGCGGCCATTCCCTGTGAACGAACACTCTCATCATTATTGGTATATATTTGGAAGGTATTCATTGCGGTTCCTGAAAGAATTGAAAATGGTGATTGCTGAATCGGAACGGGATTGCCATTTGCATCTTGTGATTGCCTGACACGAACCTGCGTGATAAAGTCATCATACTTATTTCGATAATAAGAAAGGTCAAACATGATATTATCATTAACCACGCCACGGTACCCAAATTCTATCACCTGTACTTTTTCGGGTTTAACAGGTTCCCAAAAATCAAATGGAACCAGTAGATCAAAATTTGGAGTACCATTTTGAATAAAATCATTGGTATAATCTTCAACTGATAAATAGGAATAAGAATTTTCCTGTACCCTATACTCTTCAGCAAATTGGGGGAGTCCCCCTAATAACCTTGCTTCAACTACATTTAAATCAATGTATTGACCTTGAGTGGTTGGATTTCTAAATCCTGTTTGGTAGGATGCGCGAAAAGAATGATTGGAATTGGGAGCAAAAACACCTGAAAAACGAGGACTGTATTGCCCATCAAAGTTCTCATTTTTATCATACCGAATCGAAGCTCTTAAATGTAACTTGTCATCAAAGATCTTCTTACCTGCTTGAGCATATAAACCGTATTCATTGATCTGAATTCCACCTCCTTCATTGTCTGGAAATATGGTGCCGTTGGAGCGTAGATCGAACATACGCCATTGACCGCCTACAATCAACTCAAAAGCTTGTATTTGCTCGTTAAAGTTATAATTTCCGTCAATTTGATAAAACCGGGTATTATCATCAAACCTTGCTCCATCAGGAATTACACGTGTATTAATATCTGCGAAGGCGTTATCAAATTCAGGAGTACCAGGGTCATATCTTCCGGCGTCCACCGTATTTCTTGCAGCGATATGAAGATTGGTTCTGTCAACCGGGCTATTTAATACCGCCTGAACTATATTCTCATCATAAAAAGGACTTCCTGTTTGAAACAATACTGATTGCAATAATCCACCAGCATACGTCGCTCCATAAGTCCCAAACCATTGTCTGGTATCGAAATAAGCATCATTGATCGCAAAACCCATGAAGTCAGCAATGTACGAATCACCGGATTCCTCTATGGTGGTATAGCCGCGAATCGTAAAATTGTTGGCTTCCAGTTCCAATTTATGTTGCTGAATGTTGAAGTTTTTAAGCGAATACCTCTGGGCGCCTGTGTAAACCGATGTTCCATATCCGTAATTTAATGTATAGGAAGCCTCCAAATTATCTGTAATCCTATAGTTCATCCCCACACCTACCTTAAGGTTTTCAGCACCATAGTCAACCAAGAATCTTTCTTCATACCCCGTCCTCGTTATGTTATCTGCCGGAAGCGAGCCAATATATAATGCCGCCTGTTGGTTGGCGGTTGCAGGATCCATTCCGAAGTTTGACTGCAGTATCTGTGAAAATCCAGCTATTACATCTGGATTTCCCCTAAATATTCCCATGTTAGTACCTGCCTCATCACCATAAAGATGTACACCATTGTATGCTGGATTAATTGATAGATTACCTTGCAGACTGGCATTCTTATCATCATAGTTGATACCATACCAATCCTCTGCCTGCATATAGGATACATTCACCTTGAAAGCAAACTTATTATTAAATGCTTTGGCATATCTGAGTGACACTTCATACAGTGGTTGAGGGCTATCGGGAGCGCCCGCAGCCGCATCATCGGCAATATGATTCACTCCTATTTTGGCATAAGCACTTAGTCCCTGATATTCAAAAGGGTTTTTACTGGTAACTAGTAGAATCCCATTGAAGGCATTCGGCCCGTAAAGTGCAGATGCAGCTCCCGGAATTAATTCCAAACTTTCTACATCCAGCTGAGAAGGCCCGTTCAGATTACCTATTGGAAAATTTAGGGCAGGCGCCTGTGTGTCCATCATATCTGTCAGCTGAACAAATCGTGTATTACCCGTAGTTCCAAATCCCCTGGAGTTGATAATTTGAAAATTGATCGAGCTATTGGACACATCCACACCTTTCAAACTTCCAATGGCTTTATAATAATCATCAGAAGCAGTATTTTTAATGTCATTGATACCCATTTTTTCAATTGAAACAGGAGAATCCATGATGCTTTGCTCCATTCGGGAGGCAGAAACTACTATCTCCTTTCCCAGCAAAACCTGGTCACTCATCTCGATATCCAAATTGGAAGTGTTTGATTCCGTAGCGGTTACCTCCAGGCTTTGATATCCGACAAACGAAACCACCAAAGTCACAGGATAGGTATCCTGGATATCCAGATTGAAGTCACCATTATAATCAGTAATGGTACCAACAATTTTACCTTTCACCACAATATTGACCCCAACAAGTGGCTCACCAGTATTTTGATCAGATACATTACCGTTAATATTGATATCAGACTGACCGAATGCTGCAAATACTGTTATAAAAAATATGGCTAACAGTATGAGATTTTTATTAGTAAAAATTTTCGTCATAATTTATAACCTTAAATATTTTCCAGTTTTATATAAATTAATTATTATTTTTTTAATAACAACTTAGAAAATATAAAAAAATATTACGACTTATTGGTTTTTGAGAAAGGAATTTATTGAATTGACAAATACAATTAAAAATATTGTGCAAATATAAAGGTGAAATTATTTTACGAACTTTCTTTTTTCAGATATTCTACAAATTTTTCACAAAGATTACTCATTTCAGATGACATGTATTCATCACCTGTTGCATTTAATGCGCTTTGAGCTAACCCACCAATACAATCGATATAAAAGCGCTTCATTTCATCTACCGTCATTTCTTTGGTCCAAAGGTCAATTCTTAGCGTATTCAATTGCTCAGGGTCCCATAAAGAAACGCTTATTGATTTAGTTTCCATCGGTTTTTCATTTGATGGATTATCTGTAGCATGCCAGGTTATCTTTTCCGGAATGTTGTTATCATCAAGTTCTATATCAAATGATATCTTACTCTTTTTCATATGCTTGCATTAATTTTTACCGATAGCTACCGGGATGACATTATATTTTTTATCTCATTCTTATCCTTCTGCAACTGTTCTACAAGTTTCTGAACAGTTTCAAATTTCACCTCATTTCTTGTTTTCTGGTGAAACTTAACCGTAATATTCTCACCATAAATATCTTCATCAAAATCAAAAATATTTACCTCAATGACTCTTTCCTTCCCTCCGACTGTTGGCCTTAATCCAATGTTTAGCATCCCACTGAAAGTTTTCTTATTTCTTGTGACACTTACGGCATAGATGCCATCAGCTGGGATCAGCTTGTACTCGAACAAGGGATTAATGTTTGCAGTGGGAAAACCCAATGTTTTACCTAAACCGTTCCCTTTCACAACAAGGCCACTTAGATGGTACTGTCTGCCAAGGTATTTATTTGCCGTTTCGATGTCACCTTCTTCCAAAGCTTTTCGGATTTTAGTGCTACTAACCGCAACATGATCAACATCCTGCTCAGGAATTTCCTCTACATCAAAACCATACAACGGTGCATCTTTTTTTAATTCTTCAAAGCTACCCAACCGATCCTTTCCAAATCTGTGATCATACCCAATTACCAACTTTTTTGTGCCAATTTTATCAACCAGAACCTTTTTCACAAAATCTTCGGACGACATGTTTGAAAATTCCCGTGTAAAAGGAATAATGATCAGGTGGTTGATCTCAATTTCTTCCAGAATCTCAGACTTTTCTTCGATAGAAGTTAAAAGGTGAAATTTATTTCCATTCGGATTGAGAACATATCTTGGATGAGGCCAAAAGGTAATTAAAACAGTTTCTCCATCAATATTTTTTGATGTTTCAATCAATCGTTGCAATATCTTCTGATGGCCGATGTGTACTCCATCAAAAGTACCAATGGTTACAACTGCGTTATTAAGTTTATTAAAATCTGTTAATCCATTGTAAATCTTCATACAGACTTTATCCTTTCTTCAAATTCAGATACTGTCAATGCATCTTTTACATCAAACGTACCGATTTTCTCCCGTCGCAGTTTTTTTAAATAAGCCCCCACCCCTAACTCAATCCCAACATCTCGTGCCAGGCTTCGTACGTAAAAGCCTTTTGAACATGTTAACCTGAATCGGATTTCCGGCAAATTTATATCGGTTATTTCAAAATTCTCAATTCTTACGGGTTTTGATTTAATTTCCACTTGTTCTCCATTTCTCGCAAAATTATAAGCTCTTTTCCCTGAAATTTTTATTGCAGAATAAACTGGAGGAGTCTGGAGAATATCTCCTGAAAAGATTTTAGTTAATTCCAAAATATCTGATTCTTTTATTTCACTAATATCTTTTTCACTATCGATTTCAGTTTCCAGATCGTAAGAAGGTGTTGTTTTGCCGATTTCAATTGTTCCTGTGTATTCCTTTGGCAAACCCTGATAGAGTTCTATTGATTTCGTTTTTTTACCAGCACAGACAATCAGCAAACCGGTAGCCAAAGGATCCAATGTGCCTGCATGACCGACCTTTTTTACTTTCAGAAGGCTGCGCACTTTACGAACGACATCAAATGAGGTCCATTTAATTTCTTTGTCAATTAGTAAAACTGCCCCTTCTTCCTGAATGTTCTCCGGAATCACCATTTATCTTGATAAACTATAAATGATCGCTCCTATCCCTACTACCAGGCAATAAACAGCAAAATAGATAAGTTTTCCCCGGTTAACGATCTTAATCATTAATTGACAAGCGAAAAGACCGGAAAGAAAGGCAGCTACAAATCCAACAATCAACGCAATAGCCGAGACTCCTAAAGAAGCAACTGGCTTCCCGAGGTAATCAAGTAGCTCTAGAAAACTTCCACCAATAATCGGAATAAGCACCATCAAAAAAGAAAATTTTGTAGATTCTTCTTTCCCAACTCCCAGTAAAAGAGAAGTGGAAATAGTTGCTCCGGATCTGGAAATACCAGGCAGAATGGCAATGGCTTGAGCGATACCTATAATTAATGCACCACCAAATCCGACTTGTTTTTCTCCGGCCTTCTTGAAATTGGTAAATGTAAGAAGCAGAGCAGTAACGATGAGCATGGATCCAACAAGTAACATGTTGCCGGTGAAAACACTTTCTATTTGATCCTTGAATAATTTATACAAAATAAAAACCGGAATGACAGAAATTAGAATTTTAAGAATATAATCTGTTTCAAAATTATATTTAAATTGAAACAGGCCGGCTATAAGTTTCATTATTTCTTTTCTGAAAATGATAATCGTACTTAGAGATGTGGCTCCATGAACAACAACCGAAAAGATCAGGCTGTCTGTAACATCAACACCTAGCACTACCTTGCCTATTTCGATATGACCGGAGCTGCTTACTGGCAGGAATTCAGTTAACCCTTGAATAATTCCAAGGATGAATGCTTCGAACAGAGTCATTCTTTATTTTCTTCCTTTGATTTATAAAAAATTGCAAAAAATTCAATCACAAATCCTGCAAAAACAATTAATGGGCCAAGTGTTAAACCAAGAAATCCAAAGCCATAAGGTTCGGTATCCAGTGTCATAATGTAAAAACCCAGGATTAACGTGACAATCCCGACAAGCATTATGATATAATTTGCTTTTTTAAAAGGAAGATTATTGTTTTCGCTCATTTCAATAAAGTTCGTCTAACGACAGTTTCAAATATTTGTTGACTGCTCTGTAAGTGCTAAAGACCGCCAGAGAAATTCCAGCAACCAGCAATAAAGCAAACAAAAGTAATAAGTATTTTATATCGATCAAGACAGAAAGGTCGGGAATCTTTTGAACAAAGAAATACAACAATCCTCCGATAATAGCAGCCGAAAGAATCGCTGATAAAATTCCATGTGAAAAAGACCTGGTCAAAAATGGTCGAATAATAAAGCTGGCCTTTGCTCCAACAAGTTGCATACTTCGTATCAAAAACCTTTGTGAAAACAATGCCAACTTGATCGTATTATTGATGAGAATGATGATGGAAATAATTAAAAACAAAGAAAGTATTAAAAGCACGATGCTGATCTTAGCAAAATTATTATTGATAGAATTAACAAGGTCTTCTACATAAGTGACTTCAAACACTCCATTCATTGATGATATTTGGGCCCGAACTTTCTGAAGGCTATCGGCTTGTTGATATTGGGGAGAGATGATGATATTAAATGCATCCCTCAAAGGATTATCCCCCAAAAACTCAGTAAAGTCCTCGCCGGTTTCATTCACAAATATCTCTGCTGCTTTATCCTTTGAAATGAAATCCACATAAGCCCGGGATTCATCCCTCAAGACAAAATCCTTCTCAGAAATCCTTTTCTGTATCTTTATTCTCTCAGTTTCAGTGACTGATTTATCCAGATAGACCTGTAATTGTACCTGTCCACGAATATTTTGAGAAAGTTGATTGGAAAACAAAAGCAAAAGCCCAAAAATCCCAATGGCCGAAAGAGCGATTGTTATGCTAAAAACCACACTCACAAATGGATAACTCCCCAGCTTCTTTTTCTTCTTAATCTTTTCCAATAAAATTCAATTTTTTGCAAAATTATGAATAATTCATTAATCCAAAATAAAAAAGGGTCTGATCTTCAGATCAAACCCCTTTTAAATTTATCAACAAATTATGCTATTACTTTCTCAGTCTCTCTAACTCACCTATTAACTCATTATCGTTAATTTCCTTAAGAGGAGAGATTTTCATTTGATCGCTGTTCAACTCATAAAACTTGCCTTCATAATACAAGAAATATAGTTTGTTCTTGTTATTCTCCACTGTGTACTCGATGATCTCATAAGGCGTCTTATCAAAATCACCGTAAAGGAATAGTTTTTTGTTATAGAATTGATAATGGAAGTCCTTTTTGTTGTCTGAAATAGTTTCAACCTCGACCTTGTTTTCCATTACTTCATTAATGGCGTTCAATGAGCTATTAGAAACTTCAAATGAATCATCTTTATGCTCAACGTTATCGTCAGCTATGCCTTCTACTGATTCAGGTCTGACAATATTTGGTGATGGAAGAGCTTTCGCTACTGGCTGGTTTTCTTCAGTAATTTCAGCCTTTTCAATGATCTCTTTGTCTTCCTTAACTTTATTTTTAGCTACATTCTTCTTTTCTTCATCAGCTTTGCTTTTCTCTTTACCATCAGGTTTTTCAACAACAATCTCTTCCACTTCAAGACTTTCTTCTTCCAAAGGTGTCGGAGCTTCCGGAATTTCAGTTTCTTCCTGGGTTGATTTCTGAACTGAATCCGTATCCGTTACAGAAATTGTGTTTTCTACTTCAGGTTCATTGTTGAAGAAGGTAAAATAGGCTCCAAATCCTACCATAGTGGTGATAGTGATCAAGGCAGCCACTTTTAAACCAATGTTTTGATATAAACTTGAAGAAGGCACCTGAATATTATTTAATCTTGCTTTTAACTCAGCCTTTCTGTTTTCCTGGATACCTTTTATAATTTCCTTTTGAAACTGGAATTCCTCCTGCAAGACAGAGTTATTCACTAACTGATTTTCAAAATTCAGCTTCTCAAGATCAGACATCTCCCCTTCTAAATACCTTTCGACAAGTTCTTCGATGTTCGGGTTTTTATTCATATTTAGTTAATCTAAAAAATCACTTTTAGAGTATTTTGTCTTTACAAGCTCAAACAATTTTTGCTTGCACTTATATTTTTTTGTTTTTGCTGTGTCAGTGTTTGCATATCCAAGTTTTTCAGCGATATCCTGCATGGACAAACCATCAAAATAATGATAGTTGAGAATTTTCCTGCAGGTTTCACCCAACTCATTTATGCATTCATGCACAATCTTTATTTTCTCTTCCTGTTCGTCGTTAATAAACTCAACTCCGTCTTTTTCTTCGTTGGAAAAACGACTTTTCCTTTCAAGTTCTTTTCTCCATAGATTAAGACAAATGCTATAAACAAATGTGCTTATCTTAGAAGTAAGCACCAGATTTCCACTTACAGCTTTCTTCCAAAAAACAACCAATGCCTCCTGGAAAATGTCTTTTGCCTCTTCTTCCGTACCACTGTTTTTAATAACCAGATTGGTCATCATCCTGTAATACTTCTTATAGAGATAGTCGAGGGCAGTCTCGTCTCCATGGCTTATTTTCTCTAAAACCTCCTGATCTTTCATTTACCCTCTCTTTTTAATACAATATGAATATTTATAGTAACCAATCCTTTTAATACAATTATATAATTTTTTTTACTAGCACATGAATGAGTTGTAAGGAATAACCTGTTCATCCACTATTAAATATATCAAATCTCCAAATTTAACAGAAATCCTGTAATAACCGGTGAAATTACCAAAAGAAGGTAACACGGCACAGTTTTCAGAAAAATAGAAACAAGAAAGTCTCAGATTTTGTCTCCCTTTGCCATTAACGCTAATTGATGGATGAATATGTCCTGAAATATTGTACAATGATGGGGAAAAATCCCGAGGTTCATGGGTGAAATAAAATGGCCCCAGCTGAAACTCATCAACACAATGTAAGACAGGGTGATAATTTTGTACATCTAAAATATCATGATTGCCCTTTACCAGGATAAAATCAACATCTTTTTCTAAAAGAAAAAAATCTCTGAGGTCATGCCATTCTTGGTTCAATTGACTATGAAAAAGATCCCCAACAATGATTGTTCTCTTTGGGCTGTACAATCTGATAAGTCTCCGTAAATTTTTAATATCATCATGATGAATGTTGTTTGGTATAGGTATTCCCGATTTTCTGAAATGACCCGCTTTACCAAAATGAATGTCAGACAAAATAAGTATTTGCTGATCCTCCCAAAAAATAGCTTTCAGGGGATCCAATATTAAATTTTGATCTCTTATTTTTATCGGGAGCGATTTCAATACTAAGTTGCGCTTATCAAGCGGTATATTTATTGAATTTTTAAATGAAAACAAATGAAGGCCTTATTTAATCTGTTGTTTATTATTGTTTTTTCCCTGTCTGATCAATTAAATGGTCAAAATGCCGAAGATGATGTTGTTGGACTTTGGTATAATGAAGAGAAGACAGGCAAAATTGAAATCTTTGAAAAAGACGATCGATTTTTTGGAAAGATCACCTGGGTGAAATTAGAAGCTGGCGATAATGGATTGGATAATGAAAATCCGGATCCTAACCTTCGTACCCAGCCTTTGGTAGGACTGCTGATATTGAAAAATTTTGAGTACGATGATGGAGGTTACGAGAATGGCACTATATACGATCCTGAAAATGGAAAAACATATAGCTGCGTTATGAAACTGGAAAACCCTGACAAATTGTATGTCAGAGGATATATTGGGATTTCTTTAATTGGCAGAACAACCTATTGGACCCGAATTAAATAAAAAGAATTGCCTGAGTTTATCAAGCAACTCTTTCACTAACCCGAAATAAAATATTACCAACCGATCACTAATCCACCCCACTATACTTATGTTTTCATTTTCCTGAAAAAGATTCAGGAAAACTTTTTCAACTGATGAACTTATTCTTGTAAAAACAAAATTGAGACAGAAGACCCAAGTTTAAATTTGAGCCACACTGTCCCAATTCAAGATTATTTGATTGAATTGATGTCAATTTGATAAATTAAGATTTAGAATAAAACGAGCAAACGCTTTTCGTTTGCTCGCTTCAACCACAATTATTTTAACCCTAAAACCTTAATACCTGCGTCTAAATAAACAGATGAAAGGCACAGTCAAAAAAAAAATAGCTAAACCACCTGTTTTTAAAGCTGAACAGCATAATTATCAGGTATTATCTGCATTTTGTAACCATTAAAAATCTCCGTATTCTTTTACTTTTTTGTTTAAATCGCTTAAAACGGAAATAAGCAAGTTAATTCAAGGAATAAAGTATAACTTTTTTTGATTTGCTATCAACCTGGAAGGTTAACGGCTAATACTCATTTGCAAAAAATTATAATTAAGTGATTTTCAGTTCACATCCGCTAATTACCACCTTATATACTACTACTAATAAAACAATTTGTTAATCGAGTTTATCCTGATTTTAAGAGCCTCTAAAAAATGCGCCTTTGTATTCTTAATGAAAAGGTGAATACTTTATAACATAATAAGGATGAAAAATTATCAAAATTAAGATGCAATGTTTAAAATTATTATAGCCTTTTTTGAAAGTTGTGAGTAAAAAAATTGAGGAATTTTCTAACTTTGGCCTTAATCTTATCTAAGTTTTAACAAAACTTGGATAGTAATTAATAAAAAAGACTGGAAACACCCTTATTAAAAGGCGCAAAATGATTGAACATTTTCTGCGCAAGATCTTTTGTATTTTAACTCCTTTAATACCAGTTCCAAATGATTAAGTGCCTTATTGTTGATGATGAGCCGATAGGAATAAAAGTTATTGATAACCATCTTGGTAAAGTCGATGGCTTTACAGTTGTCAAAACTTTTTTAAGTGCAGTAGATGCTGCTGAATATCTACGAACAAATCAGGTCGATATCTTATTTTTAGATATAAACATGCCACAATTGAGTGGAATGGAAATGTTAAAGATCCTGGAAACCCCACCATTTGTTGTCATCACCACCGCTCATATGGAGTATGCATTTGACAGCTTTGAATTCAATGTTATTGATTACCTGATCAAACCAATTGATTTCACGCGCTTTATGAAAACCGTTAACAAAATTCACAAACTTTTTAATGCACAACCTCCACAAAAAGTGTTAAAAAACGGAGTAGGTATAGAAAAAAATAACGAAATAATATTTCTAAAAGTCGATAAGAAAATTATCAAAATTCTGCTGGCTGATATTTTGTACATTGAAAGCCTGAAAGATTATGTGAGGGTATTTACATCTCAAAGCAGCTATATTACACACATGAATCTTAACAAGATTACAGAAGCGCTTCCTTCAAATAAATTTTCAAGGGTTCATCGCTCATTTACCATCGCTTTGGATAAAATAAAAGCAATCGATGGAAATAGCATTGAGATTGCCGACAAGTCAATACCTATTGGAAGAAATTATTTAAAAGACACTAAAGAAAAAATCCTGACAAGGGGGATTTACAAGCCTGATTAATAGAATCATTTCCATTTCTTATTTAATTCAGAATTATATTTTGTTTAAGATTCTGATTCCAAAACTTCTGAAAGTTTCGTACCTTTGCAGGCCAAATCTCACTGATAACCATTTAGGAATAGAAAACAGAGTTTATAATTTAAAACATTAAGAAGGTGGCAGGGAAAACATTATTCGACAAAATATGGGATGCGCACGTAGTTTCGCAAATTGATGGTGGTCCCAGTGTCTTGTACATTGACAAGCATCTTATCCACGAAGTAACTAGTCCACAGGCATTTACAGGCCTGGAAAAAAGAGGGCTCAAGGTATTCAGACCTCAAAACACAGTAGCCACACCTGATCATAACGTACCTACAGTAGATCAGCATTTGCCTATCAAAGATCAGTTATCCGCGTTTCAGGTGAATAAACTTACTGAAAACTGCGAAAAATATGGTGTCACGCTCTATGGACTCAACCATCCTTCGCAAGGTATTGTCCATGTAATTGGTCCGCAACTCGGAATCACCCAGCCGGGCATGACAATGGTTTGTGGCGACAGCCATACTTCTACTCACGGAGCTTTTGGAAGTGTGGCTTTTGGAATTGGCACAAGTGAAGTTGAAATGGTTCTTGCCACTCAATGCATCCTTCAGCCAAAGCCAAAAAAAATGAGAATATCTGTTGAAGGAGAGCTTGGAAGAGGTGTTACTGCCAAAGATGTGGTTTTATACATCATTTCAAAAGTGACTGCCAGCGGTGGAACAGGCTATTTCATAGAATTTGCAGGATCTGCTATCAGAAGTCTTTCGATGGAAGGAAGAATGACTGTCTGCAACATGAGTATTGAAATGGGTGCAAGGGGAGGTTTGATCGCTCCTGACGAAACAACCTTTGAATACATCAAAGGAAGAGAATTCGCACCAAATGGAGCGGATTTTGACGCTGCAATTGAAAAATGGAAACAACTATATTCTGATGGTGATTCGGAATTTGACTTGGAGATCACTTATGATGCGGCCGATATCGAGCCGATGATCACCTATGGGACTAACCCGGGAATGGGAACAAAAGTCAGCGGAGCTATTCCCACGAATGGCGAGATCCAGGAAAGTAACAAAAAATCATTCCTTAAATCTCTTGACTATATGCACTTTAATCCAGGCGACAAACTAATCGGAAAAGATATTGATTTTGTGTTTGTTGGAAGCTGTACAAATGGTAGGATTGAAGACCTGCGTGAAGTAGCGAATTTTGTCAAAGGTAAAAGAAAAGCGGATAATATTACTGCATGGATTGTTCCTGGTTCAAAAGCTGTTGAAAAACAGGCTCATGAAGAAGGTATTACCAAAATCCTCGAAGAAGCTGGCTTTAAACTCAGACAACCAGGATGTTCAGCATGCCTTGCTATGAATGACGATAAAATTCCTGAAGGCAAACTGGCTGTTTCTACTTCAAACAGAAACTTCGAGGGTCGGCAAGGTCCGGGGGCAAGGACAATGCTTGCCAGCCCATTAACAGCTGCTGCAGTTGCAGTTGCAGGAAAAATAGTTGATCCAAGAGATTTTATTTAAAGAAGAAGTAATTATGGCAATAGAAAAATTTTCAAAAATACAATCTACCGCAGTTCCCTTACAAATTGAAAATGTCGATACGGATCAGATCATTCCGGCCAGGTTTTTAAAAGCCACAACCAGGGAAGGATTTGGAGACAATCTTTTCAGGGACTGGAGGTATGACAAAAATGGGAATCCAAAACCTGATTTTGTTTTAAATGATCACCTTTATAAGGGCAAAATCCTTGTCGCTGGAAAAAACTTTGGAAGTGGTTCCAGCCGGGAGCATGCAGCATGGGCTGTTCACGATTATGGTTTTAAAGTTGTAGTATCCAGTTTTTTTGCTGATATCTTCAAAAACAATGCTTTGAACAATGGTTTACTTCCTGTTCAAATTTCCGAATCTTTTTTACAGGAAATGTTTCAGGCCATTGAAAGTGATCCCAAAGCGCTTTTTGAAGTGGACCTTGAAAATCAGGAAATCATCATTTCTTCGAGTGGTTCAAAAGAAAACTTTGAAATCAATCCATATAAAAAAGAATGCCTTCTTAACGGCTACGATGACATCGATTACTTACTGAGCATGAAGGATAAAATTCAAGCTTTCGAGGTAAGCAGAGTATAAATCCACACTTAATGAAAATTTCTGTTCTTGACACAACCTTGCGTGATGGCGAACAAACATCAGGAGTTTCCTTTTCTGAAAGTGAAAAACTCAATATTGCCCGCCTTTTATTGGAAGAGCTCAAGGTAGATCGAATAGAAATTGCTTCAGCCAGAGTATCTGAAGGAGAATTTAATTCTGCAAAAAAAATTCTGGACTGGGCCAATAAATACGGATATCAGGATAAAGTTGAAATACTGGGCTTCGTCGACAACGACATCTCCCTGAAATGGATACAAGATGCCGGCGGAAAGATCATCAATTTACTCTGCAAAGGTTCTCTCAAGCACTGCACCCAGCAGCTTAGAAAAACTCCTGACGAACACATTTCTGACATAAAAAAGGTCATTAAGAATGCTCAAAATATGGGCATTACAGTCCATATTTATTTAGAAGACTGGTCGAATGGAATGCGAAATTCCCCGGAATACGTATTGCAATTCATCGAATGTCTCAAAAATGAACCGATTGCAAGGTTTATGCTGCCGGATACTTTAGGCATTTTAAACCATATGGAAACCTATGATTATTGTAAGCAAATTGTAAACAAATTTCCCACACTGACATTTGATTTTCATGCTCACAATGATTACGATTTGGCTACTGCCAATGTGTATGCAGCCATCAATGCAGGCATTACCAATATTCACACTACGGTAAATGGATTAGGTGAGAGAGCTGGAAATGTTCCGCTGTCCAGTGTCATTGGAATCGTCAAAGACCATTTCCACTATGACATGTCGGTGAATGAGAAAAAATTGTATTTCGTCAGCAAAATTGTAGAATCTTTCAGTGGCGTGCGAATTCCATCCAACAAACCATTGATTGGCGAATTTGTATTTACACAGACAAGTGGCATCCATGCAGATGGGGATAATAAAAATAATCTCTATCACAACGATCTGAAACCTGAGAGATTTAACCGAAAAAGGGTTTATGCCCTTGGTAAAATGTCTGGCAAGGCCAATATCAAACGAAATCTTGAGGAATTGGGGATTGAGTTGGATGATGAATCCATGAAGATTGTTACTGAAAAAATCATTGAACTTGGAGATAAAAAGGAAGTTGTCACTCAAGAGGATCTTCCCTACATTATTTCCGATGCCATCAAAAGCCAGCAGATTAATCAAAGGATTAAGATCAAAAACTACAATCTGTCTGTTGCGGCTGGTTTGCGATCTGTCGCAACGTTGAGTATAGAGATCGATGATAAACTTTACCAGGAAACTGCATCCGGAGATGGACAGTATGACGCTTTTATGACTGCTCTATGGAGAATCTATGACAGGTTGGGTAAAGACAAACCACGACTGGTTGATTATAATGTTTCCATACCCCCTGGAGGAAAAACAGATGCTCTTTGTCAGACTACAATCACCTGGGATTTAAAGAATAAACAATTTAAAACGAGGGGATTAGACTCCGATCAGGCCATAGCTGCTATCAAAGCAACCATAAAAATGCTTAATGTAATAGAAAACAATAGCTCACTTTAGTGGCAGTAGGCAGTAACAGTAGGCAGCTATAAACCCAAAAAGGTTATGGAATCCGGATATAAAAATTTAAATGTTTATCAAATAGCTTATACTTCAGCAATGGAAATATTTCAAATTTCAACATCCTTTCCAAAAGAGGAAAAATATGCATTAACTGACCAGATCCGAAGATCAAGCAGATCCGTTTGTGTGAATATTGGAGAAGGATATAGAAAAAGAAAGTATCCAAAACATTTCACCAGCAAGATGACGGATGCAGACGGAGAATGTACTGAAACACAAATCTGGTTAGATTTTGCAAAGGACTGTGAATACATCAATGAAGAAGTATACCATAAATTATATAGTAAGTACTCAGAAGTCGGTAAAATGTTGGGTAGCATGGGTAACAACCCTGAAAAATTCATCCCAAAATTTTGAACTATGACTGCCTACTGCTGCTGACTACTGCCGCATACTATCTGTTCATTAGATTATAATCAAATAAATAATATCATTAGACTTTTTAAAGATGAAATACAACATTGCAACCCTTCCAGGAGATGGTATCGGACCTGAAATTATCGATCAGGCTATTAAAGTTTTAAACGCCATTGGAACAAAATTCGGTCATGAGTTTGATTTTCAATTTGGTATTACCGGAGCCAGTGCCATTGATCAGGTGGGAAACCCCTATCCGGATGAAACCCATGAGTTATGTGTGAAAGCTGACGCCGTCCTTTTTGGAGCAATTGGAGATCCTAAATATGACAATGATCCCAAGGCAAAAGTGCGCCCAGAGCAGGGCCTTTTGGCTATGAGAAAAAAATTAGGCTTGTATGCCAATATTCGACCAGTGTCTACATTCAAATCTTTGTTACACAAATCACCTCTGAGACATGATTTAGTAGAAGGTGCTGATTTTGTTGTAGTCAGAGAATTGACAGGAGGCATTTATTTTGGCGAACCAAGAGGGAGAAGTGAGGACGGCACAAAAGCTTATGATACATGCCTGTATACCAAAGAAGAAGTTGAGAGAATTGTCAAATTAGGATTTGAATATGCTGCCAAAAGGAATAAAAAGTTAACTGTTGTAGATAAAGCTAACGTATTAGCGACTTCAAGACTTTGGAGAGAAACAGTTCAGGGAATGGCAGGAGACTTTAGCGATATTGAGTTAGACTACATGTTTGTTGACAATGCCGCCATGCAAATTATTCAATGGCCAAAAAGATTTGATGTAATTGTTACAGAAAACATGTTTGGAGATATTTTGTCCGATGAAGCAAGTGTCATTACCGGTTCTTTGGGCTTATTACCATCTGCATCAGTAGGAACATTGACTTCAGTATTTGAACCTATTCACGGAAGCTATCCACAGGCAGCCGGAAAAAACATCGCGAACCCAATTGCAACTGTGCTATCTGCGGCCATGATGCTTGAGATTTCCTTTAATTTAATTGAAGAGGCGAATGCCATCAGAAATGTAGTAGACAAATCTTTGGAAGAAGGAATCGTAACAGAAGACATTTCAAAAGAAAAACCTTATAAAACTTCAGAAGTTGGTGATTGGCTAGCCAACAACATTTAAATATTTATAAAGCTGGCTCATTTAAGTCAGCTTTTTTTATTTTAAAAGAATACTATTCTTTCCAACATTACAATGAAATTCTTTTACAGCTGGTTATTGTAATCCCATCAGACCAGCAATAATTTGACTATATTTAATAGTTTAAGTCCTACCCATCATAAACAAGGAAATAAAAAATTAAATAAATCATTCAAGTTGGGGTTTATTTTTCTATTATATAAATTCAATTTTTGCTTTTTTAATGAGGTACCTTCAATTCAAAAATAAGCCATGAACGAACAGTTATTAAAAGCAATCACAAGACTGTTTGCTATTGTGGCAAAAGAGAGGGTTACAGAGGAAGAAAAACACAAACTTGAAGAGTTTCTCCTCGATCATATCGATGCCGAAGAAATAGAAGATTACCTACAAATCTTCGAAGAATATTCCGTCAGTCGTGAGTTTCAGGAAAACGGAGGCACACCTTCCGGAATGATGGATCCTACCACGGAAGATTTCGTAGAGGAATGGGCAAACATTGTACTGATCTGTAAGCACATTAACATGGAACTTACGGGTTATCAGAAGATTGTCATGCTCATAAAAATAATTGAGCTAATCCTTGCTGATGAATTACTTTCTGAAAGACAAGCCAACCTGTTGTTTTACATTACGCAACTCATTAAGTCAGATTACAATCAGGTAAAAGTCATCAAAGATTTTATTTGGAACAATGAAGTTGAGGAATGCAACTCGGAGAACATTCTTATCATCGATGACGGTGAATATGTAAATAACGTGAATTGTCGTCACCTCACTGCTCCAAAGCTTTCGGGCTTTATGGCTGTCCTTTATTTGCCAAATTTAGAAACTTATCTCATTAAATATGTCGGAATTTCCTCAATTCGGGTTAACGGCATCCCTCTAAAAAGCCGGTCTGTTAATGTTTTTCCTCCTGGTAGTAACATCAGAGGAGACAAAATTGACCCGATTTTTTATAGCGATGTGGTAGCTGCTTTTCAGGTGATAGAACCTCACTTAAAATTAACCTTGCGAGCAGAAAATGTTTCTTTGAGATTCGGGACTGGAGTTATTGGTTTAAGGAACATTAATATTTCAGAAGAATCTGGAAAATTAATTGGGGTCATGGGTGCTAGTGGATCTGGGAAATCGACGCTCTTTGAGGTATTAAATGGTAAACGAAAGCCCATTCTTGGTCAGGTGACTATCAATGGAATTGACATTTACAAGAATAAAGAAGCCATTGAGGGAATTATCGGTTATGTACCTCAGGATGACATGTTGATGGAGGAACTAACCGTCTATCAGAATTTGTATTATGCCGCTCTTTTGAGTTACGCAGATTACAATGATATTGAAATAAACGAGATCGTCAATAAAACTCTTCTCAACCTTGGGCTTTATGATATCCGAGATCTTCAGGTTGGAAACCCTCTCAACAAAACCATCAGCGGTGGCCAGAGAAAGCGTCTGAACATAGCTCTTGAGTTGATACGGGAACCGGATATCCTTTTTCTCGACGAGCCGACTTCAGGTTTATCCTCAAGAGATTCTGAAAACATCATGGACCTGTTGAAAGAATTATCCTTAAAAGGAAAAATGGTGTTTGCCATTATTCACCAGCCTTCATCAGATATTTTCAAGATGTTTGATAGTCTTGTGATTTTAGATGTGGGCGGCTACCAGATTTACTATGGTATTCCAACTGAGGCATTAGGCTATTTCAAAGAGATTATCAATATGGTCAACCGCGACCAGGGCATATGCATCACATGCGGAAATGTGAAGGTCGAACAAATTTTTAATATCATTGAAACCAGGGTGGTCGATGAATATGGAAGATTCACTGAAAGAAGAAAAATTTCACCGCCGGAATGGAATCGTTACTTTCTGAAAAAATTCAAGCCTTCACAAAAAACGATCAACCATGAAATACCGGATTCCAAAAACTTTAAAATACCAAGCAGAAAGAATCAATTTAAAATTTTTGCAGTCAGGGATTTTCTATCAAAAATAAGTAACCGGCAATATCTCTATATCAACCTGCTTGAAGCGCCCATTTTAGCTTTTATATTATCCTATTTTATAAGGTATTATGAAAAACATAGTCCGGATAGCGCTTATAGCTTCTACGATAATCCCAATATCCCGGCTTACTTTTTCATGAGTATCATTGTCGCTCTTTTTATGGGACTAACTGTAAGTGCTGAAGAAATTATAAAAGATAGAAAAGTTCTAGAGAGAGAATCTTTCTTAAATCTGAGCAGGGGAAGTTATCTGGCGTCAAAACTGTTTATCCTTTTTGGGATATCAGCAATTCAAACCTTTTCTTTTATTCTTGTTGGGAATATCATCCTGGAGTTTAAAGGAATGTACATCCACTATTGGATGATCCTATTCACATGCTCCTGCATGAGCAATGCCATAGGTCTCAATATTTCATCTGCTTTCAATTCGGCAATTACAATCTATATTTTGATTCCAATTATTCTCATTCCACAGTTAATATTCAGTGGAGTGGTGTTTTCCTTTGAAAAGCTAAACCCAGATCTGAGTTCACAGGATAAGGTGCCAATATACGGGGAAATCATGGCGTCCAGGTGGGCATACGAAGCAGCAATGGTCAAACAATTTAAATCTAACAGGTATGAAAAACTATTTTATGATATAGACAAGAAAATAGCTAATGCCGATTATAAATCGACCTATTACATTCCGGAGTTGCTTCTGCAATTGGACAAAGCAAATTTAACTGAAACGACAATTGATGAGAAAGAAAGCAATTTTGAATTATTGAGATATGAGATTGATAAGGAGCTTGAATTTACAGGAAGAGATAAATTTAATGAACTCGATAAGCTAACCGTAAACAGTTTTGATTCAACTATTTACACATCTACAAAAAAATTCCTTAATACGCTTCAGCAGTTGTATGTCAATAGAAAGAACAATTTTATCGATGAAAGGAATGACATTTTAAATAACTTCAATAAAAATGAAATATTGCAAGCCCAATTACTGAAATTCAGAGATCGGTACAAAAATGAAAACATCAATCAACTGGTGAAATCTCTAAATGAAAAAACGAGGATCATTCAAGTCAACAATGAGTTGGTGCGAAAAATCTACCCGATCTATTTTGATCCAGAAAGGCCCACTAACAGGTTTAATTTCAGAACACATTTTTATGCTCCCACAAAATATTTTGGTGGGTTTTACATGGACACTTTCTATTTCAACCTATTGGTGATATGGTCTATGACTTTATTTTTGGTTATAGCACTCTACTTTGATTTACTTAGAAAAATAGTGATAAAGGCCGAAGGAGCATCTTCACGTCCTATACCGTATTATATGAGGAAAAATAAAAACTATATAAAGAAGAAGATTCAACAGAGGAAAGTGAGAAAAATCCTATCCAGAAAATAAATGGCAATTTAAACCTGGAAATAGGGTTTCAAAATGACCCAGGGTTAAAATCTAATCATTTTTTTATTGACTGATTGAGATTTTTGTGTGCAACTTCCAATGATTTGAAATAACTGTCCCGGGATTTATCGTCGAATATTCGATCGTTGCCTTTGTCTGATAAATTATTAATATATGCAATTGGATACGTAGCAAATTGTTTGACCTTCATTTTAGTATTCTTTTTCAATAATGACACGTTTGCGATAAAAATGGTTTCTTTTTTCCTGAAATATTTTATCAACTAGTAAAAAGCATTGTGGATTTCATTAGCTGTGATCATTAGTTGATATGCAAAATAAACACAATTTCCTGTATTATGTTTCAAGGAAATACGAGATTTATTAAAAAATGTTAAATTATTTGATAAGATTTATTATTCCTTTGAAAGTTTTGTTGGAATAAATCAACGTGTAGTAGTAGACACCATTGCTTTTATTGTCACCATCCCAGCGAAATTCTCTTTGCGAAGATTCAAACACTTTCTGACCCCAGCGATTGTAAATAATAATTTCTTCAAAGGTATTCTCGCAATTGTCAATTGGAAGATCCGGGATGTAAAAAACTTCGTTGATATTATCCTCAGTATTGGGAGTAAAAGCATTGGGAGGAAGGAAATCATAATTCACAAATTTATCCTGGATAACAATCGTAAAATCCAAAACTGAACTATCCGGGACGAAACATTTATTATCCTCAGATCGAATAGTGAATGGGTATATTCCCGCCTGATATCCTTCTGTCAATAGATCACATGTAGCGGACCAGGTAAAATTTGCAAAAGACGTAGAACCCTGGGAAGTTGTGTTAAACTGAATACCATAAATTTCATTAAAATTTGAATAATCAATAAGCTCCAGGCTGACCATATCTCCATCAGGATCTGTACTTGTAACAGGCAATGAGATATTTTGACCAACCTCAAAATAAATTGAGTCTGGGCTAGTCAAATTATTTACCCTGATTATTGGTGGATTATTATCAGGAGGAAGCAATTTAAATTTCATGGAAATTGTATCAGCGTTGGGTTGCTTACATTTATCAAAGTCCTCCACTATCAACCATATTTCCAGGCTATCAACTGTGTTGATATTTACTGTTCCACATGGGATCTGCAAGTTAAAGTTACCCTGCACCTCACCCTTGCCTACTAAATTTTCAAATTGAATACCAATGTCCTCCAAATCAAACCCATTCCCCACAGCATAGACAATCAAACTATCATCGACATTTGCATCGATTGCCTGGACAATGAAACTCTTTAGTTCTTCAATTTTAATCGCGAAGGTCGTGTCGTTAGTCGATCCATTTAGAAATAACTCAGGCACATTGTTTGGAGGCAACTCAATATCCACTGAATAATAAAGTGTATCGGCGCTGTTTTTCAGGCATTCATCATAATCCTCCGCAATGACCATAAATTCAAAATGCGTTTTGTCGATAAATGAATACAATTCACAACTTGTATCCCAACTCAATTGATAATCCATTTGACCGGGTTGAGAATTGATCTCCAGTAATTCCAGACCAAATTCCTCCGGTTCAAAATCCAGCGGAACAATTTGCATGGACATAGAATCTCCGTCTGAATCGACCGCAGTAATTGGAAATAAATAGTTTCCGTCCTCACTTAATGTGAGAGTCTGGACCTTCTGGCCAGGTTGGGTAAATTGTGGGATAGCATTATCAGGTTGATTTACGGTGGCAGATATTCTTAATGTATCGATCAGTGATTGAGGGCATCGATTATCATAAACCAACAGATCTACAATTGCCGGATCATAAGAACCCTCGTTGATACATTGAGGCAGACAAAACTCAAATTTTAATGTGTCATCTGGGTTTGTGATGAAACCGGAATTTATGGATAAACTATTATTAAGCGAGTCTGAAAAATTAACGGCGACAGCTCTTACCCTAATAAATTCACTGCTATCACCATCATTAACTATTATTTCAAAACAAGTATCCTCGCCATAATTGATTGTAACATTGTCTATGTCCGGAAGAAACTGATTAGATCCCGGGGCTTTGGCCAGGATTTGAGGCTTATTCCCCGGAGGTGGGCAGTCCACGACAAAAAGTTGAAAATCCCTTATAACCTCTCCGATTTTCTCACCATCTCTAAACTCTTCACACTTAACAGAAAAAACATATAGTCCTTCTTCGGCAGGAGTTACTCTCAATAGACCATCTTTTGTGATATTAAGCGGTTCCGGACCAGGTACCTGTAAGATGCTATCATACCCTTCATTCCAGTTGATCAGAGGATGAGGCTTAGGCTTCGGAACAGGTAATGGATTGGGATTTATTCCTGCCTCTGAGCTATTCAATGGTGTTACAAGACTATAAGTCAATGAATCTCCATCCTGATCAAACCCTTTAAAATCAGCATAATAGAACTGATTGATACAAGCATAATCCCTGAGAGGTGGAAACAAGGTTGGTGTGGAATTGATAAACCTCTCTCCATTCTTCATTAAAGGTGAGAATTCAATATAGAATGTCTGTCCCGTAATATCAGGAGACATAACATTGGTAATGTTATGATTGCGACAGCATCTTTCCCATACCATATAATAACCTTCCGGATCATCAAAATCGCCTGGTGAAAGTTCTACCACTCTTTCATAGACTAATCGCTTGGTAATGATTATATTATTTGTACAACTTGGGTTTGAATAAGGAATGATTTCATCCTCTGTCAGGTACATCGTCACATTCCTCACATAGATGTCGTCGCTTTTTCGAAAAATAGAGGCACTTACTGAATCATCCTGTGCTTGAGGATTACCATAAATGTCATCAAAATATTGAATTTGCCTGAATAAATAGGTGTTGTCTTCAATGTGAACGATCTCAAATTCTCCTCCAACAATGTGTGTGGCAAAAGATGAAATACCTATAAAAAAAATTACCAGGAAGGTCAGTAATAATCTCGTCATAAGATTTCCAAAATAGGTCTAAAAATAGAAAAAATTAATCCTTTGCCAAGTCATATTCCTTAACTTTGCCGTTTTTCTATGGCAGGTAAAAAAGTAATACTTAGAAATGTAGAAATTGTAACCTACGCAGCAGAAGGGAAATGCATCGCACGACACGATGGCATGGTTATCTTCGTAAAAGGCCTTGTGCCCGGAGATATCGCAGACTTGCAAATTACCAAAAAGAAAAGTCAGTATTTTGAAGCAAAACCCATCTCTATAGTAAAATATTCAAATGAAAGGGTTGAGCCTTTTTGTGAGCACTATGGAATATGTGGGGGATGTAAATGGCAACATTTGGATTATCAATACCAATTAAAATACAAGCAGCAACAGGTGGAAGATAATCTAACAAGGATTGGAAAATTGACTTTTCCTACAATCAATCCTATTATTCAAAGTGACTTCACAAGATTTTACCGAAACAAACTTGAATTTACATTTTCAGACTATAGATGGTTGACATTTGAAGAGGTGAGATCCGATCGAAAAATTGATCGCCGCGGAGTTGGTTTTCACATTCCACAGCAGTATGATAAAATTGTCGATATCAATCATTGTCATTTACAACCTGATCCATCAAATCAGATCCGTAATTTCATTCGGAAATTTGCCCTTGAAAACAACTTGTCTTTTTACAACATTCGTGAGTTCAAAGGCTTGTTAAGAAACCTGATCATCCGAAATACTACCGTGGATGAATGGATGGCCGTTGTACAGTTTGGCGAAAATGAACCTGAAAATATTGCTTATCTAATGCATGCCATACGAACAAATTTTCCGGAAATCACCTCATTAAATTATGTGATCAATCAAAAAAAGAACGAAACCTTTTTTGACCTTGATGTGATCAATTATTCAGGAAATGAATGCATTTTTGAAAAAATGGGAGACTTAAGATTTAAAATAAGTCCTAAATCCTTTTTTCAAACCAATTTTCACCAAGCCCAAAAATTATATGACAAAACCAGGGAATTTGCAGGTCTGACAGGCAAAGAGGTAGTCTACGACCTTTATACCGGAACCGGAACCATTGCCTTGTACCTGGCTGATGTCGCTGTTAATGTAATCGGCATTGATAATGTACCCCAGGCAATAGAAGACGCACAGGAAAATGCTGCTGTCAATCAAATTAATAATGCGACTTTCCTGGCCGGGGATGCAAAGGAAATGTTTAATGAGGCATTGTTTCATGAATATGGTGCCCCGGATGTATTAGTGGTTGATCCTCCAAGAGCAGGGATGCACGAGGACCTAATCAAGGTAATTTTGCAGGTATTACCCAAAAAAATCGTTTACGTAAGTTGTAATCCTGCTACCCAGGCCAGAGACCTGGCATTGATGTGTGACCGGTATAAAATTGAAAAAGTGCAACCTTTGGATATGTTTCCTCACACCCATCATATTGAGAATATTGTGTTGTTAAATCGTATGTAAGCATGAGTATTTTTGAGAATGATCCTGAATTGAATGGAAAATACCTTGGTACAATCTCTAAGGATTTTGTAAAAGTCGCGGACAATTTAAAAGAAGCTTCCTATCAGATCCGGACAAGGGGATTTTCTGATTTTCCCATATTTCCTATTTCAAAATCGGAAATATCAATTGGGCAGTTGTTGATAAGTAAAACAGACCTCGATCTGGATTGGAATTACCACGCTTCTTATGTAGATGAATTTATTCAGCGCAAGCTAATGAAAAATGAAAAACTTGAGGAGTTTAAACGAATCTACAAAGATCCCGACGAGTTTTGTTGTCTATTTGTTGTAGATGAAGAGTTTACCAATTTTTTGTTTATTCCATACCCTGATGAATAACTATCGGGTAATCTGAAACCCTGAATAACCTTTCATTTCGGTATTCTCTTCTTCAACCCTTATAACTTTTGACCAGGCCGGACCTTTATTGCATTTTATTAAAAATTGCTCAATCTCATCGTCATCACCCTCTGCTTCGATGTACACCGAACCGTCTTGTCTGTTTCTTACAAATCCATTGATTTTAAGTGATTCCGCCACCCTTGATATGAATGCACGATAACCGACACCCTGAACAAGACCAAAAACCTTAATGACTTTAGCCTTCATAACCCAGGTTTATCTCCTGAATCCGCTTCATAATTTCCACACTTGAGGACATGCCAATCCTGTCTGCTCCGCTTTCAATCATCTTTAAAACCGTATCGACATCGCGAATACCTCCGCTTGCTTTCACACCTACATTGTTAGGAAGGCATTTGCGAATGAGCTTGACGTCTTTTACAGTAGCTCCGTAAGGTGCATATCCGGTTGAGGTTTTTACAAAATCAGTTCCAGCATCCACACAAATTTTGCATGCTTCCACGATTTCATTTTCCGTTAAAAATGCTGTTTCAATGATAACTTTCATCAAACATCCATTTTGATGAACGAGATTAGCACATTTTGCCAACTCAATTTTAGTCCATGGGAGATTTGATTTGAAGGATGAGACATTCATAACAATGTCTAACTCATTTGCTCCAAAATCAATGCATCTCTTTATCTCGTCCAGCTTGGTTTCAGTTAAATTATAACCAAAAGGGAACCCAATAACGGTAACAAGTTGAAGTGGGGATTTAGATATCTCTGCAGCTGCTTTTTTTACCCAAAATGGTGGTACACAAACACCCAAAAAATTGTGCTCAAAAGCCTCATCAATTAATCTGGAAATATCTTTTTCCGAGATATCAGGTTTTAAAAGAGTGTGTTCTATAAATTGATTAATGTTATACATAGCCTACCAAAGATTAAGAAATATTGGTTTGTTCGGTGGCTTAGCGTGTCAGCTCAATGAATTACCTGTGCATGTTTCGTGTCGGACAATATATTAAAAGAATCAAAAATTAAGAAAAAAATTATCCATAAATATTTTGAGGGTTAATGCACGATATTGCATTCCTTGCAGAGTTTTCTCTTTCCTGGCTTTCTCTTTTTTGGTTTCTTTTTGTGACCAAAATAGGCAGGATCTGAATATTGTGGCTTTTCCATTTGCTTATGCATTTTTTTATACTTTTTAGCATTGGCCTCCATTAACTCATGGTACTCATCTATTTTCTTCTCAAAATCGAGATTGTTGTACTTAGCTTTTGACTTTTTCCGGGATTTCTTAGATTTCTTCTCGGCACTACCATAGGTAGCTCCTTCATCATATTCGAAAGTAAACACTGGTCTTTCCTTGCTTTCTTTTGAGTTCTGAGAAAAGGCTTCTCCAACAAAAAAAATCATTAGAAAAAAGAGTATAAATACAAAATATTTATTCATAACACACAAACTGTTTTAACTAAAAACCCCTCAATTTAAAAAATATTGTAATAGATCCATTCTAACTAATGGTGCTTCCATTGGTGAGGCTTTCTTCCGGAGTGATAAATACGAGCTTACCATCGGGGTCTTCTGCAAGCAATATCATGCCTTGTGATTCAATCCCCATGATTTTCCTTGGAGCCAGGTTAACAAGCATAGTCACTTTTTTTCCAACCACTTCTTCAGGTGAGAAATATTTTGCAATACCGCTTACTACGGTTCTTTGGTCTAGTCCGGTATCAACTTTAAGCTTCAATAATTTATTCGATTTTTCCACCTTTTCTGCTTCAAGAATCTCAACTATTCTCATATCCATTTTCATAAATTCATCGAATGTACATAACTCTTTTGCTGGTGACATATTTATTGATTCTTTTTTGGTGTCTTTTTCGTTTAACTTTCTGGTATCAAGAAGCTTTTGAACCTGTGCTTCTATGACATCGTCCTCAATTTTTGCAAACAGTAATTCCGGTTGTTCAATTTTATGACTTTCAGACAATAATTCATGATCACCAATCGATGACCAAGTAGCATTATTAAAATTTAAAATATGTGAGATCTTTTTTGCCGTGAATGGAAGAAAAATCTCAGACAAGGAAGATAAGTTGGCCGCCACCTGAAGTGAAAGGTTTAAAATAGTACCAACACGCTTTTCATCCGTTTTAATTAGTTTCCAGGGCTCATTATCCGCGAGGTATTTATTCCCTGTTCTTGCTAAATCAATAAAATGTGACAAGGCCTCCCTAAACTTAAACTTGTCCAGCGAATTGCTTACATTAACAGGTGTCTCTTTTAATTGGGCTATAAGTTTTTCATCTATTTCGAGCAAATCACCTCTTTCTGGTATCTTCCCGTCAAAATACTTGTGAGTTAAAACAACGGCCCTGTTGATGAAATTTCCAAGAATAGCTACCAGTTCATTATTATTTTTAGCTTGAAAATCTTTCCAGGTAAAATCATTGTCTTTTGTCTCTGGCGCATTGGAGGTAAGGGTATAGCGCAACACATCCTCCTTGCCTGGCATCTCATCCAGAAACTCATGAAGCCATACCGCCCAGTTTCTCGATGTTGAGATCTTATTTCCTTCCAGGTTTAAAAACTCATTGGCAGGAACATTATCGGGAACGATAAATTCTCCATGTGTTTTGAGCATGGTGGGAAAGATGATACAATGAAAAACAATATTGTCTTTGCCAATAAAATGGACCAACCTTGTATCTTCCGATTGCCAATAGTCTTTCCAATCCTTTCCATTCTCATTTGCCCAATCAATGGTTGCAGATATGTAACCGATTGGTGCATCAAACCAAACATATAAAACCTTCCCCTCGGCTTCTTCCAGCGGGACAGGCACGCCCCAATCCAAATCGCGAGTGACTGCCCGCGGTTGCAACCCCTGGTCGATCCAGGACCTGCATTGCCCATAAACATTTGATTTCCATTCTTTATGATCCTCCAGGATCCATTTTCTCAACCAGTCTTCGTATTCGTCTAAAGGCAAATACCAATGCTTGGTTTCTTTTAGCACAGGCTTGCTACCACTTAACATCGAATTTGGATTGATCAATTCTGAGGGACTCAAAGTAGATCCACAGTTTTCGCATTGATCGCCATATGCCTCTTGATATCCACATTTGGGACAAGTTCCTTTGATGTATCGATCTGCGAGGAATGTCCGGGCTTCTTCGTCGTAGTATTGCTCGGAAAGAATTTCCCTGAATACTTTATTGTTATACAATTTTGTGAAAAAATCTGACGCAGTTTTATAGTGTGTCTTGCTTGTTGTTCTGGAATAGATGTCAAAGCTAATCCCAAACTTCTCAAATGATTCCTTAATCATTTGATTGTATTTATCAGCAATTTCCTGGGGTGTAACGTTCTCTTTTTTTGCTCTTATTGTAATAGGAACCCCATGCTCATCAGAACCACAAATAAATGCAACATCTTCTTTTTTTGATCTCAAATAGCGTACATAGATATCTGCAGGAACATATACACCCGCCAAATGACCAATATGGATGGGACCATTCGCATAGGGTAGCGCTGAGGTAATCGTATGTCTTTTGAAGGTTTTTTCAGGCATTTTCAAGAAATTTCCGCAAAGATAGAAAGATCTGGAAAGGTAGAAGAAATATGAAGGAAAAACTTATATGGTAGGTAGCGTAATTTCGAATGTAGTGTTATCCTTAGGTCTTTTTAACTCGATGCGTCCCTTCAATTTTTCTACCGCTATCCTGGCTGCATATATCTCCAACCCTGTTCCATTCCTTCTTGGAGAACCTTTAAAAAAAACTTCAAAAACTTTATTAATATCCGAATCCATAATGCCAAACCCGTTGTCCTCGAATATTAGTTTCAATGAATCCTCACTGCCATTTTGAACAGTAAGGTTTACAAAGGCCTCTTTATTGATCGAAAAAAGGTAAGCATTATTGATCATGTTCTCAATGATGGTAATAAATAAAGCCCGATCGCTGTTCCAGGTGCCTCTTTTTTTAAGGGAATAATTTACTTTTATACCCTTAGCCAGCTCGGCTTTGCCTGCAAGATCCATTCCAGCTTTTACACTTTTTTCAATATCAATTACTTCAAGGTTTGCAGGCCGTTGATACATTTCATGAACCTCTATGAGCTTGATTAAGATCTTATTAGCTCTGTCTGAAATATTTTGAAGAGTATCAAAGTACTTAAGTGTATCATTATCCTTAGATTCCATCTGACCGATTTTGATAATTCCCTGCATCGTTGCAATCGGTCCTCTGAGGTCATGTGAAGTTTTATAAATAAAATCATCAAGGTCTTTAACAGCCTTCTCTAATTTTACATTGGTATAGGCTAGCTCTTTTGTACGCGCTCTAACAGCAATTTCGAGCTCGCTATTAACATTCTTTAATAAGTCATTTTGATGTTTAATCGTATGCTGAGCCTCAGCCAACTGTTTATTCCTGCTTTCCAGTACCTCTTTTTGTTTTTCGATTTTATAATTACTGACACTAAGCTTTTTATTGATTTTATTGGTATTAATGTAGTTCCTGGTAACAATTATTATGAGTAGAATACTCAAAATCAGAACAATCACTAAAAGCTGGTTAAGCTTTTTCCGCTGATTGATATCCTGTTCCTTTTGGGCGATCACCTGCTGGGATTCTTCTTTTTGAACGAGTAACTGAATAGTAGCAACGTTTTTAGCCAATCCTTCATTAAAAATCTGATCGCCTGCTTCAGTGGCTAATTTTTGATAATAAAATGCACTGTCATAAATTTGCTGATCATCATAGATGGCAGCATATAAATTGTATACAAATAAATTGATTTGATTATCTTCTAGCTCAGTAGCCAACTTATTGCTCATTTTAAGATGGTCTTTTGCAACTCCATAATTCTGATTCTGGAATTCAATTTTGGCGAGATGAAAATGATTGTAGGCTTCAAGATATTCATCGCCGGTTTTTTGACTAAGCTCAAGCGACAAAATTAAGTATTTTCGAGCCAGATTTAGACTATTCATTCTGATATAGAGGTTTCCAAGTCCATCATAAATATAGGAAAGAGAAATCTCATCGTTTTTATCAACAAACTTAAGTGCTAAAAGGAGATTCTTTTCAGCCAACTTAAATTGCATAGCAGAGGTATAACTAAGGCCTAAATTATTAAAAACTGTTACAACGCTTGATGAATCTCCATCTGATAATTTTATGTCTAAAGCTTTATCAAAATACAAAATGGCATTTTCGAAATCTTTAAGCTTATAATATATAAGTCCAATATTGTTTAAAGAGCTAAATAGTCTCGATGTATTTCCTAGTCTTTCTTTAACCTTCAATGATTCCTGATGATAAAACAGTGCACTATCGTAAAGATTTAATTGATAGTAGAAATTCCCTAGCTCTGTATAACACCTGTATAATTCTGAGTAGATATTTGCCTTCTTTGAGAGTTGTGTAGCCCTATCCAGATATTCCTTTGATTTTGATGCGTTATAGGTATTACTATACGAATATCCCAATTCAATTAGTGTTTGAATTTGAGACAGTGTATCATGGATTAGCTCAGCCTCCTCCAATCCCAGTTGATAAAAATAGATTGAGCTATCTAAGTCGATGTCAAAAAATTCATAGCCAAGCTGATGCAATAGGTCAATCTTTTCCTCACCTTTAACCTTACCAAGCTGATCTGTCAGGCTATCAACCAGAATTGTACTATTCTCCTTAGCGGAAACAGAATTGACAAATAAACTTGAATTTGTCAGAGATAAAAAAAATATAAAATATACTCTCACTCTATTGCCTAAAAAGTAATTCCGCATTACTAATTATAAATATAAATAAACTAATTACATAATTATATATATCCTGCCACATAAGCAAAAATCAAATAGTACAGAAAATTATAAAAATATTTAAATTCCTTACATAAGTAATTATAACTTAAATAATATACAATTGTATTATTTCATGAATTTATAATTATTTTTATCAGTAATATAACAAAACAAGTAAAATGTACTGAATAAAGTTTATATTGTATTTTTCTAATATTTTATATAATAATTTTGATAATTCGGCTCCTTTCCGTATAATTGACTATGATTTTTTAATGAATTTTTTAAAAAAGATTGTAGGCTATTAAAATAAACTAAAATGAAAACTAAATTATTAACACTCGCTTTATTCGGATTTTTAACTCTTGGTTTTGTTTCATGTGCTGAAGAAGATGTAACTCCAACTCCTGATGTTACGGCTGCTGCAAAACCACTTCCTGATAATGATGGAGCAGGAAGAACGATTCGTGATTAACAATTTCAAACAACGGATAAAACTAATCCTAGTTCAGTTTTAATTTATTTATCTAAAAATATTTAAATTATTACTTTTTCAAAACACTTATGAGGATTATTTATTTGAAATTGTACTTTTCTAACTCATAATAGAAAATATCATATAGAAAAGATTATGTGTTAATCACGATAATGAGTTTATTGAAAAGAAACGGTAACCCGGAAATTTCCGGGTTTTTTTATTACTTTTTCTTTGTACCTTTGCGGCTTCAAAAATTCTCCGATGCAAAGTATAAGAAATGTAGCGATAATCGCCCATGTTGACCATGGCAAAACAACCCTTGTTGATAAAATCATTTACTCCACAAATATTTTATCTGAACACAAAGAAAAACAAGAACTCATCCTTGATTCCAACGATCTCGAAAGGGAAAGAGGTATAACCATTACTTCAAAAAATGTATCGGTAACATACAAAGACGTCAAGATCAACATTATTGACACCCCTGGTCACGCTGATTTTGGTGGAGAAGTGGAAAGGGTGCTTAAAATGGCAGATGGAGTGTTACTCCTTGTTGATGCCTTCGAAGGCCCAATGCCACAAACAAGGTTTGTACTAAGTAAAGCTATTGGACTCGGTCTCAAACCAATTGTCGTAATAAATAAAGTTGACAAACCCAACTGTAGGCCGGATGAGGTCCATGAGCAGGTTTTTGACTTAATGTTCCACCTTGATGCCACAGAAGAACAACTGGATTTTGTAACTGTTTATGGGTCAGCCAAGGAAAACTGGTTCAGTTACGATTGGAAGGAAAGAACAGAGGACATAACTCCGTTGCTTGATTGCCTTCTTGAAAACATCCCTCCTGCTCCATTTGTAGACGGGATTCCTCAATTTCAAATAACCTCACTCGATTATTCTTCTTTTGTTGGTAGGATTGCTATAGGAAGAGTATTTAAAGGTAGCCTGAAAGAAGGACAACAGTTGGCAATCATCAAGAAGGACAACCGAAAGGAAAAAGTCAGGCTGAAAGAAATACATATCTTCGAAGGATTGGGAAGAATAAAGGTCCCGGAAGTATTTTGCGGTGATATCTGCGCATTAGTTGGTATTGATGATTTTGAGCTAGGAGACACAATTACTGATTTTGATAATCCTGAGCCCATGCCTAGAATTTCTATTGATGAGCCTACCATCAATATGCTATTCACGATTAATAATTCTCCATTTTTTGGAAAGGAAGGAAAATTTGTCACCTCAAGACACTTAAGGGACCGACTTTACAAAGAAACAGAAAAGAATCTTGCCCTTAAGGTAGAGGAAACAGATTCAGAAGATAAATTCCTTGTTTATGGTCGAGGAATTTTACACTTATCCGTTTTGATAGAAACAATGAGAAGAGAAGGGTATGAATTGCAGGTAGGTCAGCCGCAAGTGATCTATAAAAACGTAGATGGCCAGAAACATGAACCTATTGAATTGCTGGTAGTAGATGTTCCTCAGGAAAGCAGTGGGAAAATTATTGAGGCGGTAACAAAACGAAAAGGGGATTTAAAAATTATTGAACCAAAAGGTGATGTTCAACACCTGGAATTTGAAATTCCTGCCCGGGGGATCATGGGCTTGAGGAACAACCTATTGACCTTATCAGCCGGAGAGGCCGTAATTAATCATCGGTTTCTGGAATACCAGCCATTTAAAGGTGATATTACAGTTAGAAATAATGGATCACTTATATCTATGGAAACAGGACTTGGAACAGCTTATGCCATTGATAAGCTACAGGACAGAGGAACATTTTTTATTGATCCGGGAGAAGATGTTTATGAAGGCCAGGTGATTGGTGAACATATCAGATCTGTGGATTTGGTGATTAATGTTCAGAAAGGAAAAAAGCTTACTAATATGCGTGCAGCTGGTTCCGATGACAATGCTAAAATTGCACCTAAAAGAAGATTTTCATTGGAAGAAGCTTTGGAATATATTCATAAGGATGAATATTTAGAAGCCACTCCAAAATCTATTAGACTAAGAAAAATCCATTTAAAAGAACACGAGAGAAAAAGAGCTAATTAGTCTTTCCGGATTTTCGAAAAGCTTCAAATTGGTCCCAAAGTTCTTTTGGGACCTGTTCAAACATGTTGAACTCACCAGCTCCCTGCAACCATTCACCTCCATCGATGGTGACTACTTCTCCATTGATAAACCCTGAGAAATCCGAAATAAGGTAAGCAGCTAGATTGGCCAATTCCTGATGCTCACCTACCCTACGCAGTGGTATTTTTTTTGTCATATCAAATTTCTCTTTCAAATCTCCTGGCAGCAATCTACTCCATGCGCCCTCGGTGGGAAATGGACCAGGAGCAATTGCATTCGATCTAATATCGTATTTAGCCCATTCAACTGCCAGCGATCTGGTCATAGCCAATACACCTGCTTTTGCACAGGCTGATGGAACAACATAGCCAGATCCTGTCCAGGAATAGGTAGTAACAATATTCAAAATAATTCCAGGCATTTTCTGTTCAATCCAATATTTACCTAGTGCCAGGGTATGATTTACTGATCCCTTTAGGACAATATCAATTATTGCATCAAAAGCCCTGTGTGACAACCTTTCTGTCGGGCTGACAAAATTTCCAGCTGCGTTGTTAACCAATACATCTATTTTTCCAAACTTTTTAATACCCTTTTTAAGAACTTCCTCAGCGCTGGCAAATTCCCGAACATCTCCGGAAAAAGAATAAATATTCTTATTGTTCACCTCGGAAAGAACGGTCACTGCCTTATCCAGTTTGGTCTGATTCCGGCCTGTAATAATTACTTTCCCACCTAGCTCCAAAAAGTATTTGGACATGGAAAAACCCAGCCCACTTCCCCCTCCGGTCACTAAAATCACTTTGTTAGTCAATGTATCTGATGGCAACATTCCGGAAACATTCATTTTTGGATTTTTACAAGTGAAAAATATTTTCACGCTTTTGCAATAAAACATTACAAGTGCGTTACATACAGGAAAAATGACTATAAAATATTAGTTTTTCAAGTAAAATTACTGTTTGTTTGAATTACTGTTTTATTGTACAATAACAATATCTAAAGTAACTTTTTACTCTACCAAAGTGCTAGTCGAAAAGTCTTTTTTTTATACTATTTTTATCGTTTTTGCGGCCGTTTTTAGTGTCCAGGCACAGAAATTTGATAGAATTACACTTGATGATGGCCTTTCCCAAAGCAACATCAATTGCTTTGCACAAGACCGGATTGGCTTCCTATGGATAGGGACAAACGGCGGGCTAAACAGGTATGACGGGAGTGAATTCAAAGTTTTTCTGCACGATTTAAATGACTCTTTATCAATTTCTAACAATGTAATAAATACCATCTTTGAAGATGAAGACGGACTACTGTGGATCGGTACCCAAAACGGTCTGAACATTTATAACAGAAGGTCAAATAAATTCACAATTTACAGGTCTGAAAAAAATAACTCAAATAGCATATCCAGCAATGTCATCACTGCTATCGTTGAAGACACACTTGGAAATTACTGGATTGGAACAGATGGAGGAGGCTTAAATAAATTTGACCCGGTAAATAAAGAGTTCGAACATTTTCAATATCAAGCTAAGAATCCTTACAGTATAAGCTCTAACAGTATAAGTTCTTTATGCCTGGATAAATATGGTTTTGTTTGGGTAGGCACTAAAGACCAGGGAGTCAACATGCTGAATCCTGCCAATGAAAAGTTTGTCCGATATTTGGCAAATGATGAAAACGATCATCAGATTTCGGATAATAAAGTCAATACAATATATCAGGACAATGATGGTGTCCTTTGGGTAGGGACTGACAAAGGACTGAATCAATTTAATGAACAAAACAACAAAAGAAGTCTGGGTTCAAGAGATGAAATCATACAGTATCAATATGATGGAAACATCAATTCAATTGGCGGCGAATCTGTACTTTCCATTTATCAAGGGGCTTCAGGTTTAATTTGGATCGGCACCAATAATGGGGGCTTGACCAGCCTTAACAAAGAATTAGGTTATTTCAAAAATTATCAAATTGACCCTAATAAGCAAGAAGGTTTATTAAGCAATAAAATCACTGCTATTTTTGATGACAGAAGTGAAATTTTATGGATTGGCACAAATGCAGGGATTAATAAAATTGACCGGCAAGGAGATCGGTTTAAATTACATGTCAGGAAACAGGGTGCAGAGAATACCTGGAGCAGTAATAATGTGCGTTCTATCTTTAAAGAAGAAAACGGAATTACCTGGGTTGGAACCTTTGATGCAGGCCTGAACAAATACGACCCCCATACAGGCGAATTTACTATCTATAAGGATAATGATATTATTTTAGCAGGAATCAGCATAGAGGAACACAAAAAAATCCTTCGAAAGAATAACAGGAAGTCCAAAAGATTTAAAGACAAGGATAAATACCTCACAAATAACAGAATTCTATCTGTACATCGGGATGATAACAAAAACCTTTGGATAGGGACCGGTGGTGGAGGTTTAAATAAACTTGATCTGAAAACAGAGAAAATCACCTGGTATTTATCCAATCCTGAAGACACAAACAGCCTAAGTAATGACATTGTGAAAGTCATTTTTGAGTCATCAGATGGTTTACTTTGGATCGGAACCGAAGGAGGAGGATTGAATAAATTTAACGGAGAGAAGTTTGTCAGTTTCAAGCACAATGAAAACGATACATTAAGTATCAGCAGTAATGTAATAACATCTATCGCAGAAGATCTGGACGGCAACCTGTGGATTGGAACTTTTGGAGGCGGATTGAATAAATTCGATAAAACATCTGGGACTTTTAAGAGATTTACTATTCAGGAAAATAGGGGTGGTATCAGTAGCAACACTGTATATTGTCTTTACAGGGATGAGAATAATAAATTATGGATCGGAACAAATGATGGGCTAAACCTTTTGGACGTAGAAAGCGAAACATTTAAACACTACACTGTTCACAACAACCTGCCCTCAAATTTTATCTATGGGGTTCTTGACGATAATAAGGGAAATCTATGGCTAAGTACCAACAGAGGGATTTCCAAATTTGATATAGAAAATGAGGTAGCTAAAAATTACGACAAGCTTGATGGTTTGCAGGGAAATGAATTTAATCCCGGAGCTTATTTTAAAACCAATTCAGGCGAAATGCTTTTTGGCGGCATCAACGGTTTTAATTCATTTTATCCCAGAAAAATCAAGGACAACACCTACCAACCCGATGTTATATTAACCGACTTTAAAATATTTGGAGAAAGCGCCGAAATTGGAGCTCCCAATTCTCCCCTGCAGATTCATGTTTCTGAACAGAAGCAGCTAGAATTAAGCTATAAAGATAAGGCAATCCAATTTGAATTCGTTGCGCTGAATTATACCAATTCAGAAAAAAATGAGTACGCGTATATTCTTGAAAACTTTGAAAAAAAATGGAATTACGTTGGGACGAGAAGATTCGCAAGCTATACTAACCTGCCTCCCGGAGAATATGTTTTCAGAGTAAAAGCTTCAAACAACGACAATATTTGGAATGAGGACGGGACTTCAATTGTGATCAAGATTAACCCTCCTTTTTACCGGACCTGGTGGTTTTATCTCATTGTCATAGTTTCTGCCTTAGCAAGCGGTTATATTTTCGTATTGATCCGTATCAGAAACCTGCAAAAGACAAAAACTCTGTTAAGAAAAATTGTCAAGGCCAGAACAAGGCAGCTATACGAAGAAAAGGAAAGAGTAGAAAAGGCCCATTCCGAAATTCTCTGGCAAAAAAATGAAATAGAAAATCAAAAAAATCTGCTCATCAAAAACAACAAGGAGCTATCTAGTGCAAAGCAACAAATTGATTTCACCAACAAAGAGCTTAAACAAATCAACACGAATCTGGAAAACATCGTACTTGAGCGGACTGAAAAACTTCGGAGAGCGTATGAAAATCTCAAAATCGCCAATAATGAGCTTGACCTCTTCATTTATCGGGCTTCACACGATTTGAAAGGGCCAATTGCCAGTTTGTTGGGATTGACGCAAATTGCCAGATTGGATGAAATACCGGAAAATACCAGTAATTACATCGACAAAATTGAATTAGGAGCTACAAACCTGAACAGGGTTTTGACAAAGCTTACGGATATCCATTTCATTAACAAGTCTGAATTGGAATTAGTAGAAATCCCAATTGCCGATTTTGTGGATGATATTATCAAGAACATTCGTCCGCAGGAAAAAAACAATATTGTTATTTCAAATAGCATTTTAAAAAATGTCCTTCTAAAATGCGATTCAAAATTATTGTACATCATCCTGACCAATATTATTGAAAATGCTTTGGTATTTAAGAAGAGAGCAAATTGCTATTTAAATATCCAGAGTGTGCAAACACGAAATTCTTTTGATTTAATTTTTGAAGATAATGGTATTGGAATACCGGATGAATATCATAACAAGGTTTTCAATATGTTTTGTCGAGCTTCAGAAATGTCAAAAGGAAGTGGTTTAGGACTTTACCTGGTCAATAAGGCGAGCGAAAAACTCGTTTGTAACATTGGAATTGAAAGCGCGTTTGGGAGATTCACAAAGCTTACCATTTCTTTTAATAAAAATTTAATCAGTAAATCATCCGGAAAGCAAAAAGTGAAAGACACTAAAGAACCGGCATTTGTTTAGCAATTATGAAGCATCAATCGCTTCCAACAGGACAATTGTTCGTTCTCTCACCTTATACTTTTTAGTGGTAATGATCTTCCCTTCCTTTTCATAAATTGAATTCTCATAGGTATTCCATATCAATTTCAATTTCTTTCCTTTTGGTAATTTTGGCAATTCAAATTCTAATGGCTCCCAAAAGGCATTGACCATTACGTGCAAAATTTCCCCTGCTTCAGGGTGATATAATGTAAAGGCAAGACTATGAGAATTTTTAGACCAATCAGGCCGGTTAAGTTTCGTGCCGTGCCAGGTGATGTGAGGTTTGTCTATGTCTTCCGGAGTAGCCAGCAAATTTTCAATTCTAAAAATTTGCTTGCCTTGAGTGTAGTGAATGATTTCCCGGGAAAATTTTAAGATTTCCTTATTTTTTTCAACAAGGGACCAATCAAACCAAGACAATTCGTTATCCTGGCAATAAGCGTTGTTGTTTCCCCTCTGTGTTCTGGCCACCTCATCTCCCATTAATATCATGGGTGTTCCTTGAGATAAAAAAGTAAGTGTTAGAAAATTTTTGATCTGCCGTGTTCTAAGTTTGACGATTTCATTGTTTTCGGTAACACCTTCCTCCCCGCAATTCCAGCTGTAATTGTCATTTGCACCATCACGATTTTCCTCACCATTGTCTTCATTATGTTTTTCATTGTACGAAACCAGATCATTGAGTGTAAATCCATCGTGACAGGTCACAAAGTGAATGCTTCGATTAGGCTCCCTGTTTGGAGAGGTGTAAATATCCGGACTCCCCATAATTCTTGAAGCAAATTTTGAAAGCATTCCGGGATCTCCTTTGACAAACTTGCGAACATCGTCCCTGTATTTACCATTCCATTCAGCCCATTTATCTCCTATAAATGTACCAACCTGGTAAAGCCCCGCTGCGTCCCATGCCTCAGCAATTATTTTAGTTTTGGCTAAAACCGGGTCTGATTCAGTCTCCCATAAAACCGGTGGATTCTTCAAAGGCTCTCCATTTTCATCTCTTGACAGTACCGATGCCAAATCAAACCTAAACCCATCTATGTGGTATTCTGTTACCCAATTTCGCAAGCAATCACCAATCATCCTTCTGACAATACTGTGATTAGCATTGAGAGTGTTTCCACATCCTGTATAATTCTTGTATTTAAGTTGATTCCGTTCCAGCATGTAATAGGCCTTGTTTTCAATCCCTTTAAAGGAAATTATTGGCCCATCGTGATTTCCCTCTGCTGTATGATTAAAGACTACATCTAGGATCACCTCAATGCCAACTTTATGAAAAGCTTTGACCAATGACCGGAATTCATCACATACTTTTACAGGATCTTTCTGATTGCTAAAGCCTGCATGAGGAGCAAAAAAAGCTATCGGACTGTATCCCCAATAATTTTCCCTACCTGGCATAGCATCCTGAGGATCAAACTGCTGAACCGGCATGAATTCGACACTGGTGATACCTAGCTCCTTTAGGTACGGGATCTTCTCAATCAATCCCAGATAAGTTCCCTTGATTTCTTCACTTATTCCGGAATTTGAGTGAGCAGTCATCCCTTTGACGTGGAGCTCGTAAATAACGGATTCTGAATAGGGAATATTTATAGGTTGATCATCTTCCCAATCAAACTCCAAAGGATTGATGACGACCGATTTTAATGCATTGGCAGTATTGTCACCCGGCACTTTGGCCATCTCTCGGTCATAATTATCAAAATTGGCAACTGCTCTTGTGTAAGGGTCAAGAATTAACTTATCGCCATCAAATCTGAGCCCCTCTTCAGGAATTGAAGGACCAAAAATTTTATATCCGTATAACTGACCAGACTTCAAACCGTCGATAAAAATATGCCAATAATAGAAGCTACGATGCTTGTCGGCACTCAAAGAATAGATTCTGCTGGGACTGGCATCTTCCTCCTTATCAAACAACCAAAGCTCAACGTGTTCTGCGTTTTTTGAAAAGATGCTGAAATTCACTCCTTGCGAATAACAAGTAGCTCCTAGCGGATAAGCATTACCATCAGGATTGTTGATTAAATCAATCATATTTTATTCATGGTACGAGTAAGTGACAGAATTTTTATAAGTACATCCTTACATCTACCGCTTTCATGCCAGCTGTAACTGCGGCCTCAATGCCGGGGTCACCATCTTCGAATACGATACAATCTTTAGGCTGAACACTCATTAAATCTGCACACATTAAAAATGTATCAGGTGATGGTTTACCATTTAGAACATCATCCTTTGTTACGACCACATCAAAATACTTTTCCAAATCCAACAATGCCAGTATTTCCAGTGTATGAGACCTTGGACTTCCGGTTCCTATTGCCATTGGGATTTTATGGAAATTGTATTCTACAATCTCCAAAACTTGTCTGATGGGTTTCACCAAAGACATCTTCTTTTGATATGCATCTTCTTTTAGCTTACTGTGATAATCCGGAATGAAGTCTGTTCCAAATTCTTCGTTGATCAAGCTAAATATTTTTTCTGACGGAACTCCTGCATATTTATAAAATATTTCGTCCGTAAATTCAAAATTTTTGAGAGATGTGATTTCTTTCCAGGCTATTTTATGTACAGGCATGGAATCTACTAGCGTTCCATCTAAATCAAATATTAATCCCCTGGCTTCCGGGTATTTCTTTTCCATTTGAAGATTCTAATGTAGTTCTATTAAAATGAAGAAAGGTGAACTGTGAGCAATTATCAATAATAACAAAAAAGGCCGGATTAAACCCAGCCTTCTCATATAAATAGTCAGAATATTTTCTACTCTTCTGAAGAGCCTTCGCCTTCCTGAGATTCTGAAGCTCCTTCCTCTGCTGCTTCCAGATCTTCTTCCTCTTCTTCGCCAGCACCACCACCTCGCAGAGCTCTTGGGATAGCAACGGTTGCAATAGTAACAAGGTCTCCATTTAAAACCTCATAATCACCCTTTTGTAAGCTTCCAATCTTCACTGATTTTCCAAGGTCCAATCCACTTACGTCAACTGTGATACTTTCAGGCATATTGGCGGGTAACGCCTTTACAGAAATTTTTCTGAGTTTCTGCATCAACCTACCACCTTTGATAATACCAGGTGCTGTTCCTTGAAATTTTATTGGAATATCCATTTTGATTTGCTTGTCATCAAATAGCTGCAGAAAATCTGCATGCAAAATCACCTCACTTACCGGGTGATACTGAATATCCTGTAAAATCGCATTATACTCTTCACCTTCGATATTAAGCTTGACAAAAGCTACATTTGGTGTGTAAACCAGATCTTTAAACAAATACATTGGTGCATGAAAATGTAATTGCTCTTTTCCTCCGTACAAAACGCATGGTGCATTACCCTCAGCTCTAAGCTGCTTCGAATAAGACTTACCGAGATTTGCTCTTTTATACCCTATAATCTCTACTGTTCTCATTGTTTTAAAATTAAATTTGTATAAATAATGAATTTATTGATTCGTGTTTATGGGTCTTGCGAATACACGTTGCAAACATTTGTGCAACACTAATGACTTCAATTTTATCACTTTTCCTTTTTAATGGAATGGTATCCGTAACGACTAATTTTTCAAGTGCTGAATTTTCAATGTTGTCGTAAGCCTTTCCAGACAGAATGGGGTGCGTGCAAATGGCTCTTACAGAATTTGCCCCTTCTTTCATGATAATATCAGCTGCTTTTGACAATGTACCACCGGTATCAATTATGTCATCGATCAGGATCACATCTTTATCCTTTACCGTCCCAATTATTCTCATATCGCCAATTTCATTCGGACGATTACGGTACTTGTCGCAAATAACCATTTCAGCTCCGAAATGGGATGCATATGCTCTGACCCTCTTGGTACCACCTACATCAGGAGATGCAAAAAGCAAATTACCTGTATCCAACTTCTGAATGTATGGTATGAAAATATACGATCCGTACAGGTGATCAACTGGTATGTCAAAAAAGCCCTGGATCTGTCCGGCATGTAAATCACAAGTCATTAACCTGTCTGTACCAGCTGCAGTTAGCAAATTGGCCATTAACTTCGCAGCTATGGCAATTCTTGGCCTATCCTTTCTATCTTGTCTGGCATAGCCATAATATGGAACTACTACCGTCACATATTTAGCACTGGCTCGCTTTGCAGCGTCGATCATCAACAAAAGCTCAACAATGTTATCGGCTTCTCCGAACATCGATCCTATTAAAAATACGTCACAACCCCTGACCGATTCCTTGAAAAATGGAACAATCTCTCCATCGCTAAATTTTTGAATGACCATGGCGCCAAGTGGTTTACCATATTCGTTCGCTATTTTTTCAGCAAGATAGAGCGATCCTGAGCTAGAAAATATTTTAACCTTTGACATTTACCTATCGGAGATAAAACAAAAATTCCCGAATAATTTACTCGGGATTAAACAAGTTGCCCGACTAGGGCTCGAACCTAGACTCTTCTGAACCAAAATCAGACGTGTTGCCAGTTACACCATCGGGCATTACAGAATTATTGCTTTTGTGATTTCACTGTGACCTACGAAAAATCAATCTTTTACTGACCAAATTGCAGGCACATTGTACAAAGTCAATCCAAAAAATCCTCACTTGAAATTTTGGAGGTACAAAGGTAGAATTAATTTTCTATTTCAAAAAAATTAATATTAAATATTAGTTTATCAACCTTTGAATTTCGACTGGAAAAATTGTAAGGTATTGTCGATTAATGTGTTGATATCTGAAGAAATTTTAAAGTAGTACAATGGCACTAAAAAGAGACAGGTTGTGATCAAGCTCCTAACAAGAATATCTAAAACCAGATTTCCAAGATAAGGTATTAAACGCAATGCAAAGAAAACCAAAATGGTAATTATGGTAATACCCAGGTATTTGAAGGTGTAAGGCTGATAACCAAATTTCATGTATAAAAAAATATACCTGATGAAGAAGTAGATCAGAATTGAAAATGCTGATGCCATTGCTGCCCCATTAATTCCATAAATGGGTATGAGCATCAGGTTTGTGATAACAATTGTTAATAAGTAAAATAGTATGAAGTATGTTTGATAGCGATAATATTTTGATAGCGCAATAATGTTTTCGCTTACTCCGGCAATCATTCGCATAACATTGGCAAACCCGATAATTACAATAACCCAATAGCCTATTTGATACGATTGGGGAAGAATCCGAAAGATGTTATCAATATTTACCACTAATCCTAGAAATATAAGCAGTGCGATAACTGCCTGAGTTAAGCAGCTCCTCTTATACATATCTTCCACCTTTTGAAAGTCTTTTACCTTAAACGCATCAGAAATAATAGTAGAGGCTATTCGTGACATTCCTCTATTGGGCATTAAAATGAGAGTAGTAAAATTAAAAACTGTTACATAAACCCCAGTAGCGGCATCCCCCAAATAATCATTGATCATGATGGTATCAATCTTAAGAGCTGCAAATCCACTTAGCCCTGTAACAAGTCCATATGCACTCCACGATACCATCTCCCTTAAATAAGTGGTTTTATATTCACTGAATTTTGGGAGAATGTTAAAATCACCAAAGTAAATGAGGTGCATGATCAATGCAATCAGTACAATGATAAAGCCTACAAAATATACTTTAACATACCCGTCAAAATCGATGACATTGAGGATCAATAACACCAGACCGATTGTAAAAATTAATCGCAACCAAAATTCTTTCAGAGAGATGCCATAAATGGTACGATACAGCATTGTATTATAGGTGTCAAATAAATTCCAGAAAATATGGACAAATGTTAATGGTAAGATCAGATAAATATATTGGGCAAAATCATGGGATTTCACAACATACCTTTCTGAAAGCCAATTCTGTACAGGAAGGAAAATGGCCGACAATAAAAGAAAACCAAGGATGCCTACTGAAATAATTAGAAAAAGAAAGCCCTTGTGTTTTTCTCCTGAATTTCTGTAATAGGGAAAGAACTTTGTGATGGCACGTGTAAAACCTCCCACTCCAACCATCCCTAAAATAATTGCATAGGTCACAATTAAATTTAAAGCCCCTATCTGTGATTCCGTTAAAAATTTAGGGTAAAGTATAGTAGTATTGACAAAACCAATGACAGCCCCTGCATAAATAAAAATTGTAGAGCTAATGGATTGTTTTATGAGAATTCCCACATTTAAGAGCCTAAGATGTCATTAATTTTTTCCAAATTATCAAGCGTAATCCTATAAAGTTCTTCCTGTTTAACTGAAATGTATTGATCAATCAAATTCGCTTTTTCTTCATTTATTTTAAAAAAGGTTTCTGTTAAAGTATTTGACAATCTTTCCGGTTTTTCAGTTAAATCAACAAACCAGTCAACAGCATCAATATCCTCCAAAAAATACTTTAATTTATTATGAGTGCCAAGACTTATTATTCTGGTACCTACTCCAAAAGGAATCATCTGTGCATGACCACGTGCACCTAACACTATCTCCAATTTACTATAAAAATCAATTGTCTCCTTTGGCAAAGTATATTGTAAATTAACAGATTGATACTTTATTTTAAATTTTTCGAGTACTAGCTCAAATTTTTCGTCTCCTTTCAAATGATTTATGTAATAAATTTTATACCCCTCTTTTTCTATTTCTTTCAGAAACTTTGCAAGTTCATCAAGTATTTGATATATATTTTCACCAAACCTCTTTTCATACCTATCAAAAGCAAGGTTTACTCCTACAGATTTGGGGATTTTATTTGTATTCAGATTATAAAACTTGCTGATCACAGTAGTAGGGCATGGTTGGTAAATAACTTTATTTACCAAAGAAGGATCTATTAATTCTTTGACTTTTTGAATGCTTCCGTGATTTCTCAAACTAAAAAAGTTTGCCCTATCAATTAATCTATTTAAATTCTCAATGAACAAATCACCAGGTTTCTGTCCTTTGAAAAAGTTATACCCGATTGCATAAACTACTACAGGAACTTCAATTTCTTTAAGTTGATCTTTAGAAACAGCCCATTGCCAACCTGAAATGGTGTTCTTATTACTATCAGGAAGTAATAATCCACCTCCTCCAATCAATAGATATTTACTTTTATTGACCTCTGAAATTACTTTTCCGGAAACCGGATTGTTAACACCTTTTAAATTCCATCCATTGTTAAACCTGGAGTTAAAAACTTTTCTTACGCATTGAGACAGGACCGTATCTCCTGCATTTTCCCATGCCCGATAATAAGATACATGAGTTGCTTTTTTGTGAAGTGGCTTTTCCTCATTTTTTTTATATGCAATCGCCTTCAATCCAAATCCAGCTAATGTCGTATATCTTCTTAATTTTTCTTTTGTATTACGCTGGAGAAATGGCTGGAGAACTAGTTGCCTAAACTTAGACTTTTCAAGTTTAAATAAATTAATCGCAGGAGTATAATTTATTACTTTCCTGGTAGTTTGACCTCTACTTTTATATTTCTTAAACTTGCTTTCATTAAATCTGGCCTTTTCATCCTTTACGGCATAGACATAAACTGACATACCGTAGTATCCTAGTGAAACTACATCAAATTTATTAGCCAATAAAGCATACATACTGGCAAGCGTAAAGTAATGCATATGAGGTTTCCATATTGTGAGTTTCATGTCACCATATGAATGAAGGTCAAGAGATGGGCACTCGATTAGTAATGCTCCATTTTCATCAAGTAATTGATAACTCTTTTCTATGAACCTGTCCAAATACTGGATATGCTCGATTACATGAAATGAACATATCAGATCAAATTTTCTTTTGGGCTGAAACTCTTCAAACATTCCTGTATCCTGTTTGAAGAAATATTGCTTTTCTGAAAATGAGGCATAAACTGGATCTGGTTCAAGTCCTGTAATACTTTTGCCTGATATTTTTAATAAATGCAGAAATGAACCAATTGAGCTTCCAACTTCTAATACTTCATGATGCCGGGATAAAAAATCCTTATAAAATCCAATTCTTTCACCAGCCCTTTTATCAAGTTCCTTTATCTTTTCCTGAGTGGGTTCCAGACTTTTGCGTGCTTTTACACTAAATTCACCTGTTGAGTATACATCCTCATATTGATCCAAATTCTGAAAAAAATGACCACAATTTTGGCATTTATTTATCTTAAGATTGAAATTATCTCGTGATAAAAGTTCTGTTGAAATAATTTTGGTACCATCACAAGTCGGACAATTCATTAATTCTTTATTTTATCAAATATCAATTCAATAAACTCTCTTACAGCGCCTTCTCCTCCACTTCTCTTTAAAAGATAAATCCCAGGTATCTTTTTGACGGATTCCATTGCATTTGCCGGACAAGCAGCAATACCGACATTCTTTAACAGCTCAAGATCATTTATATCATCACCTATATATGCTACCTCAGACAGGTCAATTTTTTCTTTGTCGCAAATTTCAATTGCTTTTTTTAATTTATCCTTCACACCCTGGTATAAAAAATCAAGCCCTAATTTTTCAGCTCTTCGGCTGTTAAGTTGTCTGTTTTCGGAAGTTAAAATACCGACCTTAATGTTTTCCTTCTTTAAAAAACTTATCCCCATACCATCATATGTTGAAAATTTTTTAAGCTCATCTCCATTTTCTGAATAGTACATGCCCGCATCAGTTAGCACCCCATCAACATCCGTTAAAAACAGCTTTATCCGTATCAGATCATTTTCAAAATTATTGTGCTTTCTCAACAATTGTTCACCAATTAACCAATCATCCTCTTCATCAAGTTCAAAAAAAGTGTGCTCAGGCATTTCATAAACACCAATATTTCCGGAAATTCTGTTACGATTTGAAATGATATTGCTGACCTTATTAATATAAAAGGCGCCATTCTCTACCAGGGTTCCTTTAAAATCCTGCCTTCTTGGTCTTTTGTTATAGTCATAATTTATAGGGGCACCGGTTTCATCCCAAAAAAACCTCTTAATTCTGCAGCAAGACAATAATGAGTCATGCCCGTTATCCATATAGATTTTATATGCTTTGTCAATATCTTCAGATTTTGTGAATGGAGATGTTGCCTGGCAAAGGATAAAATCATCATCTCCTGAAAGATTTGAAAACGCCAAATACTCCAGGATAACTGATTCTGTTGAGGACTCATTATCAGCATTTTCTTTCTTACGATCGTAAATAGAAACCTTGTTAAAGTTAAATTTGCTGACGGCATCCTTTATTTCACTACAATCTGTGGCAACGATAATTTGATCAGCTGATTTTGACTGCTGCAACGAATGCAAAATCCAATAAACAAGCGGCTTTCCACAAAAATCTTTTATGTTTTTCATCGGGATTGATTTACTACCGCATCTTACCGGAACAAAAGCAATCAAAGACATTTATTTTCTGAATTTTAGTTTTTCTCTTTGGATCGACTCAATTTCTAAAATTTGCTCCTGTTTGAATGTCAAACACTTGGAAGTTGCATTCAGGTCTCTTACTAATTTACTTAAACCAGGAGGCTCCAATGATGCAGCATGGTCCGTTCCCTTCCACGTTCGATCTTTTGTAAAATGTCTTTCAATCCAATTTGCTCCCAGCGTATAGGCAGCATTATCAATTGCGATGCCCAAATGATGACCTGAAAAACCAAAATCCCTTACCTTATCCTTATAAGCTTCTCTCATCCTTTTGATTTCCAAAAGACAAACATCCTCAAATGGAACAGGATATCCTGATGTGCAGGAATAAATGACCAATCGATCCTTACCCTTATTATGTTGTGAAAAAAAATCAATTATTGATTCTTCCTCGGCATGAGTGGTCATACCAAAAGATACATGTATCTCACCATGATACTGATCTCGCAATACCTCCAGCAAATCAAAATTGTTATTACATGCAGATGGAACTTTAATGAAATCAGGATTTAATGAAATAATTTCAATTGCAGAGGTTATATCCCAAACTGAGGTAGAGTATTTTATTCCAACTTCATTACAAAAGTCAAATAACTCCCTGTGCTGCTCTATGGGAAGCTCAAGTTTTTCCCTGTGCTCACCGTAGGTTTGTCCGAATGAATGCATCGGATTAGGATGAGGAGAATTATACTGATCATCAGTCAGTAATTCTTTTGGGTTCCTCTTTTGAAATTTAGCATAAGTAGCTTTGCTTTCTTTTGCCAGAAGAATTAGCTCTTTCGCTATTTCAAAATCCCCCTTATGATTGCAACCGATTTCAGCTACAATCTTTGGTTTTTGGTAATTTATACTTGTATCCATCTACACTTTTACCTTTTTCAATTGAATTCTATCAAAAGCATCAATAAACGAACCTTTGGTAGCATTTAAAATTTTCACTCCCAAATAATCTGAATATGCCCTGACTTCAAAGTAACTTGAAAATGCTGTCATAAACTTATGCAAAAGTTCAGCTAAATTACGTTTTCCTTTCCCTCTTTTATCCAATGGCAAACCCTTTGAAGTCTTTTCATCATAAAAATGTTTTTGATTAATCAGAACGTCATTGTTATCTGCAACAGAAATATCTTTTAACCAGTTATGATCGGTGCCTAATAAATATATTGTTTCATATCGCTTCCACAAACTGATCATCATAGAGGGAATCATCACATTGTGAGGTCTGGGCATACCCCATTCAATGTTGAAACATAAATTCTTAAACCATTCCCAACCTTCAACGGGAATATTATTGTAGTAATTTATTTTAATATTATTGTTTGAAACGAGCTGATTTTGCCAACGCTTATGCTTTTTTGCTTCGTAGGGTATGTAAAATTCAAGGGGCCAGTTGGTTTTCGAAGCCATATTGTCAAATAATAATTTACTTTGATTCACAAATCTTTCGTCGATCTCATCTAGCCAGAGATCAGGAGCGGATGTTATGAATAATCCCGGTTTAATCTTCTCATACAATTCAGTGGATGGAAAGTGATTGACGCAGATGAGATCTTTATTTTCCAAAAAATCCGGATATGAAATAATATCATTCATTAAGGATGGCCCATTCCCCAAAATCAGGCAATCATTATGTATTTTCCTTCTATTTACTTTTAATGAAATCTTGCTCAATAGTAATAATCTAACTAATGATTCCAGAAACTGATAGAATTTCCTGAGATGCTCTTGTATGAATAGCAATATTTTCATCTATTGAATATTAGTCCGCGAAGTACCCAAAATCTGAATTTGACAAGCATCAACCCCTTGGAGTAGGCAAGCGAAAAAAAAAATACAACAAACAATAGAAGTGTAGCCAAGCCTTTAATTACTTCTTCAAAAATTTTTTTTGCTACTCCCAAAAAACCTTTTTCAGCTATCCGCTTTCTTTCACTTGTCCCCACGCCTATAGCTAACCTTTTGATATAATCAATTTCAACTCTTTTTTGCGGAATGATGTGGTCGACAACCACATTTGGTACGTAGTAGATCTTTTGTCTGGTCTTTTTGAGCTTTAAAAACAATTCTTTTTCTTCCCCTCCTTCCAATTCATTTCCACGCCTGCCCAAGTCAACATTGAACATTCCAAAATTCATGAAAACCTCTGCTCTAAATGACATGTTTGCTCCTATTGGAAATTTGTTTGGACTAAATTGCTTTATTTCAGTACCCAAATCCTGTGCAGAAACCAGTGGCATTAGATGCTTTGACAACCAACCAGGTTTCTCACCTTCAAAAACCGGATTTATTTTACCTCCAATGGCATTAACACCTGCATACTGATTGAAGAAAGTGACAACATTTTTCGAAAAATCAGGATAAGCAAATGCGTCATCATCAATAAAACTGAGTACGCCGGCCTTTGATTCTTTTATTCCCCTGTTTCGTGCAAACGAAAGGCCCATCTGCTTTTCGACAAAATATCTAAAATTATCAACCTGATATTCTTGTATGAAATTAAGACATATATTCTCGGTCCGATCCGTGCTATTATTATTAATAATGATTACCTCATACTGATCTGCTGAAAGGGTCTGGTTTTTCAAATGATCCAGGCAGGTTTTCAGATATTTTTCCCTGTTATAAGTACATACAATTATGGAAATCTCAGGGTTCATTCAGAAGGAACGGGTTTTTTAATATCCTTTAAAATGAAAAAGAACGCACCAACCACAAGAACCAGCAACAAAACATTACCCAACCAAACTAACTTGTTTCCAACATAGTACGATTTCGGTTGAAAGGTGAAAACAATTTTGTGATCTCCTGCCGGAATCTGTAACGCCCGTAAAACATAGTCTGCTCTAAGTATTTCAGCCGGTTGTCCGTCAATGGTAGCTTCCCAACCAACCGGGTAGTAGATCTCGGAAAAAACTGCCAGACCTTCTCCCTCATTACTACTCTTGTATGTCAATTCATTTGGTTTATAATCAACCAGTTCAATCGTTCCACTACCATTGTAGTTTTCCTGGCCAACTTTAAATTTGGTATTGTCAATTACAGCAATTGAGTCCAGCCCGGTATTATCCAGCGCTGCAATTTCTTCGTCAGGTGAATTGACGAGTTTTACGTCGTCAACAAACCAGGCATTTCCATTAGCAAACTGATTTCTGATCGCTGCGTTGGCACCGGTTCCGGCAATCAAGTACTTAGTATTCAATGCAGACAGCATATTAGTATTAGCTGGACTTATTTTCTGCGTCTGCATGATCCCCTGTATTTCATCAACCAGCTGATGACTAATTAAGTCAGCATATCTTTTCATCTTGGCTCCATGATATCCACCAATTGAAAAATGAAAATGTGATGTGCTGGCATCATTAAATGGATCCCTGAGGTTTAACACTCTATAAATTGAATTGTCCTCCTGAATCTTAAGATCTGCTTCTAATGGATTAAAAAATTCCTGAGCTTCCGGCTTGATATAATTGGAAGAGTTGATGTATCTGGTATCAATTAACCAAAGATCTAGCAATATAAATCCACCTAATAAAATGGTAAATGCTAACTCGGATAATTTATTTTTCAGATAAAAATAAATAAGTACGATCGCGATTAAAACATAAAATACAGATCGGAAAACATCATTTCTGATGATGCCTACTCTGTCTTGTTCAACAGCACTTCTTACAGCTTGTGGAATTTGCTCGCCTTCAATCGACGGAGGGTTTGCAAACACTGCAATAAGCAATAGCAATCCAATTATTGTCCCACTTGCGATAAAGAATTTTTTTAGCAATTCTTTATTACTATCCTTTTTCAATAATCTTTCTAAACCAATAAAACCGAGTAGATTAAGGGCAAATATTGAAAGAATGATCGTCATTGATACCGATCGGAATTTGTTATACCCCGGAAAATAATCGTACATCAAGTAGTTAAAGACCTCGAAATTTTTCCCCCAGGAAAGCATTAGCCCCAGGACAAATACAGAAATTAACCATACTTTATACTTTTTGTCAGCAAAGAAAATTCCCAGGACAAACAGGAAGGCTATGATCACACTACTATATACTGGTCCGGCAACAAATGGCTGACTTCCCCAATAGCCTAAAAGACCATTTTCATACTGCTCAATTTGATTTCTCGGAACATTATTTTGTCGCAAAACCTGTGATAACTCCGAATCCTTTCCGCCATATCGTCCACTGGCTCCTCCATACAAATGAGGCACTATCAATGTAAGGGATTCCCACGTTCCGCTACTCCACCCAAATACATAGTCTCTGTCCAAACCAGTAACATTATCGGTTTCTGCTGAAGTCAATTCTGATTTTCCCCTTGTAGAGTACTTACCATATTCATAGGTGGTCCAAATTTTACCAATAGTTGCCAATATGGCTATAACTACACCGATTGACAGAATACCTACAGCCTTTCCAAAATCGATTAGTTTATTCTCCCTGATATAATACCCCAGTTGAACCAGTCCATAGATGATAACAATAAGCAATAGATAGTAGGTAATTTGTAAGTGATTGGAAAGAAGTTCAAGGGTCATCCCTACTGACATCGCAAGCAAACCGACTAACCATTTCCTTCGAAACACCAGGTGAATGCCGGCCATTACCAATGGCATGTAAGCGATGGCACGGACTTTCCAGATATGACCGGCTTCAATACTGACGAGAAAAAACGTATTTAATCCATAAGCTAATGCACCTGCTATTGCCAATTGCCAACGAACCCCAAAAACTAACAGAAGAATATAAAAAGAAAGAAAAGCAATGAAGGTTTCTCTTAGTGAAGTTGGCAGATACAATGAATAAATTTTCTGAATGGTATTTGCAATCGTTTCTCCACTCCATCGTAAATTAATAAGATATGCAGGCATCCCACTAAACATGCTATTTGTCCAGAGGGCTTCTTTTCCTGTTTCTTCACGATATTCAATAATTTCAGAGGCACTTCCTACACCCTGATTGATATCGTTTTGCTGAATTTTTTTCCCTTCAAAAATTACCGGATGAAAAAATAAAATGGTTACAACCAAAAAAATCGAAACAGCGATAATGTGAGGCAAGACTCTCTGCCTGAAAAATGTTTTATCCATTTTATCTGTGTTTATGGACAAAACTAAAAGAATTTTTCGATGCTAAAAATAACCTTTTCAAGTAAAAGACTTTTTAGGGTCGAATAAAAAATGAAGTTGAAAAAATTTGAAAACTAAAGTTTAAAAAATTGGTAGCTGTTTTATAAATCTTTATTTAAGCCTGCTCACTTCTCCCTCCACCAAATATTTTCTTCCTAAAGGCGGCAAACAGACCGGCAATACCGAAAAATATAAACTTGCCAAATTTCAGAAGGCCTGCGAGCAGCCCTGTTTTTGCCAGAACTTTTCCTGCAACCAGTCCACCCACTCCATAGGCGGCAACTTTATCGATTTCGGGATTAAACTCACTGTATTTGTTTCCTTCATTGAAAGAAATGCTTGTCAGAATCTTATCGGCATCTTCATTGACTAGTGGAAGGATATCGATATCGCCGATGGCATTCAAAACCAAATAACCTTTTCGGCCCAACACCCGGAAATTATAATTCAACGTATTGACTTCTGTCCCTTCAAATTTCAACTCTTTCGCCCAATGTAATTTTTTGCTTTCCGCATCGTAGTAAGGCGCCTGAGCCCATCCGATCAGTTTATAGGTTTCATAACCTTCAATTTTCCTTTGAACATTTTCCTGCTCAGTATCTTTCTGTAATTCTTCTAATAATTCTGTGTAATTAATATCCTGAGCATCCTCATCGTCGACATAGCCATCTTCGGAATATGAAATTTCAATTGCATAGGTAAAGTTATCACTCAATGGTGAAATGCTATCTGGAAAAAGCATTCCCAGAACATCCGAGGGCGGATTTCCCCACAATTCCGTCAAAACATAGTTGCTTTGTTCAGCATTCAAATATTTAAATCCTTTCGGAATTATGATGGTCGCCAGATCATCTCCAAGCACCACTTTTCCCTGTTGATACTCCAGTGTTTGTTCCACGCTATCAATATAGGCCAGGTAATCCAGGTATGCATTTATGTTTACTTCTGTTGTATCTTCGGCTTGTACGGCCAGGTTGAAAAAATTCAACAATGTCATCAAAATAAAAAATCGTTTCATGTCTTAGGTTTTAAAAATTGAGCTTCGAAATAAAAAAATTAAATAACGGGATGTTGGATTATTTCAAATATTTATTACATAAATACAATAAATGTAAATATTTAAACTAATGTCAGGAATTGGTAGGTATCGTGATTTTGTTGAGAAACCATCAAAGCTTTAACTCATTCATAGGATCCCAAAAATGCTTATCAAAGGAGAGAACCTTGTCATATTCAACCTTTATTCCTTCTTTTTCCAGTAGTTCCTGCATCCTGGTAGGAGTTGAAAAATGGATTTTTCCCGTCAGCATTCCATTTCGATTGACCACACGATGAGCGGGAACATCGTGTTGAAGCGCTGAGCTATTAAGCGCCCATCCCACCATTCTTGCAGACATTTTGGTTCCCAGGTAATTGGCAATGGCGCCATAACTTGTCACTCTTCCAGGTGGGATCAACTTTGCTACTTCCCAAACATCTTCAAAAAAGGAATTTTCAGTTTTCATTTTTGTCAAACTTCTTGTTACCTAAAAATAAAAATTATTTTTGCCACTCATATAAAGAGAATACAAATGAAATATTTGATAACCGGATTGGGAAACATTGGGGCGGAATATGAATTGACAAGGCACAATATTGGTTTCTTAACACTAGACAGATTGGCCGATAAAGAAGGTCTGACTTTTACCTCAGACAGGCAAGCAACTGTTGCTGAATATAAATTTAAAGGACGGAATTTGGTTTTAATCAAACCTACCACTTACATGAACTTGAGTGGTAAGGCTGTCAATTACTGGCTACAACATTTAAAAATACCTAACGAAAATTTATTGATTTTGACGGATGATATTGCACTGCCCTACGGAAAATTAAGAATGCGGAAAAAGGGTTCTGATGCCGGGCACAATGGCTTAAAAAATATTGAACAGACGTTGGGGACATCAGTTTATCCCCGGTTGAGAATGGGTATTGGGGATGATTTTCACAAAGGTCAACAGATTGACTATGTGCTTGGAAAATTTAGCCAGGAAGAATTTGATATGTTACCCGAAATAATGGATAGAGCAATCGAAATGATCAAAGGATTTTGCACAATAGGAATTGAACGAACAATGAATCAGTTTAATAATTGAAGAGTTGCCAATTGCGCATACGGGTTGCCAGTTGCCGGTTCGGCTTTGACTCGAAACCCGCAACTCGCAACAATTCTATTTGAAATTTTCTACCTGATAATCAGAACTATTCCCGCATTTTGTCCTTCAAATAATCCATATACCCATTTTCTACCATTTTCCGGATGTATTTACCAACAATATCAAATTCAAGATTTACGGTTGTTCCTTCTTTGATTTGCTTAAAATTTGTGTGTTCAAAAGTATATGGAATAATCGTGACCCGAAAGCTATTTTTAGTGCAGTTAAACACTGTGAGGCTGACTCCATTAATACAAACTGAACCTTTCTCCACCACAAAATTTCCTGATTTCCCAAAATCAAATTCAAAGTCAAACAACCAGCTTCCCTCCAATTCCTGCACGTTAGTGCAAACACCAGTCTGATCTACATGACCCTGAACAATATGACCATCAAAACGATGGTTTGCAGGCATGCTCCTTTCCAGATTCACGAGATCCCCAACTTCCAGTAATCCCAAATTCGATTTTTTCAATGTTTCATCTACTGCTGTAACCGTGTAGTTATTTCCATCTAGTTCAACAACCGTAAGACAAACTCCGTTGTGCGAGAGGCTTTGGTCAATCTTTAATTCATTTGAAATATTGCTGGACAAAACAAAAGTCTTATTAGTTCCTTCCTTCCGTATCTCTTCAACTTTTGCGGTAGCTTCAACAATTCCCGTGAACATATGCTAAATTTTTATAGATGAGTATTTTTTTCTAATGGGTTTCCTGATCGTCAATTTCAGGCTATGAGTCAATATCTCCCCCATACTATGGCATTTTAAGAACACATCGTCCTCATAGACTTTTGTCAGATCTTCCCTGAGTGATACAACTTTTTCATACGGAGCAATTTCATCTTCCATCATCGCTACCAACAAATTTTTGATAGCGGGACCGGATGATTTGGATCGCAACCGGGTAGCAATCAACGACCTCTCCTCCCTTTGATACTGAACTTCCAGCTCATGAGCCATTCTTTTAAGTCCTAAATTGATAATCGGATTGTTTTGTTTATAATATTGAGGCATGTAAATAGCCGCTCTACCTTCAAAACACTGCTGATCAAAATCAATCGCCCGGATCCGGTAGTGGATCTCGTCAAAGTCCGGTATGACCTCAATGACAAAATTGCTGGAATGCATATCGCCAAGTAATCTTACCAAACACCTTTCATTGAACTTAACAAATTCCTTTGCCAAACGCATTTCATTTAAGGACTTATCGTTAAGGTGATTTTTGATAAAATCATCACCTGGAATTCCCTGAATATGTTCTTCAACTAAAGTATCACCATGAACAAGAAAATTGATCTTATTAGGCGAAATGAGGTGTTCCAGTTCAAGTCCATAAATACGGCTTGCATCCGCAATTTTAATGTAGAAATAATCAAACAGGTCATTTATCTTATTGACAATCCGAACACGGAATGGCTTGGTATTTCCATAAACACATAGGTCAATCCGGTCGATATACAAGTGCTCGATGACCGAGACATCACCCGCAGATTTTAATAAAGCATAGATCTTTTTAAGATTATGATGAATGGATGACATATCAGACTGTGCATACAAAACAGTTTCCCACAAAGTATCTCTCCCGGTCTTATCTATAAGTGCAATGGAAGTATTAAACCGATGAAGATCCTCGTAGCTAATTGGCAAATCCATATCCCTGTTCTGGTTCTTCAGGTATTTTCTCAGCGGCGGAGCTATCGAGTATATTTTCTTCTTTTTGCTAATTATTGCCATTCTGGTTGCTGGTTACAGGGTGCCGGTTACTGGTTGCTAACAACAACTTTTTACCAAAAATAACATTTCACTTGCTTTACCGGGATTTAACCCTGGAAATTTCTTCCAGTATGCGTTCTTCTGCGCTTGCTACCCATTCCTTAAACCATTCATTTTCAACCTTATGATGGGGTATATAATCAATTAATTTTTGGATGTCAAATTGATGGTTGGAGATTCCGGCTCCTGCTTTTTCCGCATCGATCGCGTTGCAGGCTTGTTCAAACTGTCCATCCACCGGAATCATTAAAACAGGTTTTTTCAGATACATTGCTTCGCAAATCGATTCAAATCCGGCGGTAGAAACATATGCCTTGCACGTCCTCATTTTTTCCATAAAAAGCTCGCCACTAAGTTGGTGAAACCTCAGATTTTCATGAGGTGTATAAGGATTATCGACTTCTTTTCTATCCCAGAAACATTCAATTTTCACATCACGGTTCTTTTCATGCCATTTGATGATATCATCTCCATATCCGTCATTTACCATGTATCCGAGCATGAAATCTTTTTTTTCAGGTTTCAGATTTTTAATCTCATCTCTCATAAGAGGAGGTACAACGACCGTATTGTTGTGCCTTTTTTGCTGGTAGGGTCGGAAAGATAATGCGAGTTTTAATGTATTCCCCTGGCTGGTAAGCCAATTATTGGTTTGAAATAATTTTCTTTCTATAAAGCGATTCGGAGCAAAAGGAAATTCAGGCATGTCTGCAAGGAATTGATGTCCTATACAAACGTGTTTGACCTTCGGTCTGAAAAACTGAAAATAAAACCCTCCCAAAAAGTCATAAAAATTGATCAGGATGTCTGGATTGGTTTCTTTGATCTTCTGATCAATCAACTTCATACTTTTCTGATATTTACCCAGAAATCTTGCATTATAAATTAAAGTCCCAGCAATATTGATGGATTTATTATCCTTATCGGTTACAAAGTTTGGGCTATCGAGTTCTATGACCGGTGAATGGATATTCTCTTTAAAAAAATCAGGGAGTTGCCTTCGTTTGCTTTTCCCAATGAAAGTGCAGATTAACTCATGACCATTTTTTCTAAGAATATTAGAGAGGGAAATTGCCTGGGTCATGTGGCCCCGCCCTTCGGCCTGTACTAAAAAAATAATCCGAAGTTTGGTTTTTCTCATGGAAGAGGTTCAGATAGTTAGCTGGTTGACCCGTTTCTTTTTTCTGATATGTATTTTACAGCATCGCCAATTGTAATGAGTTTTTCTGAATCAGTATCCGGAATGCGAATATTAAAAACCTGCTCGAACTCCATTACGAGTTCCGCGTAATCCAGGGAATCAATTCCTAAATCTTTGATTAAATTTGCATCGGCGGTTACTTCAGTTTCTTTTATTCCTAATTTATCTACCAGTATCTGGGTAATTTTTTCCTGGATATCTTCCATTATCAACTCATTTGAAAGCTGCTAAACTAAGTAAAGATTTGTTTTTTGAAAATAGAAATAATTTAAATCAATAAAAAATTAAAACTTAAGCATAAATTCTGTCCCCTCATTCACCACAGATTTTACACTGATACTGCCCTTATGTTGCCTCATGATCTGACGCGACAAACTTAAACCAATGCCCGAACCTTTCTTTTTGGTAGTGAAAAAAGGAATGAAAATTTTGCTTTGTGCTTCTTCATCTATTCCGCTTCCATTGTCTCTGACCGTAATCACCACACGATTTTTTTCATCTTGAAATGCTCTCATTTCAATTTTTTTGGCTTCAATTTCTTCCAGTGCCTGAATAGCGTTTTTTATCAGATTAATGAGTACCTGTTGAATTAATTCCGGGTCTATATTAGCAGCCATATTGTTAGGATCAACATTAGCAGAAAACTTAACTTTATTTTCATTCAGATCATTCTGCATCAGCAATGATATCTGATTAAAAAGCTGGGCTATGCTAACCAATTCAAATTTAGGTTGTGGGGTATGGGTGAGACTTCGAAAATCACTAACAAACCTGATCAAACCTTCACTTCGCCTTTGAATGGTTTGCAATGCCAAATGAATATCTTCAAGATCTTCTTTCTCAATCTCACACTTCTCTTCTGACTGATCCAAACGATTGATGATATCTGACTCCACAGTAGTGGCGAGTGACGAAATCGGTGTAACAGAATTCATGATCTCGTGTGTCAAAACCCTGACCAGCTTTTGCCAGGCTTCCATTTCATTCTCTTCCAACTCAGACTGAATATTCTGAAGAGAAATCAGTTTAAAGTGTTCACTCCCTAACGATAATTCGATGGCATAAACAGATAATTGCCTGATGTCGCCTCCCAAATCTACCCTCAGCAATTCACTTCCCCCTGTTTTTAACTTTCTGAAAACCTCAACCAACGGTTCATTGATTTCTTTGAGAGTATTGATGTTTTTGATATTCTCAACTTTTAGCAACCGTTTAGCCGCAATATTCATGATCTGAATATCCCCGTTTTGATTGAAGGTAATCAGCCCGATACCAGCATGCTGAACGATGGTAGTGAGATAGTGATATCGTTCGTCTCTTGCCAGTTTGGTTTTCTTAAGCTTACTGATGACAAAAAGAAATTGATCCCTCAAATACTTATTGTAAGTCCCCTCCTCTTTCATCTCATAAGGATCCGAGAAATCATTGTTTTTAATGGCTTCGAAAAAGTCGTGTATATCTTGGTTGGTTTTATTCAGGTATTTGATCAAAGAAGCTACCTGAACAGCTGCAAGAATAAAAATCAATAACACGGTCAGACCAAAAGCTCCGCTATACGATAGATGGAACATCAACAATAAGGTCAGGGCGATGGCAACAACCCTGATAATCGTCTGAATCTTCAGATTACTAAAGTCCATGTTTTTCCAATCTGCGATAAAGCGATGCCCTCGTCAAACCCAATTCCTTTGCCGCTTTTGAAATATTGCCTTGATATTTATTGATGGCTTTTTGAATAATTGACTTTTCTATATCATCCAGGTTAAAATTATCAGATTGGATATCATTGTCCTGTGGCCCACTCATTAGAAAGAAAAAGTCATCAGGATTGAGTGTATCATTATCACTCATAATAACCGCTCGTTCAATGGCGTGCTGCAATTCCCGTATATTTCCCGGCCAACGATATTTCTGAAGCCGCTTATGTGCATTGGGAGAAATAGTCATCTCTTTTTTCCTGTATTTTTGACAATACATCTTTATGAAATGGTCAGCCAAAAGTATGATATCCTCCTGCCTTTCCCTCAATGGTGGTAAATGAATCTCCACTGTATTTATCCGATAAAGAAGATCCTGTCTGAATTTGTTTTCCTTAACCATTTCATAGATCGGCATGTTGGTCGCACATACCAACCGGATGTCAAAAGAGATAGGTTTATTGGTTCCAATCCGTGTAACCTGGCGATTTTGTAAAACGGTCAAAAGCTTAGACTGTAGTGGCAAGCTCAGGTTACCGATTTCATCAAGGAACAAGGTTCCGCCATTAGCTACCTCAAACCTCCCTGCGCGGTCTTCCTTGGCATCTGTAAACGAACCTTTCTTATGTCCGAATAACTCACTTTCAAATAGGGACTCAGTAATTGCACCCATATCAACCCCAATAAATACATTATCTTTTCGGAGTGATCGTTGATGAAGTGCTCTTGCCACAAGTTCCTTACCTGTTCCGTTTTCTCCAAGGATCAGTACATTTGCGTCGGTCTGCGCAACTTTTTCAATGATTTGAAAAACGTCGTAGATTGCCTTACTCTTACCAATAATCTCCTTAAAAGGCTGATTGCTGTCTTCCTGAAGTTGTTTTCTTGTATTCTTTAATTTGTCAACCTCTTTATAAGACTGCTTCAATTTAAGAGCGGCTGAAATAGTGGCGATAAGTTTTTCATTTTGCCAGGGCTTTAACACAAAATCCGTTGCACCCTCTTTTAAAGCCCTAACCGCCATCTCTACATCTCCAAATGCAGTAATCATAATAACAACAGCAGTTGGATCTTTTTCAACAATTTGGCCTAACCAATAAAAGCCTTCCTTTCCACTGGTGGTATCCTGACTGAAGTTCATGTCCAGCAGGATCACGTCATAACTATCATTATTTAAAAGGAAGGGTATTTTGTTTGGGTTCTTTTCAATGATGACTTCGTGAGCGTGCTTTTTTAAAAGCATTTTTGCCGCTAATAAAACATCCTCATCATCGTCGATAATAAGGATTTTTCCAATTTCTTTATCCACAAGCTAGAATATTTAGATTAAAAAAACTTCATTATTTAAACCAATTACATTGCCAAACGCGAAAGGAATCCAATTTCGAACATTCACCTACGAATGACGTCCGGTCTGATACACAATTGCGTCCGAATTCGGACACAAATTACTCAAATTATATTATAAAACAGCTGTGAGCGGTAAAAAATTGGTATTTATAAATTTTGAAATTAAGGCCTGCTTAAAACCAGAAAGTTTTAAATTTTCAAAAATTATTGAGCTCAAAAGTGGATTTATTAAAATTATTTTCTATATTCAATCGTTGTTTTTGTGGATTTTATCATTTATCCAAACCGTAAAAAGTTTTTGACCAATAAAAAGCCCCGGAATTCCGGGGCTTTTTAGTTTATACGATAGAAATAAACCGATTCACCTTCTAATAAATAAATCCCCATTGAATTTCTGACTACCTGGTTCGGAGTTCGATTTTTCGGCAAATCAATATTGTAGCTACCTGAAGAGTACAAATTTTTAAATATTAGTCTGCCATTTTCTAAATAATACAGGTAGTTCTCGAAAAAACTTATGGAAGCAGATGTTTTTAACTTTTCATTTGAAATAAAATTCCCAAGGTTATCAAAAATGAAAATCCCATTTTGTTTGTCAATAAGATAGATCCTGTTTTGGTACTCCCTGAATAAGATTATTTCACTAAATGGTTTTTGAAAAGTAAGATCAAGAGGTTTGGTAAATTCAATGCTGTTACTGCTAATATTATACTTCAATAAGCTCATGGAAGGTTGATCCAAAATCCATAGATTATTATCAAAGGAAGTCGTTGCAGCTACAGCAAATTGGATTTCAGGCAGATCGAATAAATAATTTTCAGAGGAGTTCAAAAACCTGTTCAACAATGCAAACTCCTGAATATCCCTGTAAAAACAAAAAATTCTTAACCCCTGCCAGGTCTCCAGAAAAGTGATTTTTGCTGGTTTATCGGGGGAATATACCAGTGGTTTGTTGAGATTTGATCCAAACTTGTAAACATTTCCTTTTACATCGCTGATGTAAATATTATCCGACTGATCAATCGAAATTAAATCAGGAGAATTGACAGTTGCAGAATCAACAAGAGTTAAGCTTTGTGAACCAGCACAGTAACTCATTGAAATCAAAGAAATGAACAGGCTAATTCTCAAACTTTGCCATTTGGAAAACTTTGCCATCAAAAACGCCATAGGTAAAGTAATTGATCCATTCCCCTAAATTATAATATTTGCTGTTTTCATTGATGTCAAATTCCATTGGTAAGTGCCGGTGTCCAAAAAGGTAATAATCGCGGTGCCCGGTCTTTTCCTGCTCCAGGCAATACTGATAAAGCATTTCTTTTTCACCTAAATGAACCCGGTCCTTGTCATTGTACAACCGGCTATGGCCAGACCAGGAATTGGCAATCCAAAATGAAAAATTTGGATGGAACCGGGTAAATATCCACTGAGCCCAACCGCTTCTGAATACCTTCCTGAGCAATTTATAGGTTGAATCTCCAGGCCCCAGACCATCTCCATGTCCGATTTGAAAAGTTGTATCATTTATTTCCAATTCAAGGACATCATCTAAAATTTCGATATTCAACTCCTCTACCAGGTAATTTCTCATCCACATATCGTGGTTTCCTTTGAAGAATGTCACGGGAATACCTGAATCGATTATCTCAGATATTTTACCCAGAAACCTGATGAAACCTCTGGGAACTACGGTTTTATATTCATACCAAAAATCGAATACATCGCCGAGTATGAATATTTCCTGTGCATCAGTTTTTATTTCATTTAACCATTGAATTATTTTAATTTCTCTCTCGCGACTTTTTTTATGGTTTGGAGCTCCGAGATGGAAATCTGATGCAAAATATATTTTTTTACCTGGTAGTAAATCGATTGTCCTTTTTTTCATTTATGCAAAAAAATAAAGCCGGACTGTGTGAAAGACCGGCTTTAAATATCTTAATTATTTTCTTATTATTTCGATTCTTCAGTCTTTTCAGCTTTTGAGGCTTTTTCCTTTTTATCGGATGCTGATTGCGTTTTAGCCTTTGAAGCTGTATTGCTATCTTTTGCCGCTACCTTTTCATCTACAACTTTATCTTCGGATTCTTCCTCTTTTTCTTTTGCTTTCTTCTCTTCTTCCGCTTTTCCATTTGTGAAAGCCTCGTAAGTTGTCGGTTTGGAAAAAGGTCTTTTACCAATCAATCTCTCAAGGTCTGATTGGAAAATAATCTCTTTCTTCAGCAATTCCTGTGCGACAACCTCAAGTTCACTCCGCTTTGATAAAAGTAGCTTTTTAGATCGCGCAAATTGTGACTCCACTATCTCCCTTACCTCGCTATCAATGGTTTCAGCTGTTGCTTCGGAATATGGCTTTGTGAAGTTATAATCCGATTGCTTGGAATCATAAAATGAAAGGTTTCCGATCTTCTGGTTCATTCCATAAATGGTCACAATACTGTAAGCCATTTTTGTTACTCTTTCCAAATCGCTAAGCGCTCCGGTGGACACTTTACCAAAGATAATTTCCTCAGCAGCCCTGCCGCCTAACGTCATGCACATTTCATCAAGCAATTGCTCCGTCTGATACAAGAACTGTTCCTTAGGCAAGTATTGGGCATATCCTAAAGCCGCTACTCCCCGGGGAACAATGCTCACCTTCACCAACGGATCTGCATGCTCCAAAAACCACCCACAAACAGCATGACCCGCTTCGTGGTGCGCCACAATATTTTTCTCTTCCGGAGAAATGATCTTGTTTTTCTTTTCCAAACCACCTATCACCCTGTCAATGGCATCGTGGAAATCGGACATATCAACCGATTTTTTATTTTTTCGAGCAGCAATTAAAGCTGCTTCATTACAAACATTGGCAATTTCAGCCCCGGCAAAACCAGGAGTTGAAGCAGCCAGCTTTTTAGCATCGATTTCTTTGCTAAGTTTTAATGGTTTGATATGTACCTTAAATATTGCTTCCCGTCCAACTATATCCGGCTTATCCACACTTATCTGTCGGTCGAACCTTCCTGGCCTCAATAAAGCTGCATCCAAAACATCCGGACGGTTACTTGCTGCTAAGATAATTACTCCTGAGTCTGTAGAGAATCCATCCATTTCGACAAGCAGGGAGTTTAATGTATTTTCCCTTTCATCATTGGAACCAGGCATCTGTCCTTTTCCTCTCGACCGCCCGATTGCATCGATCTCATCTATAAAAACAATACAGGGCGCTTTTTCCTTAGCTTGTTTAAATAAATCTCTCACCCGAGCAGCTCCAACCCCTACAAACATCTCCACGAAATCGGATCCTGATAGCGAAAAGAATGGAACAGCAGCTTCACCCGCCACTGCTTTTGCCAGTAAGGTCTTACCTGTTCCCGGAGGGCCGACAAGCAATGCTCCCTTAGGTATTTTACCTCCCAATTTTGTGAATTTGGATGGGTCCTTCAAGAATTCTACAATCTCTTTGACCTCTTCTTTCGCTTCATCAAGGCCTGCTACATCAGCAAACGTCACCTTTACCTTATTTTCTGCATCAAACAGCGCAGCACGTGATTTTCCAATATTAAATATCTGACCGCCAGGTCCCCCACCAGTCATTCTTCTCATTAATACCCAGAAAATGACTAAGATAAAAATGAGAAATCCCCAATTGAGGAATATTTGTGTGAAACTAGGTCTTTCTTCAACTGTATAAGGTGCTTTTGCTACGCCCTCAGGTAATTCTTTGTTAAGGTCCTTGAGTTGAGTTTCAAAAGCTCCCGGGTCTGAGATTTTCACAACAAAATGTGGGCTTGGCGAAAATGACCACAAATCTTTGTCCACTTCAACATTGGAATATTTCCCGCTTTTTATTGCTTCTTCCGTTAGACGTATTTCGACAATTTTCTGCCCTGTCTCGATGGTGATATTTTTGATATCACCACTTTTGTACATTTCTTCAAACTTATATAATGTAATTTCTTTAGCTGAGTTATTGTCTTGTAGCCAAAAAAAAGATAGAAATAGTAAGACTAAAGAAATGATAATCCAAATCTGATAATTCGGTTTCGAATTCGGATTTTTTTGCATTAAGTTTTTCTTTTTATTGTTCTGGTTCTCCGCCATCCTCTAAAATTTAACAAGTCTCTACCTACTAGACTTTATTTATAATGTTTTTGTTTTATATTCTTCAATTTCGGTTAAGGTAGCATCACCCCAAAGTTCTTCGATTCCGTAATATTCTCTGGTTTCCTTCTTAAAGATGTGTATGACAACGTCTACATAATCCAATAGTACCCATTCTTTGCTGTGCTTTCCTTCTTTTTTCCATGGATCCTGATTGCAATTAATGTAAACCTCTTTTTCGATGGAATCTGCAATGGCGTCAATCTGTGTATCTGAGTTTCCGGTGCATACTACAAAAAAATCTGCTACCGCATTTCCTATTTTCTTTAAGTCTATAACTACGATGTCTGATCCTTTCTTCTCTTGTATTCCTTTTACTGAAAACTCAACGATTTTTTGTGAAGTTACAGTATCTTTGCCTTTTATCATTCGCTATAGTTAAACTAAGTTGTAAAGCTACAAAAAATAGTTGCACAAAATCTTTACTAATACATTATTTATAGGGAAAAAACTCAAATTCCTGCCAAGCTGTCATTCAACCAACACAATTGCGTCCGAAATGGTGATGAGCGGCGAAGCGACAAATGGACATATTGTCATTACTGATTTTCAGGAAAAGGGACGAGGACAAAGGGGAAATAGGTGGGAATCCGAACCCTCACAAAACCTTTTATTTTCTATCATTCTGGACGCTGCATTTCTTGATCCCTCGGAGTGTTTTTACTTAAACATCATCACTTCACTCGCTCTTATTGATGTGCTGAATGAATATACAGGTGATCAAATGAAAGTAAAATGGCCTAACGATATCTACTATGAGAATAAAAAGGTATCGGGAATGCTTATTGAAAATTTTATTAAAAAAAATAGTATTGGCTATTCTATCATCGGAATTGGGTTGAATGTCAATCAGGAAAAATTTGCAAATGAAATTGCTACCTCACTGGCCTTGATTTGTCATCAGAAATTTGACAAACAGGACCTGTTAGAGTACATTCTGATCCGTTTGGAGCAAAGATTTCTGGCACTTAAAAAAAGTCAGCTGAGCGATTTAAAATCGGAGTATTTTCACAATATGTATTGGAAAGATGAAATCCATGTCTTCAAAGACAAAGATGGATTATTTAATGGCAGAATTGTGGGTGTGGAAGATGGTGGAAAAATTTTATTGGAATTGGAAGAGGGGTACAGACTGTATGATTTCAAGCAAATTGAATTCATAAAATAAGAAGAGATGGGTTATTTTTTTGATCTTATAAAGCACTTTGGTACTTTTGAAGTTCTTATCTAAATAAATTCAAATCTAAAATGATAGACACGAAAAATTACAAGGTAAAGGATATTAATCTTGCCGCATGGGGAAGAAAAGAAATTAAACTTGCCGAAGCTGAAATGCCAGGACTTATGGCTATCAGGGAAGAATTTGGCAAGGAAAAACCCCTGAAAGGCGCAAGGATTGCAGGATGTCTTCACATGACTATCCAAACAGCTGTCTTGATTGAAACCCTTATTGAATTAGGAGCCGAGGTTTCCTGGTCCTCATGCAATATTTTCTCCACCCAGGACCATGCAGCTGCTGCTATTGCGGAAGCCGGAATTCCCGTTTTTGCATGGAAAGGCATGAATGAAGAAGAATACGAATGGTGCATTAACCAAACTTTACATGCATTCGAAGGTGGAAAACCTCTTAACATGATCCTGGATGACGGAGGTGATTTGACAAATCTGGTTTTAGACAATCATCCTGAATTGGTCAATGAAATAAAAGGTATCAGTGAAGAAACCACAACCGGTGTTCTGAGACTTTACGACCGAATGAAAAAAGGAACTTTGCCCGTTCCTGCCATCAACGTCAACGATTCAGTGACCAAGTCAAAATTTGATAACAAGTACGGATGCCGCGAATCACTGGTTGACTCGATCAGACGGGCAACCGATGTCATGCTTGCTGGCAAAGTAGCTGTAGTAGCAGGATATGGTGATGTAGGAAAAGGTTCTGCTCAATCGTTGAGAGGCGCTGGAGTTCGGGTGATCGTTACTGAGATTGACCCAATCTGTGCGTTACAAGCTGCTATGGATGGCTTTGAAGTGAAGAAAATGTCCAATGCCATTCCTCGCGCTAATATCGTCGTTACTGCAACTGGTAACAAAGACATCATCACGGAAAAAGATTTCCGATTGATGAATGACAAAACCATCGTTTGTAATATTGGTCACTTTGATAATGAAATTGATATGGCCTGGCTAAATAAGAATTACGGTTCTACGAAAGACAATATTAAGCCTCAGGTTGATCTATTTAATATAGATGGTAAAGAAATTATCGTTCTGGCAGAAGGAAGGTTGGTAAACCTTGGATGTGCAACCGGTCACCCTTCTTTTGTTATGTCTAACTCATTTACCAACCAAACATTGGCACAAATCGAGCTATGGCAATATGCAGATAAGTATGACAAAGCCGTTTATACGCTACCAAAACACCTTGATGAGAAAGTTGCAAACTTGCATCTTGCCAAAATCGGTGTAGAACTGGAAGAGCTGACGCAGGATCAGGCGGATTATATTGGTGTACCTCAGGAAGGACCATTCAAGCCAGATTATTACAGATATTAATAAGCTATCTTCAGGTAGCGATTATAAAAATCCGTTCCGGTATGCTTTGTCGGAACGGATTTTTTTTGACTTTTATCATTTAATCTTTAAGTCAAAGTAACTACATTCGCATGTTTTATAATGAACAAGACCTGCCACAATACCAACCCTATCAAACGCTTCAGGTTCAAAAACTGGAGCAGAAGGTCTTTTGCTGCATTTAATTCACTGCATATTCAGGTGAGTATTGGTAGGTTGGCCACTCACATTAGTGATCGGATTGGAAAAAAAATCACAACTCTTCAAAGAGTAATATCTCAATTTAACAGAAGGGACCTGAATGCCGATGAAGAGCAAGAGGCGTTTTTTGATCAAAGAGCCATTTCATCTCATTTTCAGCTATTAATCTCCATTCTATTCCTTTCTATTTCCTCACTTAATAGTTCAACTGCCGGATCGGGCAGGAAAAATCTTTTTCATTATACATTACATCCTTCCCCATACCTTGCACTGATTTTTTCACCTTTCCCAGCATTTTACTTAGTCCAAACATTTCATAAATCAGATTTTCATTCTGATCATTTTCAACAATTAATAAGTCAAAAACTTTTACTAACATGATAAAAAGATTATCAGGTCTGATATTTTTTATTTTTACGATCACCTATTCAGTGTACGCTCAAAATAATGATACAAATATCGAAAGCGATACCATTCTTTTAAATGACGTCATCATCGAGGAAAACAGGTTTAGTTATTCGTTTTCTGAAGCATCGAGAAATGTTGGTATTATCGAGAAGACAGAAATAGAGAACAGCCCGGTTCAAAGTTTTCAGGAAATGTTAACTTACCAGCCCGCAGTCGATATTCGGCAGCGTGGCCCCGTAGGTGTTCAGGCAGATATTGGAATTCGTGGAGGTACATTTGAACAAACATTGATTTTATTAAATGGAGTAAAGCTAACCGATCCTCAAACAGGCCACCATTTGCTAAACGTTCCAATTGGCCTTGACAACATAGAAAGAATAGAAGTCTTAAAGGGTCCCGCAGCCAGGATTTTTGGCCAAAATGCTTATGCCGGATCGGTGAATTTTATTACAAAAGTCCCGGATGAAAATTCTATTCATTTTAGAGGTTACGGAGGAAGCTTTGGTTCCTGGGGAGGTAATTTAAGCGCTTCCCTTCGAAATGAAAAAAGCGGACATTACATATCCCTCTCGAATGATCAATCGGACGGTTACCGTTATAATACTGACTACAAAATTCTTAATGGGTTTTATCAGAACACGTTTGAGATAAATAATCGGAGTAAAATTGATTTTATTGCCGGAATCACGCAGAGGAAATTTGGCGCTAATGGCTTTTATGCTAGTCCCGATTTTGTTGATCAATATGAAGAAGTGAGAACAGGTATGGCAAGCCTTTCTTATACCTATCAAAATGAAAATTTCAAAATCGTCCCACGGATTTCCTGGAGAAATAACAGAGACAAGTATGATTTTGTAAGGGACAATCCTGAAGTATACGAAAATTTACATTTTACAAATACGTATAGCGCCGAAGTTAATTCCTCGCTGAAAAGCAAATTTGGGATAACAGGAGTTGGAATCGAATTTCGCTACGAAGAAATAAAAGGTGACTGGCTAAGAGGTGGTACTGCCTCTAAAAGTAACCTGGATGGCTTTTCAAGAGATAATTTCGGAACATACCTCGAACACAAAATCATTTCTGCGGACAGAAAATTTGACATAACCCCAGGTGTTTATTTTGGGTGGTATTCAGATTTTGGAGGTCAGTTCTTCCCCGGAGTTGATGCCGGTTACAACATCACCAATTTTCTAAGAATTTATGGCAATGTTGGTAAATCTTACAGGATACCAACATTTTATGACCAATATTATGAAAGCCCCGTAGAGGTCGGCAATCCCGATCTTAAACCCGAAAAAGCATGGAACTACGAAATTGGCTTGCGATATATTCAGAACGGATTCACTATTGAAGGAAATGTATTTTACAGGGACAATCAAAACCTGATTGACTGGGTTTTTGATCCGACTGACACCATCTGGATGTCTGAGAATTTCACTTCTGTCAGTACAGTAGGTTTGGAATTGTTTGCATCCTATGATCTTCCCATTTCCCTAGTCGATAATCACTTCTTCATTAGTCGGCTTTCTGCATCCCTGAATAAAATTGATCAGAACAAAGATTTTACAGATGAACAATCAAGATATGCCCTGGAGCACCTGGCTGATCAGGTCATCGTTTCTGCTGAAATAAACATATATGACAACCTGAAAATGAGTTGGTCATTTCGTCACATCATCAGGTACCAGCAAGATGCCTATAATTTACTGGATGGGAGGATTTTCTGGCAAAGTGAGAAGTATAATCTCTTTGCAGAGGTTACGAATTTAACAGATACACAATATACAGAAGTTATGACACCTATGCCTGGAAGATGGTTTAGAGGTGGGTTGACATTGAATTTTGTTTACTAACCACAATTATGAGTCTATTTTTTCAACTATAAAAGGAGTTAATTTTTTAATGTGAGGCAGAGTTTATTCTCTGCCTCTTTTTTTATTTTAACCCAAAATTGCTATTAGAAAATCCCTGTCAGCTGACAGGCTGGTATTCCGAGCATAATTCACTTCCTGCCTTCCATAGGGTGCGGCGGGCAGGCCCTCCTGCGGCGGACAGGCTAATCAGTCACTTCGTTAAGTTTTTCTCAATCACAATAGCGGAGCGGTGCTATGCTTCATTCGTAAAACTTCCTGATTTACCCCGAAGAGATGCCTTTGGCATTAAGAATTCCACTCTCATCACGAAGTTCTGATACAAATTTGGGTTTAAAATTCAATGTTCAGTTCATAAGGAATTCGAGCTTGTATCCCCGATCTTTCTTTCATTTCAAGAAAAGTGGAAATATAAGGGGCTAATTCCGGTGCATTTTCTTTCACTATTTTTGCTTCCTGACTTGCACCTAGTTCTGTGATTATTTGTTCGATAAAAGGCTTCGGTCTTGGGTAGTATTTTACTTTGTAATCTTCTCCTAAACCAGCCTTTTCGGAAGCTATTTTAATGGCGTCTTCCAAATCTCCCGAAACATCAACCAGGTTTATCGCCATAGCATCTTCTCCCGTCCAGACACGCCCCTGGGCAATCTCATCCATTTCTTCAAATTCCATGGTTCTGTCACCTGCCGCTTTTGAAACAAAAGCCTGATAGGATTCATCAATCATCTTTTGAACGATAAGCACATCTTCTTTTTTAACGGGGCGAGTTACGTTAAGAAAATCCGAATACCTACCGGTTTGATAATTGTCGGAAGTAATCCCCAATTTGTCATTTAGCAATTCATTGAAATTGAAATACATTCCAATTACACCGATCGAACCTGTTATCGTTGTTGGCAGTGCCACAATGGTATCTGCAGCCATTGAAATATAATATCCGCCTGAAGCCGCCACATCCGACATTGACGCAATAACAGGTTTTTCTTTTGCGGTAAGCTTTACTTCCCTCCAAATCAAATCAGAATCCAGGGCAGATCCCCCGGGAGAATTTACCCTTAAAACAATGGCTTTTACCCTGTCATTATCCCGAAGCTTTCTTAATTCGTCAATAAAATCTGCTGAAGCTATGTTGTCCAATGTGCCTTTACCTGAGACAATATTTCCCTTTCCTATTAAAACTGCCACTGTGTTTTTGGATGAATAATCGTCCGTAAAGGATTTATTGTAATCCGAATGTGGCATGAAAGGAATTTTTTTATCAGGATCGATACCTATTTTCTCTTTGATCAATTTGATTACTTCATCTTTATACAAAAGTCCGTCAATTAATTTGTATTCAACAGCATCATTCTCATTTCTCACACTCATTTCGTCTGCAATGTATCTCAGATCTTCCAGAGCGATACCCCTGGATTCTGAAATTTCGCTCAGAATGTTGTTGTACATAGAATTGATGTAGGCTTCTACCTGGATCTTTTCTGTCTCACTCATTTCCGATGAAACAAAAGATTCGGCAGCATTTTTAAATTTTCCTGCCCTGAAAATGACCGGCTCCACTCCTATTTTGTCAAGGGTACCTTTGAAGAATATTTTTTCGCTGTTCATTCCATTGAATTCCAACAGACTAAAGACAGGAGCCATATAAATCTCATCCGCAACAGAAGCTACATAGTACCCACCTTCAGTAAAGATATCCCCATAAGCAATAATGAATTTTCCGGATTCTTTAAAATCAGTCAGCATTTTGCGAGCTTCCATAGCTGAAGAAACCCCAGACTGTAAATAAGGAACTTCCAGAAAAATCCCCTTTACACTTTCATCATTCTTAGCATGCTCCAGGGCTCTTCTCAATTCAACCAATCCAACACTTTTTTCCTTTCCCGGACCTGCTAGTAATTCAGCAATCGGATCTTCTATTTCCCTCTCATCAATAGGTCTGAACAGCTGAAGGTGTAAAATAGTATTGTCATCGACATCCACTTTCTGGTCTTCTGATGCTGAAATAATGATCATTCCAAAAAATACGACCACCATTGTTGAAATGGCAGAAAAAATAAATAAGCCAACAATGACAGCGAATACGGTTTTGAAAAATTTCATGGTATTAGTTTCTCTTATATAACAAGTTATGAATATGTCTGGTTGATTCAATGCGGGCTAAATATACTATTTAGTATCCCATTAATTCGTAATAACTATAATAAATTACTCTTTATAAAATAATATTGAAAGAGTATTTCTATTTTTGAATAATCGGAAAGATGAAAGGGATATTTTTATTGTTAGGCACAAATCTGGGTGACAGGAAACAAAACCTGAGAAACGCAAAAAAAGCCATTGATAAGGAAATAGGGCAGATTATTTCTTCTTCAAAAATATATGAAACCGAAGCGTGGGGTGAAGAGGAACAACCAAAATACCTCAACCAGGTCATAGAAATAAAAACAAAAAAATCCCCATTCGATATTCTTCATAAAACATTGGAAATAGAAACCCAGCTTGGCCGAAAGCGATTCCAAAAATGGGAATCGAGAATAATTGATATCGATATTTTATTTTATCATGATGAGTTTATCCATACTCCTGAGCTAACCATTCCTCATCCGCAAATTAAAAACAGGCTTTTTACCCTTATTCCGCTCAATGATCTGGTAGGTGATCTTCATTTTCCAGGTGAAAATGAAACCGTTTCAGCTGTTCTCAAAAAATGTCCCGACTCGCTGGTAGTAACGGAATATTAAAAAAACCGACTGTATTATTGCCGGTTCTTTCAAATCCTACCCAATTCTTCCTTCTATTATTCTGTTTGGTGACGTTGAAATCTTCTTCTTAACTCAGTTTCCTGTGAAAAACCATCAGTTGTGACTGTCACAAACCTGTCGCACTCACCATTCCCATAGTCAATGATTTTTTCCCTGTCTCCATGACTAATTACTTTAACTCCCTGAACCGGTATGAAGACATAAAATGGCCCGCAAGACCTTTTGAAAACAATAGTTTCTGTGATATCTACATTATAATCAACTCCATTTCTTGTAGTGCCTGAAGCGCTTCCATTTACATGCTTTTCGTCATTTATTGGATTGGACGCCCGAATTCTTTCCACTACCCAATGGGCCCTTCTCGTGCCTACAGTTTCATCCGGCCATGTAAATTCCCCTTCAAATGTGATGTCAAACAATAGGTTATCCTCCAGTGATTCCGAGATATTGGTGATAATTCTTTTTCCATCAATTTTCACCCCTCTGAAATAGAAGTTTTCAAATGTGATGGTCAAAATAGCGCCAGGAACAAACAGGTGATCGGTATAATTTATGATGACCTTCCCTTGCCTATGTCTCCCACGCCAATCGTTACATCCATCTCCAAAATCTATTATGATAGTTTTATTTTCCTCATCGAAGGTTCGGATAGCACAAAAAACCGGGTTTTGCTCGTCCATTCCGGCTGCAGTTCTTCCATTATCAAAAAAAGCCGCTGAACCGAAATAGGTTATCTCATCAATCTCATCGGTAAGTTCTTCAATTGCAGCTTCATTTTCTGCTGCTTCGATTGCCTCATCATTCAGTTGTTTGGTATTTTCCTGACCATCCTCACAGGAAATTAAAAAAGTGGTGGCCAAAATCGCCATGAAGTAATTTTTTATCCTTTTCATTTCTAACAAATTTTGTTTTAAGACTTTCTGGATCTTAGATGTCGGATAAACGAAAAGGTTTAATTGGGTAAGATTATTAACTGAGGAGAGATAAAAACTGGTGAAGATTTAAGTGGATGTTGTGCTGGCGGTTTTTGAATTAAAGGTTGCGAGTTACGGGTTGCTGGTTGTCACAACCAGTTACCAGCGTCCAGAAACAAGAAACCAACAACTTATATTTGCCAAGTCAGTTTCATACGAAACCCAATACGTACTGCTAATACTCGTTCAGAAATTTCTTTTTATAATCGTCAATACTTTTTAGGATGATTTCCAGGGCTACCTGTTTATTTTGAAATTCCTCCACAACAACTTCCTTATTTTCAAGTTTGGTGTAATCCTCAAAAAAGCTTTGAAGCTCTTTAAAAAAGTGATCCGACAACTGATTGATATCTTCCATGTGATTCACACTCATATCCTTAGAAGCTACAGCAATAATTTTATCATCAGCTTCGCCCCTGTCGAGCATTCGCATGGCACCAATCACCCTGGCCGGAACTATACACAATGGTACAATTTCCATTTGCGAGAGAATCACAATATCCAGCGGGTCATTATCATCACAATAAGTCTGAGGAATAAATCCATAGTTAGCAGGATAATAAACGGAAGAGTAGAGTACCCTGTCAAGTTTTAACATTCCACTTACTTTGTCTAATTCATATTTTGCACGGGTATTTTTAGGAATTTCAATTATCCCATTCACAAATTCAGGTGCATCTTTCCCAATAGGTACACTATGCCATGGATTCATACTGCTCGTTTTAAAAATTATTCTGCGAATTAAGTCAATTCGATGCAAAAGTAGCACTAAAAACCATTTTTTGTACAATTCTTAGAAAAAATATAATTGTCGATTCTCCCAAATTGGGAATATTTTATCATAGAGGGAATTGATACACAGACAACAAATATTAAACATCCTGAAAATCAACATGTTAAAAAAATAGCACAGTTTTGGCATATTGGCATACCGAACTTAGTTACCAAAAACTCGGTAGCAAATCTGACAAGAAGTGTTGGAGGTTGAGCAGGTTGAACAAGTGAAGTTGAAGTTGAGTTTTGACGTGATGATGAATTGTGTTGGTCAGAATTGATACTAGAGTTTGAGGACTAATGATTAATTGGTTTTGGGGTATTGATTGGCGGTAGTGTTGTTGATTAGAGGGACGAGCCGCCACTTTTTCAACTTTAAAACCTAAATACTTGGTTGGTTTGGTGAATATAAAAGTATTTAGATTTTTTAAGCTTAAAAGGTGCCTTTCGCTGGGAGTTGATTTCGATCTTTCTCGTAACAGAAAGGCACCTTTTTAAAGCTGACTAAAGATTTGATACAATATAAAAGGTTTTCATAGTGCGGTTGGTAGTTAAATGATTAGGCGGGTTTTCCCGCCTTTTCTTTTTTATACGAATAGCTTTACAGCCGCAAATACAATTGAAATGATAATAAATATCCTGTAGGGCCGCTCAGGGATCAATCTGACAATAAATATTCCCACTACAGCTCCAAGTATAATCACTGGCAATAAGCTCAAATCAAATAAAAATGTCCTGGTTGTAATAGTTTCCCAATTCAGAATGTGAAATGGTACTTTGAAAACATTGACCAATAAAAAGAACCAGGCTGAAGTGCCTATGAAATTATTCTTTTTGAGATTCATCGACAAAAAGTAGATAGTCATGACCGGACCGGCTGCATTCCCTATCATGGTAGTAAATCCACCCAGCAATCCTGCAAACGACGCGAAAAACCAATTATGAGGAATGGCTTTTGCAGCGTTTTTTCTTTCATTCCACACCATTATGACTACCCCTGATAAAATGATCACTGCAAGAAGTGTTCTGAACTGATCACTATTAATTAAATCTCCCACATAAACACCGATGAGGATCCCGACAACTGTGGCAGGAGCTAGTTTTAACAATAATTTGAGATCAGCGTGACGATGGTAATAAACCACGCCCATGATATCTCCCATGATGAGCATGGGCAATAAAATTCCTGTAGAAGGCTTTGCTCCAAACACAGATGCCAGGACCGGCACAATGAACATCCCCAGTCCGGACAAGCCTACCTTTCCCATCCCTACGCACAAGGCACAAAGAATTATCCAAAACCAGTCGTTTCCTGATAAATGAAAGGATTGAAAAAATTCGAGCAAAATATTCAGGTTAAATTACAGAACCCCCTTTGTACTGGGAAGATCGTCAATTTCATTTAAATTTCTTTGTATGGCCATTTTGATCGCCCTTGCCCAGGCTTTGAAGATAGCCTCAATTTTATGATGTTCATTGGTTCCTTCTGCTTTGATGTTCAGATTGCATTTAGATGTATCTGAGAAAGATTTAAAAAAATGCATAAACATTTCAGTCGGCATCTCGCCAATTTTCTCCCGATTAAACTCGGCATCCCAGACCAGCCAGGGTCTGCCTCCAAAATCAATGGCAACCTGTGCCAGGCAATCATCCATTGGCAATAGGAAACCATATCTTGAAATTCCTTTTTTATCTCCGAGAGCTCCTAAAAAAGCTTCCCCCAAAGCTAATGCCGTATCTTCTATGGTGTGATGCTCATCGATCTCCAGATCCCCATCAACTTTAATACTAAGATCAATTTTACCATGCTTTCCCAGCTGATCCAGCATGTGGTCAAAAAAGGCTATCCCAGTCGATATATTGGTTTTTCCGGTACCATCCAGGTTAACTCTAATTTTAATTTTGGTTTCACTTGTATTGCGCTCAACTTCAAATTCCCGATTTGGGACTTTTAAAAACCGGTAAACCTCATCCCAATCCGTGGTAATCAGATCACTATAATCATTTTCCTTTTCCGATAGAAAAATTGCTTTGCATCCCAGGTTTTGGGCAAGTTGAACATCAGTCAATCGATCACCTATGACATAAGAATTTTTTAAATCGTAATCGCCCTCCAAATATTTGGCCAGCAAGCCTGTACCAGGTTTTCGTCCGGGTGAATTTTCGTGATCAAAGGATCGGTCGATCAAAATGTCATTAAAAACAATTCCTTCGCCTTCCAATGTTTTTAACATTTTATTGTGAGCCGGCCAAAAAGTATTTTCCGGAAAGGATTCCGTACCCAGGCCATCCTGGTTGGAAACCATTACCAACTCATAATCAAGTTCTTCTGCTATTTTACGCAAATTAGAAATAGCTTTTGGAACGAATTCCAGCTTCTCCAGCGAATCGATCTGATAATCCTCAGGTTCAACAATGATCGTTTGATCCCTGTCTATGAATAATACTTTTTTACTCATCCTTTATTGATTTTAGCGCCTCAAGTAATCGTCTGTTTTCGTCAGACGTTCCAACGGTGATTCTAAGGCAGTCATCACACAAAATTACTTTGGATCGATCCCTGACAATAATCCTTTGGTCAATTAAAGATTGAAATATCCTTCCGGCCTCATCCATTTTTACCAGTAAAAAATTTGCATCTGTTGGAAAAACTTTGATCACACCACTTAATTGAACCAGTTCATTTTTCAGGATCTCTCTTTGGCTTAGAATTTCCCTGACGTGATTGTCTTTCCAGGAAACATTATTCAAAGCTTCCAGAGCCAGTTTTTGCGTTGCACCATTTATATTGTAAGGAGGCTTGATCTTATCCAGAATGTTCACAATTTCCTTATCCGCAAAGGCCATTCCCAATCTCAAAGCTGCCAATCCCCATGCCTTGCTCAAGGTCTGCAATATGAAGAGATTTTTATATTTTCCCAATTTGGGAATAAAACCATCAAATTCGCTAAAATCGATGTAAGCCTCATCCAAAACAACCAAACCATTGAAATTCTGAATAATGGACTCAATATCTTCTTCATTCATTCGGTTTCCAGTCGGATTATTAGGAGAACATAAAAAAATTAATTTAGTTCTCTCATCTGTTGAATCCAGAATATTGTTTACATCCAATTGAAAATCTGTTGTTAAAGGAACTTTTTTGATTTGAATGTTATTGATCTGCGCACTAACTTCATACATGCCGTAAGTTGGTGGCGTAAGAATGAGATTGTCCACTCCGGGTTCACAAAATGCACGAATGATCAGGTCGATGGGCTCGTCACTTCCGTTGCCAAGAAAAACCTTTTCCACATCAACTCCTTTAATCTCTGAAACCCTGTTTTTTAAGATCTTTTGATGTGGGTCAGGGTACCGGTTAAAAGATTCACTGGTGGCCGAACCAAACGGGTTTTCATTGGCATCAAGAAATACACCTTCTCTGCCTGTATATTCATCTCTGGCTGAAGAATAGGGTTTGATATTTCGCAAATGCGGTCGAAGTAATTCCAGGATATTCATTTATCTGATAAAATAATCCTCTACAGGACTGTTTCTAAAAATCTTAATTCTTTTCCAAATATTTAAGTCTGAGCGTCACAGCATTTTTATGTCCTACAAGATGTTCTTCTTCCGCCATCACCTCCACGATCGGACCCAGGGTTTTTATTCCCCTTTCAGTTAATTTCTGATAAGTAATTTTCTTGACAAAGCTATCAACAGAAACCCCACTGAAGGCAAGCGCTGCTTTATTTGTTGGTAAGGTATGATTCGTTCCCGATGCGTAGTCGCCAACAGATTCCGGCGAAAGATTACCTAAAAATACTGAGCCCGCATTAATGATCTGGTCAGCGACCTTCTCAGGTTCCTTTACAGAGAGGATCAGGTGCTCTGCAGCATATTGATTTAATAGCTTTATGGCTTCCTCCTGGGAATTCATTACCACCAAAGAACTCTTTGCCAACGACTGTTCTGCTATGCGCTTTCTCGGCAATTTATCTAATTGTTTATCGATCTCCAGCTTACATTTTTTTAGTATATCCACGTTACTCGTTACCAAAAGTACCTGGCTGTCGATGCCGTGTTCCGCCTGTGATAAAAGATCTGCCGCCACAAACTGTGGAATTGCGGTTTCATCTGCATAAACTGCTACCTCAGACGGGCCGGCTGGCATGTCAATCGCCATACCTTTCTGGCTGACATATTGCTTAGCGGCTGTTACATACTGATTGCCCGGGCCAAATATTTTATACACTTTAGGGACGGATTCGGTGCCATAGGTCATAGCCGCAATAGCCTGTGCTCCACCAACTTTTATCACTTTATGAATACCAACTAAATTAGCTGCATATAAAATAGCCGGGTGAATTCTCCCTTCCTTGGTTGGAGGAGTACATAGAACAATCTCCCTGCACCCTGCAATTTTTGCCGGTATTCCCAGCATCAAGACCGTGCTAAACAATGGTGCTGTACCACCAGGAACATATAAACCTACTTTTTCGATGGGTACAGATCTTCTCATACAACTTACCCCACGCATTGTTTCGATTTTCAGTTCACTCTGTACCTGCGCCTGGTGAAATTTTTCAATATTGGCAACTGCTTTATTAATCGCCGATTTCAGCTCAGGATTGACTTTGGTAATTGCTGCCTGAATTTCCCTTTCAGTAACTAAAACATCCTTTATTTCGGCATGATCATACTCAAATGCAAAGCGGATCAGGGCTTTATCTCCTCTACGCCTCACACTCTTAAAAATTGGCTTGATAACCTTTTTCAAGCTTTTGAGCTTGATTACAGGTCGTGTTGTTATTTGCTTGATCTCATCTTTACCAGGGTTGACAAAAGTTTTCACAGCTTACGGTTATTATATTTACAATATCATCTTTTCAATCGGTACAACCAAAATTCCCTGGGCACCTGCTTTTTTAAGTTTTTCAATTCTTTCCCAAAACTCATCTTCCTTGATTGCTGAATGGATAGAGCTCCAGCCTTCCTGCGCTAAAGGAAGGACGGTTGGGCTTTTCATGCCGGGAAGTATTTTTATGATCTCATCGATGGCTTCGTTTGGAGCGTTCAACAAGATATACTTATTAATTTTCCCATTTTGCACGGATTCAATTCTGAAAATCAATTGATCAAGAATGGCTTTTTTAGCTGAGCTAATATCCTGATATCCAATCATCACCGCTTCGGATTTGAAAATTACTTCTACCTCCTTCAACCCATTGCTGATCAACGTACTGCCTGAACTTACGATATCGCATATTCCATCAGCTAAACCTATACCCGGGGCTATTTCAACAGATCCGGAAATCTCATGGATTTCTGCGTTAATACTTTCTGAATTCAGATAATCCGATAGTATTTTAGGATAGGATGTGGCTATTTTTTTCCCGTCAAAATATTTCGAACTTTTGTACTCAACACTTTTCGGTACAGCCAGACTCAGTCTGCATTTACTGAACCCCAGCTTTTTAATGTAGTCGATATTCTTCCCTTTTTCAACCGCTACATTCTCTCCAACAATACCAATATCAGCCACACCATCTGCCACATAATCGGGGATATCATCATCCCTAAGAAAGAGCAATTCTATCGGAAAATTATATGAACTAGAGGTCAATTTGCTTACACCGTTGTTCATTTTAATCCCGCATTCCTTGATGATCTGAATGGAATCCTCACTTAGTCTACCCTTGCTCTGAATGGCCAAACGCAAAACTTCGCTCATGAGATTTATTATTTAATATTTTGAAATTTGAATAATTGGAAATGGTTATATGTCAATTGATTGTGATAGAAGCGCTTTTTCCTCTCTACGAGGAATGGTGATGAAGATGATGATATGGATAACATCTGAAAAGCATAATTGACAAATATGTAAGCGCAAAAATAGAGATAAAATTATTTAATAAAAATTTACCTGTGTTTTAGTAAAAAAACAATTGTGGTTTAAATGAAATGTTCGAGCACTACTAAATCACAAATTGACCCATCAATCGTGCACCGGCAAAATTTTCAAACAAAGAAATACAAAGCTCGGATGAACTACTAAAATTATCGGCCTTTAAAAAATTATAGAAAATGAGAAGGAATTTTGTTGTTTCAGGGGTGATCATTGTTCTCATTGAGTCACTGGTTGGTGTGCCAAAAGGACCAAGGTTATCGTAAAGTGTTGGAAGGAACTCAATGTTGAGGTTTCCTCGTCCAATAGCTTCGTATGGTGATTGATCCCCTACGGACAATCGAGCGTTACCAGCTATTTTGCTTGCATCAAAACCACCTATTGAAAACCCGGTCAAAACCGATACCAGGTTGAGACAGTCTACGAGGTTATTCACTTTGTATAACCCCTTACCATTTACAACTCGCCTGAGCAAAGCCTCAGCAGAAGGTCGGTACCTTGACGGGTCCTTTCCCAATTTTTTATAAGCTTCCCTCGTGGTGTGATTAGAAGGGATTTGAGAAATTTCTTCCAGGTTTAATTTCTCGGAAATTTCATCCAACTTTTTATTGGCTTCCTTCCAAAAAGCATCCGAGCTATCCGTAACCGTCACCTCAAATTCAAATACATGCAGAGTGGTATCCGGCAAGACTTTCTCAAAATCCGGGTCGATAGAGATTTTTATCATGACACAAAAAAGTAAAATCTACCATTATTTAAAAACTTCTCATTTAACAAAACCAATAAATTTTACGATTTTTTCAATAAGAAATCTATCTGTTGATAAAAAATTAAAATATAACCAGGTATGTTGAGAATATAGTTTAAAAATACTTTATTTGTTGAAATAATATCTGCCGGATCGTCTAATTGGTAGGATATGGGATTCTGGCTCCCACGGTCTAGGTTCGAATCCTAGTCCGGCAGCAATTTTAAGTTCACGGTTGACAAAATGCCATTGGCAAATAATCCTATTGCACCTTGAATATCTCCGTTTCGATAACCGATTTTCATTCACACCAAGTTAGATAAACTTCAATTTTTTCCAATCAATTATTTTCAATGACAAGATGTTTCGAATCCTGATTCCCGGAGGAAGGATCGATTTCAGGATACCTTGAATAAGTAATAAAACAAAATCATAATCCGGATTTAAATACCCTTTATATGGCATAAAATTTACCCTTTAAAGGTCATTGATTTTTAAGTACCAATTAAGTTATCTTTGAATGTATTTAGAATTAATCTAAATAAAAATAAAGTCCTTGGTCTCCTTGCCAGGTATTTTAAAGCACGGTAAGTTTTTTCATTTGGCAAGGGCTCCCAAGGTACAAACCGAATGACATGATTGGTCACAAGTATGAATCTGTATTAAATCAGCTGGAGCAGGAACTTTTCTGTAACCATGTTGATATTCAAAGTTTAAGTGAATTGGCACAACAAAGCAACTGTCCTTATTTACAACATCTGATCCAATCATTTCAACAGGAAGTTTATAATACAAACGAAGCATACATTATTCAACAACTTAAAAAATCATTGTAAGATGAATTGCAAACCAAAAGTCCTGGTCGAAGGAGATCATTTTTACATCTCTCAATGCAAAAACTGTAAAAGAATAGGATTGTATTTTAATAATTTAATGGCTGGCTTCAGTAAAGATGAATTTATTCAATTTTCTTCTGCCATTCTTCAATTGGAATTTAATGATGGTCAGATTATTTTCCCCGACCGACAAGAAAGAATAGTCATTCAGACTTGTCATCTAAACATCCACTTTACCTTCGCAGAGGAAGAATTCGAAACATTAAAGGAAAACATTGCTCAAGCAAAATTGCTGATAGAGGTTGGTGATGTGATCAGCATCAAATGATAATTATTTTTTTGGCAATCAAACTCAGATCGATTAATTGCCCCTGCAAATTAAGATTTCGCTTATTTGAATCTCTGTTTTAATCCTAAGTATTATCCATCATATTTCTTTTTAGTTCGGCTATATTTATTTAAATTTAACTAACCCTCTACCCTACTTTCTACCCTCTTAAACCTAAAATTTCCGGCTATGAATACATATATCCTTAGTATTCTGTTATGTTTCCTCGTGCTGATTGGTTGTGGAAAAAAAGACAACATTAAAGTAGGCATTTGTGTAGGTCCCAATCAGGAGCGTTGGCAAAAAGACCGTGACTTTTTAACTCAATATCTTGAGTTGCAGAAAGCAAAGGTATTTGTAAAAGAAGCCAATGCCAATGAAAAATTACAAGCTCAGCATGCCCAGGATCTTATTGATAAGAATCAAGTGGATGTCCTGATCATTATCCCTGTCAATAGTGAAACTGCAGGTAATATTGTAAACTATGCAAAATCAAAAGGGGTGGGAGTCATCGCATACGATAGGATTGTACGTAACTGTGATCTTGATTTTTATATCTCATTTGATAACGTACGTGTGGGTGAGATCCAGGCCGAATATCTTACCAAAATAAAACCTGAAGGGAAATATGCTCTTCTTGGTGGTGATGCAAATGATAATAACTCAGCTTTGCTTCAAATAGGGCAGATGAATATCCTTCAGCCGTATGTCTTAAAGGGCGATATTGACATCGTTCTCAATCGAAATGTGAAAAACTGGAATGCCGACAATGCCTACAAGATCATTAATGATTATCTGAATGAAAATAACGAATTGGATGCTATTGTTTCTTCCAGTGATGTGCTATCCGAAGGAGCGGCAAAAGCCTTGGAAGAACACAATTTGACAGGAGAAGTTTTACTTTCCGGCCAGGATGCAGAAACTGATGCCTGCAGAAGGATCGTGCAGGGAAAACAAACAATGACCGTTTACAAGGTAATCGAATCACTCGCCTCCTCAACAGCGAATATAGCTATGTCGCTGGCGCGTGAGGAAGAAATCCCCAATTCTCAAATGACGATCAGCAACGGAGAAAAAATGGTGCCTGCCATATTGCTTTCATCCGTTATGCCGGTAGCAAAGGAAAATTTAAGGATGACGGTCATTGCAGATGGATATATTGATGAAAATGCTGTTTTTGTACCGGTAAATAATAATTAGTAATAGATCCGCCAAAAAATATTTCTTTACTATTATTAGTCATAGGCCTATTTTTGAATAGCTAATTCTTCATGATTATTATTTTTTGTTTAAAAATATTTTCCGTCAATGATCCAAATAGTTAAAGGCTCAAATGAGGATTTTCCAACCATCCAAAAAATAGCTCATCTTACCTGGCCAGGCACGTTTAAAAATATTTTGTCAGAAGATCAGATCTCTTATATGTTGGAAATGATGTATAGTCTGTCTTCTCTGACAGAGCAAATTGAAAAGAAAAAGCACAAATTTTTCCTTGCAAAAGAAAACGGAAAATATCTTGGTTTTGCGTCATGTGAAATCAATTATTCAAACTCTCCAAAAACAAAAATTCATAAGATATATATCCTTCCGGAAGCGCAGGGAATGGGAGTAGGAAAAGCTTTAATTGCTAAAATCACGGAAACAGCGATCAACTATCACAATCAACTTCTTATCCTGAATGTTAACCGATACAATCCTTCAATAAAAGTTTATGAGAAATGGGGATTTGCCATTGTTAAAGAAGAGAATATCCCCATTGGGAATGGCTATTTGATGGAAGATTTTGTAATGGAGAAAGAAATTAAAAAATAAGCTACTGGAACAATAACTAAGTCCAAATTTGCAAAATTCAATTTTAGTTTAGTTTAAGATAATAGCTCTCATTGTAAAACATATCACATCTATCTGTTGAATCACTTTTTGCCAGATATCCAAAACTTAAATGAAAATCATTACTTGACAACTCTTGACTTGGGATGATTAAAAATTGATAGAGCGATTCCTTTTTACCTGAAATCATCTTACCTCCAAAGAGCATAACATTTGAGAGTATATCCTCATTCTGATGTGAAATTGGATCAAAAACCAAAATCAAATTACCATTTTTATCTTTGAATGGTTCACGAAAGAATAAATGGTGTCCCGACTTGGAAAATTTGAAGCATTTCATCCCATCCTCATGACGAGCTTCAGTATCTTTGTTGACCAATTTGGAATCAAATCTTCTTTCTTTTTCTTCGAAGGATTTCTTCCAATAACTGTCATAATCCTTGACTACAACATTTTCATTTAAATATTTTCGAAGCATGTAGAAACCATCACCTGATGATGAAAGTGGTGATTCAATTCTCACTCTGTAAAAATTATTATTAAAACCGGTGGCAATCCATCTATCACTTGTTGTCCTCCTGTTTAAGCTATCGTGATAAAGTAAATGGTAATTCCATACATCCTTACTTTCCTCAAAATGTGAAATAAATACTGAATCATCATTAGCTAATTTCTCTATCCCTTTTTTAAAATCATCTTTACTTGTTCCAAAATTTTGAATAATAACTAAGCTAAAAATCATTTCATATTTCATATCAAAATAACTCCGAAATGATCCATTTTGGGTAGCCTGCGTTCCAAAATCAGGTTCTCCAAATGATTTAAATTGAACATCAGCCAACTGATCTTCATATGAATTATCAACACTATCATAAGAATTTAACAATGTATCAATCCTGAATTGCCATAAATTTTGTTGATCCCAATTAAGAGAATGATTAGTCTCATTGTCATATTCCTCCTGCATCCTGTCTAATTCTTTTAGAGTAATCGAGAGTCGTCCATTTAATCTTTTTAGACTAGCATCTGGATTTTGATCAATAAACTCATTCATTTTGCGTGCATGGTATTCGGAGATATTAAAATGGTATTGCTCATGAATTAATCCAACACTGTCTAATACACGTTTCCATGACCGCATATTATTTTGACCTGCATATGCGAAATATTTAACATTCGATGTATCGTAATCCAAATAAACCTGACTATGTATACCTGCACCAAAACCAGTAAATGGAGGAGGAATTCCTTTAAAATCATCAAATGTTAACAATTTTTCTTCATCCCATTTTTTTATATTAGGTGTTGTATAAAAATTAGTTTTAAGCATTGGTACAATTCCTATTATTATAAATGAACCGATAAGAAGGGTACGCTTTGTTTTTACCAGAGATGCCATTTCAATACTCTAAAAAATCGATTAATAAATGAGATTATTATTTCGAGAAAAAATATAGATAAGGATAATGCAATCAATGTTACTATTGCATCTCCTAACCCGATTACCCAAAAACTATTTGTCAAAGAACTATTTAACCAAAAAAATAGGATAAACAGATAAACGAACAAAAGCCCTTGTAAAAATCTTCCAGTAAACACATTTCTCCGCTTATGTTCAATTTTATAAATCACGTGATTAAATATGTACATCACCCCAAAGCATATTAAGAAAAATTCAAATGAAATACCTTTAAGCCATGCCTCATCTTGATAAAACATTATTATTTCGTACAAGGCTAGAGATAAAAAAGAAAGCATTATTGCAGTAAAAATCTCTCTTTTTGAAAGGGTTCGAAAGTAAGAGTCTCCAGAAAAATCTAAACTGTTAGCAAATTCATCTAGAAAAAAATTCTTTTGGGGTTTCTCCAAATTGTTAAGAGTTTCATTTTCCCTGGTTACTTCTTTTGTTCTTCTTTGTTGCAAAATAAATTCGGCTGCGCTTACCGCCTTAGCATCATACCCTGAAGAGTTTTCAAGAATGCTTTCCAGATCTTCACTTTTCTTATTCCGAAACCTGTGATAAAAATAATTGTCCATGAAAAAAAATGTGATACAACTAATTTCAAAAAATAATACTAATTCAAATTAAAATGAATAAATGAAAAATTTTTGAAATAGTTAATTAATAATTCAAATAAAATCTAATTTTTAACCAGTCAAATTAATTTTTATATACTTCCCTGTACTTTCTACAAAGCCAGCTTAATAATATTTTTATTCTAAACCTAGAATATTCAACACCTTCTGGTATTCCAATTATTCATTAATTATAGCTAAATTGTAAGATTTAGAATCTTGATTTTTCTCTCCTATGAGAAGATTGTCCGCAATTATGTTTACCGATATGGTTGGGTACAGCAAGCTGGCTCAGGAAAATGAAGCGCTTTCACTCGACCTGCTTGATGAACATCGGAAAATATTGCGGCCCATTTTTGAACAGTACAATGGCAGGGAAATTGACACCGCAGGAGACTCCTTTTTTATTGAATTCCAAAGCGCTGTAGAAGCAGCAAATTGTGCGATTTTTATTCAAAAAACCTTATTTGATCGGAATAAAAGTATTGCAGCTGGCCGGGAAATCAATCTTCGGATTGGCCTTCATATCGGGGATGTGGTCTTCATGGGGCAAAATGTTCATGGTGATGGCGTAAACATTGCTGCCCGACTCGAGCCCATTGCAAAACCCGGTGGAATTTGTATTTCTGAAGACGTCGCAAGACAGATCAGGAATAAAATTGGATATCCGGTAATGAAATTGGGCAAAAGCAGGCTAAAAAATATATCCATGCCCATGCAGATATACTGCATCGTTTTGCCCTGGTTAAAGCAGACCAAACCTACAAAAAGGTCCTTCCCCGTAAAAAAAGCAATCGTTGCTGTGCTTACTTTTTTGCTTATTACTACTGCTACCTTTTTGTTTTTCAGAAGCGAAAAAATAAGAGATATAGAGAATTCTTTCTCTCACCACCGCCTGGCGGTATTGCCCCTTGTTAATATTAGTCATAACACGGAAGATGATTATTTTGCAGACGGATTGACTGAGGAATTGATCTCAACCTTGTCCCAAATTGGTGGCCTGAAAGTTATTGCAAGAACATCGGTCATGCAATACAAAGATGTGGATAAAAACATATCGGAAATAGGTAAGGAATTGACAGTGGGAACCATCCTTGAGGGAAGCGTGAGAAAATATCAAAATCAGGCCAGGATAACGGTGCAACTAATTGATGTTGAAACACAGGAGCACATCTGGTCGAAAGACTTTGACCGGGAGCTGGAAGATATTTTTACCGTACAAAGCGAAATTGCTCAAAATATCGCCAATGAATTGAAAGTCAGGCTAATTGATTCTGAAAAGGAACAAATTGATAAAATCCATACCAATAACCCACAGGCTTTTCAGGAATATCTCATCGGCAAGCACCTTCTCAACAGTAGAAATTCTTCCGGTATTCAATCGTCCCTGGAGCACTTTAAAAACGCCATTGATCACGATCCCGAATTTTCACTTCCTTATTCCAGCCTGGCTTACGCCTACACCCTTATCGCTGCAGCGGGATATGGAAATATTCCTAAAGAGGATGCCAGCCAAAAAGCAAAGGTTTACGTTCAAAGGGCCCTGGAAATTGATTCGACGCTCGCCGAAGCTCATGCCGCACTCGGATATATCCGTTTTAGAATTGACTGGAATTGGAAGGGAGCGGAGAAAGAGTTTAAAAGGGCCATTGAACTAAAACCCAATTATTCAACAGCTCATGAGTGGTACGCTTTGTTTCTCGGCGTTCACGCACGGTTAGATGAAGCTTTGGTTGAAATGAACAAAGCGTATGAACTTGACCCGATGTCGCCAAGTGTGAGTACAGGTATGGCCAGAACCTATTACTGGAGAGGTGAATATGAAAAAGCTATTGTACAATGCGAAAAAACTTTACAAATGGAGCCAACGTATGCCGAGGCTTATTTAGCACTGGGAATTACCTACAATGCCACAAACCAATATGAAAAGTCTATTTTTAACCTGAAAAAAGCAGTTGAACTTTCCAACAGACGGCCAATTATTTTAGGTGTTTTAGGAAATATATATGGCAAGTCGGGGAATATAGAAGAAGCCAATAAATTACTGGCGGAGCTCGAGTCTTCCCCTGTCAACAATGATAAAATTTATGCTTCGGCATTCGTCAAAATCGGTCTGGGGCAAGTGGATGAAGCACTGTACACACTGACAGATCTGTTAGATCAAAAATACGGGATATTCATTTACATGAAAGTTGAGAACAACATCCTTCCTCTCAAAGGCCACCCCCAATTTGATGCTATTCTGAAAAAAATGGACCTCGAATAGCAAGGTTCGGGAATTTTTACCCTTCATTTTTGGTTGATTATTCTGATCGCCATTCTGATAAAACCACAATCTATTTGCCATGAAGCCATTTTGTTTAATCATTTGTATTGCTGCTCTGCTATTTTCACCCTTTCTTTATGCACAATCAGGTAGCGCCATAAAGACAAATATCAAATTGCCTGCTGAGTTTGACACAATTGCCGAAGAATGGAGAAAAGCTTATAACAGTGGCGATGCTCCAAGGCTACAACTTCTCTATGCAGAAAATGCCAGGTACGTTTCTTCCCATGTTCCCGGTCTGGAAGCAAACGGAAGAGATGCCCTGATTGCCAATTTTAAGAATGGGATAACTGCTGGTGGCCATGTAGATTTCATAAAAATCTTAAACACGGAAATTTCAAAAGAACTTGCTATGCTATTTTGCCTCTACCAGGCGACCAACAATGGACAGACCGTACAGGGAAGAAATTTGCTTATACTTAGAAAAATAGAGGGGAAATGGCTGATTGTGATGCACATGACTGTTGAGTGAGAATGTCCGCTTATTATTATCAATACTCTTCATTCATTTTAATTATATAGTTGTTTTCTTTATGCACCAATAAATTTTCATCTTTACCTTTAAGTGTCATTTCATTTAAATAATCCTGATAATTCCCCCTAAAACTATCCTCAATTTTATCTGTGAAAGCAAGCCCCGGATCATAAGGACTATGTCCTTTATTGTGCTTGTTAATGATTTGTGAATGGTTGTTCACATAAAAATCCGCGTACTCACTCAAATTGGGAACAATATAAAGCACATGAGCAAACTCATGTGCCAGGGCAAAATTCACATTGCATCCTTTTCGAATTACAATTGATACCGAATAGGCACCATATTTCGATTTACAAGCATTGGGGTTTCTTTCCCATTGACCAACAGTGGTATAAGCAGATGCCTTAAAATGTGAACTGGATAAATACTTATATTCCTTATCCTGGACATCAACTAAGCTAACGTACACATGATTAACCGTTCCTTCAGCATCCGTAACTTTCGAAACACGATCGTATAGTTTTGGATCTATCCTGTAAAATTCCAACAACAACTGATTTGTTTCTTCAAACTTTTGACTGATTGTCTCATACTTTTTGCCTAATAACTTCAATTTTCTATCGTATCTCCTGAGTTCATTTTTTTCAAGGATTGAATTAGAAATTTTCAATAAATCATTTATCTCTCTTTCCAACTTTACTTTTTCATGTAAAAAACCATTGATGATTTTAGCTGAAACAGGTTGGTAAAAGCATAATAAGACAATTAAGGAAATGGTATAGGATTTCATGGTTTCCAGCTTTTTGGTGTTTAATTGAATTTTTTTCCTTAAAGAAAAATTCAGTAGATGGGCCCACCATAGCTGAATACATTAACAAATTAACTATGGCTAAACTAGCTAATAGAATGATAAGATAAGTTTGAAATGGTTGCAGATCATTTAAAGCATGTTGCCGGCGGTTGCATATAATTTAACTTATGTTGCAAAATGCTTTTTTACCTGATTTTGACTCCGAATACTGCCCCTACTTTAATCAACAGAGTATTTTTTTTTGATAAGAATGTAAAAACCCATGTAACACCCTCCTTCTAATTGAGCATTTCACCACTCATCTTTGATCCTAAAAGGCTTTTGCTACTTATTGATCTGGCCATACCAACTTACTTACCCTATTATTTAAGAATGAACTAGTATCATTAAAAATTTTGAGTTGAAAATTTGCTCAACCTTATTGATTAAATATTAAAATCATGAAAACAACAACATTTATTCTAATTTCACTTTTAACAATTTTTATGGGTTGTGACACCGTTGAAAAGCTGACCCAATTCAACATGAATTACGATGAGTCTGTCGTGATACCTTCCAATACGGTCATTGATCTTCCCTTCCAAATTTCAACACCGGAAGTTGAAACCAATTCCGAATCGAAATTTGCCATCAACAATACTAGGAAGGACATGATTGAGAAAATCATCCTGATAAAAATGTCCCTTACCCTTACCTCTCCTGATGGCGAAGATTTTAGTTTTCTTGAATCCATTAATATTTACATCCATGCAGAAGGCTTGGATGAGGTTAAAATAGCCTGGAAAGATGAAATATCATCCAATACAGAAGATGTACTCGATTTGGAAACTACGGGAACAGATATTCAGGAATATATTAAAAAGGATAAGTTTTCCCTGCGTATACATACCACCACAGACGAAGTGTTGACCAACGACCACCATATAGATGTTAAATCTACATACTTTGTAGATGCTAAGATATTAGGTCTTTAAAAAGCGATCTACTTTTTCAACCAGGCACTTATATTCATTGACAAGTGCCTGGTTTTTAAAAACCTGACAGTAGAGTTAGCTTATTCCCAAAACTGAAGCAAGTGCCGTTGCTAATCCAAGGAAACTCAAAAAACCTACAATATCTGTTACAGTCGTCAGGACAATTGAGGATGATTGTGCAGGATCCTGACCAAACGATTTTAGAATGATAGGAATAACTGCTCCTGAAAAACCAGCGATTGCCATGGAAATGATCATTGATATCGCTATTACAATGGAAAGACCAAAAGATGACGCCCAAAAATAAACGATCAGGGATGTGGTGATCGCCACCGCAATGCCATTTAAAAATCCAACCATAAGCTCCTTGCGAGCTACCCTGAACCACTGTGTTGTCCGGATCTCACGAAGAGCCAGTCCTCGCATAATCACCGCCAAAGCCTGCGAGCCGGTATTCCCAGATTGTCCGGCAACAACTGGAAGAAATACTGCCAAAATCGTGATTTTAGCTATTGTATCTTCAAAAGCACCTACCACAAAAGACGCCAGAAATGCTGTTGCCAGATTGATATGCAGCCAAGGCAATCTTTTTTTGACAGCAAAGGAAACCTTTGAAAGCGCCCGCTCTTCCCTTCCCGCACCAAACATCGCTTGTAAATCTTCCGTAGCATCCTGGACTGAGGCATTTAACAATTCCTCGTTGCGTATGACCCCCAAAAGAATATTGTCAAAATCTACTACCGGTAAGCCGAGCAGTTTCTTTTCTTCCAATAATTCTACAATTTCTTCCCTATCGGCCATCGCGTGAATGGTTGCAGGTGGAGTCTGGAGAATATTTTTCAGCAATTCCCCGGGACTTGATATAGCCACCACCTGCAGTGGGACTATCCCTTCCAGTCGTCCCTGATTATCAACCACATAGATATTTACAATCCTCCTATCTTTTATGGCTCTCAACTTTTTTAATACCTCTTTAACCGTGTGCGTTCCATGAAAAGTAACAACACGACTGTCCATCATAAAGCCTGCTGAATTGGGAGGATATTTCATCAAATCACCAATATCCTTTGCCGATCCGGAAGAAAGCTTCGATAACTTAACCTGCACCTCTTTAGCTTCCAATCTGGACAACAACCTTGCGGCCAGATATGGATCCAGCTTTGAATACAATTCAATAAAATATTCATCATCCATCAGTTCCAAAACCTCTGTGGCACTTTCGGGATTGAGGTGAGCATAGAGCCTGACGGCGGAAGAAATAGATTGTTTCTTAAGATAATCAAGTATTTCTCCTGCCTCAAACGTTTCCAGCAACTGGGCTCCTTCATCGGGAAACTGCCTGAAATACCCCGATATTAGGTCCGATGTAATGGTTTGACTTTCTGACATAACTTTTTAAGTATCTTTCGTCCTACCTTTTTTCAACAATTTTGTTTTCCAAATCAATCGCTTTCTTCCCTCCAACCTTCATCTACCAACCTGAAAAAGCTCCCTAATCCGATTTTATAGAGATCACCCAAAGCGCTACTTGCCATTCTCGCCTGCCTGACAAACCTTTCCTTTTCCATGTCTCCTTTGTCGACAATATTTTCCAGAAGAATGGTGCCCAGAAAAATATCTTCGTGGTTAACTACCGGGAGTGCTTTATAATTCAACCAACCTTCATGCTCGAGCACAGATTGTACATTCAACTGATCAAAGATCCTGGGAACATCTTTCACAACACAATTCTCCAGCCTGTCATTCGCTTCTGTCATGATCAAGGTCCTGAATTCGGCAATTCCTGCCAACGTCTCATCCTGATTCAATACAAAGACGTATGGAAGCATGGTACTCTTACTTTTTTTGATCCTCTTGAGGGCTTCTCTTGCGGATATTGAAATGGGAATTGTAAAAACCCGGGTATTCATGTTTGCCCCAACAGTTTCTTTCGGATAACTCAGGGTTTGGCGAAGCGTTTCTGCTAACTCGGGCTTAGTTGCATTCAGGATGTTTTCTCGTACCTCTTCATCCAGATTTCTCAATAACACATCCGCTTTCAAAGGGCTTATTTTTTCTATTATTCTTTTTGCCTGATTGATATTTGTCAGTTGGACACATGCAGCCGCCTTGCTACGGCTTAGTAAACCAATGATTTCAGCTGAAATTTCAAGAGGTAACTTTTCCATGAAAACAGCTATTTCCTTGCTACTTCTTCCCTCCAGGTAACCGGCTACCAGGCCTCCATGTCTTTGGATGTACTTTTCAAGAATGATCAGATCAGAGTTCTTTTCTTTCATGAGTCCTTTTTGACGATGACAATTCGGGTTTCGCTAAATTCCTTTGCCGGAATGATGACATGACCATCATTTGCTGCAATAATGACTGATGTAACAGTTATCTTAACTATTTTACCCTCCTGGTCTCCTATTCTTATGGTATCTCCCTCTCTGAACATCTTCTGTATATAATAAGAAGCCAGAATATTGCTGACAGATGTCCTGGCTCCCAGACCAAATGCCAGGCAGGCACCAAATAAAATAGCCGCCAGTACAATGCTCACCAGGTTGATCAAGAAGCCGATATCAATTCCTACCTGATCGATAGCAATAACAATCGAGATCAACAATACAGCATAGCGGGTAACTTTTCCTAATATATCTCCATAGGCCAGTCCTGTCCGGGCAGCTGCGGCTGAAAATATATCAGCCAATAACCTTCCCAATATTATTCCCGCGATAACGATCACAATCGCCGCAAGTATATTCGGCATGTATTGCACGAGCTCGCCCAACCATGTTGTAATGACAGGAAGGCCAACTATTTCTGTGAAAAGGGTGAAAAAAAAGATGAGAACAATCCAATAGATGGTCTTGGATACAAAAGTTTCAGATCCTTCCAGATCGATCTTCAGATATTTTGACTTCAATTTTTCATTAATCACTTTATTGACATAGCGAATGAGCCTTTTAATCAAAAACTGAATAACACGAGCCAATAAGAAACCAAGGAGGAGGACGAAAATTCCAAATACCAGCTTTGGAAGAATTTCTATCAGATTGTGAATAAAATTCTGAAGAAGATCAAAAAACTGATCAACAGGTTTTCTTTCATCCATACAAGTTGATATTGAGATTTATCTAATAACACAGAATAATGAATATAATCAAATTATAGCGGAAACTATTATCAATTTCAGGGCATTTTATCTGGCCATAGTGAAATAAAAAGCAAGAATATTCCAATTAAAAGTGTTTGAAGTCATACTATATCAACTGATTTTTAGGAACATCTTCGACAAAAATCAATCATAAAGATCAATTTTATTTGAATATAGTAACATTATATTGAGCTAAAAGCCGGGTTTATCGATTCATTAAAGCCTTTCATAGAAGCGTGTTAATTTATCACCTAAAAAACGTTATGTGTACTAAAAGATAAAAATATTACAATTTTATTCGGGAATAATTATACAAAATTGCGGCGTAGTTAAATTTTTCAACTTTATAACTAATTTATTTTAACCATGAAGAAATCAATTTTTATCGCAATTTTTTCACTTTTAGTGATGGGTGCAGCTAATGCACAGGAGTTTAAGCCATTCCAGCTTTATTTAGGTTTAGGTTATGCTATGCCTGCTGATGGTGGGGGAGGAATCCTTGTTGATGTAGAACCGGCATACAGAATTTCAGATCAGATCGCTGTTGGTTTGAGACTTGAATCTGCTGCTATGGCCAAAGTTGTAGGAGATTATGAAGCAAGTGTTAAAGGTGTCGGATCTTATACGGTTAACGGTAAGTATTATTTCAGCAATAACAATTTCAGGCCTTATGCTGGTGTTGGTTTAGGACTATATGCTCTTGGAAGCTCAACTGCTGGTCCTAACGGAGGCAGTATTGAAGCAGGAACTACTTTTGGTTTCTATCCAAGAATCGGTTTTGATGCCGGTCACTTCAACTTTAATATTGATTATAATATCGTTAGTTCAACACAAGTTGACACTACTGTTGGAGATATTGATGACATTAAAAACAGCTATATTGGTTTCCGTGTAGGTGCCTTTATTTTTGGTGGCAGAAGATAATTTTCTGCAACTTTTCTTCGAAATTCAATATGAAACATAAAAAAAGCCTGGTCGGACGATCAGGCTTTTTTTGTTTATCTCTTGTAAATAGTAGTCTTTATTTACCACATTCACCCAAAACAAATTCAGCGACTATTTTCAATCTACTTTTTCATCCTTATTTTTGACTGAATCACCATTGTTTTTTGCGGGATGAAATACATGAATCGCCAACCTCATTTTTTTGCCTTGTTATTTTTTGTTCTGGTAAGTTGCCAACCTGCCAAAGAAGCCAGGGAAATCCCTAAAACCCTATTTACCGATGTCGCAGATGAAGAAGGTGTCACAGCGCGGCAAATACGACTTGGAGATATTCAACGGGTTTCTTCCGGAGCGGCATGGATAGACTTTGAGAATGATGGCGACCTGGACTTGTATGTATCAAATGTAAACGGGCCAAATCAACTGTACAGAAATAACCGGATCGGATCCGGAGAGAATAATTTTACAGAAATTGCAGATGATGTAGCCAAAGCTCTTAATAGCCATAGCGCCGGAGTTACAGTTGCGGATTATGACAATGATGGTGATAATGATATTTACCTGACCAATCTGAATGAGGATGTATTGCTTCAAAATGATGGAAAAGGAAATTTTAAGAATGTAACATCCGAAGCTTTCAAAACCAGTAAACAGTTTCTCTTTGAATTTGGTGCATCCGCGGCCTGGGGCGATATCAACAACGATGGCTGGTTGGATCTATATGTCGCCAATAATGCACCGGATAATAAAACCACAGCTTTCAGCAGGGATTATCTTTTTGTCAATGATGGGGGAAACCCGGTAACATTCACTGATCGAACAGATCTACTTGCTGGTGACTTTGATCAGGATGGCATTGAAGATCTTGATGCCATCGGTTTTATGGGAATGTTTACTGATTATAACCTGGATGGCCATTTAGACATTTATGTAATCAATGACTGCCCTTATGGCCCTGAGGACAACAAACTATGGCGAAATAATGGAGACATGACGTTTACAGAGGTTAGCCACCAAACCGGTCCGTTTTCAAGAGGTAAATTTTTAGGTGGTAAAGCTATTAATGATTGTCACAATGCCATGGGTATCACCTGTGGAGACCCGAACCACGATGGCTGGCCTGATTATCACTTTACAAATGTTCATTATGAACAACAAAATACAGTTTTACTCCTCAATACAGGGAATTATCTTTTAAACGCCTCCGCTGAAGCCGGCCTGGATGCGATCGAGTTTAATTCCAGAGTTGGTATGTACTATACCTGGGGAACGGTATTCATAGATTATGACCTGGATACCTGGCAAGACCTTGCATTAGCAACTGGATCCTTATTTGGAAGAAACGACCAGCCCAACATGCTTTTTCATAATGATGGAACTGATATCGGCGGATATCCGAAACTAAAGAAAGTCAGCGACAGTCAATCAGGAATTGCCAACCTGGCTCAATCCAGAACCCTCATTCAAGGTGATTACGACATGGATGGAGACCCGGATCTTTTCTTAGTGAATTTTGATAGTGTTGCATCGATATATCGAAACAACAATCACAATAGTAATAACTGGCTAATAGTAGAAGCTGGGGGAGCCGGACCTCCGCTGAGCAACCTCAATGGAATTGGTGCAAAAGTCTACATCACCACTCCCGATCATTTACGACAATTTTTTGAAATTAGAAGTGGCTCTACCCTCGGAGGTGGTGATGATATTGCCGCTTATTTTGGATTGGGCGATCACAAAAGCTCCCAAATTGAAATATTGTGGCCTTCGGGGATCAGGCAGGTAATAGACAAAGTCCCTTCCAATCAACGATTAAAAATTTCAGAACCCATTTTGGGAATAACTTTTCCAAAAGGAGGAGAATTCTTTACAAAAGGTGAAACTGTTGACCTCACATGGAAATCTGTATCAGATGAGAGTGTTGATGTGATTTTGCAAAAGCAAAATTCAGATGAAGTAATAATTGCAAATGGGATAGCTAACAAAGGAAGCTTCAATTGGCAAATAAATGAGAGCATTCCTGAAAGCCAGGATTATCGGCTCATTTTGAAAGACTCGAAGAATGGTTCTGTATTAGGCAAATCGAATGCTACTTTTACTATCCTTCATTCAACAATGGCCTTTTGTCAACTTATCTATCCGAATGGTAGTGAATTGTTGTCCCAGGGGAGCAGCTGTGAGATCAAATGGAATACCAATTTCATGGAAGAAAAATTGGATATCAATCTACTGATTGGAGGTGAAACGATCTTAGAAATTGCCCGGCAGACAGAAAACGATGGAACTTTTGAGTGGATTGTTCCTGAAGGTTTGGAAGGCAATACTTTTTCAATGGAAATTGTTTGTTCTTCATCAGGAATGAGAGATCGAAGCGATCGCCCTTTTGTCCTGGTCAAGCAGCTTATCGAACCCAAAATCCCTCAATCAGAACTACTGAAAAGAACCTCAAAATAATTTTCAATTTCTTTATTCAACTTTCCACTTCTACGTATAAACTTCTCGTAACGGACCTTTTCAACTCACAATTCCATGAAAATAAATGCTCAACAGTACCTGGATAGAATAAATTACCAGGGTGGATTAACAGCTACAATCCAGACGCTTCAAAACCTTCAACTCGCACATCTGTCACATGTTCCATTCGAAAATTTGGATATTCATTACAACACTCCCATAAAGCTCGATGTCAAAAAAATGTATGATAAAGTTGTGTTAAACAACCGTGGTGGATTTTGCTATGAGCTGAATGAACTTTTCCTTCAATTGCTGATAAACATAGGTTTTGAAGCAAAAAGGATTTCTGCAAGGCCGTACGGAAAAAATGGAGAGTTCGGCCCGGAATACGACCATTTAGCTATTTGGGTGACGATCGATAACAATCACTTCCTCTCTGATGTGGGTTTTGGCGATTTTGCCTACCTGCCACTAAAAATAGAAAATGAATTAATACAACATGATCCAAATGGAAAGTATCAGGTTGACCGATATGAGAATGATTATTGGATCGTAAACAAACTTCATTCGGGGGAAAAACAACCTCAATATATCTTCCAACTAATAAACAGAGAGTTGCAAGAATTTGCCGGAATGTGTCATTACCAACAAACCAATCCAAAGTCTCATTTTACACAACAAAAACTGATCACAAAAGTCAGGACAGATGGCAGGATTACACTTACCTCCAATCGCTTAAAAACGACGAAAAATGGAAATGTGTCTGAAAAGCATATAAACGACGGTGAATTCGAAAGCTATTTGTGGAAATATTTTCAGATAAAAATTTAACAATAACATTTTTTGAAATATTCACCTGATCGTCTTTCACGTATAAAATTAGAAATAATATTACCTGATCGTTAAAATATTTTAACGAGAGGCTGAATATTATTGCAATTAATATATATTTATCGCCCCGATTAATTATAGCATTTTTGGAACATGAAAGAGTTTTATTCTGATAGCACTGCGAAGGTTTATTATGATCCGGAATTGGATACCCTGTTTTTGGAATATATTGGAAAAGTCCAGAACGATCAACAATTTATTACGATCAATACTGCCGTTCTTGAAGCATTTAAATCTTTGAATACCCAGAAAATGGTAGCCGATATCAGGAAAATGGGGATCATTAGTGTGAATTCCCAGAAATGGGTGGTCGACCACTTACTTCCCGGAATGATCAAACATTTGAATGGAAAAAGGTTATTTCATGCACAGCTCCTCGATCCTTCTGAAATATTCTCCAAAGTATCTGCATCCCATATCAAAAATAATTCAAAAAAAGTGGATGAAGGCTTTGATGTCATGCAGTTTTCAGATGAGAATGAATTGAAAACATATTTGAGGGAGTTGGAGGAACAATAAATATTAAAATATGCACCGCCTAATTTTTCTTCCAGATATAAAAACTAGTCATCCAAATTAAAAATCTTCTTTAAATTTTGATTGATCAATTTAATAACTTCCAAGTCAACAACTCCCAACCTACCTAATGCAAGGTCCTTATCAATCGTTGCCAACTTTGAAAGTCTTAATAGGGATTCTTTTTTTAGACCATTTTTCGAAGATGGGTTTAAGACTAAATCCGTGGCTTCCTTCCATTTTAATTGAGTGGATATGAAAGCTACCGTGACATCTAAATCACCACTAGCTAATATAAGTGCAGGTCTGTTTTTATTCCCTGATAGATCCGTAAAGGGAAATGGAATTAGGATTATATCCCCTTTTTTCATTTATACTTTTCTTTCAGGTCATCTGAGGAATAGAGGTCTTCATCCTCATTCAAAAAATCAAAGGCTTTGGAATCACTCACTAATTTTTCTACTCCCCTCTGCAAAATTTCTTCATCATATTTTTTTAATATAAAATCTGCAAAGTCATGAACTTCTTTGATCTTATCCTGAGGAAGTTGAGAAAGTGTTTCTATAGTTTTATTTATTAAAGCTTTTTTAGTCATAGAACAAGTCTTTTGCATAAATATACGAATTTTTGAAAGTTTGATTTTTCATCAATTCATCACTTATCTTTAAATAGAGGCCCTTAAATTCTTTTCACAAATGGTGAAATGAAATAAATTTTAAAACCTCATAAAATCCATTAGTTTAGTGATATATCATCAAACTAAACCTATGGAAGAGATTAAGCTGAGCGAAATATCTGCCAAATCCCCCAAATCGGTTGACAAATCTGAGGCAAAAACCAAAAAAAAATACAACCGAAATGCCATACGGGAATTGCAAACTAAACTGTTCGCACAGAAAAAGTACAGCCTACTTGTTGTTTTACAAGGAATGGATGCAGCAGGGAAAGACGGGGCCGTTCGTGAGACTTTCAAAGAAATTTCACCCTCTGGAATTTGTGTCACATCTTTTAAGAAACCAACAGAAGTAGAAATGGGTCACGATTTTCTCTGGAGAGTTCACAAACATGTCCCCGCAAAAGGAATGATAAGCGTATTTAACCGCTCGCATTACGAGGACGTACTGATCCAACGTGTGCATAAATGGATCGATATGGAAACCGTTCATCAGCGGTATGAGCATATCAATAACTTCGAGAAATTACTTCAGGACAATGGAACCATAATCATCAAGTGTTTTTTGCATAAATCCAAAGAAGAGCAACTCATTCAATTGAATGAGCGAAAAACAGAACTGAGCAAGCATTGGAAACACAATCCGAATGACTATAAGGAACGTGAACATTGGGATGAATACATGGAAGCCTATGAGGATGTTTTTAAATACTGCGGTCCTGAAATTCCCTGGAACATCATTCCTTCCGACGAAAACTGGTACAAGGAATATTTGTTATCCGAGATTGTTCGTGAAAAACTGGAGTCTCTGGACCTGGAGTACCCACCCTTAAAAGAATAAAAACTTTATGAAATTATTGCTATTCAGCGATCTGCACATCAATAAAAGATTAGCATCAGAACTTGTCGAAAAGTCCAAAGATGTTGACGTCATTATAGGAGCAGGTGATTTTGCGACCGTTCACAGGGGATTGCCGGAAATGGTTGGGATTTTGAAAGAGATCGATAAACCTTCCATTGTTGTGCCGGGAAACGGCGAAACATTTGAAGAATTGAAAACGGGATTCAAGGAGTGGAAAAGTTGTGTTGTTCTTCATGGAAACGGAGTGAACGTTCAAGGATTGGAATTTTATGGAATTGGAGGCGGGATTCCTGTCACGCCATTCGGTTCCTGGAGCTATGACTTCACGGAAAATGAAGCAAAAGACTTGTTAAAAAATTGTCCTGAAAATGCCGTTCTGGTCAGTCATTCCCCACCAAAAGGAATTTTGGATCAATCATCTTCCGGCCAAAGCCTGGGCAGTACTACGGTTCGTGAATGGATCGATAAAAAAAGACCGAAACTTGTGGTTTGCGGGCATATCCATGAAAGTGCTGGTAATCAAAAGCGGGTAGGTCAAACGCTCGTTGTCAATGCCGGGCCACATGGAATGATAGTTGAAATAGACTAAATAGCTGTAAATCAACAGATACATTAATAAAATTGAACCCTTATAAACAGAATCAACCGCTCAAAGAGTCTTTTCTGTTTTTTCTACTTATTAATGATAATATTCATTGTGTATTCGATTTAAAAATTTAACACCCAGGTATTATGAAAAAATTCTATTTACTATCAACACTTATCTGTGCAGCATTATTTATAGCTGCCGAAAGCTTTGCTCAAAACATTACCACACCTCGAACGCCTAGTCCGGCTGCGAAAGTTGTTCAGACCATTGGCATTTCAACCGTGACTGTAAAATATTCACGCCCATCCGTCCGTGACCGGGAGGTTTGGGGAGTTTTGGTTCCTTACGGTTGGAACAAAGAAGGTTTTGGTTCGGGAAATGATGCGCCCTGGAGGTCGGGCGCCAATGAAAACACGGTGATCAAATTCAGTGATGAGGCGACGATCCAGGGTAAAAAAGTCCCTGCAGGTGTTTATGGACTATTTTTCGTGATTAATGAAGATAACACTGGCGAAGTTATCATATCAAAAGATCATCATGCATGGGGAAACTACTGGTATGATCCGGCAAATGATGTCATGCGGGCTGATATTCAGCTTCGTGAAATCCCCATGACTGAAATGCTTACTTATGATTTTATCAATGCCGATAAAAACTCCGCAGAGTTGGTGCTAAACTGGGAGAAAAAGCAATTCCCCGTAAAGATTGAATTTGCTGTTGATGAAATCGTAATGGCCAATGCAAAAGATGAATTAAAAGGCGTAACAGGATTTAGCTGGCAGGGATACGCCAGTGCGGCAAATTATTCACTTCAAAATAACATTAACCTGGAACAGGGACTGGTATGGGCAGATCAGGCAGTTGCAATGAACCAAAATTTTAATACCCTTAATGTAAAAGCCGGTATTCTCACTGCTATGGGTAAAACGGAAGAGGCCGATAAAATAATAGCAGAAGCTCTGCCAAATGCTACAGAAGGAGAACTCAATATTTATGGCTATCAATTGCTTGGACAGCAGAAATTTGACAAAGCGATAGAAATATTTGAAATGAATACTAAAAAACATCCGGAAAGCGCCAATGCCTGGGATAGCCTTGGAGAAGCTTATGCCTTGAAAGGAGATAAAAAGAATGCCATTAAAAACTTCAAGAAATCACTATCGATGGATCCTCCTGCGAATGTCAGGGCAAATTCAGAGAAATACTTGAAGCAGTTGGGAGAGATGTAGCGTCATCAATAAATAAAAGATTCAGAGTCCGACCCAATTAACAATTTAGGTCGGACTTTTTATTTGGTTGATCTGGTGGATGCACTTTTCCAACTATAAAAGAGCTAATTGCCAAAATTGTAATTGACATTGATAAAGTCTTCAATCAGTCTTATGCTATGATCCGGATTGACCATGGACACCCTGAGCTGATCAACATTTACCGGACCATCGCCACCATCTTGTACGGAAATCCCCACCTGCCTTGTTGCGGAGCCACTGTAAACCTTGGAACTGGAATACAAAAAACCTGGTGATGTATCTCCTTCTGTGTAGGGTTGAACCCACATGCGAGCGCCTTCGGAATGAGTAATATTATACTCAAAGGTAATGACCACAAATTCTTCAAACTCAAGTGAAGCCGGAGAAACAGGATCAATCTCTATTATTTGAATGGAGTTTCCTTCATCATCTGAAAAAACAGTCGGCCCTCCATCATCATCGTCTTTGCATTGATAAAATGCAATTGTCAGAAACAGCAATGCAGTATACAGCATCAATTTTTTCATAATTTTCATGGTTGTCTTGTTTAGTTATTGATTAGTGATCGGAAGAACCTTTAGTCACCTGTCCTTTCTCACATTTTTATTGGTTAAGTTCCTGAAAATGAATGAAATCTTCTTGAACTGCTGTATCAATTAATAGCACTATTGTAACATTGGATTTCCTTAACCTATGTGGAACTCCTAATCTTCCGATGTAGTATTGATGGTATGAGGACTTGCCAGGAATTTTTTTGGTGATACGCCAAATTGTTTTCTGAAGCTTCTGGTGAAATAGGATAGATTATTGAAACCGACCATGTAGCAAACTTCGGAAATATTCAGATTCTGATCCTGCAACAGCTGTGCTGCCCGTTTTAATCTTTGATTGCGAATAAACTCGCTTGCAGAACAATCCGTCAATGCCTTTAACTTGCGATGCAATTGCATACGGCTGTACCCCATCTCTTTTTGGAAAATCTCCATGGAAAAATCTGAATCATCCAGGTATTGATCAACTACCTCAATAGCCTTTTTGACAAAGGTCTCGTCTTTCGGCGTAACGGTAATTTCTTTTGGTTCGAGATAAATGGATTGACTATATTTTTTATGTAGGTTTTTTCTTTGTGTAATTAAATTTTGAACCCTGGTCGCTAATTCCCTTCCGTCAAACGGTTTGGTTAAATAATCGTCCGCGCCTGTTTCCAGACCCTCCAGCTTACTTTCCATGTCTGCCTTTGCTGTTAACATCACAAGTGGAATATGACTGGTAAGCTCATTTTTCCGCACCTCATGACATAATTCAATTCCATCAGATTCAGGCATCATTAAATCAGTAACAATCAATTCGGGTACAAAATCAATCGCTTTCTCCAATCCTTCCCTGCCATTGTGGGCTTTCACTATCTGATACTTATCAGAGAGCTGCCTGCAGATATAATTTAGCATATCGGGATCATCTTCTACAACCAAAATAATTTCTGAGTGAGAACTATCGCGGCTAAATACTTCTTCAGGAATTTCAAGATCCGTTTCAACATGGCTCTTTTCAAATATTCCTGATTCCCCATGTTTTGCTACTTCGTCATCTTTATAATATTTTCTTGCAATGGGTAATCGCACTCTGAATTTTGTTCCTTCTCCTACCCTGCTTTTCACGTCTATATTTCCATAATGGAGTTCTACCAACTCTTTGACAAGCGCTAAGCCAATACCCGTTCCCTTCAAGGTTTTAACACCAGCATTTTCGACCTGGAAGAACCTATCAAAAATTTTATCGACCTGATCTTTGGGGATCCCCGATCCACTGTCTTCAATTGACATATTTAAATGATCATTTTCAAACCGAGCTGTAAGGGAAATTTTTCCTCCTGACGTTGTATATTTAAAAGCATTTGACAAAAGGTTGTAAACGATTTTTTCAATTTTCTCAGGGTCAAACCATGCTTCAATTTTTTTCCTGGACAAATTGTTTTCAAATGAAATTCCCTTCTGATCTGCCAATGATGAAAACGAAGCAGCAATCACTCTTAAATGTTCATTAATATCAGTCTTCTCAACATGCAACCTAAGGCTTTTTGCATCCATCTTGGAAAGATCAAGTAGCTGATTGATAAGGTTTAGCAATCGATGTGCGTTTCGCTGGATAATATGTAGGTCTTGCTCTTCCGTTTGGGCCGGTTGTTTTTCCAGCTTTTCCTCGACCAGTCCAAGAATCAATGTTAAAGGAGTTCGAAACTCATGAGATATATTTGCAAAAAACCTGGTTTTTAACTCATCAAGCTCCCTTAGCTTTTTATTAGAATGGAGCTTGATCCGATAAAGTCGAAGGATCAGGATTCCCAACAACAAAATCAGGGCAACTATTCCAATTAGATAATTCCTTTCATTTTCCCGCTTGGTCAATTGCAATTCATTAATTTCATTTTGAGCCTGCAGGTTCTCAATTTCTCTTTGCTTTTGTTCATTTTGAAAACGGGCTTCCATTTCCTGGGCACTCTTATTTTTTTCCTCGTTCAGAAGGCTATCCTTGATTTCAACATGTTTCAAAAAACTGTCATAGGCTTTCTTATAATCTCCTATTGCCGCATAATTTTTTGCCAGGTCGGCTTCAGCATTTCTTACGATTGCAGGATTATCTATTAATTCGCCAATTTGCTTTGATCGCAAAGAGTTTTTGATTGCATCATCGTATCTTTTCTGTAAATAATACACATCGGCCATTCGGGTAATGTTATTGGCAATGCCCGATGAATCCTGGATCTGTTCACAGTATTTCAGCGATTTGCTGTAGTTATCCAATGCCAGTTTAAAATCTCCCTTCTCCAGGTAAACAGTGCCCATAAGCCTGAAAACCTGAGCGATTTCATGCGCATCTCCTTGTTTTTGGTAAGATGCTAGCGCCTTTTCATAATATTCAATTGACTGATCATATTGCTTCAAATATTTATAATTCAATCCCAGGTTCCTGTCCAGCCAAGAGATAATGAACACATCATTGTATTTCTCGGCAATGGCTCTGCATTCTGTGTAATAACTAATGGCTTTGTCAAAATACCCAAGGGTTGTCTGGATCAATCCAATATTCCCCAGTGAGATGGCGTAGTCTCTTTCATTTTCAATCTCCTTATAAATATTGGATGCCAGGATGTAACTCTCCAAGGCACTGGTGTAATCCCCTTCTTCATTAAAAATATTACCCAGATTGTTGTAAGAGCTGGCAACTCCTTTTCGATCTCCAACTTCCTCACAAAAGCTCAGGTTTTCATTGTGATATCGCCGGGCGGTTTGATAATCGGCTTTCCGCCAGTAGGTATTTCCAATCCCCTGAAGGGATTCGGATACTGCCGCATTATATCCGATATCCCTTGCCAAATTCAGACTTATAAAGTACTGTTCGATTGCAAGATCGTATTTTCCCTGGACCCGGTTTAGGTATGCCAGATTGTTATAACTATCAATTTTCCATTTTTTGTCAGATAAGCTTTCTGATAATTCCACAACCTCCTGAATATGTTTGAAAGAAAGCTCCGGTTGTTCGTAAAAATAGAAATTATACAAATCCGTCAGGACCTTAACCCTGGTAGTATCATGCCTGGCATTTTTCAATTCCCGTTGTAGCTCATCGGAGTTTGGAGGATTTTGTGAATAGCCAATAGCATAAACAGAAACATAAAACATTCCTAAAAAAAATAGTCGCCTCATTTCATAGTTGGAAAGTAGTTATACTAAAAATACAAAATCAAAAGGGCAATTGACAGTTTGAATTCACTGATTTCATGTTATTTACATATTTGGTCATTTGACCTTCATCCACATTTCATGTACTAAGCTGAAAGATCAAACCACAACAATAATTTGTTAATACATTTTTCATAACAAAATGAATCTTTTTTTATTCATGTAAGTATATTATCTCGAATAAATTAAACTATTTCCATCATTTACTTAAAATTGTTGCGAATTTAAAAAATGAAAAAAATGAATAATCATATAGATATAATACCGATATTATCTGAAAGAAAGAGAATTGCGCTGGTAGCGCATGACTTTAAAAAGAAGGATCTGATCGAATGGGCCAAGTTTAATCGAGAAACGCTGGCTCAACACAATATCGTTGCAACGGGGACAACCGGAATGCTACTTGAAAATGAATTGCAGGTTCCCATAACCAAGTTAAAAAGCGGGCCTTTGGGGGGAGACCAACAAATCGGAGCCAGAATTTCAGAGGGAGTTATTGATTTCCTGATCTTTTTTTGGGATCCAATGGAACAGCAACCCCATGATCCGGATGTGAAAGCATTACTCAGGATCGCCATGGTATGGAATATCCCCGTAGCTTGCAACAGGACAACCGCCGACTTTCTGGTTTCATCCCCACTGATGACTACTTCATACAGTAAAGTTGAACCCAATTACGAACATTACGAAAAAAGAAACATTTCAGGCAATTAGGTCAATTGCTTTTTACATAGTAAAATCCACAAAGGCGGGTCGAGAACCCGCTTTTTTGTTTTCAGTGCTCGTTATTTCTATCATTTGTCGCTTTCCATCCATCAAAAATCAATTGCAGTTTTCTAAATCAACATATTCATTTGTAAGTTGCATTACTAATCTGATTCACCACTAAAGCTGAGTACTATGAAATTATTTATGTTGATGACAAGCGCCTTCATTCTTATGGCAAATTCAATCTATGATTTCAAAATGAATGCCCTTGATGGAGCACCAATTGATTTCAATAAATATGAAGGCAAAACATTACTGATCGTCAATGTTGCCTCAAAATGCGGATATACCCCACAATATGGGGATCTTCAAAAACTCCATGAAAATTTTGGAGACAAAGTGACTATTCTGGGTTTTCCCGCAAATAATTTCGGAGGACAGGAGCCAGGCTCAAACGAAGAGATAGCTGAATTTTGTCAGAAAAATTATGGGGTAGGTTTCCAAATGTTTGAAAAAATCTCTGTTAAAGGAGATGATCAAAGTCCGCTCTACGCCTGGCTAAAGGAAAAAACAGGTGAGGAACCAACATGGAATTTCTGCAAATACCTGGTAAAACCTGATGGAACCGTGAAGTTTTATCCATCCAAAGTAAAACCAATGGATGATGAAATTCTAAAGGAGTTGTAAACAATAATCCTTTGATTGATAAACTATTAATCAGTTATTGTAAACCTCAAACCCACTTATCACAATCTGATGATTTCCCTCAATTAGGGGATTCCTGCCATTATTATACAGACTAATGGTATGCCATCCCTTACTGAGCTTTTCATCTATCATGAGGAAATTCTCTTTTTTCCTGGAATATTGATCAATGGCTTTTACCTGGTTCTGATCAATTCTGGCGAGAATTTCACCATTATTCTCTCCTCTCTCACCAAATGCCTTTACCCCATTTCCAAAAAAGGTAAGGGAAATGCTACCGGAGTTTTCCAGTATTGCCTGCTCATTGATTTTCCAGTCCCCGTGATAAACAAATTTATCTTTCTCATCAACTCCAACCTTCGTCACAGTATTCTCCCATGTGCTTTTATCCAAAAAACCGACATTTACCGTATCTTCAAAATCATCGAGTTTCACCAATTTTCCCCATACTAATTCTACACCATTTTCATGACTTAATAGGTGCTCCTTGAAACAGGATGAATAGATCCATGGATATTGTTTTCCTGTGGCACATTGGCCGTAAAAACCTAAGATCTGATCCCGGTTGTAATTGTAATCAAAATAAGAACATGTGAGCTGATAATTTTGAAGTAGATAAGCTTGCTTGGTAAGCCATAGCTTTGGTCTTGGGTCATCATATTCAGGCTGCTTTTTCTTGTCCTTGCAAGTGGATAAACTTGTCAGGATAATCAAAATAGTGCCAAACAAAAATTTCATTCGTGCTCCGGTTAGCATAGTAAATTAAGGACACGTAACGATTCGACCAATGCAATTAATTTAATAAAAATAATGCTTCGGATAATGGTTGAAGCATTACTTTTCTATTTATCATTATAAGACTCCAACAGTTCAACCATTACTCCAAGGGAATTTAAGCCATCGAAATAAGCATATTCTCCTCCATCCCAACCACCTTTTTGTGCAACCGGAAAACCTTTCTGATCATAAAGCTCCATATACTTTTCGCCCAATTCACTTACCTGGAAGGCTATATGATGTACTCCCTCACCTTTTGTCTCCAGGAATTCCAGCCAGTGACTTTTTTCATTTCCAATGGGTTCAATCAATTCTATCTGCATGTTATCAAGTTTCATAAACGCCAATTTAGCTTTTGCATCAGATAGCTGACCTCGATAATGCGTAGGATTATCGTGATGTCCTTCAGCAAGGATGACATTTGGCTTTTCATTAAGATCCAACAACTTCACCCAGTATTCCAGTGATTGATCCATGTTTTCAACCACTATCCCAATGTGTAACAAGTTTTTATTTGGCACCAGCGCATCGTTTGAATCAAATGAATTATCACTCTTAATATTCAATAGAAATAAGGATGCAAGAAAGACTGCTGAAATTTTGAACATGTAAATGCTATTTATATTCTTCAGATAAATCGAGAATTTCTATTTTCCGAAACTCTACCGGATGACTTTCAGCCTGTAAAGCAATGTAACCTTCTTTTAGAGGCGTTCCATTCATTTCTGTCACCCAGGTCTTGTCTTCCACCCAACCGGTTTCATCTTCTAATTCCCACCCTCCAATTTGTGGATGCCGGTAAGTAAGAACCGTATCTCCCTCCACAATATGATGGACAATTGAGTCTCCTAAAACAACTGCTTCTACTGAGACCCACTCATCGTTTCGATAATGTTTGGAATCGGAGTACCACATGTGGTTGGTGTATAATTCTCCATCCTTTTCAACATGGGTTCCTGGAGTTGCCAGGTTTCCGGTCGTTCGGTCTTCGGCATCGTAAGCTGATAAAAACTGCATTTCGATGGATATGGGAAAATTCTGATTCTCTTCCATGCTTTCCGGTGATTGGGAATGAAGCATTACTCCGCTATTCAGTCTCGCCCATGTCTGACCACCTGGAGTCTGCTCGCCAACCGTTCTGTATTCCATTCTCAACCGATAGTGCGAATAAGGCTTCTCATAAAATAAATGACCAAACTCTGTTTTAAATGTGTCATACTCATCATAGCTCGCTTTCAGTATTCCATTTTCTACCCGAAAGGTATTTTTATAGTTTTTTCCTAATTCGTAACCGGATATTTTTGGAGTCCAGCCGGTCAGGTCTTTTCCATTGAAAAGCTCGACCCATTCTTCTTCTACTTCAATTGTTTCGGGATTTTCCGCAATTTCCCTTTTTGGGGATGTACAAAAGGCGAGGAACACAATAGCTCCACATAGCAGGTAATTTATTGATTTCATGATTTTTATTGATTTTAATGAAAGGTAATTCTTAACCAACCAAGGTACAGATTCTTCGGAACCCCACAAAATTTTGTTGATATGGTGATATGCTGATTTGACGATTTGACGATTTGCTGATATGCTGATTGTGGGAATGAATAATATTTTAACAAGCCCATTACAAAATTGACCAATGACCAGTAACAATTAACCCAATCAACCAATCAACTCAATAACAAAATCACAGGGAACAGAGAATGCCAGTGAAAAAACGATTGTTGAAAAGTGACAAAGTATCTCTCAAAATTGATCAATGGCTAATGACCAATAACCAGTGTCCAGCAACAAGTAACCCAATCAACCAATCAACTCAATAACAAAATCAACAATTTACTTTTTACTTCCACCACCGAATACCGTTCGCCGATCACATTCCCTAACCTTTACTCACCACCCTCTTTCCTTTCTGCGCCTCCAATACAGCAATAGTTACCATATTCACAATTTCCCGGACAGAGCAACCAAGTTGTAAGATATGAACAGGCTTATTCAATCCGAGGAGAATAGGCCCGATGGCCTCAGCATCACCCATCTCCTGAATGAGCTTGTAAGCAATATTTCCAGAAGCCAGGTCAGGAAAGATGAGCGTGTTGGCTTTTTTGCCAATTAATGTGGAAAAAGGAAAGTGCTCTTCCAGCAGGTCTTCATTCAAAGCGAAATTTGCCTGCAAATCGCCATCTACAACAAAATTTGGGTGATCCCTGTGAAGAATACTAACAGCATCGCGAACCTTGTTCGGCAGGTCACCTTCCACCGATCCGAAATTGGAATATGACAAAAGGGCAATTTTCGGCACAACATTATATTGTTTTACCGCCTTCGCGACCAATACCGTTATATCAACCAATTCCTGAGCTGTCGGATTTACGTTGATTGTCGTATCCGCAAAAAAGAACGGGCCTTGTTTGGTCAGCATCAGGTACATTCCCGCAACTTTGCTAACCCCTTTCTGAACTCCAATGATCTGAAGGGCCGGACGAATGGCATCAGAGTATTTCCTGGTAATCCCTGAAATCATGGCATCCGCTTTTCCGGTTTCTACCATCATGGCCCCAAAGTGGTTCCGTTCATGCATGACTTTGCGGGATTCATACAACGTATATCCTCTCCTTTTTCGCTTTTCAAATAATTTATTTGCATAATCATGCCGAATTTCCTGCATATCCTTGTTTCGTGGATCAATGATCTCTACATCCTCCAGTTCAAGATTATATTCGTCTACCAGTCGCTGGATGCGACTCACATCACCCAGCAAAATTGGCTCGGCAATTCCTTCATCCCGAACGACCTGGGCAGCTTTTAATATCTTATAATTGTCAGCTTCCACAAACACTACCCGTTTTGGATTCTGCTTCGCTTTTTCCGTAATAGACCGTATCAACTCATGATCCAGACCTAACCGATTGATCAGATCATGGGTATATTTTTCCCAATCTGTTATTTTATTCTTGGCCACTCCCGAATCTATGGCTGCTTTGGCGACAGCCGGAGAAACTGCATAGATCAACCGTGGGTCATTGGGTTTGGGAATAATATAATCCTTTCCGAATGTCAGGTTTTTCGATCCATAAGCAAGATTCACGATATCGGGAACCGGTTCCTTGGCAAGTTCAGCAATCGCGTAGACGGCTGCCAATTTCATTTCCTCATTTATCTTGGTGGATCGCACATCCAACGCGCCTCTGAATATATAAGGGAAACCCAGGACATTATTTACCTGGTTGGGATGGTCGCTTCTGCCAGTGGCCATGATGATGTCCTTCCTGGCTGCCATCGCATCTTTGTAGGAAATCTCAGGATCGGGATTTGCAAGTGCAAATACGATCGGATTATCTGCCATGCTTTTCACCATGGCCTTGCTGATCACGTTTCCCTTTGACAATCCAACAAACACATCCACTCCCTTCATCGCATCCTCCAAGGTTTTAATATTGGTCTTTGCAGCAAAAAACTGTTTATAATCCACCAGGTCTGGTCTATCAGTTGAAATAACCCCTTTGCTATCCAGAATAAGCACATTCTCTTTTTTTACCCCCATGGCCAGGTACAAATGTGCACAGGAAATAGCCGAAGCTCCGGCACCATTAATCACCATTTTTACTTTCGAAATATCCTTCCCGGCTATCTCACAGGCGTTGATCAGGGCAGCAGCAGAAATGATGGCTGTACCATGCTGATCATCGTGCATGACTGGGATATCCAATTCAGCTTTGAGCCGCCGCTCAATCTCAAAGCACTCCGGGGCTTTGATATCCTCAAGATTAATCCCTCCGAAAGTAGGTGAAATAGCCTTAACGGTGCTAATAAACTGATTGACATCACTGGCATCCACCTCGATATCAAAAACATCAATATCCGCATAGATCTTGAAAAGCATTCCCTTTCCTTCCATCACGGGCTTTGAAGCCAGCGGACCGATATCTCCCAATCCCAAAACGGCGGTTCCATTTGAAATTACTGCGACAAGATTGCCCTTGGCGGTGTATTTATAGGCGTTTTCACTTTGCTTTTCAATCTCCAGACAGGGCAATGCGACCCCCGGCGAATAGGCTAATGATAGGTCACGTTGTGTGCTATGCGGTTTGGTAGGTACAACCTCGATTTTTCCGGGCTTGCCATGTGAATGATAATTTAAGGCCTCCTCCTTTTGATGCTTTGCCATTTGTTTTAGTCAGTTTCAGTGGAAGCATCGAATATCTCGGTTCAAAAGTTTATTTGCAACTTGAAAGGGAAATGAATTGAGGGAAATTGGGAATAGCAGGCGATTTAAAAAAGGATATTGGATGAAAACAGGTCAGAGGTTTGATAAATGTGGGTGAGTTGAGTTTGTTGCTTAATTTAGTTTCATTACAACGGTAATGTATAAATGCAGTAGCGGATTAAAAATCGTTGCTTTTTAAAATCGGAAAGATATTGGATAAAAAACATAAACGGTTCAAGTTTGCACCTGAAACGCTATTTCATTTATGTAAATGTTGTTTGCTGGATTTGTATCGATTTGTCGGTGTGTCAGCTTTAAAAATTTCAAGATAATTTCTTAAAAAAGTAAGCTATTTAAGATTTTCTCCAAAAACTTCCTTCTAAGGAGCTGCCACGGTGGTATGATCAGCTTCTTTTGTTACATCACATTCACGATAGTTTGCCTGTCCGATGTTTTCCTGAATTTGTTCCAATTAGGATTTAGAAATGACACCCTTACCAAAAGAATATGTCAGGATTAAGTTCCATAAAAAGTCTTTTCCAGGAATGCTGCTTGAGATCTTCTTGTTCATTACGGAAGAAAGTGACAAAGGGAAATTACTTTTAGAAAGCTTGAATGCTGACGCCACATAATACCCTTCACCAAAGTCAAAAGAAGAGAGATAAAAAACTTGCGGAGATATCTCAAACTCAATCGATCTGGATAATTTGATGTTACTGAAATGGGCGGTAAGCGCTAAAAAGTGCTGGAGTTCATTCGTGCCAATGTCGTAGCCCTTCGCAATCATATATTGCATTCCGACCATGATCTTGTCAGAAATTTCATACATAGGGACCAGTTCCCAAACTAAATAGCGTTCTGTTTTGATGACTTCATTGTTTGCTGAATCCAGCATCATCACAAAGTTCAGACCCAGATGCCCACTGGCACGCAGCTTAAACTTGTCTTCCTCGATCAATTGATACCGCAACCAGTACACCTGATACCAGGGTCGACCTTCTTCCAGGGAAAAGGTTAATTCCGGTTCAAAGCTAAACCGTCCTTTTTCCAATGAAAGATTAAAGATGGCCGCAGGCTGTTCCAGCGAAAAATTGGGAATGAATGAAATACCGTTATTGGTAATGCCAGCTTTGCCGGCGATTTGCGTTGTATTGCTTTCCTCTGATTGTGAACAAACATTTAAAGCATAAAAAAGGATACAAATTAGGAGGACGGTATTTTTCATGACGGAAATATAATTTTTGGATTCAGCCCAATGAATTAAATAAACAGTGCGATGCTGGTCATCATTAAGATCTAATTCGATAGCACAACGCTTGCCCTCAGACTTTCTTTAAAGAATCTTTCCAGTTTGTCGAAAGGGATTTTATCCATTTGGTCATACAAATCGGTATGAACCCCACCTGGAATAATCATCAATTCCTTGGGTTCGGCTGCTGCATTGTATGCATCTTCACTAAAGTATTTAGAGTGGGCATTTTCTCCTGCGATTAAAAGCATCGGTCTCGGTGATATTTCCCGGATGTAGGTGAGGATTGGCATATTCATAAAAGACAAAGAGTTTGTCGCTGTCCAGGCACCATTGGAATTTAATGAACGTTCATGAAAACCTCTTTTAGTCTTATAGTAATCATAATATTCTTTCACAAATTGGGGCGATTCATCGCTGGTCTGTCCCAATCCATTTTCAGGATATTTGGGTGTTCCGTTCTGTGCATCTTCCCAACGTTGCAAGCTCATTTTTTCTAACATTTTAGTGCGCTGCTCAGGTGTCGTAGAGCCGAAATATCCCTCAGCGTTCACCCGTGACATATCATACATACTGGTAGTGGCCACCGCTTTCACACGTTTATCAACCGCGGTAGCGTTTAGGGCAAAACCGCCAAAACCACAAATTCCGATAATGCCGAGTTTAGTTCGGTCAACTTTTTCGTGAAGGCCAAGGAAGTCAATAGCAGCACTGAAATCTTCGGTATTGATGTCAGGTGATGCTACATTACGGGGTTCGCCACCACTTTCTCCCGTGTAAGATGGGTCAAATGCCAAGGCCACAAATCCACGTTCTGCCATTTGATTTGCGTACAATCCCGAAGATTGTTCTTTTACCGCTCCAAAAGGCCCGCTGATAGCCAAAGCAGGTAAATTATTTCCACCGTTTTTAGGAAGATATAAATCGCCGGTAAGTTCAATTCCGTACCGGTTTTTGAAGGTTACTTTTTGACGAGTAACTTTATCACTTAACTGAAAAGTGTATTCATCTTTCTTTCTCATTTCTAAATTATTTTGGTCATTTTGACTTAATGCCTGTCCACCAATGAACAGGGCCATCATAATAATGCTTAACTTTTTCATCACTTTTTATTTTTAAAATACTGTTCATCGGTCACAGCTTCCTGCCAATCAACAATACCTTTTCTGTATTGGGAACAATATAAAGTTGTTGTAAACCTACCTCTGGACTTGCGCCGTGCCAGTGCCTTACATTGGGTGGGCATTTAACTACATCTCCTCTTTTGATCGTTTCGATAGGTTGTCCTTCAATTTGATGATAGCCCACTCCGTCTGTTATAATCAATATCTGACCGGCAGGGTGAGAGTGCCAATTACTCCTTGCGCCGGGTTCAAAATATACATTGCCCACTGCTGTGGTAAAAACGGAATCAACATCAACCAATCCAATATTGTAGGAGTTTCCCGTAAAATAATCTGCTGAACCTTTTTCTCCTTTCGGAAAAATAGCTTCCAATTCATTTTTGTCTGTTTTCATAATTTCTTGTTTTTTTTCTGTGTTTGAATTGCAAGCCGTTATCAGAAACAGACTTCCTGTAAGTATTGCAATCATTTTGATGCCCTTGTACATATCTGTTAATTTATTATTCCAATTCAATGGTTTAATTTTATCTGGAACACCACCTACATCTGCTTATTTCCTTCCTTCTGCGGCTTTACCTACAGCATCCAATTGTTCTTTCATTGGGTCGGGGCCGGAATAAATACTACCGTCAGGAAGAAAATCGAGAATTAAATCGGTCGATTTTGAATATTTAGGCCAGGTTTTCAATCCATCACTATTGGGATTGCCGGTTTTTGCGAAATTCGTCCAGTACGACAGCATCATATTCGCTACGTTCTGATCTTCAGCTGTTACGTCTGTTCCATAACGGGATTCAAGCGTGTTAAACAAAAAATGTACTTCTGCAAAATGAGGGGTTCCGTATTGCCAGCGGTCTTTCATCGATTCTTTTATATAGGAAAAACGGTAATGGTAAACCGGTAAATCCTGGGCAGCAAACATAGAAGCCACAAAACGGGCAGGTTCAATCATAAACCATGCTGAGCCTGATTTGTAGGCAAGTTCGTCAACATTCATTTTATTGTCGGGATTAAAAGCACGTAAAACGTCCTGTTGGTATGGAGCAAACCGGGCAACAGCCAATTCCATGGTTGTCCCAACACCATCAATCCGGCCTGCGACAATTGGCCCGGGCAAATCACCTCGGGTCGCTCCGGTCATTAATGGCACTTTATTGAAAGTTCCTTCCGTATAAGATTTATATTCCTGTTGAGTTAACACCTTGCCGTCAATCATTGGCCCACCCCATCTTACGTTTGTTACGTCGGGTTTCTCTGGTAAGCCTTCTGAAAAATCAATAAACTCTTCTGCTGGTAAAGCCCGAAGTAGGTTTAGTGCATTTTCGTTATTTCCTTCAATCCCTTTTGCTTTGGCAAAAGCTAATCCAAAAGATTCGGCGGAAGGACGTCCAGGTTGGTCTTCACTGATCATACGCCCAGTCTGCACCCCGGTTGGGCCGCTTGATTGAGAAATTGCTTTATGAAAAAGACCGGCAGCCATTGGTGATTGAAGCATGGCTTCTACAGAACCGCCACCTGCCGATTCTCCAAAATTTGTTACATTGTTCGGATCTCCGCCAAAAGCTGAAATATTTTCCTTTATCCATTTTAAGGCAGCTATTTGATCCATTAGTCCGTAGTTTCCTTTTGGCTCGTCAGGAAATTCTTTTGAAAGTGCAGGATGGGCAAAGAAACCGAAGCGTCCAACCCTGTAATTAAAACTTACAAAAACAATATCCTTGCTGGCAAGTGCATGTCCATTGTATTCAGGAAATGAACTGCCACCACCCAACCAAGCACCGCCATATATCCATACCATTACCGGAAGCGGTTTTTCCGAAACTTTATCAGGCCGCCATACATTCAGGTACAGGCAATCTTCCGATGGAGCATTCATTCTGGCATTTGAACCGGGACGTATAGACTGCATACAGTTTGTGCCAAACTCATATGCAAATCTTATCCCAGACCATGATTCAGGAGCTTGTGGGGCACGCCAACGTAAGTCTCCTACCGGTGGTTTTGCAAATGGAATTCCTAGAAAAGAAGCAATACCTTTTGTTGTTTGCCCCCTTAAAGTACCCTGTTTAATTTTTACAGTATCGTCTGCATTTGCAGTTAAAGAAAGCAGAACAATTGCAATGCTAACAACTATCTTAAGTTTGCTCTTTATTTTCATTTTTTAATGCTTATCTCTAATTCAACTTCTTAATTACTTTGGCTGGAATTCCTCCTACAATTGTATTGTCAGGAACATCATTATAAACGACCGATCCTGCCGCGACCATCTACAATGTTGTTTTTTTGAATTATTTGCTTAGAATATCCTTTTAAAGGTCAAATACTAGCCGTCTTTTGTGATGAGAACATGGGCTACAACAAGCCAAACTACTTTACTTCGGTGGCATGCCAGAGCATCATTTTCCAGGTATCCTGCTCTTTAACCCACAATTCAGTAAATTCTACACGTATATCAATCTTCGTCCCTGAAGCATCTACCAAAATGCGACATATACCTGACACAACACCTGTACCGCCATGAACCCTAACTGTAATATCTTCTTCGTCAGTAATGGCTTGGTACTGTAGCCTGCGTGTTTCCAATGCTTCAATGAATTGTACTCTACTCTCCATAACCGCATTAGCGTGAGTGAACGTAAGGTCTTCAGTCATCATTGAAGCAACTGCATCAGCGTCGCCACTGAGTGTGGCAAGCCTCCGTTTCTCATGAGCAGCTAATACTTCTTGCTCAGCGTCATTTTTATTTTCCATAGTTGACTTTTTTTCATCGCAACCTGTAAGAAATACATAAGCTGCAACAAGGATTATGAAATGAATTTTCATAGTTTATTTATTCTAAATGGTTTTGATAATTTTTGCTGGGGTACCTCCAACAATGGTGTTGTCAGGAACATCATTGGAAACGACCGATCCTGCCGCGACCACCGAGTTTTCTCCAATCGTGACCCCTTGTAAAATGGTGGCATTGGCGCCAATCCAGGCGTTTCTTTTGATATGAATCGGCTTGGGTATAAGCGAATGCCTTTCTTCGGGTGAAATGGGATGTGCTTCACTAAGCAAGCTGACTTTCGGTGCTATCAGAACATTGTCTTCGATGGTGATCCCGCCTAAATCGAGGAACACACAATTGAAATTTATAAATACGTTCTTCCCGATCTGCGTATGTTTTCCATAATTGATATACAAGGGAGTAAACACAGCTACACTTTCGTCAATTTCCGAAGCAGTTATCTGACTCAACAGATCCCTGATTGCAGTGGGGTCGGATGAATTGTTCATCTGCACCAACAATTTTTTTGTGACATACGAAGCCTCACGCATTTTAAAAGCTTGTGGATCGTCGGGCGGAATGGTTTCGCCTTTCCTTAACCTGTCGAAAATATCTGTTGATTCCATCTTTGGAAAAATTTATATAACAAAGGTAAGTATCCTTTATGTTCCTTTTGTTACACGTATTTCGTGAATAATGTCACATATCACGTATATTTACGAAAAAGCAATAGCACTAAAATGGATAGAGAAAAGGAAAGTGTGATCTTGATTGAATCAACGGGAAATGTGCATTTTCCTGTCGACTTTTTACACCAATATCATACACACATCTACTGTCACAAGGGAAATATGGCATTTGTTTTTAACAATAGGCCTTATGCATGCAAAGCAGGGGAATTTGTCTTTTGGTTTGCAGAAAGCAAGCTGGCAGATTTAACATATTCAAAAAATTTTAAATCAACCGTATTATTAGTAGAAAAGGAGTTTCTGTTTGATAATATTCCCGACCAGAGCAGAGGCATTGATGCCACCTTACATTCTAAAGAATACCCAGTATTGCATTTAGGCGATAAAAGAGACAGACACCGGATCCTGTCAAATTTTCAACTTCTGTACGATAAATCGCAACAGAAAGAGCACCTCTTTTATTATGAAGTGCTGAAATTACAAATGCGATTATTTCTTTTGGACATGTGGCACACTTTCGCCAATGAGATTGAACATAGAAAACGATCTGTGCAGAGTGGAACGCTTTATGAGCGTTTCGTGCAAATGGTCCATGAGCATTGCAAGAAAGAACGGGAAGTTCGGTTTTATGCACAGCAATTGCACATTACCCCCAAGTATCTGAATTATATTTGCAAGACTACTTCCGGTATTACCGCATCGGAATGGATCCAACGGTATGTCCGAGAACGCCTGGAGCTTCTGCTCCAAAACACACAATTAAACATTGCTGAAATAGCCGATACCATGGGTTTTTCCAGCCGGTCATTTTTCACTCGTTATGTAAAAAAAGTTTTAGGGATCACTCCGAGTGAATACCGGAATCGGTTGAGGTAAAAGGGTAAGGGCTTGTGATCTCACTCTTTGCTCTTGGTCTGGTTTTTGGTTGTCATTAGTTTTTTCGTAATATATCAATTTGTGGTTGGTTTATTTGAGGTTATCTTCCTTTTCTGCAGCTCCAGGTAGTAGGAAATGGCATCATCGATTAAATAAGCCACATCATCTCCGGGATTATGGAGTGTCATTTTCATTTTTTTGGCTTTATAGCCTTCAACACTAAGCATAGCGACTAAACCCGCTTAAGGTTTTGATGCCACAAATCGTCAGGTGCCTTGCTGTAACCTGCGAAGTGCATCTTGGTGGTTTGTCGGGGGACAAACCACGGCATGAGGAGCAAATTATGGTCACAGATCAAAATAACTCAGGACATAAAAAAGCCCTCCTTCGCTGAAGCTCCCGAGGGCGTTGTGGAGCTGGCGGGAGTCGAACCCGCGTCCAGATAGGGAATCATCGTATTTTCTACATGCTTAGTTGCCAGTTGGATCTCGATGGAAAGCTGGCAGGCAACCGCCGACTAACCACCAAAGCTATCTTTAAGTTTCGCCCTCAGCCAATAGCAAACATTGGACTAGTCCTGCACATTCGACACCCCAAAAACCGGTCCGGCAGAACAAAAACCGGTGGGATGTGGCCCGGGAATCTCGCTGGAGACTCAACCGATTAAGCCTTATCTTCGCTTTATGCTAAAGATTAGGCAGCCATGGCGTAATTAGATTCGCCAATTATAGTTCGAGTGAATTGATCAAGTGTGTACACTCTCCACCCTGCATGCAAATACGCTAACCGCACCTACTGTCAAATCCAGTCAGCCCCATAAGTCAAATAACGTTAACCCACAAAGATAAAACGAAATACGATAGGGATGAAGTTCTGTTGCAACAGATTGAAGTTATTGTTCCAATGAGAGGTTATTGAAAGAAGAAATTAATGAAACCTTTATTGCTTTTAATTAATCTCACCTTTTATTAAATGAACATATTTGAATTCAGGTATAATATCGGGTATTTCGCCCGTAAATCACTTAATTTAGAGAAATGGGTTACCTATTGGTGGATTTTAATCTAATAATTGAGATTAATTCCATAAGGAAATCGATTTTACTACTGATCAAATTACAAACCTAAACCAATGAATAATGGCGAATAAAAAAATTTGTATCCTTTCCATTGATGGTGGTGGGATACGCGGGATTTTACCTGGAACAGTTTTAACAATACTGGAAGAAAAACTTCAGAAAAAATCAGGTGATAAAAAAACAAAAATAGCTGATTGGTTTGACCTGCTCGCCGGTACCAGCACAGGTGGAATCCTTACCTGTGCCTATATAACTCCCGATAAAAGCGGAAAACCAAAATTCACTGCCAAAGAAGCGGTAAACTTATATCTCGACAGGGGGGATGAAATTTTTGATGTTACGTTCAAACAAAAGTTGTTGAGCCTTGGTGGTATTTCAGATGAAAAATATAACGCAAAAGAGCTGGAAGAAGCTTTGGAAGATAACTTTGGTGAAACAAAACTAAGTGAACTCTTAAAACCTTGCTTGATTACCTCGTATGACATCCGCAACAGGAATGCTTTTTTCTTTCGTCAGCATCGGGCAAAAACCGATGAGAACCATAACTTTCTCGTCAGAGATGTAGCTCGAGCTACCTCTGCAGCGCCAACCTATTTCGAAACAGCCAGAATTAAAAACCTGAACAACACACCCTACCCTTTGATAGACGGAGGTGTTTTTGCGAATAATCCTACTATGTGTTCGTATTCGGAAGCCAGGGGCATGGACTTTAAAAATAAAGTAAAAAATCCAACGGCTAAGGACATGTTGATCATCTCAATAGGGACTGGTGGAATTGAAAAACCTTACTATTACAAGGAAGCGAAAGACTGGGGAATGATCGCCTGGATCAAACCGATCATTGATATCATGATGGCTGGAAATGCCGAAACGGTGGACTATCACCTGCGACAAATTTTTGACACCCTATCCACAAAGGACAAACAGGATTATTATCGTCTGGAGCCTACATTAGGTAAAGCAAGTTCGGAGATGGATGATGCTTCAAAAGGAAATCTGGACGCTCTTTACCAGGCAGGATTGGATTTTGCAACCAGGATGGATGTTGACAAAAAACTGGATGAAATTGTAGATAAACTAATTGCCAACAATTAATATAACCCTTGCCGGAACTTTGTTTTCCAAAATCCAAAATAGTTTCTTTTCTTTGCAGACATGGGTAGTTTTGTAGTATCGGCAAGAAAATATCGACCAAAGGGTTTTGAAGAGGTTGTTGGGCAGAGGCATATCACCACTACCCTGCAAAATGCCATTGAAAATGAACAACTTGCACAGGCTCTTCTATTTTGTGGTCCCCGGGGTGTTGGAAAAACTACCTGTGCGCGGATCGTCGCCAAGATGATCAATGGATTTGATAAGGAATCTACGGAAAATGCCAACCCTCTCAATATTTACGAACTCGATGCTGCCTCCAATAACTCCGTCGAAGATATCCGGAATTTAATTGACCAGGTACGGTACCCTCCGCAGTTTGGAAAGTACAAGGTGTACATCATTGATGAGGTTCATATGCTTTCCAATCAGGCATTTAATGCCTTTTTGAAAACACTGGAGGAACCACCTTCGTATGCCATTTTTATCCTTGCAACGACAGAAAAGCACAAGGTAATTCCAACTATCCTTTCCAGATGCCAGATCTTTGATTTCAACAGGATCCAAAATGACGATATTGCTGATCACCTGAAGCTGATTGCCGAGAAAGAAGGGATTGAAGCAGAGGAAGAAGCTTTGCACCTCATCTCACAAAAATCAGATGGCGCATTACGAGACGCACTTTCCCTATTCGATTTAATTGTTACCTATTCGCATGGAAATGTGTTGACGTACAAAACGGTTATTGACAACCTGCACATTCTTGATTATGACTATTACTTTTCCGTAACTGATAAATTACTGGAAGGGAAGCATGGCGAGGTTTTATTGATTTTCGATGAAATATTGAAGAAAGGGTTTGATGGTCACAATTTTATCAACGGCCTTAATGAGCACTTCAGAAACTTACTGGTTTGTAAGGATGTAGCCACTATCCAGCTACTTCAATTATCCGAAAATGTTAAAAATAAATACCTGGAACAATCAAAATCTGCCTCACAATCCTTTTTACTTTCAGCTTTGAATATCGGAAATCAATGCGATCTTCAATACAAGGCCAGCAAAAATCAACGGCTTCTGGTAGAACTGGCGCTGGTTAAAATGTCCCACCTTACCGATGCTATCAAATTTGCAGATGGATTCTCTCCTGAATCATTAAAAAAAAAAGTTCTATAGCCAGTGATGAAAATTCGCCTAACGGCAATACCACATCCAATGGTGACCCCACTTCATTAACAGAAAAATTTGCCCAACAAAAAGTCAAAAACATCAAAAAGACTCCTGTTGTGCCAAAACTTGATGATATTAAAAAACAAATCACCCAGGTTGAGCAAAAGGAAACTACGGAAAGCAAAGTTGTTGAAGAGCTGAGAGATCCATTCGATCTGAATACCTTTAAAAAAGTCTGGGATGAATTTGCCGGTGATATTAAAAGTCAGGGAAGGGATTTCGACTATAATTCGCTGATAGGAGATCTGGAATTATTGAGTGAAGAAAAGGTGCGGTTGACGATTGCAAACAAATTCCAAAAAGTTGCTCTGGAAAACCTCAAGCAGGATTTGTTAGGTCATTTGAGGTCAAAATTGAAAAACAGTTTCATAGAACTTGAAGTGGAAATCAGAAAGATTGAAGAAGGGGAAATGCGCTATACCAACAGGGAAAAATTTGATTACCTGGCAAAAAAATACCCTAAACTAATTGATTTGAAGGACCGGTTGGACCTCGATCCTGATTACTAACGGAAATTAAACCAAAGCTTTTATTTCCTCTAACGCAACCTCAGTGAGGGGCTTCGTGATGAATTTGATCACATTTTCGTTGTTGACAATCTTATCAATATCACGCTTGTTGTCAGAGCTGGACAAAATGATCACCTTGCATTTTTCCTTTACAATCTCACTAAACTTCTCAAACTCATAAAGAAAAACAAATCCATCAACGATTGGCATATTGATGTCGAGAAAGATAATGTCAGGAAGCTTTTCGGGGTTTTCCTTGTTTTCTTCCAAATACTCCAACGCACCTTTTCCCGAATTTTTGATTTCTACATTTTTTGCAAAATTGGTGATTTCTATAATTCGCCGACTAATGAAGTTGTCAGTATCATTATCATCAACTAACATCACTAAATCTATAACACTATTTTCCGACATTTTGGGCTGATTATCTTTCGTACTAGTTGGTAAAAGTAATTAAAAATTAAGCTTTTATAATAAAATACAAAAACTCTTAAATCAAATTTTTTGTATCGGGGGAACAATATGCTTAAAATGATCAAAATAAGAAATTTTATTTTAAAAATATTTTAAGCTCTTCGTCCTGTTTGATCACAAAATCCTCCATATTATTCCATTCCATGATTTCCTTAATAGTTACCTGGTATTTTTTTGCTATTCCATAGAGGGTATCCTTATCCGAAACTTTATGAATGATGATTTGCTGATCCAATCTCGCCTGCAACTGAGAATTGGTCATAGCTGGATCCTGAATGGTAGAATTTCCTTCATAAATTGGTAATTTAATCACTAAATTCTGACCCACACTCAATACCTGATTAATGGTCAGATCATTCCACTTCAGCAAATCCACAATATCCACCCCATACGTTTTTGAAATACTGAAATAGGTATCTCCTTTCTGCACCAGGTGATTCTTGATTCTGTATTCTATATTTTCATTAGACTTCTCCTCTTCGTTCTCAAATGATTGATTTGCCAGGACCTGTTTCCTGTTCATTCGATCATTTTCAGAATCTCCAAACACTTCTATGTGATTGGTTTTATCAGATTCTGAAATTTCAGGTGAATCCTGATCCATCCATTCGATCTGGTTTTCTTTTGATTTTTTGTCAATTTCTTTCTCAACAACAACTGTATGAACATTTGGTGTCTCTGCTTTTTTCTTCTCTGCAATGGGTTGCTCCTGAAGCTGATATTGTTTCACACTTCGGTACTCAGGTGGAATGCTGCCTGGCCGAATATATCTTAACCACAATACAAGTCCTGGTTTTGCCTGACTTTCATGCTCCAGCCGGTTTTTCGACATTAATTTCTTCAGCTTAATGCCATACTTTTGAGATACGTCCCAAAGAGTTTGACCGGGTTTTAATGTGTGATAATGAGTCCTGGCTTTGTTTCTTTTCTTTTGAAAATAATAAGCCGTTCCGACAGTGGTTTTATCGTAGGAAGTCAAATCATTCACATTGAGAAATTTGTCTAAAGAAATTCCTCCCTTAACGGCCATACGGTCGAAATTATCTCCTGATTTAGCAATCACTCCCTTTTTGCCATTGACTTTAACGATTTCACTTCCCGAATACTTGATAGCCGGAAACATATCGTCTTCGGTATAGAAGGTTTTGACATTTGAGTGAGCAGTAGCTGTCGAAAAAATGGAGTTAGGAGCTTTTTCCTCTTTTTTCTCTAGCTTTTCTTCTGAAACAACTACTTCAGATTTGTTTTGAGCAATAAGATCTTTCCTTTCAAATCCGATAGGGACAATTACCGTATAATTTTTATCTGTCGGAATTTTATTCTTTTTATAGCACTTGTTGTACTCTGCAAGAAGATCATAATCAACATCAAATTCCCTGGAGATATCTTTCAAATCCTTGCCTTCACCATCTGTATATTCGAATAAAAAGAATGGCAGATTGTTAGTTTTCCTCAATTCATTTTCAAAAGCCACTTTATGAGCCAGAAATTTCTTCACATACCAGTGTGTGCTGGCAGTTATATCCATGTTTTTCTTTCCAAAGTCCTTCTCCTTCACATGTTTAGCGGCGCCACCCCTTCCAGTGTTATAAGCAAGCAGCGCATAAATCCAATTATCAAAATAGAAATTGTTTTTCTTCATATATCCAGCCGCAGCACGCGATGAAGCGACAATATTCAGGCGCTCGTCAACCATATTATCAATTCTCAGGCCCATTTCAAGACCGGTTTCTTTTTTGAATTGCCAGAATCCAACAGCGTTGGATGAAGAAACGGCATCTGACACGAGCGCGCTTTCCTGGATGACCAGGTATTTGAAATCATCAGGAAGTTTTTCTTCCTTAAAAACCCGCTCTATAATCGGAAAATATGCATCGACTTTTTGAACTTTCTTCCGGAAATAGGTTTCACTTCTACGTAGATTATCAACATCTGTCTGTATTTGTCGTCTGGCGGCAGAATTAATATGGAGCTTCATTCCGGCAAAATCCATCACTGCTGGAACTTCAGGCCCTTGTGAAAAAGCAGTAAAGGCACTCAAAAAAAACAACACTAAAAAGTAAACTCGCATTCTATTTTTTTCTTATTAAAAACAATCCATCACGAATAGAAACTAAAACGTTTTCGACCCTGCTATCTTGTTGTACATAATTATTAAATTCAATGATGGCTTTTGTATCCTTATCAATTTTTGAACCATTTTCAGCCAATATCTTCCCACTCCATAAAACATTGTCAGCCAAAACATAAGAGTTGGGTTTTAGATTTTCCATAACCATTTGATAATAGTTCAGGTAATTTTCCTTGTCTGCATCAATGAAAACCAGGTCAAAATCTTTGTCAAGACCCGGAATAATTTCAAGCGCATTTCCGACGTGTTGAATGATTTTATTTCCAAATCCCGATTCATGGAATCTACTCTTATTCTTTTCAATCAGTTCCTCATTGATATCGATCGTATGCAGCTCTCCTCCTTCATGCAACCCCTCCGCCAGGCAAATCGCCGAATACCCTGTATAGGTTCCGATTTCCAATATGCATTTGGGAGAGATCATTTTAGAGATCATGGAAAGAAACCGGCCCTGAACGTGTCCGGAAAGCATTCTTGGCATCAATTCATAAAGGTGTGTTTCACGATTGATTTTTTGCAATAAGTCACTTTCGCCGGTTGTGTGGTGATCAATGTATTTTTCTATATCGGGATGAATAATATCCATTTATTCAGTTGCAGTTGGTTTATAATAAATAAAACTTAGCTGATTTTCATCAAACATTTCGCTTGCTGTCTGATGTACCTCTTCAGAAGTGATATTCCTGATTTTTTGCAGAATTTCCTGAAAAGTATCTATTTTTTCCAAATCCAGAAGGCTTTTACCCATAGCAAGCATCAGACTAGTGTTATTTTCTTCTGCTAAAGCAATCTGACCAATGAATTGCTCCTTTGCCTTATGAATTTGAATTTCTGACAATTTTTTCGATCGGAATTTATCCATTTCCTTCAGCACCAAACCCACACATCTTGATAAGTGTTTTTGGTCGGTGGCAAAAAATATGGAAAACAAGCCTGTGTCGGTAAATGAGCTAAAATTGGCATCGATAGAATAGACAAATCCAAACTTCTCTCTCACTGCGAGGTTTAACTTTGAGTTCATTCCTGGTCCGCCTAACATATTTGTCAGCAGGATAAAAGGAAGTTTCTTCCCATGCTTCAAATCATAAGCAGTCCTTCCAATGCCACAATGTGATTGCAGAATGGATCTTCTGGATATCCTGGTTTGAGGTAAGTATCCGGAAAAAGACTTTCTTTGGTTCAATCCTTTGAATTCCGGGATATCTAGTATAAACCGTTCACAAATTTTAATGACTTTTGACAATGGCAAGCTCGTTACAACAGAGAATACGATCTTGCTGGTATTCAGATTTTGTTTAAGAAACCGGCGAAAGTCAATTCGTCCAAATCCCGAAATGCTTTCTTTTGTACCTAATATATTATTCCCAAGAGAATGATTAGAAAATACCAGGTCATCCAGGTCGTCCTGGATGGAGTCCTCCGGATTATCCAGATACATGGCCATTTCTTCCAAAATGACATTTTTTTCTCTCTCAATCTGATTTTCAGGAAAAATGGAATCAAAGGTTATGTCTGTCAAAAGATCAATAGCCTTATCCAAATGACTGTCTAAAACAGAAGCATAAAAGCAAATTTTTTCCTTTGTCGTATAAGCGTTTAACTCACCGCCTACTGAATCCAATCTATTCAGAATGTGAAAAGCCTTTCGCTTTTTTGTTCCTTTAAAAACCATGTGCTCCCAAAAATGGGCGAGCCCGAGCTGATGGGGATTTTCATCGCGAGACCCAATGTCCAAAACATAACCACAATGCGTGATCTTTGTACTGAAAACTTGTTTATAAACCAACCTGATGCCATTGGGAAAGGTATGTATTTCGTGGTCTTGCATTCCGTAAAAATTCTTTCAAAATTAAGCCTAATTAAGCTATATAACAAAACACTCAATATTGAATAAAATTGCAGCATCGGGCTTTTGATTTGTCAACTATTACAAAAAACTAATAACTTGACACCTCTTAAAATTGACATATATTTATGAAATACGCTCCAATAGACTCTCAACTTTTCATCCAAAACAGAAAAAACCTTGCTAAATCCCTTAAGCCGGGTTCCATTGCCATTTTTCATTCCAATGACATTATGCCCACTTCTGCAGATGGAACTATGACGTTCATCCAACAAACAGATATCTTTTACCTGACAGGCATCGATCAGGAGGAATCGATTTTAATTATGGCCCCAGACCATCCTGATGAAAAGTTCAGGGAAATTTTGTTCGTCCGTGAAACCAATGAAGAAATCGCCATTTGGGAAGGGAAAAAATTTACCAAAGAAGAAGCCACTGAAATTTCAGGGATCGAAAATGTTATTTGGAATTCAGAGTTTTATAAGGTGCTGGATTCATTGGTAGCTCATTCGGAGTTCATTTATTTGAATATCAATGAACATCTCCGGGCAACAAAAGAAGTACAAACCAGAAATGACCGTTTTGCTAAGTGGTGCTTAAAAAAATATCCTATTCATCGTTACGAGCGCCTTGCCCCCATCATGCATGAGCTTCGGGCCATAAAATCGGAAATTGAAATTGACCTTATAAAAAAGGCATGCGATATAACGGAGAAAGGATTCAGGAGAATACTAAAATTTATCAAGCCAGGTGTGAAAGAATATGAAATAGAGGCGGAACTGATCCATGAATTTATCAATAACCGATCAAGAGGATTTGCCTACAGCCCGATCATTGCTTCTGGTTTTAGCTCATGTGTTCTGCATTATGTCGAAAATAATAAAGAATGCAAAGACGGAGATATTCTGTTATTGGATATTGGTGCAGAATATTCAAACTACAACAGTGATTTGACCAGAAGCGTTCCGGTTAACGGTCAATATTCCAAACGTCAAAAGGAAGTATACCAGGCTGTCCTGAATGTACATCGCGCAGCAATCGACATGCTGGTTCCTGGTAATGTGATTCCGGAATACCACAAAGAAGTTGGAAAAGTAATGGAGGGTGAGTTATTAAAATTAGGGCTTATTAATAAAACCGACATCAAAAATCAGGATCCTTCAAGTCCGGCTTATAAAAAGTATTTTATGCATGGTACTTCTCACCACTTAGGCCTTGATGTCCATGATTATGGGAATATTTACAGGAAATTTGAACCGGGAATGGTGTTCACAGTTGAACCGGGAATTTATATTCGTGAAGAAAGTCTTGGTATTAGAATAGAAAATGATGTAGTAATAAAGGAAAACGGTGTGGAAGACTTAATGAAAAATATTCCGATTGAGATGGAAGAAATAGAGGAAATTATGAACTCTGGAAGTTAAAAACCGCTCAGAGGTAATGTATTTCACCAAAATTGAGAAATAAAAAAGCCTCAAAAACCGCTTTTAACTACTTTTGAGGCTATTAAAATCCCTTTTAAATTAATTTAAATATCTTAAAGCTTTTTGTCTCAACATCTCCCGATCAGCAGTAATTTTAGGGTCACTGTAGATGTTTTTTGATAGTTCAGAAACGACTTGCTTTTTGTAGCCTAATTTTTGTGCGATGTCTTCGCAAAAGTTTATCTCAGATTTAAATACCTGCCCATCCACTTTCATCAACTGGATAACCATATATAAATATTCAAATCTTTCCTCATCCGTCAACGTTGCAAGCTCACCAATGGGTTGAGGTTGACGAAGTAGCTCTTTTATATCCTCATCATTGTATCCGTTTGCATGTGCAATAGATTCGATCAACTTGAGTTCCTTACCAGCAAGGTTACTATCTATTGTTGCCAGCTGAATGAGGATATTCAATTGTTTCTTCTGCATTTGTCTAAATATTTCTGTTTAAAAAGTAAACTGTTGTACAGTAAATCAAATTTAAAAATAAAATTAATTAGTAGGTTAACACCGGTTTTATTCACACTGGTGAGTCATGTAATATCCTTTATCTTTTTATCAAAGAAGGAGACAAGGTTTCGAATTATTCGACTTGAAATGAAAATTCATTGCGTGATATTAATTCTCCCGCTTCATTGTAGGCAACTTCCGTATATTCAAGAAATCCCTGTTTGCTGATTTTTACCACTGTCGTGCACCTGGTGCCATATCCGGGGATTCTGATATACATGGAAGAAAGTTGCTTTTCCAATTCGAACGGTACCCCGGTATCGGGTAATTCTTCATCTGCTGCCAATTCTTTATCGCTTATCATATTGATCAGACTACTCTCATTCAGTGAATTGTTACGCATGGCATCTTTCAACCTACTTTTTACTTTTTTAACTTTTGGCCAGGGAGTATCCAGCAAGGCATTTGACAAACCATGAATCCCATCTTCAATTTCGGTAATCACTTTGCTAACATTCGAATAATGAATCACCCGATGCTTATCCGCCAAAAGCAAATTGAATCCATTGTATTCGGCTGCTTTAATCTTAATTTTTTCCAGGTATTCTATAATACTCAAATCGCTTTCCAGGAAATCTCGCGTTAGCATTCCCCTGGATGGGGCGCCTTTCTTTAGGTTTTTTAAATCGCGATAATTTGTAATAGCTGCTAATTTTCCTTTTTTATTCACTCCCATCCATGTGCCATCAGCCTCTAAATCTTTACCAGCTATAATTCCTGAATCAACCCATTCATGAGCCGGTTGAGTGGGTCGTTTAAAAAATTCGTCCCGATTGGCAACAAAAACCAATCTATACTTTTCATGAGTATTTAATCCAAAAACAACCAGACACATCGTAAATAGAATTTTTAGAATTATAGGAAAGAAGGCAAATCAGTACCATTATGTACCTTAGTAAATTTTGGACTTTAACCTGCCATTCTCTTTCTTCAGGCTTGATTATATATTAATTTCACGTTTTTTACCAACCAACTATCAATAAACACAATCAAATATGTATTTTTGCAAGCTAATTCAAGACGGCAAGCAAAATAATTGATTATTTCCACTCTAAATGAAAAACAACAAATATTTTATCATTGATTTCGACAGTACTTTTACCCAGGTAGAGACTCTGGATATACTGGCAGAAATTTGCTTAAAAAACGATCCGAAAAGGGAGGAAAAAGCCAAAATTATCGCTCAGATCACTGACGAAGGAATGGAAGGGAAAATTTCATTCAGAGAATCTCTCGAAAAAAGAGTTGAACTTTTGAAGGCTAGCAAAGAGGATATTAAGGAGACAATTGTAAATATGGCAGAAAAAGTCTCTAAATCATTTATAAGAAATAAAGAATTTCTCACATCAAATTCGAAAAATATTTACATCATTTCAAATGGGTTTAAAGAGATTATCGAACCTATTGTTGCAGAGTATGGCATTCACAAACAAAACATATTTGCCAATTCATTTCTCTTTGACAATGAAGGAGTTATTTGTGGTTTTGATAAAGAAAACATCCTTTCACAGAATAACGGAAAGGTAAACAAACTAAAAGAGTTAAATCTGATCGGGGATGTGTATGTCATTGGAGATGGCTACAATGATTATGAAATTAAAGCAGCCGGACTAGCTAATAAATTTTACGCATTTACAGAAAATATTGAGCGTGAAAGCGTTACAAAAAAGGCAGATCACGTCGCTCCTTCTTTGGATGAATTTCTTTATCACAATAAAATAAAAGGCTCTATTTCCTATCCAAAAAACAGGATAAATGTCTTGCTCCTGGAAAATGTCCATCCTAAAGCTGTTCAGTTTTTAAAGGAAGAGGGTTATAATGTTGAAGTTTACCCAGCAGGACTTGATGAAGAAGAACTTAGTAAAAAGATCAAAAACGTTTCGATACTGGGAATTAGGTCAAAAACCCAGGTCACAAAAAAGGTTCTTAAAAAAGCAAATCGATTAATTGCAGTAGGTGCGTTCTGTATTGGAACCAACCAGATTGATCTTGAGGAATGTACACGAAGAGGAATCATTGTTTTCAACGCCCCTTTTAGTAATACCCGATCCGTTGTTGAGCTGGCAATATCGGAGATCATATTACTCAATCGTAATTTACCAGACAAGATTACATTCATGCATCAGGGCAAATGGGACAAATCTGCCAAAAAGAGTTTTGAAGTTCGGGGCAAAAAGCTCGGAATAATTGGTTACGGAAATATTGGCGCCCAGCTTTCTATCCTCGCCGAAGCATTAGGGATGGAAGTTTATTATTATGATGTTGTTGAAAAACTTGCTTTGGGAAATACCAAGAAATGTGAGACACTCGAAGAATTGCTTTCCATATCTGATTTCATCACTTTACATGTCGATGGAAGAAAAGAAAATGCCAACTATATTGGTGAAAAGGAATTTGAATTAATGAAAGATGGGGTCATCTTTCTAAATCTAAGCAGGGGACACGTTGTTGATATAAAAGCGCTGAAGAATGCCGTTCTGTCAGGAAAAGTTGGTGGCGTTGGAATTGATGTCTTCCCAGAAGAACCGAAAAGCAACCAGGAGGAATTTATTTCCGAATTGAGAGGATTGCCCAATACAATCATGACACCCCATATAGGTGGAAGTACATCAGAGGCCCAGGAAAACATAGGAACATTTGTTCCAAACAGGATTATTGACTACATCAATACGGGAACAACGACGAATAATGTAAACTTCCCGGAAATTCAGATGCCAAAACTTGAAAATGCACACAGGCTTATTCATATTCACCATAATGTTCCGGGAGTTTTGGCGCAGATAAACAATGTCATAGCCAAACACAACCTGAATATCATTGGTCAGTATTTAAAGACCAATGAATTGATAGGTTATATGATCCTGGTAGTTGATAAGGAATATGACAATGAAGTGATCAACGAATTAAAAAATATAGAAAACACCATACGATTTAGAGTATTATACTAACCACGATGAAAAAAGCATTAATAACAGGTATTACAGGACAGGATGGAGCATACCTTTCTGAGTTTTTACTTAAAAAGGGGTATGAAGTACATGGCATAAAAAGAAGAAGCTCTCTATTCAATACGGACAGAATTGACCATTTATATCAGGATCCGCATGAAGCGAATATAAAATTTAAGCTTCATTATGGCGACCTTTCCGATTCAGCCAATATCATCAGGATCATCCAGGAAGTTCAACCGGATGAGATCTATAATTTAGGAGCAATGTCCCATGTAAAAGTGAGTTTTGATACTCCGGAATATACCGCCAATGTAGACGGAATAGGAACATTGAGAATATTGGAGGCCGTAAGATTATTGGGCTTAACAGAAAAAACAAGAATATACCAAGCATCCACATCCGAGCTTTACGGATTGGTCCAGGAAGTCCCTCAAAGTGAAAAGACTCCGTTTTATCCAAGATCTCCCTATGCCGTTGCTAAACTTTACGGCTATTGGATAACGGTCAACTACCGCGAAGCTTACAACATGTACGCATGTAACGGAATATTATTCAACCATGAATCACCAATCAGGGGAGAAACTTTTGTAACCAGAAAGATTACGAGAGCTACAGCTCGAATTGCTTTGGGACTTCAAGATACTTTATACCTGGGAAATCTTGATGCAAAAAGAGATTGGGGACATGCGAAAGATTACGTCGAAGCCATGTGGCTGATCCTGCAGCAAAAGGAAGCTGAAGATTTCGTTATTGCTACCGGTATAACCACTAAAGTACGTGATTTTGTTAAATTATCTTTTGAGGAAGTAGGGATAGAACTTGAATTTGAAGGAAAAAATGAAAATGAAATTGGCAAGGTGAAATCATGTTCCAATTCTGATTATCAAATACCTATAGGACAGGTTGTTGTAAAAGTAGACCCAAAATACTATCGCCCTACTGAAGTTGATTTACTTATTGGAGATTCATCAAAAGCCAAAGAGAAGATTGGGTGGGAAATAAAATATGATTTAAATGCTTTAGTGAAAGATATGGTGAGTTCAGATCTTGAATTGTTCAAGAGAGACCAATTCTTAATTAAAGGTGGACATAAAGTATTTAATTACCACGAATAAGAATGAATAAAAATTCAAAAATATACATTGCCGGCCACAGAGGAATGGTCGGCTCTGCCATATTGAGAAAGCTCGCAAAAGAAGGTTATACTAATCTCCTGCTAAGAACATCGTCTGAGCTGGACTTACGGGATCAGATAGCTGTAGCTGATTTTTTTTCATATGAAAAGCCAGAATATGTTTTTCTGGCTGCGGCAAAAGTTGGTGGGATTGTAGCCAACAACACCTATAAAGCAGATTTCATTTATGAAAATATCATGATCCAGTCCAATGTCATTCACAATAGTTATCTGAGTGGTGTCAAAAAACTCATGTTTCTGGGTAGCTCATGTATTTATCCCAAAATGGCTCCTCAACCTTTAAAGGAAGAATACTTATTGACTGGATTGTTGGAATCCACCAATGAACCTTATGCAATAGCAAAAATAGCTGGTATTAAAATGTGTGATGCATATAGGGATCAATACGGATGTAATTTCATATCGGTCATGCCCACAAATTTGTACGGACCAAATGACAATTACGACTTAAAAAACTCGCATGTCCTTCCGGCGTTGATCCGTAAATTTCACGAAGCTAAAATAAATGGAAAAAGTGAAGTTGAAATTTGGGGAACAGGTTCTCCAAAAAGAGAATTTCTCCATGCTGATGACCTGGCAGACACCTGTTATTTTCTGATGAATAACTACAATGAACCTGGCCTAATTAACATCGGAACGGGTGAAGACATTTCAATCAAAGACCTGGCATTGATGGTCAAAGAAATTATTGGCTTCGAAGGTGAGCTGACTTTCGACACCACAAAGCCAGATGGAACCCCAAGAAAACTTATGGATGTATCCAAACTCCATGCAATGGGATTCCAACATAAAATTTCGCTAAAAGAGGGAATTAAATCTGTTTACCAGGAGTTTTCTGAAAGATTTGAAGTTAAAAAGCCCATCTGATTTCCTCTTCAGATGGGCTTTTTTTTATAAAATAAACCCAAGTGCCAGGTGGGTTATTTCAAACCCTATTTAAGTCAGGATTTGAGCCGCCCTGATATCTCAATCTTCCACTGTTAACCACATTCAACGATGTGGCCCCGATAAATCGAGGTGAGGCCTGATTTCGTACACCGGCTTGCTCGGTATTGATAAAATGTTAGGTTTGAACACTCTCAAACCTGACACTAATGGGTATTTTTTCTTACGATTAAGCACAAATTTAGTTAGTAAATTTTTTCTGTGAAAGGCAAGACCCATTAAATTGCCTGATCATTGAATAAAAGTAACATATTACTAGAAATCGTCTTTTTTATTTCTTAATAAATTGTTAAAATAATAAATTCATTTCGGATAATTAACCTGACATTCCTCTCTACTCATACAACACTTACATGGACAAATGGGAAAAAGAAAAATATAAAAACCGCATTTTACTTTCATTTGATCATAAGGAAGAGCTCCGCTTTATGTCATCGGCTAAAAAAGGTGATGCACTGTTATATAGAGCGGTAACGATTATCACCATAGTTTTTACCATAGTTTTTATTTTCATCGATTACTTTAGGATTGATGAAGGTTTCCTGAATGTATTTTTTCAAAGATCCAGTATTGCAATCGCTTTTACAATCGCATATTTATATGTTACCTATGGAAAATACTCTCCTTTTACACTTCAGAAAATAATTGTTCTTACTATCTCCTTTCTTGCATTTTGTTGCTTTGCTCTTGACTATACAACATCAATGCCCGACTTTTTCCTTTCTAATACCACAGTTACAATTGGTTTTTTTGGTATAACTATAAGTGGACTGAGATTTAAAAATGGTCTAGTATTGGAAGTTGTTTTGTTTTGTGCATTTCTTTATTACACTTATTTTCTTTCTCCCAATAGCTTTCACCAATCCCAGATACCAAATATCTTCACAAATCTATCATTGGGAATATTAATTGGGTATACACTGGAAAGGGTCAGGAGAACAGCATTCCAGAGAAGTGAAAAAATCCTAAGTCAGAATTCAGTTATCCGTTCAAAAAACAACAACCTCAACGACCTTATTAATTCGAAAAATAAACTTATTTCAGTTCTTTCTCACGATCTGAGAAGTCCAATCAACTCTCTTAAATCCCTTATTGATATGTCTGCCTCCGGAGATATATCAAGAGAAGAATTTGAGACCTATGTAAAACAAATATCATCCAGACTTGAGCTAACGGAAAACCTGATTGAAAATCTTTTACTTTGGGCCAAATCCCAGGTTTCAGAAGTTAACATCACTCCTTACCCATTCCTACTTCAGGAAGTTATAAAAAATAATATTGCGTTTTTTATGGAAAATGCAACAAAAAAGGGAATCAACATTGAACTCCTCAGTAGTGACAAAGATCTTATTGTTAATGCCCATCAGGATTCGATAAATATGGTAGTAAGGAACCTTCTTTCCAATGCGATAAAGTTTACTTCAGAAGGAGGAAAGGTGACCATCAGGCTTAACGAAAATGGAAAGTTTGTCGAATTTCAAATTTCAGATACAGGTGTAGGTATCCCGCAACAAAACCTTAACAAAATTTTCGAGTATGATAATTTTACCACACTAGGCACAAAAAATGAAAAAGGCACAGGGCTCGGTTTGGCAATTTGTAAAGATTTTATTGAAAAAAACAATGGAAAGCTGATGGTGGAATCCAAACCTGATGAAGGCTCAACTTTTAGCTTTAAACTTCCCTTACACAAATAATCAATATTCAATTACAGGTCGGAAATATTCCTTTCCTGATTCACAAACATGACACCTGTAATGATCAGGCAATTTTTCAAAAGGCGTTCCAGGTGAAATATTTGCCACAGGATCTCCAAATTTTTTGTCATAAATAGTCAGGCAATTTGTGCATTGATAGCTTAAACTTTCAAGATTGATGTTTTTCTTTTTACCTTTTCCGGTAATTATATCCTTTTCCGGATTGAGCTGTCGGAAATATATCTTACTCAATTCAATCAAAAGAGTAGGGATAATTTCTTTTTTCACACCCTGAGCATAGGTGAAATATTCTGAATTATTGGCATTAAAATCCTTGGCATAAAGGATATTATAAATACTCTCACTTCCACTACTTAGCTCCAGGTTTTTCTCAATGACAACCGAAGTAAATAGAAGCATTTCCTTAGCAATCTTGACCGTAAATGTCAGCCCATGAGTACTGATATCCTGTTGGTCTAATTCCCTTACCAAAAATCGCTTCAAATCCAGTGCTTCCTTATCCAGCACCGGTAGATGCCAGTTTAATTCAAGTGAAGAATGTCGCATGTTGATCCCGAACTTACCCATCAGCTTGTCCCACCGGATCCTGTCTGACATTTTAATCCCTTTGATAATGAATGATTTCCAGGGTGTGATACTGATCTTACCGATCATTGTATCCTGGCAAAGTCGAGAAGCGGCGCTAAGAAAATCTATGGCAAATTCATTATTTCGCCAATAGAGACCTAACCAATAAAGATTATTGGGCATGGCATTCAAACCTTCATAATAGGGAAAAAAAGACTCCGGATATTTCAGTTTTTCTTCTACTTTCTTTGAGTTGATCCGGATGCTATTTTGGAGTTTTATATATATCTCTTCAACTGTAAGAAATGGGTTTTTCAACAAAACCTCTTCAATAGCTTTGGATACCTTTGAAATGTCCTGCCCGTAAATAAGCTTGGGCCAGGCTTCCACACTGTTGTTTTTTGAACCGTTTCGAATATATAGATACCAATACTTATCCTCTTTGGAAGCCACAAAATTTAATTCTCCTGTAAATAAAGGTACCAGGCTCTGAGCAGGGTCGACAATATTAATCTTCAGCTTTGGACGATAATCGAAAGAATCAATGATGTAATAATACGTATCTTCCTTTACCCAACTTGTGGTATCCATGATATTCACCGCTGCATAAGAACTCACAATGTTTTGATAAACATTCTCCTCGCTTATCTCATAATCGATCTTCAATTTATCAAAGGACTCTTCGACGATCTTTTTGTCAATATCATTAATCGGAAACATGATATCCTGCCTGGAGCCAAATAGCACATATTTATTTCCACACATTTCTGATATTTCCATAATACCGAGAAGATCAGAAGGTGATAAAATTCCTCCATATACAAATACCCTTAATAGATCTTTCTTCTTAGTTTCCATTGGCTCTTTTAAACTTACCGGATATGTTTCAATTAGGTTCATACCTCTATCAGTTTTTTTCGATTGAGTATTTCCTGAACTTCCGGTTTACAACTTCCACACCCCAGACCAGCTCCTGATGCTTTGCAAAGTTCCTGAAAATTATCACATCCGCCATCAATTATCTTTTCCAAATTGCCACTGCCGACATTATTGCAAGAGCATACCAATTTGCCTATCACAGGTTCGCTCTTTTGTCCGGATCTTAGCAGCTGCATTCTTTTCTCGGATAGTTCGAGTTTACTTTCGATCATGCTCTTAAACTCGGCAAATTCAGCTTTGTCTCCTATCAAGATCGCCCCAACCAACTTATCATCTTTGATGATACATTTTTTATAGTAGCGTACGGATTTGTCAATGAATAGAATTTCATCGTATCCTTCTCCTTCAGTAGGTATCTCGGGAATACCAATTGAGCAAAGGTCAAGGTCTGAAAATTTCAGGATATTCATCGGAATGGAGCCTTCGTAGATGTTGGATAGGTCACCATTTATATACCTGGCAGCAATATCAGCTTGCTGTTCGGCAGCTGCTGTGATACCATTTAACTTTCCCTGATGTTCTGCGATTTCCCCCATGGCAAAAATATCAGGGTCGCTTGTTTGCAGATTATCGTTGACTAGCAAGCCCCGTCCGCAATCCAAACCGGCTTCCGTTGCAATTTCAATATTAGGTCGGGTGCCTATTGCATAGACCACAGCATCCACCTGCAGCGTCTGGCCACTTTTCAATTTTGCCAGGATACCATCCTCTTTTTCGATTTTGCTGAGGGACTCTACCTGGTTATTCATGTATAACTGTATGTCTTTCTCCTCTACAAATTCTCTCAGCATTTCTCCAGCCAATGGATCCAATTGCCTTTCCATCAACCTTGAAGAAAGCTGAACGATGGAAATCTGGATATCAATTTCTTTAAGGGCGGCGGCAAGCTCGAGACCGAGCAAGCCACCCCCTATTATGAGCACATGACCTTTCGGTCGTAGAAAAATTTTTAAGTCATCAGCGTTCTTTCTGTTCCTCATGGTAAAGACACCTGGCATATCAACCGGTGAATCTTTGGGAACAAACGCCCGGCTGCCGGTAGCCAGAATGAGCTTATCGTAGCTATGTTTTTGACCATATGAATCGGTGACAGTTTTGCTATTTGTGTCCAGAGCAACGATAGCGTTTTCCTGGTGAAGAAAAACATCAAGCTTTTCGAATTCATTTTCTTTGAATTTGAGAAGCTTTTCCCATGGCAATTGTTCATTCACATACTCTGGCAATAAAACCCGGTTGTAGAACGGGTGTTTTTCATTGGAGAACACATGGATCTCATCCTTCCGATTGATTTCCCGATAGGTATTGATAAAGCGGTAAGCAGCCGCTCCGGCGCCTACAATCACGATCTTTTCGTGGTGCTTCTTATACTTCGTTACTTCAACAGCTGAAAATTTGAAATCGGGCTCCTTGGAAACCGGATCATAAAGGCTACTGGTGATGTTATTCGCCCTGGCATAATCATGCCCGGCCAGTTTGCCCCAATGCATAGGAAGAAAAACCACTCCTTTCTTAATGTTTTCGGTAAGAGTAGCTGTAACTTTTACTTCACCCCGGGAATTATAGATCATGACGATATCTCCATTAAAAATCCCTCTTTCTTTCGCATCATCGGGATGTATTTCGAGAAACGGATTGGATATATGTTGCTTTAATTTGTTGACCTTTCCGGTTTTTGTCATCGTATGCCACTGATCCCGTATCCTTCCTGTGGTGAGGATTAATGGATGTTCAGGATTTGTTTCTTCTGATGTATTCTCAGGCTGATTAAGTGGATATAGCTTCGCCTTTTTGTTGGACGTATAGAATTTCCCATCTGCAAAAAGCCGATCTGTTCCTTTTGATTGATTGGATGTGACCGGCCATTGAAACGACCCTTCTTTTTTCAGACGGTCATAAGAAAGTCCGCTAATATCAATATTGGTATTTTTAGTCAGCTGACAGTGTTCTTCGTAAACCTCATCCATTGACGAAAAGTCAAACCCTTCATAGCCCAACTCCTTTCCAAATCTCATGATGATCTCACTGTCCGGAAACGCCTCACCTGGTGCATCAATAACTTTATTCAGATACGTTATTCGCCTTTCTGAATTTGTCATGGTTCCTTCCTTCTCCATATGGCCAGCAGCCGGCAAAACAAGGTCGGCATACTCTATCGCGAGATTTTTGCTGGATATGTCCTGAACAACTACAAACTTGGCCTTTTTCAAGGCCGCTTCTGCTTTCCTCGCGTCAGGCAAGCTTACCAATGGATTTGTACATGCAATCCAGATGGCTTTTAGCTTTCCTTCTTCCAATGCTTCAAACATTTGGGTGGCTGTCAAACCTGGTTTTTCAGGAACGGAGGGTACACCCCAAAATTCTGCCACTTCTTTTCTGTGACTTTCGTCACTAAGGTTCCGGTGAGATGATAGCAAAGTTGCCATTCCACCTACTTCCCTACCTCCCATGGCATTTGGCTGACCAGTTAAAGAAAACGGGCCAGAACCAGGTTTACCAATATGGCCCGTTATCAAATTAAGACTGATCAATGCAATATTTTTATTTACTCCGATGCTGCTTTGGTTCAATCCCATAGCCCACATAGTGATGAATCCCTTGGCATCAGCTATGCATTTTGCAACCAGTTTAATTTCTTCTTCTGCTACTCCACATTTTACTGCAGCAACTGACAAGCTGGTTTTCAGTACGGATTGTTTATATTCATCAAATCCATCAACATTTTTCTTGATAAATTCGATGTTGATATCTCCATTTTTTATTAATAGTCCCGCAATGGCATGATAGAGATAGACATCTGATCCCGGGTTGATCTGAAGGTGAATATCGGATGATCCGGCAGTTTGGGTCTTCCTCGGATCAACCGTAATGATCTTGACGTTAGGGTTGTTTTGTTTGTGGGCTTCAATTCTTCTGAAAAGAATAGGGTGGCACCATGCAGGATTAGCGCCTGATATAAAGAATACATCTGCATGCTCAATATCTTCATAGGAAATAGGAACAGCATCTTCACCCAATGTCTTAGCATAGCCGGCAACAGCAGAGCTCATGCATAACCGGGAATTGGTATCGATATTATTCGTTCCAATGAATCCCTTAGCCAATTTGTTGAACAGGTAATATTCCTCCGTGAGACATTGACCGGAAACATAAAACCCTACAGAATCTGGTCCATGAATTTTAACAATGGATTTGAATACGGCCGCAGCTCTTTTCAATGCTACATCCCAGCTTACGTCTTCCAATGGATGGTTTTTACTCCACCGCATTTGTGGATAAAGTAATCGGTCTGTTGTATCCTGAACGGCATAATGGAGGTTCATACCTTTTGAACACAACATACCCTTATTGACAGGATGATCCTTGTCACCCTCAACAAATATCCTTCCTTTACGGTCTTTGTGAACCACAATCCCGCAACCAACTCCACAGTATGAACATGTGGATTTATAAGTTTCTGTTTTACCAATAATCATGTGCTCAATATTATTTAGTAAGAAAAAACCAAACCGGAGAGATCATTTAACTCTCCGGATTTGTTAAACCACTTATTGGTTTTATTTGGATATAGGAACAACCGCAGGTTGTGTCGTTAAATTCGCTTCCAACGAAGCATCCATTTCTTTTTTGGTTTCTTTTTCATCTGCCTCAGAAAATTTGATCGCAAATGCTACAAATGAAATACCTACTACTACCCATCCAAGTATAAACAAGGCCTGAGGATAAGTAAGTGTATCACTTTTCATTAAAAATCCTGCCGCAACAGCTCCGGCATTGCCACCAGCACCAACTATTCCGGAGATCGACCCAATTGCTTTTTTGTTAACAAATGGAACGACTGAAAAAGTTGCTCCTTCAGACATCTGGACACTCAAACTAAACAAGATCATTGTGAAGATTGCCAGAGGCAGGACGGACATTTGAGAAAATACGATCAGCATAATGCCTTCTAACAGGAGGATTACAAAAAGGAAATAAACTCTACCTTTCAGGCCAAACTTAATTCCAAACCGGTCACCAAACATTCCACCCAATGAGCGTGCAAATATATTCATCAATCCGAAGAGACCGGCGATTAAACCGGCCGTTTTCAGATCGAGATGAAAATAATCAATGTAATAGATCGCTGCGATGTTGTTGATCGTCAACTCAACTCCAAAGCATGCTGCGTAGATCAGAAATAACCCCCAGACACGATAGTCCTTAACTGCTACTAAAAAGGATTTTTTACTTTCCTTTTTCTTCATCTGATAGTCGGGATTATTTTTTCTAAGGTCTTTAATATTTCCTTCAGGAGTATCCTGGGTAAATTTGTAGTAAATAATTCCCATAATAAATAGGGCAATTCCCGGAACTACCATGGCCCATCTCCATGCAGAAGCATTGACGAAGCCCAGACCTACAAATGCGGCAAAGATCAAAGGCATTATCATTTGCGTTACGCCACCGCCCATATTTCCCCAACCTGCGGTAGTAGCATTTGCCGTTCCAACGACGTTGGGAGCAAACATTACAGAGGTGTGGTACTGCGTGATGACAAAAGAAGCGCCAATCACCCCAATCGCTAATCTAAACAACAGAAATGATTCATAGCTGTTGGAAAGACCTATCATCATGACGGGGAGAGATCCCAATATGAGTAAGCCGGTATAGGCAATCCTCGGGCCGATCCTGTCACACAACCATCCGATCAGCAGACGTGCTAAAACAGTAATAGCCACAGAGGCAATGATTGTATTTCCGATTTCAGCCTTCGTCAGTCCCAATTCATCCCGGACTACCGCCATCAGTGGGGCTATTCCAAACCATCCAAAGAAACACAGAAAAAATGCAAACCAGGTGATATGGAAGGTCCTCATATGAGGCGCTTTTAAACTCAGTAAATTGATTTTTGTTGCTTTTGTAATTTTACCCATAATACTTAGTGTTGTAAATAAAAGTACGTAGCAAAATTACGTATATATTTTTATATTACTAAGTATTAATTCGTATTTTTTACGTAATTATACGTATTTTAGTATAAGTGATTGAGATTGAAGGAGTTATTTAAATCAATTTTTAAGTATTTGTAATTCAGGCCAACTTTAAAATATAAATTCTCCATTTCTTTTGTTAGCGTCAGCATTTTTCTCAGGCACTTAGTTCGAACAACAACCACCTGCACTATTGAAGGGTTTTCAATAAATAATTATGATCCATAAGCCAGGTATTGACGCTTAAATACCTAATACCTAATGGATTAATTTGAAACTTTTATCTTGCTTTTGGATTATTTTGATAATTTTATCGTTTATAAACACGCACTATTTTTTTAACCAGGAATGTGGACGGGAAGATGTTTTTATTCTTATAGGAAAATATTATTTATTTTTTTCCTCCTTATCACCTGTTTTGCCAGTATCGGGCAATCAGGGGTACTGGATTTGCGAGACACTTCGCTAGAAGAGGATATGGTCCTCTTGCAAAAATCCTGGCAATTTCATGTTCATCATTTTTTAAAACCTGATCAAACAGACACTGCACATTGGGAAAATGTAGACTTGCCACAACGATGGGATCGAATGTCCTGGAAAGACAACAAGATACCTCAATTTGGCATCATGACTTACAAGCTGGTTGTCTTGCTGCCTAATGATCACCCTCCACTTGGTATCAAGCTTTATGAATCTCTTTCTGCCCATAAACTATTTGTTAATGGTGAATTGCTGGACGAAAATGGAAAGATCTCAAAACAAAAAGAAAGCGAACAACCTTCTTACAATAATCAAATTATACCCATTCCAAAAAAATTATCCTCCAAAGACACTTTACAGATCATATTGCATGTTTCTAATTGGAATTATGTTTATGGAGGAATAAAGAGCAACGTTTATTTAGGTGACCTGAAATATTTGGAAGAAAATAAGGAAAAAAAGATTGCCGTAAGCGGACTATTATTAGGGGCTATATTTTTGCTGGGTATTTCACAATTCATCCTTTTTGCATTCAGAAGGGAAAGCTACTACTACCTCTGTCTGACATTGGTCTCATTCACGCTTTTCTTACGCTTAGCTTCCGTAGATGAAATGATTATCAAGATCCTTCTTCCAAACCTAAACCATCATACTTTGCTGGATATCAGGTGGATTACTACCTATCTGGCACTTCCTGCCACATTACTTTTCATTTATACATTTTATACAAAATATACCAAAAAATGGATCCTGGTATTCAGCTGGGTTTTTGCTATGATCCATGTAATAGCTGTTTTCATAGTTCCATATACATCGAAGATCTACCTGGCATATCATTTTCATATTTTCATGGTTTTAGGAGCAATTTATATTGTGTACGTGTGCGTTGTTGCTGCCAGAAAAAAAGAACTTGGCGCCCGAACACTTATCGTAGGATTACTAATAACTATACCGCTAATGGTCGTCGATATCCTATATGCACAATTACTTTCTCCTATTGGAAATGTTATCGGATGGGGTATCATATTCTTTTTTCTGGCACTATTTACCGTAACAGCCAAACGGTTTTCCCTGGCATTGAGAAATGAAGAAAAACTGACGGCTGAATTATCAAATGTCAACAAAAACCTTGAAGAAATTGTTGAAGTGCGCACCCGCCATATTGAAGAAAAGAATGTGTTGATTGAGGAGCAAAAAGAAGTTTTACAAAACCAACATGATAGTTTAAAGCTTTTATTGAAAGATCAGGAAACGCTAATGGCGATGATCGCTCATGACCTGAAAGCCCCTCTAAATCGCGCCGCCGGTTTAGCGGAAGTCCTTTCATTATCAGGAGAATTGTCAGATGACCAGCTTGCTTTGAACAAAAAGATCATAGAGGTCGCCCATTCCGGCAGCAAACTAATTGAACAACTCACAATGCTTCAAAAATATGAGCAAAGCGAGGACAATCTCAAGATGGAAAAATGTGAAATTGACAAGCTATTATCAGACCAGTTGGAAGGCTATGAAAAATCAGCTACAGACAAAAAGATCAAGTTAATCTCCAATTTAAACGGCCCAATCGTCTTTAAAACCAATAAGGATGCACTATCCCGAATATTGGACAATCTCATTTCCAATGCCATTAAGTTCAGTCCGCCATATGGAACGATCAAAATAGACACATCATTATCCGAAAAAGAGTTGGTAATAAAGATTACCGACGAAGGACCCGGATTTACTCACGAAGATAAGGAAAAGCTTTTCGGTAAATTCCAACGGCTGTCTGCCCAGCCTACCGGTGGTGAAAGCTCAACGGGGTTAGGACTGAGCATTATTAAAATCCTTGTCGATAAACTGGAAGGTAAGATCAAATTAAAAAGCAAACCTGGCCAGGGCGCGACTTTTATCCTTCACTTTCCCATTAAATAGAAATTTCTTTCCAACTATGGAAAGGATAAGCCGTAGGCTTTAATAATCATTTTGTCAAACAAAAATCCTATCACATTAAATGGAAGTAAAATCTGTGAATCTTTCGTCGCCTAGAATTGTACATTGGAAAGGAAAAGAAGTGGAAACCGGCATATACAAGTATCCTGTTCAAGAAAGCATTCAGCTTGGAACATTCGGAGTTGCTAAGGATCATGTAGCCGATCTCAAAGTGCATGGCGGCATCGACAAATCATGTTATTTCTATTCTGCAGATCATTATGAATACTGGAAATCATTGTACCCCGATCTTGATTGGAATTGGGGAATGCTTGGTGAAAATATTACGGTAGAAGGACTGGAAGAAAGTAAAATACATATTGGGGATGTGTATGAAATTGGCGAAGCACATATTCAGATTTCTCAACCACGACAGCCATGTTTCAAGCTAGGTATTAAATTCGGTACACAGAAAATCCTGAGAGATTTTATAAACAAAGGTTGGCCGGGCTGCTATGCAAGAGTGATAAAGGAAGGAAAAGTGGAGGTTGGGGACAAAATGTCATTGATCATCCGTTCAAAAAGTAGCCAGTCTGTTCAGGATATTTTCAAGATGCTTTATTCAGATGATTTTGAAAGAATAAAAATAGAGAATGCTGTGCATGATGGAAATCTTGCTCAAAGTGTCAGGCAGCAACTTTTGCCAAAACTGGAAAGATCAGCCAGGTAACTTAATGAATTTTAGTATTCGTTTAAAATAAAATTTGATTGTCCTTTTCGGTTCAGGGGTAATCAGATGATTCAATATCCGTGAAAATTTTCTCGCACGAAGGTATCCAAATGATTTATGGGGATTGCTTTTCCCCCTAATAACATAGTTATTTTCAACTAAAACATCTTTTGCCTGGATTCCGAGGGCGTTAGGATGATAATCATCTCTCAATGACTTGTCAAAGGCGATGTTATCATTTGGATCAGCAAAGTTGTACCAACGATGATGAATACCGGGTGGGGCTTTCAGTTTTTTATCCCCGGATAACTTAAACTTTTCGTTGCCAGCTATTTTACTGATGATAAATGGAAGACCGAGCGGGGAGCCAATCGTGATAAATGTATGGATCTTGAATTCCGGTATGGAATAGGCTAAAACATCATACGCAACAATAGACCCCATTGAGTGTGCCAGCAGAATGATTTCTTTGTCCTGGTGTTTCAATAAAGTATTAATCAATCTTCTTTTGATCGTATCTCTTGCTAAACATAACTCACTCCTTTCGTCATGACAATCATTGTTAAAATATATTTCAACCTCTCTGAAATACCTGCTTATCACCAGGTTGGAAAAAAAGGAATAATTAGAAGAAAGATCTTCATTCAAAAAATACCGGTCCAGTTTGATTTCAAGGTATCGTAAAACCTTTTGCCTGATTTGACTTTTTTTTCGTATAAAATTTTTATCAAAGGGAACATATTTGTCATTTAAATAGTAAGGATCTCTAGGGTCAGTAACTGATAGATCCAGGGGTTTATCATTGAGGATATCCGCCCAGTACACTAATTCGAATTCCGGTAGTTCCTGGTCGGAATGAATGTTCGCCAGCCCTTCCATCATGGACATGCGCCACCAGTTTTCTAGCAATTGTTTTTCAGGCTTGTTGCCTAACCCATGTATGCCAATGATTATCCTGGACATAAAAAATCTGTTCTTTCAAAAAAACCATCAACCTCTAGCTTGATAATTTGACAAATCAAATTAGTGGATGAGAAGCCACATTCAAAACCATTCCATGGCAATCTTACAACTTTTCATACAAGTAATAAAAAAACAGCCCGGGTACCAGACCGGGCTGTCAAGATTTAAAAAACTAATTCGGATAAAAAGTATCTATTCTGCTTCTTCAGTATAGTTGTTGACAATTGGTTCAATCAAATGTTGTCAAGGTTCCGCTACAAACCAAACATTTCCTACACCCTCACCAGTAGTTAACCCCCTGGCCCCATCAGCTGCATAATAATACAAAGGTTGGCCTTGATAAGTGAATTGCATGTCATCATCAGACCTCGTTATAGAAGAAAAATCTTCAGTTGAAATAGTTGAAGGCAAATTCACCTCACTATCAAGGTAAAACACAGGCCAATTATCCACACATGATCCTGTACAATTACTTACATCTTCTGTGTCATTCGTGAAAATATACAAGGTATTTCCTTCAGCATCGACGAAATATTTCACAGCACCTTCCCCTTCATTCACTTCCTGATTGGCAATCATCACGGTATAATCGGGCTTGGCCACATACCAGATTTCACCTATGCCTTCTCCTCCTGTTTCTCCTGCTGCTGCATCAGCAGCGAAGTAATAAAGCGGCCAGCCCTTGTAGGTAGTTTGTATATTTTCCCCCTCGCCTGTTATTCCAAAATCACCTGCATCGAGGGAAGATTCTTCCGACAATACAATTTCTTCGACATAAAACCTTGGCCAGTTGTCCAGGCAAGTACCAGAACAATTGCTTTCACCATTTGGATCGTTTGAAAAGAAATACAATGTCATACCCTCTGCATCAGTCAGAATATTGCCTAAGGTTTCATTTTCCGCCACCCCAATCGTCGGTTCGGACGGTTCCTCTCCTTCAGGCGCCGGATCTGTGCTGGTATTGACAACCGGCCATACACCGGGAGTCGGCACACTAACTCCTTTATTTTCTCCACGATTTTCATCCCCAATGAAATAATACAAAGGCCAGCCTTTGTAAGTCAGCTGGCTTTCACCAAATACATCGATGGTTCCGAAATCATCTGCATTAATCGTGCTGGGCAAGGAACTAATATCGGTATGAAAGATCGGCCAGGTGGCATTATTGCTAAAATCTTCTTCCGTATAGTTATTTTGATCTTGTGTGTCATTTATAAAAGCATAAAGTGTCCTTCCAAAGGAATCCACAAAATACTGTGTTTCGCCATCGCCAGGCTCATAATCACCTGTATAATTCACACCATCGTTTCCGACCAATTGTGCATTGGCCAGCATGATGGAATAATCGGGTTTGCCAACGAACCAGACATTTCCAACTCCTTCACCATTTGTCTGTCCGGCAGCGTTATCACTTGCATAGTAATAAAGCGGCCAGCCTTTGTAGGTGGTCTGCATGTCACCATCTCCTCGTGTAATGGTGCCAAAATCAGCCTCATCTAATCCGGTGCCGGCGTCAATGGACGAGACATGAAAAGCTGGCCAGGTTGAAAGACAGGAACCTTCACAAGCGCTTTCCCCGCTCACATCACGTGTAAAGAAATATAAGGTGAAACCATCCCCATCCACCAGGATTCCGTCGTCAAGCTGAACATTAGGTCCATCGCCATTTCCACCCGGATCCGGATCTTCATCATCATTGTCACATCCTGAAAACTGGAACAACATAAGGGCTGTCATCATAAGAACAGCCAAGAATTGAATATTTTTCTTAATTGAGATTGTCATAGTATAATTTTTTTGGTAGTACTTCTAGAATTGATCGCGATTCATTAGCCCATACAATTCAGGTAAGATGATGGTTGCCTGAGTCAACTGACTCATTCAGAAAAATTTTCGGACAGAAAAAACATTTATTGAAAGGAATTTAGTATATCGGTGATCCTGATTTTAAAAGGCTTTTAATTGAGTATTTCAAATCACATCTTTACAGCAATCAAAAATTTATCAATTATTCAGTGAGCTTAAAAAAATTTATGAAATTGAAAAATGTTGTTTATATTCAATTCATAAATTGATATTTTTTCAATAATGTTTAAAAGTCCGAAAAGGGAAATTCAATGCAAAAATTCAGAGGACCTTTTAGTTTGGCGGGCATTTAAGGATGAAGATGATAAGGAAGCTTTTGAATTGATCTATCAAAGCAATGTCAGACATCTTTACAACTATGGCATGAAAATCTTTCATGATACAGATGTTGTGGAGGACTGCATACAAGAGCTTTTCATCAATATCTGGGACCAGCGTAAAAACCTCATTGAAACCAATAATATCCAGTTCTACCTAATCAAAGCCTTGAGATGGAAGATCATAAGATTTGTTGATGCGCACAATAAGAAGCTAAAAAATATCTCCGAAAGTTTTTCTCACACAGAACTTGAGGTAGTTCATCCTTACGAAGAACTTCTTGTCAATGAACAAATTGATCTCGAAAAGAAGGAAAAGCTCAGAGCCGCACTAAACAGCTTACCTAACAGACAAAAGGAAGTCATTCATCTCATCTTTTATAAAAAATACAGCTATGAAGAAGCTTCACAAATCATGTCAATGAACCTGAGATCTGTTTATACGCTGGCCTGGAAAGCTATTTCAAACCTTAGAAAAGTAATTTTACTTTTTATCCCCGTCAGCTTGTTTTAGCGCATTCTATCGGTAAACTTCAAGGCGCTTACAACTTAGCACGAGTTTTTATTTAAAAATAATTCAACATTCACAACAATTTATTGAAAAACAATCAATATTTGATAGTAATTATTAATCCAAATGTAAAATTCAAAATTTTTCTTCCAAACAAAGGATAACTTCCATCGATGTATGTAATTATATCATAGCAGCGATAAATATGAGTTACAAAGATTACAGCACGGAAGATTTTGTTCTGGATAAGAATTTCCGGAACTGGGTACTGAGAAAGGATGCCAAATCAAACGACTATTGGGCTGACTGGATTGCCAAGAATCCGGGTAGCCTCCATAAAATCAAAGATGCCCGGGAGATCATTTTGAAAATGGGAGACATCAAGCATACCATTTCAGAGGAAAAAGTGATCAAAATATGGGAGGATGTTAGCCAGCACATTGAAATTGCCAAAACAAGTAAAGAAAGTGAAGCCAAGCTTATTTCTATTAGTCCGGAGGCGGTCATTTATTCTTCGGAAAAAGAACTGAATTCTTCCCAATCAACAATTTTCAATTCCCGGTGGAAACTAGCAGCCATCATAGTTATCGCCCTTGGCTTATCCCTTCTTTTCATTCAAAGGAATATTCCTGAGAAACTAACGGAGATTGAAGAAACTCTCGTCATCAAATCCAATCCCCTGGGCCAAAAATCCACAGTTTACCTGAACGATGGTTCAGAAGTGGTGCTCAATTCCGGTAGTACTTTGAAATACAATCCGGATTTTGGCGACCATGAGAGAGAAATATTTCTGGAAGGTGAAGCTTACTTTAAAGTGGCCCATGACAAGATGCATCCGTTTGTTGTGCGCTCCGGCAGTATTGAAACCACAGCGCTGGGTACTGAATTTAATGTAAGGGCTTACCGGAATGATGACGTTTCAGTCGCCCTGACAAAAGGCAAAGTAAGTGTAGTGGAGAAAACACAGGGGCAGGTAAAAAATGACAGCATTATCCTAAATCAGGGAGAAGGAATAAAATACAAAGACAATGAGGTTTTGACGAAATTTCAATTTGATGAAAAGGAATACATCAGCTGGGTGGATGGTGTGCTTTATTTTGATGAAGCAGGTGAAAGAGAAGTGATTGACAAGCTGGAAAACTGGTATGGAGTCAATATTGAAATTATAGATCAATCACCCAAAAAATGGGGATATACCGGTGAATTTGAAAGAAAAAGCCTGGAGACCGTATTGCAAACGATGAGCTTTGCGATGGGCTTTTCATATAACATTGAGGGTAAAAACATTCACATAAAATTTAATACAAATACTTATGAATAGCTCCTGAAAAAAGAAAGGCAATACTACCGGAAGTAATATTGCCTTTGACCAAGTTTTTTAATGCTTTGTTGACCCAAATGCGTCCAACATTTATCCAGCAAAGCACATGTTAAACTCTAATCGTAACAAATTTATGAAAAAATTTTTACACCCATTACTTATGTTCACAAAGCATACCATATATGGGATTATCATTCAATCGATATTGTCAACGACACTTTTGGCAATTGACGGAAAAGCACAATTAGTCCAAAATATCAAAGAAGTAAACCTGACGGTCGAGCTGAAAGACGCCGACATGAAGGAGGTCTTTGAGACGTTGGAAAATGAAACCAACTATATTTTTAACTACAATCTTTATGACCTTGACCCAAATATTAAGATAAGCGGTAAGTACAAAGATGAGCCGCTTTACAATATTCTGGTCGATATCTCAAAAAAAGCTGATGTAAAATTTAAACAATTCAACAACAATATTTCTGTACGCCCCTATGAACGAGGATCAAAAGGAAAAAACGTCATTGAGGTCGTACTCCAAAATCGAACAGTTTCAGGTAAAGTCACATCCAGTGAAAATCATGAAGGTATTCCGGGCGTTAATGTCCTTCTGAAGGGCACTTCTCAGGGAACGGTAACGGATATAAACGGAGAATTCAATATAGATGTCCCATCACCGGAATCAATATTGGTGTTTAGCTCCATTGGCTTCGTTCCCGAGGAAATCGTTGTCGGAACACAATCGGTCGTCAATCTGGAAATGACAACGGACGTCACAGCATTGGAAGAAGTTGTTGTTGTAGGATACGGCACGCAATCCAAAGTAGATGTAACAGGTTCCGTCGTGACGATGGATGGGGATGAAATTGTTAAAAGCAAAACCCCAAATGTCATTAATTCCCTGACCGGCCAACTTGCTGGTGTAGTTATCAATAACCGAACCGGCGAGCCAGGTCGAGATGATCCCAGCATTTATATCCGTGGAAGAAGTACTATCGGGGATGCTTCACCATTATTTATCATTGATGGTGTACAACGACCAGATCTGGGAAGGCTAAACCCCAATGACATTGAGAACATCTCCGTCTTAAAAGACGCATCTGCAGCTATTTACGGAGCAAGAGCGGCTAACGGTGTGATCCTCGTCACCACAAAAAGAGGGAAACAAGGAAAGCCTATTTTCGATTTTTCTTACAACCAGGGGTTTTCTCAACCTACCAGAAATCCCAAAATGGCTGATTCCTATACCTGGGCAAGGGTCTCCAATGAAATAAATCCCGGAACTTATTCAGATGATGATCTCCAAAAATTTCAGGAAGGTACCGAACCTGGTTTTACCACAACGGATTGGTATGATGAGATGACCAGAAGTTCTACGCCTCAGCATCAGTTGAATTTATCTGCTTCAGGTGGCAATGAGTCCGTCAACTACTATGTTTCATTAGGGCAATTGACTCAGGATGGCCATTTCAATCACGGTTCTACCAAAATAAAAAGGTACAATTTCCGATCAAACCTGGATGTACATGTCAACGAATACGTTACAGTTGGTCTTGACCTTTCAGGCCGGCAGGATAACAGACATTACCCCGGAAATCCTGATACACGAGGCATATATAGCCATATTTATTTGTATCATCCTTACTGGACACTTTTCTGGCCTGGTACCGAATTCAAACGACCATTACGCGATAATGAAAACCTCATCAACTGGGTGAGCGATGACGGAGGCTATCAGGATGAGTTATACAGGGCGCTGGAGTCAAAATTGCATTTTGATGTAGATATTCCCTGGGTTAGCGGTTTGTCCATACGTGGCACAGCCAATTATGACGTAGGTTATAATCACATCAAGACCTGGACGCTTCCAACGTATGTCTATTACCGTGATGAAGATACCGGTGAATACTATGAAGGAAGATCCGGAGTAAGAGCTGACCTGGCTCAGCTGGCGGAAGAGTTTAATCAGCGAGCTACTACAACTCTAAACTTTCGGATCGATTACGAAAAAAGTATCGGTAAGAGCAACATTGGAGCAATGGTTGGTTACGAGCAACTGGAATATGACTTCAATTATATTTCTGCCGGAAGGTCTGACTATCCATCTACCGTTCTACCTCAGATATTTGCTGGTAGCAGTGATAAAACGAAGCAAACAAATGATGGATCTGCATCAAAAACTTCCCGCCAGAATTATTTTGGCCGAATCAATTATGACTATGATCAAAGATACCTGGCTCAATTTATCTTCAGGTATGATGGCTCACCAAATTTTCCTAAAGATAAAAGATGGGGATTTTTCCCAGGTGTTTCACTGGGATGGAGAATTTCTGAAGAATCATTTATGGAAAATGCCAATGCAATTGACAATTTGAAAATCCGCGGTTCTTATGGTGAAATGGGAAATGACTCCATTCCCGAATTCCAGTACTTGACATCTTACGAATACAATCCTGACTACAATTATGTAATCGGCGGTAATGATGTGATAGGAATGGTACAAAGTGGTACTCCCAACCCCAATATTACCTGGGAAGTGGCAAAAATGACCAACATTGGCTTTGAATTATCCTTGTGGGAAGGTAGTCTGGCAATGGAATTCGACTATTTCAAAACAAAAAGATCAAACATTTTGGTACAACGGAGTGCAATTGTCCCGGATTATACCGGTTTGCTTTTACCAGATGAGAATATCGGAGAGGTACAAAACAAAGGCTTTGAACTTCAGCTAATGCACCGTAAAAACCTGAACAATCTTAGCTATACCATAGGTGGAAATATTTCTTATGCGAAAAATGAAGTCATTTTTGCAGACGAACCACCCGCTGCAGAAGAATATCAGCTTGCCGCAGGAAAGCCTATCGGCGCCGGATTGTACTACAATGCTTTAGGCATATTCAGCAATCAGGAAGAAGTGGATTCCTACCCTACCTTGCCCGGAGCGCAACCAGGAGATATTAAGTATGAGGATGTTAATAATGACGGAATTCTCAACAGCAGAGACCAGATCCGGGTCGATAGAACTGCTACTCCACAAATCGTTTATGCCATCAATGGATCCATCAACTATGCGAATTTTGACCTGACGGTTTTATTCCAGGGTCAGGAAAACGCTGTCGCCAATTTTGACGAGACGGATAATTACTTCCCGGTTTTAAATGTCGGTCTGGGTAATTTCCTTCAATGGCGCGCAGATGGTCGATGGACACCCGAAAACACAAATGCCTCACAGCCGAGAGCTGACGGAGTGAACAGTAACAACAATACGCAGCCAAGTACTCATTGGACAGTTAACGCTGGCTTTTTACGCCTCAAGAATGTTGAGCTTGGATATACATTCCCGATTGAACTTTCCAAAAAAGTGGGAATGGAATATTTAAGACTCTATGTAAATGGAAACAATCTGTTCATGATTTATGACCACATGAAGGATTTGGGCTTTGATCCTGAAACTTCAGACTACTGGTTTTATCCGCAACAGCGTACGTTCAATTTTGGTGTCAACCTATCATTTTAAAGTTTATCGATCATGAAAAAATTAATCATAATACTTATAGGGGTAACTTTTCTGAGCGCTTGTAGCGATGTTTTGGATATAACCCCACAGGACAGAATATCTGACCAGGATGTGTGGAATGATGCAAGTCTCATTCGCTTGTATTTGAATGGCACCTATGCAGCTGCCTTCCCTCAAGGATTGTATCGAAACACTCAAATTGGTCATGCGACCGACGAGTTACATAGCATAAAAGGGTCTGTTTATTACTACTTGATTACAAGAGGTGAACTGACTCCTGACAATGTTACCACTCTCAATGATTACATGAATAATTGGAAACCTGCCTATGAGACCATCAGGGATGTAAATATTTTCTTTGAAGAGATGGAAACCTCTCAAATCGATGATGATGCAAAAACACAAATGAGTGCTGAAATGAAGTTTATACGTGCTTTTTTATACGCACAACTGATCTGGAGATATGGTGGAGTACCGATCATTGATTATGTATTTGAACTGAATGACGAATACTCCGTAGAGCGCAATACTTACGATGAATGTGTTTCCTTTATCATCAGTGAGTTGGATGGCATAATTGGCGTCCTTCCGGATATTCAAACTGGTGGGAATCTGGGGCTTGCCTCTTCAGATGCTGCAAGAGCGCTTAAATCAAGGGTCCTTCTTTACGCAGCCAGTCCGTTGAATAATCCGTCGAATGACATGACCAAATGGCAAGCTGCTGCTGATGCTGCTGAAGCATTGATCAATACGAACTACAGCTTGCTGGACAACTACCAGGCTATTTTCCTTGAAGATAATGAAGAGATCATCTTTGCCAGATATTTTTCTCAGGCAAATTCCTACGAACTGCATTTCCAGGTTGGGCGCAACGGCGATAATGGATGGGGATCAGATTCTCCTACTCAAAACCTTGTGAATGATTTTGAGATGGATAACGGGGAGTACCCATTTCTGGAAGATGGCTCAGTAAACCCTGATTCAGGTTACGACCCCAACAATCCATATGAAAACAGGGATCCGAGGTTATATGCAACGATTCTCCATGATGGTGCCATGTGGATGGGACGTGAAACCGAAACTTTCATGGGGGGAATGGATTCTGGTCAGGGCCCTATAGCTGCATGGAATGCTTCGCAATCAGGATATTATACCAAGAAATTTGTTCCGGAAGATATACCTCCTACAGGTAGCACCGTCCTTCCGACTTCTCCATGGATTATGTTCCGGTATGGGGAAATTTTGTTGAATTATGCTGAGGCTAAATTCATGCTGGGTGACGAAGCAACTGCACGTGATTACATCAACATGGTTCGAAGCAGAACAGGTGTGGAAATGCCTGATGTTACCGAATCAGGAGAAGAATTGCTGGAAAGAATTCAGCACGAACGAAGAATAGAGCTGGTATTTGAAGGCCACCGATACTTTGATGTAAGAAGATGGGAAATTGCTGATGAAACCGAAACGAACAACATCATGGGTGTGACCATTGAAAAACTTGGAGATGACACCAAGACTTATGCTTCAAAACTCTTGATTGAACGCAGTTGGGATGACCGACTGATCCTGTTACCAATTCCAAGGGCAGAAGTCGACAGAAGTCAGGGAGGATTGGTTCAAAACCCAGGCTATAACTGATTTAAATTTTGAATTGGAAATGATATAATCCGCGAGGAAATTCCAACTTACATTACCTGACAAATTAGCAACGGAAAAATAGGACCGGAACTTTACCTCCCCCGGTCCTATTATCCACTGCTATCTAATTTTCCAACAGGATTTATGACCAATATGATCTTTTCTTTCCTATAGAATTTTGTTAAAACAAAGCCCAGAAATCCGATTGTTGAATTGGTATTGGCTTTACTCAAATTTTAAAGTTGAACACCCCCGTAATTTTTATTTGAATGAAATATTTTCTAATTACTTCCCTTTTCTGTATCACCATCCTCTCACCACACAACTTGTTTTCTCAAAATTTGACATCACAGACCGGTTCATGGGGTGATCAGGGAAATGGCACCTACATCAATCCGGTATTGAATGCCGACTACTCCGACCCTGATATAGTTCGGGTAGGTGATGATTTTTACATGGTTTGTTCGGAATTCCATTTCATGGGCATGCCTGTCCTTCATTCGAAGGATCTCGTCAACTGGACCATTATTTCCCAAGTCTACAAAGAATTTAAATTCGCACCCGAATTTGACACCAATGAAAGATATGCAGGAGGAAGTTGGGCCCCAGCCATCCGATATCACGACAATAAATTCTGGGTTTATTTCTGTACCCCCGATGAAGGTCTTTTCATGTCAACAGCTGAAAAGGCCGAAGGGCCGTGGGCTCCCTTGCATCAAGTAGCCGATACTGCAGGTTGGGAAGACCCATGTCCATTTTGGGATGATGATGGACAAGCTTATCTGGGAAGAAGCAAGGTGGGAGCTGGTCCCATCATCATCCATAAGATGAGTAGCGATGGAAAGGAATTATTGGATGACGGATTCACGGTCTATACCGGTCCTGTAGCTGAAGGCACTAAAATCCATAAACTGAACGACTATTACTATTTAAGCATTCCTGAAGGAGGTGTGGCACAGGGATGGCAAACCGTAGTGCGTTCAAAAAATATCTTTGGCCCCTATGAAAAAAAGGTTGTCCTTGAAACCGGAAGTACTAAAATAAACGGACCGCATCAGGGGTCATTGATCGAACTTCCTAATGGTGATTGGTGGTTTATGCACTTCCAAAGCGATTTTACCATCGGAAGAGTCGTCCATCTTCAACCCATGTTCTGGAAAGATGATTGGCCTGAAATAGGAGTCGACATTGATCGGAACGGAATTGGAGAACCGGTTTATACATGGAAAAAACCCGATGTAGGGGAAGTATATCCAATTACAGCTCCACAGACGTCAGATGAATTCAGCGAATCTGAACCAGGCCTTCAATGGGCCTGGAACCACAACCCTGTAAATGAAGCATGGTCTCTGACAGAGAAATCCGGCTTTCTTAGTTTGACTTCTCTTCCCGCGTCAACCATTAAAGAAGCGAGAAATACTCTTACCCAAAAGATAATGGGAAGCGACGGAGAAGCCACAACATTGTTGATAACAAATGAGATGACTGATGGTCAGAAGGCAGGACTTTGCCTTATCGGCAGACAATACAATCAGATTGGAATAGTGAATGATAACGGTAAATTATCCGTATTTACAGACATTGAAGGGAAAGTCACCAAAAAACGGATCAAAGCCTCCAGGATCTATCTACAAGTCAAAATTGTAAAGCCTGAAATCGAATTGCGCGAGCCTTCAGAAAATGAAAGAAGGCGTTTTCCATCCATTCAACCCTCCCACCAGTTTTACTATAGCACAAACAACAAAGACTTTGTGCCGCTAGGCGAAAAGTTCACTGCCACATTTGGAAATTGGAAAGGACCAAAGATCGGTCTCTATAGTTACCATGAGAATGGAAATGGTGGAACTGCTTTATTTGATTGGTTTCGCTATATCTATGATGGACCCAAGTACTCACATTAAAAAATTAACTCCTTTTAAAAATTGAAATGTATTTCACGAATCAACAAATCTTTTAAAATGAAAAGTCAATCAATAGTTATTCCCACCTTATTGCTGATACTCTACGCCAATACAGGTATTTCTCAATCGCAATATCCCGTTCTAAAAAACAGGTCCGATAGTGACGAAATTATTAATCAATTATCGGAAGAATATATGCCCGTAATGGGTGTCTGGAACATGCGCGAAAATGAACTTGAACCGGAAGAATACAAAAAGACGCTTGATCGGGCGAGTGAGGACTCTCCTTTTAACCTGTTGATCCCTTTTCTTCGGTTTTCCGACAAGGAAGTAGTAGATGATGTTGTATACAATGCCGTAAAAGGAGCGGCTGAATACGCAGTAGAAAAAAACCTGGCTTTGGTTCCTGACCTTGATGTCCGGTTGGCAAGACGAGCTTTCCAACAAAAATACCCTGAAGAGCTTCAGGAAATGTTGAGGATACGCGAGGTAAGCCTTTCCCAATCTGAAAATGTAGAAACCTCGATCATCACGATCAAGAATCACAGTGATCACTATACCGGTGGAGATATTCCAAAATACTATTCTTTGCAAAGCTCACTTCTACGGGTTTACGCCTATTCTGCAGATTCCATTGGTATCGACCCGGAATCACTTGAAGAGATTACCGATATTTGCAAAATCATTTATTCCTCGGAGGATTCGGTCCGGGTCAGTATTCCTCCATTAGAAGGTGGAAAAACCCATGCAAGCGTAATGCTATCCTTTACCATCTTTTACCCGGATATATTTGCCCCTCACTTAATGGAATTTCAAAGAAACATCATCGAACAATATGCTAATGTCCCACTTGCCGGAGCTTGCAAAGATGAATGGGGGTTCCCTCCCTACTTTCCCCGATACGCAGGTGAAAACACTTACGACTTTTGGTATTCCAGACACAGGGCAGAAAAGTATGCAGAAAGAACAAATGGAAGGGAATTGCTAAAAGATTGTTTGTTGATGGCCAGGAATTTCAAGGGAAAAGAAATGGAGCGACAGGTAGCGATCAATCACTTCCGGGAAATGTCCCTGCAAAGGAATGTAGAATTGGAGAATGATTTTTATGATGGTGTCAAGGATGTCTTTGGACCGGATGCAGCTGTGACCGTACATCCGACCTGGTGGCCATATCCTGATCAGAATGAAATGAAAAAGAACGGACTTGATTGGTGGGCGGCAAAACGAGATTGGGCGCAAACTGATGAGATTGTACCCTTCGGCGCGAGAACAGCAATGAGTAAAAAATGGGGAAGTTCCATCTGGTATCATATGTACTATACCAATTTTCTCTCCACACAAGTCTGGAGCTCTGTATTGGCTGGAGGCAGAATCAATTATCTATCGTTTCAGCGACTATATGATCCGGAGGTCATGCGAGCGGAAAACAGGATCAGACTTTTAAATCCGATCAGCCAATCACCTATGGATTGTCCGGTTGCTGTAATTTTTGGTCACCATGCCGCAATGAACTGGACCAGCCCTCATTTTGATGACGTTGGAATGGACCTGCAAAACCTTTTGTGGAATTCCGGTTATCCGGCTGACCTGATCCCTTCAAGTGAGATTGACAATGGAAGCCTTAAACTGGATAATGAAGGACGGATCACATATGGGGATCAAAAATATGCCGCAATTGTGCTTTACCACCCTGAATTTGACAAGAAATCTACTTCCGATTTCTTTCTAAAAGCGGCCAATAGCAAAACTGCCATGTTTAGGGTTGGGGATTGGACGAAAGATTTTTATGGTCAAACCATTGATGCCAATCAATCATTACCTGAAACCATGATCCTCAAAAATGATTACCGGGATGCTTATCTGAAAATTCTCGAAATACTAAAAGACCAAAACATTTCTCCTGTTACACCCGCAACGGAAGATCTGGACAGCCGGTATTTTACCCTCCGGGATTTCAATAAAGTCTCAAAATTCCCACCTACAACTGGATTCAGCAGGCTCATTGATGGTACGGTTATTCACATAGCAGGCACGAATGATATCAGTGGAGACCCTATTCAAAAAGAGTTTGAAGTAAACGGAAACAATGTTAAAATCGATGCCATGGGTGTAGCTGCTGTAAGACTAGATGATGATGGAAACCTCGAAGCATTAGCAGCAGGGAGCCTGAAATCATTTCAATCTGAAAAATTTGAGCTCATCCTGGATAAACGGGTTGACCTTGCTTTGTGGAAAGGTAAGGATGGAAAATGGAAGGGTATCGTCCAGGGTTACGAAGGAGATATACCGAAAAAACTACTTTCTATTACAAAAAATTGGGAACGGATCAAGCTTCCTTCACCTCCTGAAAATTCAGAGAGATAAATGGGGGAGGTAATTCCAAAAGCAAAAAAAAACCGGGAGATCCCGGTGTTAAGGTTTTTATTGCTCTGAAAGCCAGGTTTCAGCGGCTTCGTACGTATTGAATTTATGGATCAATTCGTTATTCGGCATGGCTTTCGTAGCTGATAATTCTGCAAATAAGTTCTCAGGGAATACCCAGGCAAACTTTTGCAATCCCGCCTCTATCATATTGGGAAACCAATAATTCTGAGTCCATTCTGATGCTTTATTCCAGGGTCCTCTCACTTCCCTGTTGTCATTCAGTACTTTTCTGCAGTTCAGCCCCTTAAAAATTTCCAGAATTTTTTCTCCTGATTCGTAAATATCCTCTTCTCGCTGGAACCCGGTCCAACGCAAATACAAGTAATTGAGCTTTTCATTGTATTCGACTACAATATTTTTTCGCTCTAAAAGAATTGTTTTTACCATAGCAATTGTAATTTTAGTTTTTAACCACTAAAAAATGTTATTTCTATTAAAAAATTTAATTTTAGTCAAATATGACAACTAGATTGGTAGTTTTTTAAATTTTTTCGACAAAAACTATACATGTAGAAATAACGATTTAGTTTTAATTATAAATTTTTATTTAGTTACTTTTTTCCAAACAATTTCAAAAACATTATATCCTTCCATGCTGGCAATTGGAGGTGTTGTGAGGTACAACAGATCATTTTCCAATCTCCCATATCTGATCTGAACCTGACCGATCCAATTGGGAAATAATGAACCAACAATAGTATGGGCAAGTTTCCCGGGAGCTTCTTCTACAAATCGTCCGTAATACGAAAAAAAAGTAGAAAATGCCCTGGCCTTATCCTGTTCAGTCCCACCATCAAAGCTGTCGGTTTCAAAATTGGGTCGGTCCTCCTGAGCAATGTGAACGCTCATAAAACCTGATCTTTCGTAGATCAGGATTCCTTCTGGACTCTGCCCAAAATATTTCTCCTCCTTGTTCAATTGATCTTTGTAAACAAACTTCATCAACTTCCATGTACCATAGATTTTGTTTCCTATGGATTCACATACTTCATTCATTTTTTTATCCATTTGGTACATTTACAGTTTCGTTCAGCAGCAGATTATTAACTAATCCGGTAACGAATGATACATCCTCCACTACGTATCTATGTCCACCAGGACGTTCAACAACCCTGTGCTGTGTAGATGTTTCATTCTTCCAGGCTTTGACCTGTTCAATCGACACACCCGGATCATCTTCTCCTCTCAAAGAAACAATGGGAATGTGAAAAGGATCTTCGTGTGTGTAGTGATAACTATCGAGTAATTTTAAGTCAGACCTCATGATACCCACATAGGATTGCCTTATTTCCTCATCGGTGATTTTCTCCTTGGCGAGATGTGGAAATCGCATGATCAGTTCTTCCTCCGTTATGTTATTGGAAACTGACTCCCGATCATAAGAAAATAAGGCTGGTGTGGAAGAAGTAATGTTTAGTATGGGTAATGTTGACCCTCGCCTGCGCAATTCTTTCATCACCTCAAATCCGATAGCCCCTCCCATTGAGTGTCCGAAAAACGCAAACGGTTTCCCATTTGTGTTTTTCTCTATTTGAGTTGTCAAATCCCGTATCAATAACTGCATATCTTCAACAGGCTTTTCCTTAATTCTATGACCTCGACCTGGGAGTTCCGCAATATTCAATTCTATTTCCTCAGAAATATGTCCTTTCCAATCCTGAAATAGTGAACTGCTTCCTCCCGCATCGTGAAAGCAATAAAGCTGAAACTTTGCATCTTTATTTCTGTCATCCGATACAAACCAGCTGGTTTCTTCTTTACCTTCTTCGACCGGATTTTCCACAATCGTTTTATAGAGAAATGTGGCAAACTGATGGATCGATGGATGCTTCCAGAAATTGTTTACGGCCAGTTTTACGCCGAGTCTTTTTTCCAATTGATTCCTCAATTGAATAGCCATAAGCGAATCAATACCAAGACTTTTAAAAGTCATGGAATTATTAATGATGGAGGATGAAGCTTTGGTGATGCCCGCAACTTTTTCAATTATAATCTTCTCGAGATTTGGAATTGCTTCTTCCTTGTTCATTTCCAAAACCTCCAGCAATGAAGAATAGTAGCTGGTCTCCTCTTTTTCCTCTACCAACCTTGATAAATATTTGGTTTGTGCCAAAGAATTATAGTATTCTGCTGTTGTTTCCGGGTGCAGTTTTACTATTCCTATTTGTGCATTCGAAGCAGAATATATTTTTTCCAGGACAGCTACCCCTTCCTCAATGTTGAAAGGAACAAACCCTTCCGCTTCGGCGTATTTCAACAGCTCTTCATCATCTGCCACCATTCCCACATTTTTGATCACACCCCAATTGATGGCCGTTGCCGGAAGTCCGATTTTTCGGCGATAATGTGCAAACTGATCAATAAACATATTGGCCGAAACGTAACTTCCCTGACCACTTAATCCGATTAAGGAAGATGCTGATGAGAACAAAAGAAAAGCATCCAAATCCAATTTTTGGCTAAGCAAATGCAGGTTCCAGGTTCCTTTCATTTTTGGTTCGAGAATGGATAAGAATTCCCGCTCTGTTAAATCGGCAATCTTATTCGCCTGAATGACACCAGCAGCGTGCACAATATTTTTGATTGGTGGCATTTCAGATCCGATCTTTTCAAACGCTGATTGAAGTTGATGATAATCAGCTACATCTGCCTGGTAAATCTGAATATCAATATTTTGTTCCTTGAATTTGGAGATTTTAGTAACAATATCTTCCGAAGCTTTACCACTTCTGCTTAACAAGGCGAAGTGTTTTGCCCCCCTGTTGATCATCCATTCAATCAATGGAAAAGCCGCTCCCCTGAAGCCGGTAACCAAAATCGTGCTATCCGGATCAAATGTGACTCTATCGAGGTTGATGTTTGGCATCGTCTCCCGGATGAGTCGTGAAACGTAAGTCTTTTCTTCCCTCAATACAATTTCCGGTTCGGCCTTATCATTGCTCATGATCAGATTGTACAGATTCGCTATTTCCATTGCGTCCGGAAAATAACTCATATCTACCCTTGTGCATTGATAGTTGGGCTGCTCATTGAACAACACTTTTGCCAATCCCCAAAGCGGCGCCTGGGAAATATTCAGGTAGGGGCTTTTATTTTTAACCTGGATCAAGCCATTCGTAAGGACATACAATCCTGGAAGCTTATCAGAATGCTTTTCTGAAAGCGCTTTATGCAAATTCATCAGAAGCAAACTTCCTTCTTTCTGGATCCTATCCAGTTCACTGGAGTACAGATTCGCATAATCAATATGGTCATTCAAAGAAGCTGCATGAATAATACCGTCTACGACGATGTTTCTATCCTGCAAATCATATAATAATTCTTTGAAACTTTCGGGATCACTGAAATCAACCAGGTATTGATTTTCATCAATTTTCATGTATTCTTCACCTGAACCGACTTTTAGCAAAGCCTGATTATTTCTCTCAAACAGTTCCCGTAATTTTTGCTCAACCCCCAGGTAGTCCTCAAAAATGATCCAGTTTTTAGCAGACGTTTTAATTTCTTTATCGATAATCTCCCGATCTTCCCACTGGATCTTGTAAAGCCAATTTTCATTATTGGTTTCAGACAGCTTTTCATTGTCAATGATCACCGCTTCAAGCATATCCAGTTCGGCGACGAAATTTCCACTCTCATCATAAATGGACAGGGACACTTGTCTTTTGGTGATCCCATTTGGCATTTCAATGGTGTTGAGAAGCTCAGCTTTCACCAGTATATCGTCATCTTTCTCCGGTTTATAATGCCATTTAAAACCCTTCAGCTGAGACAAGAAAGTGGTGACATTTTTTAGTCTGCCATTCAGGGTACTGATGGTAGAAAATATGGTTTGAAAACAGCTGTCCAGAATTGCGGGATGAATGAAGTACTTATGGTCATTCAGGGAGATGAGTGAATTCGGCACAACATGAGCAATGGCCTGTTTTTTATTGATCCTAATCCAGTTGATCCCCTGGAACATGTTGCCATATTGGATGCCTATCCCGTCTGTCACCTGGTAAAATTCTTCCCGGTTGATGAGCTTGTCGTTCTCGGTGCGATTTAAGCTATAAATAAAATCATTCGATATTTTTTGCCTGCTGTCGCAAATAATCAGATCTCCTTCGGCGCTAACCATCCACTCATCACTGGTATCTCCGACAGATTTTATAAAATATGTAAAGCTGGCCTTGTGCTGATCGTATCTTTCGATTTTTAATTGTGTATCAATGATCTCATCTTCCTGTAAGTAAATGGGCGTTTTAAACCTCAATTCTTCCACCTGATGAAAAGCATTTCCAAACGCATCCTGCAAAGCCGCATGAATCATTTCCAAATAACTCACTCCCGGGAGGACGGCGGCATTGTTTACTTTGTGGTCTTTTATAAAGGAAAGATGCTCCAGGCTCAATTTATTCTCCCAAACAAAAGAATTGTTGACCCCTGCCAGCTGAATTCTCCTACCCAATAAAGGATTGTTTCCGTTAATCAGTGCGGAGAAAGTTTGCTCGGATCTGTCTTCCAATTCATATGTTTGCTTTTGCATAGGATAGGAAGGCAATTCTATCATGGGGACTTTTTCCAGGTTATAAAACTTCTTCCAGTTAATTTCATATCCCTTCTCAACCAGCTTACCAGCATTACCCAGAAAAGACTCCATTTCCGGTTTTTCCCTAAATAAGGATGGGATTGTGAATGCTGAAAGATCAAAAGCTTCCGAACATTCATTGACCGCATTTGTCAAAACCGGATGCGGACTCATCTCAATAAAGATCCGGTGGTTGGTTGTTAACAGTGTCTTCAATACATCCGAGAATTGAACCCTCCCACGAAGGTTGCTCACCCAGTAATCCTCGTTGAGTTCTTTGCCATCCACTAACTCGTTTCTTACGGTTGAATAAAAAGGAATTTGGCTAGCAGCTGACTTCATTCCACTGATCTGCTGATGCAAAGGTTCCATTAGAGCATCCATTTGAGGACTGTGTGAAGCCACATCTACCTTCACCTGTCGACAGAAAAGATCCTGTTTTTCCAGCTGAGCCAATACCTCCAGCAATTTCTTTTCATTTCCGGCAATAACAGTCGATTTCGGACTGTTGCTTACCGCTACAGAAAGCTTACCAGGATATTTGGAAATAATTTCCTCCGCTTGTGGGATGCTCAATTCAGTGACAGCCATCGCTCCTCCTGTACCGCTGACGGTTTTCATCAGTTTAGATCGGCTGCAAATGATATTAGCGGCATCATTCAGGGAAATGGAGCCTGATATGTACGCCGAAGCTACCTCTCCCATGCTATGTCCCACTACCGCATCCGGGATAACACCTCGCGACATCCAAACATTTGCTATGGCGATTTGAACAGCAAACAGGCTTGGCTGAATGACGTCAATTTCATTTAATCTGCTGTTGTTTTCGTCTGCAAACAACTGTTCCTTCAATGACCAATCGATAAAAGGAGAAAAAGCTTCTTCGCAGTCATCAATTACCGTTCTAAACGTCTGCTCTTTTTCATACATCTCTCTTCCCATTCCCAACCATTGACTTCCCTGGCCTGGAAAAACAAAAACAACTTTGTCTTGCTGAGACAGAGCGGCGGGCATAACTGATGGACTATCTTCCAGGAATTGATCAAATTTATTAATCAAATCTTCTTTACTCTTACCCACAAAACTGTATCGATATTCAAGAGTGGGCTTTCGCAAAGCGCTTCCAATGATGATATTATCGAGATGCGACTTGGACCCATTGACTTTTTCTGATAGATAATATCGGTATCCTTTCACATATTCTTTGAGAGCTGTATCGGTCTTGGCCGAAAGACATAATATGTGTTCATTTTTATGATTAATATTCTCCGATCTTTCTTTATTGACATATTCTTCAATAACTGCATGCGCATTGGTGCCACCCCAGCCAAATGAATTCACACCGGCTTTCAGCGTTTTTCCTTCTCCAGCTTCCCACGAAATATGCTCATCATTAACTTTCAATTTTAATTCGTCAAAAGGAATATCAGGATTAGGTGTGGTGAAATGCAAACTTTTAGGTAATTCCCTATGTTGCATGGCGAGCAAGACTTTTAACAATCCTGCCATGCCCGCCGCACCTTCGAGGTGACCAATGTTCGTCTTAACCGAACCTATCCGAAGCTTATTTTGTTCCTCCCTACCTCTTGAAAAAAACCGCCCCAACGCTTTTGTCTCGGTCGGATCACCAAGTTTTGTACCTGTTCCGTGTGCTTCAACATATTGAATTTCAGCAGGATCCAGTCCGGAATTACTGTATGCCTCATCCAGCATTTCCATCTGACCTTTGATACTGGTAGCAGGCAGGTTGACATTGTAACCATTGTTATTCATGGCAGTTCCCCGGATCACCGCTAAAATGTGATCGCCATTCTGCTCAGCGTCTTGCAATTTCTTTATGATCAGCAAACCAGCCCCTTCACCTCTGACAAATCCATCTGCCTCGTTACTAAAAGCACTGCATTGCCCTTTTTTAGATAAACCACCAAATTTGGACAATAAAACATACTGATCGTGGTCCAGAATGTGATTGATACCTGCAACAACGCCAATTTCCGATCCTCCATCCCATAGGCTTTGACAAGCCAGGTGTAGAGCAACCAGTGAAGAGGAACAACCTGTATCTACCACCAAACTGGGACCGGTAAATCCAAATGTATAGGAAACCCTGTTAGCGATTATGTTGGCGGACTGACCAACAGCTGAGTGGGAAGTGGTATTTGCATTTTTGTGTTTGCGCAGATGCTCAAAATCACTCCAGATGTTTCCCACATACATGCCAACCTTTTTACCGGCTATATCATTGAAAGGAATATTACTTTCTTCTATGGCTTCCCAGGTCAGCTCGAGCAAGAGCTTTTGCGAAGGAGACATCTCGATTGCTTCAGCAGGTGAAATATTAAAAAGGAAAGGATCAAAATCATTTATGAACTCGAGAAAAGACCCATATTTCTGGTAAGACTTATTGGGAGTAGTAGGATCCGGGTCATAAAATCGATCCAGTTGATATCTTTCCCCGGGCAATTCCGTAATGGTGTTGATGCCATTTTTTAACAATTCCCAGAATTCTTTTAAGTTATTTGCCTGAGGAAATCTTCCGGACATCCCAACGATAGCAATCGGATCTTTAGCAATCATGATAAAAACTTACTTTTATAAAACAATACTCTAACTCACTATTCTTTTCACATTTTTAAAAAAATGATAAAAATTAATCTTTATTCCCATGTCAATGAAGTGCGATTCTGGAGGTATTTATTTAACTAAAGTAAATTTTTCTTTTATTATAACACAAATAAACCATTAGACTCTTAGTAAGATTCCTATGTAAAAGAGCTCTTATTTATGGACCAATTTCTTCAATAACATAAATTTCATTACATATAAATTTCAAAATAAACGGGCGGCTTTTATTTGTTATTTTTATTTTTTTATCGATCTAGCCATCAATCTTGCACTTGAGCATCTCATTATTTCAATTTTTATAAAATAAATCACACACGTAATTAAATATGATATTAGCTGCCATTACTGGAATATTTGAATTACAAGACTTCTTGATTAAATACAATTTAAAAACCGAATTGTCTAATATTGATAAAAATTACTACCAAAGCATCGTTTCAGAAAAAGATAGAAAAAGGATGCTTGCATCCCGCTTTCTTTTAGGTCAGCTTATAGAAAAATACTCAATGAAAAATCTGACAGTGAATCAAATATTTTATAGCAAATATGGAAAGCCACTCCTTCCGGGAGCTTTTGTCAGCATTTCTCATTCAGGTGATTACACAGCTGTAACCCTTTCCAACACAAAAAAAGTAGGAATAGATGTCCAAAAACAGGAAAAAGTAGATTTTAGAGATTATGAATCCTTTCTTACCAAAGAGCAAATAGATGATCTTTACAAAGGAAATGAAGATCAGAAAATAAAGTATTTTTTCAATATTTGGACTAAAAAGGAAGCTATTATGAAGGCCGATGGACGAGGGATGGAAATAGCCCCCAAAGATATCCAACTTGTAGAGGATCGGGCCTATATAAAAGATTCGGACACAATATGGTACAGTCATCCATGTCCTAAAATTGATGGATATTCTCTTTCTTTATATTCAAATAGTCCAAAATCATCTTTGAAATGGCTGAATTTTAAAAACGGCGATTTTTATGAAATCATCGTGTAATAATTTCAAAAGAGGCATCATTTTTCACAATTTACATTGTGCTTAACTAACTGGACATTAGTCTATCACAATCTTTTGATTAATGGAAAAGATCATGTGTATTGAACTATTGCATTCGTAGGATATTGCAAACCCTTCACATGAGGTTTAATGAAACCGGATGACCATGGAAATATTTGCAAAGGCTGGGGATATCAGATACTTTTATGAATACAAAAAAGCTTCACGACGAATTAATTCATTGCATAATTCCCATGTCTACTTGAAAACTTTACTCATCATATCCATTTCACTAACCTCAATAACCGCATACACTCAAAACCTGATTCCCAACCCAAGTTTTGAGGAAATGCTGGATTGTCCATCGAACCACACAACAACATATGATCCCATCAAGACAAAGGATTGGTATTCACCCTCAAGGGGAACACCAGATTTGTTTTCTTCCTGTTCACTGTTCCCAAAAGTTTCAACTCCCAGAAATTTTACTGGAACTGCATATCCGCCTGATGGGGGTAATTATGTAGGTATGTACTTCGGAAGCCCCAAACATTCGAACAAGTGGGATTACCGGGAATACCTGACATGTAGACTGTTAGAGCAATTGAAAAAGGGTAAGGAATACCAGTTCCGGTTTTACGCCAGACCTGCGACCTACAACGGCTATTTAATTGACCGATTTTCTTTTCTATTTACATCCGATTCGGTTCTCGCCAATCATGATCAATTATTAAGTGATGTTGATTTCCAAACTATTCTTGTTGATACTTTAGAAGAACACAATGATTGGTATGTGATAGATTTGATTTTCAAGGCTACGGGAAATGAGGAATTCCTGACCATTGGTGACTTTATCCCTCCGGGGCAGGCTAATATTGAAAAAATGAGTGTCGATTCAAAAATGAAAGAGGATGACGATGCATCCTACTATCTGTTTGATAGTTTTTCACTTGAAGAAATTGTCGCCGAACCGGAGCCTTATTTGATTGAGAAACCTTTCAGCGTCGAAAATATTTATTTTGAATTTGATTCATACGAGTTGAATGATTCATCCTTCCAAGAATTGAGCACCCTGGCGGAATATCTGAAGAGAAATGATGATCTATTATTGGTTATTTACGGAAATACGGATAAATCCGGGTCAGACAATTATAACAATGAACTGTCATTGAAAAGGGCCATATCTGTGATGGATGCAATGATAGAACTTGGGGTAAAATCCGGTCGTTTGGAAGCCTTTGGCAATGGTGAAAGAGGAGCACTTTCTCAGTTTGATTCCCTTAACCGAAAAACAGAATTTCTTTTATTACCTAAAAAAATGGATGCCAGCAGTAAATAGAAACGGTTTTTGATGGTCAAAAAAAATTTTAATAAAATTAGAATATGACAGGTCTTAACACAGTCAAATCTGCGAAAACAGAGTGCCGGAATTTTTATATCGAATTATTACGATAATACGATTAGATAATAAAAATAATTTTACTTTAAAGAATGGAACCAAACTATACTGTTGAACAGTCATTTGAAAAGATTAACTTCACTAAAGACCCATTGGCAAAGGGCGAATATGAATGTTGCACATTTGTGAATTGCAATTTTGAAGAAGCTGACATTTCGGAAATCACATTCATTGAAACAGAATTTATCGATTGTAATTTCAGCAATGCCAACATCACCAATACCTCATTTCAGGATGTTGTTTTCAAAAACTGCAAGATGCTCGGCCTGCAGTTTGAAAAATGCAACGGCTTTGGTTTCACTGCTTCGTTTGACCTTTGCCAGCTTGATCATTCTTCCTTTTACCAGCTGAAGCTCAACAGATCTTCCTTTCAAAACTCGCAACTCCAGGGAGTGGATTTTACGGAAGCCGAGTTGAAAAGCATTGTCGTGCAATATTGCGATCTGCTCAATGCGACCTTTGAAAATACCAACATGGAAAAAGCCGATTTGAGAAACTCCTTCAACTATTCCATCAACCCGGAATCGAACAGGATCAAAGAAGCGAGGTTTTCATTGCCGGATGTGATAGGTCTGCTGGATAAGTATAAGATTAGAATTGAAAAAGAAATTTAAAGGCAAAAGCAACAATCATATTAAAACTAAGCAAGTAAATGACTTCTACTGACTTCCTCCATCACCAAACAAAAGACGCATACAACTGGATAAATAAGCTACTTAACTCCATTCCTTCAGAAAAATGGGATGTTACACCGGAAACCGTCGAGACAAATGTTACCTGGCAGGCAGGGCATTTAACCATGAGTTTTTACTTTCATTCAATTATGGTCATCGCTGGGCATCAACCTGATATCATACAAAAAATACCTTTGAGGGACTATTCCGAATTATTTTCGTTTAATGAGAGTCCAAAGAGTTCCATTGGCAAAACTAACGCCAATGAATTGTTTGGACATCTGAAAATCGTCCAGGAAAAATCCTTGAGCATCATCCAATCACTGTCACCTACAGATCTTGAATCCAACCTGGAATCAACAAAAGTGAAACACCCGGTTGCAAAAACAAAACTGGAGGCGTTGGATTGGAACATCAAACACACCATGTGGCACTGTGGCCAATTGGGGATACTAAAGAGGATAATCGATAAAAGATATGACTTTGGTTTGCGAAAACCTGAATAAACCACGTTATCATGAAATAGAAAGACCAGGGTTTTTAATCGATTTGCTCAAATCAAATCCAAAACCGAAATTGTTCCATTTAATTCCCCAGAAACATAATGACCCATTCGATCAGAAAACTTATCGTCACAAAAGATTATGCAGGGCTGGCAGAAGCCCTGTCGACTAATCCCAAACTTGCGAACGAAGAATTTCCGTTGGACGAATCAACTAACATAAAAGCCCATCCGCTGCATCGCCTGTGCGATGGTGTTTTTGTTAAAGCATATACAGACGAAGAAGCAGTCAGAATGGCTCAAATCTTCCTGGAAAATGGAGCAAATGTCAATGGAAATAATATTCCTGAAAAACATGACACACCACTCATTGCCGCGGCAAGTCTTGGCGCTGATCAGGTTGCCATTCTTTACATGGAAAATGGAGCCAATATTCATCATTCTGGTACACATGGAGGCTCCGCCATGCATTGGTCAGCGTGGTGTGGAAGGGATAAACTTGTAGAAAGATTCCTTCAGAAAGGGGTAGATATCAACAGAAAGTGTATTGATTTTAAAGCCACTCCTATCTTCTGGGCGATTCACGGGTGGAAACAGAGTGACCGGACTGAGTTATTAAATTATTTGAGATGTGTCAAATTTCTCATTGATGCAGGTGCTGATAAAAATATCCCGAATAAGGATGGAAATACTGTTTTTGATTTGCTCGACAATAAGGATGTGGAGCTGAAGGCATTATTAAATTGATAGCTGTACACACTTGTATTTTCCTGTAAATTTCAATCATAATCATCCAACAGTCTATAAAATTTGTATTTTTCAACTATGCAAAAGACAAAATATTCTCCCGGAGTTCTTCAATATATTCCCTTTTTCTATGTGATATGGGCCGACAACCTGCTTTCTGCCTCAGAAGTAGCCGTTGTAAAAAGGACCATCGAAAATGATGGTACCCTTTCAGATGTTGACAAATCAACCCTGGCCGAATGGTTAGACAAAGATCATCCGCCCTCAGATGACGAAATGAAAAACTGGAAACAGACTATTTCGACCTCGAGAGTAAAATTGGTGGAAAGTGAAGCATTTCCACTCGCCACGCTGGGTCAAAAAATAGTCTGTCATTATGCCTCTGAATGCCCCTTTAATGAAAACCTGACAAATATTGAAATTAATCTTGGCATTCAGCCTAACCATTACCGACATCTGTTCGATGTGGAGATAGCGTTTGATAAAACATCGGATTTTTACAAGGCATCAGAAATCGATCGGATCGTGAAAGGAAATTATTCCCGTGAAATCGATGCTTTCCGAAAAGCATTTGCCAACCCCATTTTAAAATGGAATGTCAACAGGAACAAAGAAGAGTTTCGGAATATCATATTAAAACAGCTCAGATTCTTAGCCAAAAAAGGATACGGTGCTATCTCCTACCCAAATGAATATGGAGGGACTAACAACATGCCTTTATATGCTACCCTGTTCGAAAATCTGATGTATGTGGATGGTAGCCTGACCATAAAATTCGGTGTTCAATTTGGTTTGTTCGGGGGTAGCATTCTAAACCTTGGAACAAAAAAGCACCATGACCTATACTTAAAAAAAGCGGGTGAAGCCAAATTACTGGGCTGTTTTGCCATGACCGAAACCCGGCACGGATCGAATGTACGCGGCATAAAAACTACTGCGACCTACGATAAGGAAACTGACAGCCTGGTCATCCATACCCCTGGAAAGGACGACAATAAAGAATACATAGGAAATGCACTTCATGCTACAATGGCTTCCGTTTTCGCCCAGCTGATCGTAAATGGAAAAAATGAAGGTGTTCATGCCATATTGGTCCCTGTCAGGAACAATAAAAACGAAGTTTTGCCGGGCATTACCATCGAAGACAATGGTTACAAACTGGGGCTCAACGGGGTTGATAATGGCAAGATCTGGTTCAACCAGGTGCGTGTTCCCCGGGAGAACCTCTTGAATAAATACGGCGACATCCTGGACGATGGTACCTACCACTCTGACATCGAAAACCCCAATAAGCGATTTTTTACCATGTTGGGCACCCTGGTTGGCGGACGGATCTGTGTGGCCAAAGGAGCTTTGGGCGGAGCAAGAATGGCCTTATACATCGCCGTCAAATACGCTTTGCACAGGAGGCAGTTTAATGACAATGAAAAGGTACGAGAAGACCTGATCATGGATTACCCAACCCATCAGCTTCGTTTAACCCCGGCCATTGCACAAACCTATGTATACCAGGCCGTGCTGGATAAAATGATCAATAATTATGTTGCGCCTGATACCGACAGGCGACAACTGGAAACACAGGTAGCGGCACTTAAGGCCATGGTCACCTGGTTTGCCAACGATACCATCCAGGAATGCAGGGAAGCATGCGGCGGAAAAGGATATTTACTGGAGAACAGAATTGGGGACCTGAAGGGTGACGTGGATATTTTTACCACCTTCGAGGGAGATAATACTGTGCTGATGCAACTTGCTGCGAAAGGAGTCCTTTCCGATTTCAAAGCCGAATTTGAAACTTCCGGCATCACTTCCGTATTGAAACTTTTGGGAACACAATTGGCTGACCGGTTATCTACCATCAATCCACTTTACACCAATAAGACCGATAAAGATCACCTGTACGATCCAGTATTTCACCAGGATGCGTTTGAATTCCGTACACGAAGGTTAACCTATACACTGGCCATGCGCATCCGGGACTACATTAAAAAAGGCGTCCCTGAATACCAGGCTTTTCTCAAGGTACAAACTCATTTATTAGCACTTGGAAAAGCCTATAGCTATGAAATTGCTAACAAAATATTTATTGAATTTGTGGAGACCATACCTGATGAGAAAAATCGGTTCTTATTCCAAAAAATAGGCGCCTTAGCTGCTCTCTACGAAATCAGAAAGGATGCGACCTGGTATTTGGAACAAGGGTATTTAGGCAGCGCCAAATCAAAAGCCATCCGGCACAGAGTAGAGAGGCTATGCTCAGAACTCAGGCCGCACATTGAGGTTTTGGTGGATGGATTTGGCATTCCGGAACACTGCATGACAGCGCCGATCACAAAAACGCAAAAATGAAAATCGAACACCTCGCCCTCTGGACCCGGAACCTGGAAAAAATGAAAGCTTTTTACCTGGAATTCTTTGAATTGACATCCAATGAAAAGTACCACAATCCGAAGAAAAACTTTAGCTCTTATTTTTTATCATTTGAAAATGGTGCCCGAATTGAATTAATGCATCGACCTGATATTGCAGAAATCATTGATCGACCTGAATTAAAATTGGGTTTGACCCATTTTGCTATTTCTGTAGGCTCGAAGGAAAAGGTCGATCAGCTTACTGAATTGATCAGGTCAAGTGGCTACAAGGTGGTTGGAGAACCACGGACAACAGGCGATGGATATTATGAAAGCGTCATTGCCGATCCGGAAGGTAATTTGATTGAATTGACAATTTAGCTATTGAGCTGTCGATTAATTAAATTCTTACTGTTTAAATCTATTTGTCATTCTTTTTAAATCACGATCTGATATGCCTTCCAGGGTGCTTTATTAAGGCCATTGTACATGGTTATCTACCACCAAAAGCAAACGGATGAGCAATTTTACCCAGAGTTTATTATATTAAGATTACAAACGAGAAGAAAATTAAGGACATTTTTTAATCGAATAAATTTTTTAAGTATTTAAACCATTTGCACATGCCATTATACATGGACATCCATATTGTAGAGGCAGAGAAACTATATGCGGAAGATGTTGTGAAAGCCCATATGAAAGACCTGAGTGTACAGAAAAAATATGGGGTAATTCAGCGTAAATATTGGGTAGACACAGACAACAAAAGGGTTTTTTGCCTTATGGAGGGCCCTAGTAAAGATGCCTGTCACGCAGTGCATGAGGAAGCCCACGGAATGACGGCCTGCAACATCGTGGAAGTATCAGAAGATGAATTCAACCTGATGTTAACGGGGAAGAGTAAAAATGACATGGCTTTTACGGATTCTGGTGAGTTGGATTCCGGCTTCAGAACCTTGTTGTGGGTAGGTTTTGAAGATTTCAACCGTAATTATTCTCACTATTCCAGCGAATTGAACCAAATTATTAGTAATCATAAGGGCTACCTTATACCACAGCCGGGCACACTTACATTTGGGCTGTTTAATTCTCCTGTCAATGCTGTTATCTGTGCTGTTACCATATCACAATTGCTTAAAATGATAGAGGACAAGGTAGAGTACAAAATTTCGATTATAACCGGCCAACCCCTGGAGAAGGAGAGTCAGGATTTATTCAGCAACTCAAAAACTAAGCTGACATGGGTGAAATATCTGGGCGCATCCAATCATATTTACCTTGATTTAAGAACCAAAAACTTGGTAATGAATAATCCGGATGCACCAAATATTAGTTTTAATACGATGAATATCCTGGATGGAAAGGATTTTTCCTTTTTGGAAAAACTCTTCACCATTTTAAATGAAAAACTTAGCAATCCTAAATTTGGTATCGAACAATTAAATAAGGCCTTGGGGATGAGCAAGGCAACTTCGTACAGGGCTATTTCCTCACTTACAGGAATGTCTCCCAACCGCCTGATTCAAGAATTTAAAATGCAAATGGCATTAGACTTATTGAAAAACAACAATCACTCCATTTCAGAAATAGCTGATACAGTCGGCTATAACAGCTCTTCTTACTTTACCCATGCCTTCAAAAACAGATATGGTATTCTGCCAACATCTTACTGGAAATAGTCCAGCATTTTGACAATATCTTTTCCGTGAACCAAAAGTGTCAATCTTTGAATCAGGATTGATGTTCGATTAGCAAAACAATCGATAAATTCATTTTTAAGTTCGAAAACAATTTAATACTACATAACTCATGGAATCAACAATTATGAATACATCGATTGATGCAGAAGCACTCGAAAATTTCAAAAATCAACTAAGAGGTAGAATCGTCACACCGGAAGACCACGAATATGACGATGTCAGAAAGGTGTATAATGGCATGATCAATAAAAAACCTGCTCTGTTTGCCATGTGCGTGGATGTTGCGGATGTGATAGCTTCAGTTAATTTCGGAAGGGAAAATGAATTGCTTATTGGCGTCCGTGGGGGAGGTCACAATGGCGGAGGACTAGGGCTTTGTGATGACGGATTGGTAATTGACCTGTCGGGAATCAAATTTGTTCGGGTCGATACATCGGATAATACCGTCAGGGTTGGAGGAGGTAATCTCTGGGGGGAAGTTGACCACGCAACCCACGCATTTGGATTAGCTGTTCCGGCTGGAATTATTTCCACTACCGGCGTTGGTGGGCTAACATTGGGTGGTGGCGTAGGTCACCTGTCGAGAAAATTCGGTCTCACAATCGACAACCTCCTGGAAGCTGATATGGTACTTGCAGATGGTACTTTTGTTACTGTTAGCAAAGACCAAAATGCAGATTTGTTCTGGGCAATTCGAGGTGGAGGCGGTAACTTTGGCATTGTCACATCTTTCAAATTCCAGGCACATGCTCTGAAAACAGTCATTGCAGGACCAACGCTATGGCCTGTTTCAGAGACCGAGAGGATCATGCCGTGGTATGATAAATTTATGGAAAGTGCACCGGAAGATTTGAATGGTTTTATCGCGACAATGGTTATTCCAGGACCTCCATTTCCTGATTCCCTTCACAACAGACAGTTTTGTGGAATTGTTTGGTGCTATACCGGAAAACAGGAAGAATTTGATAAAATATTCCAGGAAGTAAGGGATCTCCAACCTGAATTTGAACATGTGGGAGAAATGCCTTACCCGGCTGTGCAGACTTTATTTGATGGTTTGATGCCCCCGGGAATGCAATGGTACTGGCGGGCAGATTTTTTCGACTCTATAACAGAAGAAGCTGCTAAAGAACATTTGAAATTCGGATCCAACATTCCAACTCCGCTTTCACAAATGCATCTGTACCCAATCAGTGGCGCAGCATCCAAACCGGGACCAGAGGATACTCCATGGGCTTATCGCGACGCTAAATATGCCGGGGTAATTGTCGGCGTGGATCCGGACCCGAAAAATGCTGAAAAAATCACCGATTGGTGCAAAGATTATTATGATGCATTGCATCCGCACTCAATGGGTGGCGCCTATTCCAATTTCATGATGGACGAAGGACAAAGCAGAATAAAAGCCAGTTACAAACACAATTATGATCGACTGGTTGAGATCAAAAGGAAATATGACCCGGATAATTTATTCAAGGTGAATCAGAATATTGAGCCTTAAAGATTGAAACCCCTTTACTCGGCTGCGTTAACCACGCGGCTGAGTTCTTTTATTGCAATTAATATCCTTGCTCCGCGGGCTATATTATTGTTTTCCACCAACGGTTCCACATTATTTTTCGATTTCCTTAACTTGAAGGCTACTTCTATCACGAAGGAGAGTAACTCTCCGTCCTTTTCATTTTTAGTCATCAGATGCAGCATATAATCAGATTTGAAGAAGGAAAATATATTTAAATTCAAAAAAACAGCTGGATGGTTCGTCAACCAATTAATTATTGCGAGCCTTATTACCATTGGCCTTTCTGTAATGGGCTGTAATTCTTCTTCACGACACGAATCTTATACCAATATATCTGAAGAAAGTATAAAAAAAGGAAAAGAACTTACCGAAGTAAATTGTCAATCCTGTCACCAGCTACCAGACCCATCACTGCTGAATGCCAAAACCTGGGAAGAAGGAGCATTGCCCGCAATGGGTCCTTTGATGGGAATTTTTAATCACAAAGGCCAATCCTATACCTATCGGGGTGATGCTCAAATGAAAGGACCTGGCGCACTGGCCAGCAATCCAATGGTCACTCATGAAGAATGGCAAAACATTATCGATTACTATACCGCTACGGCACCGGAAGAATTACCCAGGCAGGACCGGGCTGAAGAAATTGATCCTGAACTTCCGTTGTTTGAAATCCTTGAACCTAAGCTGAATTACCGCAATTCACACACAACTTTTCTCAAAATAAGGGAAGATAGAAGGGCTCCACTCGTCATAAGCGATGCTACCACACTGAAAACCTACTTTTTGAATAACCAGCTTGCACCTATCGACTCATTGACGACCATTGGCCCATTGACAAATATTGACTTTATGGGCCAAAGTGAAGCCCTTGCCTGTAACGTGGGAATCCTAATGCCAAACAACCAGGCTCACGGCACAGCTTTAAGAATGATGCGAAAGCCTGATAGATGGGAAATCGACAGCATTAGTGTGTTCAGTGGACTTCATCGTCCTCTGCAAATCTCGCAGACCGAACTAAATGATGACGGAAAACCCGATTACCTGGTTTGTGAATTTGGCTATATGAGAGGTGGTTTATCATGGATGGAAAACCAGGGAAGGGGCCGGTATGAAAAACGTGTGCTATCCACCTTACCAGGAGCGCGAATTGCCTATCCGCTGGATTACAATGAGGATGGACAAATGGATATCCTTGCTATGTTTGCTCAGGGGGTGGAAGGAATTTTCCTTTACCTTAATAACGGGAATGGAAGTTTCACAGAAAAAAGATTGCTGGAATTCCCTTCTGTTTATGGTTCCTCCTATTTTGAACTGGCTGATTTTAACAAAGATGGATTGCTCGATATCATTTACACCTCCGGAGACAATGCTGATTATACAACCATTTTAAAACCTTATCATGGTGTATATATCTATTTGAATAAGGGAAAGGATAAGTTCGAACAATCATTCTTCTACCCCATTCATGGATGTTACAAAGCCATGGCCAGGGATTTCGACAAAGACGGAGATCTTGATCTGGCAACCATTGCTCATTATGCGGATTTTGCCAGTCAGCCCGAGGAAGGCTTTGTATACCTGGAAAACAAAGGTGATTTGCAGTTTGATCCTATGTCATCACCCAAACTGGAAGTCGGCAGATGGATTACCATGGATGCAGGTGACATGGATGGCGATGGCTGGACTGATATTGTATTGGGGAACTTTGTTCAACCTTCTGAATTTTCCAATCCTGAAATTGACTGGGCCGAAGCGCCTCCCGTCCTGGTTTTGAAAAATAAAGGGAATCCTTGATTTGCTGATTTGACATCAAAAATTCTTATTCACAGTAAAAAACATTTTAGAAATAAAATCACCACCTGACGACCAATAAGATGCACATAAAAAGTCATCTTATTTGATTGACAATAACATTCCTAATCAATAAATTATAAGATTATGCTGAAGGATAAACCAAAAAACGTGGATGAATACATTAAAGCTGCTCCCAAAGCTGCGCAGGAAAACCTCAAACAAATCCGCTCAATTTTGAAAGAGGTAGCTCCCAATGCTACGGAGGAGCTGAAATGGGGAATACCTGTTTTTTCAGGAAAAAGAATTTTGTTTTCATTTGCAGCCTATAAAGCTCATTTAACTTTTACGCCAACTGGTCCGGCATTGGATCCCTTCAAAGAAGAGTTGGTAAAATACTCCACCAGGAAGGACTCAGTTCAGTTCCCTTACAACCAACCCATTCCAAACGACCTTATTCGAAAAATCGCTGAACATCGAATATGGGATGTAAATGAAAATGATGCGAAGTGGAAATATTGAAATCATGAGGAGCAAGGCCCGTTCCGGATCACAGGAATTCGAAAGATGCTCCTCATATTGAAATTCAGCGCGAACTAAACATTCATCTTCTGAAAAGTTTCAGCGATGATTTCCGGTGTCGCGTGGTACATCGTATCGCTAAATCCCCAGGTAAGCTCCTGCTTTCCTTCCCCGAGTTGTTGAAAAACTGCCTCCACAAATTCACTGACAGGTGGGTATGCATCATGAATGCCTTTCCCTCCAAGATCGGTATTCAGGGCCGGAGGAATCATCTCAATCACTTCGATACCTTTTTCTTTTAGCATATGCCTCAAAGAAAGGGTAAAGGATCGAAGAAATGCCTTGGTCGCACAATAAACAGGAACCTTCGCGATCTGTACAAACGCCAAACCGGAAGTCACATTGATGATCGTATTGAGATTTTCATGCTTCGCAAACAGGGTGGCTAGTTGTATGGGCACCATTACATTGGTTTCGATCTCTATTTTCGCCTTGTTATAAAAGTCCTCTTGGTCAATGTGCATCCAATTTTGAATACCGGCATTATTCACCAGCACATTCAGGTCAGAATGTTCCGATTCGATCCATTTAAATAATTTAACCCTATCTGATTCAAGTGACAGATCACATTGATAAGTAATCACATTATCAATGCGAGCAGCCACGCTCCTCAGAACTTCTTTTCTTCTGCCGCAAATGATGACGGTATTGTTTTCCTCAGCGAATCTTTCAGTAAGGGCCAAACCGATACCGGATCCCCCGCCTGTAATGAGAATTTTGTTGTTTGATAAGTTCATGTAGTTACATTTTAATTTGATGGAATGATGCAAAGGTCAAAAGGAATCGTTGATTATGGCTTGCAATCGTCAAACCAAAGTTTGCAAAAATCAAATAATCCTTAGGTCGCCTACCTCAAACAACCCTCCAAGGGTTTTGAACCCTTGGAGGGTAAGGATCAAAAAGATTTTTGAATCAAACTTCGTTCATTCTTGATTCCATTTCTGAACTTAGAAGGAGAGTAAGAAGTCTGAGCCTTGAAGAAGTTCGAGAAGTGAGCAATTTCTTCAAATCCCAGACTTTGAGATATCTCAGAGATATTCCAGTTGGTTTGCCGGAGGAGTATTTTCGCTTCCTGGGCAAGCCTGCCCCGTATAATGTCAGTCGTCGTTTTTCCCGTAACTTCTTTCAGGACTTTATTTAAATGGTTGACATGAATGCTGAGCGTTTCTGCAAATTCATGTGCTGATTTTAAGTGAATGCTTTGACTGGTCGACTCAACAGGGAATTGCCTTTCCAGCAATTCAACAAACAACGTAGCGATCCTGCTGGAGGCATTCAGGGATTTTTCAGCAGCACTGACGGGTTGAAGTTTCTGGCCAAAGTGTACCAATTCGATCAAATAGGTGCGAAGCAAGTCGTATTTGTACGAATAATCAGAAGTTAACTCCTTTTGCATTTTTTGGAAGATAGCCACCGCATTTTCAAATAATTCCCGATCAAGGTGATAGACAAAATCAGAACCTGGCTGAAAAACAGGTAGCTCATCCATATTGATACCTGTCATGGATTTTGACAGGAATTCATCCGTGAATACACAAAAAAATCCCTTTTGATTTGAGTCCAGCGGGTAATATCTATAAGGTACTTTTGGTGTGGCAAAGATCAATGCATAATCATGAATATCTACTATTTTGTCGGCGTATTCTACTTTGTTTCGACCGTTAACAAGGCTGATTTTATAGTATGTCCTTCTGTTGTAGGGCATGCTGGGCTTCACAGGGTTTTTGCGCCACATTTCCGTTATATCGAAAACATTGAAATGACCGATGTCCTGATTGGCATGATCCTCGAAATACCTGTCAATTTCCACATTTGATAAAAGCTCCCGGTAAAAGTCCCTGATCGATTTAACCTCCATGATAGTACTTGTAAGATTCAAATATTAAATAAAGATACGGAATATTGACATACGGGTTAGTTAGTAAAAACACTTATAAAAATAAGAGTGCTAAGTAGCCAAACTCCGGCATCATGATGAGGAGTGTATGGAAATGGCCATGAGTATTACAAAATACATGCTACTCAGATGGCTGAACATCTACAGCGACTTGTAGAGAAAATCCAATCCTAAATACCTACAAAAAATCACCTGCCGATCCTGTCAATTAAACCATTCTTTCACAGTCACACCAATAAATGGATAAATCCAGGTTTGAATGGTTGGTATATGTATCAGGTTGTTGGGTTTTAATAATAATTGTGATCGCTGTGTTGGTTACGAATTGAAAATTATTATATATTTACATATGTCTGAACATTTGAACAAATATGACATTCCGGATTGATCACAGTAGTCGCCTTCCTCTTCATTTTCAGGTCGAGGAGCTTATGAGAAAACTTATCGAATTACCTAAATATCAATCAGGGCAATTCCTGCCGGGAGAGGTCGAACTGGCTAAAAAGCTCGGTGTAAGTCGAAATACGATTCGGCAGGCTACCAATAAACTGGAATATGAGGGATTGATCGTCAGAAAGAAGGGTTACGGAACAAAAGTGGCCGAAAATTCCATGAACACACAGTTGGACAATTGGCATTCTTTTACCCAGGAAATGAATGAAAAGGGAATTTCGTACGCCAATTATTTGATCAAAGCAGAATTAGTAGAATGTGACGAAAAGGTAGCTGCTTTTTTTAATATCCCGATCAAAAAAGAAGTTGTAAAACTTTCCCGTTTGCGAGGAGACAAGAATGGCCCGTTTGTTTATTTCGAAAGTTTTTTTCATCCAAGAATAGGGATTTCTTTATCGGAAGATTTTAGCGAACCCTTATATAAGCTGTTGGAAGAAAAATACCAGACTCCGGTTACACTTTCTCAAGAGCGAATCAAAGCCAGACCAGCTTCGGATATAACTTCCAAAATCTTAAAAATAAAAAAAGGAGATCCCGTACTGATTCGGGAACGATTTGTCAGTGGACCAGGAGAAAAACCTGTTGAGTACAATATTGGATTTTATATCGCTGAGAAATTTACTTATTCAATCGAAATAAGACGATAGATGGAGAAAATAGCGTTGGGAATAGACGTTGGCGGTAGCCATATCACTTGCCAACTTTTTGATCTTGAGGAAAATAATCCTCTTTCAAATAGCAAACAAAGGTTTTCCATGGACAGCAATGGGCCATCTGATTCTATTTTAAATGGATGGGTCGAGGCAATACATTTGACAGCAGAAACCCTGGAGATTTCAGAACTTGAAGGTATTGGCTTTGCCATGCCCGGTCCTTTTGATTATGTAAATGGTATAGCAAAGTTTGAAGGTGTACCAAAATTCAGGGAATTATATGGAATCAACATAAAATCAGAATTGATCAGAAGAATGAAACTGTCCGACGAGTTCAAAATTCGCTTCTTGAACGATGCAACATGCTTTGCTGTTGGCGAATCATGGCTTGGAAAAGTCTCGAATTATGACCGGGTCATTGCACTAACACTGGGAACGGGTTTTGGTACTACTTTTATCAAAAACGGTCTTCCTGTGGCGGGAAACGAGGGAATTCCCAATGATGGATTTTTATACCACATTCCCTTTAAAAACGCTATTGCCGATGATTATTTCTCCACCCGTTGGTTCATTAATAATTATAATGAAAAGTCAGACACAACAATTTCAGGGGTTAAAGAGCTGGCTAAAATGGCCATGAATGAAAAAATAGCCAGGGAAATATTTCAAGAGTTTGGCGCCAATCTTGGAACATTTTTAGCTCCGTGGGTAAAACAGTTTAAAGCAAATGCGATTGTCATTGGTGGAAATATCTCCAGAAGCTATAAGTTGTTTCAGAAAACCTTAGAAGATCATCTTGGCAAAACGATTATCATGGTAAGCGAAATGGAGGAAAATGCTGCATTGGCTGGTGGAGCAAGACTCTGTGATAATGCTTTTTACGAGGAACTTTTGAAAACAAACATTGTCAAATAAGCTGAGATGAACACCAATAAAAACTACCGTGTAATTGCTATTCCTGTGCTACTCTCGTTTTTTGTCATGAGTTTTTGCGATTTGGTAGGAATTGGTCTGGACAATGCCAAAGCCGATTTTGAGTTGAGCAACACGCTTGCTCAGCTAATCCCGATGGCCGTATTTGTCTGGTTTTTTCTTTTATCGGTCCCGGTCGGGGTTCTGCAACAGCGCATTGGAAAGCGCAACATGTTAAATATTGGGATGATCCTCACTGCCGGAGGATTATTTTTACCTTTCGTATTTTATTCATTTCCGATTCTAATGGTTGGGTTTGCTTTGCTTGGTATCGGTAACACGATCATCCAGGTGTCGGCTAATCCCTTGCTGATTGATGTCGTACCCTCCAACCGGGCTTCAAGTTTTCTCAGCTTTTCGCAATTCGTAAAAGCAATTGGATCGATGATAGCACCTTATCTGGCCACTTACCTGGCGATCAGATTTGGAAACTGGAAATTATTATTACTGGTTTTTGCGGTTGTATCACTGCTTTCGGTTTTATGGTTGCACTTAACAAAAATTAATGAAACACCTTCCGGTGAATCAAAAGCTACATTATCGTCATGTCTCAGGCTTTTGAAGGTAGGATACGTTGCCTGGATGGTACTTGGCATTTTCTTCATTGTGGGTATTGATGTAGGAATTAATTCGACATCAGGGCAATTTTTAATGGAAAAAATGAACATGGCTGCCGAACCGGCAAAACACGGAAGAAGCCTTTACTTTTTTGGAAAAATGGCCGGTACCTTTCTGGGAGCTATGCTCCTGACCCGGTTTTCTTCAAAGAAATTCTTTATCGTGTCATCCATTGGGACGCTGCTTGCCATAATTGCTTTTATTTATTCTGCCACGCCGTCATTTGCGTTAACTTTTATGTTTTTAATCGGACTGATATGTTCCAATATTTATCCTCTGATTTTTTCCCTTTCGATTAAACGGTATGAAAATCGGGCCAGCGAAATATCAGGGCTAATGATAATGGCCGTTTCAGGAGGGGCCTTAATCCCTCCGATTGTAGGCTGGGTTTCTGACCTTTCTAATGTGACAATTGCAATGTACATATTCCTTATCTGTGCAGGATACCTACTGTTTCTTTCAGTTTATGCATTAAAAAAATAATGATATGAAAAAGACTCTATTCATTTTAAGTTGGATACTAATTCTGGTTACTTGTCGGGAAAAACCGGTAAATGACCATTACAATGCGGTTCAATATGTAGATCCGCAAATTGGTTCCGTTCACGGCAGATGGTTTTTCTACACTCCTGCCTCATTGCCTTTTGGCATGGCTAAATTAGCCCCCCATACCAATGCTTATGAAAGCGTAGGCAGCTGGCTACCTGGGGGATATGACGATCGTCATCATTCAATCGAAGGATTTGGTCATTTCCATGAATTTCAGATTGGAGGTGTGGTTGTAATGCCAACAACCGGCGAACTAAAAACAACTCCCGGTACTCTAGAAGACCCGGATAGCGGATATCGCTCACGTTTTGATAAATCAGGGGAGCATTCAGAACCCGGATATTATTCGGTTTTTCTGAAAGACTATGGAATAAAGGCTGAACTAACAGCAACCGAACGGGTAGGATATCATCGATACACCTTTCCGGAGTCAAACCAGTCAAAGTTGATTTTTGATATTGGCCACAAACAGGGAGAAAGCAGCGATGTCACCGAAGCTTTTGCTCAATGGACAGATGAAAATGTGGTAGTTGGATATGTTGAAACCTATCCTGAATACGCAAAATTTTGTGATCCGGGCAATCTTGTCAAAATGTATTTTGTAGCCAGACTAAACAAAATGCCGCAGGGAGTTGGAGTTTTCACAGATTCTACCGTTCAGCAAAATTCCAATCAAACAAAAGGGATAAAAAACGGCATCTACCTAGAATTTGAAACATCCCGGGATGAAGTAATCGAAATGCAGGTTGGCTTGTCCTATACGAGTGTCGATAATGCCCGGCTTAATTTAGAAACAGAATCCAAATCTCTTTCATTTGATCAAGCCCAGGAAGTGGCAACTAAAAAATGGAATGAAATGCTGAACCGCATCCGGGTTGAAGGAGAAAACAGGGAGGATATAACGAAATTTTACACAGGTTTATACCATGCCTTGCTAGGACGAGGTTTAGCGAGTGATGTTAACGGGCAATATAAATTAAATGGCGAAGGGATAGGTCAGATCCCACTTGATAAGAATGGTCAACCAGAATATAACCACTACAACACGGATGGCTTTTGGGGTGGATTCTGGAATTTAAGCCAGCTATGGGCATTGGTCTATCCGGAATACCTTAGTCAGTACGTTCAGTCCAATATTGATTTTTACAAAGAGACCGGTTGGTTGCATGATGGGGAGGCAGCAGGTACGTTCACCAATGGCGTCCAAACCAATTTCCAGGGATTGTTGATTGCTGCTACTTACAATAGTGGGATCCGTGATTTCGATATTGAAACAGGTTACGAAGCAGCATTAAAAAATGAAATTAACAGCAAGGACAGGAATCTGGGAAATGGGAAATATGACCTGCACTGGTTCAAAAAACTGGGATATGTGCCCTACATGGACACAACCATTTCAAATGGATGGGTATTTAATTTTGGCGCCTCCCATACTTTGGAATATTGCTTTAGCTCCTATGCAGTATCCGAATTAGCAAAAAGCCTTGGCAGATCTAATGATCAGGAAATACTGAAAAGACAGGCTAATTACTGGCAGAACATTTTTGATGATGAAACGAAATATATCCGTCCTAAACTGCCCAATGGAGATTTTATAAGCGATTTTGATCCCATGAAACCATGGGCGGGATTCCAGGAAGGAAATGCATACCAATTTACCTGGTTTGTACCTCACGATCCTGCCGGGCTGATTGAAAAAATAGGAAAAGATCTTTTTAACGAACGACTGGAAAATACATTTAGCGAAAGCCGTAATTCAATTTTTGGAGGAGGAAAGGATGTGGATAGTTTCTCAGGAGTTCAAAAATTATACAACCATGGAAACCAGCCTTGTCTACACCAGGCCTGGTTGTTTAATTACTCAGGAAAACCCTGGCTAACCCAAAAATGGACCCGACTTATCTGCAATGAGTTTTATGGGACGGAACCGCTTCACGGCTATGGTTTTGGCCAGGATGAAGACCAGGGACAATTGGGAGCCTGGTATGTGATGGCTGCTTTGGGGCTTTTCGATGTTCAGGGACATGCCTCTGCTAGTCCGACATTTCAGTTTGGAAGTCCTCTGTTTGATAAGATGTCTATTCAGCTGTCGAACGATCCTTCCAAAACATTAATCATTGAAACAAAGAATAATTCAGACAAAAACCTATTTGTAAACAGCGCTCAATTCAATCAAAAACCCATTGAGAACTGTTGGATAGAACGCTCACAACTAATGAATGGTGGAACACTGGTATTCGAAATGGATTCCATTCCCAATACAGAATGGGGTAAAAAAAATCCGCCACCGTCCATGAAATAAGCTTAGTAAAAAGACAAAACAATGAAACAAATAATATCCGCAGTAGCTGCTTTTATGTTGTTCAGCTGCAGTTCAAAAAAAGTTGATGATCAGCTAAAACAGGAAATTCTGGCAAACGAGTACTTTCCTTTTGTGAAGGAAAAAGCCCTCGAAGTTGTGAAAACAGGCTTCAATGCCGGTGATGGTTATGGAGAAGTCTGGATACGAGATTACAACACATTTATTGAATTATCGGCAGAAGTATATCCAAATGAAACATTGAAAGAAAACCTGCGCGTCTTCTTCAGGTTGCAACGCGAAGACGGAAATATTGTTGATGGCTTTATTCCACAGGAAAAAGCTCAACAGGTTGAAGGAGGATACGAATACATCTATACCGATCTCGAACCAAACTATTGCGGACACAAAAATACCGTTGAAACAGATCATGAAACTTCATTGGTTCAGGCAGTCTATAAGTATGTTACAAAGACCAGAGACAAAGCTTTTCTGGAAGAAAAGATTGGCGAAAAAACCGTTGCCCAAAAACTGGTTTGGTCCATGGATTTTCTTCTAAATCATCGCTGGAGTGAAGAATACGGCCTTATCTGGGGAGCAACAACGGCAGATTGGGGCGATGTACAGCACAGTCACCCCTGGGGAGTATTTATCACAGATGACACAAAGGACTGCCTTGATATTTACGACAATGCCATGCTGATCATATCGCTGGACAATCTGATTGAGCTAGTTCCGTCAACAAGAGAAAAGTGGCAACCCATCCGGGACAGGATTGCAGAAAATATAATGAAACACCTTTGGGATAAGGAAAATCAAAAGTTTATCCCACATGTCTATTTGGATGGCTCTCCTTTCCCCTCAGATTTCAACGAAAATGAGATTTTCTATCATGGTGGAACTGCGGTTGCCATCGAAGCAGGTTTGCTCAGCAGAGAGCAGGTGAAAGTTTCCCTTGACAAAATGATTGCAAATGTAAAGGCATCGGGCGCCGGTTCTATCGGACTTACCATGTATCCTCCTTATCCTGAAGGATCGTTTGAAAATAAAGGAATGTATCCTTATGGATATCAGAATGGAGGAGACTGGACATGGTTTGGAGGTCGCATGATCCAGCAACTGGTGAATTATGGCTTTATTGAAGAAGCTTATCAACAGTTGTTGCCCATGGTGAAGAGGGTAAAAGACAACAATGGCTTTTATGAATGGTATACAGTCGATAACCAACCGAAAGGTTCCGGTACCTTCCGGGGATCAGCCGGAGTTTTGTACAAAGCAATTTTGATGCTGGAAGAATCTGTAGAGGAAAATAGTAAAGAGGATTATAAATGAACAAACATATCAGAAATACGGATCAATATTTACTTCCGGTTAAAAAACCGATAAATCAGATCGGGAATTACGATTTATATCCTTCACTGAAGCTGGAAAGTGGGAAAATAGGCGTAGGATTTGAAAGTCTTGCGAGCCAGATCACTGACCTAAAAACAATCATTATTGATGGCTATGTTGGAGTATTCTTCGAGAAATTCCGAAAAGCTCTTGATGTTGAATTAACAAAGCTTCACAAAAAAGTTCATTGGATTGATATTTGTTCCACCTTGAAAAATGAGGAAGAGATCAACCAAATGATTGCACCGTTTTTAGGAGGCGACGATCCGATATTTGGAAAACGAACTACACTAGAGTTAATCGATTTTTTCCAGCCGGCATCACTAAATGCAATAACGCTTGATAAAACCGCTGACCTTAACATCATTTATGGTGTGGGGGCGAGTCTGACAGGTATAGAGGGCACATTGGTTTACATCGATCTTCCAAAAAACGAACTTCAATTCCGGGCACGGGCCAAATCAGTTACCAACATTGGGGCTTCGCAACCTGAGGACATCAAACCAATGTACAAACGGTTTTACTTCGTCGATTGGATCGTACTGAATAAACATAAGCAGGAAATTCTATCCAAAATTGATTATGTAATTGATGGGCAAAGGGTTGATGATATCACCTGGATAAAGGCTGACGATTTGATCGAAGGGCTTAAAACCATGGCCAACAATGTATTTCGGGTGCGCCCATGGTTTGAACCAGGCGCATGGGGCGGGCAATGGATAAAAAACAAAATTGCCGGCCTGAACAAAGAGGTAATAAACTATGCGTGGTCTTTTGAATTGATTGTTCCCGAAAACGGCTTGCTTTTTGAAAGTGATGACAATCTCCTCGAAGTCTCCTTTGATTTCATCATGTTCAGGGAAAATGAAGCTATTCTTGGAAATCATGCTTCAAACTACGGCTTTGAGTTTCCTATCCGTTTTGATTTTCTTGACACTTTTGATGGAGGCAATCTTTCCGTTCAGTGTCATCCAATGTCGGATTATATCAAAAACCACTTTGGTGAAAATTTCACCCAGGAAGAAACATATTATATTCTCGATGCCGGCAACAACGCAAAATGTTTCCTTGGCTTCCAGGAAGATGTTGATCCAAAAGCTTTTGAAGCTGATCTGAAACGCAGTTTTGAAAAAAAAGAACCGATCGACATAACCAAACATGTACAGATCCACGATTCACACAAACACGATCTGTTCCTGATCCCTCCCGGCACAATCCACGGTTCGGGTATCAATAACCTGGTACTTGAAATAAGCTTAACACCCTACATTTTCACTTTCAAAATGTATGACTGGCTGAGGCTCGACCTGGATGGCATGCCACGCCCTTTAAATATCCAAAGGGGAATGGAAAACGTCTGCTTTGAACGAAAAGGACAATATGTAAAGGATAAACTCATTTCCAAGCCTTGTTTGCTGGATGAAGGGGCTGACTGGAAGCTATACCACCTCCCGACCCACGAGAAACAATCCTACGATGTGTACAGGTTTCACTTCCATACAAAAGTAGAAGTTGAAACGGAAAACCGATGCCATGTACTATCGCTGGTTGAAGGCACTAGCATAACCGTTGAAACTCAAAACGGAATGAAGCAACATTTTAGTTACGCCGAAACATTTGTTATTCCTGCTGCTGCAGGCAAATACAAAATCGTTAATAAGTCAGCAAAAGAGGCAATAGTTGTTAAAGCATTTTTGAAATAGAAGTAATGAAGGCAATGAAAATAAATCAAATTCCAGGTATCCTTATATTAATAATTTCAATATCGTGCTCAGTTAAAAATACAGATCAGTCTGAGCTGGCCCATAAAATTCTTTCAGACAGGAACCTGCATAAAGTTGACAGCATGGCTCGCCAGCTGATGAAAAAAGGTTTTTATGCCGGCTCGGGATACCAGATGGTGTGGGCTCGTGATCTGAATACTTTTATTGAATTATCATGTGAGGAATACGACCAAAAGATCATCCGTGAAAACCTGTTGATGTTTTTTCATTTTCAGCAGGAAAATGGAGAATTGCTCGACGGATATGTGCCACACGAAGCCTTTACATGGGGTGATCCCCACACCTATGAATCGGCAACGGCTCCTGGTCATATTGGCTTTAAAAACACGGTTGAAACCGATCAGGAAACATCGTTAATCCAGGCAATTTTTAAATACATATCCAAGACGAACGACACAAGTATCCTGGATGAAGTCGTTGCTGGAAAAACAGTAGCTGAGCGGTTGGAGTGGTCAATTGACTACCTTTTTACAGAAAGATATTCTGAAAATCATGGGTTGATCACAGGGGCAACAACATTCGATTGGGGGGATGTCCAGGTTGAAGGCGGCGCTGTCGTTGATGTCGACGAACTTACCCATTGGAGCATGGATATTTACGACAATGCCATGCTTGCCATTGCCATCGAAAACATGGGCAATTTAACTTCCGACCAGGAGAAAAAAGATCATTGGAAATCGATCCATGCGGAACTTATGATGAACATCAAAAAACATTTGTGGGATGCAGAAAACAGTAAGTTCATCCCACATATCTATATCGATGGCTCACCGTTTTCGGAGGGTTTCGATGAAAATAAAATTCACTACCACGGGGGAACCACAGTTGCCATTGAAGCAGGAGTGTTAAACGAAGAGGAAATAGCCGCGACACTTGCACATATGAAAAAGAATGTAAAATTGTCTGGCGCTCCATCTATAGGTTTAACCCTTTACCCTCCCTATCCAAAAGAAGAGCTCAGAGAGAACGTTTCTCCTCCTTACGAATACCAGAATGGCGGGGACTGGACATGGTTTGGTGGCCGGATGATCCAGCAGCTAATTGCTTATGGGTATGTTGAGGAAGCATATACTCAGGCAAAACCCATGTTTGACAGGGTCATTAAAAACGAGGGGTTCTATGAATGGTACAAAATTGATGGCACTCCTGCCGGATCAGCAGAATTTAAGGGCTCAGCCGGAGTGCTGGCAAAATCGATTGAAATGTTTTACCAATGGGCTGAAGAAAACAAATAATGTCGTGAATTGGAAAATCAAATGAGGGCGGGCACGAACGAGGGATGTCTCACGACAGTTCGGGTGAAAAAACCTGTTCAGGCGATAGTCAAACCGTTCCGAGGCAGATGCCATACTTCAAGGCTCCAACAGAGGCAATCTCTATTTTCAAGTACAAACACAAACGGGTCGTGTCACAACAAGACAGGTTGTAAGTAAAAACACCCGATAACGACTAGGATTTCAAAACAAATTAATCATATTTATTATGATGAAAAACACCATTACCTTTCTCCTGGCTTTAACTATCTTTTATAGCTGTCTATCAACCCTTCCTGATAGCTCATTTGAAAAGGACCTTGTATTCCTCAAAAAATTTAAAGAAACAATTGTTCTGAAAAACAATGGAGGTCTTTCACAAATTGCGGTCATCCCGGATTACCAGGGACGGGTCATGACCAGCACTTCCAACGGGGCTGAGGGTCGGTCCTACGGCTGGGTCAATGATGATCTGATTTCCTCGGGCGAATTCACCAAACACATGAATGCTTTTGGTGGGGAGGATCGATTTTGGATGGGACCGGAAGGAGGCCAATTCTCCATTTTCTTTGAAAAGGACAAGGCATTCACCCTTGAAAATTGGTTCACTCCTCCCCAGATCGATTCGGAACCTTTTGATATCATTCAGCAAAATGATACCAGTGTTGCTTTTAGAAAGCAAATGCAACTCACTAACTATCAAGGATTCAATTTTGATATTGAGGTCAACAGGATCGTTTCAATTTTCAGCAAAGAAAACATTGAAAAAAGCCTGTCTGTCTCCATTCCTGACCAGGTTTCTTATGTTGGTTTTCAATCTGACAATTCCATTACAAATATTGGGTCTGAAGCCTGGAGCTATTCAGGAGGATTGCTCTCAATCTGGATTCTGGGCATGTTTGTTCCTACTGAAAATACGGTAGTGATCATTCCGTACCGGGACTCTCTGGATCTGAATACCAGCTATTTCGGCCCGATTGGGTCTGATCGACTATTGGTCACAGAAAATGTGGTTTTGTTCAAAGGCGATGGAAAATACCGCTGCAAGATAGGTTTGCCTCCAAAAAATGCCCTGCCCGTTTTAGGAAGCTACGACATGGACAACGAGGTTCTCACGCTGGTTCAGTACAGTTTCGAAGGAGATTCCTCCTATGTCAATTCATTGTGGGAACATCAGGAAAATCCCTATTCCGGGGACGTAATCAATTCTTATAATGACGGCCCGCTTGAGGACGGCAGCATGCTGGGACCTTTTTATGAACTTGAGTCATCGTCCAGCTCCCGGGAATTAGGAAGCGGTGAAATGATCCAACACATTCACAGAACTTATCATTTTGAAGGAAGCATAGATTCACTCAGTCCGATCGCAAAGAAAGTATTGGATGTCAACTTATCTGAGATAACCTCTAAAGTTAAATCCAGTTGGAGGTAATTGTTAAATTTCAGCTTACGCAATTGTTCGGGAAAGCGTGTAATAAATGGACTTGAGAATTTGTGTCATGCCAATGCAGACAAAAAGCCAGGTCAGACGATAGTCAGACCGCCACAGCGTCAGATGTGATAAACCCTGGTTCCTTCATCATCATCCACCATCCCCGGAAATTATCCGAAGATCCAAAGAATTCACTAATTAGAAACGACAGCAAGCCTTAGAGTCCTTGCGCGTGACGCTGTGGGAAAGTAATGTGCAGTAAGTGGGAATTTGTTCTGATGAATATTCCATTAGAGAAAATATATATAGACTCTACCAGGAATATGGAAATAACAACTTATTGTTTAATGATTGTATAAGACTCCAAATCATTCCCGTTTATATCTGAAAGTAACAAAAGGTACAAGCCAGAAGAAAGTCCGGATAGGTCAAATATTCTTTTCAAATGTTCATTTTCAGCTACCCTCTGTTCAAAAACAATCATTTGTCTGCCGATGGCATCTATTAATTTTAATTTAAGGGTAGGAGCATCATATTCGATGTTCAACACATTTGAAACAGGATTTGGATAAATTTTTATCGATACTTGAGAATTTAAACCACCAGTTTCAATTACATTCATTTCCCCCTGGATGAATCCCTGTGTAAGAACAACAGATGGATTTTCAAGCAAGCCAACTACTGCTTCTCCGATTGAATATTCTAACATCACACTTCCAGCTGTTACTGAGGTACCAGTTACATTCACTACACTGCGATCTAGCGATTGGGAATGTGACCGGTTTATAAGGTAAAATATCAGAAACAGTGATGTAATAGTTATCCTAAATAACTTCATGTTATCGGTTATTTTACAATGATAAGGGCTTCAAGAGCTTCAAGTCTTTGTTGCATATCCTCAATCAGCTGTTTTTGTGATTCAATTACTGCCTGTTGTTCCTGGATGGCTTTAATTGCTATCACGCCGAAACCAGAGTAGTCCAGTCCATATAGATCATCCACCTTTGAATAGTGTACTAACTCAGGAAATAACGAAGCAACTTCCTGGGCAATAAAACCGATCGTTTTATCTGAAGTGCCGTTACCTATGTAATGGTACTTTAAAGGTTGAAGGTATTTTAATTTTGAAAGTACAGGAGACAAAATCTCTATCCCGCTCTTTAGACGTAAGTCAGATGATTGAACATAAGCCCCACTACTAGCATTAAAAAAACCACGCAGGGATCCGCCAAAATGAAGACGGAGGCCAAAACCATGAGTTATGTCCCAATCTTCATTAATGCCATCGCTGATCCGTAGCCCTGTACCAACCGTTTGCGAGCCTTGAAAAATTTGAAAGCGCCCGGATGGTGTTGAAATATTTATTCCTACATTACCGTTTCCTCTGACAGTCATAATATCACCATAGCTGCTATGATAAAAATTGAGCTTATCGTCGGAATTATTAGATTCATCTGTATAACCGGAAACTGACCAGAAATTTTCTGAATTAGTATTCTGGAATGTAAGACGTGCAAAATCCTGTTCAACTTCTGTGAGGGCTAAATGCGCTTGAGAGATTGTACTATTGGATTTAATTTCCAGGTAAGCTGTTGGAACTGTGATGTCACCGATGCCTATCTGTCCATTTTGTTTCATGATCATCCGCGGGATATTTGTATCAGTTCCTTCCTCGCTGCTGAAAAATTGAAGATCTGCGCCACTGTTGAGTGTACTAATTCTCCACCGATTTCCACCATCCGGATATCCCAATTCGAATGCACCTAATAAAGTATTGATAAACATTTCACCATCTACGTGAAGCAGTTTTTCAGGCTCCGCTATTCCAATTCCTACAAAACCGCCACTTGTAACCAAAGCCGGACCATCTCCATTAGTTTCAAACAATCCTGCGATCCCTCCAGAGGTAGCGCTTCCATATACACCAACTCCAGTTGCGTTATCACTACTTCCCCACACACCTGCAAATGGATTTTCAGCCGAAGAAAGACCAGCTATACCGTAACCAGATTCTGAATTTCCAAGGATGGCAGACCTCGTTAACCCCTCAATACCTGAACCATTACCCTGGATGCCAGCCAAAGCCAGTCCTTCACCAGAACTACTATTGATAACCTGAAAACCTGTTTTATTTTCCGCTGAAATTATTCCCTCAAAAGGTAATGTAATCGAATCGGCCTTTTTGGAATGCAATGCGTAAGGAACGGAAAGAAATGGCAAGGTACCCATGTCAAAATAACCATCTCCGGTATCGATTTCTACATTAAGGTGATGTGCGTCATTACCCCAGTTTATTTCCGTAAAATTACCGTTAGTAGTTGTTCCTTCGCCAATGGCTAAAGTAAATAAACCCTGTGAGTTTGTTGAAAGTGTATGTTCTTCTTCAAATACCAGAGTAGTTGGTGTTTGTCCGCTGAATATAGTCAGTCGCACATTGATATCCTGATCAGCTTGAGGATTGCCATTATTATCTCGAATAATAGCCTGATAATTGATTGCGTCTGGTGACTGGGCTTTGAGTATTAATATACTCATTATCCACAATATGAAAGTAAATAAGACATTTTTACTCATGGGTTTCAAGTTTTATATGTTAAACAACCATGACAAAAATTGAATCTAATATGAAGGTTTAGACGTGAAATTTATATTAGTAATTTAAGGTTAAACCAGTAAAAAAACAATTTCAAGAGTTTAAAAATTGGATGCTGCTGTTCATAGGAGTCAAGCCAGGGTTAGGAATAAAGAAGATACCTTATCCATAGCAAAATTGCACCTCCTAACATCAGGCCAAACATAAGCCTCAGAGTCCTCTGAGATCGACTCTTATAGAGAGTAATTGAATGAAAGCAATTTGTTTTACACAAATGCAGGTAAAAAGCCGGGTCTGACGATAGCCGGGCCGCCCCGGTATCAGATGTGATAATCAATGACTTCCGGGCTGGAGTTCAACAACCCGGTTCCTTCATCATCATCTATCGTTGGAATTATCGGAATGTCCCGAGAACTCCTTTTTAAGAAACGACTGCAAGCCTCAGGGTCCACTGCGTGTGACTTTGAGAGAGTAGTTGGAAGCAATCGATTTTCTATAATTTCTTGACTTTCATCTTTTTACCGGAAACCAGACAGGTTTTTATATCCAGATCGCCCAACTCCCACTTTACAAACGGATCTCCATTTTCCAGACCGATGGTCCCGAATCCTGATGCGCAGCTATAAAATGACCGGAAGTTATTCCCGATCTTTGAATCGACAAAAAGTACCTTGTCCACAGCATCGTATCTCACTCCCGTCAGGCTTTGGATCAAACCGTAACTTGCAAGAGCTCTTGCATACCAGTTGCCACACTCATATTCATTGAAAGGATTTCGTATTCTCCCATCATACCGTTTTCGTATCTCACGAACAATTTCCAGTCCTTTGTCCACTTCACCCATCGCGATCAGGTGCGATGCAACCTGGTATTCGATTCCCGTCCACACCTCATTGCTGTAAACAAACGGTAAGGTGAGCTTTCCCCCTTTGGGCCAGGTACAAAGAAGCACACCCCCTTCCTTACCCATGGCAAAAGAGGGCCGTTGGGGGTTTACATGATTGGAAAGATCTTTTTTAAAATTGTATTTGTGTACCGCCAGCAGATGGCTTTTCAACTTTTCCTTGTCAAGGAAATCTTCCAATCCACACATATTGGCCATCCAGCATCCCAGAATTCCGTCAGAAAGGCACCCTTGTCCGTATTGATATTTGGGTCCTTCCTTCATGAGCAGTGATCGGGCCTCATCAGAATAATTTAACTGAAGAGATTTGTTGGGATCTTCTTCGGTAGGATCTTTTGCTTCCAAACCTTTCCAGACGATTTTCTGGATAAAATACTCTCCATCGTAGAGTTCCGATTCCATATATTTTGTGCCCTTTTCCAAAAGCTGCTCGTATTTTGAAACATCCGCACTGACCTCCCGACCCATGATGATGATCGCCGACAAGGCTCCCAGGTAAAAGCTGGTACACATCCCATCGGGGCCCCAAAACTCGATGTCGTAGGTATTGTGATGTGGCTCTTCCAGGACTCCCTTTCCCTTTGGATCCCAGGCCCTGATACAGTAATCCATGCTTTTCTTCACTTTCGGCCAGAGCCGCTTCATCCACCCCGTATCTCCAGATATTCTCCATTCACGATACACCTTCATGGACCCTCCCAGCTGACCATCGGCAGCAGCATGAAAATCATGGGAAGGTTCCTGAAGTGGCAGAGTCGCCCGAAACGTCTGGTGGCCCTCTTCATTCTGACTGATCAATAACTCCGTTTCACGCAGTGTTCTCTCCAGGTCGGGGAAAAGCCTTGAAATAGCCTGGGCGTAATTCCAGACATGCGTACAGCTGCCATGGCAACATCCGAAATCATCTCCCGATCCTTCGTAAGCCCATAATTTTCCATCCCGCTGGCGCAGAACCGTGGTTGATTTAAGAATGGTAAGATTTGCGGCTACCGCTTCCATAACTTCATCAGGGAGTGACTGGCCGTAAAAACAATCTGAAAATGACTCGGTCTTTTCTTTGAGTATCTGGTAATTGTTTTGCCAATAATCCGTCACCTCCCCTATTCCGGCAAATCTTTTGGAATACCAGGGTTCATAGAAAAAATCTGAATAGTCGTCACAGCAGCCGGTACTTTGCTGACATTCAGCTTTCAGTTTCTTGAGCTCCTCTGTTTCACCCAATCCGGCCCGAATGGTAGAATGTGGTACATACCATGAAAACAAGAGGGGAACCGTTGTTTCTTCTCCGGGACCCAACACGATAGGAACGTAGAGTGAGGCTCCATTTGCGCCTTTTGTCTCCGGATCATTGGGAAGGGTACATTCTGTAATATCCTTCCAGATAACCGTCTTTGCATCAAACCATCCTCCTCTAAACAGGCTATGATCCACAACCGTATCCTGTCGAGTGGAAAAAATGGCAAAATCGCTTTTGTATTCCGGATGTCCGGGGCGGCAATCCTGTGACAGGACAAATCCATTTTCAACAGATCCTACCGAATTGCCATCCTCCCACTTTCCCCAACCGGTAGAGATCCGAAGAAAATTAAATGCATGGTAGGAAAAGACCGCTTCAATCCGTTCACTAGAAACATTGCGAAATGTATATTCCAACGCAGCCACCGGTAGGCTGGAGTTGTCTTCATCGGTCGGAATAAAGGGATTCCAGGCACGAATGGTCGCTTCCAGTGGATATGCTTCATCTCTCAGGCTGACCATTCCAAAAGGAAACTTTGCCTCAAAGGAAGACACGGCAAACCTGGGATATCCATACGAACTCTCCCCTAACCCGTTTCCAGCACCCTGCTTTCCAAATACCTTCCAGCCTGGTACCGGACCCTCCAGCACTTTAGCTCCATTTTCCATTCCTTTAACAGAAATGGCTCCCATCATAAATGGTTCGTTTCCAAAAGCCGGGGTATGTCGTAGAGAAAAATGTGAAAGGCATCCCGAACCCTCTATACAAAACATGCCCGTTCCAAAGCCACCAATCGGGAAGGCTATCCGGTCCAGGCAGGGCTCCGTATAGGGTCCATTGAACTTACGGTCAGTAGCATTTGAAACTGATTTTTCTGTTTTCTCAGACTCTTTTTTTACTGGTTGTTCCTTAGCCTCTGAAGTATATCCCATGAGAAATGCCGGTGCGCCAGCAGCCAGGGTCGTCTTTTTGAGAAAGTCGCGTCGCTTAACTTCTTTCATGATGGATTAGTTGGGTGGTGTTCTCATTCAATCTAGTGAATTTTTGCCGCTCTTACTACTTCATTTCATGAATGCCACCAAATTCTGCTTATGCCCCGGGCATTAAAACTGTGTGCTCTTATGGTTATTGGAGAAAAGTCACCATCATTCAAACCGATAGGGTAAAATATTTTGAAATAACAAAAATCCGGTACTATTACATATGGTTAACCAGAATCTAAATCTTCCCATAAACCGCGTCCCTGAATTGTTTGTGTACGCCATTGCTGAATGGAAAGATCTGCACAAAAAGCACGACAGTCAGCTCATTTTTCGGATCCACCCAGAATAAGGTGCTGGCCGCTCCGTCCCAGAAAAACTCGCCCACCACGCCATTCTTTTCCTCGGGGGATTGAGGAGGTTCCGTACGGACCGCAAAATCAATTCCAAATCCAACCCTTCCCTTAGATTTTAGCCAAAGGCTATCTTCTACTGCTGGTAAATGATTGGTAGCCATGAGCTTTACGGACTCCGGATTGAGAATGGTATTGCCGTTGTAGGTCCCTTCATTAAGCAGCATCTGCGCAAACTTCATGTAGTCATCGATGGTCGATTTTAGTCCCCACCCACCTGGTTTCATTGGCCAGTCCTGGTAGTTAAGGGTGTGTACATTTTCATCGGGGACTCTGAACAGTCCACTATCAGTTCTTTGATAGATAGCTGCCACCCGGCTTCTTTTTTCTTCCGATACGAAATAGCTGGTTTCGCTCATTCCCAACGGATCGAGCACCACCTCCCTCATGTATTCGTCAAAAGGCTTTCCGGCAAGTTTTTCCGCTATGTAAGCCTGCACATCAACTGAAATGCCATATTCCCAGCGCTGGCCAGGCTGATAGCCAAGTGGTATTTTGCTGAGTTTATAAGCCATATCGGACAGTGTTGTTTCAAAATTTAGCAGATCTGCATTTCCGGCCAGACTATCTAAACCAAGATCGGAGCGTCGAGAAAACCCGGCAGTATGTCGTGTGATATCCGCGATGGTGATCGCCCGATTGGCCGAATCGAGGATCATTTCACCCGATTCAGTAAGGCCGGTAACAACCTGCATGTTCGTGAATTCCGGGGCATATTTTGAAAGAGGATCTTCCAGTTGAAAATCACCATTTTCGTACAAGGTCATCAGGGTAACACCGGTAATGGGTTTGGTCATGGAATAGATTGTGACGATCGTATTTCTCGCCATGAGTACACTAGCTTCCCTGTCAGCGTATCCTGCAGCATTGAAGTAAACTTCCTCTCCTTTTTCAATGATCAATGCGGATGCACCTGCGACCATGCTATCAGTAACGAAAGATTGAAGTGTGGCATCGAGCCGGTCTTTGGCATCCTGGTCGATGACGAGATCTTGTTGTGTTTTTTTATCCTTTGTTGCCTTGTTACAGGCGCCCATGGTGACAATTACGATAAGAAGATATGCTATATTTTTCATGCGTTAAAGGGGTGAGTTCTTTCTTCTACAAAATTGTATTCAGGTCAAATTAAAAAAATATGTGGCAATGACTGTTTCAAAATTCTCTAATGGAGAATAATCGATATGGCTAATGGAAAAACATTGATTGACGTTTCGAGAAACTTTTTGTAGTTCTTCTCGCAACTCTGTGTGATAGCAAAAATGCTGAAAATTATGTCACAAAGGACACCAGAAAGGTATGGAGATTCACATAGCTTCGATCTAAAATTCGGTGGTAATATTCAGTCGGATCCCCTTTACCCCATATCCGTCAAGCTAATCAAATAAAAAAAGCTGATACTCAGCGAATTGAGCACAGCTTTTTAAAATGATATAAAGCAACATAAAACTACAGAATTATCGAAAGAACTCGGCAGCAGATTGAG